>ERZ761602.18-NODE-18-length-410279-cov-8.597661_pt1 | contig 410279 bp, 354 predicted proteins | sample MGYA00512165_ERZ761602 | MGnify/ENA primary metagenome ERZ761602 (study PRJEB28899, sample SAMN02445085) | bioreactor sludge metagenome | biome: EBPR sludge; isolation source: Thorneside wastewater treatment plant | place: Australia: Brisbane, Thorneside... | reverse complement strand
GAGGGCGCGGTCGTTGTGAATCTGTTGGGGTGCGGTTGACCGACGCATCGAACCGTGCCTACGCTTGGGCACGGGACAGGGATATGGGAGTGGAGACACCCCCATGTTAAACGGAGCAGGCCAGGCGAATCTCGAACAACTTTCAGAACTCTTTAAGCTGCTGTCGGATAAGACGCGGCTGCACATTCTCATGTTGCTTGCCAACGGCGAGCGCAATGTGGGCAGCATGTGTGATGAGTTGGCGTTGCCGCAGCCGACGGTGAGCCATCACCTTGGCCTGCTGCGCATGAGCAACATCATCACAAGCCGGCGGAGTGGCAAGCAGGTCTATTATGCGCTGAACCAAAGGCTTGAGATGCCAACGCAGGGCACGGTGGAGGTGGGCGTGGATAGCTATGTTGTGAAGATCAGCGATAGAGCGCACGAGCCGGCTGCGGTCTGAGGCGCGCGGGTTTGGGCGGCGGGGTTAAACGCCGGCGGGTCGGCTTGCGGGGTGTGAGTCGGCCTGTCAGCGGTCAAACTTGTTGCCGGTGAGATGGAGAAACACGTCCTGCATGGTCGGCTGGCTGAGTGATATTCGCTTCAGCCCCGGCCCGGCGAGGGCGATGAGCTGGCGGAGGAGCTGTTCGGGGTCGGACGATTCGATGCGCAGCTCGTCGTCGATGATGACCGGCGCGGCGGTGAGCGAGGCGCGGCAAGTCGAATCGACCGCGGTGGCAAGCTGCGGCAGGTTGTCGGCGGTGAGGGTGATGATCTGCCCGCCGATGCGCTGTCGCAGGGCTGCGGGGGCATCGACCGCGACGCACTTTCCGGCATCGAAGATCGCCACGCGCGTACACGCCTCGGCTTCTTCCATAAGATGGGTGGTGAGGAGAATCGTGGTGCCCTGATCGCGGAGCGATTGAAGCACATTCCAGAATTCGATACGTGCAGCGGGGTCGAGGCCGGTGCTGGGTTCGTCGAGAATGAGCAGCGTGGGGTTGTGGAGCAGGGCTTTGGCAAGCTCGATGCGCCGGCGCTGCCCCCCGCTGAGACGATCGCTGCGCCGGCGGGCATGTTCGATCATTCCCACGGCGGTCAGGTTCTGATCGATGCGGGTGCGCAGGTCGGTCCCGCGCAGGCCGTAGAGGTGGCCCTGGTGCAGCAGATTTTCGAAACCGGTGAGGGTTTTATCGAGCGCGGGTGCCTGGAAGACCACGCCAAGCTGGCTGCGAATGTTGGTTAAATTGGCGACTGACAGCGGCGTGCCGAAGTAGGCTACGTCTCCCTGCTGCGGGGGGATGAGCGTGGAGAGAATGCGGAACAGGGTCGATTTGCCGCTGCCGTTGGGGCCGAGAATGCCGAAGATTTCGCCCGGGTTGATCGAAAGATCAAGGTTTTCGATCGCCACATGCCCGCCGTAGCAGTGGCGCAGCGACCGAACGACGATAGCGGGGGAAGAAGGCATGACCAATCGCGGCTAACTGGGTGGTTTATACTCAAAATCAACGTCGATGGTGCCATCGTCGCCCACGGCGATCGACCGCCGCAATTCGCCGTAGATTTCGTGCCACGCGACCAGCATATACTGCCCCGCCGGGACGTTGTTCAACTCGAACGAACCATCCTCACGCGTCGCAGCGAAAAAGGGGTTATCAAAGACGCCGATGTAGGCGCTCATCCACGGGTGAACGTCGCAGCGGACATGAAAAATCTCGGGTGCGGTGAAGCGCACGGTCTTTTCATGGCCGGCACGGAGCAGGCCGAAGTTATTGCTGGCGTTGCGGCCGGGTGTGTAGTGCGTGTTGTGAAACGCCGGGTCGCTGGATTTAACCTTCAACCCCTGCCCGACGACAACGCCGACGACGTGGGGCACATATCTGCAGTCGACCTGATCGAGCACCGCATCGGGCAGAGGACCGCCGTCGACCTGCGGGCCGTTGTCGATGTAGACGAAGACATTCATCAGGCCCCGGTCGGCCGAGACGACGACCGTTTCATCCAGGATCGTCTTGGGCGCACCATCATGGCAAGGCTCATTCTTGAGCACCTTTCGCTCGGGGGCGGTTCCCAGAAACTTGACGGTGCCCCGAACCGCGGTCTTCCCTTTGACCGATTCTGGAGAGACTCGCGCCACGCCGTCGATGGTCGTTGAGTTGTCACAGCCGCCAATTGCCAGAAGGCTCGCGGCACAAACGGCGAAGGCGACGGCGGTGATGGCCAGTGAGTTGCGCGGGTAGAAGTTCATCCGATTCGATCGATCATCATCGCGGCAAGAAGCAGGGGGAGATAGATGATTGAGGCAAAGAAGAGCTTGCGAGCATCAGAGCGCTGTCGGCTGCGGTAAAACTTCACGCCGTACCAAAGAAACCCCAGCCCCAGTACAACGGCGGTTGCGACGTAGATCATGCCGCTGACCTGCGCCGGAAGGGCCAGAAGCGAAACCGGGATGAGCGCCATTGTATAGAGCAGGGCCATCCGGCAAGTGGCGGCGAGGTCGGTATCGATGACGGGAAGCATCTTAAACCCGCCAAGGCGATAGTCATCGCGGTAGAGGGCGGCGATGGCGAGAAAGTGGGGCATTTGCCACAGGAACAACACGCCAAAGAGCACCCAGGCCCCCGGCGAAATGGCATTATCAACTGCCGTGAAGCCCATCATGGGAGGAATGGCTCCGGGAACAGCGCCGATGATGGTGTTGAGGGTGGTGACCCGCTTCATGGGGGTGTAAATCAGCAGATATGAAAGGTGTGTAAACAGCCCCAGCCCTGCGGTGAGGGGATTGACGAATGCCAGCAGGTGCAACACGCCCGCCGCACCGAGCACGATGCCGAAAACCAGCGCCGCGGTCGGGCCGACGCGCCCTGCGGGCAGGGGACGGTTGCGCGTGCGGGGCATGAGCGCATCGTAGCGGCGCTCCATCCACTGGTTCATCACCGCCGCCGACGCCGCAGTGAGCAGCGTGCCGAAAAGCGTGTTGAACAGCAGCAGCCATGAAGTCACGACGTGCGCCGACGCGAGATAGAACCCCACGAGCGTTGTCACCAGAATGAGGAAGTTCATTCGGGGCTTGGTCAGCTCGTAGTAGTCAACAACCTGCTGTGCGAATGCGCGTCGTTCGATCGGGAGGCTCGCCAGCGCGGCTTCGGAAGTTTCCCGGAAAATCGTGGTTTCGGTGATCGCCTTCATCGTGTTGGTCTCTGCGAAAGCTACTCTGTCCTGGCTCGTCGGTCCTCTGCTGGGCAAGAATGTCGTCGATTCACGCGTTGGCCGCAACTTTCCGCAGCGGCGGGGCATGAACGGCCTGAAGCGCATGTCCCGACCGCGCCCGCGAGGTCACGGCGGCCAGTCGCATCGCCCGGGCAGACAGCACCGCAAGTGTGAGCAGCAACAATGCCCCAAACGCCACATGGGCCGATGCCACTTCCGCGGGTTTTCGGTAGTACACCGTCAGCGCGCCGAGCGAAAACTGGATGACGAGCAACCCGCCGACAAACATCAGCGGCCATCGAAGCTTGCGATCGCGAGTCAGTCGCCAGCCGACGACGAGCAATCCGATTAACGCTATCGAGACCACAATCGCCCCGATTCGGTGCCCAAAATGCAGCCAGACCTGGTTTAACGTCACCGGCGGTTCGTGTAAGACCCACGCGCGGTGCTGATTCACGGTGGCCAGGCCCGCCGCGTCGGTCGGGGGGAGAAGTTTTCCATATGCCAGTGGAAGATCGGGAATCGCCAGCCCCGCGCCATGATGCCGCATGGTGGCACCGATAATCAGTTGCACAAACACGATCACCCAGCAGACCGCCGACAGGCGGCCAATGCGGCGGGCGTTGACACCGACCCCGCCGGCCTCGGTCGGCTGATGTTTCTGCTCATCCGCGGCATAATTGTTGGGGGACTCCACCCACCAGCGGCTGCTCGCGACCGTAATGAATGCTGTCAGACAGAAAAATGCCTGCGCAAAGCACCCGTGAATAATCGCGAGCGTCAAATTCACTTCCGTAACCCGTAGCCCCCCGAGCAACCCTTGAACGCTCACAGCGACCAGCGCAACCACGGTAAGTCGGCGCAGCCACCGGCGCGACTCCCGCCGACGGGCCACCCATGCTGCCAGAAACAGAAGGCCCAGCGAAGCAGACCCGGCGAATCCATGCTGCAGCGATTTTGCCGCCTCGTGCGAGACCCGTCCGGCAGATTCCAGAATCCAGACACCGCCGCCCCACACAATTGCGATCAGCAACGCGCTGGCTGCGCTGTAGCCGAGGACTTGTCGCGTCCGACTGTTTCGCGACGGCCCGTATGCCTGGAACACGAGCATCACCGCGAGAAAACCAACCAGCGTCCCCTTGAGCCGGTGTGTATGCTCATAAAAGATCCCGCCGACCCATTGGCTTACGGGAAACAGAAACATGTTGTAGCCATAACTGTTGGGCCAGTCCGGCACACTCATGCCCGCGCCATACGTCGTCACCAGCCCGCCAAGAAAGATTAAGGGAAAGGTCGCCACGGTCAGAATCAGGGCGACCGTGTGCAGCGGGCGGTGGTAAGATGCGTCGGACGGCGTCATGCGGTCTTGCTCCGATGATCGGAGGTGCCGCAGATCATAGTGTGATCGCCACACACCTTCGAGTGCGTGCGACGGTTTGACGCAGCGGCAGTGTGTGAATTGGAATCGTTGCGGCTAAAATACCCCAGATGCGTCTATTTCTTGCCATCCAACTTCCCGACGCCGCGATCGAGCACCTTCGGCGGGTGCAGGCGCATTGCCGGTCGTTTGCGCCTGATGCGGCCTATCCGCGCGATGTCAATCTTCATCTGACCGTGCGATTTCTTGGCGAAACACCTGAAGAGAAGCTTGAAAAACTGAAGGAAATGCTCCGCAAGACGATCTCCGGCGGGTCGATCCGGCTCGCGGCGTCGCGACTGGTTACGTTCCCGGAACGAGCGCCGGCGCGCGTGCTGGCTGCGGGCGTTGGCGGGCCAAACTCAGAGCAACTGGCACTCTTTTACGCATCAATCGAGCGGGCCGTGCGCGGGCTGGGCTTTCCGGCCGAGCAGAAGAAGTTCACGCCCCATGTCACCCTGGCGCGGCTCGATCGCCCGCTGCCGCTGCCAGCGATCAATCAGATCGAGCGCGCGACCCTGAAAAGCTGGCCCGGGCCGATATTCGAAGTGCGCCGCGTCTACCTGATGCAATCCGAGCCGTCGGCCGGCGGCTCGAAGTATCGCACGGTCGCCGATTTCGATCTCTTCGGGGAATGATGCCGGTTAGAAATGTTCGGTAAAATTTTGGATTAAAGTCCTTGACATCTCCGAACCGAACACTACTATAACAAAATAACAAAAGCCGAACAGGGACGCGGGTGACTTGGCGTCGAGTTTGGCCGCGGGAAAATGGGCGATTAGGCCTTGCTTTGCACGACTTTGCTGAGTGATCGGTGAGGCAGTGCCGAGCCGCTTAAGCCGCCTGACGAGCGCATTGTGCGTTCACCCGCAACCGCAAGTCACAACCGAACGACTCCAATGCAGCAGCGATGGCGAGACCGTCGCCGTGAGACCGTCGTCGAGACACAGGCGTCAATAGTGTTTTGCAGTTCGTGTCTGCAGTTTGTCATCGATCGACGCCCCAAGCGCGCTCGACCGCTGAGCGATTGCAGGCCGCTGGCACGTTTCTGGGCAGCAATGCCCGAGGATGCCCGAAAATGCCCGATTTCTTGAAATAGGTATTTTCCGTTATCCCTTCGTTCTCCCGCAGTGTCTCGCAGCAGCGCAGCATTGATCGTCGTCATTCGCCGGCTGACCAACATACCCGGCGGAAAGGTGTATTGTCATGGCTTTCAAAGCCTCCACTGCCGTACTTGACGCGCCGCCGTCAAAACCTTCTGCTTCCTCGGTCGTTAGCAAAGAGCTTAAACCCACGGGAGCTACCATGCCCGCGCCGAAGGAATCAGCAAACAAGCCGGGTGCTTCTGCCCCCGACCTCAAGACAGACCCAAAAGCAAAGTCGGCACCCGCAGCCGCTCCAAAGCCCGATCCGGCGCGCGAAAGTGCCCTGCAGCGCGCGGTGCAACAGATTGAAAAGCAGTTTGGCAAGGGTGCCGTCATGAAGCTTGACGGCGAGAATGTGAAGCCGATCGACGGCATTCCCACCGGCTCGCTTTCACTCGATATCGCCCTCGGCGGGGCAGGGATTCCCCGCGGGCGCGTCATCGAGGTCTTTGGCCCGGAAAGCTCAGGCAAAACGACGCTCACGCTTCATGTCATCGCCAGTGCTCAGAAGATGGGCGGCGTCGCTGCTTTTATCGATGCCGAACACGCTCTTGACCCAAGCTGGGCCAAACGCATCGGTGTTGATTTGCAGAATCTCATGGTCAGCCAGCCGGATACCGGCGAACAGGCCCTGGAAATTTGTGAGCTGCTCGTGCGTTCAAACGCCGTCGATTTGATCGTCATCGACTCGGTCGCGGCGCTGATTCCTCGGGCTGAAATCGAAGGCGAAATGGGTGACAGCCACATGGGCTTGCAAGCCCGGCTGATGAGCCAGGCACTGCGCAAACTGACCGGGGCCATTGCCAAGAGCAAGAGCACCGTCATTTTCATTAACCAGATTCGCGAGAAGATCGGTGTGATGTTTGGAAACCCCGAGACCACCACAGGCGGGCGGGCGTTGAAGTTTTACTCCTCGATTCGCATCGACGTCCGGCGGACACAAACGATCAAGGACGGCGATGTGTCGGTCGGCAGCCGCACTCGTGCCCGCGTGGTGAAAAATAAAATCGCACCGCCGTTCCGGGATGCTGAGTTCGACATCATGTTTGATCGCGGAATCAGCTACGAAGGCGATTTGATTGATCTTGCCGTGCTCGCCAATGTGGTCGATAAAAGCGGCGCATGGTTTAACTACAAATCAACCCGGCTCGGACAGGGCCGTGAGAACGCCAAGAATTTCCTGTTTGAAAATAAGGACCTTGCAGCCGAGATTCGTGCCGAGGTGCTTCGGAGCAAGGGACTGGTCGACAAGAAAAAGGAGTTGGATTCTCCGCTGGCGCCTGAAGAAGCTGAATGAAATCGGTAGGGCAATCCTGTACTATCTCCCGCCCGGCGTGGTCAGCTTTTCTGGCCACGCCTGGGCATGATGGGAAAACAGATGCTTACGAGTTCACAAATTCGCCAACAGTTTCTCGATTTCTTCTGCCAGAAGCACGGCCATCGTTTTGTTTCCAGCAGTCCGGTGGTGCCACACGACGACCCGACTCTGCTGTTTACCAACGCCGGCATGAACCAGTTCAAGCCGCTGTTTCTGGGCCAGGAGAAGCGCGACTACACCCGCGCCGCCAACACGCAGAAGTGTATTCGTGCCGGTGGCAAGCACAACGACCTCGACGACGTTGGCCGCAGTCGGCGGCACCACACTTTTTTTGAGATGCTTGGCAATTGGTCTTTCGGCGATTACTTCAAGGCCGAAGCCATCGCCATGGCCTGGGAACTGCTCACAAAGGTGTGGAAACTCGACCCTACCCGGTTGCATGTAAGCTGCTTCGAGGGTGATGAGAAGAACGGCGTCCCCCGCGACACCGAGGCCGCGGATCTTTGGAAGCAGATTGCCGGCTTACCCGACGCGCACATTCACTATTTTGGGAAGGACAACTTCTGGGAAATGGGCGAAACCGGGCCGTGTGGACCGTGCACGGAAATCTACATTGACCGCACTCCCGACAAGTCCGGCGGAAAGGACGTAAATGGAGACGACCCGCGCGTCATGGAGATCTGGAATCTCGTCTTCATTCAATACAACCGCAATGCCGACCGCAGCCTGACCCCGCTTCCTGCAAAGCACGTTGATACGGGCATGGGTTTCGAGCGCATCAGCCAGGTGCTGCAGGATGTGGACAGCAACTATGCCATCGATCTGTGGAACCCGTTCTTTGCCAGGCTCACGGAGTTGAGTGGGCAGAAGTACACGGGAACGTTTCCGAAAACCAACAGCCCCGACCCCGCCGCCGAGGCCGCCGATCCGCAACTGCGCACGGATATCGCGTTTCGCGTGATTGCCGATCACATTCGCTGTCTGACTTTTGCGATGACGGACGGCGCCGTCCCCTCCAACGAAGGCCGCGGGTACGTGCTGCGGCGCATCCTCCGCCGCGCTGTCCGGTTTGGTCGGCAGCAACTCGAGTTGAAGCAGCCATTTTTGCATCAGATGGTCAATGTCGTTGTTGATTCAATGGGCGGAGCGTTTCCGGAATTGAAGGCCCATCAGCAGCGAATCGCGGGGCTGGTGCTCGACGAAGAAGTGAGCTTTGGTCGAACGCTCGACAGAGGTATTCAGCTCTTTCATGACGCGGCGCAACTCGCAATCGTCCGAAACAGTAAGGCCATCGCCGCCACCGATGCGTTCAGGCTGCACGACACCTTTGGCTTTCCCATCGATCTGACAGAACAGATGGCCATCGAGCGCGGCATGACCGTGGACATCGCAGGCTATGAGTCGCTGATGGAAGAAGCCCGCGTGAAGGCTCGCGCCGGTGGCAAGGCTGGCGACTCCCCCGTGTACACACTTGCGCCGGCGATTATCGCCGAGTTGCAGCGGCAGGGCGTTTCGCAGACGGATGATTCATCGAAATTTAAGGCTGATTCGGTCAGTGCGACGGTGCGCGCGATCTGGAACGGTTCAAACCTCGCTGACTCAATCGACACCGGCGGCGATCACGAAGTGGCCGTCATTCTCGATCGCACCAACTTCTATTCGGAAATGGGCGGACAAGTCGGCGATCGTGGGCAGTTGGCTTCAACCAACTCCAACTTCCGTGTCGAGGCCACCCGCGCTGTCGGCGGCTATGTGCTGCACATCGGCAAAGTCGGCATCGGTCGCCTGAGCGCCGGCGATGTGGTGACTGCCGTGCTATCCGAAGATCGCGCTTCCACCCAGAAGAACCATACGGCGACCCACCTCGCCAACTGGGCGCTGCGCGAAATCCTTGGCGAGGGTGTTCAACAAAAAGGTTCGCTGGTTGACGCTGAGAAATTACGGTTTGATTTTCTTCATAATGCGTCGCTGAAAGACGATGAGGTGGCAAAAGTTGAGTCGCTGGTGACACACGCCATCGCGAAAGATGATGCCGTCTATGCCGAAGAAGCCCCGCAGGAGTCGGCGGTGAAGATCAACGGTCTGCGCGCCGTCTTTGGCGAGAAGTATCCGCCGCTGGTTCGGGTGGTGTCGATCGGTGCGCCCGTTGGCGATCTGCTTGCACAGCCCGATCTTGCTGCATGGCGTAAGCACGCCATCGAGTTTTGCGGCGGAACGCACGTCGCGCGAACCGGGGCGATCGGCCGGTTTGTCATCACCGCTGAAGAGTCGGTGAGCAAGGGCGTGCGGAGAATCGTCGCGCTCACCGGCAATGCTGCCCTGGCCGCCGCACAGCAGTCGCGTCTGATGGATGAGGCAATCGCCGCCGCGCAGTCGCTGAAGGAATCGGAGTTGCCTGGCGCCATCAATGCTCTGCAGAAGAAGTCAGGAGCCGACGATGTCCCATTGCTCGCCAGGCGGCGCGCACAGTTGAGCATCGCCGGTTTGCAGGACAAGCTAAAGAAGTGGGAGAAAGCACAGCAAGCGTCCGGCGGATCGATTGATATTGCTGGAATCGCAACACAATTGCTGGCAAGCGCGCAGGACCTCGCCGGTGGAAAGTTGGTGGTTGCTGAAGTAGCTGATGCCAGCGCAGACCAGCTTCGTGGCGTGCTCGACTCGATTCGCAAGCGCCAGCCGAGCGTGGCGGCGCTGGTTGCGGCGAGCGACGGGGCCAAGCTCAGCTTTGTCACCGCCGTGACGGATGAACTCATTGCCAGAGGATTGAGGGCCGGCGACTGGGTGAAAGAAGCTGCGAAAGTGGCCGGCGGCGGCGGGGGCGGGTCGCCGCAGATGGGACAGGCCGGCGGCAAAGACCCCTCCAGGCTCGCCGACGCACTCGCAGCGGGAAGGCAGTACGCAGTCACGCTGCTGCAAGGTCAAAGTATGTAGGCATTCGATGTCGGCCAGGCGGATGAGAGGGCATTCAGTCATGCGCGAAGTCATCATGCTTCTTACGGCCGAGGCGCGTTTTTCAACTGCTCGAACTTGATCTGATACTTTCGATAGAGCATTTTCTGTTTGTCAGATAGATCAATCTTTCGGCCTTGAATGAAAGCCGCTTCCACCTGCGTCGGCACCTCGAAGATATCCCCGCTGGCGATAAACAGGGTCGCATCTTTTCCGACCGTGAGCGACCCAACGCGATCGGCCACGCCGTAAAGTTCTGCCACGCCGAGCGTGATTGCAGCGAGTGCATCGCCGGGCGGCAGCCCAAACGTCGCGGCAGTGGCGGCATTGTAAGGGAGGTTGCGATAGTTTCCGTTGAAGCGATCCATCGATCCGATCACAAACTTCACACCCGCCTCGCTCAACCGCCTGGGCAGCGTGAACGCGTCGTCATAGCCGTCACCGCGACGCTGCGGCAGGCGATGCGTACCAGCGATGATCACCGGCACGTTGTGCTTCTTCAGGAGTTCGGCGCACAGTGTCGCGTCATACCCGCCGTCGATAATCAACCGGACCTTCTGCCGCTGGGCAAACGCCACCGCCGCCTGAATCTGCATCACGTCGTTGGCGTTTACCACCAGCGGGATCTCGCCGCTGAGCATGGGCAGCATCGCGTGCCACCTGCTATCGTGGGGAGTAGCGCTGGCGTTCGATTCGCGCGCCCGCTTGTATGCACGTGCGTTGTCGAAAGTCTTGTTGATCTGTTCCAACTGCTCATCGCGCCGGCGGTTCTGTTCTGCGTCAGGTTCGGCTGGGCCAAATCTTCGGGTCTGCGGGCGCATGGCAGGCCAGTTCATATGAATCGCCGCGGGCGCTTTGACCGTCAGATCTTCATAGGTCCAGCCGTCGAGTTGAATGACAGCGCTACTCCCGCTGATCACCCCTCCGGTCGGGGCGACGACCGTCAGCAGCACGCCGTTAGATCGCGCGACGGGAATGTGTTCGCTATCGGGGTTGATGGCCGTTTCGGCGCGAACATTGGGATTGATCGACCCCGTCTCCGCGGTGTCAACACTCTGCCGGACGGCGCTGATCTCCACCAGACCCAGGTCGCTCACAGGGTCGAATAGTCCCGGGTAAACGCGCTTTCCCTTCGCATCGATCAGCTCCGCGTCGGCAGGCGGCTGCACGTTTCTGCCGAGGGCGACAATCCTTCCTTTATCAAAGATAATTGTCCCGCCGGGGATAGGGGGCGCGTCGACCGGGAAAATGTCGGCTCCAACGATTGCAATCGGCCGCGCCTGCGGGGGCGCTGGAATCTGGTCGGACGCGCGCAAAGCCGTCGAGAGCGAAAGCACCGCCGCGACGCCAAAGGTGATTACAGTTTTCATTTCACAGTTCCTTCATTGGCTTGCCTGAAACGCGCTTCTTCAACCGCGAACATTCATCAGCCTCACCGCACGGCGATTAGCGATTCACCGCTTGCCCGTGCGTGCAGTACTCATCGTAACGCGGCCAAAGGTCGCGCTCTCTCGGTGGGGTGTCTCCCTCGGCGGCAATCGGGTCGCCGCTCAGCAGCACCTTTTGAATCAGCTTCTGTCGCATTTGGCTGTCGCTCTCGCGGCGTTTGGCGTCTTCCTGTCGGTCGAAGTATTTGCGACCGTCAATCCACGTCTGTTCGCACAGTGCATACATGCTCATCGGCGGCGCATTCCAGATCGCCAGATCGGCGTCTTTCCCCACTTCAATCGAACCCACGCGCGCGTAAATCCTCAGCTGTCTCGCAGGGTTGATCGTTACAAATTTAATCGCTTCTGCCGGTGGGACGTTTCCGTACTTCGTCGCCTTCGCTGCTTCGGTGTTGAGCCTGCGCGCCATCTCAGCATCATCACTGTTGAAGCTGACGTTAATCCCCTGGTCATACATCAGCGCACCATTATGCGGGATGGCGTCCCACACTTCGAGTTTGTAGGCCCACCAGTCACTAAAGCTGCTGGCCATCGCGCCATGCTTCGCGATGGCATCGGCCACTTTGTAACCTTCGAGAATGTGCTGCAACGTGGCGATCTTCACGCCAAACTCATCGCAGATTCGGATCAGCGCCAGGATCTCATCTTGACGATAGCTGTGGCAATGTATGAGCCTCTTGCCTTCCAGAATCTCTGCAATGGCTTCGAGTTCCAGGTCGGGGTGGACGGGCAGTGATGCATCTGGGTCGGCTGCGTGGCGCTTCTGCGCGGCGCGGTAATCGCGCGCAGCATGAAAGGCATCGCGGATGAGCTGTTCGACACCCATTCGCGTACGGGGATACTCGCCACCATCAGCAGGCACACTATCGCTGTTTGCGCCGCGGGGGTTTTCTCCCAGCGCGAACTTGATCCCCTGCGGGGCGTCCTTGAACTTCATCTGGTCGGGGGTGGCACCCCAGCGCAGCTTGATCACCTGGTTCTGCCCGCCGATGGCATTGGCCGAGCCGTGGAGAATATTGGCCGCGGTGATGCCGCTGGCCAACTGTCGGTAGATATTGATGTCATCGGGATCAACAAAGTCGCCGATGCGCACCTCGGCGGTGATGGGCTGTCCCCCTTCGTTGACCCCGCCGTCGGTGGCCATGTGACTGTGGCAATCAATGATTCCCGGCGCGAGATACTTTCCAGTGCAATCGACCACCTCTGCACCTTGTGGAATTGAGAGCGACTTGCCGATTGCCGCAATCACACCGGCCTCGACGCGCACATCGGTTGTCTCGATCGTGCCGCTCTCGGCGGCAGTCCAGACCGTTGCATTCCTGAACATGACGATCTTCGGCTGTTCCGGCACCGAATCGCGGCCATATTCGCCGAGCGGATAGTTCACTGCAAAGCTTGCCTCCACTGGTTTCGTCGTGGGCTTCGTAGCCGACGCATCGTCGCTCGGCTGCGTCGCAACATCCTTCGATTGTCGCTCTGCGGTCATGCGTGAGATAAGTCCGGTCGATTCGATCAGTTGACCCTCGAAGGTCTCGCCGGCGATATCAAATGTGCCGCTGATCTGCGCGATCCCGCCCTGCCCAATCGATTCACCTGCGAGATTGAAACTGATGCGCGTCTCGTCGATGGCAAACTGCTTCACCGCTGCATCGCGGCCCGCGAGGGCCGCGCGGCCTGGGTCGTCGCTGGGGTGGCGGTCGTTGTCGGGCGCGCTGCTTCGGTTGTTGAGTCCGCGGGTTCGTCGGATGTTTCGGGGCGGGCGCGATCCTTCCGAATCAGTTCGCCCTTCATGCGTCCAGGCTCGCCACTAATGGAAAGCTTGAAGGAGATCGAGCGATCATCGTTGGTGAAGGCCCACTGTCCGCGCGGGTCGGTCTCCACCCTTGGGGCGATTGTAAACTCGATGCCGTCAACCCAGGTCTGTAAGATCCTGGTCTTGTCGTCGAAAAGGTCGCCGGTGGTGATGATGAAGCAGGCGCGCTTTCCCGGTGCGATCGTGCCAAGCGAATCGGTGACGCCGAACAAAGTCGCCGGCACCGTCGTGACAGCCGCCAGTGCCGCCGACCGGTCAAGCCCGCGGGCTGTTGCCTTGCGGAGGTTCTTCAGAAACTCATTCTTGTCGCGCAGGCCCTGCGTTGAGAGCGCGAGGGGGACCCCCGCGCGCGAAAGCCGCGCCGGATTCTCCGGGGCGATGTCCCAGTCCATCAGCTCGGTCAACGAGACATTCACTGCGTGTTCCGGCGAGCTTACATTGGGCGGGCGCGGGAAGTTGAGCGGGATGATGATCGGCAGCTTTGTCGCGGCGATTTCATCAACTCGGCGATATTCCTGACCGCTGCCGCGAATGATGGCCGGCAACGTAAACTCCTCTGCAATCTGCGCGGCGCGAAGGGCGTAAAGCTCGTCGTTGGCGTCGATGATAAACGGTACGCCGTCCTTCAATTGTGCCGAGAGTGCGTCGAGTGCGTCACTGCGCTGCGGCGGGGGAAGTGTGCGGTTGGATTCGTGTGCTGCCCAAGCCGCGGCATACCATTTGGCGTCGAGCAGGGTCTGCCGGACGAGTGTGAACGCCCCCATCGGCGAAGATGGAAAGCGCGGCCCCTCGCCATCGGCCCGCGGGCCAAATCCGCGGCGTGCGGGTGTGAGCGCGAGGTGCTGAGCCACCAATGGTTTGATGATAACGCGCGATGCATCTTCGTCGGAGGTGCTCACGAGCGTGCTCGTCCCCTTCACAAGCCCGCTGGCAGGCACAATGAGACGCGCCACAAAGCCTTGGCCGCGGAGCGATTTGTTCAGCGCGGCGTCTGGACGATAGGCACGGTCGGCACGCGCGCCGGCGAGCACTTCGCGCGTCCAGTGGGCCGCGCCGCCGTCGGGTGTTGCCACGGCGGGGGCGGCGGTGGCCGACGCTGCAGGGCTGCCACGGCCCGCGCCGGCGGGGGCAGGTTCGGAATATGCATCAATCAGGCCGGGGTAAATCGTCTTCCCCGCGAGGTCGGTCAACCGTGCCTCTGGCGGCGCCGCCAGGTCGCCACCCACCGCGATGATCACGCCGTCGCGTACAAGCAGTGTCGCATTTTCAATCGTCTGCGTCGGTGAAACAACCACTCGAGCATTCACAAACGCATGAAATCGAGGAGTGTTCTCCCGCAGGCCCCTCGGCGGGGCGGTGGTTGTGGGGTCGGCGAGTGCGAGCGAGCAGAACAACAGCGAGACTATGAATCGACGCATGCGAGTCCTATCCTTGATTGTCGAAACAGATTGTATCAGGCAGAATCATAACGCGGCGACCGACAGAACTCACGAACGACGCAAAATGTGCAACATCGCCGGGACACCCGCCGGCGCGAATGATTCCGCGGTCACTCACCTATGCTTGTGAGTCTGAGTTGGAAGATTGAAAGCGAAGGCAAACATGAATCTCGTCGCCATGCGCATGTTGATGGGCGATACTGCGAAGTATCTCGGCATTATCTTCGGGTTGACGATCGCTTCATTTCTCATCACGCAGCAGGGTGCGATCTTCTGCGGCTTGATGAGCCGCACCTTTGGCGCGCTGACGGATCTTGCGCAGCCAGACCTGTGGGTGATGGATCCCAAGGTGCAGTTCATAGACGATATCAAGCCGCTGCAGGATACCGCGCTCTACCGCGTTCGCGGGATTGAGGGCGTCGAGTGGGCGGTGCCGCTTTACAAGGGTTTGCTGAAGGCGAGGCTTGATAACGGCAGCTTTCAAACGTGCAACGTACTCGGTCTGGACGACGCCACGCTTATCGGCGGCCCGCCGGAGATGGTGGAGGGGCAGCTTGCCGATTTGCGACGGGCCGAGTCGGTGATTGTTGACGAGTATGGTGCGAAAGGAAAACTCGCCCAGCAATTGCCCGATGGCCGGACCATCCCGCTCGGCGTGGGCGACACCCTGGAGCTGAATGACCGTCGCGCCGTGGTAGTGGGCATTTGCAAAGTGAGCCGGACGTTTCAAAGCCAGCCGGTGGTGTACACCACATACTCCCGCGCCGTCGGCTTCGCCCCGCGGGAGCGCAAACTGCTCAGTTTCATCCTGGTGAAGGCGCGCGACGGGTTGACGCCGCAAGCGGTGTCGCAACGGATTATGGATCTGACTGCCGTGCAGAAAGGAACAAAGTTTACGCCCACCCTGCTCGCCATCCCGCGTGATGATTTTAAGTGGATGACGGTCGTCTACTTCATGCGATACACCGGCATTCCCATCAACTTTGGCATCGCGGTGGCGCTCGGTTTCTTTGTCGGACTGGCGATCGCCGCGCAGACGTTTTATCAATTTACGCTCGAAAACATCAAGCACTTTGGCGCGCTCAAAGCGATGGGTGCGGGCAGTGGCTTGCTGCTGCGAATGATCATGCTGCAGGCGGTGATCGTGGGGGCGATTGGGTATGGACTCGGTGTCGGGCTTGCCGCATTCATGGGATATCGGGTGGGGGCTTCCACCGAATTGGCGTTCTTCTTGCCCTGGCAATTGCTCGTGATTACGGGGCTGGCGACGATCGCAATCGTCACGCTGTCGGCGGCGCTGAGCTTGCTGAAGGTGGTTCGGCTTGAGCCGGCGATCGTCTTTAAGGGCTGATCAATAATAGACTTATGCCGATTCTGCTGATCTATGTTGACTTTCTGAACATCGTTCACAATTATTCGTATGTTCAGGAAGAGGCCGAAGAATGGGTGCCAGAGAGCGCCGCGAGCGCGAAAGATCAGAATTGCGGGAGAAGATCATGGACGCCGCGCGCGCCATGTTCTCGGCCGAAGGCTACGACGCCGTCTCCATGCGCCGAATCGCAGAGCAGATCGAATATTCCGCCGCGGCGATCTACGCTTATTTCCCTGACAAAGAGTCTCTGTTTCGGGAAATCTGCCGCACCGATTTCGGCACGCTGCTCGACGCATTCAAAGAGTTGGCGCAGGTGAACGATCCGCTGGTTCGGATTTATCTCACGGGTCACGGTTATATCTCGTTCGGCATGCATCATCCGAGTCATTACCGAATGATGTTCATGCGCGAATGCCCTCCCATACCGCCCGAAGCGCAAGACCTCGCCAAGATGGACGACCCCAACGAAGACGGCTACGCGTTTGTGCGCGCCGCCGTCATTGACGCGCTCGATGCCGGCTTGCTCAGAGCCGAGTTTGTCGATCCGGAACTGGTCACACAAACCATCTGGGCAACGGTTCACGGCGTGACGTCAATTGAGATCACTTTCAGGAATGATCCGTGGCTCGACCTGAGGCCGTTGGAGCATCGGCGAACGATGGCACTGGATTTGGTGATGTCCGGAATATTGCGCGATCCCTCACAACTTACTCGAGTCAAGCAGCAAGCCCTTGAGGTCATTGCCGCTGATCGAAGTAAAGGTGAAGCATGAACCTGGTCGCGCTCAAGATGCTCGTCGGCGACAAGATGAAGTATCTGTCGCTGGTCGCCGGCCTGGCGTTCGCTGCGTTGCTTGTGACGCAGCAGGCATCGATCTTTACCGGCTTTGCCAAGCAGACGGGCGCGTGGATTCGCGATACCGCCGTCGCCGACTTGTGGGTGATGGATGAACAAGTGGAGTTTACCGAAGACATCAAGCCGATGCTCGATACAACGCTGTCGCGTGTACGCGGTGTGGATGGGGTGCAGTGGGCCGTGCCGATGTTCAAGAGCTTTATCGGCGTGACACTCCCCGACGGCACGCGGCGCAATGTCCGGCTGATCGGCCTCGACGACGCCACCCTCACCGGCGGCCCACCGGAGATGGTGACGGGCAGGCTGGAAGACCTCAAGCAGGCCAACGCCGTCATCATGGATGCCAATGCCACCGTGCAACTGCGATTCAAGCAAACGCCCGGCGACCGCAGCCTGCAGGTCGGCGATCGGCTCAGCATTAACGATAACGACGCATTGGTCGTCGGCAGTTATCGTGCCACCAAGGAGTTTTTCTGGGAACCGGTGCTCTACACGACTTACAGCCGTGCCCTGTTCTGGTCGCCGAATGAACGGCGCAAGCTGCAGTATGTGCTGGTGAGAGTGAAGCCCGAAGCCGATCTGGCGCGGGTGGCGCAGTTAATCAGCCAGATTCCCGGTCTCAAGGCCATGACCAACGAGCAATTCGAAAAGCAGACGATGGATTGGATCCTGCGCGAAACGGGAATACTTGCCAACTTCGGCATCACCATCGTGCTCGGTTTTGTGATCGGCGTGCTGGCAAGCGGACAGACCTTGTACCAGTTCATGGTCGAAAACCTGCGGCACTTCGGCGCGATCAAGGCGATGGGTGCAAGCAACTTCACCATTGTGCGAATGGTGCTCATGCAGACGCTTCTGGTCGGATTGATCGGTTACGGAATCGGAATCGGCGTGGCATGTGTGAGTGGGATTCTTCTGACCGGCGGCGGGCTGGCGTTTCACATGACCTGGCACATTCCCGTGCTCGGCGGGGTGGCCATCTTGTTCTGCTGTGGAGTCGCTTCGCTGGTGAGCCTGATTCGAGTCATCAAACTCGAGCCGGCGGTTGTGTTCAAAGGATAGATGTATGTTGAGAGTGACCGAACAACCAGAATCTGCACCGCCAACCGCCCGTACTGCGGTCGAGTGTCGCAATCTGGTCAAGATCTACGGCGGACAGAACGGCGCCGGTAACGGCAACGCCGTCAAAGCGCTCCGCGGTGTTGATTTGACGGTGAGCACAGGCGAGTTGCTCATGCTCGTCGGCCCGAGTGGGTGCGGAAAGACGACGCTCATCAGTGTGATCGCAGGCATTCTCGATCATGAAGAAGGCGAGTGCGTTGTGTTCGGCCATGACTTTATGCAAATGCGTGGAGGCGAGCGCACCAGGTGGCGCGGGCAGAACATTGGCTTTGTCTTTCAGGCGTTTAATCTCCTTCCCACGCTCACCGCTGTAGAAAACGCCGCGGTGCCGTTGCTCATCAACGGAATGCCTCGAAAACAGGCCCTGGAACGTGCGGAGGAGGCGCTGCGGCGAGTCAACCTCGTCGATCGAATGAGGTCGCTGCCAAAACAGCTTTCCGGCGGGCAGCAGCAGCGGGTGGCGATTGCCCGCGCACTCGTGCATTCGCCGAAGCTCATCGTGTGTGACGAGCCCACCAGCGCCCTCGACCACGACACGGGCCACCGCGTGATGGAGTTAATGAAAGAAGTGGCCGTCGGACCGGATCGCGCACTGATCATTGTGACCCACGACCAGCGCATTTTTGAGTTTGCCGACCGTATTGCGCGCATGGATGACGGGAAAATCGTCAGCATTAGTAACAGCGCCGAGACGGCACAGAGCGCCGCGCCCTAGTTTCGCCGACGGCACAGGAGATTGTGATGTTTACAAAGTATGTCTTACCGATTGTTGCGCTGGCGGGGCTGGTGTTTGCGATCCTTTTCGTGCGCGCCGGCAACACGCCCGTGCCCGCCAGCCAGCCTGTGGCCCAGCCCGCTGCAGCACCTTTCGACGCGTACATCGCCGGAGCAGGCATTGTTGAGGCGCGGAGTGAGAATATCTCAGTTGGCGCGACAGTCCCGGGCGCGGTCCTCGATGTTTTTGTGAAAGTCGGTGACAGCGTGAAGACCGGCGATCCGCTGTTTAAGATCGACGATCGCGACCTGCAAGCCGACCTGCTGCGGGCGCAGGCGAGCGTAGTCTCAGCCGAAGCACAGCTTGCAGTGAGCGATGCAAGCCTGGCTGATCTGCAGAACCAGTTTGAGCGATATGACACGATCAAACAGGCTGACCCTCGCGCCGTCAGTAAGGACGAGTATGACAAGCGCCGGTTTGCCGTTGCCACGGGTGAAGCCAGCGTGCAGCAGGCCAGGGCGCAAGTGGCCGCCGCCGCGGCGGGGGTCGCGGCGATTCAGAAGCTGATCGATCGCACGCTCGTGCGGGCGCCGGTCGATTGCCAGGTGTTGCAGGTGAAAGTCCGCGCAGGTGAGTTCGCAGCGGCGGGGGTCATGGCGCAGCCGCTGATGTTGCTTGGCGATACCGCAAAGCTGCATGTGCGCGTCGATGTCGATGAGAATGACGCCTGGCGGCTGAAGACCGACGCCCGCGCCAAGGCGTTTCTGCGGGGCAACAGCGAACTATCGACGCTTTGCGAATTCGTTCGTGTCGAGCCGTACGTTGTGCCGAAAAGAAGTCTTACCGGCGAGAGCACCGAGCGGGTGGACACCCGCGTGCTCCAGGTCCTTTATGCGTTCGAGCGAAGTGCCATCCCGGTATATGTGGGCCAGCAGATGGATGTTTTCATCGAAGCGCCACCGGTCGGCGGTGCCACCACAACCAAGGTGGTGGGGAAAGTCGCCGGGAGCGCAGCGGGTGCACCAGATTAGGTTCCACGACTTGCATCACTATGATCTCCAGCCCGCGCAACGTGCGGGCTTGAAGAAGTGAATCGGAAGGATTTTACCAACATGCCTGTGAATCGAATTGCAGCCTGGTCCGTCGGTGGGTCACTCGTGCTTGCGGTGGGGGGGTGTGCGGTCGGGCCGAACTATGCTCCTCCGAGCGTCGAAACTCCATTAGCCTACGGCGAGAGCGCCGCTTCGACACAGCCGGCCACTCAGCCTTCAACGCTCGGATCGTGGTGGGAAGTGTTCGATGATCCGCAACTCACTGCGCTGATCGACCGAGCCGTCGCCGGCAACAACGACCTGAAGATTGCAGCGGCACGGGTGCAGGAGGGACGTGCGCTTTACATTGGCAGCAAATCCGGGTTGTTCCCGGCATTGGACGGCAAGGCTGGCTATCGCCATGACCGCCGCGGCAGCAATGAGGACGGCCTCGGCTCGGGTGCCAGCGGTTTCGCGAGCGACCCCGACCGCCATAACTGGTCGGCCGGCTTCGATGCTTCCTGGGAGATCGACATCTTCGGCGGGGTGCGCCGCTCGATCGAAGCATCCGATGCCGATTTTGGTGCGATCATCGAAGATCAACGCGACGTGCTCATCACCCTTGTCAGTGATGTTGCGCGAAACTACATCATTCTCCGAGGCGCGCAGCGGCAACTGATCATTGTTGAGAAGAACCTGCAAACACAGGACCAGACCCTCGATTTGACGCGCAGCCGATTCCGCGCCGGCCTTACCAGCGATCTGGACGTGGCTCGCGCTGAGGCGCAGGCGCTCACCACGCGCTCGCAGATCCCGCCGCTGCAGGATCAGGTACGCCAGGCGATTCGCCGCATCAGCGTTTTGTGTGGTTCCAACCCTGAGACGCTGAAGGATGAACTGTCGGATATCAAGGCGATTCCGCAAGCGGCGCCGACGATCCCCGCGGGGTTGCCGAGCGAACTGCTGCGCCGCCGGCCCGACATTCGCCGCGCCGAGCGCAACGTGGCCGCGGAGACTGCGCGCATCGGCGTAGCGGTCGCCGATTTGTTCCCGCGGTTCAGCATCACCGGCGATTTCGGTTACACGTCGCGGAATATCAAGAGCCTGTTCGACGAAGACAGCTTCGGCTGGGGCATCGGCCCATCGATGCGGTGGCAATTGCTCAACTTCGGCCGCGTGCAGGGAAACATCAAGGCACAGGAAGCCCGCCGCGAACAGACGCTGCGTTTTTATGATCAAACCGTTCTGCTCTCGCTGGAAGAAGTTGAGAACGCGATGGGTTCGTATCGCCGAGAGCAGGAGCGCCGCGCGAGCCTCGCAGCCGCGGTGAGCTCGAGTCAGCGCGCGGTCGACTTGGCCGACCAGTTGTATCGGCAGGGGCTGACCCCGTTTCAAGACGTGCTCGACGCCCAGAGAAGCCTGCTCGACGTCGAAAGCCAATTCGTCACCAGCGACCAGACCGTCTCCACGAACCTGGTCGCCCTCTACAAAGCCCTCGGCGGCGGCTGGGACGCAGGCGGCCCGGCGGTGGATAAGGGGCCGGTGATTTATCTGCCGTGACAGTAATGTTTCGGTAAATCTGCCCCGTGTACTGTTCCATGCTTTTCGGTTAGCCGGCGGACGACATTCAGCATAGAATCGTGTCATGAGTACCACCGAACTTCGCCGGGAGATAAAGAAAGCGGTCGATAAGCTGCCGCCGGCGCGACTTGAGTCGTTGGCCGACTATGTTGACTTCCTGATCCGTCCGGGGCTTGCCAAACGCCTCAGCGCGGCGGAAAAGGCGATCGCGGCGGGCAAAGGGGTAAGCTGGCGTAAGGTTCGGTCGGATGTATGAGGTCATACTCTCTCCGGAAGCACGCGAGTTTTTCGCAGATGCCGACAGGCCCTTGGCGAGCAAACTCGTGCACTGTTTTACGGTTTTAGAGCGCGATCCACGTCGCCACAACAACATTAAGCGGCTCGCGGGCGAATACGCGGGCTTGTCACGATTTCGCGTCGGTGTCTGGCGTGTGATTTACCGTATCGACGACGCCGGGAAAAAAGTGTTCGTGTTGTCTATTGCGAACCGCCGTGAGGCATACTGACGGCGGCGACACCGCCTGCTCGACGTCGAAAGCCAATTCGTCACCAGCGACCAGACCGTCTCCACGAACCTGGTCGCCCTCTACAAAGCCCTCGGCGGCGGCTGGGACGCAGGCGGCCCGGCGGTGGAGAAGGGGCCGGTTATATATCTGCCGTGATGGCTCAACCCGCGCCGATCACGCCACCTCGCGTCGCGCGGGAAGTTGTAGCGGCGGGGCGGTGTTGTACTTGCGGAAGACTGGTGAGACCGCTCGGCCGGCGAGGTACTTTTCTACGCCGTCTTCCAACGCGCGCGCGTAGATGTTGAGCGATTCGCCGACCGCTTGAATGGTCTGATCGATGTCGGCATCAGAGTGCGACGCATTGACGGCGAAGTTGGGCGCCAGCACGCCTCGGCGCATTAGCTCCTGCAGGAAGAGTGTGCGGAATGGCTGGCTGCGCATCTTGTTTTCATCAAGCGTGGCAAAGAGCAGCAGGCAGGGTCGGCCGGACACCTTGAAATAGTCTGCCACGCCGGCGCGCCGGATCTCGCGCGTCACGCCGTCAAGCAGGCGCTGGCCCTGGCGGTGCAGGGTTTCGACGATGTTGCGCGTCTGATAGATCTGCGCGGTGCGGATGAACGCCGCGAGCGAAGCGGTTTCCCCGCCGTGGGTGAGCGACATCGCGAAGCATCGTTCTCGATCGTTGTGTTCGATCCCGGTGAGCTTCATGAACTCACGTTTGCCGCACAGCGCCGAAACCGGGTAGCCGTTGGCCATGGCTTTGCCGAACGTCGAGAGGTCGGGGTCGATGTGATACATCGCCTGCCCGCCGCCGAGGTGCCAGCGGAAGCCGGTAATGGTCTCATCTAGTATGAACAGCGCGCCATGTCGGTGGGCCAAGTCGCGCAGGCGGTGCAGAAACATTTGCTTCGGTGGTTCGCCGGCTTCGGGTTCGAGGATGACGCAGGCGATCTTGTTCGGGTATGACTCAAACAACTGTTCCACGCTCGCAAGGTCGTTGTACTTGAACTTCAGCGTCAACCCGCGGGCGTAGCGCGGCACCCCGGAGTCCATTGGCGTGCTGCCGATGAACCAGTCGTGAACGCTGAAGAATGGATGATCACCGCACACCGCAACCATGTCGCGGCCCGTGTGTGCCCGGGCGACTTTGACGGCGGCGGTGACGGCGTCACTACCATTCTTGCCGAACTTCACCATGTCCGCGCCGCGGATGACCTGCAACATCTTCTCGGCGGCAATGAGTTCGATATTGGCGGGACGCACAAAGTTCATGCCGGCGAGGCTCAGGCGATATGCGGCATCGCAGACGGGCTTAAAGCCGTGGCCAAGTGTGATCGACCGCACACCCGCTCCATATTCGATGAATTCGTTGCCGTCTTTGTCGGCCACCCGGCAACCCTTCCCGCGGACAATGACGGGGCACATGCCCTCGGGAAACTGGTCGTCGCCCTTGGCGTAAGTGTGCGCGCCGCCGGGCAGAACGCGCGCGGCGCGGCGCTGATGGGCGATGGATTGATCGAACGTCGGGCTAAAGTCGCTATTCATAGTGATTTACGTCGAGAATCTGTTACTGTTATCGAGAGGCTTGCGGCCCGTCTTAATCGGAAGGGCGCGCGATCGGGCCGGAATCGTGCTTGGATGGATTCAAGCGTCGGCCCGGCTGCGTCCGATAATCTTGTTGTGGCTCGGCCGGGTTTGCATTGCGACAGGGAGGTCGCTGCGTGACGGACGTACTGGATCAATCAGAGGTTGATGCGCTGCTTGCTGCGGTAGACAGCGGCTCTATGAGTGCGCCGCCCCTGGCCGAACAGCGGTCAGACAGTGGTGACGGCGGCGGTGCCGCGCCGGTGTCAGTCGCGGCGTACGACTTCAAACGACCCGAGCGCGTGAGCAAAGAGCAGATGCGCGCACTCGAGGCGCTGCATGAATCGTTCGCCAGAAACTTCGGGGCTGCGCTCTCGGGATATCTGCGCACAATCATTGAAGTGTCGGTGGCGCACATCGAGCAGCTCACCTACAGCGAGTTTATCCACTCCTTGCCCAACCCGACCTGTTTTAACCTGCTAAAAGCCGAGCAACTCGACAGCCAGCTTTGCCTGGAAATCAGCCCGCTGATCATCTATCCCGTGATCGATCGCCTGCTCGGCGGGAGCAATGCAGATTTGTTCATTCCGCAACGGCCACTGACCCAGATCGAACAGCGGCTGGTACAGCGCATCACCGATCGCGCGACAGCCCAACTGAGCGAGGCCTGGAGCAACCTCACGCCTTGCACCTTTTCCGTGCAGGATTTCGAGTCCAACCCGCAGCTTGTGCAGATTGTGCCGCCTAATGAGACGGTGGTGGTCATCGGCTTTGAGCTGAAGATGGGTAATCGCGCCGGCACGATGAGCCTTTGCATTCCGTATAATCTGCTGGAACCCATCATGGGAATCCTCGCGCAGCAGAGTTGGTTTACCTACCAGAGGAAGGGCGATTCGACCGATCAGGGTCGGCGGCTGCGCAAGAGCGTGAGTATTGCACCGCTGGAGTTGCGGACGTTCTTGGCACGCACGACGATGACGCTCAACGAGTTGATTGCCCTGCAGCCGGGCGACTTGATTACCACGCAACATGCAATTGAGAGCGATGTATGGGTGGAAATCGAGGGCCGCAGGAAGTTCTATGGGCAAGTGGGGCAGTTTAGGGGGCAGAAGTCGGTGCGCGTCACACGCGTGGTCGAAGAACAGGAAGACAAGCCGGCGGGGGCCGTGTCGGGGGCGGCGGCGTGAGTGAGCAAGCGGCGGTGCGGGCCGGATATTTTCGGCTGTCCGAGCTGCCCTACCACAGCCTGTTGTTCGTATTACCCCTTATTGCGGCATACGAACTCGGTGTTCGCTACCTGCATCATGTCCAACCGGACGCGGTCGCGTCGCAGATCGTAGCATTTGCGATGATGCAAAAGTTCTTTCTCTGGTTTGGCGCAACCGGTGCGATGCTCCCGGCGCTGGCGGTGGTGGGAATTCTGCTCGCGTCGCATATCGTCAGGAAAGACCCATGGCGGCCCAAGCCGCTCGTCTACGCAGGGATGACCGTCGAGAGCGTGATTCTAGCTGCCCCCTTGCTGGCCCTCGGCATGGCGCTGCCGCAGCACCTTCCGATGTGGGGGTTGACGCGCAGTGACACGGAATGGGTCGTTTTGGCAATTGGCGCGGGGGTTTACGAAGAGTTGGTCTTCCGCCTCATCGGCATGACGCTGCTGGTCATGCTGTTCACAGACGTGCTTCGCATTGCATCAAAAATCGCGATTCCGACCGCAATTTTGTTATCGGCTGCATTGTTCAGCCTATACCATTACTGGGGTCATGAAGGGTTCGAGTGGCGATCTATGGTGTTTCGCACACTGGCCGGAATTTTTTTTGGGGTGATCTTCATTTTCCGCGGATTTGGCATAACTGTAGGTGCACACGCGAGTTACGACATATCGATCGTCTTGCTGCGACGTTTTGCCATTGGCGGCTAGAAATTATTTTCTTAGCGCAGCCGCGACAAATCTCTATACTCTGCGTGTCTTAGTGAGGCCGGTCGGTGTGGCCGGTTGCCCGATTCATTGAACAAGTCCAAGCGGGCGGCGTACAGGACGTTCGGAGACACCTGGCGTCGACGAAGATGCGAATTACCCAGCACGGGCCGGGTAGATTCCCCAGCTTAAACCTCGACAGGGTTCGGACTTTGCGTTTCGCCGGTCTGTCGCATTCGAAGGCCCAATGCCTTCTAGAAAGAGCATGGACGCAGATGAGTAATCGTACGAAGCAACGCCGTTCTGGTGGCCTGAGCTTGCTGCTCTATCAGCGCACGCTTCACCCCGAACTGTTTAACATTCTCGCAAGCGAGAAGGTGGACCGGCGCGCTTATGACGCGCAGGTGTGGCTCGTTGAAGGCGGGCACGTCATCACCTTTGATTCTGGTGCGCACACGCTCACCGAAGTGATTCTGTCTAATCCCGATACCACCGTCTTCAACGACCGTGGGCTGGTGCAGTCGATTCCCTGTCGCGGTGAGCGATATCACGAGATGACCAGCGGCGGAAACATCCGCTACATGATCAGCACGCAGGAAGAGCAACTCACCCAGACGCTCTATGACGCCTCGCGGCACGAAATCATCGAGTACGCCCAGAAGCGCGAGTTGATGATGGCAGAAGTTCCTTCGCGCGGCGACCTCAGCGGCAGCGTGCATGTCCTGGACATCGAACGCCGCAGCCATGAACTGCTGGTTCAGTCTTTCCACCTGTTTGATGAGAATCAGATGGTTGTGAAGACTCAGGGCATTATTGAAGTGATCAAGAACGCCTGATGATCAACCTCGCATGAGTGTTGCGAGGCTCAGCTAGTTCGAGATTTAGTTAAAAGGATCCGACCCGACAAGGACGTCGGAACCGGTCCTACCGGCGATCAATCCTGGTTTACATACAAGCCCCCGGGTCATTCTGATCCGGGGGCTTGTCTCTCGATTCGACTTCGTCAAACTTCTCGCTGCGCGCTCGGTGATTCCGGCACCGACGGCGGTGGGGGTCTGGCGATATCAGCGATCGGAATCTGCTCATCAAGTGCCACCACATCAAATCCTCCGAACGAACGCCCGCCGGTGGCGTTTCTTGCCAGTGACGCGTGCAGCAGTTCCGTCAGCATCCACACCAGCACGCCTGTTGGAATGAGTGCCACGATGCTCGACGCGCCCCGCCCGGCCACGCTGAAGTTGGTGCCCTGTGTGGCGGAGGTCAGCAAAGTCCACAGGAAAAGCATGCTGGCGATCTGCCAGGCTGTCGATCGCGCAACAATCGGTCCGCGCCGGCGGAGGCGCAGCCAGAGAATGAAGGTCCACGTCGCGACCGCAAGCGGCACGGCGCTGAAGATGACAAAAATGATCCCGATTCCCCCTGCCATCCCGCGGGGGTCCTCGAAGTAGAAAAGCGTGCCCAGACCCGCGAATAGCAGGCCCAAGACGAGCACCAGGGACCATACGATCGTCATTGCAACCCGCGCCCGCCTCCACGCCAACCGCGCATAATGAATCCGTGCGACATCGGGCCAGATGGTTCGTTCCCGCAGCCAGAGCCGCGTTGTGGTGACCGCCATCCAGACCGCAATCGCAAACACGATCAGCCCAGGCAAAAACGCTTCGGTGAATGGGATGTATTGCAATCGGGTCAGTGCTATCAACATCGTACCGAGTGCGCGCGCTGCGATGAGATAGGTGAGAACGAGTGACAAGCCCGTCGCGCCCCCTCCGCCGCGCGCTACGCCTCCGGAGAAGATCAGAAGCAGCGTCGGCGCGATGGCTGCCCCGATCATCCCAACCATTATTGCCGGGAGAACGCCGGGCCACGCGCTGCCGACGACGGTCATCAGACTCAGCGCCGACATGCCCAGGGCGAATGCCAGCAGCGCGATCGAGCCGATGCGAAGGATGAGCGCCGTTTTCGCGCGTAGCGGTTCGTCAGGGGTGGCTGGGTCGGTCATCGTTCTGGTCATGGTATCGCGGCGGGGTGATTTCCGGGCCTGGCTGCGGGTAAACCCCTGGCGCGGGCGAGTTGGGAGCTTGCGCCGGGGGATTGCCGTATCCGTACCCGTAGCCGCCCCAGGCACCCGGCGGCGCAGCCGCGCCCGGCGGAGCGGGGTGCGGCATCATCGGCGCTTGCCAGGGCTGTTGAGGCAACGCCGTCATCTGCTTCATCCAGGCGACATGACCAGCGTTGCGGCAGACATTAATGAGCAAAAACAACTGTACCCCAAACACGACGACCATGCCGGCGCTTAAACATGCGGCACCGAGTTGCCCGCCCATGCCAATCGAGGCGACGACGTTGACGATGGAATAGAGAATCAGAATGGAGGTAAAGACGATCCCCAGCACCCCGGCCACCATCCCGCCGCCGCGAACGACGATGCCGAGGATAATCTGCACCACCGCCACCCCCCCAAAGACGACCGCGGCGATGGTCAGCAGTGTTCTGGCGTTGACGCCGGCCTGCTGCTCAATCTGCTGAAGAGATTGCTTTAACTCGGGCATCTCAGCCATCCCCGAAATCATCGCCGCCGTCACACCGACGCAGCCCGCCATCAGCAAACCGATGACTCCGACGATAATCATCATGATGCACGCGCGCCGGCCGTGTGCGCCCGGATCCATCGGCGCCGGCGTGGCATACGAGTGAATCGGATAGGGCGACGGGTAGCCGGGAGGGTATTGGCTCGGGGGATATTGACCGGGGGGGTATTGACTCATGGATTCGATTGGTTCCCGTGCGGTGCGCACCGTTTTGTAGCGACACACCCTGCGGCGACGACCGCGGCGGTTTCAATTCGGAGGATCGTCGTCGTCAATGAAACCGCCGTCAAGCCAGCCTCGCTCATCTCATGCAGTTCGCGGTCAGTCCAGCCACCCTCCGGGCCGACCACTAGCTGCACTGGCGTAGCGACCTTGGGTAACGCCGCTGCCAACGACTGGGTTGCGCCTTGCGTTGAAAGGACGAATCGGCCGCCGACAAATCGATCGTTCAGCAGCACTCTAAGTGGCATCGGCGGATCGACGGACATCACGCCGACGCGCTGGCTCTGTTTTGCTGCCTCGACCGCGATCCGGCGGAGACGGTCGAGCTTTCCGTCCCCTTTTGGTACGACAACCGATCGCTCGGCAATGAGCGGTACCAGCCGCGTCACGCCGATTTCGCTCAGCTTTTCGGCCAGCCAGTCGGCGCGATCGCCTTTTGGCAACGCGCACGCGATTTCAAGGCCAACCACGGCCGGAGCGTCGAGAATGCTTGACACGCTCACCGTCACCCCCCGGCGGTCGAGTTTGAGCAGCGTCGCAACTCCAACACGGCCCGCCGGATCAAAAAGTTCAACCGCGTCCCCGGTGCTCAGCCGCAACACGTCGCGCGCGTGATGCGCCTCGGCATTAGACAGGACTTGCTCACCGACGAAGATCTCGGACGCGAAAAGGCGCAGCGACACGGTCGAGATTATCAGACGCCGCGGGGTATCTGGCAAGAAATCGTTGATCCTTGCGGTTGCGCCAGTTATGATCTCGACCGCCGAAGCCGATGAGTGCAAGGATGTCTCCGGTTTCGCCGTCATTTTGGTTGAGCCGCGCGCGTGTTTCGCCTGCGCTGTTCACGTTGTGCTGTCCCTGTTGAAAGGAGTCGACTTGGGTCAGGCCGCAGTAGAATTCCCCGAACCAACTCAGCAGAACAGTGCGCCTTCGTCGGCCAGCGCTGACGACTTGTTGTCGCAACTGGCCGGCGAGGAGATCGACCGCCTGCTGGCCGAGGCCGAGTCGGAAGAACCTGCGAAGGAGCCTCCGCCGGCACCTGCCGGGATTGCGGACGCAGTCGGTGATGCGGTTGCGTCGCCGGTATTGCCAGAGCCACCAGCCGCCGCGGTTGATGTCGGAGTTGGAGTCTCGCCGTCGGGAGAAGCTGTCACCATCGATACTGAGCCGCCCACCGAGCCAGTTGCACCGTCGGCTGATCAATCACCCGAGAAGACCTCAATTGCTGACAACGTGGTGGCACCCGATGCTCAGCAAGGTGTGTCACAACCGGAGACGGAGCAACCGGCAGCGGTTGAAGTCGAACCGGCGCAAGGCCAGCTAGATGCGCTGTTTAACGAGTTGACCAGCGAGGCATCGACCACCGACCCGGCACCTCAAGCCGACTCGATGGAGTTGCACGGGCATTTTGACGGCGTTGCTCCACAACCTGAGGGCACCGCCCATAGCGCGCTCGAAGGCGAACTGAGCGAGGCACTTGCGGGCGGCGTTGAAGGCGCACCGGTTGATCCGGCGGCAGCGGCCAGCCTTGAAGCGGAGTTGATGGCCTCTCTTGATCCCGCCAACGCAGCGCCTCCGGCCCCGAAGCCCGCCGACGCGAGCTCTCTGGGGGGCGGCAAGCCAGGGATGCTGGTTGGCGCGCTGGAGTTGCTGAACAAGCCATTTGCATCCTTGCCCCTCGACACACGCGACCTACTCGGCAAAGTCGCGATTGTGACCGCGTTCAATGCGGTTGTGATCCTGGTTTACGTCATCGTCTTTCGTGGTTGATTGATTCGCGCCAGCTCTGGCCGTGCCGCACACGAATTGGATCTCACTCACCTCCGGCGGGGCGAAGAGACGAATCGGGTAGGTTGCAAACCCCACCCCGCGCGAAACGACCAACCATCCATTTTCAATCCGATGCACGCCGCAAGCCATTTTCTTTGGAAGCCGATCGTGCGTGATGATCGGCCTGCCTGAGGGCATGCAAACCTGCCCGCCGTGGGTGTGACCGGCCAGGACGAGATCGGGTTGCAGCGCCGAGGTGCGCAATACATGGTCAGGGTAATGACTCAGCAGAATTCGGAGCGTGTCAGCCGCCTTCGCCCCGATCTTTCCGAGTAGTCGGGGTTTCAGGTCGGTGCGATGCACGCAGGGCAGGCCGACTATCTCCATGGTTGCACCTTGAAGAGGGATTTGGGCGATTCCCGGGTGCAGCAGGGTAGCCTTCGATCCAGTGACGTAAGGGGCCAGCAGGTCGCCGTCGTGATTGCCGAGAATCACATAAACCCCCAGCGGGGCGGTGAGGGCGTCGAGGAACTTCGCGAGATGTCGCAGCACGCGGGCGTTGGGATTCCACCGCTTGTCAATGAGATCGCCGGTGATCGCAATCACGTCGAACCGCTTTGAGGCTGTTTCTTGTAGAAGCTGGTCGTAAGCGGTGAACCAGAACTGGCCGAGGTGCAGATCGCTCACATGTAGGATGCGCAGGCCGTCGAGGCTTCGAAGTTGGGGCGCAAGATAGGCCCTCAACCGGCTCCAGCCGACCTGACCCGGGGAGAACAGCCGAAGATTCTCGCGAACCCAGCCCGCCCGTCTTGGCGCGGGTGAAAATTGAATCTGGTCGATCACTCAGGCGTTCCAATTGCTCTATTTTCGCAAAATCTGCAACTGCTGGGCGATGTTCGTATTCACGCCTGCGGGCGAGTATTATCAGTGGTCGTTTGAATGAGTTTGTCTGTCCAACAAAGGCAGGCGATTCAAGCTTTTCCCTGAATACCCCATGGAGACCCCACGGATGCGAAATCGATTGCTCATTGTCTGTGTCGCGGTGGTGCTGTTGCCGTTTTTCACACCGGCCCCGGTGTTCGCAGAACAGCCCGCCGAGTCGCCCGCGGTCGCCAAGCCGCCTGTGATTAAGCCGCTCACTTACGAGAAGGAAACGCTTCCGAACGGCCTGCGAGTCATTTATGCCCCGCTCGATAACGCGCCGGTGGTACATGTGCGCGTCATGTATCACGTCGGTAGTCGCGATGAAAACCCCGAGCGCCAGGGATTTGCGCACATGTTCGAGCACATGATGTTCCGCGGGAGCAAGCATGTGCCAAGCGAAATGCACATGAAGCTCATCGGCATCGTGGGTGGCAATAGCAACGCGTTCACTTCGTTTGACCAGACGACTTATGTCCAGGAGATTCCGTCCAACCAACTTCCCATGGCACTCTGGCTCGAGGCCGATCGCATGGCGAGTTTCAAGGTGAACAAGGAGGTCTTCGCCACCGAACGCAACGTCGTGGCTGAGGAATGGCGCTTGCGATACGCCAATAATCCCTACGGTCCGATTCTGGGCGACTTTCTCAAGACCGCATTCCACGCGCACAGCTACCGCTGGCCAACCATCGGCGATATGGACCAGCTGCGCCAGTCGAGCGTGAGCGAACTGCAGGCATTCTGGAACACATATTATGTACCGAACAATGCGTGCCTGGTTATCTCGGGCGACTTCAACCTGCCCGAGACGCGTGCCCTGGTGCAGAAGTTTTTCGCGTGGATTCCCAGCGGGCCCGATGTGCAGCGGGCGATCCCCACGGAGCCTGCGCAAACCGAGGCGCGAAAGCTGGAGGTGTTCAAGCGCACGGTTCCGGTGCCCACACTGGTGATGGGGTTCAAGACGCCTTCATATGAGTCAGAAGATCATGTTGCGCTGACCGCACTCTCGCGCATTCTAGGCGGCGGACGCGCGAGCCGGCTCAACAAGCTCCTGGTCGATAGCGCCGACCCGATGTGTGTCCAACTCGCGGCATTCAGCCAGCAGTTGCAGGACCACGGCATGCTGGCAGTCTTCGCGGCGGTTATTCCGGGGAAGAACCCTAAATCGGCGGAAGAGGCGATCAGCAAAGCCTTGCAGGAGGTGGTTGCAACTGGCGTCACGCCGGAGGAACTCGAACGCGTCCGAACGCAGATGCGCACCGAGTACATCCAGCGGGCAGAAACGGCACCAAGCATCGCCGGCGCACTCGGCGAGGCCGAAGTGTTCGGCGGTGACGCGGCACTGGCCAATCAGGAAGTGGCCCAACTTGAAGCCCTCACCACGCAGCAACTGCTGGATGTCGCCCGCCAATATCTCAAGCCGGAATCCATGACCGTACTTTACTACATGCCCGATCCGCTCGGTTTCCGCGCAAAAAAGGAGGCGGATAAAGCCGAGGGAATGAAGGCCGCCGAGGTCGTGGATAGCGGTGAGGTTGTCGAGCCACGCGCCGTCACCTTCCCAGCAGACTACCCGACCGAACCCCCGCGGAGCGACGCCGCGCCCGTCGTTAAGTTTAAGAAGGGTGACGAATTCAATGTTAACGGCGTCAAGGTCATTGTCGTTTCTGACGACCGCCTGCCCCTCGTTAGCTGGAGGCTTATCTTCCGGGGTGGAAGCGATTCCGAAGCGGTGGGTAAAGAAGGCCTGGGTTCGCTCGCGACTGCGATGGTCCGCAGGGGCACAACCGACACGCCTTTCGCAATGTTGAATGAAGACCTCGAATCGCGCGGCATCTCGCTGGAACTGAGCGACGGCGGCGATACGACGACGCTCGCGGCATCGTGCACCAGCGACCAATTGGCCCATTCATTCCTTCGCGCTCGAGAACTGCTTCAGTCGGCGGCATTTCCGGAAGATGAGTTTGTGAAGCTTCGCCAGCAGGCCAAGACCGGTTTGCTGCAGGGGCTGGCCGATCCGCAGTCGGTAGCCGAGCGCGAACTGGCCGTCGCCATGTATGCCCCCGCCCCGGCGGGCCGTGTCGAGACGGCGGCATCGCTCGACGCGATTACTCTTGATGACTGCAAGAGTTACATCGCGCAGGTGCTTCGCAAGGAAGGCGCATTTCTCGTCATCAGCGGCGATGTCACGAGGGAAAAGGCGCAGTCGCTCGCTGAAGAACTCACTGCGGCAATCAACCCTGGCACCCCGCCCGCCGCCGATTACACCCTACCGCCGGCGCCGCAGGCGCGCAGAATCATTCTGGTTGATAATGCCGAGGGTAAGCAGGCAAACATTCGCATGGCAATTCCGGCGTATACCATTCGTAGCGATGATAAGTTTGCCGGGTCGATCACAAACCGGATCTTGTCGGACGGGATCGAATCGCGGCTGAACAAGTATGTGCGGGCCGAGAAGGGCCTGAGCTATGGCGTCACCGGCGTGTTTCGCCCGCAGCGGCATTTGGGTTCGTTCATCGGCTCGACGGACACCAACCCCGACACCACCGGGGCGTCGATCGAGGCGATGTTCAAGGTGTTCACCGATCTTAAGTCGGCGGAGGTTGACGATCAGGAACTGAACGAAAACCAAAGCCGCATCACCGGCGGGCTGGCCCTGGAGACGCAGACCATCGGCCAGCAAACGGCGCGTCGGGTGGATGTCGAGCTCAACAGTTATCCGCTGGACTATTACGACGTTTACCCGCAGAAGATTGACGCCGTCACTGCGGCGCAGGTGCGGGAGTTGATGAGTCGATATGTCGATGACGCCAGGATGACCATCATCGTGGTCGCGCCGGCAGATCAGGTGAAGGAACAACTGGAACAGTTTGGTGACGTCACTGTGGTTCCCATGCCTTTGAAGCGTGGAAATCAGCCCCCGACGACATTGCCCAGCCTGCTCAAGCCGGCGGACTGATTCTCGTTAAGTTCAATAAGAATCTGTGTTTACGACAACTGCGGAGTGATGGATCGGGTGTTACAGCCCCGGCCATCATTCCGCACTTTTTGGAAGCACGGCCGCCGTTCATGCGCCTAAGTATGCTCGCTTCACATCAGGATCATCAAGGAGTTGCTTCGCCGGGCCGGACTTGATGATTTCGCCCGACTGCAGCACATAGGCCCTGTTTGCCACAGCCAGTGCCATGTGCGCATTTTGCTCGACGAGAAGAATGGTGGTTCCCTGCTTGTTGATCTCGCGAATGATCGAGAAAATGAGTTGCACCAGTTGAGGGGCAAGGCCGAGCGACGGTTCGTCGAGCAGGAGCAGTTTCGGGCGTGCGAGCAGCGCGCGGGCAATGGCGAGCATCTGCTGTTCGCCGCCGGAGAGGGTGCCCGCGAGTTGTTTCAGCCGCTCCTTCACCCGCGGGAAGAGTACAAGGGCACGTTCGTGGTCATCGGCCAGCGATTGGCGGTCTTTTCTGGCGTACGCCCCGAGTGCGAGGTTCTCCGCAACCGTCAGATTGGCAAAAATGCCCCGCCCCTCCGGCACATGCGAAAGCCCTCGCTCCACCAGTTTATGCGAGGCGATTCCGGTCACATTCTGTCCTTCAAAGGCGATGCTGCCGCCGCGCGGGCGGAGCATGCCGCTTACGGCGCGCAGCGTGGTTGACTTGCCCGCACCGTTACAGCCGATGAGCGTGACGATTTCTCCTTCATCAACCTCCAGCGACAACCCGTGCAACGCCTTCACTGCGCCGTAGGACACATCGAGATTGGTCACATTTAATAACATGCGCGCTCTCGCTTACGACTCAGTAACGACTTCTCCCAGATACGCTTCGATCACCTTGGGGTTCGATTGTATCTCGCCGGGGGTCCCTTCGGCGATGATCTGCCCATAGTCCAGCACGGTGATACGTTCGCAAATGTCCATCACGAGACTCATATCGTGCTCAATCAGCAAGACCGTAAGATTGAACTGTTTGCGAATTTGCTCGATGGATTTGGCAAGCTCGATCTTCTCCGCGGGGTTCATGCCGGCGGCGGGCTCGTCAAGCAGGATGAGTTTTGGCACGGTCGCCAGCGCTCGAACGATCTCCAGACGGCGCTGATCGCCGTAGCTGAGATTTCGCGCCTGCTCATGAGCAAGGTCGCCCAAGTCAAAGATCGAGAGAAGCGTCATAGCCCGTTCTTCGATTGCGGCCTCCTGCCGGCGGTAAAAACTGGTTCGCAGTACCGTTGCGGTGAGCGAATGCCGCCCGCGGAGGTGACACGCAATGCGCACGTTATCCAGCACACTCAGCTCTCCAAAGAGCCTGATGTTCTGAAATGTACGGCTCAGCCCCGCAGCGGCGATTTGGAAGGGCTTGCGGCCCATCAGCGACACGCCACCGAGGTGGATCGACCCCGTTTGCGGCAGGTAAACGCCTGTGAGGAGGTTGAACACGGTTGTTTTTCCGGCACCGTTCGGGCCGATTAGCCCGTGCAGCGCGCCATGAGCGATTTGCAGCGTGAAATCCTGCACGGCCTTCAGGCCCCCAAAGCTGATGCCGATGCGTTGGACATCCAGCAGAAAGCTCATTTCGCCCCCTTTCTGCCGAACTGTGGGAGATAATCCCAGATTTCGTGCACGCCGAAGAGTCCCTTTGGGCGGAAAATCATCATCAAAATCAGGACCAGCGCAAAAACGGGCATGCGGTAGGGGAGTAGGCCGTAGTCAGTCAGCCCCAGCAACGCCGCCGTCACGCCGGTGATGATCACCGCTGCCAGTAACGCGCCGCTGATAGAGCCTAGCCCGCCCAGTACCACCATAATCACAATATCGAAGCTGCGAATGAAGCCGGAATCGATCGGGCGAAGCGTAGTGCCCGACTGATGCGCATAGAGCGTTCCTGCGATGCCGGCGAAAAACGCGGCAAACATGAACGCGCGCACCTTAAGCCGCGTGACGTTCACGCCCATCGCCTCTGCGGCAATCTCGTCCTCGCGGATGCTCAGCAGTGCCCGGCCAAGGCTGCTAAACTTCAGGCGATAGGCGAACAGAAACGTCAGCCCGACCAGCAGATAGCACAGGAAGAGATTGGTTGATTTCGGGATGTCTGTAAAACCAAGCGACCCGCCGACGCCCGGTGGGAAGACCCATCCGGGGTTGGTTGGGTCGCTCCCGAACAGCGGCCGGTTGGCTAACTCGGGCTTGGAAAGCGCCTGGCTGTTAGTTTGTTGAAACAGAACCCGGAGAATCTCCCCAAAGCCGAGCGTGACAATCGCAAGATAGTCGCCGCGCAGCCGCAGCGATGGCAGCCCGACCACCCAGCCAGCCCCCGCAGCGACTGCGCCACCGATCAGCGCGCAGCAAAGCAGGATGAGTTGGTGCGTGCCGAAGAGGGTCCCCGGGACGACCGCGGTCTGGCCCCAGTAACGCAGGCAAAAGTAGTAGCTGCACCAGGCTGCCGTGTAGCCGCCGAGCGCCATAAACGCGGCGTGGCCGATGGAAAACTGGCCCGTAAACCCATTCACAATCGTGAGCGACATCGCCGCGATCATCGCGATCGCCATATCGGTCATGATGCGCTCTGCGTATGCGCCAAGAAAAGGCACACAGTAATGCATCAACAACGCCAGCATCAGAACAGCCAGCGGCGGGACAAACGTCACCCATCCGGGTTGAGTTGGTCGCGTGCCTGGGATTGCGTAATCCAGTGTCTGCATATCCGTATGAACCAGGGACCCCGGCCCGCTGGGCTACACTTTCTCTCGAACAGTGGTTCCGAAAATGCCTGTCGGCTTAACCAGCAAAACAACAATGAGCAGGACGAACACAAAAACGTCGGTGTACGCAGAAGCATTTGCCCAGCCGACCTGCAGACCAGCGTAAGCGCCAAATTGTTCGATAAAAGCGATGAGAAACCCGCCGAGCGTGGCCCCGCGGATGTTGCCGATGCCACCCACCACCGCCGCGACAAACGCTTTCAGGCCGAGCAGGACCCAAGTGGCGTGTGCCGGCTGTTGAATCTGCGTGTACTTAACGGCAAATAAGAACCCCGCCGCCGCTGCCAGTGCGGCACCCAGCACAAAAGTCATGCTGACGATCCGGTCAACCGGGATGCCCATTAGCGCCGCTGTTTCCATATTATAGCTGACTGCGCGCATCGCTGTGCCGACCCGTGTGTTAAACACGAGTATCTGAAGCCCAACTAGAAGCGCGACCGCGGTGCCGACGATGGTCAGGTCGAGCAGCGTGATTCGCACGGGTTTCTCCAGCCGACCATGTTCGGTTTCCGATACGAAAACATGCTCCCACACGGGGCGATCGTTAAAGAGAACCGGCATCCCCGCGGGCATTGCCCCAAACGGCAGCTTCAGCGGTGCCCCGGCGGCGATTCGGACGATCTCATACCGCGCATCGCGCGTGTCGGCCCGCCCGACGCCCCCGTCGATTGCGATATCGCGCCCCGCTTCATATGTACCGGCCGCGGCAACGATGTTGCGCGTCTGCGGCGTCGCACCTTCAGGAGCTGAATTCTTAAACAGCCGCACCGCGTACTTTTGCTCGCTCTCGATCGACACCGTTTCGGCCAGCCGGATGGTCCTCGGGTCTTGCCCACGCTCCTGCAACGCTCCGGAAGCGACAACTCGTTCATTTGGTATGAGCGTGAACTGGAGTTGGCCGAAATTCTGAAGAAACAGCGACACCCCGATGGCAGTAATCAGCGCATTGAGACGTGGCGCTCCTCGGATGGGCTTGTATGCCAGTCGCTCGATTGCAAAGCCGATTGCTCCGCACAAGAGCATCGCCAGTATCAGCACCAGTCCGCCTGCCCACCACGTCGCGCCGGTCACACCGATGCGCGGCAATAAGAAGACCGCCACCGTCATGCTCAACCAGGCACCCAGCACCACTACGTCGCTATGTGCGAAGTTGATGAGCTTCAAGACGCCGTACACCATCGTATAGCCAAGCGCAATCAGCGCGTAGAGGCTGCCGAGTGTGATGGCGATGATGAGGGTCTGCAGGAAATCGGCCACGTGACTTCGCGATTGACACAAACAAACTTCAGGCGTCCGTCATCAGTGCTATCAGTTTGAGGGTTTGATGCGCTCGGCCATCACCAGCTTGCCGTCTTTCACCTCGACCATCACCGCGTCCTTGGTGGTGTTGCGATCGCCATCAAAGGCAATCATGCCCGTCACACCCTGCAGCTTGGTCTCCTTCAAAGCGTCTCGAATCGCCGGGCCAGTATGCGATTTAGCGCGCTTGATGGCGTCAAATGCGACCATCGCCGCATCGTAGCCCAATGCAGCCAGCGCATCGGGGTCGGCGCCGTACTCATCTCGATACTTGGCGGAGAAATCGACCATGGCAGGTTCATCGGGAGCGGCATGATTGGAGAAAAAGCTGCCTTCGATCGACTTACCACCGATTTCGGTGAGCTTGGCCGAGTCCCAGCCGTCGCCGCCCAGCAGGGGAACGTTAATGCCAAGCTTCCGGGCCTGAATCGCGATGTTGGCCACGTCGGTGTAGTAGCCCGGGACATAAATCATGTCGGGATTGGTGCCGCGGATGGCGGTAAGGCGGGCGGTGAAATCTTGATCGCCGGCGTTGTAGCTCTGGCGAGTTGTTACGTCCCCGCCGAACTGTTGAAGGTATTTCTGAAAAAAGTCGGCGAGTCCAACCGAATAGGCTGAGGCCTGGTCCTGCAGAATCGCGATGCGTTTCGCCTTCTTCGATTCGGTGGCAAACTTCGCCGCAACGTAGCCCTGAAACTCATCAATGAAACACACGCGGAAGATATAGTCGCCCACCAGCGTCACCCGCGGGTTGGTGCTGGAGGGGCTGATCATCGGCACCTGGTTCGACTGGCAAACCGGTGCACCCGCCAGCGAGAGCGAACTGGCCACCTCGCCAAGCACGATGCTCACCTTGTCAGCGGTGACCAGCCGGGTGACGACAGCACCTGCTTCGCGCGCATCGCCCTTGGTGTCGTACTCAACCAGCTTGACCATCTTTCCATTGATGCCCCCGGCCCCGTTTATCTCACTAATTGCCAGCTTGATGCCGTTGCTGGTCGACTGGCCAAAGGTCGCTTCCGAGCCAGTCAGCGAGCCGTAATGGCCCACCAGAATGTCTTGAGCCAGAGCCGAAGCCGGCAGGGCAAAAGCTGCCAGGCCGATCGCCAGAGCGCCAAAGAATTTTCGCATGATCCAAGCCTCGTTTTAGAGATGAAATCGAGTTGTTGCTGCCGGGTAAATCTAACCCACGCGACACGGTGTCGCAAGAAAGCCGACTTGGCGCAACGTGAGAATCGGCAATGAATTAGACACTACCTGCTGCGAATCGTTAGCGGGTCATTGCATCTGCTCCAGCTTCGCCCGCTGCAGCAATAGCCACAGACGGGCGGTACGCTGTTGCAATTGCACCGGCGGGGGGGAGTCGAGTGTTTTCCACTCCGACGCGCGTCTTTCGATGTAACCGGCCACCTCCGAGCGAGCGACCGGCCAACTGAGCGACAAGGGGTCGTCGGTTAACCCAACCACCGTGGCGGCCAGCTGAGCATTCACCCGCCACCCGCGATTCAGCAACTGCAGATATCGATCCGGCCCAAGATTCTTCATCGCCGCAGCCGATCTTAGCACGTTGGGAAGGCCGAAATCGGCCCCCGCGCCACCCACGTCATTGGTGCCGCGACTTGTTTCAAAATGCCCCCAATTGCCATCGGGCCGGCGGAGTTGCTCGATGCGTTGAGCAACGCGGGTTAGTTCAGCGACGCTACCTCGTTCCTGCAGCACCACCGCCCCGGCGAGCATCGCTTGAAGGGCGTATCGTGACGCGAGAAAGTCGACAGCGGGGCGATCATCCTTCGACATTGGAACGCCCTCGAAGTCGTACTGCGTCGTCCAGAGTTGCGCGGTCGGGAGAAGGTCGCTGACATCGTTCAACTGCAAGCGACGCAGATGCTGCAGCGCCAGCCCAGCGGCGGTGCGGGCCGAGTCTGAATTCAGGACAGCAGCCTCCAACAACTTCACAATCGTGCAATTTCGATAGTCAGACTCATCGAGTCGCACCGATTGAGACCCGTCGGCTTCGGCCCGTGCCCAGCCGCCTTCAGGGGAGATTTGCTGTTCCCTCAGCCACTTTGAAGCAGCCTCGACTGCCTTAACCAATTCGGGGTCCTGCGTCGGCTGCGATTCAAGCACAGCCAGGATGAGGCCCATTCCCGCGGCGGTGCTGCTGCGGTCGGGGAATGGGGTGTCGATGTTGTGGGCGTCGGGTGAATGACCGAAGAGGGCGATTGGCGCGATCATTCCGCTCGGCGACTGCGCCGCAACAACGCCCGCCGCCGACCTGGCAGCGGCGTCTTTCAACGACTGCTCGTTCAGAAGTTCGCCCGCGAGAAGCAAAATCAACCCCGCGGCCGGCGAGGCCGAATGGCTCATCACCACCGGTCGCGCCGCAGTGCCGCCGCGAACGACCGCCGGTGCCTCGCCCCAGGCGATTCCGTAGGGCCGACTCACCGCATCGGCAATCAACTCCCGGCACTCCGTCTGCAGTTGCCGCGCATATTTGCCCTCAGGGACAGCCCCCGAACAAAAATTCGCGACAACCAGCAGCAGTGCTGCGCCTTGTGCCCATCGGGTAATCATGCTCTGATTGTAATTCTAATGAGACGTTTCATCATCGATATTTCCACGGAAGGAAACGGCGAGATCGTTAACCTTTCGCCGCAGATCGCAGAGCAACTTCGGACCGAACGGGGTGAGGGATTGGTCCACATCTTCGTCAATGGCTCAACGGCGGCGGTGACAACGCTTGAGTTTGAACCGGGACTCGTCAAGCACGACCTGCCCAACCTCCTGCAGCGGCTCATCCCGGACGATATGCCTTACCAGCACGAAGCCACATGGAACGACGATAACGGGCACAGCCATTTACGCTCGACGGTCCTCGGAACCGGAATCTGCATCCCATTTGGAAGCGGAAAGCTGCTCACAGGAGAGTGGCAACAGGTAGCCTTGATCGACTTCGACACGCGCCCCCGACGGCGAAAAGTGATCTGTACGGTGGTTGTCTGATGTGACGTTTACACGACATCGAAGAAGTGGCGGTACGCGCCGACGTTTCGCAAACCAGGGAAAAGAGAATCAGCAGCACCTTTTTAAGGTAGCTGCTGATTTGGTCTTTACAGTTTACCGACGCGCAATCTGATACGTCAGTTCAGCGCCCGCGCGGCGTCTTCCAGCCGCTGGATCAATTCCTGAGCTTCTTCGGATCGCTCACCGATGTTGCTCGTCCATGCGAGCATCTCATTTTTGAGCACGGCACGCTCGATTCGCCTGCACGCACTGATGACTGTGCTGTGATTTCGCTTACCCATTCTCATGCCGATTTCCGGGAAGCTGAGTTTGGCGGTCTTGCGCACGAGGAACATCGCAACACTCCGGGCGAGCGAAATGGTCCGCTGCCGTCGGCCGGACATGAGATCCTTGTGATCCAGGCCGAAGTAGTGACAGACGCTTAGTAGGATGTTGTCGGGGCGCACGGGTTGCACCATGAGCCTGTCAAGATCACCAAGCGCTTCCTGCGCAAGCTGCAGAGAGGCCTGCTTCTGCCCGGACATCTGCATGTGTGCGTTGACCTTGGTGAGTGAGCCTTCAAGTTCGCGGACATTTTGTGTGACCCGGCGGGCGATCCATGTGATGACGTCTTCGCAAACCTTAAACCCCCCGCGGTGGCTCATTTGCTTCAGAATGTCGCAGCGCATCGCGAAGTTCGGGGGGTCGACGCGCACCACCATGCCGCTCATGAACCGGTTGACAAGCGATTCGCCGAAGCGTTCGATCAGTTTCGGGTGATTATCGCTGGCCAGGACCACCTGTTTTCCCATGGCTTCGATGGCATTAAACGTGTGCAGGAACTCCTCCTGCGTCGCGGTCTTGCCTGCCATGAAGTGAACATCGTCGATCACCAGCAATTCCAGATCGCGCATCTTCCTGCGGAACGCATCCACCCGGCTGTTGCGCAACGCGGTCAAAAACTCGTTGGTGAATTCTTCGCCGGTGAGATACATCCAGCGCTTGGTGGGATGCAGTTCGATGAATCGCTTGCACAGTCCCTGCAGCAGGTGCGACTTGCCCAGCCCGCACGAGCCGTGCACAAAAAGCGGGTTGTATTGCGCGCCGGGATACTCCGAAACAAAGACTGCGGCGTTGAATGCAAGCTGGTTGCCGTGGCCGACAATGTAGCTGTCGAGGTCATGCCGAAGCCGTGCCCGGCTGGAATAGTTGTTGACGATGCTCTCGCGATCCTGCTCCGACGCCGGGCGCGCGTTGGGGCGCAAGGTCGGGCGAAGTGTCTCGGCAGGGCGACTCGCCGACATCGGCGGGCGGTGTGTACCACTCTTCATCACCACCGCGGGCGATTTCGCGCCTACCAGGGCACGAGAGCCGCCGTTCGCGCGAGCCGCGACCGGTGCGCTGTTATCGTTCTCAGACTCCGTATCGAACAACTGCGGTACGACGGAGAATCGTACGCAAAGTTCCTGCCCCAGCACTTCGTTGGCCGCCTCCTGGATCGGGCGGGTGTAGTGCTTGTCGATCCAGTCGCTGATGAAGTCATTCGGGACGGATATCTCCAGTTCGTCCTGCTTTAAATCGAGTTTGGTTGAATTGGTGAACCAGACATTGAAGCGTTGTGCTCCAACGCGTTGGGCGATGGCATCTGCCAATCGCACGAGCTGTGGGTCGTGTGCGCTAATGCAGCTCACGAGGATCTCCTTTTCCGTTTCCTTCCGTTCCCTGTCACAGGCAGACTTCGCGTGCCGCCTTCCCTGAAAAGACGACGGTCTGCCTGGCGCTTCGCAGACTGCTCCGAGGCAACCTCCACATGCCTTCGGTGCTGCGGCAACGCTTTCGGCCCACCCTCGTGCGCAACGGGGCCCTTCGGCCAAGGCAAAACGGCTTGCCTCAGGCACGACCAGACTTCCGCGCGCCCGAACATTTTCCCCGGGCGGGCTGAGACGTCTTGCCTCAAAGCGGGTGGGTCAGACCCGCCTCTTCATCCTTGAAGGGTTCGCTTCCGTGCGATGTGATCGATTGAGTGATCTTTGCCGTGAGCAGCGTGGCTTCCGAGGGAGATCTGTCGCCCGGCCAACTGGTTTTTGGCACCCGGCGAATCTTTGCCTTATGCTCACACGGTTCTATTCATCCCTGAATGTGCTTCCGAAGATAGTCACGTTTTCTATACTGACAAGGCCTTGTTTATGGGATTTTCCGTTCACAACGAACGGGCAACAGGCGGGGATTGCGGGATTCAACCAAAAAATACTGATATCAACGACCCGTACACGCTTTTATCGGGCGTGTGGATTAGTTGTGGAGTGTAAAAAATATTAGAAATTTTGGCCCCCCGAGGGCCGTGCCGCTCGCCTGGTGGTCATTCCGCAGCGGGGGGGTAGTTGGCCAAAGCTGGGGCCGATTCCGCAGCCGCCGGCTCTTGCAATACCCGCAAATCACGAACCATCGCCACCCGAGAGCCGATTCGCATCAACCCGTGCCGGTAATACAAGCGAAGTGCCGGCTGGTTCCCCGAATCGACCGCGAGCGAGAGATGCTTGCGGGCCTCCAGCCCGGAGACGCCCCTGGCCCACTCCATCAGAAAATCCCCCACGCCCCGGCCACGCGCCTCGGGGGCGACTCCGAGATAGACCAGTTCAACCGAGTTATTGCCAGGAGAGCGGTTGAGCAGCAGCGTTCCCAACGTTTTTCCGCTTTCCCTCAGCAAAAACCAAAGCCGGGGATCAAAGTCCCCGGCGGCCTTGTGCCCTGCGATGACGTCTTCCACATCGCGTACCCCGTTCAAGGACGGACAATCCTGGCTGCCCTGATAACTCGCCAGAATCGCCTCACCGAACGCCGCGTGAGCTTCAGCGCTGTAAGTCGAAACGGCCCATCCCGGCGGCAGTGCGGGCATCGGCTCGTTGCCTCGAATGTCGGTCTGAAGGTAATACAACTCGGCCAGCCGGACGAACCCGCAGGCGAGGTAGGCCGTAATGAGTGCTGTTGCCTTTGGGTCGATGAGCATTTGTGATAGCTGCACGCCCCGGCTGGCAAAATGCACGCTGACGGCGTCGCTCAGCCCGGCGATCGTCCCCAGGCAATCCCGCCGGGGAGGCGCCGCGGGCGTAAAAAGCAGCATGGTTCTGCCCGGGCTAACCACGGGAAGGAGCGCCCATTCGATCTTTCCACCGACCTCTGCAACCCATGTTGCAGCGACATCGATGCCCCTGCCGAGGGCGAACGAGAGGAAATCCAAAACTTGCTCGTCGCTGGCAGGCCCGCGGTGGTTGCCGACGATCAGGCGCATGGCCTGCTCGATCTCGTGGCGCAGCACGGCCCGGTAGACCGGCGGGCGAACGTCGCGCGCGCGAAACAAGTTTGACAGCGCAGACATACTTGCCCCAAAATACCCCAAGGCCCGGGAAGGGCAAATAATAACGAGATTTACACCCAGATTCTCACCGAATTGGAGCTTGTCCATCATGCATAAACTTCCGCTTACCCTCGCCGCGGGGGCATTGGCTCTGGCGGGCTGGATCGGCTCGTCCGATAACGCACGCGCCTTCGCTGACGAACAAGCACCAAATCAGTCGGCGTCGGTGGATGCCGGATATCCAAAACCAGCGCTCGTGCCTGCGAGTTGGGAGCTTGGATTTACTCACGGCGTACCCCAGCGGATCGTGGTGGAAGTCGCGGGAATGACCAATCCCCAGGCATATTGGTACCTCACCTACACCGTCACCAACGCCACCGACCGCGAGCAGTCATTCCTGCCGTCGTTTGAGATGCTCACCCCCGATGGCACAGTGCTGCGAAGCGATCAGCGCGTCCCAAGCATCGTCTTTGACAAGATTAAAGAACGCGAAAAGAAGACCTTTCTCGAACCGTTTTACAAAACCGCCGGCACGCTTCTCGTCGGCGAGGAGCAGGCGAAGGACGGCGTGGCGATCTGGCCGGAAACGCAGCTACGCAAAGGTCGATTCAGCATTTTCGTCGAAGGTCTTTCCGGCGAAATTGCAGAAATCAAGGCGGCCGACAAGACTTTTATCCTCCGCAAAACCCTGCAGCTTAACTACCACATTCGCGGCGACGAGGTGTATCCGGGCGAGGATGAAATCAACGCCGCAGAGACAGCGGTGCAGTGGGTCATGCGGTAGGGCGTGCGCTCGCGCGATCTTATCTGCCGCGCCGCTGGAGCAATGCCACGGCGATCATCACACCCGGCGCCAACACTGGCTCGGGGAGCGCGCTTCGTAGGAGTGGGGCGGGCACGCTGAGGCCGAAATTCGACGCGAGAATCGTGAAATCGTTCAGCGTCGTCACGCCGTCGAAGTCGAAGTCGCCCGAGGCGATATTCGATGGATTCCCAAACCCCGCCGCCAGCGCGGTGAAATCGTCCAGATTGACCTGCCCGTCCCAGTTCGTGTCGCCGGGAAACGCTGCTTCATACGCACCGAGATCGGGCGCGCCATATGCGAAACTGTAGCCGACGTTGGTTCCGGAGTTGACGAGGTTTGTGCCCCACTTTGGCCTGAGAAATGGCAGCACGGGCAGGCTGCCGTCAGCCTGCCTTGGTCCGGTTGCCGGGCCGGTGGCGTGGACTGCCGTGGTTGCACCGGTGCGGTCTGTTGCAGGGTTATAGATGCCTTGTGCGGTCAACGGGTCGAGCAGGGAATGAAAGCTGCTAGCCGCAAGCGGCACGCCGTTCCATGTATTGTGGTCGGCGGTGTTGCCTGCGATAACGGTCACGTTGCTAAGCAGTGAGTTGCCCGACACACGAATGGAAACGTTGTTCCGCAACACATGGCTCGTGGCCGGGGTGGCTGTGGTCGGGTTTTCATCGAAGTAGAAGTCATCGCCGGCGTTGTTGAATCCTGTATTGTTGTAAATCTGCACGCCGTGCGCGATCAGCGGGGGGGTGCCTTCTAGTTGAGTGGCGTTTCCGTTGACATCGATGCCGTGGGTCGGGTGGCCCCAGGTGATGGTGTTGGCCAGCACATGCGTCCCGCTGTCGTGGCCGAGTTTGAAGCCGTTGCCGTCTCCGTTAAAAGTGCCGATGCCCTGAAAGAGCGAGGAGCGGCCATTGTGAAACGCCCAGCAGTTTTCCACGGTCACGCCGCTTTCGGCTTGCCAGAAGTCGTATCCGTCATCGGAATTGTTCCAGGCGCGGTTGCCGCGCAGTACATTACCCGTGCCCAGCCCGCGAAACTTCACCGCAAAGCCGTCGGCATTTTCGCCATAACTGGTTCCCTGATTGTCGTAATTGCCATATGAGTCGCTGTTAATAATGAGATTGTTGGAAGGACGGCTGTTGTTGACGCTCTGGATGGCAAAACCCGAGTCGTTGTTCTGTCGTGCGACCAACCGGTCGATCACATTGTTTGAACCGGCCACCAGCAGGCCGTTGTCGCCGGCATATTGAATGGTAAACCCTTTCATGCGCCAGTGGTCCCCGCGCAACACGATTCCTCGACTGCTGCTGCCCACCGCCTGCGCGCCGTAACTCAGCACGGGCGTCTCGTTGGCATAATTCTGCAGCGTCAATGGCAGCGAGGCCGTACCAGATTTGGTGATGGTGATGGTGCTGGCGACGTTATACGTTCCACCGCGGAGAAAGATCGTGTCGCCTGCGGCGGCGGTGGTGACGGCTTTTGTGATGGTCGCGAAAGGAGTATTGAGCGACCCATTATTCGCATCCAGACCCGTCGGCGCCACATACCAGTCGGCGGCGAGCGCCGTCGGTTGATTGCGCAGGGTCGCAAAGACGCAAAGAGACAATACCATCGACACGCCGCGCCACGGACTGTTTCGCTTCATCGTGAGCCAGGCCTCCAGCTTGATCCTACGCTTCCCCCGGCGGTTTGCCACAAAAATCTGGTCCATTTGGTATCCCTAAAGTGAATGCGAAACAGCTTGACGGAAAAACGCAACTGGCCTTTCTTCAACCATGTTTTTCTCATGAGCGCTGCGCTTTGCGCACACGGCTGGCGCAACAGGGGGGTAGATTGGGGGTGTTCTTTGACAAGTGAATAGCTGGCCTGCCGGTTGGTTATCACCGCCCTGCCGCGGGTTTCATCGATCTCGGGTGCGGTCTTGCTGCAGGGGTGAGCAGAGGTGAGAAACAGACCGCGGGTTGCGTCGCGTGCGGTTTGCTCGCAGAATCCCGCAACGCATGAGTCCGGCAGCAAAGAAGTGGATCAAATTCGTCCTGCGGTGGGGGATCGCGGTTGCGGGAATCTACATTGTCCTTAGCAACATTTCTTTGCGCGACCGTGTGCTTGCCGTGAATGTGAGTGATAACCCCTACCCGCGCGAGGTTCGGTTACAACTCAGTGCTCCGGATGAAATCCTGCCAGAGACCCGGCTCGATTACATCGAAAACAGCGGCGGAAGTGTGCTGGGCCGGGATCTGGTCTATCGACCCGATCGTAAGACCCTCAAGCTCACCGACGGCACCACGATGTATCTGCTGGGGTTGGACCTCACCGCCGACCCGAAATCGCCGCAGGTTCGGCGTCTACTCGTCGCGGCGTCGAACGATCGCGGTTCGGGCGAAAGCCCGCGGTGGGTGCTGCCGAGCGACGTCGACGGCGGGTTTGTCCTCAAGGTGCCCAGCCCGCTGGTTGACCGTGGCATACGGACCATGTTTGCCCAGGCGCAGACCCGATATCTCTGGATCGCCATCGGGATCTTTCCGGTCGTATTTCTGCTGACCGCGCTTCGATGGCAACGGCTGCTCAAGGCGATCGAAGTTCAACTGCCCTTTCGACGCATTTTCGCGCTCAACATGGTCGGCTGTTTCTACAACAGCTTCATGCCCGGCAGCACCGGGGGTGATGTGCTCAAGGCGTGGTACATTGCCAAGCAGACGCCACATCGTACGCGAGCCGTGATGAGCGTGATCATTGACCGCATCATTGGCCTGGTGGCATTGGTCATCCTCGGCGGGTCGATGGCGACATTTCAATGGCTGACCGCAACCGACGCACATGACCCGGCGACGCGAAAGTGCATGCAGGTGTCGCTGGGATCGATGGCGATTCTAGGGGCATGCGCTGTGGGTTTGGCGGTCTTCTACTCCGGCAGGCTCCGGCGATGGACCGGGCTTGGGTTTCTGCTCCGTCGCTTACCAATGCAAACTCAGGTCGGCAAGGCACTGGAGACGATGGAACTTTATCGCCACCGGCCGGGGCTGATCGTGGCGGCGCTGCTGCTCACTTTTCCAGTACACGGAACGGTGGTTGTGTCTGCGATGATGTGTGGCATGGCATTCAGCCTGCCTCTGGAGTGGTGGTACTATTTTGTGGCCGTCCCGGTGATCGTCCTGAGTGGCTCGATCCCCATTTCCCCGCAGGGGGCGGGCGTAATGGAGTTTTTCGCGATTGTACTCACGCGCAGCAGAGGCGTGACGATCGGAGAGGCATTCGCACTGACGATGTGCATCCGGCTGGTGCAGATCTTGTGGAACTTAACAGGCGGCGCGTTCGTGATGTTCGGTGGTTTCCACTCGCCGAGCGAGAAGGAACAGGCGGCACTCACGGAAGAGGAACCGGCGCAAACCACTGCGGGTTGAACGTCGATATCTGGAAGCGCCGGTGTTGAGCACGAGACATTGAGCTCCGTTTGAGGCGAGTTCCGTTTAAGGCATAACCACGCACCATGCTCCGTGGGATTGATCGCATCCTCCTCCGAGTCAGTGCCCTGCCGGCGGCAGTACGGCATTATCGGGATTTGCTCGGGCTGAAGCTCGAACGGGAGGATCGCAACCTCGCCGTCTTTTCGATCGGCCAGAGCGGGTCGCAGCTTGTGTTACACGACGATCCGGATTTACCCACCGACGCTACATATTTTCTTGTGGACGACGTCCGGCAGATTTATGCCGATCGGGAGAAGCTGAACATCACGTTCGTCAGTCCGCCGGTTCCGGTGAGCCGTGGGTTTCGGGCGACCATTCGCGACGCGTTTGGGGTGGTGATGCTGATCATCGACCGAACCACCTCCGCCGCGGCAGTGGAAGACGCTCGCCCGGCGGCGGGGCTGTTTCCGGGGGTGGTCCCGCGGGCACCTGTGCGGCGAAGCAGGCTTGTCGAGGTCTATCTAAGCGTCGGCAGGACGGCGGATGATCTGCCGTACACCCCGCACTTCGAGTCGCTGTTTGAACAGTACATCGCCGATCTGCCCGATCCCAAGCCCGATCGGGCCGAAGTCTGGCGGCACCTGCTCACCACTCGCAAGGCCGGCAAACTCCCCAGGTTGGGCGAGGCGGCGAGTAGCCCACCAGAGCTTTCGATCGAAGAGCGCACGGAACTGCGCGATTTGCTCGGCAAGGATATCGGCAAGCGCGATCGGCTTCCGTATTCGCGACGGTTTGAAGAGATCGCCAGCACATTTAATCAAGCGCGCCGCCGGCCGATCGCGGCTCATCAGCTTTGGCGTGCCATCGCAACACTCTCGAAGTGAGCTTGCCGGCCTACAATCACGTCGTCGTACAAAGTCAGCCAATGGCTCACCGAACGAATAGGCTGATGAAGACTCGTGCCGCGAGCCTTCGCGGCGGCGGGATTGGAGTCAAAATGCTGAAAAACGGCCTGCGCGATGATCTTGGCCCGCCGCGACTGTGAAATGGTCATCCGCGGCGCGTGAAGCAGTTCGCAAACCATGTCGTGTGGAGAGGCGATGATCGGCAGATTGCCCGCCTGACAAATCTGCGCCGCGAGCAGGCCGTGTGCTTCGGCGGGTGTGAAGAGGGCGACGTTGGCGAGCGGAACCAAGTCTTCAACGGCTGGAACGTAACCGAGCGCATCGTGGGCGAAAGTGCAAAACCCTGTTTGGTTCAGGCCGGCGGCAAAACGGCGAATCGTTTCGGAATAGGGTCCGCCGGCCACGAGAAGTTTATAGCGCGGATCGAAGCAGAACAGGATGACCGCGGCCCACGCAGTGAGTTTGTGCCCGGCACGGCGCGTGCATTCGCCGACGGCGAGGAGAATTCGATCATCGTCAGTGAAACCGAGGTTCGACCGGCTGACCGCACCAGTGGTGTTCGGGGTGTACGGCGGGAAGACGACCCGGATCCTCTCGCGCGCCACACCCGCGCGAACCAGCTCGCGCGCCACCGCCTGACTGGGTGCCGCCACGGTGACTTGGCGCACCTTGCCCATCCACCGAACCCGCCGCAACCCCCTCAGTGGGTCGGCGGCGGGGGGCGTGTAAATGATCGGCTGGCATCCGACGGGTAATGCCGCTAAAAGCGAAGACGGTCCGATCGCGTGGATGACCTCGAAGCCTACTGATCGGTCGAGCCGCATGATCCTGGCTATTGACTGAGGCATGGCTCCCGACGGTGGAAGTTTGACGCAGTGCAGTTCGTGGCCCGGCGACCGCAGGCTGGAAAGCGCGGCGACGAGCGCGCGATTTTCAAAATCACCGGTCGGCTGATGGATGACGAGCACGCGTACCATAGGTGTGCCGAAATGTACTCAAGACAGTGAGAAAGGCGAATGCTCCCAACACTGAACATGCAGAACCCGACCGATCGAGCCTCGCTCGATCAGCGTCTGGGCCGGCTACGGCTTAACCCCGTCGACTTGGCGCTTGCGCGAGGGTCGCTGGCAGAGAAGGAGAGATCTGTCCGCGACACCATCGCGGATGTGGCGGCGCGTGGGGATGAGGCGATTGTGGAGATCTCACGAAAGTTTGATGACGAACAGTTTGATTCCACCCAGATTTGCGTTCAAGAGACTGAGATGGCGGAGGCTGCCGCACGCATTTCGCCCCCGCTCGCTTCCGCGATCAAGCGTGCGATCGCGCAGTTGACGGAGTATCAGCGGCACATCATGCCCGTTGATCCGCCGGACCTGGTTCGGCCGGGTGTGCGGCTTGGGATGCGCTTTACCTCGATCGACTCAGCCGGTTGCTATTTTCCCGGGGGGAAGGCTTCTTACCCTTCGAGCCTGATTCACCTTGCTGTGCCGGCGATTGTGGCGGGTGTAAGCAGGGTCATTGTCTGCACACCGCCGAGCAGGTATGGCCGCAGTGATGTGGTTCTGGCGGCGTGTCATTTTCTGGGGTTGAAGCATGTTTACCGCGCGGGCGGAGCGGCGGCAATCGCCGCGATGGCCTTCGGCACGGCCTCGATTCCCGCGGTCGAGAAGATCGTTGGGCCGGGCAATGACTATGTGCAGCTTGCCAAGCGAGCCGTCTCCGGCGGGGTGGGCATCGACGGTTATCTTGGGCCCAGCGAGGTGCTGGTGATTGCTGATGAGACCGCCCGGCCAGCGTTCATCGCCGCCGACTTGATCGCCCAGGCCGAACACGATCCAGGCTCATGCTTCCTGCTCACGACATCGCCTGAGTTGGTTCGACTGGTTTATGGCGAGCTGAACAAACAACTCGCCATGCGGGGGCGCAGAGACGCAATCGAAAGGTCGCTGAAGCATGACAGCGTCGTTGTGCTGTCGGATTCGCTCGAAGAATTGCTAACGATTGCCAACCAACTCGCCGCGGAGCATGTAAATCTGCAATGCCGCGACAATGACGCGGTGCTCAATCAGTTGCGTCATGCTGGAGCCGTGTTTGTCGGCCCCTGGTCGCCGGTTGCCGCGGGTGACTATGTTGCCGGGCCGAGCCATTGCCTCCCGACCAACACCACCGCGCGCTTCAGCAGCGGTGTAAGCGTTTACGAGTTTCTCAAGCGGTCGAGTGTTGTTCGCTACGATCGACATGGCGTGCTCGGCGATGCCGAGTCTGTCATCGCGCTCGCAACCGAAGAACACCTCGACGGCCACGCGGCAAGTGTGGAGGTGCGGCGGGCTGCTGAGTGAAGGCGACGCGCGAGACGCTTTCCGCTGCCTGATTTGCAGATATACTGACTCTCAATATGGGCGCATCATTTATCAGAGCATCCGTCCGTGCGATGGACGGTTACACGCCGGGCGAACAGCCCGGAGTCGGCGAGCGCATCGTTAAGCTCAATACGAATGAGAATCCCTTCCCGCCAAGCCCGAAGGTGGTGGAAGCGATCAGGCAGATCGAGCCTGAATTGCTCCGCCGATATCCGCACCCGCTCGCCGAACAGTTTAGAGCGGCGGCGGGCAGGCTTCTGGGTGTTTCGCCTGAGATGATCTTGTGTGGAAATGGCAGTGACGACATCCTCACCATTGCCACCCGGTGCTTTGTCCCGCCGGGGGGGCTACTTGTGGCACCGGAGCCGACATATTCGTTGTATCCGACGCTCGCCCAGCTCGAAGAGGCCAAGTTTGTCGGAGTGCCTTGGGCCCAGGATTATGCGCTCCCTATCGATGCGATCGTCCGCGCGAAGCCCAGTGCGGTTTACCTTGCCAATCCCAATGCCCCGACGGGCACTTTTGTCTCGCCGGCGCGCATCGCCGAGTTGGCCGAGCGGTTCCGGGGGCTTGTTTTAGTTGACGAGGCGTATGTTGACTTCGCCGACGAAAATGCCGCCGTTCTGGTCAATGCATACGAAAATATCGTGGTGAGTCGAACATTAAGCAAAGCCTATTCGCTGGCCGGGCTCCGATTTGGCTTCTGTATCGCGCAGCCGCAGGTTGTGGAGCAGATGTTGAAGGTTAAAGACAGTTACAATTGCGATGCCGTAAGCATCGTCGCCGCCACCGCGGCGATAGAAGACCAGGAGTATGCCCGGCGAACGTGGGACCATGTCCGGGAGGAACGCACACGGGTGTCAGACGAGCTGGCGCACCTCGGCTGGGCTCCGCTGCCGAGTCGGGCTAACTTCATTCTTACAAGCGTGCCCGGCGGGCGGGGAAAGGAGGCTTATCTGGGCCTCAAACAGCAAGGCATTCTCGTGCGCTTCTTCGACCAACCCGGCCTTCGCGACAAGGTGCGCATCACAATTGGGACCATTCAAGAAAACAACGCACTTCTCGGCGCTGCCAAGGAGTTGCAGTTGGTGGACAAGGCCGCTTAACGCCAGCCTGCGTGGCAGGCTCGATCGACTTTCGAGCTTTTTCTCAGACTCTTTCTTCGTTAACCTGAGCCTCAATGCGAACAGCGAAAGTAGATCGAAAAACCAAGGAAACGGATATCTCGCTATCGATCAACCTCGATGGAAAAGGTGACACATCCACGCAGACCGCAGTCGGGTTCTTTGATCACATGCTCGATTTGCTCGGCCGGCACAGCCTGATTGATCTGTCGGTGGCGGCGCGCGGCGACCTGCACATTGATGCGCATCATACGGTTGAAGATGTCGGAATTGTGCTTGGGCAGGCGCTGGAGAAAGCGCTCGGCGATAAACGCGGCATTCATCGCTACGGCTGGGCGGTGGTTCCCATGGATGAAAGCCTGGCGCAAGTGGCGATCGATCTTTCGGGCCGGCCGGCGTTTGTGTTCAACGTGAAGTTTCCGTCGCCGGTCATCGGTGACTTTGCGAGCGAACTGGTCGAAGAGTTTTTCAAGGCATTCAGTACCACCGCCAGGATGAACCTGCATATCAATGTCCCTTACGGCGGGAACGCACACCACATCGCAGAAGCGGTCTTCAAAGCAACCGCGAAGGCGCTGCGGATGGCCGTGGCGCCCGATCCGCGGAATGACGCGGTTCCGAGCACAAAAGGGAGTTTGTGAAGGTGTGACTTAGGCTAGCCGTGTTTACGTTGGGGCGGGTGATAGGTTGGCCCGACTTTGCGGCCCCCGCGGTGCGGTGATGTCCGCTCGTGCGAGCGGCTGGCTCGAGGGTTCACCCCGCGGGAAGATTCTGGCACCGCGGGCAGAAGTGAGTTGCCCGCTGCGAGAGCACGATTCTTGCGATCAGAGTTTTGCAAGCGCGGCAGGGCTGCCCCGTGCGGTTGTAAACCGCGTGTCGGGCTTGAAACGACCCTTGCCGTCCATTCGCGTCCACATAATCCCTGAGCGAGCTTCCGCGATGCCGGATTGCTCGTTTGAGAACCTGCTTGATTGCGCTGCACAGCGTTCGTACCTGCGTGAGGTGGATCGTCTGCGAAACCGTCAGCGGGTGGATCCCGGCAGCAAACAACGCCTCGTCGGCGTAGATGTTTCCGATCCCCGCTATGAACCGCTGATCGAGAAGCGTCGTCTTAATGTTGCGACGGGTGGCGAGAAGCTTCGTGTGTAGCTCTGCTGCGCTGAGTCGCAATGGCTCGGGGCCGATTCCGTCGTCACCGCTGGCCGACCCCAGCCAGAAAATTCCGCCGAATCTACGAGGATCGACCAAGCGGAGGTGTTTCCCGTCGGAACATTCAATAATGAGGTGGGTGTGCGGGCGCAGGGCCGCTGTCGATGGCTCGACCGTCAGCTGGCCGGTCATGCCGAGATGAACATACCACCGCGCGCCACCCGCGAGTGTGAACACAATCCGCTTCCCGCGGCGATGAATTGCCTGCACCTGGCGGCCTGCAAGCATGGAGCCGAGGTCAATTGTGCCTGGCGAGACCATATCGGCCCTGACATGAACGACGCGGGAGAAACATCGCCCCTCCAGCCACGGCCGAAGCGAATCGACGACGGTTTGCACTTCTGGAAGTTCGGGCATGGAACTTTTTGGCCTCTAGCGAATCTTAGCCTGCATAGGATTAGTTTTCGTCTTTGTCTCGTCGGTGGGAACGAGTAGCATGTGTCAACGGACCCAGCCTACTCGTCACGGATCGACGAACGCCCGTGTGCCTTCGTTCCGCACGAGGGGCCAACCGCAGGAGTTAATGTATGTCGCAGGAGACAGGAATCACCGCGCCCCAAGCCGACCTAGCCGCCGACGATCTCGCCGCGGTGCAGAAACTCCAGAGTGCGTATACCAGCATGAAGGTGGAGTTGGGCAAGGTGATCGTTGGGCAAGACCGGGTCATCGAAGAGTTGTTGATCGCACTCTTCTGCAAGGGCCACGCTCTGCTGGTTGGCGTACCGGGCCTGGCCAAGACGCTGTTGATCTCGACACTGGCGCGCACCCTGGGCTTGAGCTTCAGCCGGATTCAGTTTACGCCGGACCTGATGCCGTCGGACATCACGGGAACTGATATCATTGAGGAAGACAAGAGCACCGGCTCGCGGGCGATGCGATTTGTCCGCGGGCCGATTTTCGCCAATGTCATCCTGGCCGACGAGATCAACCGCACCCCTCCAAAAACGCAGGCGGCGCTGCTGGAGGCGATGCAGGAGCACCAGGTGACCGCCGGCGGAAAGCAGCACCGGCTCCCGCAGCCGTTTTTCGTTCTCGCAACACAGAATCCGATCGAACAGGAAGGCACCTATCCGCTTCCCGAGGCGCAGCTAGACCGATTCATGTTCAATATTCAGGTCGGCTATCCGACTGAAGACGAGGAGTTTCGCATCGTTCGCATGACGACAGAGAATCGAAAGCCAGAACTCTCTCACATTCTTTCCGGCGATGAGGTCATCTCGCTGCAGGAGATCGTCAGAAAAGTGCCCGTTGCCGATCATGTCATTCGATATGCGCTGCAGTTCACGAGGCTCACGCGACGCGCCGAAGGGGGCGTGCCCGATTTTGTGAATGAATTTGTAAACTGGGGCGCAGGCCCTCGGGCATCGCAGTATCTCATCCTTGCCGGCAAGGCGCGGGCATTGCTTCGAGGTCGATATCATGTCAGTACAGATGACATCCGGCATGTCGCGTTGCCGGTACTGCGGCATCGAATCGTCACCAACTTCAATGCCGAAGCGGAGGGTATCAAGAGTGATTCGATCGTGGCGAGGCTCATCGAACACATCCCCCGGCAACAGTACGAATCGCTCGATGCCGCAGCGGCGAAGGTGATGCGGTGAGGTCTCGGATTCGGACCGGCCCGCTGCCGGATTCGGCAGTGTTGAAAGAGTTACAAGACTAATGCCCGAGACCACCGCGGATTATCGCCAGTACCTTGATCCTCGCACCCTTGCGCGGGTGAGCGGTCTGGACCTGCGCGCAAGGCTCGTGGTCGAAGGGTTGATGACCGGCATGCATCGCTCGCCTTACCAGGGTGCGAGCGTCGAGTTCGCGCAGCATCGGCCCTACGTCGCCGGCGATGATATCCGCCACGTCGATTGGAAAGTGTTCGGCAAGACCGACAAGATTTACCTGAAGCAGTATCAGGAAGAAACGAACCTGCATCTCATTCTTGTCGTCGATGCGAGTGAATCGATGGGTTTCGGCAGCACCACGAGCGGGAAGCACACGTGGAGCAAGTACGATCACGCGACCGCGATTGCGGCAAGCCTGGCATACATGGCGATTCAGCAGCAGGACTCGGTGGGGCTTGCCATATTTGATCAAACCCTCGCCCGCTACTTTAAGCCGAGTAATTCGCCCGGGCAGTGGAAGATCATCGTCAACGAAATGCAGGTCATCCCCAGATGGAACAAGACGGGCACGGGCAAGGTGCTCGATCAGCTTGCAGAAAAACTGCATCACCGCAGCCTGATCGTCATTGTCAGTGACTTTTTCGATAACCTTGAGGACATCACCAAAGGCCTGCGGCACCTTCGTTACAAGAAACACGAGATCATGGCGTTTCAGGTGCTTGATCCACAGGAGATCGAGTTCCCGTTTGAGGATGTGACGCTGTTTAAGGGTATGGAAGACGCCGGCGAATTGCTAACAGAACCGCGGTCGTTGCGGGAGGGATATCTGGAGCAGATGAAGCTATTCACCGACGAGTTGAAGCGGCTGTGCCGGGGGATGCACATTGATTTTCAGCGGTTTAACAGCGGTGATACGTTGGATATCGCCTTGAGCCAGTTCCTTGCAACCCGTTCGGCGTCAATCAAGTAATCAGTTGGCGAGAGCGATGAAAGCGCCTCTCGTTAGCAGTTCCGGCAAGTGATTTCAGAATGGCCATAGCGCTCGTCATGTTCTCTGGCAGCCCGCCGCAGACCTCGGTTCTTGCAGCGAGCGTGATTACGCCGGGTTTTGCCGTGGCGGGCGTTGTGCTTGCTTCCATCCCAGTCATTATTCACCTTCTGAATCGGCGCAGATTCCGAACGGTAAAGTGGGCGGCGATGGACTTTCTGCTGTCGGCGCTAAAGAAGAACCGCCGTCGGGTGAAGTTTGAGCAGTGGCTGCTTTTGGCGACGCGGTGTGCAGTGCTGGCGTTGCTTGGGCTTGCCCTGGCCCGACCAATGGCTTGCGATCAGTCGGGCCTCGCTGCGGGCGCAACGCGATCGGGCTTGCATGTGCTTGTCATCGACAACAGCTATTCGATGGCCTATCTGGCAAATCGCCCCGGTGCCGCCACACACCTTGAGCATGCCAAGAACGTCGCAAAGCGGATCGTCGAGCAACTCTCGTCGGGCGGTGAATCGGTTGCCGTAATCACGACTGGAAAGCCCTCAGCGGTCTTGCTGCAGCCGACGTACGATCTTCAGGCGGCGGCGCAGGCGATCGATCGGATCGAACAGTCGTTTTCTGCTACCGATGTTACCGGAGCGCTTGGGCTGGCATGGGAGCTTGGCAACCAGAGTCCGCGGCAGTCGGTTCGAAGGCTGGAGATGATCACCGATGGCACCCGCAGCGCATGGGAGTTGGCCGAGCGCGATCGGCTTATGAGCATCGGAAGGGAACTGGCAGGCATTTATCAAATTCGTCACGTCAATCTTGCGGTGCCCGATCAATGGAACGCGGTGGTGTCCGATGTTGCGCCAGCGGGCTCGATTATTCGGGTCGGGTTTAACTCCGATCTGGCGGCGCATGTAAAGTCGTACGGGCGTTCTGCCTCGGCGGTGCTGCAATGGTCGATGGATAATGAGCCGGTTACCGGTAACACAATGATTGAGGCAACGCCCGACACCGCGCCGGTTATCCAGTCGCAGGCACGCTTTCGCGACGGCGGGGCACATGTGGTGTCGGCTACCTTCGTTGCGGGCGATCGGCTTCGCGTGGATGACCAGCGGTATCGCGTGGTGGAAGTAGCCAGCGCGATGAAGGTGTTGATCGTGGAAGGCGAGCGCGGCGTCGGGGCGATGTCCAGTTCGGGTGCGTTTCTTGAACTGGCGCTCGCCCCGCCGGCCGATGCGGGGCGATCTGCGTCGATTGGCCGCAGGAGCGATAGTTATATCCTGCCTGAGCGCGTGAGCGACATCGAGTTGGGCAATAAGGTTCTGAGCGACTATCGCGCAATCGTGCTGGCTGGCGTGGGCCAGATCGGTGCCGGACAGGCGGATCTTCTTAAACGCTTCGTCGAAGACGGTGGGACGCTGTTGGTCTTCATGGGCGAGCCGGTGAGCAGTGATAGCTACAACCAGGTTCTGCTGCCGCGCGGCCTGTTGCCCGGCCCGCTCACCAAGCGCATGAGCGTTGCCGCGGAGCAGCGGGGCTTTTTGTTTGATTTTAGGCCGCTGGGCGCGTTGCATCCCGTGCTAAAGGTGTTTTCCGGTGAGCAGAAAACCGGACTGGACACCGCTCAGGTATTTACCTACTGGCAGCTTGAATTGCCGGCCGATGCCAAAGCAGAACGTGTCTTGGACTATGCCACAACCGCAGCCACGGCCGATCCGGCCATCACGCTCCATCCACTCGGCGGCGGGCGCGTCGTCTTCATCAGTACGACAGCCAATGCCGAGTGGACCAGCCTACCCGCAAAGCCAGCCTATGTGGCGCTGGTTCACGAACTGCTCAGCGGAAGCATCGTCGGCGGCGACGAATGGATGAATCGGATCGTCGGTCAGACCCTCGATCTTCCGCCCAATCTAACCTTCAAAGCAGTGCCGACCCTTACTGGACCTTCAGCGCAAGAGGTGCAGTTGAGCCAACAGCCACTGGCGGACGGTCGGTCTGGCTACCGAAGTAGTGTGCTGGCCAAGCCAGGCCTCTATTCCCTTAGCACCGGCGCGGCGACCATTCCGATCGCTGTTAACTGTCCGGCAGACGAGGCGGACATTCGTCCGGCCGGCGACGCCGCCATCCGCACCGCGCTCGGAGGCATCGAGATCGACCTGATCTCAAGCGACATCCCCGCCGTCGCAGAGGCGCGCGTCGGGGGGAATGATTTCGGCTGGATTGTCATGCTGGCCGTGTTGGCCTTGGTGACGGCGGAGAGCATGATGGCGATGCGTTTTGGACATCACAGAAAAGGAGGGGCACTCCGTTAACGGCCGGCGACAAGCGATATTGTTCGACGGACCCTAAGCCTCTGCCCCCACACAGGTTGCAACGACTACTGGAAATTCTCTTCGGCCTCGAACGCGGCTTCCTCTCCCGCGAAGGGGATTTTTCGATTGGATTTAACCCGACCTGGCCATGGCAGCAGCATATTCCGGCGGCGGTCTGGAACACCATTCTGATCGCCGCCGCGGTGGCGCTGGTTGTCTGGATTTATCGCCGGGAAGGACGAGCCCGGCCTGTTCGCATTGTCCTCGGCTGCTTCAGGGCGGCGCTACTGCTTCTGGTGATCGGCCTGCTCAATCGGCCGGTGGTCACGCTCGGGCAGAGCCGAACCGAAGCTTCAATCCTGCCGATATTGATTGACAGTAGCATTTCAATGCGCGTTAAGGATGAGGGTGATGAAGCCGACCTCAAGTCGCGGCTTGACGCGGTGAATTCGCTCCTTAGCACCGAAGATGAACGGCTCCTGAAGGCACTAAGGGCCACTCACGAGACCCGGCTTTTTAAGTTCGATGCCGCCGCAGAACCAGTCGAGCCGAGTATGGCGCTCACGCCGTCCGGCCAGCAGACGCATGTCACCGCGGCGGTTCGACAGGTGTTGCAGGATCTTCAGGGCCAGCGTGTGGCCGGCGTTGTGGTGCTGACCGATGGCCGCGACTCACCGGCGCGCAATACTTCAGAGGCGTTGCAGCAGTTGGCCAGCTTCGGCGTGAAGGTATATCCGGTCGTCGTCGGGTCGGACCGGCGGCCGCAGAATCTCTCCGTTCAGAGCGTATCCGTTCAGGACGCTGCATTTGTTGGTGATATCGTCAATGTGCGCGCCACCATCCGTGGAACAGGCTACCCGGCGGGGCATACAGCCAAGATTCGCCTCATCGACCAATCAACGAAGACTGTCCTCACGAGCATCGAAGGCAAGCCAGCGGAGACGGCAGTCTCGCTCGACGGCGACGGCCCGATGGATGTCGAACTGCAGTTTCAGCCGACAATGATCGGATCACTCGATGTCGGTGTCGAGGTCGTAGCGCAGCCCGCCGAAGTTGATGAAGACGATAACAGCCGGGTGACACAGCTTGCCGTGCTCGATGCCCGGGTCAATGTGCTCTACGTCGACGGCTATCCTCGCTGGGAGTATCGCTATCTGAAACAGGAGCTGATTCGCGACAGGTCTGTGGACATCTCGTGCCTGCTGACCAGCGCCGACCCGACGTTTCGGCAGGAGGGCGACCGACCAATCACGCGTTTTCCTGAGAGTTTGGAGGAAATGCTCGACTATGATGTAATCGTTCTCGGCGATGTTGATCCCCGCCAGTTCAGTGATTTTCAACTGCAACTGATCAGCGATTTTGTGAGCAAGATGGGGGGCGGGTTTGCCATGATCGCCGGCGCCCAACACGCACCCGCGCAATATCGCGGGACGGCGATCGAGCCGATTCTTCCGGTTAATGTTGATCGTGTCATGCCCGATGTCGCCCGCGGGGCGATCACGCAGGGCTTTCGACCCGTTCTAACTCCGCTCGGGAGCAACTCCTCGATCTTCCGTTTCTTCGCCGATCGCGGCGAGAACGAACGCTTCATCGCCGAGCAGATTCAGCCGCTTTTTTGGTATTGCAAAGGCGTGTGGGCCAAGCCGGGAATCGGTGAGACGTATGCCGAGCATCCGGTGGAAACCGGGCCTGATGGCCGAAAGGCCCCGCTGCTCGTTTTGGGCCGATTCGGTGCCGGGCGGACGGCATTCGGTGCGATTGATGACACCTGGCGGTGGCGCTACTACACCGGCGAAACCATATTTGACACCTACTGGATCCAGCAGTTGCGCTACCTCGCCCGCGGGCGAAAACTGGGGCAGAGGCAGGCCTCTCTCGCCTCTTTGAAACCCGTCTACGAACTCGGCGAGCAATCGCGCGTGAGCCTGAGAATTCTTAATCCGCAACTTTTGCCGCAACTTCCGGAGCAGATTCGCGTCGATATCATCGAACAGCCGTCGCAGGCGATGATCGCGCAGCAGACCCTCGTGCGGCAGGAGGGCCAGCCGGAACTTTATAGCACGGCTTTTCCGGCTGACCGAGTGGGTAGCTTCATCGCCAGAGTGTCGAGCATCGCTGGCGGTGTGGATGATCTCTCGGTGCCCTTTGCGGTTCGTGTGCCGCAGGTTGAACTGGCAGCGCCCGAGATTGACCGAGGTGCAATGCAGCGGCTCGCAACGCAGACCGGTGGCGAACTCGTTAGCTTTGCTGACGCACCGGCACGACTGCCATCGCTGGTACCGTCGGCGGCGCGGGTGATTCCGATCGAAACGGCACGACCACTCTGGGATGCACCGCTGGCGATGGCTCTGTTTGTTTTTCTGATCACAATCGAATGGATCGTGCGTAAGATGTGTGGAATGGTTTGATCATGGATACGACCGCAATTCTCCAATCCCTCGATGCGGTGCGCCGGCGCGTAAAGCTCCTCGCGGTGGCGTACGGCGTGGGTATTGTCCTCTGCGGCGCGGTGGGGGCCATGTTGCTGGTCGTCTTGCTCGACTATTTCTTCAACCTGCCGGCATGGCCGAGGCTCATTGCATCGTGCATGGGGGCCGCGTTGATAGTATCGATGCTAACCCGCCATGTGCTGCGCCCGGCGAGCGCACCAATGGGCCTGGCTGACGTGGCAGGGAAGATCGAGTCGCTCTTTCCCGTGCTCGACGACCGCCTGCGAACTGTCGTCGAATACTCCGACCGCGAGGTTCCTGGCAGTCCGGCCATGAAACAGCAGGTGGTCGCGCAGGCCAACCAGATGGCATCGGCGATCGATTTTCAGCAGATCGTGCAACCGCGGCCGGCGACGCTCGCACTTACGTCGGGGTTTGGGGCGATCATCGTTGTGATCTTGCTGGCGATGCTCGTCATGCCTCAATACGCGCGCATTGCGGCCTCGCGATTGCTATCTCCGTTTGACAAGAACCCGTGGCCGAAGACCCAGCGAATCGACCTCCTGGGAGAATCCCCCAGCAGGCTGCCCGCGGGCCAGCGGTTGGATGTCAAAATGCGGCTGGGCCAGGGCGACCGCGCCGGTATGCGGGCAACCCTGTTTTCGCAGATTGGCGCAGGCACGGTGCAACAGCAATTGATGATCCGAAACGCCGACGGAACCTATTCCGCCGTCGTCGATACGCAGGCGCCCGCCGATCAGCCCAATGCCGAACTGAAAGTGTGGATTCGAAGTGGCGACGACCAGAAGGACCTGCCGCAGATTACGCTCGTGAAGCGGCTGGCGATCCTCTCCGTCGAAGCCACCATCGCGCCGCCGCAATATGTGTCGGGTGTGCCGCCTTCTTTGGTAAATCTGTCATCGGCCCCGGCAGTTGCGGCGATCGGCTCGCAGGTTAAGGTCGCTGTTGGCTTCAACAAGCCGATTGAAGGTCCACTGACGCTTGAGCCAGTCAGCCTGCCTGAGCCTGGAAATATGATCGATGCTCGAGTCGTCCCAGCCGACAACGATGCTACTCGCGCAGTGCTGCTAGAGGCTAAGGAGTCGATTCGCTTCCGAATCAGGGCGCAAGACCATGACGGCTTTCAGAATTCTGCCATTGAAGAGTATGAGTTAATCGTTCGCCCCGATCAGTCACCCATAATTCAGATCGAACAGCCGCGGCGCAACGAAGAGCGCACCGCTGACTCGGTTGTGCCGCTCATTGCCGTTGCAGAGGATGATTACGGGATCGCGGAGGTTTCGCTGCATGTCGAGCGACTTGGCGACCGCCGCACCTGGGTGCTGCCGCTCGTCACCGCAGGGGTGCCTGCAGAGAGCGTGGGTTGGGATCGCGACACCACATCAGCAGACCGGCAGCGACATCGACTGGGATATGCCTGGGAACTTTCCCAACTCACCGACGCCAATCTGAAGAGCGGCGACGTGCTGGAACTGCACCTTGAGGCGACTGACAACTTCAGCCTGGGCGAAGAGCGGCATGAACCAGCTTCTTCCGGCCGTCTCCGCATCACGATCATCAGCCAGGACGAACTCACAACCCGCGTCATGGACGAACTCCGACTGACGCGCGCGCAGATCGGTGAAGTGGCCAAGGCGCAGACGCGCGTCCGCAGTGAGACCACCGATCTCGCGGACGAAACCAGGGAAAAGCCGGCATTCGATGCCGCCGACCGTACTGCCGCCGAGCGGATGGCCGGCCAACAGTCGACCGCGGCCTCGCAAAGCCGGCAGTTGGCTCAGCGGCTGGAGACAGTGAAGGAGCGACTACAGCAGAATCGATCACCCAGGCAGGATCTTGTCGAACTAAGCGAGCAGGTGTCTGATTCACTCGACCGCACCGCAGAAGGTGCGATGAAGGAGGCCGCGCAACAGCTCTCTTCCGCGTCATCACCCCAGCAAACCCAGGAGCCGCGCGTGGCCACGATGGAAAAGGTCCAGCAGCGCCAGGCGGAAGCATCGGAACAACTGCAGAGCGCAATGGACAAACTAGGCGACCTCGGCAGTTTGCAACAGGCAATCGATAATGTGAGGCAGTTGCTCGAACAGCAGCAGGCTCTGACAAAGGAGCTGGCAGAACTAGGCAAGCAGAATATTGGCAAGCGGCCCGAACAGATGTCGCCCGAGGACCGCAAACGCCTTGAAGAAATCGCCAACCAGCAGGGCAAGCTCGCCGAGAAAACGGCGGCGGCGATCGCCGACATGCAAAAGCAGGCCGAACAACTGCAGAAGTCCGATCCAACTTCCGCTGAGGCTATGAAGCAGTCGGCCGGCACCGGCCAGCAACAGCAAGTCGGCCCCAATCAGCAGAAGGCCGCACAGGAGGCAAAGCAGAACCGGCAAACCTCTGCCGCCGCGGCACAGCAGCAGGCAGAGATTGGGCTTCAGCGCATGCTGCAGGAGCTGAAGCAGGCCGAAGATCGCAAGCTCGCCGAGTTGCAGAAGAAGCTCGCGGATTTGCAGAAGCAGGTAGCCAACCTCATTCGGCGGCAATCGGGCCATAACCTCGAGAACCTGCTGCTGCAGGGTGACGACGCGCTGACAAAAGTTGGCGAAGCGACGATCACAAGCCTGACGCGCAAATCCCAGCGGAAACCGAACGCGGTGGCCCCGGCGTTGCCGCAATTGAGCCAGGGGCAAGAGCAAACCGAGAGAAACGCGCGCGATATTGCAAGGCAGGCCGATGAGTTGCCCGACGCAGCAGAGGTGGTCGCCAGAGTCACCCGCGCCGCGGGAAGGATGGAGCGGGCGAATGTCCAGCTTCGGCTGAAAGATTTGCAGGGCGCATATGATCCATCCCAAGTCGAAGCGCTGGCGGCGTTGGAAGAGGCCGAAAAGCTCATCGCAGAGCAGAAGCAGAGGGTCGATGAGAAAGTGGAGGAAAAGAAGCGCGAAGCGATTCGGGCGGTCTACACAAAGGTTCGTGAGGAGCAGTTGAAGCTTAACGCGGAAACAGCCCGCATTGATTCCAGCGCTCGTAGGGATGACGGCACGCTGAAGCGCGAGGAGTTGATCAAGCTTGGTCAACTCCCGGGTGAACAGGGCAAGCTATCGGATCAGATCAAAGCATTGGATGAACGCATCGTCGGGCTCGGCGGCATCGTCTACAAGTTTGCAAATGACGATATTGCCCGTGGGATGGACGCGGTGAAACAAGGCCTGGCCGATAAGTCGGTCGGAACTGAGACGCAAATCGAGCAGCGGCGCATTGTCCGCCAGCTTGAGAGCATGATCGAGAGCCTGCAAGACAACCCGGTTCAAAGCAAGTTTGCACAGGACGGCGGTGGTGGTGGCGGGCAGGGGCAGCAGCAGGGTGGACCACGATTGCCCTCCGAAGCGGAACTGCGGCTGCTGAAGGGGCTGCAGGGCGCCGTCAACGACGCGACCCAACAGGCCGCGGGTGATGCGGCAAAGAACCTGGGCGCAATCAAGCGAGTCGGTGACCGACAGGGCGAGCTGCGCAAGGTGCTTGGCGACCTCCTGGAAAAATCGAGCCAGGGCGAAATCACCCTCGGCCCGGAACCCGATCTGCGCGATCTCCTCCCCGACGAAGCGGGCGATGAAGCGATCGATAATCAGGAGTTGAGTAACGATCTGCTCGGCGGGGAGGCCGATGCCGATTCGGAGAAGCGAAGAGCCGCGCAGGTTGGCGATCGCATGGCGCGGTCGCGGCAGAGGCTCGCTGTCAACGTCGACCCGGGTAAGACGACTCAGGCCATTCAGAAGCGCATTCTCGATGACATGGATATTCTCATCGAGCAAGCCCGGCGGCAGCAGGCGCAGGCGCGAAACAGTGATGAGCAGCCGCAGGGCAGCGAGACGCAGGCCAAGCAGCAGCCCCGACCCGGCGACGAGCAGGCGCAGGCGAACAACCAAGGCCAGCAAGACCCGCAAAATGCCTCCAACCCAGCCGAGCAAAGCAACGCCGGCGGCGGATTGGGGCAGACTCAAAAGGCGGGTGCTGAGATAAGGGAAACACTGCGCGAATGGGGCGCGCTCAGTCCTCGACAGCGAGATGCGGTGATCGAAGGCTCGGGTGATACAGTGATCGAGGCATACAAAAAGCTGGTCGAAGACTACTACAAGTCGCTGGCAACAAAGGCAACGGAAAAGTGACGAGAATAGTTTTGAAGCGATCCATGTTTCTTTATTCCGGCCGGTTGAATCTCGCCGCGGCAGCGGTGCGTCGGGGTGTTGTCTTGATCGCTTCAGGTGCGGTCCTGCTCGCAGCTCCCGCTTTCGCACAGGAAGCCATCGCCGCCCGTCCCAATGTCGTCAGCGGCGATGAGATTACTCCTGCCCAGCAGGAGGCTGTGCGCCGCGGATTGGAATGGCTCGCGAAGCAGCAGCAGCGTAATGGCTCATTTGGGCAAGGTGGTGAGGGATTTGGCGCTGTCAGTGGCATCACAGCGCTCTCGGGTATCGCATTCATGGCATCGGGCAACCTGCCCGGACGCGGTTTGTACGGCGATAACGTGCAACGAGCGGCTGATTATCTCGTGAACAGCGCACAAGAATCCGGCCTGCTCGCTGCGGAGACGGCACACGGTGTCATGTATTCGCATGGGTTTGCGGCGCTTTTTCTCGCAGAAGTCTACGGAATGACACCGGATGACCAGGTGAAGGAAAAATTGCAGCGGGCAGTTCGGCTCATCCAGAAGTCGCAGAATCCGCAAGGCGGGTGGCGCTACATGCCGGTACCTGTCGATGCTGATATCAGCGTTACCATTTGTCAGGTGATGGCCCTGCGCGCCGCCCGCGATGCGGGGGTGAAGGTGGAAAAGGAGACGATTGATCGCGCTATCGAGTACGTTCGCAAGTGCCAGAATGCCGACGGCGGGTTTAGCTATATGATCGGCATGTCCGGCCGCGGCGAAGGAGGCAGCGCGTTTCCACGGTCGGCAGCGGGGGTGGCGGCGCTGTACTACGCCGGCGTGTTCGAAGGCGATGAACTCACCCGGGGGCTGAAGTATCTGACGCAGTTTTCACCCGGTAAGGGTGGCGGGGCAGGAAACATCGGTGGGCATTATTACTACGGCCATTATTACGCGGTGCAGGCGATGTTCCTGGCAGGTGGGGATCATTGGAAACTCTGGTATCCCGCGGTGCGCGATGAACTCATTCGCCGTCAGGACCGCGCCACCGGCCGCTGGACGGGCGAGATCAATGACGAATATGCAACCGCGTGCGCGCTGATCATTTTGCAGATGCCAAATCGGTATCTCCCTGTGTTTAGCGGCAAAGGTCCGGGGAGTTAACTCGAATGCACCGCTGGAGTTTTCAACTTCTTTTCTTTCTGTTGTGCTGCGCGCTGGGGTCGGGCACGGCCTTTGCGCAGGATGTGTGGACGATCACGCGGGGCGATTTCACGGAGTCCCGCAGTGCTGTTCAGTCTATCTCGCCCTCGGGCATAATGATTGATACCGCTGGAGGCGAAGCCTTCGCACTTGGCTGGGAAGACGTACTTGAGATCAAACGCACATCGCAGCGTCCGGCGATACCCGACGGCGCATGGGTTGTCTTGCTGCACGATGGCGCGCGGCTGATCGGTGCTGCCGTCGGTTTGCGCGAGGAGGCACTGGCTTGGACGACCGCCGCAGGCGAGTTTACGCTTCCACTCGCCAGCATTCGCGCCATTGCCCGGGGAAGCGAAGTAGAAGCGGCACTGCTCGAGAGCCCGGCACAGGACACTGTCACGCTTGCCAACGGTGATTGCATTTCCGGCATTGTTGACTCGATTGGCCCGGACGGGGTTACTTTTGCCGGTTCGCCGGAGGTGGGTTGGGAGACGATTCTCGCCGTGAAGTTTGCAGGTCTGCAGGGAAGCGAGCGCTCGACGGAATCAGGTTTTCTCGTCCGACTTTCGGGCGGGGGCGTGCTGACCGGCGATTCGCTGCAACAAGCCGACGGCCGCCTGCTGGTTCATCGCAAAGGTAGCCCCATCGCCAACGTCGCCGCGGCAGCAGTGGTGGCGATTGAACATCGCAACGGGCCTGTGCGGTGGCTGACTGATCGCGTACCAGAGGCGATTGAAACAAGGCCTTATTTCGGTGAGTCGGCTGCCGGTGTCTGGTTCGGCGATGGCTTGACGGCCACTGCCGCCGCTGCTGCTGATCGGGCTGCGCGTACCGCGATCGTAGCCAGTTCCTACTCGCGCATAGACTACGCCATCGATCCCGACGCCCGCGCCTTTCGCACGAGCTTCCTCATCGACGGCCAGTTGCCCTATGCCAACTGCATCGTCCGGTTCAAGCTCGATGACACGACGAGCTATGAGATGGCGGGCGTATCGGCTGCCACCCCGATGCAGACCGTGACCATCCCCGTTAACACTGCGAAGAAGTTGACGATCGAAGTGGATTACGGCAAGACATTTGATGTTCAGGACCGCGTCCTGTTTATCGATCCTGCGTTTCTCAACCGACTCCCGGTTCCAACTACGCGGCCGGGCTGATGAGATGGATTGGGCTGCCCCTGGGAGTTTTTGCGGCGGAACCATCACGCGGTCGCGGCAGCGGGTTCGGTGAGAATGTTCTCATCCCGGCGCGCGTGACGGAAAACCAACCACAGCGCAGCGCCGGCGGCGATCAGCCCGAGTGCCAGCACCATGCTGATGCTGAGACGCCCGATCACCGGCGGTTCGACACGAACGAGTTCGAGGGAAAAGCGGGCGGCCCCTTCAAGCATCATCATCAGCGCGAAAGTTGTGCCCGGAGCGTGGGGCAAGGTGAAATGTGACAAAAGCAACGCTACCAACAGTGCTGCAGTGAAGGCACTGTAGAGCTGCGCCGGATGGATGCGCAGTGAATGCTGCACTGCCGCAAGCGGTTGAAGGTGCTTCAGGTCGGCCCTGCGGAGCCGGGCAGGGTCAAGCGGCGCCAGCTCGTCAGCGGCATCGACCCCGAGCAACTGCGGCGGGACATGGATGCGACCCTGCTCTGAATGTTCCATGTACGGCGGCGACCCATAAGGAAAACTCACGGCCCAAGGTACATCGCAGACCGCCCCAAAGCAGCAGCCGTTTAGAAAGCAGCCCACGCGCCCCAGGGCCAGCCCCAGCATGAGGCACGGCGCAATGATGTCCATCCCCGTGCGCACGGGGATTTTTTTCCACATCGCGTAACCAACCAGTGTGACAAAAGCGAGTAAAAATCCGCCGTAATAGGTCAGCCCGCCGGAGGTGATGTTGATCGCGTTGCGAAAATTCTGGGCAAACGACAGGTCGGCCCGCGAGTACTCCGCCCAATTTTCCAGAACGTGCGATAATCGTGCGCCGACAATGCCGCTCACCAGCCCAATCAGCGCTGCATTGGCAAACAACTCCGGATCGATTCGGCTCTTGCGAGCGAGGTAACGCGCTAACTCCATCGCGCACAAAAACCCGAGCACCAGCATCAGGCCAAAGCCATGAATTACCAGTTCGTCACCAATGACCGGCACTGAAAAAGGAAGCGGGATGCGGAGAAGGTCTTGCCACATGGTTTGTCTGGTACGTTGTCGAGGGTTGCCCGCTGGTTGTCAAACTTCGCCGATCACAACATTGTCAATCAGCCGGGTGGAACCGACTCGCGCCGCAATTGCGAGCAGGGTCGGCTCTCTCACGACTTCAACGGGCGAAAGGGTCACCGCGTCCACCGCGGCGACGTAGTCGATGCTTACCGGCACCCGGCCAAGGTCGCCGTCGGCCGTCAGTGCGTTGCTTGCCGGCGGCAGCAGGATCTGCTTCATCGTCGCTACAAGCCGGCTCGTCTGGTTGATTCCGTGCTCGATGTATTGCTCCTTGGCCGCAAAAAGTGCTCGGCTGATCGCCAGCGCCCGCCGGCGCTCGATGGGGCTGAGGAAAGCGTTGCGACTGCTCATCGCCAGGCCGTCGGTTTCACGGATGGTAGCATGGCCGACCATCTCAACCGGAAAGTCAAGCAGTTCCACCATCGCCCGCAGCACCGCAAACTGCTGAAAATCCTTCAGACCAAACACTGCGGTGCTCGGTTGCACAATGTTCAGCAACTTCGCCACCACCTGGCACACCCCACGGAAGTGCGATGGCCGGTGTTTTCCCTCCAGCGAATCGGTCAGGTGGGGAATATCAATCAGGATTGGTTTTGCGTCGCTGCCGTACATTTCGCCCGGTGGCGGATTGAACACGAGGTCGGCACCGGCGTCGCGGCATTTCGACAAATCTTCCTCGATCGGACGCGGGTACTTCGTGAAATCTTCTCGCGGGCCGAACTGTGTCGGGTTGACGAAAATGCTCACTGCCACAAACGCTTCGAGATTCCTGGCATGTCGAATGAGCGCGATGTGCCCTTCGTGAAGCGCGCCCATCGTCGGCACGAGCGCTAATCTTTCAACCTGCTTTCGCGCAGCACGACATTCGGCGATGGTTTGTACGACTTGCATCAACCGTTGAGATTATCCAGTAAACCCTTTGCCGTCATCTGCAAGACGGGGTGAATCGCATCTGGCGCGACTTCGGCTAGCGGCGCTAGCACAAAGCGGCGTTCGTGGAGCAGCGGGTGAGGGATGACCAGGTCATCGCTGGAGATGATCTGGTCGCCGTAAAGCAGAATATCGAGGTCAATCACACGCGGTTCCCATTTCACTCGGCGTTCGCGGCCGAGAGCTTGTTCTATCTCCATCAGCCGCTGTAAAAGCAGGTGTGGGCCGATGGTGGTTTCAATTTCGGCAACCGAGTTCAAAAACGCCGGCGCTTCCGCCGGCCCGCCGACCGCGGGGTTGTCTAGAAAACTGCTGGTGCGCGTCACGTGCACCCCGTCAGTCTCGGTGAGAAGCGAGAGTGCGGTGAGCAGGTGGGCCTTGCGGTCACCAAGGTTGGAACCGAGGCCGAGGTATGCGCGAACTGGTTGTTGGGGTGTCATGCCGCGGAGCAGTTTAGCGTCGCCGCGCCGGTTCGACGAGGGTCTCTCGCTCGATCTTTCCGTCTAATCGATAAAATCTGGTTGCCAGCGGCAGGGTGGTGGCAGGGCGGGCGATGAGGTCCGGCAGCACGCCGTCGCGGCTCGGGCTGAAAAAAAGCTCTTTCGGGCCGTACGGTTTGCCGGACAGGTCGGAAAAGTAGACCAGCGGGTCTTCTGCGGTTTGCCACTGGATGTTTCCCTTGCTGTATTGAATCCGATAGCGCCCGCGGACGACCTCATCGCGAAACTGCTGCACCGTGTCAAACTTTTTTCCCCTGTTCCTCAGCTCGATCAACAGATCGGCCAAAACGGTCTGATGCTCGACCGCGCGGGCCTGCGGGGTCGGTTCCAGCGAGCGGGCAAACTCGGCAAATCGAGATTGAAATCCCTCGACATTGTCTGAAAACGCCTGTTTGAACGCCTCGGAAGCCTCTTCGCCATTGTGAATTCGCCGCAGCCAGTCGACGAGGTTATTGCGGTAGAGGTACTTTCCGTTTCGCTCGGCGAAGACGAGAAAGTGCACCATCGCCCAGCTTTGGTTGTAGTGTGTCGCCGCCAGCGACCGGTCGCGCAGGCTGGCCTGCCATTGTTCATCCGTCAGCGCAAGAAATGTGCGGAACGGTGTGAGGCGTTTTTCATTTACGTCATATTGCAACTGGCGAACCCGCCGAGGGGGAATCTCACCGAGTTGGAATCCCTTTCCTGTGAAGATTCCCTCCTCAAAGACCTGCGCCAGGCCTTCGTTGAGCCAGACAGGTAGGTTCGGGCTGACATTCGTATATGCAAACTGGTGAAATGCCTCATGCTGGAGCGTGCGGCGCATGCTCTCGATGCCCTGTTCCTCGACGTAGACAGCAAGAATATTCCGCCCCGACATGAAGATGCCGCCGGTATTGCTGAAGCGGTCGCCGGTGAGCTTGAGGTAATCGCGTTTTCGATCAAACAGCCGCAGTTCAAACCGCGGCGCGCCCGCTGGGGGGGTGAAGTCGCTTAACCGGCGGGCATATTCGTCGTACATTGCATCCGCTCGCCGGCCGATGTCGATTGTCAGGTCGCGATCGAGATCGCTGGTGATTGTATAGTGCTTCGATTCATAGCTCGCCGGCCCTGCCCTGGAGACTGCCGGCGCCGCGATGGACGCTCCAATCGCCACGCCAAGGGTTGCCGCGGCGGTGAAGTTGTGAAAAAGCGCCGATGATCGCAGAGATCGCATAAGCCGATCTGCGATAAATCGCGTTAATCTGCCGTTCCCAAAGGATTGCTCGACTCGACTGAACATCACGCCCTTTTACTTTCGGTCAAACCGCCTATCATCCTCGCGTTTTCGGGAATACTTTTATGTCAGAAGAACAGAATCAATACGAGCACGAGCGGCGTGTCAAGCGCGATAAGCTTCGTGAAATCGGGGTCGACCCCTACGGGCATCACACCACGGGCCTGCAGCCGCTTGCGGACATCAGGAACCTCTTCAAGCCGGAAATGGGCCACGAAGGCGGCCCCATTGTGAAGGCCGCGGGGCGAATTGTGCTCAAGCGTGACATGGGCAAGCTCAGCTTTATCACGCTGCGCGATGCCACGGGCGATTTGCAGGTGGGCCTGAACAAGCAAAAACTGAGCGAACTCGGATGGCAGGTGCGTGATTTGCTTGATCTGGGCGACCAGATCGTCGTCGAAGGCCCGCTCGGGCAGACCAACAAGGGCGAAATCAGCATCTGGGCGACGAGTGTTGCGATGGCCGCCAAGGCCCTGCTGCCCCCGCCGGCGAAGTGGGAGGGGCTTAGCGACGTCGAAACCCGCTACCGCCAGCGGTATGTTGACCTATGGGCCAACCCCGAAGTGATGCAGATGGCGCAGAAGCGAATTGCCATCGTGCAGGAAATCAGAGATTTCCTGCGCGGCCGCGGTTTTGTGGAAGTCGAAACCCCCATGATGCAAACCCTGCACGGCGGGGCGAACGCACGGCCATTTACCACCAAGATGAACGCGCTCGACCTGCAGCTTTACATGCGCATCGCGCCCGAGCTTTACTTGAAGCGGTTGCTCGTCGGCGGGATGCCGAAAATCTTTGAGTTGAACCGGAATTTCCGCAACGAAGGCATGAGCCCGAAGCACAACCCCGAGTTCACCATGCTGGAAGCGTACGAAGCGTACGGGAGCTGGGAGACGATGGCGGAACTGGTCGAGTCGATGATCTGCACGGTGGCGGAGAAGGTTTGTGGTTCGCTGGTTTTGAAACACAACGACTCTGCGGGCACGACGAAAACGATTGATCTGCGCGGCGATGAAAGCAAGCCCAAGGGCCAGCGCTGGCCGCGGCGGAAAATGGTTGATCTGGTTGAAGAGCGCACGGGCTGGAAGTTTGACCAGCGCGAGATGCCCGCTGCTCTGCTGGAGAAGCTGCGTGACGCGAACCGCGGCAAAGACCTGAAGCACCGCGAGAACCCTGCCGAGCAGCTTACCGAGCTTTTCGAGAAGCTCGTGGAGCCGACGCTGATTGACCCATGCTACGTGACGCACGTTCCAAGCGTCGTCATTCCGCTGGCGCGTCCGTGGCGCGAAGATCCCTATTTTGCCGATGTCTACGAGCTTGCCATCAACGGCCAGGAAATCAGCCCCGGCTATACCGAGTTGAACGACCCGGAGATTCAGGAACAGCAGTTCAGCCAGCAGGTGGGCGACAAGGAGGAACAGCAGAAGGTCGACACCGATTTCCTCACCGCTCTCAAGTTCGGCATGCCCCCCGCGGGGGGGATGGGGCTGGGCATCGACCGGCTTGTGATGATGCTCACCGGGGCGGAGAGCATTCGGGATGTGATTCTGTTTCCTTTAATGCGGCCGGTGGATTAACGAGTGGTGCGTGAAGTGTGATGAGTGGTTAGGTGGTGCCGATGACCTTTACTGACTGGCAGTCTGCAGTGCCCGCGGAGCTTACACCGGATCCCATCTGGAAGATGGAGGCCTATCGAATCGGATTGTTCGTTTCCGACCTGGCTTGCTCGGACTCAACGAAGTTATTGAAGGATGGTCGCACCCGTTCCGTTGCCGATCAGCTCTTTCGTGCTTCGTCGCGAATCACAGCTTGCATAACGGAAGGCTATTCCCGCGCGTCGGGGCGGATCGTGCAAGATTCTACGAGTATGCGATGGGCTCTGCTCGGGAAGCACGCGATTGGTACTTCAAGGGACGCCAAGTGCTGTCTGAAAAGGTCGCCGCACACCGAATCGACTTCTACACGCAGCTTGTGCGCTTACTCACGCGTATGATTCAGAATGAGCGAAAGAAGAGGAGTTTAGCGAGGATCGAAGAAACTGACGAAGCTGAATAGCCTTCACTCATCACTCATCACGCTTCACGAACCACGCACCATCGAATGTACAAACTCACCCTCATCCTCAAGTACTTACGAAAACGCCGCATTGCGTGGGTGAGCTTGCTCGCGGTGATTCTGTGCACTGCCATGGTGCTGGTTGTCATCAGCGTCATGGGGGGTTGGCTGCGGATGTTTAAGGAGGGGTTTCACGGGGCGACCGGCGATATTGTTATCGCGCGGCCGGGATCGCTTTCCGGGTTTCCTTACTATCAGGAGATGATCGAACGGATCGAGCAACTGCCCGAGGTCAATGGCGCGGCACCCATGCTGCGCAGCGGGGGGTTGATGAAAATCGGGGGCTATCGTGATGTGGTGCAGGTCGTGGGCCTGGTTCCTGAGAAAATGGGGCGTGTGAACGGGTTCACACAGTCACTATTCCGGCAGACGCAGAACGCCGATACTGCCACCAACCAGCCGAGCTTTAAGCTGCCTCTGCCGGCCGACGAGTACCGCGCGTACGCCGACCGTGCCGTGACCGACCCCGCCGACTGGCCGGGGGCGATTGTGGGCACTTACGTCATCGCCAGAAAAAATGAAAAGGGCGAACTCGAACGCCCCGCGGCGGCGTATCGGTTGCCGATGACAATCACCGTCCTTGGCATTGATGAAGAAAGCAGCAGCGTTGACATCAACAACAAAGTGCAGCGGCCTTACTGGGTGGTGGACGACAGCCGTACGAAGATATGGCAGATCGACGATAAGACGATTTACGTGCCTTTCGAGTTGCTGCAAAAGGATCTGCGCATGGAAGCATTCGGCGATGCTCCAGCGCGCACCAATGAAGTGGCGATCGGCCTGAAACCAGGCACCAATCTGGAGGCCGCCCGGGCAAAGATTCGCGATATTGTCATCGACATCGCCAAGGCGCGCAACCTGCCGATGGAAGAAATCGACGGCGTGGTGGCCTTGGGCGCGCCGGTTAAAGTGATGCTCTGGCAGGAGGTTAACGCGAAGTTCATCGGCGCCGTTGAGCGTGAAAAAGTGCTCGTGACGATGCTGTTTGGCATCATCAGCATCGTGGCGGTGTTCCTGATCTTCTGCATTTTCTTCATGATCGTGGTAGAGAAGACGCGCGACATTGGCATTATCAAGAGCGTCGGTGCAACCTCCGCGGGGGTGGCGCAGGTGTTCCTGGGCTACGGGCTGGCGATCGGACTGACCGGGGCGGTCCTGGGCACGCTCGCGGGTTATCTGATCGTCAAGAATATCAATTGGTTGCACGAGATGATGGGCACGCTGATGGGCGTAAAGATCTGGGACGCCGAGACTTACGCGTTTGATACGATCCCCAACACCCTGAACCCGAACGAGATGATTGTGATTTTCTGCGTCGCGGTGATCGCGAGCGTGATCGGCGCGCTGGTCCCGGCAATTCGAGCCGCCCGGCTGAACCCGGTGGAGGCGTTACGGTGGGAATGATGATTGTTCGTAAAGCCGATTTCTGCCGCTTCGCGGCTGATGCGCCATCTGGTCTGATCCTGGCAGAAAAGGGGCTGGTTTAATGCCGACGACTGCCCCGCAGGCTTCTACCGCCACCATCCTCCGCGCCGCCGGCGTGCGGAAATCGTTTGTCATGGGCGATACGCGGATCGAAGTGCTCAAGGGCTGCGATCTAACCATCCGCCCCGGCGAATTCATCGCCATCGAGGGCCGCAGCGGGTCGGGCAAGAGCACGCTTCTGCACATCATGGGCGCATTGGACGAAGCCGACGATGGCACAATCGAGTACGCGGGTCGAGATCTGGCCCGTGAGTCGTCGAGTGCGCGGGCCGGCGTTCGTAACTGCGAGTTCGGTTTTGTATTCCAGTTTTACCACTTGCTGCCCGAGCTGAGTGTCCTGGAGAACACCATGCTGGCCGCAATGATCGAGAATTCCTGGTTCTCATTCCGATCGAGGCGTGCCGAGTTACGCGACGCCGCAAGTGCAATATTGAAGTCGCTGGGATTGGAACATCGCCTGAAGCACCGCCCCGCGCAACTCTCCGGCGGCGAGCGTCAGCGGGTGGCCATCGCCCGGGCATTGATGAACAAGCCCAAAGTGCTCTTCGCCGATGAACCCACTGGCAACCTCGACGCCGACACGGGCCGGCAGATCATGGCCGTGCTCGAAAAGCTTCATCGCGACGCCGGCCAGACGATCATCATGGTGACCCACGACCGTGCGCTCGCCCGCACCGCCGACCGGGTGCTGGTGCTGAAGGACGGAATTCTCAAGAATGCCGATCGCACGCCGAGCACGACCGGTTGATTTCCAGACGCTAACACCGCCAACCTACGCAAACGCCAAGCCTGTGCCACTACCCGGCTCGCGCGTGCGTGATGGTTGCGCATCGCCCAATCATGCCGTAGAATCCACGTCGTGGAGGTATTGATATGTCCCTGAAAGTCTGGTTCGACGGACAACTCGTCGACAAGGAAAAAGCGATCGTCAGCGTCTATGACCATGGGCTGCTGTACGGCGACGGTGTTTTTGAGGGGATTCGCGCCTACAGCGGGCGGGTCTTCGAATTGGATGCGCACGTGCGACGGCTCTTTGATTGTGCCAAGGCGATCCGGCTCAACTGCCCCTATTCGCCGGAACAGATCAAGGCGGCGATCAATGAGACTGTAAGTGCAAACGGGTTTACCGACTGCTACATCCGCCCGGTCATCAGCCGCGGGCCGGGTGATCTGGGGATCGACCCGCGAAAGGCCCCCCGGCCGCTCACGTTCATCATCGCCGACCAGATTGTGATGTACCCCAAAGAAATGTACGAAAAGGGCATTGCCGTCGTCACAAGTAGTTGGACGCGCAACCTCATTAATGCCACCAGTACGCGCATCAAAAGCCTGAACTATCTGAACAATATCATGGCCAAGCAGGAGGCCGGCGACGCCGGAGCGCACGACGCCCTCGTGCTTAACCATCTCGGACATGTATCAGAACTCTCGGCTGCCAATGTGTTTACGGTCCGCGACGGCGTCATCACCACTCCGCCTTTGATTGACGGGTGTTTGGAAGGGGTAACGCGCAACGCCATCATGAAGCTCGCGGGCAAGGCAGGAATTCGCTGCGTCGAGCAATCCATCAGCCGGTTCGATGTTTATGTGGCGGATGAGTTTTTTGCCACAGGGACCGGGGTAGAGGTCATCCCAATTACCCAAGTTGACCAGCGCCAGATTGGTGCCGGACAGGCGGGGCCGATCACCCGCCGGCTGGTTGAGGCGTTTCACAATCACGTTCGGGAAGGCTGAAAACCGCATTCTGAGCATTTGACATGGCTCGGACGATGCGTATCGTCCGCCGATTACCCCGGAATTTTGAATTGGAGGATCTAACAATGGAAGAGTTTGAAACCCTGAAGCGAATGATTGCCGAAGCCGAAGACGACGTTCAAAAGGCCGCCGGTGGCAACAAGGCCGCCGGAACCCGCGCCCGCAAGAAGATGCAGGACATCAAGGCCGCCGCGCAGGACGTGCGGAAGAAGATCCTCGAAGGCCGCGACGAATCCGAGCCCGCCGCCGGCTCACCTGCGGCTCAATAGGTTGTAAGTCACTTAAATATAACAACTTAGCGATCCCGTTATCGCCCTTTGCAAGTCGTCTTAACGTCGTCGGTGAAGCGGCCATAACGGGGTCGTTTGATTGGCCATCCAACCAACGCCCCTATGCCCCCGCAATTCATCATTAATCTGGAAAATCTGGACCTCGACCGCGTACTCTACGGCCCGGACACCATCCGCGAAGTCAACCCCCACCGGGACGCGTTCGAGATGCTGCAGGGGGTCGTCCATGTGAACGAAGCTGAGCACGAGTTGATCGGCTTTCGCGACATCAAATCCGACGAATTCTGGGTTTCCGGCCATATTCCAGGCCGGCCTCTGTTTCCGGGGGTGCTGATGATCGAGCTCGCGGCTCAGGTCGCTTCGTTTTACACCAAGAAATTTAAGAAATGGAAGGGTTTCATCGGCTTCGGCGGGGTGAGCGAGTGCAAGTTTCGCCAGCAGGTGGTGCCCGGTCAGCGACTCTATGTGCTCTGTAAGCAGGAGTGGGAGCGCCATAAGCGCATCGGCTGCAAGACACAGGGCATCGTCAACGGCACACTGGTCTTTGAATGCGGAATCATCGGCGTCGAGTTTTAGGCTGAACCATTCCAGCGGTGTGGCGAATTGCCGGGATTGCAGTAAAACGGAGCCGTGCCGCTGGTTTTCCCCGCTATTGCCCCTGAGACGCGTCTGTCTCAAGTCACCCTTGCGTTTTTGGACGTAGAAACCACGGGGCTTTCGCCTCGCTTGGGACACCGCGTGATAGAAGTTGCAGTGAGGCGAGTGTCCGGCGGCGAGGTGGAGCAGACCTTTCAGCGGCTGATCAACCCTTGTCGAGCGGTCAGCGCGGGAATCACCCGATTGACTGGGATTTCTGATGAGATGGTTGCGTCGGCGCCGCAGTTTGGTGACATTGCCGGTGAGTTGCATGAGATGTTGCGGGGGGCCGTAATCGTCGGTCACAATGCCAGCTTTGATGCGTCCTTTCTCCGCAGCGAGATGTCTGGGTGCGGCAGGGCACTTTGCGACGACCTGGGCGATCCGCCGGTGCTGGATACGTTACGCCTGGCCCGACGGATATGCCGCGGGCAGAGAAATGGGCTATCGGCGCTATGTGCCCGGCTGGGTGTGTGCATCGAGTCGCCTGCGCACCGGGCGATGGCCGACTGCGAACGAACGCACTCAGCGATGGCAGCGATGCTCCTACCACATGGCGGGTTTGGGCTAACTTGGCGCGAGGCGCTCAACCTGCACGGCCGGCCCGGCACCCTCCGTGACCGCACCGCGGCACCGACGCCGCGACTGCCGCAGTTGGAGCTTGTTCCCGGCAATATTCTGCCAACAAATGCCTGATGAGGCTATAATTTAAGAGAGATTATGACCAGGAAACACTCGCCGACGCATCTCGGGCAAAAGAGCATCCTCACCGCGGCGCAAATCGACAGGCCGCGATCGATACTTGATTCATTTCCAAACCCGCGCCCGGGCCGCGAGTTTGAAGTGAAGTTTGTCTTCCCGGAATTTACCAGCATGTGTCCGGTAACAGGCCAGCCAGATTTTGCCACGATCAGCATTACCTATGTGCCCGGGGCGAAGTGCGTCGAAATGAAGAGCCTGAAGCTTTACTTTCTGGCCTACCGCAACAAGGGCATTTTTTATGAAGCCGTCGTGAACACGATCCTCGATGACCTCGTAGCAACCCTGAAGCCCCGGCGGATGACTGTCGAAGGCGACTTTGCCGCGCGCGGCGGGACCCGCGGGGTCGTTACCGCACGTTATTCACCAGCAATGCGCGGCTAATAGGCGGCATGGCGCGACGGCATTGCGCATAGAAGTCGGCTAGAATCGGCTGCCTGAAGGCGCGCTTGCTGCGTCGAAATCATTGCGAGAGCCGGTTTGAGGCTAGTTTTTGGGAGATTCCGATGAGCATGTTTCCACCACCGCCCCCGGGACAAGGGCCGGTTGATCCCCGCGGCACACTCGGCGGGCCGCCTCCGCTCCAACCGCAGTACGCGCCTCAGCCGATGATGCAGCAATCCATGATGCCCCCCACAATGCTCCCGCCGGGCATGCCCCCGCCTATGCACTATCCTCCGATGATGATGCCCCCACCTCCGCCGCGCGGCGGGGGGTTTTCAAAGGCCATCCTGGTGACGCTCGCCACCACTATCTTCGGGCTTTCGCTCACGCTCAACCTCTACCTGCTGTTGATGACCGGCCTGCTCGGCAAGGGTGGCATGTCTGGCCTGAGCACATCCGTCGAACGAGACGGCGACGCCAAACAGCAGATTGCGGTTCTCCCCGTTCACGGTCTGATCATCGGAAAGACCTACGAGCAATTCGATCGATGGATGTCCGTGGTTGAGAATGATACGAATGTGAAGGCACTGGTGATCGATGTTGACACCCCCGGCGGGGAGGTGACGGCTTCGGATCAGATCCATCGCCGCATTGCGGGGTTTAAGCAGAGCCGTCGAATCCCGGTTGTTGTATCAATGGGTGGGATGGGCACGAGCGGCGGGTATTATGTCTCTGCCAATGCCGATTGGATCGTCGCGCAGCCGACCACGCTCACGGGCAACATTGGCGTGCGATGGGATCGCCTGAGCCTGGCAAAAATGGCGGACAAGATTGGCGTCGAAGACAACTCGCTCCACAGCAGCGGTGCCGACTTCAAGACCGCGGGCAGCATGTGGAAGAATGAGACGCCCGAAGAGACGGCGTACCTGACTGGCTTGATCGACGAGGCATTCCGCATTTTCAAGGGTGTAGTGAAAGACGGCCGCGGGGAGCGGCTCAAGCAGCCGATCGATGTAATCGCCAACGGCAAGGTCTACACCGCGACCGAGGCGCACGGACTCGGCTTGATCGATGAAGTCGATTACCCCGACGCCGCCATCGCTAAGGCCGCGGCGCTGGCGGGGCTGACATCGCCGCGCGTGGTCCGTTATTCGCGCCCGCCTGGTTTCTTCGAGAGTTTCGGTGCAGAGTCGTCGATCACCTCGCTGAACGCCAATAGTACGGGCCTGAAGTTTGACAGAAACACCCTGCACGAGCTTGCCGCCCCGCGGATGATGTACCACTGGACGGGAAGATGAACCGGGAACTCGCATTTGATCTGCCGCGTCTTCCGCTGCGCTAGCCCGAGGCTCAAGAAGTCTCGGTAACAAGGACATCAAAATTCTTGGAGCAAGTTCGGGACGGGGAGATTTGCGCGCAAAAAAGCGGCCCGGTGCGATATCCTTCCGCACCGAGCCGCTCGAGCCTGCGAATCCTTTCGCACCGTCCCTGCACCGTAGGTTTGCCCGCCCACGCGCGGGGCAAACATGAATCGCAGCACTACGGTCAGGGTGAGTCTATGTTGGTACTCCCATCCCGGCACACCCGATTTGCAGCCAGCTCTCGCGTAGTACCCCGCGCTGGGTCGCACACCTCATTCTCCGGCGTCACTGAACCCGGCTTTTCCGCACGCGCCCTGACGATGTCTTCCAGAAACTTTGCCAATCCGTCCGCAGCGTTGCTTTCGATCACCCTTCCTGCGACGGCCTTCGCCGCTGGGACGGCATTGCCCATCGCCACGCCAAGCCCGGCATTCCGCAGCATTGCCAGATCGTTGAAGTCGTCGCCGACTGCAATGACAGCTTCATCGGCGATGCCGTGCCGTCTTGCTACCTGCTGAATGCCAGTCCACTTACTCACCGCCGGGTCGAACACTTCCAGCACGCCGGCCACCTTTGTGCGGGTTTGCGTGGGGACGATCATGTGCTGCACGATGCGCTCGCCGAACGCAGCATCAAGTTCGCGCTGCAGCCAGGTCGCTGTTGCCAACTCCACCACCACACCGACGCGTAGCGTATTGGAGTGGTCGGCTTCGGCTAACGCCATTGCTGGCAAGTACTTGCACACGGCATCAGTCACAACCAGCCAGTGCGCCAGCGATTCGTGAAGCGGGACGTCGGCGGTGATGAGGTAGTCAAACCCCGCCGCGGTGCGATCCTGCAGCGCGCAGGCCGGTTGGCCGCGCGACTGGAAGAACTTCACCAGTTCCACTGCCAACGCCGTTTTCATGTGCTGCCGGACAACGGTTTGCCCGGTTGCGGTATCAACCACCATCGGCCCGCCGACGAAGACGGCCAGATCATAATGCTCAATTTGAGAAAGAATTTGCCGGCTTTCAGGAAAGCTCCGCCCGGTGGCAAAGCAAACCCGCACGCCGACCTTCACCAACGCATGAATCGCCGCCCGAGTTCGCGCCGTGACGACACCCTCCGGCGACAACGTAGTGCCGTCGAGATCGAGTGCCACGAGTGAGTAGCGGTCGAGAGTCAAAGCTTCAGTGAAGGACAACTTATCGTTCCTCAAAGTTACGGCAACCAAATCTTTCGCAAGTGACGGGTTATCCACACTATATACAGGCAACAACTCAGGTAGGGCCACAATTGATAGTGCCATCGGCCTGCTTGACGCGGTTGTCGAGCTTGCCGGGGTCACGCTCGTGTGGCGGTGTCCTGTCCCAAACTTGTCTGGACATTATCCGATATCATAGAGGATGGATCGAAGTTGGCTTGAGCCGGCAAGGATAGCGAGCATGTCATTTCAATTGATCGAGCGACAGGTGATCTACGACGGCACGAAGGTGCGGCTGGAGATTCACAGGCTGGAAGATGAACAAGGTAACCGATTTGCCGCAGAGGTGGTGCAGCATCCTGGCGCGGTGGTGGTATTGGCGATGCTCGATGCGGAAACGGTGCTGCTCATCCGCAACTATCGCCACGCCGTCGGCCAATACCTGCTGGAGCTGCCCGCAGGCACATTAAACAAAGGCGAGCCGCCCATGAACGCCGCCGGTCGTGAATTGCTGGAAGAAACCGGCTACCTCGCGAAGCGGATCAAGCCAATTCTCAGTTTCTTTGCATCCCCCGGCATTCTCAGTGAGAAACTCCACCTTTTCGCCGCCTACGATCTGGAACAGCGCACCACCGCTTTGGAGTTGGGCGAAGACATTGAGGTTCGTGCAACCCCCTTTTTCGAAGCGATAGAAATGATTCGCGACGGCGCGATTCAAGACTCAAAAACCATTGCCGCATTGTTATCGTATGATCGTTGGTGGCGCACACGCGTGGAGTGAAGCATTCGGGATAGAACATGGGCTGGCAGGATAGGCCATATTCGCACGATTCCGACAGCGGGAGAATGAGCCCGCTGGCGTGGATCGTTTCAGGATCGGTGCCGCTTTTTACCCTCTTCGGCATCCGGGTGCGTGCGCATGCGTCGCTGCTGATTTTCATTATCCTGATACTGCTTTTCGGCTTCGGCGGGGGGACATCGCTTGAGTCGCGCGTTCAGAGTGCGACGATGCTCTTTGCGATCGTCCTGCTGCACGAGTTTGGCCATTGCTTCGCCGCCCGCTGGGTCGGCGGGACCGCGGAAGACATTCTCATGACCCCGCTGGGCGGTTTGGCCATGACCGGCGCGCCGCGCCGCCCTCTACCTACCTTTATCACCGTCGCCGGCGGGCCAGCAGTCAATGTCGTTATTTGCCTGATATGCGGCGCAGGGCTGTATCTGACCCTCGGATTCTTTCCCCTTGGCCCGTTTACGTTCGGCGAGGCATTCTCACGTGTTAACTCCGGCGGATGGCTGCAGATCGCTGGTTATCTGTACTGGCTCTACACCATGAGCTACGCGCTGCTTCTGTTCAACCTCCTCCCGGTCTGGCCCCTGGACGGCGGGCAACTGCTGCAGTCAATCCTCTGGCGACCGCTGGGCTATTACAGATCGATGCTCTGGGCCGTGACGATCGGCCTGGTTGGCGCCGGGCTCATGATCATTGCGGGTGTGGCTTCCATGGGCGCAATCTTCGGCGGGTTGATTTTGACGCTGATCGGCGTGAGTTGCCTGATCAACTGCCTGCAGCTGCGGCGAATGCTGCTGGCGGCAGGGCAATGGGCATTTTCCGATGAAGATTCGCCCGATTTCTCGGCATCGCTGCGACCAGAAAAACGTAAGACGAGCTATCGCGCCAAATGGCGCATGAAGCGCATCCGAAAACTCGAGCGTGCAGAAGCGACAGAACGGCTTGTGGTCGATCAGATTCTGGAAAAAGTCTCGAAGCAGGGCATGAACAGCCTGACCCGCGCCGAGCGCCGACAACTGGCGCTGGCGACCAAGCATCAACAGGCACGCGATGCGGAATTGGCCGCGCATCGGAGAGGGTAAGCGAGCGGCTTGTGCTTCTCGCCGACTCTCGACCGCCCGCAACTCAGTGGATACGATGTACGAATGGGTATGCCTACTTTGAAACGAGAAGCCAAGGCACTGATCGACGCGATGTCTGCTGAGCAGCTTCGTGTTGCATCTGCGTTTCTGGCTTTTGTAAAGAGTCGCGACCTCGACGACCCCACGCTTGAGTTGCTCTCACTCCCGGGTTTCAAGCAATCGTTCGCACGCGGCTTGAAGGACATCAAAGCTGGCCGTACCCGATCATGGCGCAAGGTGCGGGCCGATGTATGATGTCGAGCTCTCGTCTGAGGCGCAACGGTTTTATGACCGGTGCGATAGGGCCATTGCCAAGAAGCTCGCCCGGTGTTTCAAATCACTGGAGTGCGACCCACGGCGGGGGAACAACGTGAAGCCGCTTAGGGGTGCGTTGTCGGGTTGCTATCGTTATCGCGTGGCGACCTGCGCGTGGTCTACTCCATAAACGATCACGCGATCACCGTCTTCGTCATCACCATTGCCAAGCGAAGTGAAGTGTACGAATGACTTGATCACTTTGACTCCTCCCGGCGGCCAACTCTTTTGACGCCCGACCGCCGCCGTCATACCTTTGGCTTGTCATGACTGATCGCGCCCATCAACGTTGCACCAATCCGGCCTGCAAAGCGTCCTATTCGATTGACGAAGTCCGGACGAGCTGTGCGAAATGCCATGCGCTTCTCGACATCATTTATGACTGGGACCGACTGCCCGTGCCGAAGTCCATGGAGTTCTTCGAGCACCGCTGGAGCACCAAAGGGGCCGGCGGGAGCGGGCGACTGGATTTTTCCGGGGTTTGGCGGTTTCGCGAACTCATGCCGTTCTATCGCCACGAAGATCAGATCGTCACCATTGGCGAGGGGCGAACCGTTCTTCAGCAGGCCGACCTGCTTGCCCGGCAGATGAACATGAATCCCGGTCGGCTTTTCCTGCAATATGAAGGCTTGAATCCATCAGGCAGCTTCAAGGACAACGGCATGACGGCGGCGTTTACGCACGCGCGCATTGTCGGTGCTCACCGGGTCGCTTGTGCGAGCACGGGCAATACCTCGGCAAGCCTGGCCATGTATGCGGGTTTGAATGAGATGACAGGCGTCGTGTTCATCGGCACGGGGAAAATCAGCTTTGGAAAGTTGAGCCAGGCGCTGGATTATGGCGCGCTCACGCTACAAATCAGCGGCGACTTCGATGCCTGCCTGCGGCGGGTCAAGGAGATTGCCGACGACCCTAAGATGGGCATTTACCTGATGAACAGCGTGAACCCGTTTCGGCTGGAGGGGCAGAAGTCGATCATGTTTCGCATTCTCGAAGCCCGCGACTGGAACCCCCCGGACTGGGTCATTGTGCCCGGCGGTAACCTCGGCAACTGTTCCGCTTTCGGTAAAGCATTTATGGAGCTGAAGGAACTCGGTCTGATTGAGAAAGTGCCCCGGCTTGCGGTGATTAACGCCTCGGGTGCCAATACGCTCAACGAGCTCTTTACCCGACAAAACTTGCGCTGGAACGGCGGGGAAGTCGATTGCACCAAGATCGGCGGGTTGTATGCCGCGATGGACGAATCGAACTACTATCCGCACACGGTCGCCAGCGCCATCGAAATCAGCCGGCCGGTGAACCTGCCGAAGGCGCTGCGTGCGTTAGATTACATGAACGGCGTTGTTCGCGAGGTGACAGACGACGAAATCCTCGAACACCGCGCGCTCGTCGCCCGCTACGGCTTCGGCTGCGAACCGGCCAGTGCCGCCAGCGTGGCCGGGCTGCGGAAGTTGCAGGAAGAGGGAATCATCGACCGGGATGAGGAGGTAGTCTGCATCCTCACCGGCCACGAACTGAAAGACCCGAATGCGACCGTCATGTATCATACCGGCGTAGACATGAAGAGCGTGCAGGACATGGCCCCGCGGAGCACGCCGACAGGGAAGATCGCAAACCGCCCCATACAGGTAGACGATGATCTGGCATCCATCGTGAAAGCCATGGGAGGAAGTGTTTGAAACAAGCCGGGGTTTGATGCCGTCTCTAAGACTGTCACCCCCGCCGCGGCCCGGCGGGATGACAAATGCGTCCGAATCGGTCACAATTTCGCACCCGCTCGACTGGAGCGGGCTTTGTGATCTAACCAACATCGCAGGAGAACTGTTCATGTTTCGTCGACTGTTTACCCGTCCAACCAAGCGAGTGAAGCCGGCCGGTTGCAAGTTTGTAGAGGCGATGGAGCCTCGGCAGATGCTCGCAGCGGCACCGATCATCACCAACGTCATCGCCGACAACCGTGGCGAGGTGCAAATCACCGCCAGCCGGTTTTTACGGAATGTGAATAAGAACAGCGTCCGATTCTTCACCGCCGGGGCCGATGGCGTGATCGGCACCGCGGATGACATCCGCAAGACCGACGGCGTAAGCGTCAGCTTCAACGCCAGCAACAACCGCTTGACCGTCCGCGGTAACACCGACCCGAACGCGACTTACCGCATCCGCCTCGAAAGCAGCCTCATCACCGCCGGCGACGGCAAGCGGCTCGACGGTGAATTCACCGGCACGTTTCCCACCGGCAACGGCACGCAGGGCGGCAACTTCAATTTCGTCGCCCGCCGCGACCGCAGCAGCACACCGCGGGCGCGAATGACGACGACGGAAGGCGTGATCGTTCTTTCCGTGCGCCGCGATGTGACCCCGAGCCATGCCAGCAATTTCCTCGATTATGCCAACTCTGGCCGCTTCGATAACACCTTTTTCACCCGCAGCGAGAACAACCCGCAACCCTTCGTCATTCAAGGCGGATCTCTGCAGATTACCGGCGACGGACAGGAAGCCAGCGATATCGTTGCAACGACGCGATTTGATCCGGTTCCGGATGAAAACGACCTGCCGGGCGCGCTCAGCAATACCATCGGAACGCTGTCGTTTGCCAAGAGCGGGCCAGATACCGCCACCAACCAGTTGTTCATCAATCTTGCGGACAACAGCTTTCTGGACAGCCCGCTCCGGGGAGACGGCGGGTTCACGGTCTTTGCTCAGATTACTTCGGGCTTGTCCGTAGCGCAGGCGATCAATCAACTGCCTGTTGCGAATCTGCAGCCGCAGATTGGGACTGCCGCTGGAAGCACCAACACGAGTGTCGGTAATGTGCCTGTGCGGGACCAATCGCAGGCAGAGGCAGCATTGAACCCGCTGCGCGACTTGCCATACATCCGTCGAGTTGCCGGTGTGATGAAACTCGGCGCGTTGGCCTGATCTTGCTCACAATCTCAACCCAGCGCACAGCCGCCCGAGTGTTTGCTCCGGCGGCTGTGTTCGTTCTGGAATCTGGGTGCCACGATTTGAGTTTTTAGTTCAAGTCGTGCTAACGGAGCAAAGCTACATTCAGCATCAACCGTGCGATCCACCAGCGCTACTTGGCTTGAAAGCCGAGCGGTGGCCGTCGGGCGTAAAAAAATCCTCGCATTGGCTGGTTTTGGAGTGTTTTGCATCCGATAAACAACACTGATGCATCGCGCGCCCGTCGAAACCCTCGAACCCCGCCGGCTGTTTGCAAACGCGTATTACATCGCGCCCGACGGTTCGCCGTCCAACACTGGTACGATCAACAGCCCGCTGGCCAGCATCAACGACGTGACGTGGCGCGTACAGCCCGGCGACACCGTTTACCTCCGCGGGGGGACTTACTTCCCGACCCAGCAGCAGAGCATGTGGTGTGACGGGGCGCCGGGCGGCCGAATTCTGTTTACCAGCTATCCGGGCGAGCGCGCGATCATCGATGGCCGCAACATTCGCGCCGGCTGGCAGGATGCTGTCAGCATTTCCGGCGATTACATCGATTTCACCAACATCAGCGTGCGGAAAAGCCGGGAAATCGGCATCGTCGTTTACAACGCGAGCCATGTGCGCGTGATGTACAACAAAGTGTTTGGCAGTTGGGGCGTGGGCGTGTGGGTCGGGGGTGATGCGGCATTTGGCGATGTGCTTGTGGAGGGGAACACGGTTCACGACAACAGCCGCAAGACCGCGGTCGTGAGGCCGGAGGAAGGGGGATGGGGACAGGGAATCACCGCTTCAACGGGCAGCAATGTGCGCGTCAATCGCAACTACGTCTACAGCAACCACGGCGAAGGCATCGGCCTATGGAAGATCAACGGGGCCATCGCCGACGGCAACTGGGTGCGCGACAATTACAGTGTGAATGTTTATCTTGATACCGCGACCAACGCTGTCGTGCGCAATAACTTCATTTTCTCGACCGGTCAAACCGAGTTTAGTCGCTTCAATCGCCCGGCGAGCGGAGTGCAGATTGCCACCGAGGTGGCCGGGCTGCCGAAGAGTCGGGGAAACCTGGTGGCGAATAATGTAGTCGTCGGTGCGGGGTTCGGCTTCTTCTACGGCGATTACATCGTCGGCGGGGGGCTGATCGATTCGACCATCGCCAATAACACGTTCATCGATAGCGTCACAGCGGCGATTCATATTGATGCGTCGAATCAACACTCGAACAGCCGTTTTGTAAACAACGCAGCGGTGCAGCAGAACGGCGGGGTGATGGTCGATGCCTACGGCGGGGTGGCGGGGATTAGTTTCAGCCACAACGGATGGTTCGGCAGCACGCCGATCGCCGCGGCACGGTCGGCGGCGGATGTGCTGACCAATCCGCGATTTTCCGGCGGCCAAAGGTTAAATCCATCGAGCTATCGATTACTGCCTGATTCGCCGTTGGTCGATGCCGGTCGAACGGTATCGCCTGTGAAGTTTGATTACGCCAGAAAACCCCGCCCCCGCGGCGGGGGGTATGATATCGGGGCGTTCGAGCTTATTCCTTGACCGCAAACGCCTGGGCTGATTTGTTGTGCGTTCGTTGAACAAATCGGTTTGCATCCACTTCGCTCGATGCGATAAGATGCGAGTCGGACATCAGCGTTATCCAAAATCCTTTACTTTCCTGGAGTAGGCCATGAGTGCGGTTCGCGTTCTTGTCGGCACGCGCAAAGGTGCATTTATCATCACGAGTGACGGCAAGCGGCAGAAATGGGAGGTGAGCGGGCCACACTTCGGCGGGTGGGAAATCTATCACATGAAGGGTTCACCGGTCGATCCGAATCGGATCTACGCTTCGCAGTCGAGCAGTTGGTTTGGGCAGATCATCCAGCGGTCGGATGATGGTGGGAAGACGTGGTCGCAACCCGGTACCCCCGCAGGGGAAGTGACGACCACGCCCGACGGTATTCCCAAGGCCGAGAGCAACAAATTTGTTTACGAGACGACCGGTGCCAGCGGTCAGCCTCTTATGACGCATCAGATGCACGACGGCACCCAACAGCCGTGGGCTTTTAAGCGCATTTGGCATTTGGAACCCTCGCTGACTGATGTCGATTTGGTGTACGCCGGGGCGGAGGATGCGGCATTCTTCTATTCGACCGATGGCGCGAAGAATTGGAAGGAGAAGCCCGGCCTGCGCGACGCAGACGGACCCAAGTGGATGCCTGGTGCCGGCGGTTTGGGGCTTCATACGATCGTGCTAGATAAGAACAATCCGAAGCGCATTTTCATTGCCATCAGTGCCGCGGGGGCATTTCGCACGGAAGATGGCGGAGACACCTGGAAGCCAATCAACCGTGGACTGAAATCGAACTACATGCCGGACGAGACGGCAGAGGTTGGCCATTGTGTTCACCGAATCGCCATGCACCCGTCGCGGCCCAACACGCTTTTCATGCAGAAGCATTGGGATGTCATGCGCACTGATGACGCGGGTGACAATTGGCGCGAGGTAAGTGGTAACTTGCCCAGTGATTTTGGCTTTCCAATCGATGTTCACGCGCACGAACCGGAGACGATCTATGTCGTGCCGATCACCAGCGACAGCCTGCACTATCCTCCGGAAGGGAAGCTGCGCGTCTACAGAAGCAAGACCGGCGGCGGGGAGTGGGAGGCGCTGACCAGCGGCCTGCCTCAGAAGGATTGTTATGTGAACGTGCTTCGAGATGCGATGGCGGTCGATACGCTGGACGACTGCGGCATCTATTTCGGCACAACCGGCGGGCAGGTGTATTGCAGCCCGGATGGTGGCAACAACTGGCACGCCATCGCACGCGACCTGCCGGCGGTGTGCTCGGTGGAGGTGCAGACGCTGCGGTAGACGCGCGATCGCACCGTGGTTTCCCGGTCGTCCTGTCATCAGACCAAGCAATCGCCCATGCAGATAGTCCGGGTCATCCTCCCGTTTCACCTTCAAACCCTGGCGGGCTGCCAGCGCGAGGTTGGCATTTCAGTGGAGGCACCTATCACCGCGGGTCGCGTTATTGATGCGATCGAGCATCGCTACCCGACCCTCCGAGGGGCAATTCGCGATTTTCATTCGCAAAAGCGACGGCCCCTGGTGCGATTTTTTGCCGACGGCGAAGACCTTTCCCACCAGCCGCTCGACGCGCCCCTTCCTGAAGCGGTGGCGGCGGGGCGCGAGCCGTTTCTTGTGGTGGGGGCGATTGCGGGGGGGTAGCCCGACAGCTTGGTGCAGCACGATCTGAACGCTGTTTGTATTGAAATTTGAACTGCCGGCGTCGGCGGTATCGAAGGGTCACTTTGAAAGGAGAATCTTGATGTTGCGTCAACCAATCTTTAAGTCTGTGGGGATTGTCGTGGCGGCGCTGGGTGTCGGCTGGGGAGCGATCGCTATTGCAGACCCCGCAAAAGAGCAACCAGCTGGCGCTCCCGCGATGCAACTGCCTCCTGGGTGGACATCGGAGGACGCGCAGGCGTGCGCCACCGCAGCGATGCCCGGGAAGATGCACGAGCACCTGGCCTCGAGCGTCGGTGTCTGGCACGGAGAGAACACGATATGGATGTTTCCCGGCGCCGAGCCTGTCAAGTCCGAATCCATCAGCAAGATTACCAGCATGATGGATGGTCGTTACATCCAGTGCGAGATGAGTGGCGAGATGTTAGGCATGGGACCCTACTCTGGCTTGGCACTCTACGGGTTCGACAACGTCAGCGGAAAGTTTGTATCCACTTGGCTCGACAATATGGGTACCGGGATGGCACACGGCACGGGAGAGCTCTCCGGCGACGGCAAGACACTCACTTGGCTGTACACGTTTAACTGCCCGATCACCAAGAAGCCTGCAACACTCCGCGAGGTGGAGACAGTCACCGGTGTCGATGCCAAGAAACTGGAAATGTGGGCCGCCGACCCGAAAACCGGCAAAGAGTTTAAGATGATGGAGATCGAGCTTACCCGCAAGCCCGCAAGCGCTGAGGGTCGATAGGGAGGAGCCACAAGCCCGGAGCGCGGTCGAGAGGCTCATCACAATGGTTCGATAGCGGTCCGAGCTGAGATAGCCACGGGCCGCGGCCGGTCACGGATGTGAGCCGGCCGCGGCGCGTTGTGGCTGCCCCTCACAGGCAGAATCGGGGAGGCCGCTCCCCCGCGAAAGTTCTCCTATTGGCTGACTGGTAAGCCTCGACTTTTGGGCGAAGGGAATAGAATCACCCTGTCGTGACTCTAACACTCACGTAAAGCCTGTGACCCTGAGAAATCGTGCAGGTCACTAAGGATTTTTCACCCAAACGGAGCAATCATCATGCGGTTTTCCAAAGCCTGGCAGACAAAATATCGGTGGGCGTCGACGACGTTTTGCGGCGCTGTTTTCTCCGCGTCAATGGCAATGGCTGGCGCGAAGGAAGATGCACTCGCGGCACTGGCGAAGCTTGCTGAGGCAGACAGTTATAGTTGGTCAACCACGACCGAAGGCCCGAGAGGCAGCGGGCAGACTGTGGAGGGAAAAGCGGCGAAAGATGGCACCATGCAACTCAACATGACCGTACGCGATGAGCCTGTAGAGGTGTTTGTGAGGGGCCAGCAAACTGTCGTGAAATCTGAAGGGGGCTGGAAGAGCGTGCAAGAAATCATGCAGAACGCCGAGCCGGGGCAGCAGAGTCCGGCGATGATGATCGCGCGAATGGCCCGGGGCTACCGCGCCCCGGTTGCGCAAGCGGAAGAGGTACTTGAGAAAGTTAGCGACGTCACGGCGGTCGATGGCGCTTTCCTAGGTGAACTCGCAGGCGATGACGCAGTACCCTACATGCAAATGCGCAGCGGTCGGCGCGGTGGGGGTGACGGAGACGGACGCCGACAGCGCGGAGGAGGCCCGCAAGACGGCCCCGGCGGCGCTGGCGGCGGCCCGGGCGGCCCCGGTGGCGGTCTTGGTGGCGACCGACCCGCGCCGCCTGAGGTTAAAGATGCCAAGGTGACCGTCCGCGTGTGGACGACGGATGGCGTTGCGACGAAGATCGAACTTCAGATGAACGGGAAAATGACGGGCCGAGATGGAGAAGAGCGCGAGATCGCCCGAACTACCACGACCGAAATCCGCGACGTCGGCTCATCCACCTTTGATGTGCCCGACGACGTCAAGGTGAAGCTCGGCGAGTAAATGCATTCACAATCCACGACGCCGAATGCAGTTCTCATAAAGAGCTGCATTCGGCGTCTTGTCACTTTCCGGCTTAACGTCGCAAGCCAGGGTAGCTGCGCACGCCGGCCCCGGCGCAGCGAGCCAAGACTACCGCAGCAGCTTCTTCAGTCCCTTGAAACGTTTATCCAGCCTCGCTCGCAGGGAGGCGAAGGTCATGTCAACCTCATGGGCGTGCTCCGCAAGCCTTACGAACGCCTTTACCTCATTCTTCCAGTCATTTAGATCGATGTACTCAGGGCCGATTTTGCCGGTGGCCCTGTTCATGTTGTGATAGTTTCCGAGCGGGACACACATCGCAGCGGAGCAGTAGCCGTTGATGTCGAACACGGTCCCCTCACACGCGCCGCCGGGCATCAGCGATCGTTGCCACGTGAATGATCGGTCTTCCTTTGCAAGTGCTTCGCACTGCTGGCTGATCCAGTAGCTGAAAGCCGAGTTAAAGATGCTGATTCGATCACCGACACGCAAGATGACGCCGTTCCCCTGCCGCGCGTAAGGCTGCACCGCCGAGCACTCGACGCTGATGAGCCGATCGTTGGCCCGTAGCAGCGACTTGTCCTTCACCGCGGCGATGGCGCCGATGAATCCTTCTTCTTCGGCGCGCGTCAGGAGCGCGCAGACGCTCGTTCGCAGCTTCCGGCGCTGCACGCGCTGCATCGCCGCCAGGACCGCCGCCGCGCCCGCAAGATCATCGCAGACGCGCGAGTAAAATCGCCCCGATTTCGTGCGGCCCGTCCCCTGATCAAACATCCCCACCGATCCAGCCGCGACCGGTGCGGCTACGCGCACGGCGACTTCGGCGGGAAAATCAGCTCTGTCGCTGGTTCGGGTTACGCGCGTGATGTGGCCGGCTACTTCCTCGTTGTCAGCAAAGAATCGAACCTTACTTCCCACCACGAATGAGGACAGGACTCCGCCGTGAAAGCGGGCGCGGAGGGTGGTTCGGTCGAGCATGCCTTCGGCGACCATGCCGGGATGGTCCGTGTGCGCCACAAAGACCAATCGCGGGCGCGAGGACGCCGGGCCGATTTCCAGCAGACGATTGCCGAACCTGTCCTTGCTTAGCCGCATTTGATTTGCAGCCGCGAAATGGTCGATCCAATCAAGCACACGGTGCTCTGCAAAGGGCGCGGTGGGGATTGAACAGAGTTCGGTGAGTAGGTTGAGTTGTGGGGTCATCTGTTTCATCGCGAGTGCAGCCGTTTATCTGGTGTCATACGTTAGCCGGTGGCGACTAGTCGACTACAGTAGTCAGAGTGATCACTCCATGGGGGTTGCCGGGGGGGTTGCCGGTCCGATCCGCGGCGCCGTCGAAGCGGTCGCGGAGTAAGGGCGTGCAAGCCCGATGGCCCCGCGGTAGTCCCATGTGTATGCGATCGAGGCGAGCAACAACTCGCCCAGTACGGACCACAGTCGGAGGAGCAATCCAAGTCCGACAAGGACGCCGGTGCGAACCACATCGTCATTGAACGGTGGTTGATCGCGCACGGACTCTGGCAGCATGACGCCCATCGCTGCGACAAACACGATCTCGCGCACGCCGATCCCGCCGGGGGCCCAGAAAGCCAGGAATCCGGCGCACCATGCCAGGCTGTACGCGCCCGCGATCATCCAGAGCCAGTCTATCTTCAGCCCAAGTGGCCGCTGAGCGATAAAGTAGACGGCGAGGCTTTGCCACAGCAGCCCGACGATGGTCCAGACCAAGACCACAAGCAGACGCTTGCCCCGCAGGCGTTGCACGATCGCGGGTTTCTTGATTCGAGCGAGGACGAAATTAACAACGGAGTAGAAAATCCGTGGATGCAAGATCACCGCCAGCAGCGGTACGAGAGCGATCGCGGTGTAAAACCAGGCGCGCGACTCCTCGGCCACCTTGGCACCGTAGTAAAGCCAGGCGGCGCTCGCCACGAGCACATTGGCCATGAGGAAGATGCACAACTCAAGAATCTGCGTCGTCGAGCAGATGCTGCCAGTCACACCATACGGCTTCACCAGCATCACTCTGCCGATCACCTGCCAGATTGCCCCTGGGAGGTAACGCGCCAGCTCGCTGGTCGACCAGATACGAACTGCAGCGCCGCAGGGTAACGCGTGACCAAATGACTTGAGAATGTGCCGCCAGACCAGGGCGCGAAAAGCCAGGAGGAAAAACGCAAACATGGCCGATGCAAGGACGAATCGCAGCATGCTCATTTGCTGCAGTTGCACTCGGGTAACGTTCCAACTGGCCTGAAGCGGGGCGAACATCTTTGCCACGATGTAGAGCGTGATGCCGACCGTCAGCATGCGGCGTAGCCACGGCTGCAACCACTTCCATGTGCGGGCGGGAAGCGTGGCAAGACCCTTATCAAACTCGATGATCTCCTGGTTTTCGACCACCATCGACTGCCCAGCGCCGTCGGCGATGCGCTTTCGACGGGCCGGGAGCAGATCGATTCCCTTGGCCTTCAGCCACGGCCGCATCTTCCGGCGGATCCAGGGGATCTTCCGAATGAACCAGTTGGCAATTGCCTCGGCGGCCCTGAAGACGACCCAGGTCACCGGAAAGCTGATCGCACCAAATGCCACAATTCCTGCCAGCGCAACCGGTAGATATTGGTCAAACTGTTCGCGGTATTCGTCAAAGGTCGCCTTGTTCCAGTAGTGCAAGCCGAGCAAGACAAGACCAATCGTCAGCAGAACGCTAAAGAGAGCGCAGATAAACGTAAACGGCCCCGGGCCGACGCGAACGCCTCTGCCGCGCATCACGCGGCTGGTCAGTCGGCGCTTCCCGGGGAACGTCACGAGCGCAAAGCCGATGAGGAAGACTGGAATCCCCCCCGGCCCCGGCACGGTGATGCCCAGCACCGGCGACGCGAGGATCAGCAGCCAACCGATCACGTTCTTGAAGATAAAGAGAAAGGTGCCGGCCATCGCGCTGCGCTGTTCAACGGGTGCCCCCGCCGTGCCCGACGGCGGGGAGGGTGTGGACGAGGGTGGCACTGCTGACTTCTTCATGATGATTGCGGCTGCGGGATTCTATCCATGCCGCGTCGATCTGGTAGCGCCGCGCTTTGGATGCCCCCTCACAGTCGCTACACTCTGACCGCATGAACCTTGACATTGAACGAGTATTGATTTCGCAACACCAGATCGCCCGGCGGGTGAAGGAACTCGCCGATCAGATCGTCAAGGATCATTCACCCCCGGCAATGGGAATTGACGCAGAAATCACCATCGTCCCCATTCTTACCGGCGCGCTGGTTTTCTGTAGCGATCTGATCCGGCAGATTCCGCTTCACATGCAGATCGGCATGCTCACCGTCAGCAGCTATCCCGGCACGAGCATTCGCACGCAGGGGTCGCAGGTGATCAGCAAGCAGTTTGGAGATCTGACCGGAAGGCATGTGCTGGTGCTCGACGACATTCTCGACTCCGGCGGGACGATTCGAGCGGTCGTACCGGTACTCAAGGAAGCGGGGGCGGCGAGCGTCAAAACCTGCGTCCTGCTTCGTAAAGATCTGCCAACCGCCCGGCAGACCCAGGCCGATTATGTTGGATTCGACATCCCTGACGAGTTTGTCGTGGGTTATGGCCTGGACTTCAATAATTACTACCGAAATGTGCCCGATATTGTTACGCTCAAGTCTCATGTAATCACAAAATCACCATGAGCATGAGACTTCACCGAGAACCCGATGCACCCGACAGCGCGTGCGCTCACTCCAGCACCAGCAGCGCGGCTCTGACCAGGCCTTGGGGCAACGCCGTGCTGGCGACGCTTCTGGCGCGACATGCGCTGCGCGATGGCGAGATCATTCACCTGGCAATCAAGCCATCCCTATGGTTTGTTCTCCTGTCGAGTCTCCGCTTTATTGCTGCCACGCTTATCTGCACGATCGCAGTTGCCATGATCGATTCGCGTTTTGATGAACACCACAGCTACTACTGGGAAGCCGCCGCGTTTGTGGCGTTCGGTCGGCTGACCTGGGCCGCGTTGAACTGGATGAGCAAGCTTTATGTGCTGACCGATCAACGGATTATTCGTATTGAGGGTGTGTTCTCGCTAAATGTCTTCGACTGCCCGCTTCGAAAGGTGGCGCGCGTTGATATCGTTCGTTCGACTCGCGAACGCATCTTCAGGCTGGGGTCGATGCACATTTCGCCGCTTGATCAATCGCAGCCGCCGGCGCAGTGGCAGATGGTTGCCCGGCCAAATGAGGTTCAGGCGCGAATTGTCGATGCCATCGAACGCCATCGAAACTCCACCGGAAACATGTTCGCCGCGGCATAGATGGCGGGTTCTTTAGCTGATCCTTTTCCCACCCACCCAGGTTGCGATTGGCAGGGCGGTGTCGTCTTCGAGCACCGCTCCGAGGGGATCTACATCGCCAATAAAGCTAAATGCGGTGAGGTCGGCCAGCTTGCCGGGGGTGATCGACCCCAATCGCCCGCTCCACTGCAGCGCCTCCGCTGCGTTGGTGGTGGCGAGTGCCCAGAGCGCATCGGATTCAGCCGCGTGCCCGTGCTTTCGCCAGAGCAAACGGAGGTCGTCTACCAGGTTAAGGTCGGGAGAACTGGCGCAACTGTCTGTCCCCACAGCCACGTTTATGCCGCGCTCGAGCATCTCCCGCCATCGGTGCGGCGGGTGGCCGAAGTACGCGTGTGTCCGGGGGCAGAACGCCACACTCGCGCGACCGGCGGCGAGCATCGACAGGTCGTCGTCGTCTGCATAGTTTACATGCGCCAGGATCGCCGGCACGTCGAGCAGTCCCACCGAGCGAGCGAATGCCACGGGCCCTCCATCATAAGTGGTGACGTCGTCATGCCATGTGCCCAATCGGTCCCAAATCTCTCGGAATGGCCCGCTGTGGTCGCGAAGAAAAGCTGTTTCTTCGGATGTCTCAGCAAGGTGCGTCGCGAGTGGAAGCTGGCTTTGTCTGGCGAGGTTGACGCACTGAGTGTATCCCGGCAGGTCAACCGTATAAGGCGCGTGAGGCGATAGGCCGATGCGTAGAAAGTCGCCGGCCATTTGCCCATCTATCGCAGGTTCGATTCCTTTCTCAAATCGTTCGCGCGCTTTGGCAAGTCCAAGTACCTCACCAAATGACAACGTGCGGAGGGGGCCGTGGCGAAGGAGCGGTCGGGTCAGGGTCGGTTGCGCGGTGATATCGCCCACGGCGGTCACGCCATATCGAAGGCACTGCTTCGCGCCGGCATCGACCGCGACGGCCAGACGTTCGGCGTAATCTGGCTGTAGTCGGCGCGTCCGCGAGGGAAGCGACATGATCCAGTCAGTGAAAGACCCACCGCCGGGGCTGTCAGACGAGTCGCAACCGCTCAGCTCAAGATGAACGTGCGCGTTGATCAGCCCCGGCAGCAGCACAGCGTGCCCGAGATGCAGTTCTTCGTGCGGTGGCAGAGACCGCTGGATTTCTGAGAGCGGACCGAGTGCAATGACTCGCCCCGCGGCCACCAGCACGCCGGCTTCGCGAATGATCGGCCGATCCATCGGCGCAACGACCGCAGCGGTGATGAGCAACGGTCGTTCTGTCATGCCTTCAAATCTCCAGTGATTCCTGCTTGAGAAGTTCCACCATTTGCCGGGCGCGCGCAACGCGCCTTCGAGCAAGCTCGCGCAATGGCCCGAAGTGAAAGCCATCCTTCAGCCGGGCCTCAAAATACCCGTAAGCGTCGCGTTTGTCCGCCGCTTCGACGAGTTGATCAAGCCCCTGACCCTTGGCCGCGAGGATAATGGCCTGCGCGATCACGCCGTTCACGCCGAAGTCTTCCACATTAATCACATCTGCCAGCAGACGCGCATCATCGCTGGCCGGCTTCCGCTGCGGCAACTCGTTGAGCAGTTGCACCGCCGCATCGAGCGAGGCTTCGTCCATGTGATCGGCCATTTCGCTCACCAATTCCTCGGCCGCCTGCTCGGCGCGTTCCCGGAGGCTCAGCTGGCCAAACTTGCCGACAGTGACCGCGCTCATGCGTTTCATGGGCAGGTACATCGCATGACAACCAATCTCCATTGCCGCCGGGTTGGACGGTGTGACCAGGTGCTGATCGGTCCATTTCTGAACATGCGCCCAAAGCCGCCTTGCTTCCACCAGCAGTCGAGGCCCCGCCACGCCGTGCTCGTCAGGGGATGATAGGAGCTGTTCGACCCGCTTTCTGAGCTTTGCTTCTAGCGACATTTTCTCTTCCCGGGTTAGTGCCCTACCTGTGGCAGTATAGCTGCGCGTGATGAAGTCACTCATTGGAAAATCATCATGACTCACTTTTATCTCCGCGGCGCGAAGCTATGATCAAAACGTCCACTTTTTAGCGTGAAGGAAAATCAAATGTCGCGACTGTACGTTTTGATGTTGGCGGGGCTTCTTACCTGTCCCGCAATGGCGCAACAACCTAACACCGACGCCTCTCCCGAGCCGATCGCCGCCGACCGCGAAGCATCGCTTCTCAGCGACATTCGGCAGTTAACTTTTGGCGATCGATTCGATCGTGCGGGGGAGGCGTATTTTCATCCGAAGAACGGCAGCATCATTTTTCAAGCCGTCCCCAAAGGTGAAAAGCACTACCAGATGTACGTTCTGGCCGATCCTCTGCTCATGGGGAGCGAAGCGGGTGAGGCTCGCATCGAACAAATCAGCGCCACACCCTCCCGCAACACCTGTGGCTGGTTCTCTCCCGACGGCAACACAATTCTGTTTGCGTCTACGTTTCAAAAAGAGATCGCTGATGAGCCAACCGCGGGATATCAGCGAGAGGGGCGGGACTATCGCTGGGCCTATCCCTCCGGCATGGAACTGTGGACGCGCGAGCCGATCGACGGCAAAGGTAACGAAAATCAAGGAGGATTCGCCGTCCGAACGCTTACTGATAATGCGTTCTATGACGCCGAGGGCAGCTTTTCGCCCGATGGCAAACACATCGTCTTTACAAGCAACCGCACCGGAGATCTTGAACTGTTCTCGATGAAGCGCGACGGCACATCGGTCGTCCAACTCACCACCACCCCCGGCTACGACGGCGGGCCTTTCTTTTCGCCGGATGGGAAGCGGGTCTGTTACCGATCCGACCGCATGGGAAACAATCTCTTGCAGGTGTTTGTGAGCGATGTGGTCTTTGACGACGACGGCGAGATCACCGGCCTCGCCAACGAAATGCAGCTTACTGAGGGAGCCGATGTGAACTGGGGGCCGTTCTGGCACCCGACCGGGAAGTGGATCGCCTGGGCGACCAGCAAGCATGGCCACGCCAACTATGAGATCTACATCATGCGCGACGATGGCTCCGACAAGACGCGCGTCACCTATGCCGCCGGGGCGGACGTGCTCCCTGCGTTCTCGCCTGATGGAAAGCACATGCTCTGGTCGGGTAAGCGCAGCGGCGATAACACGACGCAGGTGTATGTCGCAAAATTCAAACTGCCCGACGAACGGTAACGCACCATGATCCTGGCCGGCATTGATGAAGCAGGTTACGGCCCGCTGCTCGGCCCGCTTGTGGTGGGATCGTGTGCCGTTTCCATGCCCGGCGAGCCGCCGCCGGACACGGATGACTGGCCCGATTTGTGGCAGTTGCTGCGCCGGATCGCGTCGCGCAGCCGCAAGCCGCGCAAGCTTCACATCAACGACAGCAAGCAGGTCTACTCCCCTTCGACAGGTCTGAAGCACCTGGAAGAGTCGATGCTCTGCCTGCTGGGCTGCATTCATCCAGCGATTACCTCCCTTGACGATTTGCTGCAACACGTTGCCCCGGCAACGATCGAACAGGTGAACGACCACCCCTGGTATATCGCACCGAAAGATGAGCGATTTCCGATCGAAGTCGATCGGCAGGCGGTATCGATCATGACCAACGCGCTCAGGGTTGAGCTGCGACAGGCCGAATGTGCGGTCGAGCACCTCGCGGCGGACGTGATGCTGGAGGGGCGGTATAACAAGATGCTGGCACAAACCCGGAACAAAGCCAGCGTGCTCTTTTCGCTGGCTGCGGGGCACATTGATGCTTTGCTCCGCCGGTTTGCGGGAAAGGGGCTGATCATCGTCGCCGACCGGCAAGGCGGCCGCGAACACTACGGACGGCTTCTGCAACTGATGTTCGAAGACTGGCAACTCGAGATTTTGCTGGAAACCGAGCAGAAAAGTGACTACCGAATCACGCACATCGACGGCCGAAGCGCTCGAATTCTCTTTGCGACCAAATCCGAGAGTACTTCCATGCCCACCGCGGTGGCGAGCATGCTCTGCAAATATCTCCGCGAAGCGATGATGCATCGGTTCAACGCTTTCTGGAGAATGCACCTGCCGCAGGTTGCCCCGACGGCTGGATATTACACCGATGGATTGCGATTTCTGGCCGACATCCGGGCGAAGCGAGAACTCATGGGAATCGTGGAGAATCGACTCGTGCGGCTGAAGTGAACTGTCAGACCAGAACGAATCCAGCGCCGTGGTAGATCGATGCGGGCCACGCTCAGCCGGCGCATCCGATTTGTATACCTGGGATTCTGCTAATTCCTTGTTGGTCGGGGTCGCTTGAGCTAGGTTAGGGGTGCTGGGTTTCGCGAAAGGATATGCATGGCAATCGAAAAATGGTCGGATCAGGTTACGATCGCGCACCTCGGGACCGATCCCCAATTCACCGACGACCTCAACTCGCTGGACGGCTCGCTGAAGACCGGCCTGACGCACGTCGTGCTCGACTTCTCGCAGGTGCAGTTCCTGAACAGTTCCAATCTCTCGCGCCTGCTGCGGTTGCGGAAGCAGATTCACGACGCCGGGTATCGCCTCATCCTTTGCGGCGTGAGTACCAAGGCGTGGAGCACATTTCTGGTGACGGGCTTGGATAAAGTCTTCGAGTACGCCGAGGCGGTTCCCATGGCGCTGGCGAGTCTGCAGTTGAAGAACTGACCGGCAACGACACCGTTGGATCGGCGGGTTGCAAGGTGCATGTCGCAACCCCCACCCGCAAGGCGTGCCCGTCATTTGGCAGCCTTGCGCGTGAATCGCGGCGTGAGTTACGCTCGGATGAACGGAATCAGGTAGCACAGTTCGGCCGCAAGCACACCAAGGGCGGCTTTGCTGCGCGACTGAAACCAGAAGATGAACGTCAGCGCGAGCAGCCCGAGCACGATAAGGCAGAAGGGCTGATTGGTGTACCAGATGGGGAAGTGAGTCTGAACGAATGTGGTGATTGCCTTCATGGTGCAGTTTCCTTTCAAGTTGCTGTTGAGAGGAGTATGACTCGCATCCGATCCAATGTCGGCGGGGCGCGGCGAATTCCCGCCGGCGCCACGACCGAATAACGCGCCGCCGTGTCGAAGTTGACGATTGAAAGGAACATAGCAATGAGGAAGTTTGGTTATTGGACAATCGCATTACCCTTGCTCCTCGCTTCCTGCGCCCAATCGCCCAACGCCGGTCCGCAATCTCCCATTGCACCGCCGCAACAGGTGTCCTCCGCTCAGCCCACGACGCAGCCTGAGTCGCAGCAACGACTGCCGGCTGGCACGGAAGTGCACCGCGATCTTGCCTATGTGCCGGACGGCCACGCTCGCCAGCGGTTGGACCTCTATCTGCCGCCGGCTCGTTCTGGCAAGGTCCCTGTGGTTGTCTGGATTCACGGCGGGGGGTGGTCGTCGGGTAGCAAGGCGCGTCCCGCCGCGACAAGGTTGCTCGACCGCGGGTATGCCGTGGCCAGCGTGGGGTATCGCCTGACCGACACGGCCACAGCGCCAGCACAAATCAACGATTGCGCCGCTGCCATCCGGTTTCTGCGCGGCAACGCCGATCGCTTCGGAATCGACGCTGATCACATCGGCGTGTGGGGTGCGAGCGCCGGTGGAAATCTCGCGTTGCTCATCGGCGTGGGGGCCGATGTCGCCCCGCTTCAAGGTGGCGAGGGAGGCTTCAACGCGTTGTCGTCGCGCGTCAACTGCGTGATTGATTACTTTGGCACAGTCGAGTTTCGAAATCCGAAGCAGTTTCCAATCAACGAAAATCGCATCAAGTACCTCGGCGGTTTGCCGGAAGAAAGACCTGAGATCGCCGCGCTCGTCACGCCGATCACGCACGTTACACCCGATGATGCGCCGACGCTCATTGTTCATGGCGATGCCGACAACACAGTGCCGATCAATCACAGCCAGGCGATGGCCCAGGCGTTTGCTGCGGCGGGGGTGACGTTTGAGTTTGTCACCGTCCCCGGGGGGAAGCACGGCGGGGAGGCGTTCGCCACGCCTGATGTCAACGCAAAGGTCGATGCCTTCCTCGATCGATATCTCAAGCCCAAACCCGGCGGGCCAGAACGTAGCCCAGCCAGGTCGAACTGATCGCGACGCCGTTGCTCAGCAGGATGTACGCCACGGCGGTCCCCGGCCGGCCTGCGTGAAAAAGCTCGATCGTCTCTCGTCCAAAGGTGCTGAACGTGGTGAATCCGCCGAGCAGCCCCACCATCAGCCCAAGCTTGATATCGTCACGGGCCTGCCAAGGCCCAGCAAATGCCGCAGCGAGAATGCCGATGGAAAAGCAGCCGAGCACATTTACGATGAAGGTGCCGATGGGCACATGATGCACCCCCGACCAGTGATGCACCGTCCGACCCATGAGATGGCGAATCAGCCCACCGACGCCGGCACCAATGAAGATCAACACCAATTGCATGACAATATGAGTGTAGCACTTTTCGGCTGAAAACAATCGAGCCAGCCAATTGGCCGAGGAATCGCCCGATGCCCGGTACCCGCGCTCGAAACGGCATCGCACTGTCCCGCAGGGCCAAGAGTCGGCAAATTCCTAAGTCTATTATAATCAAACACTTCCGCCATGTCGCCGCATCGCTTCGCCCTCGCTTTTAAGTAGAATCTGGTATTTTCAAAAACCGGGCATTTTCGGGCATTTCAGGGCAAGCAACCAGATCGCGCAATCTCCTCCTCAATTCATCATTCATAATTCATCACTCATCCTTTCCCTCTATACCCCCCGCGCTGCGCCGGCGGTGAACGGAAAGCGCAGCGCAAAGACATTTTTCTCCGGGTGCCGTGGCACGGCGTACCTGCCTTCTCGTGGGCGGTGGTTTTAAGTGGGCTTATCTTCGCCCTGCACTACTCGGCCCAAGGGCCAGACGGTGGCAGCAGAAAGCCCGGAAGTTTTGACCGGTGCAGATTTGCGCAGGTTTGCCGGAGGTGCGTGGCGCAGCAGGCAGCGGGGGAAACCAAGCCTTGCGGGAGTTAGCACAGTGCCGCAAAGGTGGCAAGGGTGAGAATCGCGATGCGAATCTTCTTATCCCAGTAGAGTCGATTGAGCATCAGGTCGAGCATCTATCGCAAGAGAAACAATCCACATGCCGGAGGGTGTTCCTGCTGCTCCTGGCCTGTTTCGACGCAGATAATCGCGACGGACGTTGGCGCGGCGGCGGTCGGTTGTGTCGAATGTTGATTTATCGCAACGCAGGCACTGCTGGGTGTGGCCTATTGGCAACCTGTTGCAGTTCGGCCGGGCGATTTCAAATGGCCTGAAAAATGCGTCCGATAATGGATTTGGCGCGCCATCTCGGTCACTATCCTGCGCTTGGCTACGACGACCAATCTTCCGCCGCTTCGAGTGGGGTGCGTGAGTTTTCTTAACTCGCGCCCGTTAGTGCACGGCTTAACAGACGATGGCACTGTCGCGGTGTCGTTCGATGTCCCCTCGAAACTCATCGGAGGGCTGAATGAAGGCCGGTTTGACGTGGCGCTGTTGCCGGTCATCGATTATCAACGCCTTGATGCCGCGCGCGTGATCCCGGCGAGCGGAATCGGGTGCGACGGGCCGACGCTCACCGTGCGGGTATTCTCGCAGACTCCGTTTGACAAGCTCACCACGCTCGCGTGCGACCCCGATAGCCATACTTCGATTGCGCTGGCGCGGATCGTACTTCAAAAGCGTTACGGGGTGCGGCCGGAGTTCATCAAGCTTTCGTCGGCATCAAACGCGCCCGGGGAAGGGCGCCTGCTGATCGGCGATAAGGTCGTTTGTGAGGAACCGGCAGGATTCGAGCATCAGCTAGACCTGGGTGCCGCGTGGAAAGATCTGACCGGTATGCCGTTTGTGTTTGCCATCTGGGTGGCACGGCAGGGGGTTGATCTGCGCGATTTACCCGCGCGCCTCACGCGAGCCAGGCAATCGGGGCTGAAGCATGTAAACGATCTAATCGCCCGCCACGCGGTGCCCCGCGGCTGGCCTGCGGGGCTTGCGCTGCAGTATCTGACGGTCTATCTGAAGTACGAGATCGGCGAGCAGCAGCTTGCGGCCATCCGATTGTTTCACGAGATGTGCGCTGAAGCGGCGATCATCCCCGGCCCGGTTAAGCCATTGGTGATCGCGGCCTGAGGCAGTTGCCTGGTAGACCAACGCCGTGCTCGGCGCGCGAAGAGAGGACCGGGTGATTTCGGCTAACTGCCTAGCGCCCGCTGGATGTCACTGGCCAGCGATGCTTCGAGGGCCGGATCGCGACCGACGGGGTACCAGTATCGCTTTTCAAGAACCAGCCCGCGGTCGGATTCGCGGGTGCCGTAGGCGGCGAGCGAGGCGTCTCGTTGCGGGCGGAACGCCGTTCGGTAGAGCACCACGCTGGTAACTCGATTTTCTGCTTGCGAATACCGCTCGACAAGCACCTTGGGCGATAACTCGAGGCCGCCATCCTCGCTCTTCACGATTTCAAAGCGAATCGTCCGGCGGTGAGTGGCGAGCGTGCTCTGCGCCGTATCGTAGGCTGTCCGCTGATCCTGGCGCCAAGGCTCAAAAACCTGCGACGCAACAAGCGGGGCGGTGACCAGCAGCCCGTTTCGCGGGTCGCGACGGTCGATGGTAAACAGCCGAACGCGCGCCGCGCGCTCGGCGGCGGCCACGAGGGCATCGAAGTCCTGGGCTTTCACCACCACTTCAGAAGGTTGCTGCAGCAACTGCTCGGCGGTAACCACGACGCCGTCAACATCTGCGACCGGTGTCGATTGCGCCGGCGTCGATTGTGCCGGTGTGCCCTGTGCGGGCATCTTCGGAGCCGCACAGCCGGTGAGCAGAATCAGCGTCGCGACGTAAGTAGCGATGAAATGCATCTTCATGAGAGCGACCAAGTTAACCGCACGGCCCGAAAGTTGACAATCTGCCAGCCATTTTCAAGGCCCGGTTAGGGTGCGCCGAGTGTGTGGATAATGACGCCATTCAGCGTGCCTGGTGCCCCGAGCGATGAGCCTGATACAATCGCCACGCGGTCGCCGACTTCGGCCAGCTTGCGCTCAATGACCAGCCGCTGGGCATTGCGGACGAGGGCGTCGACGTCATTGGGCATGGAAAGCTCGATCGGCACGACGCCAAAATGAAGCGCCATGCGCCGGAGAATGCTGGCATCACTTGAAAGCGCAAGAATGGGCACGGGAAACCTAAACTTGCTGAAGACCCGCGCGGTCGAGCCGGTCTGGCTGTAGACGATCACCAGCTTCAATTCCAATTCATCCACCATTTGCCGCACACCCCGTGCCACCCCCGCAGATAATTGCAAAGCCGCGGGCTTGATATCGATGGGGGGAAGCGGATTTCGGATCAGATAGTCTTCGGTCGTGGTGGCGATGTGCGCCATGACATGCACGGTGCCAACGGGGAACTTTCCCACGCTCGTCTCCCCGCTGAGCATGACAGCGTCGGTGCCATCAAAAATGGCGTTGGCGACATCGCTCACTTCGGCGCGCGTCGGCGTGCTGTTATCGATCATGCTTTGCAGCATTTGCGTCGCCACGATGACAGGCTTTCCCGCGGTCTGGCATTTGCGAACAAGCTGCTTCTGAATGATCGGCACTTGCGCCAGGTCCATCTCCACGCCCAGATCGCCCCGCGCCACCATCAGCCCGTCGGCGGCGTCGATGATCGAGTCGATCGCCTCGACTGCTTCGCTTTTCTCAATCTTCGCGATGATCTGCATATGCGACGCCCGATTGCGCAACTGCTGCCGCAGGTGGTGCAGGTCGTCGGCGCTGCGCACGAACGAAAGCGCGATGTAATCCAGGTCATTTTCAATCGCCCAATCGACACATTCCCAGTCCTGGGTGGTGATGGATGCGACATTGACCTTGGTCTGAGGCAGGTTGATGCCCTTTTTGCTCTTAAGCACCCCGCCATGTGTGCAGCGGCACTTGATCTCATCGGGAAGCTTGTCCGTGCAGACAAAACGCAGCAGCCCGTCTTCAATCAATATCCGATCCCCCACCTGCAGATCGTCGATGAGCCGCGGAAATGTGCTGCTGACGCGCCCTGCCGCACCCTCGATCGGTGCCCGCTGGATCACCAGGTCATCACCGACATCGATCGGCATTCCTCCGGTGTTGTTGATATCACTGACCATGCCGAGGCGTATTTTCGGCCCGCAAAGGTCGCCGAGCACCGCCACGGGATGATCGGTGCCGATCGCCGCCTGTCTGATGTTGCGGAGTGTCTGCAGGTGTTCGACGAGCGTGCCGTGAGAAAAGTTAAGCCGAAAGACATCGACCCCGGCGGCGATGAGCCGGGCAAGGCTATCAACATCGCTGGTGGCCGGACCGAGTGTCGCGAGAATCTTGGTGCGGATCATTCCCCGCGATTGTGGCTCGCGCCGCCCGGAGGTCAACCGCGCGGCGGAGTTGGTGCGGGGATTTTCTGCGCGTTGCGTGGGAGTTTTTCCAGGATTGACGTTCCGCGCATCAACTGTCGTCACCCGACATCAGGCACCGGCAAGCCTGAAAAGCGTTATCTCAGGCCTGACATTCAGCCGGATCTGGCGCGCCCAGCCGAGCGCGCGGTTGATGTAAAGCGTCCTGCCGCCCGACAGTGCATATTCCCCGGCGACGTATCGGCGGTTGGAAACGGGGAGGATCGGCGGAGGCAGGAACGGCGGACGGCATTGCCCGCCGTGCGTGTGGCCGGACAGAATCCATCCGCGGTACTTGTTCCAGAATGGCAGGTCGCATGCGTCGGGGTTATGGCACAGCGCAATCGACGGTGCGCCCGGCGAAAGTGTGTTCATCATCCTCGCTGGCGCGAAGTTGGGTCCCCACAGGTCATCCAAGCCCAAAAACTGCACGCCGCGGACGTTGGCCGTCTCATTTCGCAGAACGCGCACGCCTGTTTCCTTGAGCACGCGCGCCACCGCATCGCCGACGCGCGCGTCGCGCCACTTGTGGCCGTAGTCATGGTTGCCAAGACATCCGAGCGTGGCAATCTTTGCCAGTTTTAGATCGCGCATCGCGCGCGCCAACTGCATCGCGCCGCCGACGGTATGGTAGGAGATGAAATCGCCGGTAATGACAAGAATATCCGGTTCGAGGCGTTCGACCGACCGGAGCGCGTGCCGCAGATAATCGGCATCGGTTTTGCCGACATGGATATCGCTCAATTGAACGAGCTTCAGGCCGATCGTCTCGGGCGGAAGGTTATGCAGCGGCAGGGGTCTTTCGACGATTTCATACCAATATGGCTCGATGTAGCGCGCGTAGGCCCCCAATCCCACCGCCGCCGCACAGGCGCCCGCGGCTAAACGGAGCAACCCGCGCCGGCTCACCCGGCGGCGGGACGGACACTTTGATGTAAACATGAAATCAAACTTCCCAATGCGACCGCACGATCTATTCAATCGGCGGAGCGAGGAAAGTTTCAGCAGATTTCGTTCTTTCTCCGGGCGCTGCGCAATTGTGGTTATTCCCTCGCAGCGCCGCCGTCAGAGATTCTCGCGAAAAAATCTGGCTCTAATCGCGAAAAACCACAATTGCGCTCCGCGCGCTGCGCCGGGCAACTGCCTGTGGCGCAGCGCGGCGGGGTTGTATGCAGATTGAAATGCCGAACGGGCCGAGGCATCAGGCCTTGGGTGTTTCCACCTTCGGCGGGAGATTGACTCGGATGTGTGTGTCGCGCAATTGCCGATCGTCGATGCTCGATGGCGCGCCGCACATGAGATCGGCGCCGCTTTGCGTTTTTGGAAACGCGATGACGTCGCGGATGTTGTCGGTGCCGCGGAGGAGCATGACCCAGCGGTCGACGCCGAACGCGATTCCGCCGTGCGGAGGGGCACCGAACTGCAGGCCGTCGAGAAGAAACCCAAACTTCGCCCGCTGCGCCTCGACGTCGATGCCCAGGAGACTGAAGACCTTGCTTTGGATATCCATCCGATGAATACGAATGCTGCCGCCGGCCACTTCGCTGCCGTTGAGTACGAGGTCGTAGGCCTTGGCCTTGATCGACTCGACCACGTCCACCTCCCGGCTGTCGAGCTTGTGAAGTTCGTCATCCTTGGGCGCGGTGAACGGATGGTGGAGCGCGACAAATCGCTTTTCCTCGGCGTCATATTCAAACGCCGGGAAGTCGATCACCCACACAAACGCAAAATCGGCTTTCGGCTTGATGTTCAGATCCCTGGCAAGTTTCAAGCGCAGTTCGCCGAGCACTTTATGCACCACCTTTGGTTTGTCGGCAGCGAAGGCAAGCAGGTCGCCCTCCTTGGCACCCGTGCGTTCGATGATCTGTGCCGCGACAGGATTGATGAATTTGGCAACGCCGGTGTCAAAGCCCGTGGCGGCAACCTTCGTCACCGCGAGGCCCTTGGCGCCGAAGGTCTTGGCCCATTCGGCCAGGCCGTCAGTTTGGGCGCGCGTCATTTTGGAGCCATCGGGCACGACGATGCACTTGACCATCGGCGCGCTTTTGAAGACGCCAAAATCGGTCGTGTGAGCAATATCGGTGATGTTGTGCAGTTGCATGTCAAAGCGCAGGTCGGGCCGGTCGCTGCCGTAGGTGTCCATCGCCACGTCGTAGGTGATGTGCGGAATGGGCAGCGAGACCTCTTTGCCGAGAATGCCCTTCCAGATCTCCGCGGTCAGTTTTTCTACGACGCCGATGACATCTTCGCGATCGACGAACGACATCTCCAGGTCAAGCTGCGTGAACTCGGCTTGACGGTCGGCGCGCGGGTCTTCGTCTCTGAAGCAGCGGACGATCTGCATGTACTTGTCGCACCCGCTGACCATCAGCAACTGCTTGAACAACTGAGGGCTTTGCGGAAGCGCGTAAAAATTGCCGGGCTGGTGGCGGCTGGGCACGATGAAGTCGCGTGCGCCCTCAGGCGTGCTCTTGGTGAGCATGGGGGTTTCGATTTCCCAGAAGCCTTGCGAGCCGAGAAAGTCGCGCATGATCCGGGTGAGTTGGTATCGCACCCGCAGCGTCTCGAGCATGTCGGGCCGGCGGAGGTCGATGAAGCGGTACTTCAGCCGTCGCTCTTCACTCACGCCTTCGTCGCTCGGCAGGAATGGCGGGGTGGGCGACTGGCTGAGGACGGTGATTGCCCGGGCGCGGATTTCGATATCGCCGGTGGCAAGCTTTGCGTTATGCAGGCTGCGACCCTTGTCATCGGCGCCGCGGTCTTCCACTTCACCTTCCACGGAAATGACCCACTCCGTGCGGAGCGAGCGGGCGATGTCGTGTACATCTTTGCCGCAGGAATCTGGATCGAAGACCACCTGGGTCACGCCTTCGCGGTCGCGCAGGTCAATGAAAACAAGCCCGCCGTGATCGCGATAGGAATCGACCCAGCCGGCGAGTTGGACTTTCCTGGGAATATCGCCACTGCGGAGCTGGCCGCAGGTGTGCGAACGAAACTTGGTTTGAACATGCTGCATGAGACTCAACCTCCAGCGATCGGCGTAGACAGCGCCGTCGCGGTTAGCAAAACGGACGAGACGGAAACGTTAAGATGATTTGGGACAAGTGATTCGACCGGGGCGCGGAGCGGTGTTTCGAGGACTCGAAACCCATTTCACCGCGCCGTTCTATTGACGTCGGCCAGACTTTGGGGGTGGGCATTCATGGCTGAGAGATATATCGGCAGAACGGGCCGGGGGCAAATGAGCCTGCAAGTGCTTTTCACAGCCATCTGGTTAACCGAAGGAGTTAAACCGGCAGTAAACCCAGTGTTCTGGCCAGCGCGTAGTCTAATTCGTCCATATAGTTCAATGACACGGTGCCGACTCGTTCACACAACTGCGACCGGTTCAATGCAAACACCTGTATCGTAACAGCAACGGACGTGCGTTGAAGCGATGTTGCTTCGACCGCCAGTTCTATGTTCGCAGAGTGAGCCAGATGCTTCAGGGTGGAATAGAGGGGAACCACGACGATCGTTTGAATCCTTGACTGGTTCAGCGCGTCTTCCTGCACAACAACGACAGGACGACGAAATCCGGCTTCCAAACCCGTTGGCTCGGGAAGCTCCGCCCACCAGATGTCGCCGCGCCGAATCACCATTCGACCGCCTTCAAAATTCTGCGGGATTGAGCGCGAAGGTCGGCAGGCAACGATGTGTCGACCTGATCGGCGTACGCATTAGCCTGCCGGGTGATTTCTTCACGATCAATGCGACTGAGATACCATTGCAATGCGCGCGCGTACAACTCCGATCTCGAAAGCTGCCGCTGCTTTGCAACCTTCTCTGCCTGCTTGTACAGGCGATCAGGGATCGAAATCGCCGTTTTCACAGCTGGAAGTATAACTTTTTTACCACCGGGCGGCATTTGTCATTTCCACGCCTTCCCCAGCCACTCCCTCAGCACCCGTTCCGCCGGCTTGCCCTTGGGGGTGTATCCGCGGTCATCGCTGGCCGGAGTGCCGGGATCCCAGACCCAGATGCAGAATCCGCCAAGTTCCTGCCGGCCATGCCATGCCTCGAAAAATGCCTCGTAAAGACGCTTCTGCAAATCAAAGTCGGTCGCGGCTTCGTCCTCATCCTTGGTGTAATCCCATGGTTCGTGAGCCATGTTGGCCATGCTGCACCAGCCGACTTCCAGAAAAATGATCGGCTTGCCCGCTTTTTGCTGAAACGCAAACAAATCGCGCTGGATCGCGCGCCAGCGGTCGACGATCTGACTCACCGATACTTTCTCATTATCACCCAGCGACCAATAGCTATTCATGCCGATGAAGTCGAGTTGATCCCAGAACTTTACATGTGTGTAATGATCCCAGTTGCTGGAGTAAGTCAGTTGGCCCTTAAAAGTCTTGCGCACTTCCGCGATGGTCTTCCGCCACTGAGGCAAATGCGCCTCGGCTTCGGTGCTGATGAGTTCGCTGCCCACAACAAAGACATCCACGCCGTTCCCTTGCGCAATCCAGGCGAAATGGGTCAGCATCCCTCGATAGCTGTCCCACCATTCGCTCCATCCGCCGGAGTCATCAGTTGGCTGGATCCGCCCGCGCCATTCGCTTCCTCGCGGGTTATCGAGCAGCACGATGGGCATCAGAATGACGCGCAAATTTTTGGATTTGGCGTGCTTAAACAGTCTCTCCAGATGATCGACCGTGGGTGTCATCCGCAAGTCAAGATAAATCCGGGCCGAGGCGCCATTCTCCTGGCGCGCATCAACGACGAACTTCACGGTATCAAATCCCGCCGTCGCGATTTCGTCGATGGTTTGTTCGTAGCGGTCGATCCAGTCTGTCCGCTGAATCTGCATGACCGCGGCGCGGTAGGGCAGGCCTTCGGGCAGTTCAATCGGTGTTGCCGGAAGGGGCGTCGAGTCCGCTGGGGCGCGCGATGCCTTGGCCGGAGCATTTCCGTCGGCGTGAAGCGTGCAACCAACGCTAACGCAGTAAACGCCGATCCCAAGCAATATAACAATCCATCGAAGCATGCCGCGGGATGATAAGGAATGTCATTGCTTGCGGCGAGTGCGCGAAAGCGATTTGTATGTCGCGCCGTTCACTGTCGCCCACGCGCTCCACGATTGCACATCGACCGCCGCGAGTCGGCCATTACATGGGGCGATCGATTACAAAATCTGCCATCGTCTCCAGCGTCTGACGTGCGGGGTTAAGCGGCAATGATTGCAGCGACGCCTTGGCACCGGCGATCAGTTCGCCGGCGAACTGGCGTGCATAATCAATACTGCCGCTCGGCAGAATGAGGTTGCGGATCTTCTCGGTTTTGTCGCCATCGCGGCTGGCAAGCAGGCTTCTCAGCAGCATTCGGTGTTCGGAGGGAGCGGTCCGCAGAAAGTGGATCATGGGAAGCGTCATCTTCCCCTTTTCCACGTCGATTCCCAGCGTTTTCCCGACAGCGGATGGATCGCCGACGATATCGAGAATGTCGTCCTGGATCTGAAATGCCATGCCGATGCGTTCGCCATACGATTCAAGGTCGCGCGCCACCGATTCAGTCGCCCCCGCGAGCACGCCGCCGAGGTAGCAGCAGGTTGCGCAGAGCACCGCAGTCTTGCGCTTGATGATCTCGATATAGGTTTGCTGCGACAGGTCGTAGTTGTTGCGATTATCGATTTGCAGCAATTCGCCTTCGCAGACCTGGTTGGTCGTGCGGGCGATGGTGCGCGAGGCGAGTTGGCTTTGCAGGCTGCTGCACAAGTGGTAGCTATGGCTGATGAGGTAGTCGCCCAGTAGCACCGCCGCCTCGTTGCCGCGGAGATGGTTGATGGTCGCCCCACGGCGGCGCAATTCGGCTTCGTCGAGCACGTCATCGTGAACGAGCGTTGCCATGTGCACCATTTCGACAACTGTGGCGATCGTCACATGTTCTTGCCGCAATCCACCCGCCGCCTGCCCACTGAGCAGAACGAGCGTCGGCCTGAGCATCTTTCCTCGAAACCGGCTGACATGCTTCACAAGGGTGTTCACGCAGGCCAGATCGGTGCCCAACTCGAGGTGAAACAGCTTATCAACCTCGGCAAGTTGCGGGGCAATCGGTGCGAGAAGCGTTTGCAGCGTTTCGGTCATGTTGATTCCTGCACAGGCCACACGATTTATACGTCCAATCGGCGGTTGAGGTAGTTGTTTGCGAATGTTTCGTAAACTTTGAAAATTGAAAGCCGCGCCGACTACGCCGCACGAGGGATGCTTGCGTGGCGGCGGTATGGGAAAAGCAACTGCACCGTACCCGGCAGCAACTGCACCCGCGGCCGCGAACCCCGGGGAATACCAGGGTGCCGGTCGCACTCGGGGAGCATGGCCCGCGTTGTCCCACCGCGCGACCCAGCGCCGCCGTCGAATGCGCGTGCGGCTAACGAGTTGCCGTCACCACCTCCGGTGTTTGCGGTCATGCGCAGGTGAAGCAGCCGCACGCAAACGCGCTACGAACCGCCCAGCCTGTCAGAGATTCGGGCAAACTGTGCATTTTCAGACAGTGAACTGTTTGACTGTACAAAATCACAACCTGTAGTGCTTCAATGGGCGCGGTTCCTATACATCTGGTACTGTTGTCACACTGCCAGGGCGTTGCAGCGTGGGCCTAATCTTGATAAGATGCGCAAGTCTATGGCAATTCGACCGAAAGCTCGCCGGGTTAGCACACCAAAGCGCCGAACCGTTGCAATCGCACCTGATCGTGTGCAGATCAAGCGGAAGCCGCTTTCCCGGCTGCGCCACGTCGAAAACACGCAGCGGGCCGTACCCGCGCCGTTGGTCGAGTTGCCTCCTCCGCCGGCCCCGGGCTATCTTAAATCCCTGAAATTCCTCGCATCGCTCACTGACTTCGAGCGACTGCGCATCGTCCGCTATAACAGCCAGAATTTTGACCTCGACCGCATGCGATCCCTGCTGAAAAAGCTGGGTAATCCACACGAACAATATCGTTCCGTTCACGTGGCCGGCACAAAGGGCAAGGGAAGCACTTGCGCCATGATTGCCAGCATGTTGCAGGCCAATGGCTACAAGGTGGGCATCTACACCAGTCCCCACCTGCTCGACATTCGCGAGCGCATCGCCATCAACGGTGAGATGATCAGCCAGGCCGATTTCGCGCGCATCGTCAAGGTCATCGAGCCAATCGTGATGAAGCAAAAGCCGATGGCGACCTATTTCGATGTGCTGACCGCCGTCGCATTCAAGCATTTTGCTGAGCAGAAGATCGATATCGCCGTCGTAGAAACCGGTCTCGGCGGGCGGTTGGACAGCACCAATGTCATCAAGCCGGAAGTGACTGCGATTACGAACATCAGCAAAGATCACATGCAGCAACTGGGCAACACTCTGCCCAAGATTGCGGAAGAAAAGGCCGGCATCTTCAAGCCGGGCGTCCCCGCAGTGACAGTGATGCAGGAGCCTGATGTCGAAGCGACGCTGAAGCGCGTCGCCGATAAGGCCGGCGCGCCGTTCGACGTCTGCGGCAAGAGCATCGAGTTTAGCTTCCGGTTTGAATCAAGCCGGCTGCAAGGCCCGCACAATTACATTTGCCTCACCACGCCCACCAGCAAGTTTGAGCATCTCCCGGTGCCGCTGCTCGGGGAACACCAGGCGATCAACTGCGGCCTGGCGCTGAGCGTCATTGACAAGCTCAAGGGCCGGGGGCTTCCCATCACCGACAGCAAGGCGATGGAAGGCCTGCAGAAAACCACGATTCCCGGCCGCATGGAGATTATCCACCAGCAACCGCGCGTGCTCGTCGATGGCGCGCACAACGCCGCCAGCCTTGATGCGATGCTTCGGGCCATCGGGCAACATATTCCGTACGACAGCATGGTCGTCATTTTCGCCTGCTGCGGCGACAAGGACGTGTCCGGAATGCTCCAGCGCATCACCGCGGGGGCGGATAAGGTCATCTTCACCAAGGTGAACAACATCCGCACCGCCAACCCCGACGAACTTGCCGCTCAGTACACCGAACTGTACGGAAAGATGGCGCAGGTCGCGCCGAATCTCGAAGCAGCCCTGGCCATCGCCGCCCGCGCCGTCACCAAGGAAGATCTGATTTGCATCACCGGCAGCTTCTATCTCATCGGCGAAGCCAAGAACCTCTTCGCCGCGCGCAACCCGCTGGAGAAGAAATTCAGCACTAAAGTGTTGATCTAAGCAGCCAAGCAGAGAAAGCCCGGGGCTTCGTCTCCTGGCTTTTCTTCTCATAAGCCTCAAATAGAGCCTGTTTTCCCAGCGATCGTCTCGATTCCCGCGCGTTCAGCGCGTCAGGCGGCTGATATTTTTATTGCAGCCAGCGTCGCGCGTGCTACCATTCTCATCCGGTTGAGATTAGGTCCATTTTTGAGGGGCTGTGCATGCGCATCCGACGGCAACAATTTTTCGTCGCGGCGATTTCGGTAGCCGGGCTTGCTTCGATGGCGGCGGGGCAGGTGTCGGGCACCTGGACAGGCATGGGCGACGGCCGCACTTACAGCGACCCCGCCAACTGGTCCACCTTCCCCAATGTCCCCGGCGGCGGGGGTGAGATCGAAATCGTCACTCCGTATCGCTCACTTACCTCGGGGTCGCTCACAACGGGCATCGAAATCAGCCGCTGGACCAACTCCGGGCCCCACGCGGCACGGATGAACGGCGCGTCGGTCACGCTGGTCGGCCCGGCGGTCGTTTCGACAAATAATGGTCCGCTCATCACCGGCCGCGGCTTCCAATGGACCGATATCATCTTCTCTGCAATCCACGGCACTGCGGGGCTGACCAAGCAAGGTAGCGGCGCACTGCAACTCTCTGGCAACAACAGTTTCAGTGGCGATGTGCGCATCGACGGCGGCTGGATTGTGGGATTGACGAACGCTAATTTTGGCGCGCTTGAGAATGTAGTTCGTTTCAACAACGGCGGGCTGAATCTGGGTGGCGCAGGTGGTATCGCTCGAAACATGATCATCGAATCCGGCGGGGCGACGATTGGGTTCGGCGCAATCACGCCAGCGACGATTGATTTTGCCAGCACGACCACCGGTGCCGGGCCTCTATTCTTGCGGGGTTGGTCTAGCTTCACTCCACGCGCGAATGTTCTTAACAATCTCGCACATCAAGGCGAAACCAGCATCATCGGCGTTCGGACGCACTTGCGCGCGTCGGCCGATGCATCAACACACGGCCGGCTGAGCAACACATCGCGCGTCACAGTCGTCGACACGCTCGAACTCGGTGTAGCAGGTGCTTCGAATCCGAATGATCTAATCAACGACAGTGCCACCATCGCGGCGCGCGGCGGCTCGATTATCTTCAATGCGACCAGTTCCACGCCCGAACAGGTCGGCACGCTCGTGCTAGAGTCAGGTCGGCTCCGCACGCTGGGCGCGGTGCAGTTTGCGGGAATCGAGCGCATGGCGCGCTCGACATGGCACATCAGTACCGGCGCGCTGCCATCGGTGGTGAATGCGCCGAGCCTGGTTGGCAGCGGCGCGCCCGGCTCGCCGACGGTCGGCGTTCTGCCGTATGGAACCTATGGCGATTCACCCCCCGCGCCGGTGACGATCGATCAGGGCGTCATCCGCCCGCTGGCCGCAACGGAGCAGCACACGCTCGCGACGCTGCCTTCGACCGATTCGCCGGACGCCAATCTGTTCGTGCAAAGCGGCACGATTCCAGCGGTTTCGGTCCGGTCGCTGCAAATCGGGTCGTCTGTAAACGGCGGGACGGTCACGATCAACGGGGGAGGAGTGTACCTGCGCTCGTCGGTCTCTAATCCCATCGATTTCGGCAATCAAGAGGGGTTCATTCACTCCGGTTTCGCGGAAACGACCCTCTCGCCTCGCCTATCGGGCATCATTACAGGCTCGGCGGGCTTAACCATCTCGGGCTCGGTCACGATGAGTGCGCTCAGCACTTACACCGGCGAGACGATCGTCAATGGCGCGCTTGAAATTCGGGAAAATACATTCGTCAACACGCCGTCGTCGGTTGGTGCGAGCAATGATCGAATCATCGTGCGCGGCGACGGGACATCGGCGGGGATGCTTCTGATCGGACGAGACGACCGGCCGATTCGACCGATCACGATCGATCGACCCTTGGTCTTCATATCCGAAGGGGTCCGCCCTTCGGTGCTTAAAGCCGCCGCCAGCGATGCGACACCATCACATGTACAGGTCAACAGCAACATTGAGATTCACGGGCCGATGCGGTTTGGCGGTTTTGCGTCGGGGGTCTACTCGATGACAGTCGCCGGCGCGATCTCCGGGCCGGGGTCTGTGACGATCGACGCAAACAGCGGAGCGTTGGTTATCTCCGGCCAAAACACTTACACCGGAGGCACGGAGATAGCCACTAGCGTCTCGGTCGCAGGAAATTCGCCGTTTGGAACCGGACTGCTGCGCTTTAACTCCGTCGCGAGTGGGGTCTCCCAAACTTTCCAAGCCGTGAATGGTCCGGTTGTTCTGAACAACCCGGTCGAGTGTTTGGGATTGGGCACCCTTACTTTTCAAGGTCAGCACGCGATCGAGTTTACATCACCCATCGTTAGCTTTGGTACTGCGACCATCAACGTGAGCGGGACAGTGCCGGTTACTGCGCGCGGCGGGTGGCAGAACGCTGCGCTCGGCGTATCTGGCACCGGAACGCTCGAACTCGGCTCGTTTCGCGGATCGCGCCTTACCGCGAACGGAGGTCGCGTTACCTTTATTGCGGGTGAAAACCAGACGACGAGTCGCACCGACAATCTTGTCATCGCACCCGCCGCTGTGGTTGATCTTAATGATCATACGCTCATCATCGATGGCAACACTGGCTCGCTCACCGATGCCGGCGTGCGCGATCTGCTCGCCGCAGGGCGGTTGATTTCGACGGCGGCGGTTAACGATCCCCGCTTCGCCGTCGGCTATGCCCGCGCCGGGGATGTCCGGCTGTTCGACGCCAATACACCTGCCATTCCCTTACTCGATCAATTGATCCGCAGTTCGGACTTGATTATGACCTACACCCTTCGAGGTGATGCGGATTTGAATGGTGTGGTCAATCTTGACGATTTCACGCGACTCGCCGCCGGGTTTGGATTGACTGATCAGGTATGGGCCACGGGCGATTTTAACTATGACGGTACGGTAAGTCTGGACGATTTCACTGCGCTTGCAAGCCAGTTCGGCCATTCGGCCCCGCGCGGTGTGCCGGAGCCTACTTCTGGGTTTGCAGTGTTTCTCGCGGCTGCATGCGTATTGCGCAGGAACCGTGAATAGCGCGGCCTCGCCTTGCATCGTTGCCAAAACCGGTCGCTTCGACGACTCTACTCGCCGAAATGAAAGAAAGAATTCAGAAAGTGCTGGCAGCGGCGGGGGTGGACTCTCGTAGACACATCGAGCAATTGGTGCGAGAAGGGCGGATTGCGGTCAATGGGCGGACCGTCGAGCGGTTGCCCGTGATGGTCGATCCGGCGTCGGACAAAATCTCAATCGACGGCGACCCCGTCCGACTCAAGGCCGCCGCCAAGGAACCGCTGGTTTATGTGCTTCTCAACAAGCCGCGCAACGTCTACTGCACCAATGTATCGCAAGGCGAACAGCGGCGGGCGATTGATCTTCTCCCGCGGGATTTTCCTCGGGTCTATTCGGTTGGCAGGCTCGATCATGACTCGCGCGGCCTCCTGATTCTGACCAACGATGGCGACCTCACGCATCGACTCACGCACCCAAAATTTGAGGTGCTCAAGACGTACCTCGCAACCGTTGAAGGCCAACTGACGCCCGAGGCAGTGGAGAAAATTCAGAAGGGGGTCTGGCTGGCGGATGTGCGAAAGGGAGAGGGGTTTCGCACGGGCCGGGCGAAAATCCGGGTGACGCAGCGGAACCGCGAGCAGACATCGCTGGAGATTACCATCGGCGAAGGCCGTAACCGTGAGATTCGCCGGCTGATGGCCAAGGTGGGGCACAAAGTCCGCGACCTGATCCGCATCCGATTCGGGCCGCTGAAGTTGGAGGGGGTGAATAATGGTAAGTGGCGCATGCTTACGCCGACAGAGGTGAATCGACTTCGCGCAGCGGGGTCGGTGGAGCACGAGCCGAAGGCATTCGCTTCGACCGTGATTTCAACTTCAGCAGAAAAAGCGGGAAAGCGGCGCGCACCAGCGTCGACCGTGTCCGGCAAGAATCCGAACCAGTTGAAAAAGGCCTGAATCGGCCGGCACTCCGGCGAGGGGGGCGGCGCCCTACTTCCATTTGTAGAGATAAGGCTCGTCGAAAGACTTGAGTTTCGCACTCCTGGCCTGCGGGCTGAGGTCTTTGATGAGCTTTTGATATCGCTCGCAATCCGGACTGCTCACGCGGTCGAAGCCGACCTGCGTCACCACGCAATACCATCCCGGTGCCGCGTCGAGTTGCTCGACGCTGACGGGGATATTGTTCTTCTGCATCAGTGCCGCGGCCTTTTCGGCGTTATCCGGATCGGGGTAGCTCTGGGCGATAATGTAGTTTCGACCGACAATACGCCTCCGGTCGGGGGTCAACGGCTGCGCCGCTGGCTGTTGCCTGACAGGCTCATTGCGTGGGGCCACTTCGGCAGATTTTGCTGATTTTACCTCGCCGCCGGAGAGCGTGGTTTCGGCCCTGGTGTTCTTGAGGTTCATCACCTCCGGCGAAGGTTTACTCTGCTGGAGTTGCTCGAGCGTCGGCCCTGTGAGGGCCAACCGTGGAGCGCCTTTGCGGCCTGCCAGAAACGCGACCGTCAGAAGCATCAGAAACGCCGCCGCGGCGATAAACATGGTTGGATAGCTGAGCGAGAACTGCAGCGAACGTGTGTCGGTCGTCGCGTGTGCGGGCCGCTCGTCGGTGTCATCGGTGATGGCGGTTGTGATGGCGGTGTCGTGTGCCGTCGCATGCACTGTCGCGTAGGTTTGAGAATAACTGGCCCGGTCGTCGTCTTCGAGTTGCACCCGGTCGGCCTCGGCCGGTGCATCATCCGGGGCGAACACATGGTCGGCCGATTCCCGCGGGTTGGGCGACGGTGAGCCATACGAGGTTGACTCATAACCGGCATGCGAATCGATCTCAGCCGCCGCGTCACCCCACGCCGGCGGCGCGCTGTCAGCCTGTGCATACGCCTCGTCGGCCGATGATTCCGGTTCAGACTTCGAGTCATATCGCGCGTCGGTCGATCGTTCTTCGACAAATTGCCGTTCGGCGTGAACGGACGAGTCGGTAGTCGGCGCGTCAAACGTGGCTTGTGAGGATACTCTGCCTGTAATTTCGCCTGTAAACTCGTCACGGGTAGGCTCGCTCTCGGCGGGGCTATTTTGAGAAGCGATCGATTCGGGCACGACTTGCCTCATCACCGGGGCGGCTGGCTTGCGAGCTCGCTTCGGAGTGGGGGAGGGGGCTTTTTTCGCGGGTTTAAACCATTCAAGAACGCTGGACATCAACCCCCCAGCGGGCTGGCTCGACCGGCGCGCCTGCTGCTCCTGCGATTGCTTGATCACCTCGAACAAAGCTCGAGAGTTTCTGCCTCTGGCCATCCCTGACCTCACTTTCAAACAAAATCTCAACGCTTTGACTGAAAAGCGCTGACACCACTTGGAGACCGCCTCAACCTGTCCGGCGGGGCTGCTGGCCGTTCGGGCAATGGCGTCCGATAAGCGTGCCGAAGTTGTGCGAAAGCTACGTCTTCGGGGCTTGGCGGTCAAGGAGCCGACATCGTTCCTTTGCATATCGTACGTCTTATCAAGTTTGCCGAACCGTCAACGACCGACGTTGGTCGAGGCCGCGGCAAGCGCAAAGACGGGAGCGATCTGTGGACCGCCCAATACTCAACCCGCACGTCGGCCAGCACGAGCCGAAGCAGAGTTGGCAAACGCACCCCAGCGTGCTGTTTGCACGCGCGTGGCTCGGCAATGCCGCCCGGCTGGTCTGGCGAATCGTCTCCTATCGACCGATGCAGCGGGCGCGATTGAGCGTCCGAATCGAAGATGGCACGTTCTGGCAGCGCGTCGCCCGCGGTGTGGCCTATAGGCTGGCGTTTGTACCGCTTCTCGCGGCGCTGTCGGCGTGTGCTCTGGTCTATAGCGCCACTCATCCGCCAGCGCATGCTCCGGGGATTGACCCGACCTCGCAGGGCATTTACTACGACCCCGTCTCGCTACTCGGGGAAGATGGCACCCGGTTCGACGGTTGGCTTGTGCCCGTGTTTGATGCCCGGCAGGTGCTCGAACAAAGGGAAGAAATCCTAAAGACGCGCCGGCCCGCGGTGGTCTTGCTGCACGACCACGGGCATTCGCGCGAGCAGATGATTCCCCTGATTCAGCCGCTGCACGAGGCGGGGTTTGTCGTGCTCGCCATCAGCCTGCGCGGCCGCGGAGGGGGTGTGCCGGTGGGGGCGACGTTTGGCTTGCGCGAAGCGTCGGATGTGAAGGCCGCGGTCGAACTATTGCGCCGGCGGCCATTCGTAGACCCGGCGAAGATCGCGATCGTCGGTGTCGGAACAGGCGCCAATGCCGGCCTGATCGCCGCCGCCCGGGATAAGGATATCGCAGCGGTAGCTGCCATCAGCCCGCTCGCCGGCGCGAGGCAATTGCTCGAACAGAACCTCGGCCCCAAGCAGTCGTGGCTGCGATTTATGAACCCGCTTTGCCGGTGGACATTTGAGTTGGCTTATTCGGTCGATACGAATGATCTCGATCTGGCTCGCTACCAGAAACTCGCAGGCACTCGGCCGATGCTGATTGATACATCCGACTCGCTGACGGAGTTTGGCGCGAAACACACCCGAGAAATCTGCGAGTTTCTCGACGCGACCCTTCCCTCCTTTGCGACGGCATCCAACGACCCGGACTAGCAAGTGAACCGACCTATGAGGCGTGCCGCCCCCGACGCCGGAGCATCAGCGCACCGCCGGTGGCCATCGTGGCCATCGCAGTCGGCTCCGGAATGGCCGAAGCGCTGGCGGGCATGGCTAACTGATTGTTGATAGTCGAGAGACTGCTCGCGATCGATGAAGAATATGATCCGGTCGGCACGCGCGCATGCGTGTCAGGGATGAACTGCGGCGGGCTGTCGTAAAGGTAAAGCCCGCCGGCATCGAATATTGCCGCTGAAAACGCCGGGCCGGTTTCTGTGCGCCGGAAAGGATTGTCAACGCTGAAGTTAATCCCCGCCAGCTTCCATTGTCCGGTCGATGACTGGATGAACACGCCACCGCCGCTGTCGCCGACGGAGAGGGTCGCTTCATTTGGCCCGCCGGGGTTATCAAACTCGAAGTAGAGCGTATCACCGACGCCGAAATCAATCAGATCGGTCACGGTGTTCTGGCCCCACGATCGAACGCTGTCAAAAGTGCCCCATTCCCAGCCGCGCAGCTCGGCGCGCACGGAAACGGAGGTTGATCCGTCCGGCGGGGTGGCAGGAACGGTCACATACACCGGCTCACCCCGCTGCGTGCCACGCCCGAAGACGACGAGCGGCTTGCCCACTTCTGAGCCGTCAACCGCACGGTCGTAGAGCGGTGCCCATGTATTGAAGGTCTGGGCAATGCGATAGAGGCGCAGATCGGTGCCCGGGATATCAAAGAACGACTCGGGTTGATACACCCCGCCGTCGTAGAAGAACGGCTGTGAGAGGCCAAACTCCCCGGTAAAGAGGTGTTGGGCTGTGATAAAATGCTTCGGTGAGATCGCCGTTCCGAGAAAGGCGTTAAAGAAGCCCTGCCACTGCCACCCCGAACCCGCAAGAGGGCCTGTCGGCGCGGTTGTGTTTCGCGTGGGCGTGTCCAGCAAAATGACAGCCGATGCCACCGCGGGGCAGAGCGAGACAGCGGCGACGGCGGAAACTAAGTTGGATGTTCGACGCATCTTCAAGTCAATTATACCACCCATCCCACCCCCGCGTTGCCTTAGCGAGCAGAAATCGCGTTCTATGCCTGAAATTGATGAATTCCGGCCTTCAGCAGCCTTTTCTGACCTGCAGGGCTGATAAACTCGGCGTCGATCCCCTCGGGCAACTCCACCCGCACGGCAATCTGGTCGTCCGCCGACTCCCATTCGACCTTCACCGGGCCAAGTGGCGTCGGCATAGTGCCGCGTGCAAAGTCGAGCTTTCCCGGAAGCGGGGCGATTCGCAGCTTTCGAAACCCCGCCTCGATTGCCCGCACGCCGAGCACCTCCTGCATCAACAAGTAAAGCGGCGACGCCGACCAGGCATGGCATTGGCTCAGCGGGATTGGTTTCCACGTTTCGGCACAGGTGACCATGCCGGAATCGACCCAACCGCCCCATTTTTCGGTGATGATCTTGATCACCTCTTTGCGCAGCCCGGCGCGCAACATCGCCTCAAAGACATATGCGTAAAAAAATGGCGTCGCCGTGACAATGCCGGGCTTCGATTGTCTGGCCGGCTTCAGCAGTACATCCTTCGCGATGGATGGATGGTGCTCAGGCTTTAGATTGAGCAGGATCGCCAGTGCGTTGGTCTGCTGCGACACGAGATCGATTGGTTTGCCAACCGAGGCATCCAGGCCGTCGAGAAAGAGCTGACGCTTTTCGTCCCAAAAGCAGTTGATGATTGACTCGCGCAGGACGCTCGCTGCCTGGCTGCAACGCACCGATGAGGGGGGATCGCCCGCGAGCATGAAAAGCGTCGATGCGTGTTCGAGTGCCTGCAGGTAGACCATGTTTAGCAGGGCGCTGTAATCAGTTTTGTGCAGTTCGGCCCAGTCCAGGAAAACCCACCACCCGTCAAACCCGCCGATGAGTCCGTCGGGCCGGGCGTGAGATGCCATGAATCGGAGCAACCCGTGCAATGCGGGCAGTGCATCGCGAATCGCATCGATCCGCCCTGTGAGCCAGTAGTGATCCCAGACGGTGCTGACCCAGTTGCACATGAAGTCGGGCAGGCGGTGCGATGCCCAATCGCTCGGGGGGTGGGCATGCATCGACCCGTCGGCAGTTTGCGACTGTGCCATCAGCCGATTGCCATATTCGAGGATCGAGGTGTCGCCAAACGCGTGCGCCGTCACCGCCGCCTGCACGCGGGCGTCACCCCACCACATTGCCTGTTCGCGCCAGGGACAATCGACAAATGTATCGAGGAGGCAGGCCTTTTGCGTTTCGAGGCACATTGCCCAGATCTTGTTGAGCTTCGCGTCGCTGCACTCAAACTGGCCCGGCCGGTCGAGATCGGCCTGCACTGAGCGTGTCCCGGCAAACCGAAGGGTCAGCGGTCGGTCGATGTTGCGGAAAACCAGTGCAACATAGCGCATGCCCGTGAAGTGAAAGCTTTCCCACCGCTGGGCCCCTGGGCGGCAGCGGAGCCGGCTGGCGGTTTGGGCGCCGCCGCCGATGACACTATTGAATTGTAGCCACCCGTTCCTGGCGATTGCTTCGTTGTAAACAATGTCGATCAGTTCTCCACCGGCGGCATCGGCGATGTCGATGATCAGGTGGCCGGTGCAATATCCCGTCGTCTCCAGCACTAACGCGGCGAACTTTCCCGGCTCCGGTGGGGGGATGATTGCCGGCTCATCGTCGTCGATAAGCATCTTGTTCGCATCGACCAGCGCATTGGGTGCCTTCTCCACCGATTCGGATTCGACCAGCTTGTAAACATCCATCGCCACCTTGTGCCCGCGGGTGTTGGCACCGGTGAAGGTGCCGACAATGCGGGAAAACGGCTTGCTCTCCTGCCGCAGCAACGGCACGGGTCGTAAAATGGGGTTAACCCAGGGATGAACATTCGGCGGGCCGATATCCACCGGCTGCTTCCAGCCGTCGAAGGCTTGCGGGACGAATCCCGCCTCCATCCACCCGACAGGCTCCGCGGCGCAGTTGTAGTGTTCCTGAAACCCTAATTGAATCGCCTGCCGTGCGACGTCGCGCTTCCACATGTCTGCTTGCTTGCACATCCACCCGGCGGGGGTGCTCAGCGGGGTCGTCCCGTCGTCGCAGCGAATGACGGCATCAAAGATAAAGCCCGAAGCCTCGCGCCACACAGTTTGAAACGTGCCAATTCCAAACTGGTGTGCCACCACCGCAATCACATTCTTTCCTTCAAGCAGGAATGGCGCGAGGTCGATCTGATCGATGCACTGTTGCTGCGGATAGCTGCGCGCCGGGCCGTAGTGAACCGGTTCGCCATTGACGAAAAGCCGATAACGGGCGTCCGCCGAGAGGAGCGCGACCGCAGAGCGCGCTCGTGAGGTGAGAGTTATCTCTGAGCGAAAGAGGACATATTGGTTGCGAGGGAGCAGTGACAGCTTGTCGTGCCAGACCCAGCGCGCTTTTGATGTGGATGCAAAAGGGTTGTTCGCCAATTCTTTCACCGCCGTGAAAGTAACCGATGCGGGGCAAATCGTTAACTGCCCGGCTTGTTTCGCGGGCTGGACGGCCCGAATCGATCACCGCGCAGCTTACGTCGCAGTGCCGCAAGCTCACCCTGCTCGGGTGTAAGGAACTGCTTGGCCCCACCGACGCGTTCTGCCGCGATCAGGATCTGGGCAAACGCTTCGAGCATCTCCATCTTGAAATAGGCCTGCTCAAGCGATTCGGCTACACAGACCGCACCATGATTTGCCAGCAGGAGGACATCGCTCCCACGAGCCGCCGATCGCGCCGCTGCAGCCAGCCGACTGTCGCCGGGGGTGACGTAGGGCACCATTGCGATTGGATGCAGTAACACGTCCGCTTCGGCGTACACCCAAGTCGCGGGCAGCCGGTGCGCCAGCGCGAAGCCCGTGGCGGTGGGGGGGTGGCTGTGAATGATCGCGTGAACATCCGGGCGTTCGTCGTAGATGGCCCGGTGCATTGCCCACTCGCTGGATAATCGATGACTCTCGCTCGGCTGCTCTGGGCCCGCGTCGGCGCGGCAGATCAGGTCGGTCGAGAGGAACCCTTTGCTGTGACCGGTCGGTGTACACAGGTAGCGATCGCTTCCAAGCCGGACCGACAAGTTCCCGTCGCTCCCGGCGCAAAGCTGTCGGGTCCAAAGCCGCCGGCCGATCTCGCACAATTGTTCGCGAAGGGTTTGTTCTAACTCGTCTTTCACAACCGGGACTTTAACACGAAATCGATAACCTGAGAAAGCAAAGCAGTATACAATCCTGGGGCAATGACCGAGCCGAGTGAAACCCCTTCAGCAGACCCGCCATGCGGGCCGGAAGACGCGGAGTTTGCCAGGAGCGTATACGATCAGCTACGGCTGATCGCCCGTCAGCGGCTGAGCCGGGAAGGCCCGGGGCATACGCTGCAGGCAACCGCGCTGGTGAATGAGGCGTATCTGAAGCTATCCAAGCACGCCTCGCTCTCGCAACTGCACCGCGGGCAGTTTTTCGCCGCGGCCGCGGAGGCGATGCGGCGGATTCTCATCGATCATGCCCGCACCAAGCACCGTGAAAAGCGCGGCGGGGGCGCTCGCCGGGCGCTGGTCGATGTGGCCGAACTCTCTCACGATTTCGACCCCGAAGAAACGCTGGCCCTTAACGACGCGATTTGTCGCTTGGAGATGGAAGACCCACAGGCGGCGCAGGTGGTCAAGCTGCGCTTTTTTGCCGGTTTGAGTGTGCAGGAAACCTCCGAGGCGCTTCAGGTCTCCGAGCGCACCGTGAAGCGAGACTGGCAGTTTGCCCGAGCGTGGCTTTTCAAGTCGCTGCAGCAGTGAAACGACCGTGCCGTAAGTCGATCGCGCCGTAAGTTGATCGTGCTGAGATAATCGTCATGAATCCGAACGAGCATCAATTGCCGGCAGCGGAGGTCAAGCAACTCTTCAGCCGCGCGCTCGAACTCGCCCCCGCAGAGCGCGATCGGTTCGTGCGGCAGGAATGTGGACCAAACGAACCATTGCAGCGAGCGGTACAGGATCTGATCGACGCACATGAAAGAGCGGTCGGCTTTCTTGATCGCCCCACGCTGCTCCCTACATCAACAGAAAGCTTTGAACCCATGCCGCAGCGAATCGGCCCGTACGCCATCGCCCGATTGCTTGGCGAGGGTGGCTTCGGCTCGGTTTACCTTGGAGAGCAGACCTCGCCGGTGCAGCGGCGCGTGGCGGTAAAGGTGCTTAAGCCCGGCATGGACAGCCGTCAGATCCTTGCGAGGTTTAATGCCGAACGGCACACGCTTGCGCTGATGGACAACCCGAACATCGCCCGCGTGATTGACGCCGGCGTGACGGAGGCGGGCAGGCCATACTTTGTCATGGAGTTTGTTGATGGTGTGCCGATTACGCAGTATTGCGATGACCGACGCCTGCCCGCCCACGCGCGGTTGTTACTTTTCGCGTCGGTGTGCCATGCGGTGCACCACGCCCACCAGAAGGGGATCATCCATCGCGACATCAAGCCGTCGAATGTGATGGTCACGGAACTGGACGGCGTTGCCGTTGCGAAGGTGATCGACTTTGGGGTGTCGAAGGCGATCGAACAAGTCTCGGGGTTGACGATGCTGACCGACTCGCGTCAGCTTATCGGGACGCCGGAGTACATGTCGCCCGAGCAGGCCCGACCTGAAGGTACCGACGTCGATATTCGCTCGGATGTGTATAGCCTCGGGGTGCTGCTATACGAGCTTCTCACCGGGACCACGCCTTTCGATTCCAAGTCACTGCGGTCGGCGGCGATGTTTGAGATGCAGCGGATGATCCGCGAGGTCGAGCCGCCGAAACCGAGCACGCGGCTGCTGCAGGTGGATTCGCCGGAAACCGTCGCCAGCCGTCGCCGGACGGAACCCCGGCGGCTGGCAAGCACGATCCGGGGCGAGTTGGACTGGATCGTCATGAAGTGCCTTGAGAAAGACCGCAGCCGCAGGTATGGCTCGGCGTCTTCGCTGTCGCATGACATCGACAACTACCTCTCCGGCCGCCCGATCGATGCGGGCCCGCCGTCGCGAATCTATCGCCTTAGCAAGTTCGTCAAGCGAAATCGAGTTTCCGTTGCCGCCGCTGCGCTGGCAACCTTTGGGCTTGTGGCTGGCCTCATTGTCTCACTGACGGCATGGCGGTATGCCACCGCCGAGCGCGACAAGGCGGCGGTGGCGCGCGATCTCGCCGAGCAGCACGTTCATTTTGTCTCTTCAATGTTCCGCTCAATCAGCCCCGAAGCCGCCCGCGGGCGCGAGATTACTGTCCGCGAAGTGCTCGACGATGCCGTGGCGCGGGTTGATGGCTCGTTTGCCGACCTGCCGCAGGTCGAGATCGACGTTAGAAACACCTTCGGCCAAGCCTATGCGAGCATCGGCAACTTCGCCCGCGCCCGCGAGCAGTTTGAGACCGCTATCAAGAAGGCAGGCGATCCGGCGGCCTATGTCGAGCCCGACACGCTGGCCATGTATGCCAACTACGGCAAGCTGCTGAATGATTCCGGTGACCGGGCGGGCGCGCACCGTGCGTTGCAACTCGCCTGTGATCGTCTTGCAAGCGAGGTCGGGGAGCGCGACCTGCGCACACTGGACGCAAGGCTGAAGTTGGCCTCTTTCTTGTACGATCTCGATCAACTTAGTGAGGCCGAGGCTCTTCATCGGCGCAGCATCCAACTGCTTGAAGGGAATGATACCCCAGAGGCCGTGCAACTGCGGTTGGCCAATCTCACTACGCTCGCGGTGGTCAAGCACCAGCAAGGCAACTTTTCCGAAGCACACTTGCTCTATGATAACGCCCGTGAAGTGGCATCAATAACACTTGACGAAACGCATCCCGACTTCATTGCGATGAAAATGGGATTTGCAAGCTTGCTGCGTGACGAGGGGAAGTTTGGTGAGGCACTCGCACTGGTTGAACCAGCGTTTCAATCGGCGCAGGCGGTGTTCGGCCCGGATCATCCAAATACGCTCATTATGGCTCACCATGTCGGGCTGCTCATGTCTGCCAATGGCCGAGGCGATGAGGCCCGCGCCTTGCTTGACGACGCGCTGGCGCGCTGCAGGCGTGTGTTCGGTAACGATCACGCCACGACGCTCTATACCTGGCACGACTGGTTTCAGATCCGCACGCTCGCTCGGAAGTACGTCCCGACCGAAGAAGACATGGCCAGCCTGCGGGAACTGGTCGCACTGATGCGGCGGAACCTTGGCGAGACTCACCGCGATACCCTCATGATACGCGGCGAGCTTGCGCGCCTGATCGGCGTCCAAGGAAACCTCCGAATGGCGATCGATGAGTATCGCGATGTACTGGAAAAACTTCGCTCAACATACGGGGATGAACACCACTACACCCTTTCGGTGGAGTTGCGCCTGGGTCAAAATCTGATTTCGGTGGGGGATCATGCCTCCGCCGAACCGTTGCTGGCGCATGCTTATGATGTGAACCGGCGGAGGAGTAGGACCGTCAATGACTGGTCAAGCCCGGGCTTGTACGGCGTTTGCCTTGCGGGATTGGGGAAGCACGAGTTGGCCCTCGGCCCGCTGCTCGAAGCGGAGGCGGCGATGCAGCGATACCGCAAGCTCGATGTGGTGATGATGCGCAAAGTAGCGGCGGCGTTGGCTGGGTGCTACCGGGGTCTGCACCAGCAGGACAAGGCACAACATTACGATGAAGTAGTGCGGCAGATGAACGAACAGCTAGCCGCATCAACCCAACCCGCGGCCACCATGGATAGTAGGTGAACTTAGGCAAATCATAAGCTTTGAGCGAGGACAAAAAATGATATCTGGATATTTTTGTCTTGTTGACATCAATAGATTTGCCGATACAATGGATATCTGGACATGGAGGTCGTATAAGTGATCTGGAGGCTTTCGCCCGATGCAATTGTCACAAACCGCAGAATACGCCCTGCGAGCCGTAGTTTGGCTCGCCGAGCACCCGGGAGACCCTCAGACGACGCAACAGATCGCGGACGGCTGTAAGGTGCCGGTTAGTTATCTTTCCAAAGTTTTTCAACCACTTTCCAAGGTTGGAATGGTGAGTGCCCAGCGAGGACTGGGTGGCGGTTATGTGCTCGAGCGGGATGTCGATCAGATTTCGCTACTCGATGTTGTCAACGCGGTCGAGCCGGTCCAGCGGATTCGCTCTTGTCCTCTGAAGCTGGCATCGCATGGCTCGAAGCTTTGTGCGTTGCACCAGTCGCTGGACAACGCGATGGCAGAAGTGGAGCAGCGTTTTGGCCAGATCATGATCGGGCAGTTGTTGCGCAACTCGACCGGCGTTCGCCCGTTGTGCGAGACGACCGGACTGGCCCAGCTCGGGATTTCTGCCCGGGCGGGAGGTTCGCCGGGTCAGGCGCCTTAGCCCGATTGTGGCGATCATTACGTCTTTTTAAGTGAACTGAATCGCCCGGCGGAAAGAGGCCCGGCGATCGCGCCCTCGGTACGCGCCGATGGCGAGCCAGGGAAAGAAGGAGCTGAAAGTCATGTCACAACTAGTGGAGCCGTCAGCAATTCCAGCCACGCAGCGCGCCGCGGGCGCGGCGTCACCGCTGGAGTCATTTAGCTATGACGATGCGATTGTCCGCAAGTTTCTCGTGGCGATGTTTGTCTGGGCATTGGTGTCGTTCCTGGCAGGGTTGTTTGCTGCACTGCTGCTGGCGTTTCCGTCGCTTCAGTTTGGCTTGCCACAACTCAGCTTTGGCCGACTTCGCCCGCTGCACACGAACGCAGCGATATTCGCATTCGCCGGCAACGCCATCTTCGCCGCGGTCTATTACTCGACGCAGCGGCTTTGTAAGGCGCGGATGTTCAGCGATCGGTTGAGCAACCTCCACTTCTGGGGTTGGCAACTGATCATCGTCTCTGCGGCGCTGACGCTTCCATTTGGAATCACCCAAAGTAAGGAATATGCCGAATTGGAATGGCCGATCGATATTGCGATCGCCGTCGTCTGGCTCGGATTCTTTGGCACCAATTTCTTCATGACGCTCCTCCGCCGGCGCGAGCGGCACATGTACGTCGCGCTCTGGTTTTACATTGCAACCATCGTGACGGTGACGGTGTTGCATGTGTTTAACAACCTCGTCGTTCCGATGGGGCTGTTCAAGAGTTACCCCATCTATGCCGGTGTGCAGGATGCGTTCATGCAGTGGTGGTACGGACATAACGCCGTTGCCTTCTTTCTGACCACGCCATTTCTGGGGTTGATGTATTACTTCCTTCCCAAGGCCGCCGAACAGCCCGTGTTTTCGTATCGACTTTCGATCATTCACTTCTGGTCGCTGGTGTTCATTTACATTTGGGCCGGGCCGCATCATCTCCACTACACGGCGCTGCCGGACTGGGCCAGCAGTCTGGGAATGGTCTTCTCAATCATGCTCTGGATGCCAAGTTGGGGCGGCATGATCAACGGCCTGCTGACCCTCCGCGGCGCGTGGCACAAGGTGGCGGCGGACCCGGTTTTGAAGTTCTTCGTCGTGGGTATCACGTTTTACGGCATGAGCACCTTCGAAGGCCCGCTCCTCTCGATCAAGGCGGTCAACTCACTGAGCCATTATACCGACTGGACGATCGCCCATGTCCACGCCGGAGCGCTGGGATGGAACGGCCTCATGGCGTTCGGGATGATGTATTGGCTGTTGCCACGTCTGTTTCAGACAAAGCTGCATAGTGAGAAGCTGGCGACGACCCATTTCTGGCTGGCGACACTCGGCATCCTGCTCTATATCGTTCCGATTTACGTCGCGGGCATTACCCAGGGTCTGATGTGGCGCGCCACGACACCCGACGGGCAATTGGCGTACCCCAACTTCACACACACGGTTACCAGCATCCTGCCGATGTATTACCTGCGCGCAGTTGGCGGCTCGCTGTACATCGCGGGCGCGCTGGTCGGTGGGTACAACTTCTGGCGCACCTGGCGCAACAGGCCGGAAGTCTACGATGTTCCGGTGTATCGCGCGGCTCCGCTCAGCCCCGACTACAGCGGGGATGCGGCCCGGCCCGACGTCACAAACGGGCGCCCGCTTCCGATGGCACAAGCTGGAATCAAGCTACTCACATTCTCAACGATGTGGTGGCACCGCAAATGGGAACGGATGCCCGTGAAGTTTACGGTGATGACCGTTACCGCAGTTGTGGTGGCGTCATTGTTTGAGATCATTCCGACCTTTCTGATCCGTTCAAACATCCCCGCGATCGCGAGTGTGACTCCGTACACCCCGCTCGAACTCGCCGGCCGTGACATTTACGTCGCCGAGGGTTGCTACAACTGTCACAGCCAGATGGTGCGACCGATCGTGCCTGAGGTGAAGAGGTATGGCGAGTATTCCAAGGCGGGCGAGTTCGTGTACGACCACCCATTCCAATGGGGAAGCCGTCGAATCGGGCCTGATCTGGCCCGGGAAGGTGGCCGGCAGAGTGACTATTGGCACCTGCTGCATCTCCGTGCACCGGCGGAGATTTCGCCCGGTTCCATCATGCCGAGTTATCAGTACCTCGAGGGCAGCAAGGTCGATTTCGACTCGATGCCCCTTCGCGTGAAGACGATGCAGGCGCTGGGTGTGCCCTACACCCAGGAACAGCGCAGCACGTCGAAGGCCGACGCTCAGGAGCAAGCGAGGAAGATCGCGGAGGTGCTCGCAGAACAGGGGAAAGACCCATCCCTGCTCGCACTGAAGGACTCCGAAGCAGTGGCGCTGATCGCCTACCTGCAGCGGTTGGGTACCGACATCAAGAAACCCGCCGTCGCACCTACAGCGGGTGAGCCGGCTGCGGCAGAGGCAAGTGCCACAGGAGGTGAATGATGTTCAAGGACGTACTTAATCACGCAAACCTCTCGCTCTACGCGCAAGTCGGTCTGCTGATTTTCTTTCTGGTCTTTGCCGCGGTTGTCGTTCGGACGATTTTCCGAACGCGCGGCGAAATCACCAGATGGGCCAAGCTCCCGCTCGACGAATTCAACAATCCAGGCGAACAGGATCGATCATGAAAAATAAAACCGACGCTCAAGCCAGATCGGGTGTGGCCGATCAGCCCGCTGAGAACCTGACCGACCACAATTACGACGGTATACAGGAGATTGACAACCCCACCCCTGGTTGGTGGACCTACATCTTCGTCGGGACGATCCTGTGGGCATTCGTCTACATGGTGACAATCTGGATGACGTCGGGCGCCCTCTCTGCCGAAGCGTTTTATGAACGCGATTTTGCCGAGTCGCTAAAACTCCAGTACGGCGAGCTTGGCGACATCAAGCCCGACGCAGAAACGCTCGTTAAGTTGTCAAAGGATGAGAAGTGGCTGCGCGTTGGTGCGTCGTTGTACTCGCTCAAGTGCATTGCCTGTCATGGTACGGATGGATCCGGGATGACCGGCCCCAACCTGACCGACGATCACTATCTGAATGTCAAGACGATCGAAGATATCGCAGATGTCGTCGCCAACGGACGCAAGAACGGTGCGATGCCCGCCTGGAGGAATGAGTTGCTGCCGGTGGAGCAGGTCCTGGTCTCATCGTATGTCGCATCCTTGCGCGGCAAGCAATTGCCGAGCGTCGGCAACCGGGGACCGGAAGGCGAGATCATCCCGCCTTGGCCGCAGGCGAAATGAGTCGTGAGCAGTTTTAAGATTATCTTGGTGATTGGTTGAGCAGTCGATGAAAAATCTAGCCGAAAACCCGCAGCGGCGCGTTCTGCCTACTCTTGAGGCGGATGGCAGTCGTCGCTGGCTCACCCCCCGGCTTGGCCGCGGGCGCTTTCTGAGTGCCCGGCGGGGGGTGGCTTACCTGTTGATCGCCATTTTTACGCTCGTGCCATTCATTCAGATCGGCGGCAAGCCCGCGATCCTGCTCGATGTCGTCCATCGACGGTTTACTCTGCTTGGTTACACGTTTCTGCCAACCGACACGCTCCTTCTCGCACTGCTCATGGTCGCGACCATCCTGTCCATTTTTTTCTTCACCGCTCTGGCGGGACGGGTGTGGTGCGGCTGGATGTGCCCTCAGACAGTGTACCTCGAGTTTCTGTTTCGACCGATCGAGCGATTGTGCATGGGAAGGGCAGGCGTTGGCGGGAAGCAGACCAAGCCGGTTGCATCTTGGCGAATTGGGGCGATGTATCTTGTATTCCTTCTCTGTGCGCTCTACCTGGCGCACACGTTCCTCTCCTATTTCGTCGGCGTGCATGAGCTTAGACACTGGATGCTTCAAAGTCCGGCGAAACATCCCGCTTCGTTCGTTATCGTGCTGTTTGTTACCGGGGCCATGCTCTTCAATTTCTGCTACTTCCGCGAGCAGACTTGCTTGATCGCATGCCCATACGGGCGATTTCAATCTGTGTTGCTTGATCGAGATTCGCTGGTCATTCGATACGACGAAAAACGCGGCGAGCCGCGGGGCAAGGCAGCCAAGACCCGAGCAATCGGCCTGCCGGTCGTGGCTCGCGACTCAACTGATGGATCCACCTGCGGCGGCGGCACCCCAACCCCATCGCCCGCGAAGAGCGCCGGTGATTGTGTTGACTGCAGCATGTGCGTGCAGGTGTGTCCCACGGGGATCGACATCCGCGACGGCTTGCAGTTTGAATGCATCGCTTGCGCACAGTGCATTGACGCCTGCGATGCCGTGATGGACAAGCTCGGCCGGTCGCGCGGGCTTATCCGATACAGCTCGCAGTCTGCGATGGCGGGTCAATCCAAGCGAATTCTCCGCCCGCGGCTGTTTGTCTATGGACTTGTAGTCTCGGGTTTGATAACCGCGTTGACAGTTCTGCTGGTGAGTAAGAAGCCGTTCGATGTTCACATTGCCCGGCAGGGAGGGCTGCCGTTCGTTCTTTCAGCCGAAGGATTGGTTGAGAACGTGATGCGACTCAATCTGACTAATCGAAGCGATGAAGAAAAGCAGCTCACGATAGCAGTCGTTGACTCCGCGGGAACGCGGATGGCCGGGAGCGACACTGCCGTCGCCGTCAAAGTAGGCGAAATGGTGCAGAAGCCGATTCACCTGCTCGCCCCTCGGGACGCCTTTCAGGCCGGAAGGCACTCAGTGGTGGTGCGCGTGAGCGATTCCAAGGGAACTTTTGTCGACCGAAAGTGCCAGCTCTTTGGCCCCGGCACCGCAGCGACACTGGAGCACGCACAATGATCGGAGATGCCATCAAGACTCGCCGGGGCGCGCGTTGGATGATTATTGTTGTTTTGCTGCTCGCAGCACACGCGAGCCTGATGACCTGGGCAGCAATCGTCGCGACGGGCGATCCAAATTTTGTCGTCATTCCCAACTACTACGACAAAGCCCTCAACTGGGACAAGGATCAAGCCCGTCGAAGCGCGAGCGCGCAGTTAGGCTGGAAGGTGCAGATTGACGTCGGCACCGCACGCGATGCTCTCGGGCGACAAACGCTCACTTTGCGGCTGGTGGACCACGATGGCGCGCCGGTTCCGGTCGACACGCTCGATGTCGAAGCGTTTCATGAAGCCAGCGCCGCGAGTCGCTTGAAGCTGGTTGTGCGCGCCACGCAGCCAGGGACATTTCCATTTCAATTGCCTGTGCACCACAGCGGGTTTCATCAGATCGAGGTGAACGCGCGGCTCGGATCTCTCGAGTTTGTCGAGCTGATGAAGTGCTACGTGCCCATGTCACCGAAGGGGGATAACAGATGACAGCGCTTTTCGTCACAGTGCTGATGACGTCGCTCCTGGGCAGTTTGCATTGTGCAGGCATGTGCGGCGGTTTCCTGGCGATTGCGGTCGGCGGGCAGGATGTGTCGCCCACTCGCACGCAGTTGGCGTATCACGGCGGGCGGTTCATTGTGTATGTGACCCTCGGCGTGATCGCCGGCATGCTCGGCCAGTTGGTCGATTTGGCGGGTGCGATGGCCGGTTTACAGCCAATTGCCGTGTTGTTTGCCGCGGCAACCACGATCCTGTTCGGCGTTGTCACATGGCTCAGGACGCGCGGCATTCGCTTGAACTTGTTTCAGCCACCGAAGGCAGTCGCACGCCTTGCCCATCGGCTGTTAGACCTTGCAATCAAGCGCCGGCCGAGCACCCGTGCGTTGATCGTTGGGCTTTCGACGACGCTGCTGCCCTGTGGCTGGCTGTACGCCTTTGTGGCGGTGGCTGCCGGGACAGCTTCGCCGTTAGCTGGCGCGTCGGTGATGCTCGCCTTTTGGCTGGGGACAGTGCCGATCATGGCGGCACTGGGTCTGGGCGTTCGGGGTGCTTTTGGCTTCGCTTCCGCGCGTCTTCCGGCGATTAGCTGTGCCGCCTTGGTGCTCGTGGGATTATACACGGTGTTAACCCGTGCTCACCTTGCGCCGGCGGCACTGTTTAAGTCTGCGGAGGCTTCGCACGTCGAAGGCAGCACTACTCTTTCGGTGACACCTGCTTGCTGTGAGTCGAACCAATGACAGCTGTCCTGGACCACGACGTCGGATCTCTCTGTGCGCACTGTCGACTGCCGGTGCCGACCGGACTGCTAGATTTGTCAAGCGAGCATCAGTTCTGCTGTGCCGGGTGCCGGGCTGTCTACGAGTCGGTGCAGGCGTGTGGCCTGGGCAACTATTACCGCCTGCGAGAGTCCGCTGGCCAGAGTTTCGCGCCCGCTGCTGGAAGGAAGTCGAAGTTTGAAGCGTTTGACACTGAGACCTTTGTCGAACTCTACGTCGAGACCAACGGCAATCATCGGACGGTTGATCTGGCGCTCGAAGGTGTGAGTTGCGGGGCGTGCGTCTGGCTGATCGAAAAGTTGCCGGAGATTATCGATGGTGTGATCGAAGCGCGATTGGGACTGAGGCAGTCGATCGTTCGCATTTCCTGGGACAGCCGGGCTGTTTCGTTGTCAAAAATCGCGCGGACGCTTGACCAGCTTGGTTACCGATCCAGCCCGGCACGCGGCAAATCGGAGCAGGGTCGGTACCGAGCCGAGTTCCGTCGGCGACTGATCGACCTCGGCGTCGCCGGTGCGCTGGCGGGCAACCTGATGCTCCTCGGCGCGGCAATGTACGCCGGATGGTTCGGCGGCATGGAACTGCAGTATCAGCAGGCATTTAGAATCTGTAGCCTCCTACTCGGTGTGACCGCGCTCGCGTGGCCGGGACGCGTGTTTTTCCGCGCGGCGATGGCAGCGATCAGGTCGCGGAGCATGAATCTTGATGTGCCAATCTGCATGGCGCTGCTCGCGGGGGGAATCGCCGGCTGCGTGAACGTGGTGCTCAATCGCGGAGAGATATACTTCGACTCGCTCGCGGCATTGATTTTTTTGCTTCTGGTAGGCCGGTTCATCCAGTTTCAGCAGCAACGCCGCTGCGAGTCGGCTGTGCACTTGTTGTTTTCAATGATGCCAGCATCGTGCAGGGTGGTTTCGGGCGATGACGAAGTCTCCGAAGTGCCGGTCGAGGCGTTGCAACCGGGAATGATCGCCGAAGTGTATGCCGGGGAACTGTTTCCAGCCGATGGGGTGGTGGTCAGCGGTGGCTCCAGTGCCAATCTCGCGCTGCTGACCGGCGAATCGGGCTTGGTTCCCATCGGCGGGGGCGACCGCGTCTTTGGAGGCACTCAGAACGGCCCCGGTACGGTCCGCATCGAAGCCACACGCTGCGGTGCCGACAGCCGGATGGGGTCCCTGATGCAGCTTCTCGAGCGTGGTCTCACGGAAAAGCCGCCGATCGTGCGATTTACTGATCGCGTAGGCTCCTGGTTTGTCTTGCTCGTGTCCCTCACCGCGGTGCTGACATTTTTCCTGTGGGCTGGCAATGGCTTATCGATCGCCGTCGATCACGCGGTGGCACTCATTATCGTGACCTGTCCTTGCGTGCTCGGTTTGGCAGCGCCGATGACGATGGCCGTTGCCATCGGACGGCTCGCCCGGCGCAACATCCTGGTCAAGTCGGCCTCCACGATCGAAAGGCTCGCCGCTGGCGGGCAATTGATACTCGACAAAACCGGCACGCTTACCACGGGCGCGCCGCAAATCATCGCGTGGACCGGCCCGGAAGCCCTCCGCGGGGTGGCGGCGGCGGTGGAAGCGCAGTCGACCCACCCGATCGGCAGGGCGATTCATCGCGCTTATCAGGCGATCGAGCCACCTGCGACGTGGCGGCAAGCCATGACCAATCGCACCGAGCGCGGCGACGGCGGTGTGGCCGTCGATTGCGGAGGTCGCCGGTTGCGGATCGGTTCGCCGGGGTTTGTCGTGGGAGATGCCGCGGAAATCTCGGCTGATCTTCGTCATTTCCAGGCTCAACACGAGCGGGCCGGGTCCACGGTGGTGCTCGTGGGTGTCGATGGACGCGCGCTGGCGGGGTTGGCGTTTGGCGATGCGGTGCGGCCCGATGCCGCGGATGCAATCGCTCAGCTTCGCGCCATGGGCTTTTCACCGTCTATCTATTCCGGCGACGTGCAAGCTGCGGTCACCAAAGTTGCCGAGGCGACCGGGATCGATCCGAAGCATGCGACCGGCGCCATGTCGCCCGAGGACAAGCTCGCCGCCGTCGGGCAGGGCATGAAGCAAACCATCATGGTAGGCGACGGGGTGAACGATGCTGCAGCGCTCGCTGCCGCTGGCGTGGGAATCGCCGTCCAGGGCGGCGCCGAAGTCTCACTCGCGGCAGCGGACGTCTACCTGGCTCGACCGGGGCTAAGCGGAATCATCGAACTCGTGCAAACCGCCCGGCGCGCGATGCGCGTTGTGCGCCTCAACCTCGGAATTTCATTGGTTTATAACATCATCGCAGGTTCACTCGCCGTCGCCGGGTTGATGACCCCTCTCGCCGCGGCGATCATCATGCCGATGAGCAGTGCCACTGTGCTGGCGGTCGCAGTGTTGGTCATGTCGCGCGACACAAGCCCGGCGGTGCGATCATGAGCGTGATTTTTATCGTCCTCCCCATCGCAATTCTCATGGCCGCAGCAGCGGTCGGGGCATTTCTGTGGTGCGTCAAGCAGGGACAGTACGATGACGTCGACACCCCCGCGTATCGGGTCATTCACGAGCAGGAATCCCAGGATTCGGGCAAGAAGTGAACCTGCCCCGCAAGCTCTGACAATCGCCGACACACAACACGCCCAGCGTTAAGCCCAGCGCGATGCCCTCATCGCGCCCGCGACAAGCCCGGCCGCACCGATCACTCGCCAATCGCGCGGCGGAGTGTTCGCCCCGCACTCTCTGCAACGCCCCCATACTCCCCGCACCGCCACTTTCCTGCTGATATTGGATATCCCTCCACCTGCGAGGCGTTCCAACTTGTTTTAGGGCACAACTCGGACGATTGGCAGAAAACAAGTTTCGACGTTCTTCCAGAAACTCCCCTCGCTCCCGTTCACCAGCCACTTGCTTACGGCACGATCCGGTTCAAACGCAGGCCGACGTCGGCGGGCGGTGCACAAGGCAGGCCTTCAATTTGTGAAAGTAGATTGTATTTGCAATTAACTTGCATTTGTGACTCTGTGCGGTTACTGTACATGCAGTCAAGTTGCATTTGCTAAGACCGGTCGCCAAACACATCGAATCGCGACCGGAGGACTCAAAATTCGAAAGGAGTGCCAGCATGTGTCGGATCTGCCTCACCGCGCTGCCCATTGCCGCGTCGATTCGACGGCGTATTCGAGCGCGATCTATAGCATTTAGCCTCTTCAACATCGGTTAAGGCTGAAAGTCCAGCCAACAGCTCGCGCATGGCTGAAGTGAGAATTCTAACTTGGCGGAACCCCGCGCTTGGGCCGCCGCAGTCTGTATTCGGTTTGGTCAGCGGTTGACCGAGCCACGGTAACACGCAATACCCGCATGAACGCGGGAAAGGATATCGAATGTCGTTCACATCTATGAGTCGTCAAGTTCTCGCCGCCGCAGTTGCAGCCACCGCGCTGGGGGCGGCGCGTGCCGATGCGGCTCTTCACTCTTACTACATTGGGGTGGATGGTCTGGGGACGCTCACGACGGGCACCTACGCCGGCCTGGCTAACCCTAACCACAACCACCTGACGCTCCTCTATGCACACCACTTCAGCGATGCACCTTCATCCAACCACTACCACTCGAAAGGCGCTCGTGTCTACACCGGGCCTGTATCGGCCCCGGCAGTGATACGTTCATCGTCGGACTTCGTCCCTGAAGGGACCATCGCCCCGATCCCCCTGAGTGGCGGCTCGGGCCTCTATGCTGGCAAGCTCGTCACCACGCCGATCGCCGACCCGAACGACGTTCACTATGACTGGTCGCGAATGACGATGGCGAACACCGACTCGCTCAACGGCTTTGCGCCGGGAACCGGCGAGCATTTCCTCTTCAACTCCAGCGGCGGAAGATGGACGCCCGCCGCCGCCGGGGCACACTTGCATGCGGAGATCGTCAACCTCACGCCGGGATTGAATGTAGGCGACGCCACGTCGCTGAACATCGGCGGCGTAGGTGATGAACTGCACCTCACCTCGCCGGGAAATTTCCTTAACTTCACGCCTGTGCTGTGGACCGACTCTACTGCCGCCAACGGCACTTATGAGGCCGTCTTCCGCTTCTTTGATGAGGATGGTGCGTTCGGCGATTCCGGCAACATCCGATTCCGCGTGCAAGTCATCCCCGAACCCGCAACGCTCTCAATGCTGGCGGGTGTGGGTGTGATGCTTGTGCGTCGTCGTCGCATATGATTCGGCAGCTGTCCCCGCGTCGTCGCGGAAAGGCGACGACGCGGGTTCTTCGGCAACGGCCGTTCCCCGCCCGCGAGACTCGCGGAACATGTCTCTCACTGCTTTCTGAATGCTGAGCGCACTCCTCGGCCAATCGATGTTAATCGCGGGTAGTGAAGATGCCGCTCGCCAGTACGGGCCTCGGAAGCCGATGCCACGAACCCCAAGGAGGACTTATATTTCTGCTTAACAATCAGTTAAATCGGGGCGACTGGACACCAGTTGAACTTTTCTTGGAGGGTGTTAAGCTCGCGAATCCGGTAGACTCGATGCTCGCAGGTCCCTCGCAGATCCCGTGGGGCTAATTGGGGTGCCGCGAGCGTTTGAAGCCGCACATTTCCTCCTCATGCATACGTCTAACTTCGGCCCCTACAAGATCGAGCGTGAACTCGGCCGCGGCGGCATGGGCGAGGTCTATCTCGCCCGGGACACGCGGCTGGATCGGCAGGTGGCGATCAAGGCGCTGCCCGTGCATTTGGCTGACGACTCCGATCGGCTGGCGCGGTTTCAGCGCGAAGCAAAAGTACTTGCGTCGCTCAATCATCCTGGCATTGGCGCGATTTATGGGCTCGAGGAGTCGAGCGGTCGTCAATATCTCATTCTCGAATACATCGAAGGCGAAACGCTCGCAGACAGGCTGGCCGATGGTGCGATGCCCGTTCAGGAAGCGTTGCTGCTGGCGAAGCAAATCGCCGAGGCGTTGGAGGTCGCGCACGAGAAGGGCATCATTCATCGTGACCTGAAGCCGGGGAACGTGATGGTCACGGCGGATGGCGCGGCGAAGGTGTTGGATTTTGGGCTCGCGCGAACGGAAGAGGGCGCGCCGTCTTCCATGGGCATGTCGCCGCGACCGGATTCGCCCACGATCGCACCGCCGACGGTTCCTTCGCCCGTTCGACATCCGAGCCCAACGATTCCTGGTGTGCTGCTGGGCACGGCGGGGTACATGTCTCCCGAACAGGCCCGCGGCAAGCCGGTCGATAAGCGCTCGGACATCTTCTCCTTCGGTTGCGTGCTTTATGAAATGCTGACCGGCACGATGCCGTTCCGCGGCGAGACCGTCGCCGACTCGATCGGCGCCACGCTGCACAAGGAGTCGGACCTGGGTCTGCTGCCGCCGGGAACGCCGCGGCGCGTGCGCGAGCTGCTGACCAACTGCCTTGCGAAAGATCGACGCAGCCGTTTGCGCGATATCGGGGATGCTCGGCTGGATCTCGAGCGGGCGATCGCGGGAAAGGAATCGGACATCATCGAGCCGGTCGCGCGGCAGACTCGCAAGCTGATGCCGACACTCCTGATTGGCTTAGTGGGCGCATTGGCGATGCTCGCACTTGGCGCCGGGCTCTGGCGCGCATTCGGATCACGATCCAGCGTCACACCCGAACCAAGGTGTGTGGCCATCAACATGCCGGCCGAGCTCGTCGTGTCGGGTGGCAATCTCACCGACGACGGCCGAACGCTCGTGATCGCTGGGCGGCCCAGAAAGGCCGCCGCGGAAGGACAAGCCGCGGCAAGGCTCTACGTTCGCCCGCTGGATCGATACGAGTACCAACCGCTCGCCGGAACTGAAGGCGCTCTCTGGGCGGTCCCGGCCCGAGACGGACGGAGCCTCTTCTTCGCAACGAGTTCGACGCAGGCATCCACAGGTGTGCGCCTGGCGAGCGTACCGATCGACGGTTCGGCGCCGGCCACGACTGTTGCCGAACTGTCGACAAACGCGGGGGGATTGACGCAACTCTCGAACGGTGATGTTCTGTACTCGGACGGTCCGACGTCGGTCGTAAGACTCTCGAAGACTGGCGCTCGAGCCGCGTCGATCACCATGGACGCGGGGCGTCCCAACGTCGCATTCATCGGGCTCGCAGGCAGAGAACTGCCAGACGGGCGGCATATCTTGGCGAACGTGGTGACGTACGGGTCGCGCGGGTTCCTCACGAGTCTGGGTGCACTGGAGATCGAGACGGGGCGCGTGAAGGTGCTGGTTGAAGATGCCGGGCCCACCAGGTATCTCCCGTCCGGACACATCGTGTTCTCGCGGGCCGACGCTATTCTTGCGGCACCCTTTGACCCGGTCGCCGTGGAGTTGCGTGGCCCGCCTGTAGCGGTCTGGGGCGGGCTTTCGTCGGACATGCCCATCAATCCCGGGGGCTTTGGTCTCACCGATTCGGGCACGCTCATGTATAAGCCCCCGCCGCCCGGCGGATGGAACTATGGCGTGAGCATCCTCAGCGCGGATGGGAAGCTGGAGCCGTGGCTTGGCGAGCTCAAGTGGCTGATCAACATGTGGCCTTCGCCCGACGGGCGGCGCGTGCTCATGATGACCGCCAACGCCCGCAACCTCTACTCGCTCCAGGTCTCGCCTGTCGATCAGCCGGATCTGTCGAAGTTGACCGCCGAGCCGAACGCCGATTGCGATGGCCCGGCGTGGTCTCCCGATGGCAAGCAGATCGCTTATGCGCGGGTCGGGAAGGACGACGCCGACGGCGTGTATGTGATGAGCACCGACTCGGGAACGCCGCGTCGGGTCTTCAAGCCCGCGAACCTCGATCAGGTGGCCTTTCCCTCCGCGTGGCTTCCAGGCAACGCCGGGCTGCTGATCTCACAGCGTGAGCAGGTTGGTTCCAAGTCGAAGATCATGCGGCTTCCACTGGGTGACAAAGAGGCAACAGCCGCTGATCTCATTCCGTTTCTTCCCTCGGAGTCCAATCGCTGGTACGCCACGCTCTCGAGTAACGGGCGCGTGCTCGCGTTTGTGAGTGACGAGTCCGGCAAGAATCAGATCTGGATTGCCGAGCTCCGACCCAATGGAGAGACCGGCAGACCGATCATGGTGAAGACTCTTGGGACCCGGGACTTCATAAATCGGAGCCATATCTGGGCGCCGGATGGAAAGTCCTTGTACGTGGTCGATGAGCGGGACCGGCTTCAGAGAATCACGGTGACGCTTGAACCACAGTTGGCGATCTCCGCGCCCGTCGAGGTTGCGGACTTTGAGAAGCTGCGCATCCAGAGCTTCGCGCCAATCGCAGGTGACCGTTTTCTTGTGAACTTCAAACCCGAGATATTCAACGACATCACATCACTGAATGTCGTGTTCGACTGGGCCGAGATCCTGAAGAAGAAGCTGCCCGTGTCCGAGTAGTCGGCGCACCCGCGCGCCCGTCACCATCGATCTCGACCGCATGAGCGGAACAACGCACGTTATGCATTTCTAAACCTGACCTATTGGATAGACGCGTGCGTGGCCTGATCATTCTCGGCATGCGTGCTCCTTCGCGCAGGAGCTGTTGTGCCCGGCCTGCATGTCTCGCCGAGCTGGCAGGAGTTCAAATCTTGCCAACAGTCGCCTCCCAATCGCTCGTTCTTCTCGGATGCCTTGCGAGCGTTTGAACTTTCACAAGTCCTGATGCCAAAACGAGAAAGCCCTTCGATGTGCTCATCGAAGGGCTTTACTCTGAACAAAGTCGGGGCGACAGGATTTGAACCTGCGACTTCCTGGTCCCAAAATAGCCGACGCACAACCAAAAGTCTCGCCGCCGGGTCATAAGTTCATGCAGAATAGGGGCTTGCGGGGAAACGCACTTTAACTGGTCGGGGCGACATTTCGCCCGATGTTGTGCAGATTCATCCCGAATTGTAGTGCAGGACCCCGGGGCATCGGCATTGGCTCATGTCACTACGGCTCTCAGACAATCCTGCGTGCACTCTCCCAAACGGGTTCGGCGTGCTGAGCATCGAGTTTATCCGCCTTCCGCGCCGGGTGACACCAAATTCGTAGAAAGTATTCACACCTCGATTCCGAAACAGAACTACACAAGTCTTCGTTGCATGAACGACGGCGCGTCACAACTTGTGGGCCGGAGTTCCTCGACGGAGTGCGCGGGTGTATCTCTTTTGACTCAGGTTGTAAATACTCTAATTCCCACCGGCGATTGAGCCGGACAACTGGGGCTTTGGGGTTGAACGAGTCGTGCTTCTGTCCCGCCACACGGGATCTTGCCGAAGTCACAGAGAACTTGCGCTGGGAGGATTGACGCGCACGCGAAAGCGGCAGCGAGATTGCCTATGGCTAAGTCAAAACTCATTGCTACAATTCGATAGCTTGCGAATCGCCATGAGCATCCTCTGCCTTGCGGCAATCGTCGCGAACCTTTTGGTCTCGTTGCCTTCTGCGCACGCCGGACAACATTGTGTCGAGCGTAGCGTCGGGGATGAGCATGCACGCTGCTGCGGGAATGACGAGAAGGTACCACACGATTCTTCGCAATGTCGCGATTGCTCTCTCTGTAAGCTCGTGCCAGCCGGCGCGAGTATCGTGCCTCGGCTGAGCGACACGATCAGCAAACTGATCGTGCAGGAAACGCTTGTTGTCGGCGCGGCCGTTCCGCCAGCCACATCTTTGGATCCTCCGGTCCCACCTCCACCGTTGAACGTCATGTAAGACCCGTACGGCGATGCTGCGCCGATGGATTTTTCATTGTTCAACTCGTGGTTTGCCATGCATTCTAATCATTCTCTTGTGCATCTCACGGCGGATTCTGCCGGTGAACAAGTCACCGTCGCGATGCGTCCCTATCCCTGGAAGACGCGTATTCTGATTCCAGCGGCAATCAGCGTTGCGCTGTTCGGTGCGGCGGGATGGTCGGCGCGGGACTCGGTTCTCCCCGCGACGGACGTGCGCGTCGTTCCCGCGATTCTCAGATCCGTCGAGCGCACGACGCTGGTGCAACACGAGTCTGGCGCGTCAACTTCGGGGAGCGTCGTTACGCAGTCCGCCGGCTGGATCGAGCCCGATCCATACCCAATTGCTATCAGCGCGCTGACGGACGGCGTGGTTCGGGAAGTCCTCATTCTTGACGGTCAACACGTGAAAGCTGGCGAAATCGTTGCGCGGCTCATTGACGACGATGCACGTTTGTCGTTGCGCCGCGCCGAGGCGGAGCTTGCATCACGACAGGCTGATCTGTCGGCTGCTCAACGTGCTTGGGAAAACCCAACCGAGCGCCGCAGAGCGGTCGATACTTCGCGTGCAATGCTGGACCAATCGCGCGCCGAACTCATGAAACTTGACGCGGACGTCGCTGCGGAGCGAGCGCGTGAATCTGAGTTGGCCGATTTGGTTCAACGGTTGGAACAATCCGTCGCCGCGCGAGCATCCGGTGAATTGGAATTGGTGGCCGTCAAGTTCAAGCTCCAAGCACAACGTGCACAGGCCAACGCAATCGAGGCAAAACGCCCGATATTCGAAGCCGTCATCCGTCAACGCGAGGCTGAAGCTGCGGCAGCAGAGGAAAACGCCAAGTTGCGCATAGAAGAGTTACGCGTCCTCGATTCGGCCAAAGCGACTGTCCTGCTCGCGGAAGCCGTTGTGGACGAAGCGAATTTGCGCGTATCGCGTATGGAGATTCGCTCGCCGCAGGATGGCGTGATCATGTCGCGACTGGTGGAGCCGGGAAGCAAGCTCGTCCTCGCTATGGATGCGTCACACTCAGCGCACGTAGCAAGGCTCTTCAACCCAGCGAAGCTGCAGGTGCGCGTCGATGTCCCGCTTGCCGATGCCAACAAGGTCGGCGTTGGCGCGTCGGCAGAAATTGTCGTTGAAGCATTGCCCGGTCGGATATTTCGCGGCGTTGTCATGCGCATGGTGAACGAAGCCGACGTCACCAAGAACACAATCCAATTCAAGGTGCAAATCGAAGACCCCGACGCTGGGCTAAAGCCCGAGATGCTGGCGCGGGTCAAGTTCATGGCGCGTAAGACAGAGTCTCCCGCCAGCAAGCCCGCGACGATGACAATGTCGCAACTTCCATTTGTGCATGAAGGCCTGGTCTCCAGGGAAGGTCAGCAAACCACCGTTTTGTTGGCCGACCGCCGCAACGGTGTGGCGCAGCGTCGAGCGATCACGCTGGCCGGTGAGCGCGAGGGAGATTGGGTTGCCGTAAGTGGAGGCCTCGCCGCCGGTGACGATCTCATCGCCGAACCTTCCAATGTCGTCGATGGCGCGCGCATTCGCGTAATCGGCGAGATGGATTCAGTCGCGAAAGGCGGGCAGTGAAAGTGGCGTTTATCGAATGTGCATCGCTAACTCGAGAATACACGCGAGGCGAAAACAAGATTCGCCCGCTCGACCAGCTTGATTTGTCCATTGATCGCGGCACATTTCTGGCGCTCATGGGCCCCAGCGGAAGCGGGAAGACAACACTGCTCAACCTCATCGCCGGCATTGACTCGTCGACTTCTGGAACACTGACCATTGATGGAGAGGACATCGGCCGGATGAACCGCGGAAAGCTGGCCGAGTGGCGGGCAGCGCATGTCGGGTACATCTTTCAACTTTACAACCTCGTTCCGGTACTGACGGCCTACGAAAACGTCGAACTCCCATTGTTACTGAAGCCGCTTTCGCGTCGCGATCGGCATGAACGCGTCGCTCATGCGCTGCAACTCGTGGGGCTGGCCGATCGATCCGACCATTTCCCTCGCCAGCTTTCCGGCGGGCAGGAACAGCGTGTGGCGATTGCTCGCGCGATCGTGGGTGATCCAACGCTCATCGTCGCCGACGAGCCTACCGGCGATCTGGATAAATCCTCGGCGGGACAAATCATGGATCTGCTGGTGCGACTTAACGAGGAACTGGGCAAGACCCTGATCATGGTGACGCACGACCCAGGCTGCGCACACTACGCTTCGCAAACGCTTCACCTTGAAAAAGGCCGCCTCGTTGAACAGCCGGTCGCAGCGCACTAAGCGAGTCATCAACATGATCAGACCAAAATACATTCCCTTCGTAGTCAAGCAACTCACGCGCCGGAGGATTCGCACTCTGCTCACGCTGCTGGGAGTGACAACGGCCATGTTCCTCTTTACTGCCGTGCAGGCCATGCAGACTGGAGTGAAGGACGCGACGACCGCGTCAGCGAAGGAAACCACACTCATCGTGTATCGGGAGAATCGATATTGCCCGTTCACCAGCCGACTTCCGCAGCGATACGAACGTCGAATCGCTGAGATTCCCGGCGTCGTCAATGTCGTGCCGATGCAAATCGTCGTCAGCAACTGCCGCGCGAGTCTTGATGTCGTCACTTTCCGCGGCGTGCCGGTTGACCAGGCCGAGGTGATGTTCCGCAAGTCGTTCCGCATTGTTGGCGGTTCGCTCGATGATTGGCTCAAGCGCAGCGACGCAGCGCTTCTCGGACGTACGCTGGCCGAGCGGCGGGGACTAAAAGTAGGTGACAGCTTTCAGTCCGCCGCCGTTACGGTGACGGTCGCCGGAATCATCGATTCAGATCGTGAGCAGGATCGAAATGTCGCATACGTGCAGCTTCCGTTCCTTCAACAATCTGCCGGACTGCGCAAGCTCGGCGTGGTAACTCAGTTCGCGGTCACCGTCGACGATCCAGCGAAGTTGGAATCAGTTGCCAAAGCCATCGACGCAGAATTCGCCACCGAGCCCGACCCCACCAGCACATCCAGCGAACAAGCCTTTGTCGCAAGGGCGGCACAGGATGTCATTCGCATCGTTGAATTCACTAAGTACCTGGGTTGGGCGTGCCTGGTCGCGGTGTTGGCGCTGGTTGCCAATGCGATCGTCTTAAGTGTGCAGGATCGCATCAAGGAGCACGCCGTGTTGCAAACGCTCGGCTTCAAGCCGCGTCTGATTGGTCAGCTGGTCGTTACCGAAGGATTGCTCGTTGGGCTGCTTGGCGGATTCATCGGCACGGCCTTGGCGGCGGGGGTATTGGCGTTTCGCTCGATGACGCTGACCACCGAAGGATTGAGCATCAGCGTCCGATCGGATGTACGCATTGTTCTGTTTGGTTTGGTGATCTCTGCAGTCCTTGGTGTGGTGGCGGGACTCATCCCCGCCTGGCAGGCGTCGCGCCGAAAGATTGTCGAGTGCTTTAGAGCGGTGTAATCATGGGAATTCCACTCGACTACGCGGTCCGCAACCTCGGCCGATCGCCCACGCGGTTGCTGCTGAGTGTGATCGGCAGCGCGCTGGTTGTGTTGCTCGTTCTGGCGGCCGGCGGGTTTGTGCGCGGGATGGATCGCAGCCTTTCAGTGCAAGGCGCGGAAGGCAACATGATGTTTTTCGGCGCCGGTAGCGAGGAAAGCGTCGAGCGAAGCGAAATCAGCCCGAATGTCCCCGGTTTGGTTGCAGCCAACGTGCAGGGTGTACGCTCGCGATTGGGCGTGGCATATGTTTCACCAGAGGTTCACGTACAAACCACTGTTCGCCAATCGCCGGAAGATCCTTCGAACGCGCAAGTGCTTATTCGGGGCATTACTCCGGCCGCGTGGCTAGTGCATTCTTCGGCGCGCATCGTTGACGGCCGCGCCCCCGAGCCGGGACGTGATGAAATCGCCGTCGGAAGACTGTCCTACAGTCGTCTCGGCGTGCAGCAAACCCAAATCTCGCCGGGAAACAAGCTCTGGTTTGACGATCGTTACTGGACGATCGTTGGCGTGTTCGAATTTCCAGGGTCAGTGACCGAATCAGAGATCTGGTGCCCGCTGACCGATCTTCAAGTCACTTCGCGGCGTGATAATCTCTCATGCGTCGTCGCCACGATTGACGGTCCGGACGCATTCGACGATGCCGATGCGTTCGCTAAACAACGGCTTGATCTGGAGTTGGTCGTGCAGAAAGAATCGACGTACTACGCGCGATTGGCTGGATTCTTCGCGCCCGTGCGTGCGATGGTCTGGGTGACGGCGGTGCTGATGGCGACGGGCGGAATACTCGGCGGACTGAATACCATGTACGCGGCATTCGCATCACGCGTCCGCGAGGTGGGCGCACTGCAGGCGATGGGGTTCGGGCGATTGACGATCATCAAGAGTCTTGTACAAGAATCGGTCCTTGCCGCCGCCGCTGGAACGGTGTTGGCGCTGGTCATCGGCATGTTGTTGCTGGACGGAACTACCGTGCAGTTCTCTATGGGCGCGTTTGGGCTGACGATTGACGGGCAGGTCATTTTGCTCGGCATCATCGGCGGATTGCTGGTCGGCGTGATTGGTGCACTGCCCCCGGCGGCGCGCTGCCTCAGATTGCCAATTCCCGAAGCGTTGAAGGCAAATTAGTATTCACTACTTTTTCGAAGGAGTCTTACATGTTGAATCGAGTTCTCTGTGCGGCGTTGATTTCTGTTTCGGCCTTGGCTGGCTGCGATGAACAAAAGCCTGCGACAACCGCGGCGCCGACTACGCCATCCCCGCCGGAAGCCACCGCGTCGCTGCCGGCAAACCTGCGCCTCGCAGCGGCACCGGCTGATGCCAAGGGCGTCGCCGAAACCAAGACCGCCGCAAAGGACGGCCAGCGCGTCACGATCCGCGGCATCGTCGCCGGGCGCGCCGAGCCTATCGCCGCGAATCGGGCAATTCTGACGCTCCTGGATTCCTCGATAAAGACCTGCGATGCCAACCCGTCCGACTCCTGCAAAACACCGTGGGATGCGTGCTGCGAGCCCGCAGACGTGTTGGCCAAGAACAGTGTGACAGTTCAGGTGGTCGATAAAGACGGCCGCCCGCTGAAGACCGCACTCACGGCGTTGGACGGTGTAAAACCGATGGCCAAGTTGACCGTGACGGGCGTGGCCACACAGAGCAGCGACGGCGTCACGATCGTCAATGCAGACGGTATCTTCGTTCAGTGACCGCGCTAAGGCCGTGAATGCTGACCCAGGCATTCAACCAGTCATTCGACGGAACAAATTGATCGCTCGGTTGAATCTTGACGCGCCGCAAACAATCGCGTTCATTTCAGTCCGTGCCAGCGAGAGCCCGTAGTATGGCTGAGCTGATCATCTCGCGGGAGGGCGTTCCTGATGGGGCATACAGGCGACACCCATAATTGCATTCGCCGTTCGCGCGGACATCGGGGTCAATATCCGCTCCGTCGATCAAGACCGTGGGTGATCCTCTGAACCCAATTTTGGTCAAGTCGTCTGCTTCGCTGACAAACTGGCATGTGATCGCCGCATTGACCTGAAGCGATGCGGCGACACTTGTAAGGGATTGAATCGTCGGTTCGATGTTCGGGCAGCCAGGAAAACCGAGAACGACGATCCATAGCGATGAAGCGTAGCCAGCGGTAATCATGGTATGAGATTCTCTTCCTTCGCTTGGTCTTGGCCTCGCGCTTCAACGAACACGCCAATCTGCCCATGCGCGTTGAAACTTGCAACAGGATCGGCGCATTACTATCATCAAAGCTCGTTTGTTTACACGCTGGAACCATTTTCTTCAGGCACTCGCACTGCTTGCCGCCTTTTCGGCCCCGCTTCTGGCGGGTCGGGTCATTTGTACTTCGGACGGCGGCCATCGCGCGATCGAGGCTGCGCACGCCGAGGGAAGCTGTCCCGCGAGCGAGTCAAGTTCGTGCCAGGACGAGAGCATTTCGGTTGATATCGTTAGCCGCGGCGGCAAGTCTACTGCGCCTGATTTGAACCACTCGGTGGTCCCTCCATGCCTCATGTCGACGGCACTGTTGCCGATTGATCTGTCGGTTCTCCACGCTCCCCGGTCGGAGCACCCTCCGGCCGATTGCACGTCGCGCGTATGCCTGCGGACCATCGTGCGCCTGAATTGACCCCCTCTCTCAGTTGATTCCTGTGTGCGCGCGCTGCGGCTATTCCGCTGCAGCACCGGCGTTCTCCCTTGACTCGCGCTGAGAGGTCTTACTTTGCGATATTCCCGAATTGCCTTGCGCGCCATAACTCCGTTCGCGCTCGGCCTGATCGGTTGTGTTGGTCCTGAACCTGACGTCAATGTGACGCAGTCTCTTGCGCATCTCGCGGGCGATGGCGATGCAATTGCGTATCACGTTGAGGGAGGGCCAGTGGATGTTGGGGAGGCTCCGGGTGAAGTCCTTGAGCTGCGCGAAGCGATCCGACGAAGCTTGCGACACGACCCAGGCATTCAGGCGGCCATCTCGCGTGTTCGACTCGCGCAGGCGGAAGCAAAGCAAGCGCGTCTACTGCCGAACCCAGTCTTAAGCGTCGTGTTTCGATTCCCCGAATCAGGCGGCGACGCAACGATCGAAGCTGGCTTGGCGGCGGAGCTGGTTTCTTTGCTCTCGCGTCCGGGCAAAGTCAGTGCCGCGGACAATCGCCTCCGCGCCTCTGCTGCGTCCGCGGTATCGGTTGCGCTTGATGTGATCGGCGAAGTGAAGCAACGGTATGTCGCGGTGCAATCGTTGGATGCTGCCCAAGGTGCACTTCAGGAACGCATGCAGATCGTCACGCGATTGCTGGACTTGGCGCGCTCGCGCCTCCGCGCGGGCGAGGGCAGCCGGCTGGATGTCGTGACATTGGATACGCAGCAGGTTGAACTCGAAGCCGAGATTGCCGATCGCCAATTGGAGCTGCGGGAGGAACGACTGGTATTGGCACGGCTGCTCGGTGAACCATCGGGTAGCACCAATTGGCGGTTGATGCCCTGGCATGTCGCGGAGATCAAGTCGCTCCCTGAGGAGAAATGGATCTCACTGGCCTTGCAGAACCGCCCGGAGGTGCAAGCGCAGCGATTTGAGCTTAGCGCGCTCGGCGCGGATCTCTCGATATCGCGCTTTGCTCCGTTCGATGGAGCGGAAGGCAGCGTCGATGCCGAGCGCGACGGAGGGAATTGGTCAGTTGGGCCGGGTCTCAGCGTGCCACTGCCGGTGTTCGATTTCGGACAAGCTCGAAGAGATCGGGCGCGTTCGGCGCTGGAAGAGGGACGCCACAACCTTACGCGACTACAGCGGCAGGTGATTGAGGAGACCCGGCGCGCGTATGCCGGGTTTACCGCGTCCCAGGAGAACCTGGTGCGGATACAAGACCGCCTCATCCCGCTGGCGCAGCAGCGGCTAGACCTGGCCGAAAACCAGTTTAAGGCCGGACAGGTTGATGTCACCGGCCTGCTCTTGGCGGAGCAAGATTTACGTGCGGCTCGCATCAGACTTGTGGAACTGCAAAGGCGCAACGCCGAAGCACTGATCCGTTTGCAGCGGGCGGCTGGAGGATTTGGCGAATCGCCGTCAACCGTGCCCGCCACGATCGAGGCGTCGCGCTAGACAAGTACTGGCCAGATCTCCCGGTTACACCACAGACGAAAGGCAGAAGCAGAATGGAAAGTCATTACAGCAAGACCCGGCGGAGCCGTTACAAGATGGGTAGTGTACGCTGGCGAGGGCTGCTGGCGCTTGCCCTTCCGCTCTTCATTGGCTTCGGTTGCGAACGCAGCAGCGCCAAGTCGCCCGAACCGGCCGCCGGAAAGCAGGACAAGGCCGCCGATTCGCACAAAGAAGGCGGCGGCGACGATCATGAAGGCCACGCGCATGGTGGAGACGAACACACTGATGAAGTGGTTCTCACTCCGCAGGCGATCCGAAGTCACGGGATAAAAGTATCACGGGCAAAACCGCGAAAGCTCACAGCGGTAATCATCGCACCCGGCCGCGTTGCATACAACGCGGAGAAGGTCGCTCACGTTGGCTCCGCAGTCACCGGCCGCGTTGCCCAACTCAAGGTGCGAATCGGCGATGTCGTGCAGACCGGCGACACTTTGCTGATTATCGATAGCCCGGAGTTGGGAGAGGCGCAAAGCGACTATCTTCAGAAACGCACGGCGGTCGAGATCGCTAAGCCGGCCGTGGACTTGGCTAAGAGCAGCTTCGAGCGAGCTCAGCAGCTTTACGACAAAGATCAGGGAATCGCCTTGACCGAAGTGCAGAAGCGTCAAGGCGAGTTCCAGGCTGCAAAGGGAAATCTCCAGTCCGCCACTGCCGCTCTAACCGCCGCCGAAAACAGGCTGCACCTGCTCGGCGTGAAGCAGGATGCTATCGAATCGCTTGCGCGCACCGGCGAGATCGATCCGCAGTACATCGTGCGTGCGCCCATAGGTGGTCGTGTGATTGAGCGCGAAGCCACGCTGGGCGAATTGGTCGGCCCCGACAAGGAGCGACTCCTGATGTTGGCGGACCTGAACCCAATCTGGGTTTCAGCCGACATTCCCGAAACGAACATCAGCCAGGTTTCCGTTGGCTCGAAAGTTGAGATCACTGTCCCGGCAATCGCTGTCGAATCCTTCGAGGGGATTGTGTCTTACGTGGCTCCGGAACTGGACCCGTCAACGCGAACCGCCCGTGTTCGAGTGGAAGTGCCCAACGACGGCACACGGCTGCTCCCGGGCATGTTTGCTACCGCATCTATCGCCGTCGGCGGATCAGCGGCTGAAGAAGCTATTCTCGCCGTTCCAGAAGAAGCAATTCAAACCGTCGAAGGTGAACCTTCAGTCTTTGTCCCTGTTGCCAATGAAGCCAACACATTCACCAAACGAGTTGTGGCGATCGGGCAATCAATCAGCGGTTTTGTGCCGATTTATGCCGGATTAAAGGAAGGCGAGAGTTTTGTCGCCAGCGGCAGTTTCATTCTGAAGGCTGAACTGGGCAAGGCCGGCGCTGCCCACGAGCACTAACACGGAGAGCGAAAATGAAAGAAATTCGAGCGATCGTACAGCCGCATATTGTCGGCCGCGTCATGGACGCGCTCCATGCGCTCCCGCATTTTCCAGGCGTGACGGTGTCAGATTGTCAGGGTCAGGGCCGCGGACGAGGAAGTGGCGGGCACTTCGAGGCAACGAGTGAGAACGTTTTCTTCGCAAAGAAAGTAAGGATTGAAATCCTCTGCGCCGACTCCCTGGCGGATGAACTGGTGGAGATCGTGCAGCTCGCTGCTCACACAGGCAATGCCGGGGACGGCGTAATCTCGGTTGCGAATCTCGACCACGTGGTCCGGATCCGGTCTGGTGAAGAGCCAGGTTAACGCGGTCTAAGGCGGCTGTAGAGCGTCACAGAGTGAAAGAAAGATTGCTGACGTGAGCACTGCAAAGACAAAACTCCGCCTGTCCGTATTGTTGCCCGACGTTGTCGATGAGCGCGATGCGTGCGTCGAGCGGCTGCGCGCGCTCATGACGGACGAGCAAGGCATAACTCAAGCGCATATTGGCGATGCGGATGGAATCAATGCACAATTTTGCCTTCACTATGATCCCGATCGCACTTCGCTGGCACGTGTGCAGACCGCGGTGCGGGCGGCTGGTGCGCGCATCTCCGATCAGTTTGGACATGCGACGATCAAAATACGAATGATCGATGCAGAAGACGGAGCGCGCAAACTGGAAATGTTCTTGAAGGCATTGAACGGCGTCATTGCGGCCGTTGCGAGCGTGCCGGCGCACGTCGTTCGTCTTGAGTTTGACCGCCGGCGTACGAGTGAAGCGGCGATCGTCCAGCGTTTGGCTAGCGCCGGTTGGAATCCGGCGGGTGGGCCTGCTCAAACACCGCCAACTCAAGATGCGCATCCTGGAAGTGGCGAGTCATGGTTCGCCAAGAATCGCGAACTGGTCTGGAGTCTGATCGCAGGACTGTGCTTGTTGATTGCCTTTTGCATCGAGCGATGGTTGGGCCTGTCTCGCCCCATCGCAATCGGCCTTTATCTCGTCTCATATGCGTTTGGATCTTTCGGCATGCTGCGGCACCTTTTTGCCGTATTGCGCCAAGGCCGGTTTGCCTTCGACATCGACCTGCTGATGCTGCTCGCCGCGATTGGAGCAGCTGCGCTGGGGAAATGGGCCGAGGGCGCGTTCCTGTTGTTTCTGTTTGCGCTGGCACACTCACTGGAACATTACGCGCTGGAGCGGGCGCGCGGTGCCATACGAGCACTGGCCGATCTCGCCCCGCCGATTGCGCGAGTCGTGCGGAGTGGTCGCGAGGTCGAAACCCCGGTTGACGACGTCAAGGTTGATGACGTTGTAGTGGTTCGCCCGGCGGAGCGCATTCCAGTGGATGGCGTTGTTCAGTCTGGCCAGTCGGCCGTGAATCAAGCGCCGGTCACCGGCGAATCCGTTCCCGTCGAGAAATCCAAGGGAGAACAGGTGTTTGCCGGCACGATCAACGGTGAAGGCGCGCTGGAGATTCGAACCACCCGCGCTGTTGGCGATCGAACGCTCGACCGCGTCATCAAGCTGGTCGAAGAAGCCCAGACCCAGAAGGCTCCGACGCAGTTGTTTACGGAACGGTTCGAGCGTGTCTTCGTGCCGCTCGTGCTGGTCGCAGATGTACTGCTCATTGTGGTTCCTCCCTTGATGGGTTGGTGGGCGTGGTCAACGAGCTTCTATCGAGGAATGGCGCTGCTCGTCGGAGCGTCTCCGTGCGCGCTGGCGCTCGGAACACCATCGACAGTCCTTTGCGGCATCGCACAGGCTGCTCGAAACGGGGTCCTGATCAAGGGTGGCGTGCACTTGGAAAACCTGGGGTTGATCAAAGCGCTGGCCCTGGACAAGACTGGAACGTTGACGATCGGCAAACCGGAAGTCACTGATCTCGTGCCCGAGAGTGGCGTCACCGCGGAAGAACTTTTGAGGATCTCCGCGGCCGTCGAGCGACGCTCGCAACATCCGCTGGCACTCGCGATTGTGAAACGTGCCGAAGCAGATCGTTTGGAACTGCCGCAGGCAGGAGACCTTGAGTCGTTGACCGCACGCGGCGTTCGGTCTTCGGTCGATGGCCAGATGGTTGAGATCGGAAGCCTGCGACTGTGGCAACTGGATGAAGTTGCGGTGCCTGAGTCGATCCGACAGTCCCTTGATCGACTCAAGTCGGCGGGCCGCAGCGTGATGGCGGTGCGGCATGGGCAACGCTGGCTTGGAGTCATTGGCATAGCGGATCGCCCGCGTGAGAACGTGCGGGCGACGCTGGACCGCATTCGCGAATTGGGCGTGAAGCCGCTGGTCATGCTGACCGGCGACAACGAAGGGGTTGGGCGCGCAATCGGCGCCGAAGTTGGCGTGGACGAAGTGCGGGCAGACCTTCTTCCCGAAGACAAAGTGCGGATTGCGCAGGAGCTGCAAGCGCGCTATGGAGCGGTGGGCATGGTCGGGGATGGCGTGAATGACGCACCCGCTCTGGCGAATGCGACCATAGGCATAGCCATGGGCGGCGCCGGCACGGCAGCTGCGTTGGAGACCGCCGATGTCGCATTGATGGGAGATGATCTTGGCAAGCTTGCCTACGGCATTAACCTCTCGCGACGCGCCCGGGCAATCATCCGGCAGAACATATTGATCTCGATGATAGTTGTAGCATTGCTCATGTTAGCGACAGCAACTGGTTCTATCGGCATAGGCGTGGCGGTGGTACTTCACGAAGGCAGCACCTTTGTCGTCATTTTCAATGCGCTCCGCCTCTTGATGTTCAACGATACGAAAGACTAAAGGCAAATCCATGCTCGAACGCGTACTTCAATTCTCGATTCGCAACCGTTGGCTGGTCGTTCTGATCACTGTGCTTGCGGGCGCGGTCGGCGTTTATTCGCTGCAACGCCTGCCCATCGACGCCGTGCCGGACATCACCAATAACCAAGTCCAGATCAACATCGTTTACGCGTCGCTCTCGCCGTTCGAAATCGAAAAGCAGGTGACTTTCCCGATTGAGACGGCGTTGGCTGGGATTCCGGGTCTGGAGTACACGCGGTCTCTGTCGCGGAACGGCTTCTCCCAGGTAACCGCCGTCTTCGCGGACAGCGTGGACATCTACTTCGCACGGCAGCAAGTCGGCGAACGACTGCGCGAGGCCGGCGAATCATTACCGCCGGGGGCCGAACCGGTGATGGGACCGATCTCCACTGGCTTGGGCGAAGTCTACATGTACACGGTGCATTACGAGCATCCCGCGGGAACGGGCGCGGAGGCGAAGGATGGTGAACCCGGCTGGCAGAGCGACGGCGCATACCTCACGCCAGAAGGCGAGCGGTTGAGCACCGAAGTTGAGCGGGCCGCATATCTTCGGACCGTGCAGGATTGGATCATTCGACCCCAGTTGAAAAATGTGCTCGGCGTGGCGGGCGTCGATTCGATCGGGGGGTACCAGAAGCAGTATTTCGTTCAGCCGGATCCGATGAAGTTGGTGAGCTACGGCCTCACTTTTCATCATGTCATCGAAGCGCTGGAGAAGAACAACGTCAGCACCGGCGCGGGCTTTATCGAGCACAAAGGCGAAGCCTACAACGTCCGCGTGACTGGGCGCATCAGCAACGAGGAGGAGATTCGCAACATTATCATCGGGTCGAGCAACGGAACGCCGGTTTACATCAGAAATGTTGCTACGGTCGGCGTGGGTCGGGAACTGCGCACGGGCAGCGCAAGCGAAGACGGCGAAGAGGTGGTGGTCGGTACGGCGCTGATGCTGATCGGCGAAAACAGTCGAACGGTTGCCAAGGCAGTTGACGAGAAGATGTCCGAAGTGAACCGAGCCCTGCCGGCGGACATTCAAGCGAAGGCAGTTCTGAATCGCACAACGCTGGTCAACGCCACGATCAATACCGTCACAAAGAATCTGGCCGAAGGCGCAATCCTGGTTATCGTGATCCTCTTTCTGCTATTGGGCAACTTCCGAGCCGCGTTGATCACCGCGCTGGCAATCCCACTATCGATGTTCTTGACAGCAATAGGCATGGTGCAGGCCGGTATCAGCGGGAACCTGATGAGTCTGGGCGCGATCGACTTCGGCCTGATCGTGGATGGATCTGTCATCATTGTCGAGAATTGCTTGCGAATGCTTGCCGAGCGACAGCATCAGCTCGGAAGAAAACTAACGTTGTCCGAACGCATGGAGACTGTGTTCGAGGCGAGCAAACAGGTTCGAAGCGCCACCGCGTTCGGCGAAGCGATCATCATCACGGTGTACATTCCTATTCTCGCCTTGACTGGCGTGGAAGGAAAGATGTTTCACCCGATGGCCATGACCGTGATCTTCGCGCTGGTTGCGGCTTTCGTTCTGTCGCTCACGTTTATTCCGGCAATGGTCGCGTTGGGAGTGACCGGCCGCGTTCGCGAGAAGGAGAATTTCCTGATTCGCGGCGCCAAGGCGATTTACGCTCCGACGTTGCGGGCAGCGGTACGCGGTCGCTGGATTGTGGCGCCACTGGCAGTCGTGGCGTTTTTGGGATCGCTCCTGCTGTTCTTGCGCATGGGACAGGAATTCATTCCCACGCTCGACGAGGGAAACATCGCGATGCACGCGATGCGCATCCCCAGCACCGGTATCACGCAGTCCTCTGAGATGCAGTTCGAAGTTGAAAAGGCAGTCAGCGAGTTTCCTGAAGTGGCGTTCGTGTTTTCCAAGACCGGAACCGCTGAGATGGCTTCCGATCCAATGCCGCCAAATGTGTCAGACACATTTATCATGCTCAAGCCGTCAACGGAGTGGCGCAGCGAGAAGGAACTGGACCGACTTATCTCCGAAGCCCAGGAGCGAGCCGAGGCGGCCGATGCGCACGCCGAACACGGCGAAGGCGAAGAAGGTCACGGTCACGGGCCGCCGCCGACAGGGCACAAAGGCAAGGTGATCAAGCTGCTGGAACTTGCACTGAGCCAGATACCCGGAAACAACTATGAGTTTACGCAGCCAATTCAGATGCGCTTTAATGAACTCATCGCCGGCGTGCGTGGCGACGTGGCCGTGAAAGTCTACGGCGACGAGTTCGAGAAGATGGTCCCGACGGCCGAAGCGATAGCAAATGTTCTTCGCAGCACGGCCGGCAGCGCCGACGTTAAGGTGGAGCAAACCACCGGTCTGCCCATGATGACCATCGACCTCGACCGTGCGGCACTCGCCCGCTATGGACTGAACGTCGCCGATGTTCAAGACGTGATCAACATTGCGATCGGCGGTCGTGAGGCCGGATTGGTGTTCCAAGGCGATCGTCGTTTCGACCTTGTCGTTCGGCTGCCCGACCAGATTCGATCACGCGTGGGCGAGTTGCAAAACCTGCCGATTCCACTTCCGCCCCGGGGGCGGGAACCGGAATCACTGGCCAGCGCCGCCGACAAGGGACTCACCAATTTCGTCAGTCCGCCGTTTGTTGCTTTGGGAACGATCGCGCGAATCGAAGTGGCCGAGGGCCCAAACCAGATCAGCCGAGAGAACGGCAAGCGCCGCGTCGTGGTGCAGTGCAATGTGCGCGATCGCGACATTGGTTCGTTCGTCAATGAGGCACAGGCCAGCATCGCCAGTCAGGTGAAGCTGCCGCCGGGAACCTGGCTGGACTGGGGTGGCCAGTTCGAAAATCTGGTGGCGGCGCGCCAACGGTTGATGATCGTTGTTCCGATTTGCTTCTTCCTGATTTTTCTCTTGCTGTTCAGCACCTTCAACTCTGTGAAGTATGCGTTTATGGTGTTCACATGCGTGCCGCTCGCCCTGACGGGCGGGATTATCGCGCTGTGGTTGCGCGGAATGCCATTTTCCATTTCAGCGGCCGTTGGGTTCATTGCGCTGTCAGGCATCGCGGTTCTTAACGGCTTGGTCATGGTGACGTTCATCAACCAGTTGCGCCAGGAAGGCAACGACCTGGAGGACGCGATCATCCGCGGCTCCTTGACGCGATTGCGACCCGTTCTGATGACGGCGTTGGTCGCGGCGCTGGGCTTCGTGCCGATGGCGCTGGCCAAGGGGCGCGGCGCGGAGGTCCAGAAACCGCTGGCCACGGTCGTGATCGGAGGAATCGTGTCGTCAACGCTGCTGACTCTGGTCGTCTTGCCGGCGATATACCGTATGTGGCACGTCACAAGTCGGACGCGGCGGAGTGAAACGACCGGAGCACCTCCCGCTGGCGTCGGCGATGGACACGAGGTCAAACAAGGGGCTATTGCGGAACATTAGATTCGGGGCATGACATGAGGGTTCCACAAATATTTGATACGACTGTGCATGATCCGTTCGACTGCATTCGCCGCGAACGGCAGGAACCAACACCGCCTCATGAAGGGGCGGCACCCCACGCATGCTTAAAGAATTTTCTTTCGGTCGGCACTCGACGCCGCTGTCGGCGTAGAAGTGTTTTGTTTTATCAGGCTTGATCCCGGCCTCAGGCCCGACACATGGTAGCACTCATTCAAGGAGTTGTTTATGCGCAAGGTCTTCTTCATTTTCGGTTCGGTAGCGATTGCAAGCGCCTATGCGTTAGCGGGATTCTCGGCACCTACATCGCCCGTGCACTTGGGTCGTCTGGAGCCCGACGACAAACACGAGCATAAAGAAGGAGAAAAGCACGAGCACAAGGATGATGATGCACACAAGGGTGAGAAGAAGGATCTTGGCCAGAAGGCGATCGGCTCTTACACAGTGCAGGTGACGCAACAGGGCGACGTGAAAGCAGGCGAAGAGGCTGTATTTGTACTCGTCCTCGCGGGCGCTTCGGAGAAGCCGAAGGCGGTGCGCGGGTGGATCGGCGTCGAAAGCGGCGAACGATCAATTAAGAGCAAAGCGGAAGACGAAGGCGAGGAGTTTCATCTCCATCACCCGGTTTCCAAGCCTTTGCCGGAGAAGAGCAAACTCTGGATCGAGGTTGAGACGTCGTCGGGAAAGACGAAAAATTCATTCGATACGAAGTGAGTCGCTTGAGACCGAGGGCAGAGCGTGAGACGCAAGAAAAAGCGTCGCCAAAGCAACATGGAGCGCACGGCAGCCTCGCACGTCGGCAGCTGTGCGCTCCTGTGCTGGAGTGTCACCCTCATGACATGGGGGCACACTGCTTGGGCGATCTATTCAATCGTCTTACGACAGGTGCATGTGCATCTTTACGGGTGGATCGTTGCGCTTGCCGTCTTTTTTCCAATCTTGGCAACGGTGCTGACCGTCGAGTGGCTGCGCGCGAGGCGTAAGCAATAGGCAACATATGCGTGGTAAAGATCAAGAAGATCATGAGGCGAACAGTGAGGGAATGACCGCGCCCGCCACAGGGGGTGACGCTGCGCCATCGCCGCCGCCAATCGTAAATGCACGAAACGGCGGTTTGGTTGAGCGACCCGGAGTTGATAAGTCCGGAACAGACGCACTGGAGCCTACGGTTGTTACAGACGCGACAACTATATTGCGGACATCAGGTTTCGGGCAAGCAGCGAACTCATCGGTTTTTTCCGCTCGCATGATCCAGTAGGACGATTTACGAATGTCAAGGAATGGTCAAAGCAACACTCGCCGCAGACGTAGCGAATTTCCAATCACTGATACTGAACTGAGACTCATCGCTGCTGCGGCGATGATGGGGCTAAGCAGGATGCCGAACAACGGGTACAGAACTCCGGCAGCGACCGGAACCCCGAGCGCGTTGTAGATAAATGCAAAGAACAGGTTCTGGCGGATGTTTCGCATGGTCGCGCGACTGAGTGTGCGGGCGCGAGCGATGCCAAGCAAGTCGCCCTTCACGAGCGTCACTCCCGCGCTCTGCATCGCCACGTCGGTCCCCGTTCCCATCGCAATCCCGACATGGGCTTGCGCCAGTGCTGGTGCATCGTTCACGCCGTCGCCTGCCATCGCGACCACGCGGCCCTCGTCCTGCAACCGCTTGACGTACTGACTCTTCTGATCCGGCAGAACCTCCGCTTCAACTTGATCGATGCCGAGCTGCTGGGCGACGGCTTGGGCCGTCGTTCGGCTGTCGCCGGTCAGCATGACCACTCGCACTCCACTTTCGTGCAGCTTGGCGATCGCGTCCGGCGTAGATGCCTTGATTGGGTCGGCCACGCCGATCAGGCCCGCCGGTTTACCGTCTACGGCGACGAACATTACAGTCTGACCTTCGCCGCGCAGACGTTCTGCATGTTGGGCCAACCCGCCCGCATCGACGCCGATCTCTTCGAGTAGTTTCTTGTTTCCCAGGGCGACGGCGTGTCCATCAACGGTCCCCGTGATCCCCCGACCCGTGAGCGATTGAAATTGTTTCGTGTCCGTCAGTTCGAGTTTCCGCGCTTGAGCGCCCGCAACAATTGCGGCGGCTAAAGGATGCTCACTGCCGCGTTCCACGCTCGCCGCCAAACGTAGCAATGACGATTCATCATGCCCAGGGAGGGCGATGACTGAAACAAGCTTTGGTTTGCCTTCGGTGAGAGTGCCGGTCTTATCAACGATGAGCGTGTCCACCTTCTCCATTACTTCCAGCGCCTCGGCATTCTTGATGAGCACTCCGACGCCGGCCCCGCGACCGACGCCTACCATAATCGACATCGGCGTCGCCAGACCGAGCGCGCACGGACATGCGATAATGAGGACGGCGACCGCGTTCACCACGGCATAGGCCAAAGCGGGTGTTGGGCCAAGGATTGCCCAGGCAATGAACGTCAGCGCGGCGACAACGATTACGGCTGGCACGAACCAAGCTGAGACCACATCAACCAATCGCTGAATGGGAGCTCGGCTGCGCTGGGCTTCGCTGACCATCTGCACGATCTGCGCAAGCAGCGTATCGCGGCCGACCCGCTCAGCGTGCATGATGAAGCTGCCCGTACCGTTTACTGTGCCGCCGGTCACCTTGTCTCCGGTGTTTTTCTCCACTGGGATCGGCTCGCCGGTCATCATCGATTCATCAATTGCGCTGTTGCCGTCGAGGATGGTCCCGTCCACTGGAACTTTCTCGCCTGGACGCACGCGCAGCCGTTGACCGACTGCAACTTGCTCCAGCGGCAAGTCCGCCTCCGCGCCGTCATCATGCACGAGCCGCGCTGTCTTTGGTGCCAGGCCGAGAAGCGCCCGGATCGCGCCGCTGGTCTGGCTGCGGGCGCGAAGTTCGAGAACCTGGCCGAGCAAAACGAGTGCAGTGATGAGTGCAGCGGCTTCGAAGTACAGGCCCACGTTCCCACTGGAATCGCGGAACGATGCGGGGAAAACACCAGGCACGATGGTGGCCACGATGCTGTAGAGATAAGCCACGCCCACGCCCATCGCGATGAGCGTGAACATGTTGAGATTGCGGTTGACCAGCGACTGCCAGCCGCGGACGAAAAGCGGCCAACCCGCCCAAAGCACAACAGGAGTCGAAAGGATGAACTCGGCCCAGCTCATCACGCGCGCGGATGCCAGATGCGTGAAAGGATTGCCGGGGATGAGGTGGCCCATCGCCAACACCAGGACGGGCATAGCGAATATGACGGAGACCCAAAACCGCCGGGTCATGTCGGTTAATTCGGGGTCGGCCTCGTGCTCGGCTGTAATGGTGCGCGGTTCCAACGCCATGCCACAGATGGGGCAGTTGCCCGGCTCGTCGCGGACGATCTGCGCGTGCATGGGGCAGACGAATTGTGTTTTAATCGTTGGTGCCGTCACCTCTACCGGCTCCAATGCCATTCCGCATTTGGGACACGAGCCCGGGCCGATCTTCCGGACCTCGGGGTGCATCGGACATGTGTAGGTGTGTTGATCGTCCGCAGTCTTCGAGGACTGAGATTTGGCGTGTAGCGCGCCCGCGGATGCTTCGGTGGCCGCCAGCGATGCCGGCTTGCATGATGCTGCGTCAGCAGATTCCGCCAGCGTGTAGTCGCCCGCGCTGCGAACGGCCGAGTTCAGTTCGGCTGTCGGGATGTGTCGGGTCATTTCGATCTTTGCACGCGGCGGGTTCAACGACACAATTGCCGCTGAAACGCCCGCGATGGATTGCAGCGCCGACCTGACGCGTCCTACGCAACTCTCACAATGCATTCCATGGATGAAGTAGGTGTGGGTCATGATGACGAATCTCGGTAGTCACGGCCTGGTGCGACCACGTTTACGACACACCACTGCCGACCCGGTGGTTTCCCGTCGAGCGGGGGAGCGTTCGAAGAATTTCAGGCGTTCGCCGCCGCCAACGTCCGACACTCGTCACCGCACCTGAGGCTAGCCTGAGGACAGCACGTGGAGCGACAGAAGGTGTGCTCTCGCGCCGCTGCGTCGGGAACCTTACTCTTCTTAATGATCCATCAATGCGATTTGCAAACCTCCAATGCGTTCGGGCCACACGTGGGGCAGGTGTGTTCGAGTTTTCCAGTAGCAAAAAAGTTCTCGGCCATGCCCTTGCAGTCCGGGCAGGTCATGCTCTTGCGCGAGGAATAAGCCACAACGCGGCCCTTTTGCTTGATGGGCAGCTTGACCCAGGTGGTTTCACACTTGGCGCACATGACTGCGTCTTGGGTCATGTCACTGGACGCCGTGGCCGGCTTATTGGCCTGGCAACCCGCTGCCAGAAGCATTGCCGCGGTTGTGAGCGTCGTGGAGAGAATCGTGGTTCGAAACATGAGACGTTCCTTTCTGAGGAGAAAAGCGGTTGGTCTGATTCTAAGAGAACTTGTAAGCCGTCATATGGACATCGATGGCTGCCCGAGCACCGCTGGTTGACTGATAACCGCTAAGAACAACCGCGACACCATCCGGTATCGCCTGAAACGTGATTGTTCTTCAGGTCATGTCGCCTCCGGTAACATTGAGCCCGCCGGCCGAAAATCGCAAAAGCCATTCGGGCGTTGTATTCTCTTGAACGAAACGGGCCTGTTCCCAGGTTCCATTTTTCGGGATTATTCAGATTGAACCTTTTCGAGCCCCTGATCCGTTCAGTGGCTTGAGAGGTCGAAAGTGCCCAGCCATTGCGTTACGCCGACAACGCCACATCGAGGTTTATGGAGCTGTTCTGGCCCCATCGCGATGTGGTGGTCCGCACGGCTCGCGTTCTCATGCGGCATCAAGCGGAGGCTGACGATCTTGCGCAGGAGACCATGTTGAAGGCCTTCCGTGCGGTAGATCGGTTCGAGGCCGGAACGGACGCGCGAGCGTGGCTGCTGACGATACTTCGGAACTCGCGCGTCGATCGACTGCGGTCAAACGCAGTTCGCGCGACGGTGAGCCTGGAGGCGGTGGTCGCAGCCGACGCGGTGCAAGAGAGCAGTGAACCGCACCAGTATGCGCCGTCGACAGATCCAGATTTGATTCTGGAGCAGTTCTCGGATGCCGAAGTCATTGATGCATTACAGGAGCTTTCGGAAGACATGCGCTGGACGTTGCTGTTGATTGACGTCGAAGGGCTTGATCACGCTGATGCAGCGCAGATCCTTCAGGTCCCAATCGGCACGATTAAGTCGCGTGCCCATCGAGGTCGACTGATTCTGCGCGATCGGCTTGAAAGCCGGGCGAAACAAATGCGACTGATCCGGTAGAAGGCCGGAGGAACTATGAGCGAGCAAGACCATTCAGATGAGGTGACGCAAGCCATAAGCAAGCGGCTGGCGAAGCTCCGGTCGCGCCCCGTTGACCTCTCGACATTTGATGCGCGGCTAAAAGCCGCACTACCGCCGTCAACTGACAGTTCACGGCCTCACGTGCTTCTGTGGCCCTTTGTTTCCCCTTTGCGAGCTGTCGCGGCCAGCCTCGTTGTCGGAGCTTTGTTGGCGGCGGTTGTCCTCTTAAGCAGTTCGTCGCCCGCGCTTGCCACGCCGCAGCGTATGGCCGACATCTACAACAGCGCCGTGGATCGCAAGAACCATCCGACGACCGTTAGCACCGCCAACGAGGCGCGTGAGGTCTTGCGGCGGAAGTGGCCCGACGCTCCGGTTGTTCCCGAGGTGCAGGATCTCCAGCTGATGCACTGCTGCGTACACGAGATCGGCCGTAAGCAGATGGCCTGCGTGACGTTTCTCGTTGAAGAGCAGCCGGTGACGCTAGCGTTCGCTTCATCGCGCGACGTTCGCTCGCCCCACGGCGAGACGAAGGTCATTGATGGTCAGAGCTTCGTCGTCGGTTCCGCCGACGGCGTGAATATGGTCATGTCCGAGCGCGGCGGCACCTGGATGTGCCTGATGGGCAAGTTGTCCGTTGAGCGATTGTCTGAAATCGCGAGAACCATCAGGGATTGAACTACCCGCCGTTCCATTTCTTCGGCGCCAGCACTTTTTTCAGCAGTATGGAACTTTTCGCGTGGTGCGCCTCGTTCTGAGGTTAGCGTGCCGAGGGTGTCCCCCCGGCCGGACTTGAGCTACAGCTATTGGAATGGATCGTCACGATGGTGCGCCTGGTAATGGTCACGCTGATGCTTGCGATTTCTGGTTGTGTGATCAAACCGGCGGAAGCTGATCGTGAATCGTACCGCCTTGATGCCGCGGGTCGGGCGCTCGGTTACGTGACCAAACGCCACATTCCCACGACCCGCCCTAACGCACCTCAGCTTCCACCTGCCCCGACTTGGCGCGACGTTTTGCATCGCGCGTTCATCGCCAACGGAGAGTTGGAAGCATCATTCCACGAGTGGGCGATGGCGGTTGAACGAATCGACCAAGCGGGCACATGGCCGACAGAGAATGTCGAACTTGGCTTTGATTACATGTTCTCCGCCGAGCGAATGAAGACGTTCGATCGAATGACGTTTTCGGCTGGTCTCATGGACGCTTCGGCATTGCCGAACAAGACATATGCCAATGCCTCGGTCGCGTGGCGTGATGCGCAAGCGGCGGGAGAGCGATTTCGCGCGGCGAAATTCGACCTTCAGATGCGAGTGCTTCAAGCCTGGGCTGACTATGCGCTCCAAGCGGAGCGCCTGCGTATTCAGGAACAGAACCTCAGTCTGTTACAGCTTGTCAGCGATACCGCCGCTAGTCGAGTTCGCGCGGGTGGCCCGCAGCAGGACCAGTTGCGGGCGAACGTCCAGCTTCGACTTGCCGCGAACGAGTTGGCTACGGCGAAGGCTTCGTTGGACCAGCAGCGCACGACGCTGAATGCTTTGCTGCAGCGAGATCCGAACGAAGCGCTGCCACCACCGCCCACATTGCCCGTGCCGCGCCCGATCGGCGCCAGCGACGAAGCACTCGCCGCTGCTGGCGTCAGCAACAACCCAGAGCTTGCAGCGCTTGGCTTCGAGGCCAAGGCCCGCGAGGCCGCGATCCAACGCGCTCGACTTGAGTACCTTCCCGAGATCAATCCGATGGCCGCGTTCACCGGCTCCGTCAGTCAGTCGCTGGGCGCGGCAATCACACTGCCGACTCAACTACCGCGAATTCGGGGGATGATCGCCGAAGCTCGCGCAGACCTTCGACGCGTGGAAGCCCTCTCGCGGCAGACTCAGTTTGATCGCGCGGGGAAGTTCGCGGCCACGCTGATCGCCCTACGTGACGCAGAACGCCGTGCCGCAGCCTTTGAGTCCGAAGTGCTGCCATCGGCTCAGCAGACCGTTGAGTTGACGCGACGTGGCTATGGCGCGGGTACCGCCACTTACCTCGATGTGATCGATACCCAGCGGACGCTTCTGGACGTTCGGTTGCTGGCAGCCGAGGCCAGAACCATTCGTGAGCGTATGCTCGCAGAACTCGAAGCGCTCGCGGGCATGGATGTCGAAACTGTTCGAAGTGAAGAATGAGACCGATTTTCCGGAGTTGTTTATGAACGTCATCACACCATCATCTACACAGCCATCCACGAACGCCCATCAGGTTCAGGGGATGGACAGTGCCGCAGCCGAAGCAGAGCGACGGTTTGCCCGACCCAAAAAGATTGCCTGGACCGCGGTACTCGTTGGCGTGGTTGCGATCGTGGCGTTCGTGGCGGGTCGCCAGTTCGCCAGCGGGCCTGGCAGCAAGTCACCGGCATCATCCGCCCACTCGTCCGTCGCCGGAGCGTCTTCACAACCCGCCGCGGGCGCAGCACAGTTGTGGACGTGCTCGATGCACCCGCAGGTCATTCAGCCCGATCCGGGCATTTGCCCGATCTGCCACATGGAGTTGACGCCGCTCAAGGCAGACGGCTCTGCCGCGGCGGGAGGTGTCATCACCATCGATCCCGTCGTCGTGCAGAATATGGGTGTGCGGGTCGCCCAAGTCACGCGCGGCCCGATCATGCAATCGGTGCGTGTTGTGGGTTACCTGGAGGAACCCGAGCCGCTGCACCGCGATATCAATTTACGAGTGAACGGATGGATTGAGAAGCTGCATGCCAACATTGATGGCATGGTAATCACTAAAGACCAACCACTTTTCGACCTGTACAGCCCCGAGCTGACCGTCGCCATTGATGAGCTGATAGCCGCCCGGCGACAGGCAGCGTCTGTAATCGATAATTCGAGCGGGAAGACCCTGGTAGATACTTCGCAGCGGAAGCTCGCGCAGTTCGGACTGACTTCGGAACAGATTGACTCGTTCGGGCGACTGGACACTGCCCCGGCAACCGTGCCCATCCTCGCCCCGATAGACGGTCACCTGACCGTGAAGATGGTATACGAAGGTGCAGCCGTAAAGGCCGGCGATCTTGTAATGCGCATCGCGAACCGGCACTTGATGTGGATCGATGCGCAAGTGCCAGAGTCTCAGATGTCGCTGGTGAGCAACGGGCAGCCTGTGCGGGCGAGGCTCGTTTCGCAACCGGGCAAGACCTATACCGGCAAGGTGCTCTTCGTTCATCCGCACCTCGACGCGCAAACTCGAACCGCGCTCGTTCGAATCGAAATCGCGAATCAGGATCTCGCACTGCGCCAAGGCATGTACGCAACGGTTGAGATTCTCGCCGACGCGTATCGCGAGGCACTGGTGATCCCCAATGAAGCTGTCATTGATTCCGGTCGCCGCCAACTCGTATTCGTTTCGCTTGGAGAAGGTCGATTCGCGCCGAGAGATGTGACGCTAGGGTTGCCCGGACAGGACGGCACGGTTGAGGTCGCGGTCGGGTTGGCCGACGGTGACGCCGTGGTGACCAGCGGTCAGTTCCTGCTCGACAGCGAGAGCCGCTTGAAAGAAGCAGTGGCCAAGCACTTGAGCGGCGGCCTGCCAGGCCATTCCGGACACGAATCCACGCCTGGAATGCGGGCTAACACTGACTCGGCGCTGCCGGCGAGTCAGCCTGCCGCAATGGAGCGCATTGCGATACCGCATGCCGATGACATGGTGCGTGAATATCTGACACTGGCCCAAAAACTCGGTGCTCGCCAGGAAGCAGAAACGCCAGTCGATGCCGACGCTCTGATTCGAACAGCAACCTTGGCTTCAGAGCACGCCACTGGAGATGCGGCCGCGCTTCCCAAGAAGCTCGCCGAGGCTGCGGCGAAGTTAAGGGATCAACCGATCGCGGAGCAACGCAAGGCCTTTGTCGCGGTAAGCGATGCCGCCATAGAACTCGCTCGTCGCGCCAAGTTGTCACAGAATCCGTTGCTCTACGTGATGCACTGTCCGATGGCGTTCGAGGACAAAGGCGCGCATTGGATGCAGCGCGAAGAGGAGTTGGCGAATCCGTACTACGCAACGCAGATGAAACGGTGCGGCGAAGTCATCGAACGGCTCGAAGTAAAGTGAGTAGGACATGATCGCGCGCATTATCGAGCTTTCGGTACGGAACAAGTTTCTTGTCCTGCTGCTGACTGGAATCCTGACAATTTTGGGAATCTGGGCGTCGTTCAACATTCGGTTGGATGCGTTGCCGGATTTGTCGGACGTTCAGGTCATCATCACTACGGAGTTTCCCGGCCAGAACCCGCAGGTGGTCAACGATCAAGTGACCTACCCGCTTACCAGCGCGCTGCTGGGCGTGCCGGGTGCTAAGGACGTGCGCGGGTTCAGCATGTTCGAGCAATCGTTCGTGTACGTGATCTTTGAGGACGGCACTGACATTTACTGGGCGCGCAGCCGCGTGCTGGAATACCTGAACTTCGCCAGGGACCGCCTGCCGCCCAATGTGCAGCCAAAACTCGGACCCGATGCAACCGGCCTCGGTTGGGTCTTCCAATATGTGTTGTATCCCGGTTACTACAGCCCGGATCACCCTCAGGGGCTTTGGCGGGATGACGCCAACGACAAATGGTACGCATCTCGTGACGCCGCTCCGACCGAGCGACGCGACGAACTCCGCCGCGTCCGCGCGTTTGAGAAGCCCGGCAGTTGCCCGCTCACCGGAAAGCCGCTGGTCTCATCGCAGCAGGATCTGGCGTCTTTGCGTTCACTGCAAGATTGGTATCTGCGCTTCCCGCTGACAAGTGTGGAAGGTGTCAGCGAAGTTGTCGCCATCGGCGGTTTCGTGAAGCAGTATCAGGTCGTTCTCGACCCCGCAAAGCTTCAGGCGTTCGGGATAGGCACTTCCGAAGTCATGATGGCGCTCCAGCGCAGTAACAACGACGTCGGCGGAAGCGTCGTCGAGCAGGCCGAAAACGAGTTGATGGTGCGATCGCGCGGATACCTTCAGGGGGTCGACGATATCGCCAAAATTGTGGTCGGAATGCCGCAAGGAACCGATGGCGACATGGCCGCCGGCGCTGGCGCGCGAGGAACACCGATCCTGCTTCGCGACGTGGCGACAATCCAAATCGGCGGGGAAATGCGCCGCGGCATCGGTGAACTCGACGGTCGCGGCGAAGCCGTCGGCGGCATCGTCGTATCGCGATTTGGCGAGAATGCGTTCGCGGTCATCGAGCGAGCCAAGGTGAAGCTGGCCGAACTTGAAGGTGGATTGCCGCCCGGCGTGTTCATTAAGACGACCTACGATCGCTCCGCTTTGATCGATCGCGCTGTCGGAACGCTCCGGCGGGCCGTCATTGAGTGTCTGATTGTCACCGCGCTAATCTGCATCGCTTTTCTTTTTCACTTCCGCAGCGCGCTAGTCGCCATTCTGGTCCTTCCGATTGGGCTGCTCGCGTCGATTCTGGTGATGAACCTGTTGGGGATCAACGCCAACATCATGAGCTTGGGAGGATTGGCACTGGCGATCGGCGTGATGGTGGACTCCGCCGTTGTCATGATCGAGAACGCGCACAAGCACCTTGAGGAGGCTCGCGAACATGGATCGACGCGAACCCGGCCGGAAATCATTCTGCGAGCCGCGCAAGAAGTGGGTCCGAGCCTGTTCTTCTCGCTCTTGATCATCACCGTGTCGTTTCTGCCGATCTTCGTCCTCGGCGAGCAATCCGGTCGGCTGTTTCGTCCGCTCGCCCTGACCAAGACATTCGCCATCGCCGCCGGCGCGATTCTCGGCCTGACCATCGTGCCTGTGTTGATGATCCTGCTGATCCGTGGTCGCATCCCGACCGAAGACCGCAATCCGCTCAACCGCTTCAGCCAGCGCATCTACGAACCGTTGTTCTGGTGGGTGATGCGCCATCCGTTCGCGACATTGGCGATCACGGTGTTGCTCGGCGCCAGCACCATTTACCCCATCACCAGACTCGGCAGCGAGTTCATGCCGCCGATGGATGAAGGCGATCTGCTCTACATGCCAACCGTTGACCCTAGTGTCAGCGTCACCAAGGCGAAAGAACTTCTCCAGCAGACGAACAAGCTCATCGCCACTTTCCCGGAGGTGATAACGGTCCACGGAAAGATCGGCCGGGCTGAAAGCGCGACCGACCCTGCGCCGTTGAGCATGATCGAGACGGTCGTGCAGTTGGAGACCGATCGCAGCAAATGGCGACAGCGCCCCGTCGACTACTTCTTTAGTGACTGGCCGGCAATTCTAAAGTGGCCGCTGACAAAGTCGTTCTGGCCGGAGCGCCGCACCATCAACATTCAGGAATTGAAGTTCGGCTGGACCGACCCGGACGGCACGCAACATCCCGGTCTGAACACCGCCGTGAGCTTTCCCGGGATGGCCAACGCATGGCCGTTCCCGATCGAGAATCGCATCAACATGCTCAGCACGGGCATCAAGACGCCGGTTGGCATCAAGGTGATGGGGCCGAATCTGGACGAACTGTCGCGCCTGGCCGAAGAGGCCGCCAGCATCGTGCGGACGATTCCCGGAACGCTCAGCGCGTATCCGGAACGAACCACCGGCGGCTACTACCTGGATTTTGATATCGACCGCGAAGCCATCGCCCGCTTCGGGCTCACGGTGGGTGATGTGCAGGATGTCATCCAAACCGCCATCGGCGGAATGAATGTCACCACTCTGGTTGATGGCCCGGCGCGGTATCCGCTTAATTTGCGGTACGCACGCGAGCTGCGTGATGATCTCGGCTCGCTCAAGCAGGTTCTGGTGCGCACGCAGGCTGGCGCGCAGATCCCGCTCGGTCAATTGGCGGCGATCAGCGTCAACCCCGGCCCGCCGATGATTCGCAGCGAAAACGCCGAAGTCGCGGCGTTTGTCTTCGTCGATATCGCCGGCCGCGATCTCGGCGGATACGTCAACGAAGCAAAGAACGCGATTGCCCTTCAGTTGAAGCTGCCGCCGGGATATCACGTCGAATGGTCCGGCCAGTTCGAGTATTTGCAGGAAGCCAACCGCCGTCTGAGCATGGTGATTCCGATTACGCTCGTGTTGATTCTCCTGCTCTTGTACATCAGCAATGGAAGCTGGTTCCGCGTCGCGGTCATCATGCTGGCGGTGCCGTTCAGTCTGATCGGCGCGTTCTGGTTCCTCTGGCTGCTCGATTACAACATGAGCCTTGCGGTCTGGGTTGGCATCATTGCACTGCTCGGAGTCGATGCCGAAACCGGCCAGGTCATGCTCCTCTACCTCGACACGACGTACGAGAAGTTCAAGAAAGCCGGCCGGATGCGAAATAAGTTTGACCTGCTGGCCGCCATTCACGAAGGAGCCGTGAAGCGCATCCGCCCCAAGACCATGACCGTGGCCACCGACATGATCGGCCTGCTCCCGTTGCTCTGGGCAACCGGCACCGGCGCCGACGTGATGCGACGACTCGTTGCACCACTAATCGGCGGAATCTCCGTGAGCTTCGTCATGGAGCTGCTGGTTTATCCGGTCATCTTCTACCTCGTGAAGCGCCGCGGACTTCCCAAAACCGCCTTGCCGCCAAACGACCAACCCGCCGCCGCTATGCCGCAACCGCCACTGCGGGCAGCGCGGGAAGTTCAGGCGTGACCCGATGATCGAGATGCGACGAGGCGTCGCCCGCGATTCCGCGAGTCACGTCGAAACGAGCCAATCTCGTTCCGCGTCGGAAGTTGTGGAGTTTGGGAAGTTCGGAAGTTTCGCGCCGACAATGGCGAAATCCGCACCTCACAACCACGCGAAGTGGCAGCGTACTCAATGCAGCACGCGGTCTCGAAGGTGGTGCGTCGGAGGACCGACACACCTTTCGAGCCTGTCGGGAATCTGGATGACTGCCTTGACTCCGTACTTACCTACAGGGTGTACACTCCCGTCACAGGAGCGCCGAATGAATCGACTCACTAGCAGCGATCTGGCCCGGCAAGGCGGCATCAACGTGGAGAGCATCCGCTTTTACGAGCGCGAGCGGTTGCTGCCCAAGCCGCCGCGCACGGCATCGGGATATCGAGTGTTCACGACGGATGACGTCCGCCGCGTTCGGTTCATCAAGCGGGCGCAGGAGTTGGGCTTTTCCCTCCGCGAGATCAAAGAGCTGCTCGCGCTGCGATTCGAGCCGGATACGAGCTGCGCGGATGTTCGCGAGCGGGCGGAAACGAAGCTATCGGACATTGATCAGAAAATCCGCGACCTGAAACGAATGAGAAAGGCGCTTGCTCGACTCACCACCGCTTGCCCGGGACGCGGGTCGGTCAACGAATGCCCGATCCTCGAAAGTTTTGATTCAACGAACCCCGTACCGTGATACGGCCCGTATAACCTTCGACGGCCACACGATGCCTTCCGCGTGCCCGCGAACAACAACAGAAGGCGAATGGAGTTCTCAATGTTCACGACACTTGCCCTCATGGCGTTGTCCGCAACGTCAGCACACAAACCCGCTGCGCCCGCGCCCGCGCCGGTGCCCCAGCAGGCGGCCAAGCCGGTTCAGCAGGCCGAGACGATCACCTGTCCACTCAACGGCCAACAGATTCCGTCCTGTTGCTGCCCGGTGAAGAGGTAGCCATCCAAAAAGAGGCCCCGCCACGCGGCGGGGCCTCTTTGGTCCGTATTAGGATTTGCAAATAAAGTGCCGCGCGCGAAGACGCCAAACTACCATGGGAACTATCGCGCAGAGAAACATACCCAGCCGCAAGGAGCGCAGGATGAAGGCGTCAATTATTGGTGTAGCCACGATTTTCGCGGTTGGCATCCTCGCCGGATGTCAATCAGACACGGCGATGGACTCGCGCGCGTCGGACTCGACACAAGCCGTCATCTGCGCCAAGTGCCAGGTCACTTGGACAAAGCTTCCGCGCCGCGAGAAGGGGCGAATCGTTGCCTACACCACCCGCAAATCGGTCGAATGCCCGGATTGCCGCCGCGTCGCCGAAGGTTATTTCGCGTCGGGCAAGCTCGAACGCTGTCCCACGTGCGGTGATGCGATGGAAGTTTGCACGATGAAATGAGCACCGGCGACTGCTGCTACCCCACAAAGCGCCATGAATCCGGCCGGTCGCGACAACTGAACTCGCGACCGGCCAGACTTTCTTGAGGATGACCGTTACTTGTTCGGAACCGGCGCCGCGAACGCAGCTTCTCCGAGGTTTACTTCTGCGAACGCGCACCAAATCTGCACCTTTGCCACGTCGTTGATGTAAGACGGTACGGCGATCGACCGGTTGTACTTCCCGCCGTCAATCTTCAGCCGGTTAAGCAAGTAAGTATTGCCTCGGCTATCGACGATCTGCCAGTGCGGTGCCGGGGTTTCCGGAACCTTGAAATCGTCCGAAAGCGTCAGCACACACTTCCCGTTCTCATGCGTGTTGGCCACCGTGCCGGTGTTGGCTTTGGGGCCTTGAAACGGGCTGCTGACGATCTTGCCGTGGTCGCTCAGCGAGATTGGATTGGGCTTATGTGTGGGAAACGGGCGCGGGGGCTTGGCGTCGACGACCGAAGCGCCAATTCCGAGAACACCAACGCCGGTGAGAACGGCGGCGCGCAAAACAAACGAACGGTTGGAAAGAAACGAACGCATTACTGGAACTCCTTGTTTGGCGATCGGCACCATGCCGTCGCTATGCAAGAGTAGATGCGTCTAGAGGGCGCGAGGATTCACACAATTCCGTAGGGTTGCCGATGTAGGAGAAGAACACGGGCGGGCCGCCCGCCCCACTTTTTGATACTCGCACTTTCGATCAGACAGCCCCCGACAGGTCGGGGTAAACTCCCGCCGAGTTGATTCTTCGCGGGATCAAGACGGCGGAGCTTCGCACGCGGCCGACGAAGATCATCGGGCGGCGGTTTTACATCTACGCGGCCAAGGCGAAGGCATGGTTGAGTCGCTTGGCGCGGAAGCGGAACGCTCGGAACGCCGACGCGGCGAGAGCGGCGACGACTGGGTCGTCGGCCCGACGTTTTCATTGGAACTGCCGATGTTCGACCAGAATCAGGCGCAGGCGTCCAAGGCCGGGTATGAACTGGAGCAGGCCAAGCGACGCTATGAGTCGCTATACTTCGCGGTAGCGGTGCAGATTCGATCCGCGCTCGATGATTCAGCAACCGCGCGTAAAACGGTGGCGTTTTACCGCGAGCAACTGCTGCCCCAGGCGGGAACGAAACCTGACCTTTGCCCGCGATGCCTACGCCGCCGGGCAGGGCAGCATTCTCGCAAATGTGGAGGCACAGCGAACCTTACTCGATGCGCGACGGAATCTGCTTGCCGCACAGCTCCGTTCGGCCGAGGTGCAGTCAGAGTTGGAGGCAGCCGTCGGAGTGCGTGTCTCCGAATCGGAATCAAGGGGTGAAATAGTTCAGGGTCTACCGCAGTCTTTTCCTTTTGAGGAGTTACAGGATGAAATCATTGTTCAGAGTCGGTGCGGTATCGATCGTGGTGTTGGTCATTACCGGCTTGACACTGGCTCCGGCGGTGGCCGGGCCAGGCGACCACAAGCACTCGGAAGAAAAGCATAAGCTTGGCCGGCAGAAGATTGCCGATTATACCGTGTCTGTCATCATGATCGGCGAGCCGGAGGCGGGCCACTCGGTCGGCTTCGCCCGACCCGCTACAGAAGGATTGGAGGGTGTGGGTCGAAGTTCAGACCGACGGCGGCACTGCAAAGGCGTCTTACACGCTGGAGCACGATCACAAGCAGTAACCTTGGGAGAGGAACATGTCCATGACACATGAATCACTTGAGCAGCGCATACTTTTCCACGTAGCATTGATCAGCAACGGCGTCCTTGTCCTGCAAGGACTCGACGCCCACGACGACGTATTACAAGTCAGTCGGGTCGGCGACATCTACCGAGCTGAGGCCGTGAGCGACGGTTTTGTCGAAGATTTCGCCGTCAGCGAAGTGACAGCGGGTATCAACATAACCGGCGGAAGCGGGGAAGATCAGATTGCCATCGTCGGAGATATCTCGCTTCCAACGACGCTTCAAGGCGGAGCGGATGACGATACGATCAACGGCAGCACCGGAAAAGATTTCATTGAAGGTGGTTCGGGCAATGACCAACTGCTCGGCAACGGCAATCGCGATAACATCTTCGGCAACGCCGGTAACGATGTTCTGGCCGGCGGCGGCAAGAATGACACACTCGATGGCGGGACCGGCGGCGATGTGCTTGTGGGCGGTGCCGGGACATTCGACAGGGTCAACTACAACGGACGAACGGCCGGTGTTTCAGTCAGCATCGATGACCTGGCCAACGACGGCGAATCGGGAGAAGCGGACAACATCTCGCCGACCTGTGAAGTGTTTGAAGGCGGCAACGGGAACGACTTCATCCGAGGATCGGGAAAACCGAATGTCATCTTCGGCGGCCCCGGCGACGACACGCTAATCGGCGGCGGCGGGAACGATAGGCTCACCGGAGATGCCGGCCGAGACTCGCTCGAAGGTCAGTCTGGCGACGACGTGTTGAGCGCATTAGACGGTGAGATTGACACGCTTTCGGGAGGATCCGGCTCGGGCGATTCGGCGGACGCTGATGACAACGACGTGGTCGAAGCCATACCATGAGGGGTCTTCAAGTCGGCTGCCGAATTACGACGAAGAAGTCGTGCTCGTACCACTTGTCACTCGAACAACCTGGAATTTGGAGTTGGCCGAGGCACGATCATTGGTTACGTGTTCTTTCTCAACATCCGGCGTTAAAGGCGATGGCGTAGCTCGCGGCACGAAAAATTTTGTCAACGGATAGAAGAATCGCCCGAGCAAACTTCGCGGAAACCGCTCCATGCCGTCGAACCCCAGGCGCGCCGGCTGTTGCGTCGGCGACTCATCCGGTTTGGGCCAATATGCCCTGCCGAATAGCCAATCCCAGATGCTCAGGCAGATCGCGAAGTTGACGCCGTAACGCCGATCGGCCGGCCAGTCGTGGTCATGATGCCAGACGTGCATTCGTGGCGAATTCAGCAGGTAGCGCAGCGGTCCCCAAGAGATATTCAGGTTGCTGTGGTTGAGATGGCCGATCAGCGTTGAGACGACGGCAATCACGAGGATTACTCGTGCATCGACGCCAAGAACCACGAGCGGAAAGTACGTTAAGCCCTGGTAGACCACGACCTCCATCCAATGGAAACGGAAGTTGCCGATCCAATCCAGTTCCTCAATCGAGTGATGCACTTTGTGGAATTCCCACAACCAGGGCACGCGTGCAGCAGATTGTGAATGGCCCACTCCAGAAAATCTTTTAGGAGAAAGAACGCAAGGAACTACGCCCAGAGCGGCTGCGAAGAGATTAAGTCCAGGGCTTCGGCCTTCCAGACTGCCGGCGCCGCCCAGAAAAACAGGAAGGCGCCGACGTACGCGACAAGAATGCCGACGTACTGGCCGTTGAAGAAGAGCCAGAACAGGTCTTGGGCGAATTGCCGCCGCACCAGCCTTTGTTCTTTTCGCCACGGCCACAGCCGCTCCAGAATCAGACAGAACGCGGAGACCACCAGAAGCCAGAAGAAATATCCGCGCGTGTCCCAGATCGTCTGGAGCATGTCAATCCAACGTAAACGCTATCTCCCGCGACACAAGTTTGCGATTACGGCTGATCACGGAAGGTGATCATCCGAAGTAAGAGCCGCCTGAAGCACGACTAACTTCGTGGGCTCAACTTGCTCAAGATGGTTGATTGACGCTTCAGAATCTCTCTAAGAGTTAGTCAGTTCAACACTGCCGTGCACACTGAAAGCTCAACGCTATGCAGCCGTCCCGATTGGCCTTCGTCCCCGAAAGCATGTAAAGGTTAGACGCTTGACGAATTGCACATGGAGAGAAGAATCTCCACTATTGTCAAAGTTTCGGCGAACCCGGGGCGCGTCGGGCTCTCATCAGATAGAACGTACCATAAGCAGATTTTTTCTTGAGTATCCACCCGGCAGAAGAGCAGCTTGTACGCAGCGCGCGATGTGGCGACACGCGGGCAATGAGCATCCTTTTGGTGCTCATGGAGCCGCGAATCCGGGCGTTCATCCGGCGTCGGTGGCCGGAGTACCTGTTTGAGCGCGAGTCCGTGGATGACTTAGTTCAGCGCACACATGAATCTGCTTGGGAGGCGATGCACCAGTTCCGCGCTGATGACGTGCGCGGGTTCAAGGCCTGGCTTTTTGCGATTGCACGCAACCGAATGAACTACGTGGTTCGGCACTACGCGGCCGACCGGCGGCGAGCGAACCGCGTGCAGTTGCCCGAAGATACAGACACCACCGCCATCCGCCTTGCCGAAAGACTCGCGCGGTCAGCCAGGAGCCCGCGCTCGCTGGCAGCGCAACGTGAAGCAATCCCATTGCTGCGGGAGGCGTTGCTGCTCTTGCCGGCCGAATCGCAGCGGATCATTCGACTGCACTTTCACGAGCGATTGACCTTTCCGCAGATCGCATCGCAACTCGGCAAGAAGGTGGACACGGTCCGCCAGCAGGCGCATCGAGGAATCCTCATTCTAAGGACAATTCTTGAGAAACCCGATGCTCGTCACGACGGCGATGGGGGCGCTCCTTCCAAAGGGGGGCCGGAGCGAGCGACGTGAACGATCCGGAAAACGAGCTTGACCCGCAGACCGCCGCCCGGCTCCTGGCAGAGGAGATGGAGCGGCGACTCTCCGGCACGCCTCTTTCGGACGAAGAGATCCGCCAGCGTTTCCCGGGCCGCGAGGCGGCGGTGCGCGAACTGCTCACGTCTCTTGATCGCGTCGAGCAAGCTCGGCTGCGCGCCGAGGACGAGCTGGAGCGATTCGACCTGATCACCCGGGCGGCTGAGCTGAAGATCCCAGGTTATGAATTGTTACACCCCATCGCCAGCGGCGGACAGGGAATGGTGTTTCGCGGCAAGCGGCTCGACGGCGGCGCAGAGGTCGCGATCAAGCTGCTCATGCCTGCGGTGCTGGCAGATGAATCGGAGCGTCGCCGCTTCCGCCGCGAGGCGGCAATTCTCCGGGAGTTGGATCATCTGCAAATCGTGAAGGTGATTGACTTTGATGTCACGCCCGAGGGAGTTCCGTACCTGGTCATGCCGTTTGTCGAAGGCGAGCCGTTGCGCGTCGGACGGTTGACGCGGTCGATGAGCCTCGATGGTCGCTTGCGGCTGTTCATCCGCATTGCCCGCATCGTGCAGGCGGCGCACGAGCGCGGGGTGATTCATCGCGACATCAAGCCCAACAACATTCGCATCGCCGCCGACGGCACGCCGTTTCTGCTGGACTTCGGATTGGCGGCATGTACACGTGACTTGGCCAGTCTGCGCTCCCTGCAAACCACTGGCCGTGCCCGCGGAACCCCGTTGTGGTGCAGCCACGAGCAGCTTCGGGGTGATCGCGAGATCACGCCGGCATCGGATATATTCTCCCTTGGAGTCATCCTCCATCAGTTGGTCGCCGACGGCACGCTGCCGCCGCATGTGCTGGAGTCGCTGCGGCTGGAGGTCGAGTCGCTTTTTGAGGAGACATCTTCGTTCACCCGCGGCGGTACTCGCCTCTCAAGAAACATCCGCCCCGACATTCGCCGCGTGCTTGAGCGATGTCTGAAGGAGTTGCCCGCCGATCGATACCAGAGCGCCGGCGAACTCGCCGTCGCGGCCGAAAAGCTACTGGATTATCGCCCGCCGCACCGCCGCGGAACGGTCTGGCTGGCAGTCGCGGCGATTACAGTGGTCGTCGCCGGCTGTGTAGCGGCGTGGGCGCCGTGGAAGCCGCCCCAAGCGGTCGCACGACATCCGTCGCCCGTCAACGGCCGGCCGTTCCAGAAACTCTTTGATGATTGGGTTGTGTGGATTCCGCCGGGCGAATTCATGATGGGCGCCGAGTCCGATGAGCCTGGCATGGCATACGCTGATGAGCGTCCGCAACGTCTCGCCCGGGTTGAAAAGGGTTTCTACATGCACGTCATGGAGATCCGTCAGAAGCAGTTCGAGCAAGTCATGGGATACAACCCCTCACGCTTCATCGACCCGGACAAACCGGTTGAGCGCGTGAGTTACACGGAAGCCGTCGAATTCTGTCGCAAGGCAAGCGAACTCACAGGACGAACGATTCGTCTCCCCACGGAAGTGGAGTGGGAATACGCGTGTCGCAGTGGAACGACGACAACCTGGTTTTTCGGGAACAACCCGCGTCTCTTTCAGCGCTATGGCAATATCGCGGATCGACGCGCAAGTGCTGAGCATAACATGGAGGGGTTCATGGACTGGGATGACGGTAACGCTGGGACAGCGAAGTGCGGCATGTACGCCTGGAGTGGCTGGTCACTCCACGACATGCTCGGAAACGTCTGGGAATGGTGCCAGGGGCCGTACTTGGTCGACCCGCTCGACCCGTCAACCGCGATCGAAGGCAAGGCGGCGCTTCGCGGTGGAAGCTGGTGGGATGTGCCGGATACCGCCCGGGCGGCTCACCGCAATCCGCAGGATTACGCCACCAAGCCGAGCACGGTGGGGTTTCGGGTAGTGATGGAAGAACGCGGACCGGGGTCAGAGTGACTTCCTGAGAAGCAAAACGCGGCCCTTCCCGTTGCTGATGTGATTGAACTTCAGTGCGACCGCCGATGCCCACGCCAGGCGGTCGTTCCCGCCGTACGCGATGTTCCGGTCGTACTCACTCAGGGCAGCCGCACCACGGGCGAGTAGGTCACGATAGCGGGATTCATCTTCGCGAAGCTGGCGCTCCGCATCAGCCAGCATGGAAAGCAGCTTCGCTCGTCGCTTCACGATATCATTCGGCAACGCCACGCCCAGTTGGCGCGACTCGGAAGAGGGGATGGCCTCGAACGGAGGCGGGGCGGCACAGTCACCCTCATCAAGGTAATGCCACGGGTGACCTGGATCGTAGGACGCAGGACCCGTGGAGTGATCGATGCCGCGTTCCTTCAGTCCCAGCACCAAGGGTGGCGACGCGACGACCTCAATTCCGGCGTGGTGTGCCTCGACCGATTTGCGAAACGCATCGGCGGCCGAATCGCCGAAGACTTCGGCGTAGATGTCGACCAGAACGTCGAACGCATGCCGCAATCTCGGCGGTTCGTCGGTGTACGCCTTCGCCAATCGCGATTTCTGTTTCTGGGTTCGCGGGGGTCGACCGCTCGCAGGGTCGGTCCCGTTCCGGAGGCTCCGCTCAATCCGATCCAGATCGGCGAGAATGGCCAGCGCGGCGTTCGCATGCTCAACGTGCAACGCCGCCAAGTTCCCAGGCTCGCAATCGGAAGGGTCGAGCTTGCCTGCATCGATCGCGGACTCCAGCGGCGATGGGAACGTCGTCCGGAAGTCCCACGGCAGCTCAATCGAGTGAGTAGGCCGCACGCTTGCGGCGTCGAATTGCTCAGGGCGATCAGGTACTACAAGCTCGCGCAGGGCCGGATCGGGCTTTCCGTCGATCTGCCACGCCGGCCGCATGAGTGGGTCGGGGATGAAGCCCGCGGCGCCAACGCGAAGTCCGGGGTCGTTCTCCTGAGTTGGTGCCACCCGCCGGGCGGCCGGCGAGAGGTCCGCCGTGGGTTGCCGCGCCTCGGGTGCTAGGTTTTCTAGCGTCGCGCTGAAGAGAGAAAACTGTTTCGGATCAACCCGTGATCGTGCCATCCCTGCTGTTATGCGAGTAAATGTTCGCGCGTTTCCTGCGCCGCAAGACGGAAAGTCACGGCGTCTGCAGACCCTCCTTGCGGCAGCGTTCCAAGAGCTTTTCCAGCACCGCGATGTCCCGATCGAGTTTGGCTGTCGTTGACCCAAGAAAACTGTGCATTTGTCTCACGAACAGCCGGTCGCCGAAGGTGACCTTGCCGGCAACAATCCGTAGTCGAACCCAGTCCAGCCGGTTGCGGGCGATCTCAACCGACGCGCTTTTGGCACCTTGCGCGAACATCTCCTCGATGGCGTTGACAAATCCGAACTGTTCCAACGCGAAACTGCCCCAGTCGGCGGCCAGCGTCGGATCCTTGAAACCCTCCTGATTCGCGACGCGGTTCCAGAACCGGTCCAGCATCCGGTTCTCAATAAGTTGCGACTTGCGTCCTAAGAACTTGGACTGCTTGGTCAGGAATTCGTCCAGCTTCTCCGGGAGGCTGTCGGTCTTCGCGATCAGGTCCCGCGCCTCCTCGGTCGTGAGCACCACCGGCATCTGGTAGTCCTTCACGCGCCCCTCAAGGTCCTTACTGAACAAATCCTCCAACGGAAGTTGTGGCTCCGCCGGGGTGTTCGGTGGCGGCGCATCCTTCTTTGTTTGCTTGGCCTTGAGTGCATCCGCGTCGGACTGCAATAGGGGTGCTTTATCGATCTCGGCCAAAATCTGCTGCTGCGCTCGCTCATCATTCGCCTGACATGCCTTCACCCAGCGACGCAGCAGGAGCTTCATCTCATCACTCAGCGGGCCCTTTCGGAACAAGTTGTCCGGATCATCAAGTATCTTGGCGTACGGCTCCGGATACTGCTTAATCGTGGGCAGCAGACTGCGAATCATGCTCTGCATTTGCGCCCGTTCCATTCCCTTTACGAACTGATTGTCCGGCTCTGGTTTGGGGTCCTCCGCCGCCCACGCCGTCATCGAGCTCACGATCAAGATTACGCAGAGGTGTCGGATGCTGACGATCATGGCAATCTCCCGGATGATGGAGTACTGGGGCGTGGGTGTCGGCCTACTTGGGCAACACGCCCTCTGACTTGAGACGCTGCTCCAAAATGATAATGCGTGCGAGGTTTTCATTGACTTGCTCTTCGCGCGTCCGCAGCCAAGCCAGTGCACTCTTGACGAAGGCGCGGTCGCCGAGCGTGACGCGGCTGCCGATCAGCCGCATGCGGACGCCGGAGAGTCGATTCGTTGCGATGGCCAGGCCGGCCAATTCGGCGCCCGTGCTCAACAATTCTTCCACCGCACCAATCAGCGAGAGATGCTCGACGGCGATCACATACCAATCCTGCCCGATGGCGGTGTCCTTGAACCCTTGCTTGGAAACGAGCCGCTGCCACAGTTTGTCCTGTACCTGCAGGTTTACCGTGCTCGCGACGCGTGCTTTGTAGTCATGAAGAATCTTGGGGAACGACTTCAGAAACTCTTCCAGATGTTGCACATCATTGATCAGTGCAACGGCTTGCTCGCTCGTGAGCTCTGCGGGCATGCTGTAGCGCGGCGTGACCTTCTCAAGATTGTCGCGAAACAGATCCGAGTCATTGAGCCGTAAGTCTTCGCCGGAGGGACTCGCCGTCGCTGCGGTATGGTTTTTTCGGGTCGTGGGTTCGTTGCTTGCCTCTGGCGTGATCGCAACCGCTCTGGCGATCTTCAGAACTACGACACCGTCGAGACGGTCGATGATTGCCTGCTGTTGCGTTTCCCGCTTGGCCTTGTTCTTCTCTTTGTATGTCGCCCGAAACTCTTCAATCAGTGCTTTGGCCTCGTCGGTGAACTCCCGAAACGGAAGCATTGAGTTGCTCGCATTGAGCATGCCTTCGCCGTACGCGATGCTCCGCATGCCGTCCTGCATGATCGACTGAATCTGCGACTTCATCATGAACTCACCCTGGCGGAGGTCGGCCTCCGTGGGTGTCTGCGCCATGCCCGCGGAGGGAACGCCGAAGCAACAGAGGAGGGTGAACAGTGATTGAATTGCCTTCATGCGATTCTCCATGTGCCTATGCTGACGTGTGGTGTGGGGGCTGCGATGCCGTCACCCGCGCTCGCGTGCGACGGCGGGCGGGCCGATCGGTCACGGCGAGGGGGAGTTCCAATTCCGCCGCGAGCCTGACGATGGCTTCGGCGATTCGGCGGCGAACGGGGATCGCCTTCTGCTTACGGGACTTCTCCAGGGCCTTAATGGCTTCGTCGTACATGCGACGGTTTTCGGGCGTAAGGCCATCGGTCTCGCGAAGTTGCCGAATGTCGTCGATCAACCTCCGATCGGTTCCGCCCACGTCGGCCAGCGCGCGTTCGATTGATGCCTTGAGCGCGTCGGTGTCTAGTTGAACTGGGTTTGACAAGGTGCCTCCTACTTCACAAATGTTCCCTGACGGCGGCGAACGGCTTCCAGATCGCTGGCGATGCTGTTGCGGTGCTCGGCTTGTCGCTCCAGTGACAGCCAACGCAACAACTCGGAGACGACACCGAATCGTTCTTTCCGTTTGCGATAATGTGACTGAACGGCGCCCTCGAAACGAAGGGCGGCGCCGACCAACAATGTCCCCGCGAACCAAATGCCCGCGCTAGCCAACAGCAGCCCGAAAGTCAGCAGCCAGAGCGGCTCGCCCCAGACAACGCGCGCGGCCCGCTTCGAACTGAAAGCCAGCCACGGCGGCAGCAGGTAAAGGACGCGGCCAAGAAAGCTGAGTTCGCCCACGGCTTCACAAAGATCCAGGTCGTGGGGATGTTGCCGGCGATCGATGCTCAATTCATAGGATGACGCGCCGGAGATCAACCGACGGATGGTTTCGATGCTCAGGCTCAGCGTGATCACGACAAGCCACCCAAGGCATACGGCCATGCCGAGGTGAACGGGCCAGTAGCCTTCCCAAAACGTCCGATTCATCAGCGCGGCTTTGTCCACGCCGCCGCTCCATATCCCCAACCGTTCAAACTGAGCATCGGTCGGCGTGACCCAGGGTAGCACGCGTTCCGCCAGCGGAAGTCGCCGCATCGAATGGTCCACCGCGCCGGGCGAGGTGGTGCACAAGAGGAATGCGTACACGGCGACATGAAACGGCAGGAAGATGAACGCCGTGAAATACCGTAGCCACCCGAGTTCGTCGGCCGAAGGTTTGCGGCGGAGGGGAATGCAGGGAACCGTCGCAAAGACGTGCCCGAACGCCTGACAGACCAGATGCCAATGCACCATCGCCGGAACGCTCAGCGCGAATCCAGCCAGAATCCCGATGATCATGCCGCCGCCCGGCAGAAGCTGGGAACCGGCCCAGCCCAACACGGCCGGCGGCAGGAGGATCGCCACCGGGAGCAGCGCAAGGCCAAGATAGAAACCGAGGGTGTTGAGCAGCCAATTGATCAACCCGCCTCCCCATCGGCGCGCCCGCTCTGCTTGAAGGTGACCTGAAGCCAGTTGTTCCCGTTGCTCCAAGTCCTGCCCGCCTGAAACACCACGCCGTCGACTTCCCTGTTGTTGCCGACGCCGCCCTTGCGAAGCATGGTGAAGCGCGCCGAGTCGATCTGCCGGCGATCGGTCGATTTCTCAAGTTCGATTTCGAGTCGTCGCTCTTCACCACGGCGAATGTTGAACTCCAGCCGGTGCCGCTCGCCGATCGTATCCACGGCAAAGCGGTTGGTCTCGGGGTCGCCGTTGGCGTGAAAGATCTTCGTCTGGAGGTTGCCCAACAGGCTCCTGACCTGGTTGTCCTCAAGATAGTGAAGGTAGTTCGATAGATTCTGGGTGAGATAGATCGTGGCGATGCGGTTGGACCGGGCAAACTGCTGAAACTCCGCGTCACCGGGACTTGCAAACACTTGAGACTCGTCGGCCCAGAGAAACGCCGGCGGGCGATCGACCTCGGGCTCGGCGTAGGCGCGACGCTGCATGGCGCGCTGCCAGACGATCTTGTAGAGTACCTGCACGATTCGACCGTCGCTGGGATTCAGCGCGGTCGGCAGGGACATCACGATCACCTTGCGCTCGGTGAGGCATCGCGACGGATCGACTGCGCCATCAGCTTTTCCGCACGCGAACACCTGTGCGAGAATGCCGGACTCGAAGGTACGCAGAAGCGTGAAGAAGGGGTCAATGAATCCCTCCCTCTGGCGGTCGGGAACGCGGGGGAGGCGCTTTTCGAAATATCTCAACACGGCTTCAACGCCTTCGTCGATGACCTTCGACTCCAGCAACTCGTCTCGAAACTCAGCCCACTCAACGGGGTCCATGTAAGCCACCTTGTCGGCGACGCGCCGCAGGTTTCCCACCGATACCTGGCCGGCGGCCATGAGCAGCTCAAGGCTCTCCTGGACCAGGCGCTTCATAGCCCCCTCCCAGTAATCGGCAATCGAGACCGCCTGACGCGGGCGGCTGATGCGAGCCGCGGTAACGAACAGTGACGCCAGGTCGCGGCTCGTCGCGTGCGGGTTCTTGGCCGTCTCATAGGTAAGGAAGTCGAACGCCTGCGGCTTGTCGGGATCGGGGAACAGGACAATATCGTTTTCCGGGCGCTTCGCCTCCTTGGCGTAGCCCTTCCACAGCACCGGCTCGTCCGGCTTGGCGGTGAGAACTAGGCCGCCAATGCCGATTTTCAGCAGATTCGTCGCCAGCAGCGCGCCCGAGCCGGAGGTTTTTCCAGAGCCACTGGCGCCAAAGACCTGCAGCCCTTCGAAGGAATCTCCGAGTGTCCAGATGTCACGGTCGGTCAGGTGCATCAAAGGCCGACCGACCGACCAATCCGGCGGTTTCGCGCCGCCGTCATCCCGCTTTTTCCCGCGAAACCAATTCATGAACACTCCGAACCGTCGCGCCGTGTCGAAAAAACCCGAGAATTTTGTCGATGGTGTTCACACCATCGACGAGACGTCTGGTACAATTCTTTGGCTGAGAATTTGCCGGGTGAAAGCGGCTCCGCCGCGTGGCCCCAGGTGGCCCGGGCGTACCGCCGCGGGTCCGACACTCCAACATGAGCGGGAGAACGCCGTTCCCGACGTAATGAGGGGTTGCAGGGCAAAGGGTTTGTCAGTGTTCGGTCGTCTCCGAATTGGTTCGTGAGGTCGGCATGCTGCGAATTATTGCATCCAAGAGCCGCGACCGTGCCGTTCGGTACTACGCGACGTCTCTCGCCCACGGCGACTACTATCTCGAACAGGCTCAAATCCCGAGTCGTTGGTTTGGTGTGGCCGCCGAGCGTTTGGGGCTGGCGGGTGAGGTTGTGGCGGATGTGTTCGAGGCCCTGGCATACAACCGTCACCCGTTGACGGGTGACAAGCTCACCCCCCGCGACGGACCGCACCGCAAGGTCGGTTACGACTTCAACTTCCATTGCCCAAAGGGGGTGTCCCTCGCCTACGCCATCACAGGCGACCCGGCCATCCTGAAGGCCTTCCATGACGCCGTCGACGTCACGATGCTCGACGCCGAGCGAATGGTTCACACCCTTGTGCGGGTCGGCGGCTCCAAGGCCAAACGTCCGACGGGAAACCTCGCGTGGGGCCGGTTTACGCATCTGACCAGCAGGCCGGTGGACGGCGTCCCCGACCCGCACCTGCACGCCCACTGTTTCGCGTTTAACATGACTTGGGACGATGCGGAATCCCGCTGGAAGGCCGCCGAGTTCTCGTTCGTCGTGACACTTGCACCGACGTTGGAGCGGCGATTCCACGAGAGGCTGGTGGGTAACCTTCGGGCCGCTGGATATCCGGCGGAGTCGCGCGAACCGTACAGCGAACTGCCGCTGTTCTCTGAGAGTACGCTGCAAAACTTCAGCCGACGCACCGCCGAAATCAATGCCGCCGCCAAGGCCCGTGGAGTCACCGACCCCAAGGCCAAATCTGAACTCGGTGCCCAGACCCGAAAGTCCAAGGACACCAGTCTGTCCTGGGAGGAGCTTCGTGCCATCTGGCGTGTTCAGGTGCCCGAGCATGAGGTGAAAACCGTTCTGGAAGTCATCGAACAAGAACTATCCCGTGAGCGTCCCGCCGAGTCTGAAAGAGACGCCGTACACGAAAGACCCGAGCGAACCGCCGAAGCTGAGAACGCAGCAGAGACAAGCGAGTCAGAGTCAAAAGGCTCGCAATGTCACGCCGACTCCGGGCCCGAGGAAAACGGCCGGTCAACTGGACAACGGTCCAAGGAACGAAATGCTCGTCCCATCTGCCGGTTCGAAAAGCCCTCTGAAGCAATTGCATGGGCGATTCAGACCGCGACTGCAAGGCGTCGAGTCGTGAGTGCCCAGTCGGTCGTCCGCATTGCCTACGCAGAGTCAGACGGCCGATTCGATATGCAATCGCTTCGGACTGCCCTTCATGTAAGGAAGGAACTGATTTGGGCGGACCGTGACGGAAAATATCCAAAGGTCGCTCTGCCGCTGGCGGCGGCGGTCGAGCGGGACGTGCTAGCCGCGGCGAGGAAGTCAATCGGAAAGTTCAGGCCCATCGTATGGAACGACGTTCAGTACATGGACCGCGAACTCTTGCCCGACGAAATGCGGGCGGTGTCCCACGTGCTTCAGTCCGCGGACGGCATCGTGTTGGTGTCCGGCCCGGGAAGCGTGGCCAACGGACATTTCTTGGCGGAGGTCGCGAATCAGGCGTTTCATCGCCATCGTAGTGCTGTCATCCTGACGACCAAACAGGCCGTCGCCGACCAGTTATCCGGCCGCGATGACCAGGTGGACTCGCTTCGGATGCTCCCCAAAGGCATTCGCGATGGGGTCGTTGCGATGAAGAAGATTTGCAGCATCTTCCCGCACACGAAGTCAGCCAGCAGCGTCTGGTCGTTCCTGCAGGCTACACCGGAGAATATCCCGACGGACACACAAGGCAGACTCGTCATCGTTGACGACGCTGCGGCACTGGGGGTGGAACTATTCGGTCAGGTCGTGGACAAGTGCCGCGAGCTGGGGGCTCGGCTGGTGGTGACCGGCGACGCGAGTTCGGTCCCGTCGTTCGGAAGCGGCAACGTGATATCGTTGCTCGCCAAGTTGGGCAGTTTCGCCCACGCGGTCATCGGCGAACGTCGCGAGTCGAATACAGAATCTATGCGAGAGGGGCTTCGAAATTGGACGCAGAAGAACTCGCTGGAGAAGCTACGGCGGGACGGGCACGTCCAGGAAGCCCCACCGCTGCAATCTCGTCAATGCATCGCCGAAGCCTACGCAAACGATGCCGCACGAAACGCACGTCGGCGGCCACGACATCGGAGTTCAATTGCAGTCACCGCTTCGACAGAAGAGGAGCGAGATGAGCTGACGCACGCGATTCGCTCCGAACTATTCGAGCGAAAGATCCTGGGACACCGACGCGGGAATGGCGGTCTCGTCAAGCGGCTGATACCGATGAACTGGAATGAGGCCGATAAGCAGGACGCCCGGCGTTACCTTCCCGGCATGTTGGTACGTTTCAACCGAGGTGCGGGTGCATTTAAAGCGGGCGAACAGGTCACCGTGCTGGGCATGGCCCGGGTCGTCGGGGGCGTGCTGGTGTCGAGAGGCAAGGGGCTTCCGGCACTCTTGCCCCTGGACAAAAGCGACCGATTCACGGTGCTTCGTGAATCCAAGCTGCGGGTGCATGCAGGGGAGAAAATCCGGTTCGTCGCCGGAGGTTTGACCCGCGACCGGGAGCACCACGTGAAGGCCGGCCAAGTCTTCGAAGTCAAGCGTGTCACCCGACGTGGTGACATCAAACTGTCCAACGGATGGCTGGTCGACCGTGACTTTGGCTGGCTGGAATATGGTTACACATCGACGCTCAGCGGGCTGAAGGGACGCCGTCCGGATTTGCTGCTCGCCAGCGGCGTCGGCGAACGATTGATGACACGACAAAAGTTTGAAGCGGTCATGAACGCGGGGCGTGACGTTCTTTATTACTCGTCCGACGTCTCGGAACTTCAGAAGTCAGTGGGCCGTAACGTAAAGCAGCCGTTCGCCAGCGAACTCCAGCGTGCCGCAGAACGAGAGGCACGCCGCACACGAAAGACAGAGCGGGAGCATGAGCGTGAGTTCTGACCAATCCAAACAGGTGCCCGGCCGTCCAACTGCATGCTGGGAACTGATGGACGGCATGCAAATACCCGCGGAGCCGATTTGGGTTTTCGCCACGCGGGACGGAAAGAAGCTGGCATTGCCGTGCCGGCACATGGTGTATTGCTCGCTGGAATCCAACGCCCGTCTGGAACTGCTGTTCAGTCACCACCGCGTGGTCATCGATGGCATGCTCCTGGAGCGGCTGTTCACGCTGCTCCTGGCCGGCCGCTCCGCCACGCTCTGGGAGTGGGATGACACGTTCGGCGAACTTCCCAAGAACGCTCCGGGCATCCGCCGATTGAGCATAACCGAACGTGCGGCTGAGCTGACGGAGACGGAGCCGGCAGGCGGCACGCCGCCGCTGGCTCCGCCGAAGTCACTCTTTCCCTGACGTGTCGGCAACCGGGATGGCGAGTTCCTGCTCCCATCGTTCCCGAGGCGGCGGGCCGAAGGTCAACACCGGGCCGTCGATCTCCGCTCCCCAGTGTCCCAATTCCTCCATCGTGGTTCCGGTCATCGACAGCGTCGGAAACTGCTCGTCGATGGCGAACAGAATCGGTCGCGGGATGCTTTCGACGGTGCTGAATCGGAACGCTGCAGCGTTCGCGTCGATGATGGCGGCGGTGACATCCATCGCGTTATGCGGGGTTCCCCAAAACGCCTTGCACCACGAGTACCAAGTGCAGTGCCCGTGCCGCCGCCGGTTCTCGCGGGCCTGCACGCCGACGTCCCACAGGCGGGCGAAGTCGACGCCGGGCACGACCACTCGTTGAGCGGCGAGCGTTCGAAAGGCATCGGGCGTGTCCGGTGACCCGGCCGCCTTGAACAAGTCCTTCAGAAACAGGTGACACCCCAGGGCCCGTGTGAGCCGCTCGGCGTCGTCCAGCGCTGCGGCGAACTCCGCGTCCTGTGGCCGAGCGTCCATCAGGAGCTCAGGCGGCATCGGCACGATGCAGTCAAAGTCCAGAAGCCGCTCGCGGCTGCGAACCGTGTCCAGAAAGCGGGCGACGTCGTCAGGCAGCCCGCTGATTCGAATGTTCGTCCAAATGTCATTGCTCATGGCTTTCATCTCCTTGTCGTCATGTTGTTTCGAATGTGTGGCGGTGAGTTGCCTCACCACCACACGGGGCGTCAGTACTCCTCGGGCAGCAGCATGGTCGTGCTGCTGCGGTCTGCTTCGGTAATGACCCAGAACTTCACGCCGTCCTGGGTTCGGTACACCGAGAAGAGCCGATATCCCTCCCGGAGGGACAGCTCGTTCTCCTCATGGTCTGGATAAGGCACCTCGCCCCAGTCTCCGGTCGAATGCCGATGCAATGCTTCGGCTCGCTCCTTCTGGTTTATTGCTTCGGTCGCCCCGGGCGTGATGTAGACCGAGCCCAGTTCGAACTTCGTTTTTGTTTCTGTCGTTTTCATACGTCCTCTGTTGTGTATCCGAAGCACCACCTCCGCCGTGCGGTCGGTGGGGTTCGGCCGCCTGTGTTCAGGCGAACCGCTGAATGATCTGCTTCTGAGCGGCGAACCGCTTACGAGTCGCCGCTCAAGGCGGGCCGCAACACTCAGCGAGATGCTGCGGCCTGCCCTGTCACGTGTTGTCGAAGACATGCACCATTCCGTCACATTCGATGGTGAACTGGTCTCCACTGCACTCGAAGTCATGGGCAATGGCCGCATAATCAATGTGGTAGCGGACGAAGCCCGGCAGCTCGTTTAACGCATCGCTAAAGCAGTCTTCGATGGATTCCTCCACGCACTCGGCATGACTTGCGTATGCTCCGCGGTAGCAGTCGTCCATCATCTTGCGGGCTTCAGCCAGGTCATGGCCGCGGGCAAGTAACTCAAAGACAACCGGCCCACGCTCTGCGGCGAGGGCCACCATTTCCGCAACGTCATCCACCGGACTTGATTCGCTGAGTCGGTACGAACCGAACCCCTCGTAGTCATGAATGGCCCATTCCTCGGCGAACGGTTCGGGCGATGCGGCGAGCAACGCCGCAATCTCCTCGTCAATCGCTTTCGCCGATTGACTTGCGTCAATCCACCGGCCGAGCAATCGCCCAGCGGTGTAATCAGCCAGGGACGCAACGTAGATGCGGGGCGTCACGGTCTTGTGCTTCTCACCGGAATTTTCGGGGCCGTCCATCACTGCTTCACTCATTTTGCTGTCGTTCATACATCCTCCAATCTTCCTCCAAAGCACCACCTCCGCCGTGCGGTGGGTGGCGGTTCGTTCGCCCTTCCGGGCGAACCGCCACCCACCGTACGGAAGGAGGTGCATCAAATAGGGCCAGGCCGAAGGCCTGACCGCTTGAAAAAATAATGTGCCTGCCCCCGGCGGGCGGCGGCGGGCAGGGGGCGTGACGGCGACGCCGAGCGAAGCGGCGGTCAAGGTGGAACCCCCTCGGAGAGGAGGGGCCCACGCCCCTGGCGTGGGAGGTGACCTTGACGGTCGGGCGCCAGCCCGAAGCGAAAGCGAGGACGCCGGCACGCACCCTGCACGCCGACGTCCCGACGGAATCAGGGCGGACCAATTGATGGTTCGACCTGAACACCGGTGTCTCATTCGTTCAGCCGCCTTCGCGTCCAGTGAATCCAATCGTCGAGCGTGAATAGAGAAGGATAGATGTGACTTTTCCGCTCGTTCGGTGGCAATGCGAAATACTGTTCGCGGGCGAGGGGAAAAAACTCGCCGACCACAGCCTGAATGGCTCTCCAGACGTGGGGAAACAGAATCTGAGTCGAACGATTGTCCAACACCGTCATCGGAAATTGGGCACAGTCATTTCTCGTCGGGGTGTTCTGTACTCCATCGGCTGGGTCGGTACAGCGATTGCCGTCCAGAGCAAGTGGTGCGACGGCAACGTCGGGTATCGGCACGCTCGCGTACTCGTCCATCCACCAGAAAACGAACGTCAGCAATTCGTTCATCCGATGCTCGATGATGATGCCTTCATTCTCCCGTACGGCGTAGCGGCCCTGTAGCATGGTGGTTCTGCCCTGTTTCAGGGCGGCTCGATTGGATGCGTCTTCGTGCGGAAGCAGTAGGCCGAAATCCCGGCATTCGAATCGCTGCAGGCTGCGGCTGATGTCCGGCCATGCTGCCCGTGCGTGAACGGTTCCTTCAATGATCACCTTGCCGAGCTCTATCAGTGCCTCGCCAACGGCGGCTTTGTCATATTCCATGGTCATATTTCTAACTCCTTCTCTGGATGAAGGGCTGCGTCGATCACCAATCAACCCGCCGCCCGTGTAGCCGGACGAATGGGTCGGGCGAGGGGTGGGTCAAGGTGGAACCCCCTCGGAGAGGAGGGGCCCACGCGCCTCGTGTGGGAGGTGACCTTGACGCAGCTCTCGCCGAGCGGCCGACCCGCCGCAGGCGGCCGGACGCGAGGGCACCCGACCCTACCGTCCGGCGGAACGGGCGGAGGGTTGCGGATCACTTCGATGTTGCGAGGAAAGGAGCCCCTATCGCATGCGCAGAAAGCGTCGCAGTGTGGCCACCGGGTCGATGTCGCAGGCGTGGCACCATTGACAGAACTCCGCAAGGTCCACGCGACGGTTGCCGTTCTCGCAGTTGCACACCCAGGACTGCGGCCGGCGCAGCCGCTTGCCGATGTCCCGCTGCGTCAAACAGGCCTGAACGCGCAGTACCGAGAGGAACGCCGGGAGCGGCTGATAGGCCGGGGAATGCTGCGCCTTGGTCGGCATTGATTCAGTTTCCGGATCAAAGGGCTTGACACGAGTTCCGGATCAAGGATCATAAAACCGGCCGAGTCGGCTGCAAGCCGACGGCCGCCAAAGTCGCTCTGATGGAGGAGATATCCAGCCGATGGTTCGGCATTGTCATCGCGTACGTCCTGCCCGGCTTCGTCGTGCTGATGGGCCTGGCACCGCAGGCGCCGGTCTTGGCGGCGTGGTTCAACGCAGCCGGGAATGCCGACACCGGGCTGGCCGGATTTCTGCACCTGGTGGTCGCAGCGACCTTGGCTGGGCTTATGGTCGGCTGTGTTCGGTGGTGTCTGCTCGATTCGCTGCTGGAATGGATGGGCACCCGGCGGCCGGACTGGGACGAGCGCAAGCTTCCTGAGAAGCTCGTCGCGTTCGACCTGCTGGTCGAGCATCACTACCGCTTCTACCAGTTCTATGGTGGTGTGCTCGTGGCCATGCCGCTGGCGTACTTGGGCCAACGGGAAGAATTGCTACGTATCGGCGTCGGCTTCGACGCTGTCGTACTGCTGGTTGAGATCGCATTGTTCGCCGGGGCGCGGGACGCCCTGGTCAAGTACTACCGAAGAACGTATCAGTTGCTCGGGCCGTGCCCGAAAGAGGAGACCGCCATGTTTACCAACGGTTCGCACCGCCCCGAAGACATCGACCGCAAGCCCACCTCGGCGCCGCAGCCGATACATAACCCGGCCAATCCGGTCAAACCCGCTGCGACCGCAGCGGAAGCCGATGCGTCGGTTCAGGGGACGGCATCGACGAAGAAATGAAGGCCAGGTGCGGCGGCCTTGCTTGAACCTTCTGAGTCGAACCTGAACGTCAGGCGGCATTCCGCTGACGCTCTGCGCGTTCCTGCATCTCCCGAATGATGACGGTGTGAGCCGTATCCAGGAGCTTGCCGGCGGGGAGGAGGTCATCGAATCCCAGGCTGTGGGACTCCTGCCACTCATCCGCCTCGTCCTTGTAAATCCGAACGAGTTGTGTCGAGAACATCACGCCGTTCCGCGTATCGTTCTGCCACACGACTGCCTTCAACGCTCCGCAGCGAAACTCCCGAAACGGACGCTTGGGCGTCTGTTGAGGGACTTCGCTGGCGGGTTGCTGGTCATTGTTACGTTGTGCCATAGGTCACCGATTGTCCTTTCCGCTCACCGCACCTGGCTGATACGAGTTATGAACGTTGAGGAAAGGGTGTGACATAGTTTCGACTTGCGCCGCGCAAAGCGTCGCGCGCCGGTCGAAGTGATCGCGGGGGAGACGCAGGCCCCCTCTCCCCCGCGAACCCCCTCTACCCCTCCAATCCCTGTGGGGTGCGTGTCCGTGAGGGTAGCGTGTCGCTGACGGGTACAGGTCGTTGGTTGGGGCGGGAGCTGAATGTGGTTCACCGAGCCGGCGGTGGCGTAGAGGAAAACGGGACAGACTGCCTGGAGGGAAGATGGCGCAGGGACGATGGCCGTCAAGCCAGGTCCGCGAGGTCGGGGTGGAGCGCTGCGGTGGGTTTGGGGGCGTCGGGGCGGAGGCGGCTGGCTTCCCAGGCTTCAACATCCGTGAGCCGGAAGTAACGGATGCGGCCGCGTTGTTCGCAGGGGAGTTCGCCGGTTGCGATGGCGGCGAGAACCGTCTCGCGACGCATGCGTTGCAGCTTCCGAACTTGATCGAGCGAGAGCCACCGCGGCAGGGCCGGCGCTCGCGATCGCGAGAGGTCCGCGTGCGACGTGTCGCGCGTCGTTTCGGATGCGTCCGGCGGGCGGATGCGGGTGGGTGACTTTTGCTGCTGGGTTCGATCTGCGTGTTCAATCATGTTCGTTTCCTCCTTCCTCCGGTTGTTTGGCGCCGAGTTGTTCGCCATGCCGGCCGCAGACCCGACACGTCCCATCCCATTCCCGCTCCGTCCATCATCGCACCGGCGGGGAACGCCGCACCGCCGAGTCGATCAACCGCACAACACAATGCTCGAACGCCGCGTAGGCGACCGCGTCGTCATTGGGCGGACGTCGCAGCGAATGCGTCGAGTGACGGGTCAGGTCCGCTAAGACAGGCTCGGCATTCTGAAGCACGCTGAGCATCGCCCGCAGGACGTTGCTGGGTTTGAGCGTAGCATCGACGCCGGCGGCAAAACGGGCCGTGAACGCTTCGAACTCTCGCTTGTCCTGGCGACTCACCCGCAGCCGCAGCGTGCAGTCCATCCGCGGCAACGCCGGCGGCTCGCGCCGCGGTGCGCGCGCGATTGAGTCGGCATGCGATGCTTCAAAAGCTTGCGGGTTTGACGACACGTCCGGCGCGTTGAGCTGTGCTCCGGGAGGCTTGACGATTGCCGAAGAGACACTTGGCGCTGGCGGCTGAAGCACCTGCGTGATCAGCGATTCGTCCAGGGGTGTGTACGGCCGCTCGGCCGATAGCCGCCTACCCACGATTAGTCTCCGTGGCAGTAGTCGTTTCTGGGGATTGATTCGGGCCCTCCGCCGCGGCGACGCGTGCTTCGACTTCGCTGGCCAGGGAGCGGTATTGCGCGGTGACCTTGTGCGTCGGCTCGGTTTCAAAGAGTGTCCGCCCGACCTTCTGCGCCGCGGGGATCACTGTCGAACGGTGGATCACGGTTGAAAAACGCACCGACTCGCCGGCGTCCTCCTGCATCCGAAATGCCCGTTCAACATAGTCGCTGAGTGTCCGTGCAAGCCGCGTTCGCTCGTCGACGGCAGACAGAATCACGCCCAGGATCCGCAGTTGCGGGTTGCCGAACTGCTGCACCGCGTGGATGTCCAGGAGCGCATCCTTCAAGCCGTCGACGGCGAAGGGATCGGGGATGGCGCTGAGAATGAACCAGTCGGCCGCCTTGTAGCTGGCGACCGTCGGAGCGGTCGCGTTGGGAGCCGTGTCCAGGAAGATGTAGTCGTACAGCCCGCGCAGCGAGGCGATCGGTTTGAGCAGCACGTCCGAGCGGGCGATGAACTTGTTTCGGGCGGCAAGCGTCTCGTCAATCGCTTCCAGCTTCCGCCGCGACGGAATCAGGTGCAGGTTCTCGGGCAGGTGAATCCCCTCCTCCGAGCTTGTCAGCACGACGTCCCGCGGCTCCTCCTCGCCGATGAGCACTTCGAACGTCCCCATGAATGCGTCGGTCGGTATTCCAAAGTGCTTGGTCGCCCCGGAGTTCATGTCCAGGTCCCACACCAGAACCTTCCGCCCGCGCTCGGCCAGGGCGCGGGCAAGGTGCACCGTGTTCGTGGTCTTGCCCACCCCTCCCTTCTGATTCCCCAGCGCGACGACTTTTGTGTGGTGCGGTGTATGTGTGTCGAACATTTTTTCCTCCCCTTGGACAACGATCTGGAGCGTCAACGCCACAACGCGTTGACGCCCGGTGGCGCGGTGGCCCGACCGCGTTGTTGCAGCATTGCACACTTCCGTTACCGCTGGCAAGCGGTCATTCCAACGATGCAGCGATGATGCGCTGTGGCCTTCGGGCGCCGTTGCGTTGTGGCCATGATGCTTTGAAGCGCGCACGCTCTCGTTTGCCGCAACTGCGCGAAACGATTGGGGATTGTGTCAGGACCTGAATCGGTGCAATGGTGCGCCCGACGGCCTGCCTCGATTGGAGAGTCCCCCGTGATCGACGAATCGATCGGCATGGCCGGGGAATCTTTTTTTGGGTTGAATGAACGATGACCGCGACGGCGCGGAGGAGGACTGGAACAAACGTGGAATCGAGATAGCACCAGAGGGAGCAACCGGTCCGGCGCGGACCGGTTCTTCACACGCGGCGACGGCGGGACTGCAGCGACACCGCTCGAACGTCTGGCGACGCATCGAACGTAGCGCAATCCCCACAACTCCGTCAATCGGCGATGCACCGCAGTGCAACACTCGACGCTTGTCATTCAGATTCGCAGGAGGGGTATGGAATCGAGAACTTGGGCAAAGGGACGCACATGGTGGGTCGAGGCGAGCAAGCCGGCCGGCGGATTTGTGTTGGTGCGTGAGGGGGCGCTGTGGGCGGCGTGGACGGCCCTGCGTGACGGCCGAATTGAGTTGCTGGACCTGCGGGTCTGGCTCGCCGCGTTCGAACTGGTGGAGCGCCGGCTGGCGTCAGGCGCTAAACGCCAACCACGGTACTGCCGTGAGGAGTTGCGGCGTTTGGTCGGCGGGGAAGGGGCACGCACGTGTCGCGGCTCGTTCGCCAGGCTCCGAATGGCCGGCCTACTCGAATGCGCGCCCGCGTCCATCCGCATGCTCGGCGGTCGAGGCGGGCTGCCGTGCGAGGGTCGCTGGGTTCCCATCCCGAGGCCGTTGCTGCGCCACCTCGCGTCGGCCCGCGGCCGGGCTTACATCGCCACGGCGCTGGGCCACCTGCTGCGTTGCCTGTTCCTACGAAACAAACTGTGTCGTTCCGGTGGATACGTCAAAGCGTCATGGATTGCCGAGTCGTTCGGGGTCGCCCAACGAAGCGTCAAGGAGGCGAGGGGAGCGCTGGTCGAGCGTGGATTTCTGGTGGTTCTCGCCGCCGACCAATCTCGCCTCAACCGACTCGGGGCGCCGGTAGTCATCAACTTGACGTTGCCGAATGCCACTGATTCCGCACCCCCAATCTCATTCAAGGGCAGTGAATCCGCACCCCCAGAAAAACACGATCAACTCTCCTTACGGAGATCTGGTAACCAGCAACCCGCCCGGTCGGCGGACCCGACTGCTGCTTGCACCGGCGTCGGTCCCACGCTTCGCGATGTGAAGCCGGCAGACTTGAAGGATGCCAGGCGGTTGGCGTCGTTGTTCGAACAGGCGACCGAGCGGGGGCTCGTGCAACACAGCGAAGCCGACCGATTGGCGTTCTTCGCCGCGGCGTTGCACGCCCGTCGCGTCGGCACGCGTAACGCCTGTGGGTTGTTCGCGTGGACCGTGTGGCGACGCAAGTACGAGGTGCTCTCCCAGGACGACGAGGACCGGGCTCGGCGGGCGCTGGTAAGGTTCCGGGCAGGCACTGACGTGCCGACTGGCGACCCGGCGCGAAACGCGGCGGCCGGGTCCGCACTGCCGACTGCGATCGGCCAGGTCACGTCCAGTCTCATGGCGTGCATAACCCATCCCGTGAGTGGTACGCCCAGCGCGGCACTCCGACAACCGGGTTCGGGTTAGAGGATCGCTCGCCGAGCTTCCGCCGCAATTGTCGCGGCGGGAGTCCGGTGGTGCATGGCAATAGGTTTTTGTTTCTTCGTTTTTTCCAATCCCGAAAGGATGTGTCTGATGCAACGACAGAATCTCACGGCCGCGAGCCGTCAGTTGTTTACACGCAGGGACGACGAGCGTTTCGCCGACCTGCAGAGTCTTTACGATCACTGCCGTACGGCTCAGTCCGAAAGCAGCGAACGCTGGACTCGGCTGATCGACGTGCAGAGTCCGCCCGGTCGCTCGCTGCTGCTCGGCGTCGATGACGACCGGCAGCAGGAGGCGCTTCTGAGCATGAACGATTGGAGCTTCGGCCAGCTCTGCCGTCTGGCAGGTGTGGCCAAGGAGACGGTCAATCGGCTCACGCCGGGCACGGCCAGGCTGGTGCTGCAGGAAACGCTTCCCTCATTGCAGAAGCCCATTCAGGTGTTGCAACGTGGAGAAACCATCCGCAGCATCCACGGTCCGGCATATACGAGGCTGCACAATCTCGACCTGCTCAACATCGTTCGTGAGTTCGCGACCGAATTTGTACCGCCGCAGGCAGGTATGAACGGCGCGACCGGCTTATACGCCGGTGAGCAGGACATGTTTGTGTTCCTGATCGACCCGACCGGCTGGGTCGAGCTCGAAGACGGCGGCAAGACCGAGGCGTTCGCTCCCGGGCTGTTCCTATGGAACAGCGAGGTGGGTTGTCGCTCGGTTGGGCTCCAGACGTTCTGGTTCCAAGCGGTGTGCCAAAATCACATCGTCTGGGACGCTGTCGAAGTGATCGACTTCTCGCGCAAGCACACGGCCAACGTGAACGAGTGCCTGTCGGAGGTCCGACGTCACATCGAGTCGCTGGTCGCCAAGCGTGACGCCCGCCGCGACGGGTTCGCCCGCGTGATGGCCAACGCCTTCAAGGCGCGACTCGGCAACGACGCCGAGGAGGTCGCCAAAGTGATGGCCAAACACGGCATCCCGCGTGACTTGAGCAAGCGCGCTCTGGCGATGGCCAGAGAACAGGGTCGCTTCACGGTGTTCTCACTGGTCGATGCGCTCACGCGATTGGCCGGTGAATTCAAGAATGCCGGTGACCGGCTGGAGGCGGACGAGAAGGCAGGGCGGTTGCTGGAGTTGGTAAAGGCATAGGTTGTTGTTGGGTGAGTTCGCCATGCACCACCGGCGACCACCTCTCGTCGCGAAACTGAGTCCTAGCTTTGATATGTGCGAACGACACCTCGACGAAGGTCTTCAGACGCTGACGAGCTGCCCTCCGTACAGTGTGTGATTCGCGTCCATCTTTGTGGCAGTCTAAACAAGTAGGCAGATTTTGTTTCATTGTGTTCGCCTTATGCACGCGAATGTCAGGCTGCCTGCGCTGTGCTCCCCAAGGGCCGTAAACGGCTTGCGCGGGCTACAGACAAAAGCCAGAAAAATCTTATAATTCCATGGTTCGCCGCACCCATTGGCTACGAGGTGGAAGTAACCACGTTGATCTTGGGGAATCAATTCATGAGTGACGACGAGATAGATGATGAAATCAGACTGCATTTAACCTGCGGGAATGAGGATGAGATTGAGCGTGGGTTTGAGCTCCTGCACGCGCAGTACCAAAAGCCCATTTGCGGCTGGTTGCGGCGAAATCATTTTCCCGGGATGTCGGCTGAGGATCTGAAAGACCTTTGGTCGGAAACGCTCTTGGAGTTCTATGCGGAAGTCAAATCGGGCAAATACGACGGTACGAGGCGGGTCTTCAGCGACTTGTGCCGGATCATCCAAACAAACGGCATTGACCTCCGCCGCAAGAAAAAATCGAATGAAAAGCGGCTGCAGATCGTGGGTGAGACACTCAGAGATACGCAAGTCAATGAGAAATGGCGACAACGTGAAGCAGAAGATCGCCAGGTGATACTAGAAATGATCTTGGACGAGGTGTCGAAGTTGTCGCCCAAGCAGAAGGTGGCCTTGGAAGCCTATATCAACAACTTCCCGGAGAGTGCTGATATGCAGCAGTTGCGGAAGTTCACGAGCGACCTGACAGGCGTTGAAGAAACGCTTGCTTCGGTGAAGCGCGGTTTGCAGGAAGGCAGAAGGAAAATCAGGAACATGCTGGCAAGAAAAGGGATCATCGCCCCTCAAAGCGAGGATGACAATGAGTAGCACGGACAACACCAACGACCGGGAAGAGCGGGCTTTAGATGCACTGACCTTGGCGGCATTCTCAAAAGATTTGTGCGACGAGAAGATTCCGGATCTGAAGAAGATGGCTGAGGCATTGACCCCAGAAGATCACGCGGTGCTCGACAGTGGGGGGAAGGATTACATTAAGTCACTGCTTCGCACCCGGCAGAAGCCTGAGAAGAACGCCAAGACTGGATCGCATGAACTTTCGACTTCGATGAATCGCGCGGACGAATCCCAGGATTTGTCGCACAAGGCAAAAGCAGAAATGGAAGAGAACATCAAGAAGAAAGCCGAGGAGGCAAACCGTAAAAAGAACGAGTCGGAGGAACAGCGCGATGCCGATGACGAACGACGAGATTGAGCGGGTTGTCGACGACGTCCTCGAAAGTCTCAATCTTCAAACCTCCTTGCCCATTGATCCGTTGCATATCGCCCAGGAAGAGGAAATCGCTCTCCTCCCGGGAAGATACGACAACTGTTTTGACGGCCGTATTGAATACCGTCGCACGGATGGACAGGGAGACTTCTATCTGTTCTACGCTCAGGAAGAGCCGCCATTCCGGACGGCGGGTCGGGTGCGTTTTTCGATTGCTCACGAGTTGGGTCATTTCTATCTGCCGCCACACCGGGAATATTTGCTCTCTGGTCAGTGGCACAGTTCGACTTCGGATTTCACTTCCAAAAAGGAACGGGAGCGTGAGGCCGACCGATTCGCTGCGTATCTGTTGATGCCGCGTGATTTGTTCCAGGATGAAGTTTCTGCCTGTTCTGGCGGCAATTGCACGTTGGATGACCTGAGCCGTCTGGCACGCGATGCTTTTGAGACTTCACTCACCAGCACGATCATCCGCTATATCGAGCTGGACTTTGAACCGTGCTGCATGGTGATTTCAGAAGGCGGGAAAGTTGTTACGTCGCTTGCCTCCGAAGCACTTCGCACGCGAGGGATGGGCTGGATCGAACGCGGTGGGAAGGTGCCAACACAATCCGTGACCGCGCGCTCGCTGACGGCCGGAAAACTCTCTGCTGAAAATCCGAAAGCCGGCGGCTCTGTGGATTCCAGCGTGTGGTTTAACAGCCGTAGCAGCTGCGACCTTTGGGAAGATGTTGTGCTCCTGTCTAACTTCGGCCGGGTGATCACATTCCTCACGCCCGAGAGTAACGACGACGATCGGTACGATGATTAAGGAAAATATTTTGTGTTGATGGTTCGATTCGCGGGACTGCGACGAGTTGCTGATGAAGGCTCGTGGCAGTCTTTGTTTTTTGGTCTCAAGAAAGAGGTATCGAACTATGACAAATCAAAATGAATCCAGTCGTGCAGGTTTCCGCATTGTGGTCGACGACGTTGAATACACCATTTTGGATCCGGTTCCGACTGGTCGCCAGATTCTGGTGGCCGCCGGCAAGAGTCCAATCGAAGAGCATCTGCTCTACCAGCTGCTTCCCGGCAATTTGCTGGAAGATATCAGCCTGGAAGAAACAACGGATGTGCGTGGTGACGGCAAGGAGCGCTTCATCAGTTTCCTGTCCGACCGTTCGTTTCGCTTTGAGCTGGATGGCCAGCGCCAGGACTGGGGCATGTCCCGCATCACGGAAACCACGCTGCGTAAGCTCGCTGGCGTCGACAACAAGCCGAAATACCGCGTCTGGCTCGAACGCCGCGGCCAGGAGGATCTCAAGCTCGAGGTCGGCCAGTGGGTGGATCTGTCGGAGGCAGGCATCGAGCGCTTTTACACCGGCCGCGATGACACGAATGCCGGCTGCAATTCCACCGTCCTTCCATCCGCCGACCGTCGCTACGTGTCAGAGCACGAGCTGGTGACTGAAGATGTTGCACAGGGTGAGCAGAAGGGGATTGTTTTCAAAAACTATCCGCTGCCCCTGGGGCGTTTTCAAGTCGAAACGGCTGACATCCTGGTCGTCCTGCCGCGTGGCTATCCGGACACGGCACCCGATATGTTTTTTGCGGATCCGTGGCTCACGCTCAAGGCGACCGGAGCTTATCCGGAGAAGGCAGATCAGGCCTTCAGTTTCGCTGGCCGCAACTGGCAACGCTGGAGCCGTCATAATGAGGAGTGGCGCGCCGGCCGTGACTGCATCCAGACCATGCTTCGCCGCATCGACTCCGCCCTGCGAGGTGAATCGTAATGCGACGCACTCTTACCCTTCAGAAGACGCATCACCAGCAACTGCTCAGCCTGCTGATGCCCGACAACGGGCATGAGCAGATTGCGTATGTGCTGTGCGGGCGTTGTGACGTAACGCAGGATCCGTGGCACGGCCAGCCCGCACGGCGGTATCTCTCCCGTGACGTTGTGCCCCTCGATGCTGAGCTAATTGTTTCGTCATCGACGGTGCATGTGAACGCGAAGACGGAAGTCTTTGTGAGACTGCTTCGCCGTTGCCGGGATGAGAATCTCACGCTGGCCGTCGTGCATTCTCATCCCGCGGGGCAAACAAAATTCTCCGCGGTTGATGACGCTGAGGAGCCCGCGCTAGTGCAACTGGCTCAGAATCGCAACGGCAAAGCGGTCGAAGTGTTGAGCGTGGTGTATGAGCGAGCCGGCCGGCGGTTCGGCCGCGTCTGGATTGATGAGCAATCACACGAATCGCTTTCGGCGATCAACGTCGTCGGCGAGCGGTTCCTCATCGATTTCCCTGGCCGCGGCGAGGGAAAGTCTTCCGAGACATTGGCTCGGCAGGCGTTGGCGTTTGGCGATACCCTGAACTCCGATCTGGAGCACCTGCGGATCGGGATCATCGGTTGCGGCGCCACCGGCAGTGCAACGGCCATGCTCCTGGCACGCCTGGGTGTGAAGCATTTCTTCGTCATCGATCCGGACATCGTTGAAAAGACAAACTTGAATCGTCTGCACGGTCCGACGATGCAGGATGTGAAGGATCGTACGCCCAAGGTGGACGTGCTGCGGCGGGAGCTTGAGCGGCTGGGACTGGATATCCAAGTCGCAACGAGCCGCCAATGGGTCGGCGACGCTGAAACGCGTGATGCCCTCAAATCGTGTGACGTCATTTTCGGCTGCACGGATGATGCGGACGGGCGTCTGCTGCTCAACCGCTTCGCCTATTTCTACCTGGTGCTGGTTATCGATATGGGTTTTCAAATCGATGTCGATGACACTGTGCCGCCGCGAATCTTGGAAGCTGCAGGGCGGGTGACGGTGCTCGCACCTGGCCGCAAGTGTTTGCTCTGCCGCGAGATCGTCGACGTTCACGACGCTTACGCCGATCAGCTCCGTCGTCTGGATCCGGATGAGTACGCCCGCCGGCGAAAAGAAGGGGAGCAATATGTCCGCGGCGGTGGGAGCCCGGATCCCTCGGTGGTCGTATTCACGACGGATGTTGCGTGCATGGCAATTGATGAACTGCTGCATCAGCTGACGGGGTATCGCCTCGCCAGCCCTTCCCACCGCGTGCGCAAGTATGCATTGTGCGAGGATAAGCAACCCGGCGCCAGCCCCAATGGCGGCTGTCCGATCTGTGGCGGGGAGGATTACTGGGGGCGGGGTGACTACGGCTTGTTTTTGGATCGGACAGGGTGATTCATGTTTCGACGCACAATTTACTGGTTACTGGTCAAGCTTCACATTCTGGACAAGCCGGATCTGATTGCACGGACTGCCTCCGAGCATCCGTCGCCAGAAGATCTCAAGCCTGGCTTGCTGGTCGTGGTCAAAGATGGCGCCATCGAGAAGTGGGCTTGCATGCGATGTCCGGGCGGGTGCGGTGAGAAAGTGATGCTTCCCTTGTCGAAGCAACGTCGGCCGCATTGGCGGGTCTGGTTCGACTGGTTCCACCGGGCGAGCCTGGAGCCCTCTGTTCATCAAGCCAATGAATGCCGTTGTCATTTCTGGGTGAAGACCGGCAAAGTCGTCTGGTGCGACCCACGGCCAAGACATTGACCGAACTCCGCTGCGGGTCACTGACACAGCCTACCCCCAACCAATTCGTCGTGGACAAGAATCTTTGGACTGGGCAGTGTGCGATCACGAGAAGATGGCAAGGCTACGACACGTTCAGCAGTAGGTGGCAAGGGGTGCCGTCAACATATGCGCAATTTTCATGTGAGATGCCTAATAGTCGAGGTCACGGCAATTGTCGAGCCGAGGTCGGCACGCCCACCGCCGACGTTGAATACGACGTTTAAGACCCGCCAGTTGCTGGCGTACCGGCGCGTACGGGTCAAAGCCGAGTGAGTCAAGAGCGTGCTGAAGCTTCAGGTCGGACCAGTCTACAGACTGCTTGTCGAGATATCGCTGCAATCGAGTGTATTCGGTGGTATGAATCCGCACCGACGCATGCCCATTTCGGTAGCTGATCGAGTACCCATGAAACCGAACCGGCCGGCGGCGGAGGTCGAGAATCTGCCCGGCTTCGCGTTCGAAGAAGGCGTGTTCGCCGTGGGTCGCGAGCAGGATGAACTCCTGCTCATACCGTACGTACGCCACCGAAGCCTGCCCGGCCAAGCGCCGGCGGTAGCGTGCGTGTTTGGACTGGTTGAGATCATGCATCTCGATGAACTTCGCATCGACTGTTAGCGGGTCCTTGTCGACCGGGATGCTTCCCGACACATAGAACCAGTAACCATTGGGAATCAGGTTCACTGCCAGCCGCCTCACGAAAGCGCTCACCGAATCTGCCACGAAGGCCGTCATGCCGGTTGTTATGCGCGGTTAATGGTGGACGTTGTATTGCACGGGCACAACGTCCTAAAGCCCAAATCCTTTGCTTAGAGCACCTCCCTGCGCGACCGCCGACAGTGCCCCTGCAACATCGGCCCGCTTCGCGGGCACATTCTTTATTGCAGTCGCCCAATTATGGCGGTCGCGCTCAAGAACCTTCTGCCGGACGGCGAGTACACCTCGCCTGTCCGTTGTCATCGCGTCGCCAAAGTCCACCGCTCCCGCCAGGGAGCGATCGACTTTGACCACGTGCAACAGCCTTTCGGACCGCACGCCCGGCCCGATGATGCACCTGCTTTTCAGGGCGCCACCGGGCCGGGGTTTGCGGCCATCGATCACGTCGGGCTTTACTTACGCCCGTCATCCCTTTCGTCGCTGGCGGCAAAAGCTGCCTGCGGAGTCGGCACCACCCGTTACTCCGACGACCAGACCGTTCTGCCACTGCCTTGCAGCAGGACCGGCGGGCCTCCCGGCCCTCTCCTACTCAGGACACACTCCCTCTCTGCGGCGGTAACTTCTCGCGGCCACGACGCCGCGATGCCGGGCGCACCACGCCCGGCCGCTGCAGAGATTCCCGGATTAGCCAAAACTTGTCGCAAAGTCGGTCACGTCGCTCGCTTCGATTCGCTCGAAGCTGGACCATCGTCGTACGTCCGCGGCTTCCGCCGGCGGCGCAGTCACCCCGTCACGCTTCAGGCGTGTCGGGCTTTCGGGGTACGAACGTGCAAGCTTCCCCTATCCTCGACGATCGATCATTCACGCGGTTCGGCACCGTCTCCGACTTCGCTGACCGGCAAGCCCTGTCGGGATTCTCATCCTTTCGGGCCTTTCATGGTTGAGCTCTTCGCGTCCGCGCTTTGATGGAGTGGCTTGTTCGCAATGAACAGGCTGCTTCCTCACGCAGTACCCGGACTCGTGAAAGTCCGGCCGGCACGCATTGCTGCGCCCAGGCTCCCCACGCCGGCGTGCGTTGCGCGAGCGTCCGGTTGGACACCCTCGTCCCGCACGGGGGATTGGCTTCAGCGGTAGGTCTTGTGAACCGTTACTGAAGTGTCACCCGCTTCAAGTCTTGCGGCCATCGGTGGAGGCAGTCGCCTCGGCCGATGGTCTGTCTCCGTCGCCCCCGATTCATCGGGAGAAACAACATCGAGTAGAAACACGGAGATTGACTGACTCAATTGAATCAGGATTAGTTCCGTGAGCTCTCGTCGAGCATGGTGAGCACCTCTCGGCGCGCCATGCTCTACGGGCTGCTTCAAATCAGGCTGGTGAGGCCCGCGAACGCCGCATGCGGTTGGTAGCCGCAACGACGCTGAAGCAACCCGACGTGATCGATGCCAGTTGACGTTGTTCGTCTAGTCTGACAACCGTCCGCCTCGAAACGGACGATTCAGATTGCACCAAATCGATCCGGTAATCACCACGCATCTCAGGCTACATCGCGGTCGATGTCACCATAACTTCCAAGACGACGCAGGAAGTCGCAGGACAAGGATATGGCGATATTTGACTTGAACACGAAAGGCTTCAGGCAGGTGTTTGCCGGTCGACCCGTAAGCAGAATGGTAGAAGAGCTCGTTGCAAATGCCTTGGATGAGAATGCTTCTCGAGTGGACGTGAACTTCGAACACCTCGGCCGGCATGACTATCTGCTGCGGGTGACGGACGACAGCCCGGTCGGCTTCGAAGATCTCCGCGATGCGTACACGGTGTTTGCCCCTTCGAAGAAAAAGGACGATCCGACGAAGCGGGGCCGATTCTGCTTCGGTGAGAAGTGGGTGATTGCACGATGCCAAGAAGTGTTCATTACGAGCACCAGTGGCACGCTCGTTTTTGACGTTCTCAATGATCGGCGCCGACGTTCTTCCAAATCAACTGAGAGAGGAACGATCATCGAGTGTCGGTTGAGGGCGACCGAAGCGGATTACGCCCAGGCGTGCCAACGGCTCAAGCACATTCTCGTTCCGGAGAGCGTCACACTGACATTTAACGGCCATGCAATACCCAGCCGCACGCCCGTCCGGACTGTCGAAACGACCTTGCCGACCGAGTACGCCGATGAGAGTGGCGACCTCAGACGAACAGAAAGAAAAACCCGAATCGACATCTACGCGGTAAAAGCGGGTGAAGTTGCCAGCATTTTCGAGCTCGGCATACCGGTCGTGGCGACCGGCGACGTGTTCCACTACGACGTGCGGCAGCGTGTTCCGCTGCCGATCAATCGCAACAACGTTCACCCGAGCTATCTCAAAAGACTCCGCGGCGCTGCGCTGGACGTCACGGCCGATTTGTTGACTCCCGCAGACGCTGCCAACAAGGGGGTTACGGATGGAATTGTTGCTGCCAAACCTGAAACGCGCGTGACATTGATGCGCGCACGTTTCGGCGAGAAACGGTACGTCATCGACTTCAACCGCGAGGCTGGTGGCGAACTCTTTGCAGAGGGACACACGCCCGTGCCGCCGAATGCCTTCGATCTCGAAACGTGGAAAGCATTGAAAGAGGTGGGCGCCATCCCGAGCGCTAACCAGTTGCGGCCAAAGCATTATGTAACCACAACACCGCTACCCGAAGAGCGAATCACGGCGGGTATGCGAAGGTTTCGGCAGTTTGCCGAGCTGCTGTGCCGCTTAACTCTTAACAAGTCGATCGCGTCGTGGACCTGGTCAAACAGTCCGTCCGTGACGAACGCCGCAAGCTGCGGGCCAAACGGTGCCGATGCGATAGACCTGGCGATCAACGTAGGGGTGCTCGGTCCGGAATGGTTCAACCACCCCTCGGCAACAAACGCACAGCACGTCGATTTGCTGATCCATGAGTTAGGCCACCACAATGGCGCGCTTGACTGCACCCGAGAACACGCAAACGAAATGACCAAGGTTGCAGCGAGGTTGGCGATTCTGATGCTTACGCGGCCGGAATTGTTCGCCGATTACCGCTGAACGGAGAGGCATGGCGATCTGGATCTTTCAGCGGGGATTTGGTGCAAGTAGCCTCTAACATTACGATACCGTCGACCGAAGGCTGGGCTGAGCGCGCTCACATCATCCTCTCGGCAATGCAATTGCGGTCGTTTCCTGGACAGCGCGAATGTCGCCAGAGGCAAAAGCCAGGCTGCTCATCGACCAGAAGCTCGCGCAGGCGGGTTGGATCGTCCAAAACCGAGACGATCTTGACCTGACCGCAGGGTTCGGTATTGCCGTGCGCGAATTTCCGATGAAATCGGGCTTCGGTTTCGCGGACTACCTGCTGTACGTGGATCGGAAGGTCATCGGCGTCGTTGAGGCCAAACCCGTTGGCCACACGCTTACGGGTGTCGAGCTGCAATCCGCGCGATATTCTGATGGCCTGCCGGATAACTTGCCTGCGTATCGCCGCCCTCTTGCGTTCGCATACGAGAGTACAGGGGAGGAGATTCGGTTCACGAATAACCTCGACCCCGACCCGCGCAGCCGCGATGTCTTTCATTTTCATAAGCCAAAGACGTTGCTTGAGTTCGTAAACGCACCGGCGCAACTTCGCGGTCGGCTGCGTCAACTGCCCGCTCTCGATCCCGGCGCGATGTGGAGCGCGCAGGTCGAAGCAGTGACCAAGCTGGAACGCTCTCTCGCCGCTGCTCGACCGCGCGCTCTAATTCAGATGAGTACCGGCAGTGGCAAAACCTTCACCGCCGCCAACTTCATCTACCGGCTCATCAAGCATGGTGATGCAAGGCGCGTTTTGTTCCTCGTGGATCGCTCAAACCTCGGCGATCAGACCAACACGGAGTTCAGTCAGTTCCGACCGCCCGACGACGGCCGGCGGTTCAGCGACATCTACAACATTCAACTCCTTCGCACGAACAGCATCGATTCCGTCAGTCGTGTCTGCATCACGACCGTGCAGCGTCTCTATTCGATGCTGCAAGGCGAACCGGAGTTCGACGCCGCCAACGAGCAAGGGTCGATGTTCGACAGTCACCAGCCGTTCAACGCGCCGCCGGTACCGGTCAAGTACAATCCCAACATCCCAATCGAAACCTTCGACTTCATCGTGATCGATGAGTGCCACCGCTCGATTTACAACCTCTGGCGGCAGGTGCTCGAATACTTCGACGGCTTTCTCATCGGCCTCACTGCGACGCCGGCGAAGGCGACCATCGGTTTCTTCAATCGCAACCTCGTCATGGAATACGGCCATGCCAAGGCCGTGGCCGATGGCGTTAACGTCAACTACGACGTGTATCGCATCAACACGAAGATTACCGCAGCAGGCAGCACGGTCGAGTCCGGCAACTACGTTGATAGGCGCGACCGCATCACGCGAAAGAAGCGGCAGGAACTTCTCGACGATGACTTCGTTTACGCTCCAAATCAACTCGACAAGGACGTGGTTGCCGTCGATCAGATCAGGACCGTCATACGAACTTTCCACGACAAACTGTTCACCGAAATCTTTCCCGGCCGAACCGAAGTGCCAAAGACCCTCATCTTCGCCAAGGACGACAGCCACGCCGAAGATATCGTCGAGATCGTGCGTGAAGAGTTCGGGCGCGGCAACGACTTCTGCCAGAAGATCACTTACAAAACGGGTTTCATCCGCATCAAGAAATCGCAGCAGAACGCGGATGGCACGACCAGCGAGATCATCACGTATGAAAAAGTATCGAACCTGACGCCTGGGGATGTTCTCACGGCCTTCCGCAACGGCTTCATGCCGCGTATCGCCGTTACGGTTGATATGGTCGCAACCGGCACCGACGTGAAGCCGCTGGAAATCGTAATGTTCATGCGGAACATCCGCTCGCAGAACTTCTTCGATCAGATGAAAGGTCGCGGCGTCCGCGTCATCAAGCCCGACGACCTCAAGGCGGTCACGCCCGACGCCAATGCGAAAACGCATTTTGTCATTGTCGATGCGGTTGGCGTCTGCGAGCACGACAAGAGCGAGAACGCGCCGCTCGACCGCCAACCGACCGTCAGCTTGAAGAAAGTCCTGGAATACGTCGGCATGGGCGGGGCCGATCCTGATGCCTTATCCACGCTCGCAGCCCGACTTGCCCGCGCTGATCAGCAAATCACCGACGAGCAGCGCGAAGAATTGAAACAGATTGCGGGAGGCGTTGATCTTGCCGCGATCACCGGCAATCTGCTGAAATCCATCGACCCCGACGAGCAGATAGCCGCCTGCGGTCTGCCTGAGAACGCAGAACCAACGCCACAACAGCTCCAGCAATCGACGCAGCAGCTCGTTGGTGCTGCCGTTGCGCCAGTGCTCAAGCCGCAGTTCCGTCGCCGCCTGCTCGAAATCCTGCAACAGAACGAGCAGACCATAGACCGCATTAGCATGGATGATGTTCTCTCAGCCGGGTTCGATCAGGCCGCTCTCGACAAAGCCAAGGGCAAAGTCCAGTCGTTCAAGCAGTGGATCGAGGACAACCGCGCCGAGATCATTGCGCTTCAGCTCATTTATTCCCGTCGCTTCGCCAACAAGATCAAATTTGAGGACGTGAAAGACCTGGCGCAGCGTATCCAACGCCCGCCCTTGAACCTCACGCCCCAAGACCTTTGGCTCGCCTACGAAGCGTTAGAGAAATCGAAGGTCAAGGGCAGCGGCGGCAGGCAGCTCGTTGACATCGTTTCGCTCATCCTGCACACCGTCGATCCGGCCGAGCCGCTGACGCCGTTCGAGTCGGTTGTCACGCAGCGATATCGCCGATGGCTCGACGAGCAGCAGGCGGCCGGCACGATGTTCACGAAGGATCAGCGACAATGGCTCGACAAGATCGCCGAGCACATCGCGACCAGCGTTGCAATTGAGCGCGAAGATTTCCAAAGCGGATGGTTTGCGCAGCAGGGAAATCTTGGCAAAGCGCATCAGCTATTCGGCGACCAGTTGGACATGCTGATAGCGGAACTGAACGAGAAGTTGGTGGCATAGGAGCACGCGAATGACGCAAGAAACGAGACAAGTCGTCACCGACGCGGAATCGATGGAAGGGAAACAGCTCTCGGCATTGAAAAATTGGACGATTGGTTTGGCTGTCGGGATGATCGTCCTTTGGCTCGCAAATCTCGTCGTGGTTCCCACGGTCTTTCCGAACCTTCAAGAGAATGGAACTCCGACAACGCGCCCGATTCAGAATCCGGGGATTTTCGGCGACATGTTTGGCGGCCTCAACGCATTGTTCAGCGGCCTGTCCGCAATCCTGGTAGCGACCGCGCTGATGTTTCAAGTTTTTGAGTCTAGGAAGCAAGAACGCCGCGCACATCAGGAGCTGCAGGATCAAGCCAACGACCAGTACACCCTCGCCGAGGTTCTTGGAGAGACGACACGGATACAGGCGCAGATCGCGGATGCACTCGCGCTCTTAGCTGCCGCTACGAAGACCGGCACGGAGCAGGACCGGCTTCGTTTCCTGATCGAGTACAACACGAGAAGAATCGAGACCCTGGAGCGGTCACGAAAGACGACCTTCACACGCCCGCGCGATCCCGATCCAATTGGAAACGAAGTTTCACGCCTGAAGAGTGAAATCGAAGAATCTCAGAAACAATTGGCGCAACTCGGGTAAGCGTTTCCCATGAATGATCGGAACCGAGACCAACTTCCTTTGGGCTGGCAGCGTCCGCTGCTACCGCAGATCGCGGAGATCAATCCTGGGTTGGCCCGTGGCTCCGTGGGCGATTCGTCGCCCGTGACATTTGCGCCGATGGCAGCTGTAGAAGAGCAGCACGGCGGACTGGCGCGGCCAGTCATCCGACGTTATGGCGAGGTCAAGAAAGGATACACGAACTTTCAATCCGGCGATGTTCTGTTTGCCAAGATCACGCCCTGCATGGAAAACGGGAAGGTGTGCGTCGTCCCAAAGCTGCCTCACGATGTCGGCTTCGGATCGACCGAGTTTCACGTCATCCGCCCCAAACGAAACATCGAGGCAGCTTGGATCAGCCGCTTTCTCTCGCAGGAATCATTTCGTCGATTGGCTCGATCTCGCATGACCGGCTCGGCAGGTCAGATGCGTGTGCCGACGTTCTTTCTCGAGGAGCTTGATCTTCCTGTCGCGCCGCACGGTGCACAGATTCGCATCCTTGAAAAGATTGACGAGCTGTTCAGCGATCTGGACAAAGGCGTGGCGTTGCTGGAGCGGGTGCGTCGGAATCTCGACCGCTACCGTGCATCCGTGCTCAAGGCCGCCGTCGAAGGCCGATTGACCGCAGCCTGGCGAAAGCAGAACAAATCCACGGAGTCGGCCAGCGACCTGCTGAAACGCATCCTCACCGAACGCCGCCGCCGATGGGAAGAATCGCAGCTCGCCAAGTTCAAGACGCAGAAGAAAGACCCGCCGAAGAATTGGAAGGATCGGTACGAGGAGCCTGCCGCGCCGAACGCTTCGGAACTTCCCGAGCTGCCAGCGGAGTGGTGTTGGGCGACCGTTGACCAGCTGATTGTCGAACCGATCTGCAATGGCATTTCCATCAAGGGATCGAATGAACCACCTGGCGTTCCGGCCCTTCGCTTGAGTGCGATGACTGATGCGGGTTTTGACTACAAGGAAGTTCGATACATTCCCATTGATGAGGAGGTTGCCAACGACCTGTCGATACGTGCCGGGGATTTCTATGTCTCCCGTGGCAATGGAAGTCTGGCCCTCGTTGGGCGCGGCACGCCTGCACAGGCACCTCCAATGGCCGTCGTCTTCCCCGACACCATGATGCGCGTTCGCTTGAACGACAATATTGGTAAGACAGGTCTGCTCCCAACTCTGTGGCAATCACGATTGGTGCGTCGGCAGGTCGAGAAACGAGTGAAAACTACCGCCGGGATTTGGAAAATTGCGCAGCCGCAACTCGCGTCGATTTGCGTCCCACTTCCCCCAATCAACGAGCAAGAAGTTTTGATCCGGCTTGTCGAAGTGGCCTCCGTCAAATCGCGGCAAGTTCATCAGTCAATTGAACGTGACCTCCGGCTCTCTAAGGGTTTGCGGCAAAGCATTCTCAAGCGAGCGTTTTCTGGTCGCCTCGTAGCACAGGACGCCGCTGACGCGCCGGTTGTTCTCGAAGGAAAGGACGCGGTCGAAATCGCGCTGCCCGCGCACATCACTGTTGCCAAGTCTACTCGCCGACCGCGAAAGCCCGACGAAGAAGCGCTGAAACGAACGCACACGAAGGGCATCTATTTCGTTCGTGGCGCGATCATGTCCTACGCGGTTGATCGGCTGCACAAGTGCAAGGACTTCGGCCGGACGCAGATGGAAAAGGTTCTGCACCTGACGCAATCCCATGTCGGCGTTGACCTGGAGTTCACCTTCAAACGTCAGGCCGCAGGTCCGTTCGACGAAGAAATCTACAAGGCCGAGAGCCTGGCGAAGAAACAGCGTTGGTTTGTGACGCGCGACACAGGCATGTTCGGCGTGAAGTATCAGCCCGGGACCAAGATAGCGGATCGATGCAAAGCCGCCCGCACGATTCTGGGACAACGCGTGAACGAAATGGATCGGCTCCTCGCTGACGCGGCCAAGATGGACACGCGTCAGGCAGAACTGCTTGCAACGACCTACGCAGTTTGGAACGATTTGCTTCTCGACGGAGCCGAGCCGACGATTCAAGCGATCATCAATGGCGTCTTCGCGTGGCACCCGTCTAAAAAAGATCGATTCACTCCGGAACAGGTGGAGAAATGTGTCGACTGGATGACTCAGAACGATTACGTTCCCCGCGGGCAGGGACAACGCACGATGGAGGTGGCCGTCCGTGCCTAATGCCGGCAACAACTCGTCAAGAAGCAAACCGAGTGATTCGCCCGCCTACCTGTTGCTGAAGCTTCGCGGGTCCGCGGTTGCGTCGGTCATGCTGTCGTTGAGCCAATATGTCCGTCATGTTCGAACCACTTCATTCTTGCTTCGCCGCTCCCGGTTCGGCGTTTGGCTATCGGGTTTTGTAGCCCGCCGGAAGTTTTGGGGGCGGCGCCTGAAGTACTTGCATGATGAGCGGTCACGTTCGGCGCGGCTGGGTGGACGGTCTCTGATCGCAGTTGTGAAGCTCTCACTATTCCCGCTAATCTCAGCTGTTACGGTATTCGTTCTCCTCGTTGGTGCAACTCACGGCTACACACGTGTACGAGCAACGATTCCGAGTTTGCCGACCTTGCCGGTTGTGGATCGAGAGGTGCATGCCTCGATGATTGGTACGATCGCGCAGGCCACAGCTGCCATGTTAGCGCTCTTCTTCGCAGGCATTAGCGTAGTTGCCAGCACGAGCTACGCGAAGCTTGCGACCGAAGTGCGCGCTTTGATCGCGTACGATGACCTGAACCGGCGATATCTGCGGATGCTGGCGCATTTGACGGCAGTCTGCGTGATCGCGCTCGTTGCGCAGTCACTCGGGTTCCAGCCTACTGCTCTCGCGGTTCTTTACATCGGCGTGCTTGCTGCAATTGGGATTCTTGGATTCTTCGCACTCGGAGCACGGACTTTTGCACTCTTCAGTCCTGCGATGCTCATGGGCTACCCACTACGAGCATTTGCCGTTGCAGTGAAGAGCGTGACGCCGGCCGGTTACAATTGGAAGGATCAATCGTTCCAGACACATGCAAGGAACGTTGCGGTTCAGCAACTCGAAGTGATCGATGAGCTCGTTGATTCTGCGGTTGCGGATGATCATCCGAGCATGCGAGGGGCAGTCCAAGATATCGCTAGTTCGATTCATCGGCTGCTGCGGTATTATGCTCAGAACAAGACGGCTATCCCCAGCGACAGTCATTGGTTCGCTCGGAAAGCACAATTCGCGAGGCTTCACCTTGGGATGGGAACCGAGGCCGAGATCGCGTTAAGAACGGGGGTTGTTCCGGCGGCACCACCGATCCCCGACCACCAATTTATCGAAGTGCAAGGTGACGAGACGCTAATTCGTTGTTTTCACCATGCGCTATCGCGGGGAACAATTGAAGACGTCGTCGCGCAACTGCTGGATTTCAACGCGACTGCAACGGTCCGTGCAACTCAATTTCAGCTCGCAGAAGCCAGTGACCTCGCGGCAACCGTTTGCAAAGCGGTGGTTAAGTGGCTTGTTGACACAGACACTGAGAATCTGCTTGCCCGACTTCAAGTCGTGGATGTCGCGTGTGTGACAGCACTGTCGCCGATCTTAAACGCTCCGCAGACATTTTGCGCGGTTCCGGTTGAGGATCGCCTGTTGATCGCGACTGACATCCTCGCCGGCGATAGCAGGATGCTGCATCACCGTGACGTTCCGATCCAAGTGCTTCCGGCGATCGAGGACCTACTGCAGCGGATCGAGTTTGAACGCTCGGTTGAAGACAGCGTCTTATCGCAGCGCTGGTACATTGAGCAACTTGTCGCCGGAAACTATGCGGATTTCGTCCGAATGATGGCTCTGACAATTGTCAAGACTCTCGATTCTCTTTTCGCTAGACCTCCCAAGGAGCTCCTTGTCGCGCACCGACCGATCGAGGCGAGCGTTTGGCTTCAGCGTGCTGTCGAAGCGTGTAGCAAAGCTAAGAACCAGTTGCATGCACTAGATGAAACTTACCAGGCACTTAAGCAGCGGCACCATACCGAGGCGCCGTGGCACGAGTGGAATGCCTCAAGGTCACTTGAGCGGGTTTCACAGGTCCGTTCGGAAACGGTCCAAACGCTGAGCCAGTGCATTCCTGGAATTCTAAAGTCGGTCACTGATGACACGTTGCCGGACTTGATCGGCCATGCGCGCTTGTGGTTGGGAGCTGAGTTATTCTCACTCATGGAATCTAAGTCCGCAAACTTGGATAGTTTCAGATCAATATTCGTCGCGTATTTTGATGCGACTGTGGCTGTTTCGCAGCGCATGTTTGACATGGCCGAGCAACCAAGAACTCGCGGCTACATCCGAGCGGGCCTGGACGCAATGCTCGATTTGCTCGAAATCTCAGGGGTTGCGCTCATCTTCTCGGAACTTGACGGTAGCGGTTTTGGAAAGGTTATTCGTGAAATCTGGGATAAATACTTTGATGGAGCCGCAGATCGGAAGCGTCTGGTAGCGGCATGGATTGAACCTGTTGAGCAGAGACTCGGACTGCCTGTGCTTTCGTCAGGCGGTGCTCAACGATTTGAATGGGAGCGTCGTCTTGTTAACGCGCTCGTGGATCGTGGCGTGATCGACAAGGAGTTCGACTACGGTCATTCCGCCCGGCGAAAGCGGTCGCATTCCAGTGCGGTGATTCGCTCGTTGCATGCCCACGCCGGAAGTCTCATGGATCCAGCATCCGAGTATTTCGCGGCAATGTATTTGGGGGCAAGAGCTACCGCAGAAGGATTACCGTTGCCGCGAGCAATTGGGGATTGCATGGCATCAATTGCGCGGGAAGCGGAAGGAGACGAACATGCGTAATCGCGGCCGCGCACCCGACCTGGTGTGGGACAGTCGTACCGTCTTTTGGCCTCTGTCCTACGCTGATTCGCTCCCGAAGGACTCGAATCTCTGGATGCTGGCCGAAGACGTCGGATTGGAGATTTGGGGGCAATTTCATCGTTTTCGCAAGAACAAAGACACAGCGAGGATCGAGGGGTGTTCGCCGAAGCTCACCGAAACCCTATTACGCGCGATTCCACACAGCAACGGCTATGAGAAGAGCCTAGTCAGGGCTCTTGGAGACTTCGGTCAGATGGCGTCGCGCGCACTGGTCTTAGACGGCGAGCTGAACTATGAGTTGTGTTTCGGCAGGCGGAGCGACGCGAAAGATGCCGCGCCAGAGGACGTCATGCTGAGTTACATTCCTAAAGGATCGGTTTGCCGAATTGGCAAGAACTGGTATCAAAGGGTTCCCGCGGGAAAAGTTAAGGGGGATTCTGAATCGCGACTCATTCCGCTGGAATTTGGCCGCATTGCAAGATTTCTGCCGCCCACGAGTTTGGCGGAGAGCTTGACGTCGATTCGAACTACCTTACCTCTGATTGGTCAGTCGCAGAAAAGGTGGATGGAGGATTCGATCGAACGCCGGTCGTTGGAACCGTTCACGGATGTGCGGCGGAGCTACGACCTCGCGGTAGCCCGCGAGACTCGGTTTGTCGGCTGGAATGGCCGCGGAATGTTTCAGCAGCACAGTGCCGACTATCACTTCATGGTGCGCCAATGCCGATGGTACAAGTTCTGCATTGAGTTGCGGCACTCCATTGTTGAAACCCTCGGACGCGCTTTCGCAGTCGCCGGGGAGGCATGTGGCGAACGGCCTCGGTTTGTGCTTCAAGGTTTACCAACTGTTTCGGATGTGTCATCGGCTGAACAGAAGTTGAAAGCTGGCCCAACCCGTTTTGACGTTCTGTTTGAGCCGTTCGGGCTTGGAAAGGACTGACAATTCATGGACTCCGGACAGATTGGCAACCGCGCGTGGAGCTTCGCGCATGTTCTGCGTGACGACGGGCTTTCGTATCAAGCCTACGTCGAGCAAATCACTTTCCTCCTGTTCTTGAAGATGGCTGACGAGCTATCGAGGTCACCGTACAACCGGCCGGCGCTAGTTCCTGCGCCGTTTGACTGGCCGAATCTCCTCAAGCGCGACGGAGTTGAACTTGAACAGCATTATCGGAAAACGCTCGAAGAACTCGGCAAACAGAAGGGAATGCTCGGCACGATTTTCTTGAAGGCGAAGAACGAGATCACCGACCCAGCGAAGCTGCGACGACTCATCGTTGAGCTGATAGACAAGGAAAACTGGACAGGGTTGAGCGCGGATGTAAAGGGAACGATCTACGAGGAATTACTCAAACGCACGGCGGAGGAATCCCCGAAAGGCGCAGGCCAGTATTTCACAACTCGCGCGGTGATTGAGGCGGTCGTCGACGTGATGCGCCCGACGCCTGATGACACGATCTGCGATCCGGCGGCCGGCACGGGCGGGTTTCTTTACTTGTCATATAACCACGTCCTTCATCACCACGAATCGGCGATGGACAAGGCGAAGAAGCGTCGGCTGAGGGACAAGCTCGTGACGGGCATGGAGTTGGTTCCCAACACGGCGCGACTTTGCGCGATGAATCTGCACTTGCACGGCATCGGCGGCGACGACAGTCCTATTCATGCGGGCCATGACAGCCTGGCTTCGTCGTGGGGCGATCAGTTTTCAATGGTGCTCACGAACCCGCCGTTTGGGAAGAAAAGCAGTGTGTCGTTCGTCAATGAAGAAGGCGACTTGGAGAAAGAGAAGCAGGTCGTCGTTCGCAATGATTTCTGGGCTTCGACGAGCAATAAGCAGCTCAATTTTCTCCAGCACATTTACACGCTGCTGAAGGTCAATGGCCGAGCTGCCGTCGTGCTGCCCGACAACGTGCTGTTCGAGGGCGGGGCTGGAGAAAAGATCAGGCGCAAGCTGCTGGCTCAATGCGACGTTCACACGCTGCTGCGACTTCCCACGGGAATCTGGTATTCGCCAGGCGTCAAGGCGAATGTGTTGTTCTTCGACAAGAAACCCGGCCGTGAACAAGCGTGGACGACCAAGCTTTGGGTGTACGACCTGCGAACGAACATGCACTTCACGCTCAAGCAGAATCCGATCCGCCGCGCCGATTTCGCCGAGTTCGTGGACAGCTTCAAACCGGGAAAGATTCACGCTCGCAAAGCCACTTGGAGCGAAAGCAATCCAATCGGGCGATGGCGGAGCTTTGCCTACGAGGACCTGCTCAAGCGCGACAAGTTGAGCCTTGATTTGTTCTGGCTGAAGGATGAAAGCCTCGATGACGGCGATTCCCTGCCCGAACCCGACGTAATCGCCGCCGAAATCGCGGACGATCTCGAAGCAGCGATGGAGCAATTTGCGGAAATCGCTGGCGAACTTCGTTCCACAGAGAAGGGGTGACTAGTCTGCGAAAACGCGTGATACTGAGGCATGACGAATGAGCATGACTGGCAGCAGCGCAGCTCCGACATTTACGACCCCCGTCAGTACTTGCTTTCTAAAGCAGAACTCGCATTCCTCCGCTCTCTATGCGGCGTTCTCCGGCCGGCAATTCGTGTGGCGCCGAAGGTTCGACTGGCTGATGTGATTTTCTGTCGCCCCGAAGTAGGGGCAATTCCCCTCGCCCGCATTGCTCAGAAGCACGTCGATGTTTTGCTCTTCGACGGCCGCACCGGGAGGATTCTGGGCGCTATCGAACTCGATGATCGCTCGCACGAGCAAGACGAGAGATTGCGTCGCGACGAATTCGTCAACTCGGTCTTGAACGCCTGTGGCGTGCCGTTCCTGCGTGTGCAGGCAGCGTGGCGTTACAACCCGATGGTGTTGCGGCAGCAGTTGACGGTCTTGCTCGCTTCAGGCAGCGTCCGCCGAAGCTCACGGAAGCTGCGCCGGCGGCGAACTCAAACCAGCGGTTTGTTGCCGAGGAGACGAGCACGCACCCATTCAACCACGTCGCGATGTTCTGGTGCAACCGGCCGCATGTACACATCGGCCATCGACGAGCTGGCGGCGTGTCCGAGCCACCGACGTATGTCGCTCAGGGAACACCCGGGGCGCGAGCCGAATTCGGTCGCCCCAAGATGGCGCAGAACGTAGAAGCCCGAAAGGCCCTTGCCTTTGCTGCCGAGCGCCAGCCGCAGCCGACGCCACCAGAGGTCAACTGAGTCGGTGTTCCCGTGCGTAAGCGGTTGTCCGCTCTGCGAGACGAACAGGAGTTCGTCTGGTTCTCGCGGATGCTGCTTCAGGTACTCGGCGATCGCTGTCCAAACTCCAGGCGGCGTTGGGCCATAACGTTCCAGCCCGGTCTTGCCGCGACGAAGGTCGTAGCTCTTCTTGTCAATCTGCCCGGCCTTCACCGCGGTAAGGTCACCCTGTCCAAAACCCAAGCCGATGGCTGTCCAGACGATTGCGCGCGTGCGGGTGTCGCACTTCGCAAGCACGGCTTTGAGTTGAGGTAGGGAGGGGAGTTTTCGCGGCGTGCCGGCTTTTCCGCGGTAGGTGTCGCGGGCGTTCCAGTTCCACGTGAGCCGTTGCTCCCCGTGTTCAAGGCGGCCTGCGCGGTCGATGATTCCCTTCACGGCCGCCATGCGATTCTTCACGAGCGTTTCGGAGTACTCGGCATCGGCAAGCGCGCGGTTGTACGCCTCGATGTCGTCCATCTTGAGGTCGATCACAGGAAGACGCCCGGCTGCCCCCGGGCCGAAACGCTTATTGATGAAGGACAGAAAATGCCGGACGTCGTATCGTTTGTCAGCGAGTGCTTGTGCGCTGATAGTTCCGAGGCGTCGTGGCTCGCCAGCCTTGCGTGTGCGCCGTTCTTCGTGGAAGAGGTAGCTGGATGCGACCGCGAGTAGGCTCCCCGGCTGTGCGGTCACCTTTGACACGTCGACTACCGGCTTCTTCGGCCCGCCGGCACCGCCGTTCACCTTGCCTTTCACGAAGTCCGACAGCCAATCCTGATACAGCGCTCTGGCCTTGTCTTTGTCGACCATGCCGAACTTGACGCGCCGCGGCGTGCGGGTGTGTGGGTCTCGGAAGCTGACGTTCCAACCAATCCCGCGGAGCTTCGTGAAGCCGAGCTTCGGGATCCTGCGTTGCTTGTGGCGGCCCAATCGAACCTCCGGGATAGAGAGTCGGAATGCAATTCGCCACGAATTGTAGTGCAAGAAGTCCCGGAATTGTTGTGCAAGGCGTTTTTGGGCGAAGTGGACGATCACGCCACAAACACATAAACCACTGCATAGCAGTGGTTTATGACAGTCGGGGCGACAGGATTTGAACCTGCGACTTCCTGGTCCCAAACCAGGCGCTCTAGCCAAGCTGAGCTACGCCCCGCGGCGTCTCTTTCATAACCCAACTTGATGCGGGTGGCAATTGTTGGTCGTTGGTTGGCGAACATCGTGGGCGACTCTGGGCTAGGTGGATTGGCAGAGGGTGGGGCGTTTAATCTGAATCGGAGGAGGCTGAGCTTGGCGGCGGGACGGCGCCGATCGTCACCGCGACGCCCTCGGCGATACCGCGGTCGCCGCGGAGGATGACAGGGGTGTTTTCCGCCAGACTTTCCGCGATGGCTACTTTCTCTCCCATCGTTTCGACCGGCGTGACGCGCGTACCCGTCGCCTTGCCGTCTTTCACGATAAACACGCGATCGATCCCGGCGAATGAAATGACCGCGTTCTTCGGAACCAGCGACACTCCAACCTGCTGACCAACAACGACTTGCGCGCGTGCAAATGCGCCGGGGCGCAGTTGACCATCGCTGTTATCAATTACAATCTCAATCTCAAAAGTCCGGCTGACAGGGTCGATCGCCGGGCTGACACGGCTGACTTCGCCCTTGACCGTCTGCGCGCCGTCAATCTGAAACGTCGCCGTTTGACCCCGCGCCAACTGTCGTGCAAACCGCTCGGGCGCGGCGCCGCGAAACTTAATCAGGCGGTCGGCCACCAGGCGAAACATCGGCGTGCCGGGGTTGACCAACTCCCCGGCGCTCACCAGGCGCGCCGCGACCGCGAAATGTTCCGGGCTGCCGTCGGCGGGCTGGGCAGGGGCGCGGAGCGTCGCATCGGCCAGTTGCTGCTCGGCAGCGGCCACCTCGGCACTGCGGCTTCGAGCCATGGCAAGTTGTGCGCTGGTTTGCAAGACGGCGACATCATAGTCCCGCCGGGCCACTTCGAACGCCGTTCGCATGTCGGCAAACTCCTGTTCGCTGATCGCCGGCGGTTCTGACTGCATCAGCTTCGATGCGCGATCCAGCTTGGCCTGCGCATTCTCCCGCTGGAAGCGCGCCCGTTCGACGGTTGCCACCGTAGATGGATCAAAGCTCTCATTGGGCAATTCGCCAAGCCCAAGCGACGCCAGCGCCTCGCGCACAGCAAGACGCTTCTGGTCAACCTGAATTTGATAATCAGAAAGCTCAATCTGAGCCAACACCGCATTGGGCGCGACACGATCGCCGACATCAGCCGCGATGGATGCAATCCGCCCGCCGACCTTTGCGCTGACGGTTGCCTGCTCATCGCCGAAGAGTGAACCGGTAAGCGAAACGGTAATCGGACGGTCAGCCAGCGTCACCGGTACCGTGGCGACTGTAATGGGCCTGCTTGTGTCGCCGGGCTGGCTGGTTGCCGCCTGCCGTGGTGAAGCATCGCTCGCGCGCTCGCAGCCGGCGCCGAAGGTGCCAAGCGCGGCTACAACAATCGCAGTAACGGCTCGCCGCATGAGATAGTGAGAGCTAGCGTGATCATCCGTTTCGTCCATGCATCGCCTCGATCAGAACAATCGGCAAACCGGCTCAATCGGGTCCACTCGTGCCGGGCTACTCATCGTAGCGCCCCGAAGATGCTGAGGCAAAGCCTTGTCAGCTTCTTTGGCCGGGACTAGAGCAGCGCTCCTGTCACGGCAAACGCAGCCACCGCACCGGCGGCGGCGAGAAGGGCGTAGGGCAGTTGCGTGCGCACATGATCGACGTGATCAGTCGCGGCGGCCATGGATGCGATGATGGTGGTGTCGCTGATCGGCGAAGCGTGGTCACCGAAAACCCCACCGGCGAGCGCCGCGGCGATAAATGGGGCCGGCGGAAGCCCAAGCGTCACCGCCGCCGGAACCGCGATTGGTAACATCAGCGCGAATGTGCCCCAACTGGTTCCCGTCGAGAATGCAACCACCGCCGACACCAGAAACAGAAGCGGCAGGAAAATCCAGGTGGGAAACGCCCCGCGGGTGGCATTGGCGATGTATGCGCCGGTGCCGAGTTGCTTTGCCACGACCGCCAGTGCCAGCGCCAGCACGAGAATCGCCGCGAGCGGCACCAGCCCGCTGGCACCCTTCAGCGCGATGCGGGTCAGTTGTTCGAGACTGAACGCTCGCTGCACAAGCAGCAGTCCCACTGCGGTGGCCCAGGCGATCAGCACACTCCACAGCACGCTGGTCGAACCAGAACCTTTGCGCATATCGCCGTCGCCAGTGAAGTAGAGGCAGGTTGGCATGGCAACCACCATCGCCGCGATCGGCAGGAGCATGTTGATCGCCCGCGGCGGTATCGCCGTCGTGTGCGCTGCGGTCAGTCCGGCAGGATCGACCATCAGTTGCGCGTTGGGCCAGTGCGTCTCACCGGCTCGGGCGCGCGCATCCGCGCGGCGCATCGGCCCGAAGCTGAGTTGAAACACCGCCGTCAAGCCGGCGAGGCAAATCGCGAAAATGGCATAGAAATTAAGAGGCAGACTCGCCAGCATCACCTCGACCGGATTGGCAATGCCGTTGCCCGCCAGCAATCCGAGCACCAGCGCGCCCCATGCGTTGAGCGGTATCAGCATGCAGATGGGGGCCGATGTGCTGTCGAGCAGATATGCCAGGCGCTCGCGCGACAGCTTCAGGCGGTCAAACAGCGGTCGCCCAACAGCACCACCGACAAGGATCGTGATGTTCGATTCGACAAAGACGAGCACCCCAATGAGAAACACCATCACCCCCGCGCGGCGCGGCGTCGCCACCAATCCCCGGCGTTCGAGCGATCGCACAAACCCGTTCACTCCGCCGGATGCTTCGATCGTCGCAATCAGCGCCCCGATAACCAGCGTAAACAAGATCACCCGTGTGTTGCCCGCATCGGCAAACACGTTTACGACTTCATTCACGGTGTTAGCCAGCCCGACATGTGGCCGCCACCCCGCCAGAATGGTACAGCCGGCGAAAATCCCCGCCGCCAGTGATAGGTAAACCTGCCGTGTCCAAATCGCCAGTACAATTGCCAGTAGCGGCGGGAGAATGCTGATCCAGTTTGGTGCGGCACTCGGCTCAATCGGCATGGCTCGATCTTAAGGCAAACCACGCGCTTGGCAGAAATCGGGGGCGAGATGACAACTGCCCGCCTCACGCGGTCCCTCACGCGGTCGCGGTGGCGCGGTAGACAGTGCCGCTTATCGACGCATCCGGCTGATCGGCCAGCGCCCTCAACCACTCAACCCCGCGGCGCAGCTTCTGCACATTGACCAACTGCTCGGCGGCGATTGCCTCAATTTCCGGCTCGACATAGTCGGCATGATAGTTGGCCATGCCGAACAATGCTTCGTTGGCCTCGCCGGCATAGTTGTGGAAACCGGAAAAGCCGATCTTCACATTTGCAAAGCCGGCCCGCAGCAGCAGCGGCCCGAGTTTTCGCGCTAAAAGTGCGTCGCCTCGGCCTGTGAAGTGTTTGCGCCAGGCCTCCATGAGAAAGGCGAAATCGGCGCTCGGCGGGTGAGTGACAAAATTGTAGTCAGTCTCGGTGATGTGTACGGTCCCGCCGGGCTTGAGGACCCTTCTTGCCTCGCGCAGCACCGAATCGTGTTCGGTCAGGTGTTCCAGCATCCACATGAAGAAAACATGATCAAACGACCCATCTGCCCACGGCAACTGACCCGCGGCGGCGACTTTCACCTCTGCCTTCACACCGATGGCAGCCAGATGCGCCTCCGCGGCTGCGATCTGCGCCGGCTCGATGTCAATGCCATGCAACGCTGCCTCTGGATAGGCCTTGCCGAGGACCCCCAGCACAGCCCCCGCTCCGCAGCCAACCTCTAGCAAACGCTCCCCCGCGTGCAGGGGCGTGTGTTGCACGATCATCGCGCGCCAGTGGTCGGCCTGCGAGATAAGGCGATCTTGCTCCCGCTGATCGTATCCGTGAACGTATTGATTCCGCTGCGTCATATCTGTTTCATGCTCTCCGGATGATAGTGTAGCGATGCCGAGGACTTGTAACGATTTACTCGGGCGAGCATCCTATACTCAACTATGCGACAAATTCTTTTCGGAGCGCTTCTCATGATTTCTTCGATTTTCGGTGCCTCATGCACGCGGGCCGCGGTTGATTTTGCGACGTTTCCCGACCCCGCAACCGACGAAGCGCCCGCCGCCGACGCCGCGCCAAAAAAAGTGGTGCTCGCTGGGGGGTGTTTCTGGTGTACCGAAGGCGTTTTTGAGCAGATTCCCGGAATTGTCGACGTTGTGAGTGGATACGCCGGCGACTCCAGGGAGATGGCCGTTTATGAAAAGGTGAGCAATAACCAGACCCGCCATGCCGAGGTCATCGAAGTTACCTACGATCCGACCAGAATCACGCTGGGCAAAGTGCTGAAGGTGTTCTTTGCCGTCGCACACGATCCCACCACGCTCAACCGTCAAGGCCCCGACTCTGGCACGCAGTATCGATCGGCCATTTTTTTCGCCGATGAAGAGCAGAAACGCATCGCCACCGAGTACATCGCGCAGCTCAATGCCGCGGGTGTGTTTGCCGGCCCGATTGTGACCACGCTCGAACCGCTCGCCGAGTTTTTCCCCGCGGAGCAATATCACCAGGATTTTGTGAAGAACAACCCACGGCAGGGATATGTCGTCCAGCAGGCGCTGCCCAAAATCGAGAAGGCGATGAAAGCCGCCGCCGCCATCTCGGCGACGACACAGCCGGCGAAGTGATGCGCGTGCTTCGTTGAAAGGTTCATTTTACCCCGAATCCGGCTATTCTCTCGGCATGCCCGACGAAGGTCCCAGGCCGCGCCCCGTCAATCGGCGCGGCTTCTTTAGAGAAGGCTTGCGCGAACTGCTCAACGGCGTCACCAAGGCGACCGAACCGCTGCAACGTGCGCTCGAACCATTCGCCAGGCTCGAGGAGACCGCCGCGAGTGCCAAACCGCAATCGGGGCCCTTTAGCTCTGGCGCGCGGCGAATGTCGCTCGCCAGCCTCGTACTTCGGCCGCCGGGCGCGCTGCCCGAAGGCGAATTCAAGTCCACCTGCACCCGCTGCGGTCACTGCGTCGATGCCTGCCCGGCGAATGCAATCAGGATCGACCCCGCCGCCGCAAAGGGCGCAGGCGCACCCTACATCGACGCCGACAGCATGCCGTGTGTCGTCTGCGAGTCGCTGGCGTGCATGAACACCTGCCCGAGCGGCGCGCTTGGGCCGGTTCCCATGTTCGAGATCGATATGGGCACCGCAGTCTGGCAGGAAGAATTGTGCATTCGCAGCAAAAACGAAGAATGCCGAATCTGCTACGAAAAATGCCCCCTCGGCACCGCCGCCATCGATATCGTCGGCGCGACGGTTCAAGTAAACCCCCTCGGCTGCATCGGCTGCGGCATCTGCCAGCACTACTGCCCGACCAACCCGAAGGCGATCGGGGTGATCCCGATGGCGGCGCGGGGGTAGACAGGGCGACCAATTAAGGGTACACTTAATTAATGTACGAGTTCCGGTGGAACGCGTGGAATCTCGACCATGCCACGCGGCACGGGGTGTCGGCCGAGGAATCGCAGCGCGTTGTCAGTGCTGCCCGCACTCCGTATCCGGAACACGTTGGCGAGGGCAAGTTCCGCGTGATGGGGCGTGCCCGGGGCAATCGCCTCGTCCAAGTCGTCTATCTACTCGACGACGACGGAACGGTTTACATCATCCATGCTCGCCCGCTGACGGATTCGGAGAAGCGCCGCTTGCGCAAGAGGTTGAAATGAAAAAGCAATCAAAACACCTGACTGCGTCGAGTTTTAACGCCCTTACCGTGCGGCAAAAGAAGGCGATCTACGACGACTGCGAGCAGCTCAGCCCGCTCACAAAGGGAGTTCCCCTGTCTGCGGCCCAGCGAAGCCAGCACCGTCGCGCCCGCCGCCGTGCCGGCCGGCCCACCGTTGGCGAGGGTGCGGAGAAAGTTCGCATCTCAATCGAGCGCGGCTTGCTACGGCAAACCGACGCCCTCGCCGCGCAGAGCGATGTGACGCGCTCCCAAGTGATCGCGACTGCGCTGCGCCGGCTCATCGCCGACGCAGCGTGATGTCGTATATGTGAGCAATCGACCGGCTGGAATCCCCGCACCATGCCGTAACCCTCGGCTGCAGCCGCTGCGGCCAATGCCAGCACTACTGCCCAACCAACCCGAAGGCGATCGGGGTGATCCCGACGGCGGCGCGGGGGTAGCGACAATCAATGATTGCGCCGCCGACCTGCCGGAGTCGTTGGGAATAGCGTCGTGAGCTTCTCGTACAGGCCGAAGAGATACTCGACTCGCTGACGGTTGGAATCGAACGCCGCCGGGCGATAACACTTGTCCACCGCCCGCCCGATCGAGCGCACGGTGGGCGTCGCGGAGGTCCTTCGGCATCGCCAGCGGGTCGTACAGGTCGGCCAGCGTCTGCGTCGGAAACTTCGCCCGGGCGTCGAGCACCCCCTGCGCCGCGGCCCCGACGGCCTGCTTCTGCGCGTCGGTGGCGTCGGTGGGCCAAGGGTAGTTGTTGTAGACGAGCTTGCTGGAATACCGGTAACGCGACTCCAGCCGCCCACACACCTGCCGCACCCACGCCATGTGCATCGTGCTGCTGAGTATGCCGAAGTGGTAGCGGGTGACGGTGGGGATCAAGAGCGCAAGATTTGAAGCGATGACCTCCGGACCCATGGACCCGATAGGGAGGTAAGGTCGTGTCTCAGAGGAGACGGATGAAATCAGTAAATACTGAGAGTCAGGTTGCCGGCTCTCACCGGAAAGCCATGGAGTTTTCGCAAGGTTGCGGGTCGCTTCGCGGGTGCTTTCTGCTCTGTTTTGACGGACACGCTCGACCCGTCAAACCACTACGGGCATTGAGCGCAGCTTGCTGGGGGTGATCCCTTCCATCCAGAGGCACCACCGTTCAATACCATTGTTGTACTCCACCGAACCGTCGATGCGGTGGATCCACTTGCCAGCGCATTGGCACTCTTTCCGCAAATTCACGCAGGGACCATGCGCTTGGCTAGCTGCGATCGGGGAGCAATCGAAGCAGAGCCGGACAATAGCGGCAAAAGACAGTGGGAGTGCCTAAATCATGATAACTGTGCGGCCTGCTTGACTTGGCATGTTGCCATGACACACCCCGCGTAAGCCCCGGCGGGCTCGGCGGGGTGGGGGAGATGTGATACGCGTGTTCTTAACACTATGTTAGGGTCGCATCACGGTCGCTCGCGGTTGTAAGTCTTTATCCATTCGTTGGTTATGGTGAAAAATGCAAATTGTTCCGCGCGGAACAATTTGCAGTCGGCGGTGGGCAGTGGGCCGTCGGTGGGTGAATGTTCCGCGCGGAACAATGTGCCATCTCCTCTGCGCACCGCCCTCTGCCGACTGCCCACTGCGAGTTGTTCCGCACGGAACAATGCACGCGCCCCGTAACTTCACGGCCCGGCGGGGGGCTTCAGTCTTGACTCCAGCGCATTGCGCATGACTTCCATCGGTGGGGGGCGGCCCGTCCAGAGTTGAAACTGGTGCGCGGCTTGGCGAATGAACATCTCCACGCCGCCTGCTGTGATTGCGCCGGCGGAACTGGCTTGACGAAGCAACTTTGTCATCGGCGGGTTGTACACTGTATCGAAGACCAAATGTCGCGCACCCAGTGCGGGCATCGACTCATCGAACGGAGACTCGTCGATGTTTGGGCTCATGCCGATGCTCGTCGTCTGAACGAATATGTCGAACTCGCGCATCCCAAGCTGGGCGAGTGGTGCTGCCAACACCGCGCCGGGAGTCTTATCAAACTCACTGGCCAGAGCCTCAGCGCGATCGTGCGTTCGGTTAAACACAACCACGCTCGCGCCGACCGCCGACAGTGCCGCGACTGCGGTGCGTCCGGTACCGCCGGCACCGATAACGGCAACGCGCTTCCCGGCCAGATCGGTCGTTGCCAGGCCGAGCGCGCCCGTGATCGTATCCACAATGGCGGCGTAGTCGGTGTTGCGGCCGGCAAGTTGCGGCTTGCCGGTGGTGCGATCGACCATGATGGTGTTTACCGCGCCGATGCTGCGTGCTAGAGGTTCGATGTCTACCCCGTCGCCGTGCTCTTGCAGAAACCGGAGTGCGTTTTCCTTATGCGGAATGGTGATAGAAAGCCCGTCAAGAAGAAGAGGGCCGTCGCCGATGACATAGGTCGCCATGAACGCTTTGAACGACTCGTAACCGGGGTTGACCAGCAACGGAACGTATACCGAATCGATCCCTGCATGACTGAACGCCGCATTGTGAACGACCGGCGACATGCTGTGGGCGATGGGCGACCCGACCACACCGAACACGCGGGTGCTGGTGTTGAGCAAGTCCCATCGATAGACGCACTTGAGCTGTTCGATGGTCGGTTGCCCCGGCGCGGTGGTTGCGGTTTCGCGAACCGCTGCGAACGTGAGGAATCCGCCGAACTTCTTGGCGAGAATACGGCTGATCAGGCCGGCCTCGCCCATGCACTGCGCGATGGTCGGTCGCTGCCGTGCCTGCATTAACTCAAATGCCTCCTGGCAATCGCGAATGCTCCGAGCCATCCACGCCGCCTTGCTGACGGCGGCGGGCTGCGCGCCTAGCTCTTCCATGAGATTGTAGAGCCGATCAGGCCGGCTCTTGAAGTCGTGCGCGCTCACGATGGTCTTAGAGGGGTCGTGCGCGGCGACCTGCCTTACTGCGGCCAACTCGATGTCGACATAATCACCCGGGCGATCCGACAATCGGTCTACGAATCCTATTCGCGTCGCATCATCCAATGTACAGTCCCCGCCTTCGTAGGCAGCGCGGCAGGTGAGGATGCACGGCACCGGGCAGAGGCCGACCAATTCTCGCGCGAGCGGTTCATCTGTGATGACGTCAAGCCGCAACTCAATCATCTCGGCGCCGGCTTCCAGCGCCTCGGCGAGGTCGCGTTTTGCCTGCGGCAGATCGTGGACATAAATGGATACGCAAAGCCGCGTCATTCGGTCATACCTTCAGCTGCAATGATGTATCGTCGGACTGTTTCGGTGAGGCCGAGTTCGAGCGCGTCGGCAATGAGTGCGTGGCCGATCGAGACCTCTGCAACCGGTCGCACATGTTCAATAAAGTGGGGCAGATTCTCAAGGCTGAGATCGTGCCCCGCATTCACCTTCAACCCGGCGTCGGCGGCGCGTCTGGCGGCGACGGCGAAATGTGATACGAAGTCAAGGTCGCCCGCTGCGAAATGCCGGGCATAAGGCTCGGTGTAAAGCTCAACGCGCGCCGCACCGATCGCGCGGGCCGTGGGCCAGTCGGCTGAGTCGTGGTCCATGAACAGGCTCACCCGGCAGCCGAGCGCGTTCATCTCGGCGATGAGCGGGCGGAGCCGGTCGGCGTGCTCGGCCAGAGGCCAGCCATGATCGCTGGTCGATTGCTCCGGCGCGTCGGGAACGAGCGTGCACTGTGTCGGGCGAACGCGCCGAATGTGATTCATCCATTTCTCATCATACGGGTTGCCTTCGATATTGAACTCGGCGTTCGGATATCGCCGGAGCAGCGCCGCAAGTTCGTCTACGTCACGCGGGCGAATGTGTCGCTCATCTGGCCGTGGATGGATTGTGATGCCGCGCGCTCCCGATTCAAGGCACGTTGTTGCGCACCGAACCACCGAAGGTACGTCCAGCGCGCGCGTGTTCCGTAGCGTGGCCACCTTGTTCACATTGACCGAGAGCAATGCCATGTGAGCTATGATAGCGGTTCTCCCGCGGAATCGCTCAGTACCGCATGCACGATCTCCATCGGCGCGCCAATGCCGGCAACAACCACCGGGCCGGTGAAAGCTCTTGACCGCGGGTTGGCGAATCCCGTTTTCTCGGCAACAAAAGTGACCGTCTGTGTCGCGCGCACGCACCATTGCCCGAGTGGCTCGCCGGTGTCGCAGTCAAGCCCGGAAGGGAGATCGCACGCCAGCACAGGCACCGCAGCGGCGTTGATCATCTGCACCACCAGCGCTTCGTCCCCGCCGATGGGACGCTTCAGCCCCGTGCCAAACAGGCAGTCGATGATCAGCGCGAACCGATCGAGCCGAGTGTCATGCGCGTGCACCATTGGAAGCTTCATTGCTTGTACGATGTCAAGGTTGATTGCGGCATCGCCGGTGGGTTCTGCGGTCCATGTGGGGATGATGGTCACGGCGATTCCCGCGATGTGAAGCTGTCGCGCGATCGCCAGCCCATCGCCACCGTTGTTTCCGCCGCCGCAGATTATGGCAACTTCAGGCTTTGGCGCATCGGCGAGCATTCTGATTGCGAGTTCGCTGCAGGATCGAGCGGCATTCTCCATCAGGACGATCCCGGGAATGCCATAGTCGTTGATCGCTCGGCGATCCACCTCACGAATTTGTGCGCGCGTCAATCGAATCATGGTCTACGATGAGTATACTCGGCAAATCATGTTGATTCTGCTGACCAACGACGACGGCATTCATGCGCCCGGGATTGTCGCGATGTATCGTGAACTCACCCGCCTTGGCGACGTGCATGTGATCGCGCCGGAAACAGTTCAAAGCGCAACCGGCCACGGGATTACCATCGCCACGCCGATGCTGACAAATCGTGTGACGGTTCAAGATGGTGCGTTCACTGGCATTGCTGTAGACGGTCGACCAGCCGATTGTGTGAAGCTCGCGGTCTCCAAGCTCATGCCTCGGCCACCCGATCTGGTGGTGAGCGGGCTGAATGCCGGGGCCAATGTCGGCATTAATGTCATCTATTCGGGCACCGTGGCCGCTGCCATTGAGGCGGCCTTTCTCGGCCTGCCGAGCGTTGCCACATCATTGCTGATGCAGAGAGACGTTCCGACCGACTTCAATCGCGGCGCGATGCTCGCGCGCGAAGCGATTGAGACGATTCTCGAACAGGGCCTTGGACCGGGGCATGTTGCCAGTGTCAATGTGCCCGCGCTGCGTTCCGATCAGCCTCCGGCGGGGATGAAGCTCTGCCGGCAATGCACGCGGCCGTACGTCGATGCATACGAAGAGCGCGTGAGTCCGCGCGGGCAGAAGTATTTCTGGAACAGCAGCGTGTTTACCCTCGGCGCTTCCGACCAGGAGACAGACGTCGCCTATCTTCGCGACGGGTATGTGACCATCACGCCGCTTCAATTTGATCTGACCGACCAGCCCACCCTCGCGCGGTGGAGCGATCGCGCGAAATGGTGATCACATGAGAGGTAACTCGAGCGTTGCCGGTCAGCGTGGCGACCGGCCAAAAAGGTCGTCGCGGAACTGACCCCGTTCCGATTGGCCAATCTTCAGCGGCTCAATTGTCTGGATCACCCAAGCTTTGTCGTCGCCCGTGCGAACCCAAATCAGCTTCCAGGAACTGTTGATGGTACTGATGATCGCTCGCTTGGAATCGTGACGACTCAGCACCGAAAGCACCGTCTCCACTTCCACCGGATTGGGTTCCGATTGCAGGCTCAGTACGGTCGCGCTCTCGAGGCCGTATTGGTCGGCGTACTTGACCGCGCCGGCCACGATGTCCTGCCGGTTCCACCGTTCGAGTGTTGCCTTGGGGTGAAGAAAGCGGTCGATGGTTGACGAGTCTTTTGCGACCACTGCGGCGACCCACTCGCGGGTTTGTCGGGTAGCGGTCTCGCGCGGGGTTTCGATGAAATAGCTCGTGGCCCAAAGTGCCGCAGCCAGCAGGAGCACGCCTAATCCGCCGGCTTTTATGCGGGAATTCTGCCGACTATTCCCAGAAACCAGCAGCGCCACCGCCGCGACGGCGACCAACGAAAGAAGCCACCACGGGGTCTCGAAGAGCCATCGATCCATAATTCATCCTTTCAGCTGCCAAAGTCCGATAAATCAAACAATCGATGCTCGCCGCCGCCGCCGATCCATCCACGCGCTACGTCCTCGGTGCCGACGCGCCACTGGTTCGCAATCTGGCAGCACTTTGGTCGGTCGATCCGGCTTTGGCAACAGCGCTGGAGAAAATTGAACCGGTTGGCGTGCAGGTCGAGCCATCTCGAGCCGGTCCGCCGACAATGCATGCAAGCCATGCCGGTGTGCTCGTTCGACTTCATAGCCGATACGATCCGATCGCTGAAGCGCGGCAACTGATCGACACGGTTGATACGACAGACAAGTTGCTGCTGTTCGTGCAGGGTTTTGGGCTTGGCTACCACGTCGAGGAACTACTGCGCCGGTCCGGGGGTGAGTCGGTTGCATACGTCTTCGAACCTCGACTTGACCTACTTCGTGCTGCGGTTGAGGCGCGCGACTTTTCCGAGCTTCTTCTGACCAATCGCCTGCGCCTCATCGCGCATATAGACAAGGCCTCGCTGTTCACTCGCCTGATGGCGCATGTGGCGCTCACCACGCCTGGCGCGGTGGTGCTCAAGCACACGCCGTCGGTTCAGCTATCGCCGGAAGAGCATGCGGGGTTTGAGCAGACAGTCGCCGACTTTCTTGCGTACGCACGAACGTGCGTGAACACCGTTGTGCTCAACGGCAAACGCACCGCGGAGAATGTGACGCGCAATCTGCCCTGGTATGTCGGTGCGCCGAGTCTTGCGCGGCTGGAAGGGGCATTCGCCGGGAAGCCGGCCATCATCGTCTCGGCCGGGCCTTCTTTGCGAAAGAACAAGCACCTGTTGAAGGATGCCGCCGGGAAAGCTGTCATCATTGCCGTGCAGACAACGCTGCAGCCATTGCTCGAACTTGGCATCGAACCACACTTCGTAACCTCACTCGACTATCACGACATCTGCACGCGGTTCTTCGAGAAGTTGCCGCGGACGATTGGGACTGAACTCATCGCCGAACCAAAGGCCACCGACGCAGTGTTTAACCTCATGCCCGGGCCGATCTCGCTCAACGGTAATGACTTCGCCGACGCACTGCTGCGCGAGATGAGCCTGCCCAAGGCCCGGCTACCTTCTGGTGCAACGGTCGCACATCTTGCCTTCTATGCTGCGGAGTTTCTGCAGTGCGATCCGATCATTTTCGTCGGGCAGGATCTCGGCTTCAGCGACGGGCTTTGCTACACGCCCGGCACCAGCTATGAAGACGTCTGGCGTCCTGAACTCGGGCGCTTTTGCACGGTTGAGATGAAGCAATGGGAGCAGATTGTGCGCGATCGCCCCATCCTCCGCCGGGTGCCTGATCATGCGGGCCGGCCGACCTACACCGAAGAGCGCCTGTTCACCTATCTGCAGCATTTCGAGCGAGATTTTGCCCGCTGCAAATCGACTGTGATCGACGCAACCGAAGGGGGTGTGCTCAAGCGCGGCGCGCAAGTGATGCCCCTGGCCGAGGCGATCGCGCGCCATTGCCAAGCGGCGTTGGAGACACACGTCCCAGCACACGGCGGCGTGTTGCTCGACCGATTCGCCGAAGCAGAAGCTTGCCTGCGCCATCGCATGGATGAGGTGCGGCAGATTCAGTCAATCAGCGACGATACGAACATGTTGCTCAAGGAAATCATCGATCATCTGGACGACCAGCCGCGCGTCAATCGCGCCATTGCGCGCATCGATCAGCTGCGCGTGCAATTGCAGCCGTTGGACCAGACGTTTCAACTTGTCACGCAGTTTACCCAACAGTCGGAACTCAACCGCTTCCTCGCCGATCGCAAGCTTGCCGCAGCCGACCTGTCTGCACTTGAGCGGCAACGGCGGCAGGTGCAGCGCGATCTGGACAACGTCGCGGCAATCGCATCGGCGGCGGGGGGATTCCTTCTTGTGCTTGATGATGCGCTGGTGCGCCTCAGGCAGTTCGCCGCAGCTTCAACCCGGCGGGCCGCATGAAAGTCTGTGCGGCCATCGTCATGCTTCACGAAGCCGGGCGCGACAACAGTGCCACCCGGCGGTTCCGCGATCGACCGGTGCTCGACTGGACTCGCGCGCGATTGTCATCGGCCGGGGGCATAACCGCGACGCGCATCGTCTGCTTCGATGACCAACTTGAATCGGTTCACGATGCAGTGGACGATCCGGCGGCGATATTCAGTGCCGGGCCGCGCAGTTGGCTGCCCGCGATCGAGGCGATGGCAGTGGCGCGTCGCTGGTCGGATGGTTGGCGCGGCGGGCTGCTGAACAGCTCGGAGTATGACCTCGGCTGCGACACGCCGACATTGCTCCGGCTGACTACGTCGCTCGACGCCGATGCAGTGCTTTCCATCAACGCCTCGTCCGGACTGATTGATCCGGTCTTGATTGACCGGCTCATCACGCAGCTTGAAGACAATGCCGATCTCGAGATGACCTTTCTTCCCGCGGCGCCGGGACTTGGCGCGATGCTTTTGCGGCGGCCCCTTCTGGCGCGACTCGCCGGTGCCAATCTGACCCCCGGTCGGCTTCTGAGTTATCAGCCCGATGCTCCGATGCGCGACCCGCTTGCCTCGCCGAGCTGCGTCGCCGTCCCGCTTGCAGTCGCGCGGAGTGCGCGGAGTTTTAAGCTTGATTCACAATCGCAGATTGCCCGGCTTGGTGGAAGCTTGATGAGTCTCAACGGCGAGTTGATGTCATCGTCAGCCGAGCGCGTGATTGCGTCGGGGGGGCAGTTGGGGGCTGAGCCGCTTCCGCGCGAGATCGTGCTCGAACTGACCACCCGTCGCGCGACAAGCCCTGTCTTCTCTGCCGCAGGCCGTAGTGAAGTGGTGCGCAGCGACATGACGCTCGCGGTGGCGCGCACGATCTTCGAGCAAGCCGCGATACGTGACGATGTGCGAATCACGCTTGCAGGTGTCGGCGATCCTCTTCTCCACGATCAATGCAGCGAGATCATCGCAGCGGCTCGTGAGGCGGGAGTCTGCTCGGTCGGGGTCGAGACCGATTTGTTGCCGGACGATCCTGGGGCGATTGAGCGAATCATTGAAGCCGGAATTGAAGTTGTGAGCGTGCACCTTCCGGCCGCGCTGCCAGCTACTTATGCCCGCCTGATGGGCGCTGATGCGATGACGCAGGTGATCGCCAACATCCAGCGTCTGGCGAGCGCACGGGCGACGGCGGGGCGAAGTGTGCCAATCATCGCGCCGACGTTTGTGAAATCGACGTTGAATCTCGCCGAGTTGGAGGGGTGGTACGACCAATGGCTGCGTGCTGTCGGCACTGCGGTGATTGTTGCCCCGACTACGTTTGGTGGGTTGATTGCCGATGTGTCGGTCGGCGATATGTCGCCGCCGGCGCGGGTGCCGTGCAGGCGGTTGGGCAGTCGCATGACGATTCTGAGCGATGGCCGGGTGGTTCGCTGCGAGGAAGATGCCGCGGGCACTTCGAGCATGGGCAGAATTGGTGAGCAGACGATCGAAGAGATCTGGCAGGGCGCGTTTCAACGGCTGCGCGTGTTGCACGCGAGCAATCAATGGCAAACGTGTGGCGACTGCGCCCGCTGTCGGGAGTGGCACCGACCGTAGCAGGTGAGCTGCAATGAAGGAGCGAGTCATGAACATTCTGGGAGTCATACTGGCCCGGGCCGGGAGCATGGGCCTGGCAAACAAGCACCTGCTGCCGCTGCTGGGCAGGCCGGTGATTGAATACACATTCGACTACGCGCGGCAGGCGAGTCGAATCACGCAGACGGTGGTGACGAGCGACTCGCCAGCGATCCTGAATCTCGCCCGCCGGGAAGGATTTCATGCAATTGCCCGGCCGGAAGAACTTGCGACCTCGGAGGCGTCGGTTCAGGCGACCTGTCTGCACGCGATGCAGTGGTTTGAAGCGGCTTGCCAGACAACGGTGGACGGCATTGTGGTGCTTTACGGAAACGTCGCGGTGCGCGATCCGACAGTGATCGATCGCGCGATCGAGCTGCTGGCGTTATCCGACTGCGACAGCGTGCGCAGTCTCACGCCGGTGGGCAAGTGGCACCCGTCGTGGATGCACCACTTGGATGGCGATGTAATGAAGCCACTTCACGAGAACAATATTCATCGGCGGCAGGATTTGGTGCCGACGTATCTTCATGATGGCGCAGTTGTTGCGGTGGCCCGCAGGAGCATGATGCTTGCCGGGTTGCACCCTGACAACCCGCACGCGTTCTTTGGAGGTGATCGTCGGGGGGTGGTCAGCGAGATGGATCAGACCGTGGAGATTGATCATCAGCGTGACATGTACTGGGCCGAGGCGGTGCTGCGTGAACGAGGCGTAGTCGAACAGCCGGCGGAGCGACGGCAGAGGAAATCAGCATGACGACATTTGAGATTGATGGCCGGCGAATAGACCGACAAACCGGCGTGATGATCATTGCCGAGATTGGCGTCAACCATGACGGCCAGCTTTCGCGTGCGCTGGAACTGGTTCATGTCGCGCGGGATGCCGGTGCCGATGCAGTGAAGCTGCAGTTGTTTAAGGCCGATCGATTGATGAGCGCGCAATCAAAGTTTGCGGGGTATCAGGAAAGTCGGGTTGACGCCGCGTCGCCAGCTGAGATGCTGCGGGGGTTTGAACTGCAGCCGCTCGAACTAGCCGCCGTGGTGGAGGAAGTGCGGGCCGCGGGGATGATTCCGCTCGCCACGCCTTTCAGCGCGGCCGATGTGGAGATGGTGGAATCGCTTTGCCTGCCGGCGGTTAAGATTGCGTCGCCGGATGTGGTGAATCGGCCCCTGCTGGAACGCGCGTCGCAGGTTGGCGTACCGATGCTGATTTCGGTTGGCGCGGCGACCATCGACGAAGCCGGCCAGTGCGCCGCGTGGCTGCGCGAGTGGAACACGCCGTTTTGTTTTCTGCATTGTGTAAGCAGCTATCCAACGCCGGATGAACATGCGCATCTGCGGTGGATTACCGAGCTTTCCGAGCAGTTTGTCGTGCCGGTGGGATACAGCGATCATACGGTCAACCCGATGGCCGGTGCGCTGGCGGTGGCATGTGGGGCGACAGTGATTGAAAAGCACCTGACATACAACCGCACCGCCGCCGGGCCAGATCATGCAACGAGCGCCGACGGAGAGCAGTTTGCGGCCTATGTTCGCTCGATTCGGGAGGCCGAGCGGCTTTGCGGTAACCGGGGCAAGCGGGTGCTGGCGATCGAGCGCGATGTGCGCACGGTGAGTCGCCAAAGCGTGGTGCTCACGCGGGACGTTTCCACGGGCGAGGCAATTGGTGCTGCCGATCTGGTTCTTCAGCGGCCGGGCACGGGAATTCCGGCTGCGGCGCTTGGGCGATTGGTGGGCAAGCGAGTGAGCCGGGCGATTCGTGCGGGCACGCTCCTTCAGTGGGACATGTTGGCTGATGTGGCATGAAGAGCAAGCTGCGACGCAGGCGAGTCTGCTTCGTCACCGGCACCCGGGCCGAGTTTGGGCTGATGCAGCCGGTGTTGCGCGCGGTCGCTGACGATCGACGGTTGCAATTGCAGATCGTCGTGACAGGCATGCATCTGGACCGCGGGCGCGGATACTCCGCGAAACAGGTTCTACAAAGCGGCTGGAAGCCCCATGCGGTTGTGCCGTGGCGGAGGGGGGAATCGGCGGTGGACCGTGCCGAGGCGACCGGGCTGGCTACGGCGAAGCTCGCGCGCGTGTTCGAGCGGCTGGCGAGTGATATTGTGCTGGTGACCGGCGATCGCGTCGAAGCCCTCGCTGCGGCGACGGCGGGGCACCTCTGCGACCGGGTCGTCGCACACGTCCACGGCGGCGACCGGGCGTTGGGCCAGGCCGACGATTCGATGCGCCATGCCATCACCAAGCTGTCGCACCTCCACTTTCCGGCAACGCGCGCCAGTGCGGCGCGAATCGCAAAGCTGGGCGAAGACGCGTGGCGCATTCACCGGGTGGGCAGTCCGGGAATCGACGGCATCCAATCCGCCGCCGCCGGTGTGTACACGATCGCGGAGCGATTTCCGCAGTTGAAGAGGCATCGATTTGCGCTGTTCTGCCTCCACCCAACCGAGGCGAATGCTGAGGCAGAGGCGCATCGAACATCGGTGGCGGTTCGAGCGACGCTCGGTTCCGGCGTGAGTCATGTGCTGGCGCTCCTGCCGAACAATGATCCCGGTTCATCAGGAATTGCCCGCGTGCTGCGAGAAACGGACAGCCGGCGGGTTACCCTGCTGGACAATCTACCGCGCGAGCATTTCCTTGGGCTGCTCCGCGATGCGGCGGTGCTGGTTGGCAATTCATCGAGCGGGATCATCGAAGCCGGCTCGTTCGGCACGCCGGTCATCAACATTGGGCCAAGGCAGGCGGGGCGCGAGCGGGGGAAGAATGTGACGGATGTGCCGTTTATCGCAAAGGATGTCGAGCGCGCGATCGCCAGTGTGTGGAGCGATGGCCAGCCGCGGCGGTTTAGGTCCGAAAACATTTACGGCATCAGAGGAGAATCTACAGCGGCCCGTGTTGTGCGGGTTCTGGCGACACAATCCATCGATCTGCGCCTGCTCCGCAAGCTGATTCACTATTAAGTGTGCTTCGCAACGGCTCGATAAAACATGAGTCGTTCACGGAGTAAGCACGTATGTCCACCCCCGCAGCAGTTGTCGATTCTAAAGCGCTTGTGCAACAGGCGATCAAGAAGGTATCTACCATCGCCACGCTTCCCGAGATTACCGTCAAGATTATCAAGACGGTCGAAGACCCCAAAAGCTCCGCGGTGCAGCTGCATCAGATTGTTTCACACGATCCGGCTCTGGCAACCCGAATTCTAAAGGTAGTGAACAGCGCCTTTTATGGCTTGCCGGGTCAAATTGCCTCGATCGAACGCGCAATCGTCCTGCTCGGGCTGAACGCGGTGAAGAATATCGCGGTTGCGGCGAGCTTGGGACAGCTATTTCGCGGGGTGAAGCTCTGCGAAGGGTTTAGCGCGAAAGATCTCTGGACGCACTGCATCGCCGTCGGCGTGACGGCGCGCGAAATCGCCCGGCAGGGAAAGCTGCCGATCGCCGATGAGGCGTTTCTGGCAGGCTTGATTCACGATATCGGCATACTCGTCGCTCTGCAGACCCAGCCGGAGCAACTGAAGGCGGTCTGCGAGAAGGCGCGTTCGACCAACGTTAGCTTCTGCGACATCGAGCGAGAGATGACAGGGGTCGATCATCAGATGCTTGGCATGGGTCTGGCCGAGTTGTGGAAATTCCCTCGGTCGTGTCAGTTGGTGGCGGGGCATCACCACAACCCCTCGGCGCTGGCCGACAGCCATCGGACGATTGTAATGATCGTGCATGTCGCCGACATCCTGTGTTGTCAGGCGGGCAAGGGGTTCAACCTGACGGCCATGTCTTCCAGCATCGACCCGAAGGTGATGAATGAGCTGAACCTCACCCCGGCATCACTGGAAGCAACCCGAAACAACATCGATGCGTGGCTCGAAACCGCGGCGAACCTGTTCTAAACCCGGTTGGTTTGGCAGCGGCGGCAAACCGGCCGCCGGGTCGCCTCGCTGGACTAAAAAACAAATGAATCGCACGTTCGGATTTACTTCCGAAACGTGCGATTTTTGTTTTACTCGGGCCTTGGTCGATGGTTAAGATAGGTGAAGCACATCGGGTTAGCACAGCGGGGGAGAGTTTTTGGCGAAACGAGGAGCTTTCGATGCAACAGGATCCACGTCATCCGGGCCATCCACCGACAGGCCATTCCCAGTCCGGCCATATCACAGGCCATGCCACACCGCAGCAGCCGGGGCTTCGACCTGCGCAGCCGTCGCATGCCCCAGCGATCCGCCCGCCGGGAGGGGTGATGCCGCCGCGGCCGATTTCTACCGGGCATCCTGTTCCGGTGGATGAAGAACCGATCGCGCTGGTCGATGACGATGCAGCCGACGCGCCATCGCACGCGGAGGAGTTTGCCAAGAAGATCAAGCAACTTGGCGATGCCGGCACTGCCCGCAAGCACCATGACTGGAAGCGCAAAGTCACCTCCAACGGCACCGGCGCCATTCGCGTGAAGAGCTTTCACGGAAAGTATTCCGATAGCGGGCTGCAGTACCTCGATGACGCGATTAACGAGTGGCTCGACGCCCATCCTGACGTCGAGGTGAAGTTTGTTACGCCGACCGTCGGAGTGTTTGAGGGCAAAATCCGCGAGCCGGCGCTGGTCTTAAATGTCTGGTATTGATGCTGGCCATGACGGAGTCGATTTGCGTGCCGTCGTCTTCAACCAATCATGATTGGTAGAAATAGTCCGGCCCGTGCACCCCTCCGGATGCACGGGCCGTTTTCATACGCCGATTGACTGAAGTGCGGCGCAGCCCAATGGCCAAGCCGCACGTTCGCACATTTTACCGACGGCGGCGGAGGATGCCCGCAGCGGCCAGGGCCAGCACGCTCAGGGTGCCGGGTTCGGGAACCGGCTGATAGACGATCTTAAACTCGATCGCGTCCTGCAGGTCGGTCCCGGTGGCACCGTTGCCAAATGCCAGACCGATGTTGCCATTCCAGGTGGTAATCGGAAACGCGGCTGCGCCGAACAGGCTGGCCGGAATGTTTAGCGGGGCGGCGAAGACACCATTTGATGAGATAGCGATGGTGCTGCTGAGAATGGCATCGCCGGCTTCGAGGTTCAGCCCATCTGCCGGGCCGCCGTCGAGCGCATCGGGGAGGTTGAGTCCGATACCCCAGCCGCCGCCTGTAAGCGGGTTGGCACCACTGACGAAACCGGACGGCCACAGGTCACCCAAGCCACCGTTTGGATTCAGGGCGCTGGTGAGCACGGTCAGCGTGCGGGTGCCGTTGCCATTGTCGATGTCGCTTTCGGTGACAAAGCGATTGGTCCCGCCAGCTACGGCGAGGTAGTCGTTGATCTGTTCCGAAATTCCATCAAAGAGCACGATGTCGTCGCGCACCGGCGGGGCCGATGACTCGAGCAGCGCCAACGCGTTGGCAGCGGTTGCCACGCCTGTGAAGACGACATAGCTCGAGTTTGGCACGACATTTTCCGCCCCGGTGTTCGAGGTGACAATCTCCGTGCCGTCAGCCGCGCGCAGCGGGATGATGGTGTAAGCCGAAGCAACCGAAGCACATGCGGCGCACGCCGCCAACGCAAGGCAAGTCTTGAGACGCATAAGGTCCCTCCGAAATGAGACGAGACAGAAATGAGTTGTCCAGACACACAAAAAGAAGTGGTCACGCCGCTATCGCGGTGTGCCCCATAACCTAGCAGCCGACCTCGGACATAGCAACAAAAATAAATGTAAAGGTCGATCGAGAAGTGATACTTGCCCAGATTGCCTGATCGTCACATCAGGTCAAAACCAGTTTGTCGCGTACGTCGCGGGCGCCGGCGTCGATCTTGAGGGGTAACACGAGGTAAAACGTCGCACCTTCCCCGGGCGTACTGGTCACGCCGATGCTTCCGCCGAGCAGTTCGGAAAGCTCTCTGGCGATGGCCAGGCCCAGCCCGGTCCCGCCGTGCTCGCGGGTGTGGCTGCCATCGAGCTGGCGGAACTTCTCAAACAAGAGCTGCTGCTGCTCGACTGGAATGCCCGGTCCACGGTCGGTCACCTCAAGCCGGATCGACATCAGTCCGTTGCGCTGCGCGCCCAGATCGATCGTCGCACCGACCGGGCTGAACTTGATCGCGTTCGAGAGCAGGTTGTAAAGAATCTGTCGCACCTTTGCCGGATCGGTCAGGATGATCGGCACATCGTTGGACACGGTTGCCCGGATGGTGACGCTCTTCTTCTCAGTCAGCGGGCGCAGCAGGTTCACCAGTCCTTCAAACAACCCTGGCATCGCCAGTTGCTCGGTGCGCACTTCCATCTTCCCCGCTTCAATTTTTGCCAGGTCAAGCAGGTCATTAATCAACTGCAGCAGTCCCTTCCCGCTTGCCAGAATGTTTTGGAGATATCGGGCCGGACGGGCGTCGCCGTCACGCGAGATCGATTCATTCAGCAAATCTGCAAAACCGAGGATTGAGTTCAGTGGCGTGCGCAGTTCGTGGCTGACGTTTGCCAGGAACTCGCTCTTAAGCCGGTTTGATTCGTATAGTGAAACATTGGTCTCGGCCAACTCGCCGAGCTTCATGTCGAGGCTCTTGTTGACAGCCCGCAGTTGGTCGGATGATTCCTGCAGGTTACGCAGCATGCCGTTGAAAGTCTCGGAAAGCTGCTGGAACTCGTCGCCGGTGTTGACGTCCGAGCGGATGTTTAGATCGCCCATCGCCACCTTTTCGCATGTCTCCTGCAGAACGCGCACCGGCTGCAAGATCAACCGCGTCGTGATAAGGTAAAACAGCACGATCGCGAGCAGCCCCGCAAACAACCCCGCGGAGAGCATAAAAATGCGGTTGAGCAGTAGCTGTTGCGCCTCGATCTGCGAAGGGATTTCGATCGATGCAATGCCGAGCAGCGCCGCCGGTTGGGTGGTGGGCGGGTCGGAAGGCTCATTTCCCGGCGCGCGGGCGGGCAGCAGGGCGGCCATTTCCGCAGAAAGGGGTTCATTGGCGTGACATTTCAGGCAACTGCCCGTCGCATAAAGCGGCTCTGCATATCGGTAGCCGTAGCTGCCGTTAAAATATCGCCAGAAACTCTTGCGGCGCGGGTCGGACCCCAGCGCCTGAAACGCTTGCAAGTCAAACCGCGTCAGGCTTTCGGGCGTTTTCAGTGCGGCGAGCGGAATCAGCCTCGGCGGAAGGTATTCCTCGCCGTCGACGATCAGCCGCTCGGCGCCCTTATCCCACCGGCTCGCCGGCCGCGAGGTTGGCGCATGGTCTGAAAGATTGCCATTCGACCACTCGGCGGTATGTTCGCCGATTGCCAGGCGAATCGCGCCCGACGCGCTGCTCTGGTCGAGCTGCTGGGTGAGTTGCTCCATCCGCTGCCACGGCACCCAAAGCGCCGCCCCCAGAACAATCGCGACGCCGATGCCGAAAAGCAGCAGGCACTTGACCGCAAGCGGTAGTCGGAATCGGTGCATCAACCGGAGCATCGGATCGAGACTATACCCGATCGGTGAAAGAAACACCGGCTACTGCGGCCGGTGGGGGCACGCCGCTATGATCGATCCTGAGACGCAAATGCTGCGTCGGACCGTTGCTAATCAAACAGATGCCGCAGGATCAGCCCGCAAACGTCGGTGGCGGCCAGCCGGGCGCTGTCGAGCAAGCCCGGCTGATCGGTGATGAACACCGGCCCTTCCTCCGGCGAAGCGGGTGGACGGCCATGCGAGCCTCTGACAAGCCCCGCATCAAGCGGGATGACATCCAGCAGCGACCGAAATCCTAGCTTTCGCTTCAACAGCTTCCACGCGATCCGTGCTTTCAATAATGGCTTGGCGGGGTCGAGCAGCAGCTCCGCCGGGTCGTAGCCGGGCTTGCGGTGGATATCAACGGTGCGCGCAAAATCCGGCGCATGAGGATCGTGTTCCCAGTAGTAATAGGTAAACCACGCGCCGGGTGATGCGACTGCGATGAGGTCGCCCGCGCGGTCGTGGTCGGCCCCAATCGCGGCGGTGCGTTCGCCGGAATACACCTCGCCAACGCCCGGCACGGCACGCACGATTCGCTCGGCGGTGGTCATGGCGCCGGGATCGTTTACATAAATGTGGGCCACCTGGTGATCGGCCACCGCAAACGCCCGGCTGGCGCCGGCGTCGAGAAGTTCGCGGCCGAGTTCCGTGCGGATGGCAAGCAACCCGGCCTGGCGCAGCGCGCGGTTGATGTGAATCGGCTGTTGAACCGGTTCAATGCCATACTCACTCAGCACGACGATCCTCCCGCCGGAACGCGATGTGCACTCGAGCAGCGGGGCCACCACGTCATCGGCGGCCCGCGCGGCGGCGCGGGCTTGCGGGCTGTCCGGGCCGTGCCGCTGGAGGTCGTAATCCAAATGAGGGATGTAGACCAGTTGCATCGTCGGATTGGCCGTTTCCCAGACCAACCGGCCGGCGTCGGCGATCCACTGTGACGACTCTATCCCCGCCATCGGCCCCCAGAACTTAAACAGGGGAAACTGCCCGAACTTTTCCTGCAGCGCGCTTCGTAAGGCGCCCGGGTTCGTCCAGACATCGGGCAGCTTGCGCCCGTCGGCGGGATACATCGGACGTGGGGTGACGGTAATGTCGGCCGACGAATACATTGCGTACCACCAGAAGAGGTTGGCACAAGTAAACGATGGGTCGCGGGTTCTGGCTATTTCCCAGATGCGTGGCCGCTGCACGAGCTTGTCGGATTGCTTCCAGAATTTAATCTCGGCATCGGTGCGGTCGTACCAGCCGTTACCCACGATGCCGTGTTCTCGCGGGGGTGTGCCAGTGAGGTAAGTCGCCTGCACGCTGCAGGTGACCGCGGGGGTAACATGGCCGATCGACGCGATTTTTCCGGCCGCGGCGAAGGCGCGCAGGCGGGGCATGTGCCCGAGCAATCTCGGCGTGAGGCCGACGACATTGATAACCATCGTCCGGTGCAACTCTTCGGGTGATAGATCGCTCGGGCTTTCGCGTCAAGTCAATGGCGGTAGACTCTGTAGACGATGAAACTTGAGGTAATCGCCTGTCCGCCGCTGCTGCAGCCGAGGCACCTGGCTGATCGAACGGTTGTGGTGCTCGATGTGCTTCGTGCGACAACGACGATGATCGCGGCACTGAGTCACGGGGCGACCGAGATTCGGATTTTTGAGTCCGTCGAAGCCACCCTGGCCGCTGCGGGCGCGTTCGAGGGGCGGAAGCTTGTTCACGGCGAGCGCCACGCGCGGCCCCCGCCTGGGTTTGACCTGGGAAACTCCCCCGGCGACTTCACCCGCGACCGCTGCGACGGTCGAACGACTTTTATGACAACCACAAACGGCACCGGCGCAATCCTTGCCGCCGCGGGGGCGCCTCTTGTGTTGGTGGGGGCCGTCGTCAACGCCTCCGCGGTCGCGGAACAACTTGCTCATGGCGATCGCGATGTAACGCTCCTCTGCGCTGGCCAGCGGTCGGACGTGGCGATCGAGGATCTGCTCGGCGCGGGTGCGGTGATCGATCGAGTACGCAGGCGAACGGTCGTGGATTTAGCCAACGATGCCGCGACCGCAGCGGCGCAGCTCTACGCCGTCAACCGCCATGACTTGCTGCACGCATTCATGCAATCGGTTGCGGTTGGAAGTGAGCTGTGTCACGGACTGCTGGACGATGTGAAGTTTGCAGCGGTGGAGGATCGCTTCAACGTCGTGGGGTTGTTCGACCGGTGTTGTATGAGCATCAAATCAGCGGGTTGATTCCGCAAGTTGGCGCTCATAGCATCGGGAACGTGCGTACAATTACTTTCTTCACCGTCTTTTGCTTGATGTTGCCTACCGGTTCGCTGGCGCAGTCCGGGCCGGTGCTGGTGGATGTTGCGCCAATCGAACGGGGGCAGATTGAGCTGAGCCGGCCCATCGTGGCGACGGTTGAGCCGATCATTCGCTCAACTCTCGCTGCGGAAGAAGCGGGTCTGGTTACCGAGCGGCTGTTTGAAGAAGGGCACCGAATTCGCAAGGGCGATGTGCTGGTGAAGACAGACACAGCTCTATTGCGGTCGCAGGTCGATGCGACAGCGGCGGCAGTGGAGGCGCTGCGGTCGCAGATCGAGCAAGCCAGTGCCGAGCAAGACCGGGCTGAGATAGAGATTGAGCGCATGAAGCCGGTCATCGAACTCAAGGCGGCCCCGCAGAAGGAAATGGACGATGCGCAGCGCGATCTGCGCGTCACCACGGCAGTGCTGGCCAATCGATCGGCCATGCTCGCCGAGAAACAAGCCGAGGCTTCGCGGCTGAAACTGATGATTGATAAGTCGGAAGTAAAGAGCCCCATTGACGGTGTTGTCGCCCGCCGGAGCGTGGAAGTGGGACAGTGGATCAAACAAGGCGACCCCGTAGCCGAGATTGTGCAGCTAAGCCCGCTGCACGTCCGGGCCAATGTGCCTGAAGGGCTTGTGGCGCAAATCGAAGAGGGCCAGAGTGTTACGGTGACGATCGATGCCATGCCGGGCATGAAACTCAGCGGGAAAATCGACCAGATTCTGCCGGAAGCCGATCCTTCAAGCCGGACGTTTGCAGTCAAGATTCTCGTTGATAACCCCGATCTGAAGATTCGCCCCGGATTTTTCGCACGGGCGATTTTTCTCTCCGGTTCGGAAGAAAACTCTTTTGTCGTGCCGAAAGATGCGGTTCTGAGCGCGGGGGGCCAGTCGCGCGTCATGGTCATGCGCGGCGGGGCTTCGGCGCTTGTGCCGGTGCAGATTTTAGCGATGTCAGGACAATCGGTGAGCGTACAGGGCGAGTTTGCCGATGGCGACCTGGCCATCACGCGGGGGAATGAAACCCTGCAAGGCGGCGAGGCGCTTCAACCTAGAAATCTACCGCAATCCCCACCCGCCCCCTCCGGCGGTGGCGCGCAGCCTGCCACACAGCCAGCCACCTGACCTATTGCGGCGGCTCCTGATTGTGGCAATAGCCGACTCATTTGAGTGACGTTTCATGAATTTGATCGAGATTTCCATCCGCCGTCCCGTCACCGTTACGGTTATCGTGCTCCTGGTGGGCATTTTCGGCCTGATGGCGCTGCGGCAGGTGCCCGTGCAACTGACCCCGAATGTTGACCGCCCGGTGGTGAGCGTCACTACGAGTTGGTTTGGGGCCAGCCCGCAGGAAATCACGCGCGAAGTGATCGAAGAGCAGGAAGAGAAGCTCAAATCGGTGACCGGCCTGCGCGAGATGACGGCCCAGGCCACGGAAGGCGAGGCGTCAATCCGGCTTGAGTTTAATGTCGGCATCGACAAAGACGCCGCGCTGAATGAAGTGCGCGACAAGCTGAGGCAGGTTTCCGACTACCCCGATGACGTTGATGAACCGGTCGTCTCGGCGACTGATCGATTTAGCCGCGATTACATTGGCTGGTTTATCGTCCGAAAGAAGCAGGGATTCGTTCCCACGGGAGAGATCGCGCCCGGCTTTGAGCATGGCGACATTACCCGGCTCGGGACGTTTTTTGCCGACTTTGTAAAGCCCGTGCTTGAGCGATCGGAGGGCATCAGCGAGATTCAGGTGCTTGGGGGCCGCGAGCGCGAGGCGCAGGTGCGGGTGAATCTCTCGGCCCTGGCATCGCGCGGGCTGACTGTCGACGACCTGACCCGCGCACTAAGAAATGAAAACCGCGACGTCACCGCGGGGACGGTGGATGAGGGCAAGCGGGCGGTGAGCGTGCGCGTTGTCGGGCAATATGAATCGCCCGACCAGATTGCCGACACGGTGATCGCCTACAGCCCGACGGGTTCGCCCATTTATGTACATGATGTTGCGAAGATTGTCCTCGATTTTAAGAAGGAAACGGGCTTTGTAAACAGCCTCGGCGAGAAAGTAATGGCGATCAACGCCCAGCGGGAGGTCGCCAGCAATGTGCTAAGCGCCATGAACAACCTGAAGGCCGCGGTGAAGCAGGTGAATGATGAGGTGCTCGGCCCGAAGAATTGGGGCATCGAGCTTGTGCAGGTTTACGACCAGACCGTTTACATCGATGACGCCGTGACCAACGCAAGCCGCAACCTGCTCTTTGGCGCCTTGCTCGCCGGCGCGGTGCTGCTGGTGACACTTCGGAGCATCGGCGCCACGATGGTGGTGTTGGTGGCGATCCCCATCAGCGTCGTGGGCACGCTACTGGGCATGGCGATTCTCGGCCGCAGCCTGAACGTCATCAGCATGGCGGGCCTGACCTTTGCCGTTGGAATGGGGATCGACAACGCGATCGTGGTCCTTGAAAACATTTTCCGTCACCGCGAGATGGGTAAAGACCGCTTCCGCGCCGCACTCGATGGCACCGCTGAAGTATGGGGCGCGGTCGTGGCCGCGACGCTGACCAATGTAGCGGTTTTTGTGCCCGTGATTTTTATCCAGGAAGAAGTCGGCCAGCTTTTCCGGGATCTTTCGGTTGCGCTCACCATCAGCTTCTTCTTCTACCTGTTCGTTGCGCCAACGGTCATTCCCATGCTCGCCACACTGCTCATTCGCAATGTGCCCCAGGCGATGCGCGAGAACAAGCCGGTTGAGACGCGCTTCGGCCATGCCACCGCCTTTGTTGGAACATTGCAGCGAGGGTTGAGCAATGCCTTCTACCGCTTCGTCTACATGATCACCGGCGGGGTGTTCAGGCGCGTTGGCGTGGTTGTTGTGCTCCTTGGCCTGTCGGTTTGGGCCAGCTTGAAGCTCATGCCCCCGGCGGATTATCTGCCGAAGGGAAATCAAAACCTCATCTTCGGGTTCGTCCTTCCACCGCCGGGGTACAGCGTTTCGGAATATCGCGAGATTGCGAAAGTGGTTGAATCGCAGCTACGGCCCTGGTGGGAAGCAAAGGATAAGCCTGAAACACTTCAACCTCTGCAAGACCAGTACATCGGCGGGATCAAGAACTTCGCGGTTCCGGCGATGGAGAAAACGATCGCCGACCAAACCGCTGGAATGAAGGCCGCGGGCATGACCGATGAGCAGATCAAGCAGGCGCTGGCATTTCCGATGGGCGCGCTCGATGAAATGCGCCGCGCCGTCCCGCCGCCGGCCATCGACAATTTCTTCTTCGTCAATTTCGGCAACTTCGTGTTCATGGGCGCGAGTTCGACTGAAAGTCAGAACGTTTTGCCGCTTTCGAGCCTGATGAACGGCTCATTGCGCTCAATTCCGGGCACCAACGGTTTCTTTCAGCAGGCCTCGATTTTTCGCGATACCAGTCCCGGCGGGGTGCTCGAACTGAGCGTGTACGGCCCCGACGATGCCATCGTGCGCCAGTCGGCTGGTGCCATGATGGGTTCGCTTTCGCAGACGTTCCAGACATACGCCCGGCCGGACCCCGCCAACTTCAATATCGGTCGAGACGAGGTGCAGGTGCAGGTGGATCACGTGCGCGCCAGTGCCGCAGGCGTCGATGGCGGACAGGCGATTCGCTCGGCAGTGCAGGCTGCAATTGATGGCGTGATCATCGGCGATTACCGCGTGGACGGCGATACGATCGATCTCACCGTCGTCAGCGATGTGCCGCGCGACGCTCGGTTTCGCGAGCAACTCGCCGATATTCCCGTCGCCGGGAAAGGCGGAATGGTGGTCCCGCTGAGCAATATCGCCAGTTTCCGCACCACCGCCGCACCGCAGCAGATCAATCGCACCGAAGAGCAATCATCGGTGACATTTACCGTGCAATTGCCCGAAGGAATGACGGTCGGCGAGGCCGTCAACACTGTACAGGGGCAGATTGAGCCGGCTCTGCGAAGCGCCGGTGCGCTGCCGCCGAGCATCGCGGTGAAGTTAAAAGGTTCGGCAGGGAAGTTGCAGGAGTTTATGGTTGCGTTTCTGCCGGGGTTTATCCTCGCCGGTGTTATCACTTATCTCCTGCTCGCCGCGCTCTACGAGAATTTTCTACATCCGATCACCATCATTCTCACGGTGCCTTTCGCCACCGCGGGTGGGTTTGTGGCGCTGGGCGTTCTCCACGCGCTGGTCCCCGCGGTGAAGCTTGATGTGTTGACGATGCTTGGGTTTGTGATTCTGGTGGGCACGGTCGTGAACAATCCGATTCTTATCGTGCATCAGGCGCTCAACCTGTTGCGTCAGGGCGTGGAGCGTCGCAAAGCTGTTGCGCAAAGCACGCAGACGCGCGTGAGGCCTATTTTTATGAGCGTCATTACCTCGGTTGCGGGAATGGCACCGCTGGTGGTCTTCGGCGGCGCTGGCAGCGAGCTTTATCGCGGGCTGGGCACGGTCCTGGTCGGCGGGCTGCTGGTGAGCACATTTTTCACACTCATCATCACACCCACACTCATGAGCCTGCTGCTGGACATCGAGGCGGGCACCCGGCGGCTGTTCACGCGATCGCCCCGACCCGCGCCTGCCGAGCCAACACCGCCCACCGAGCCGGTTCCTGATTTGGTTGCCGCCGAGCGGGTGAACTAAGCCGGCGGGTTGGGATTGCACGCATGGACCAAGTTTGCTTTTGGGCGTGTAGCGTGCCTACAACCTGTTATCTTGCGAACGCGAGTCGTTATCACAGGCATTGGCGTGGTCAGCCCGAATGGCGTGGGCACCGGCGCGTTCGCCGATGCGTGTCTGAATGGCCGTAGCGGGCTGGTTCGACCCGCTGGAGATGAGTTCCAATCGCTGAAGACCTCCGCCGTAGCGGCGGTGGAGGAGTTTGACCCCCTCACCGTCATGCCCGCCGCCGAGGCCAGGCGGGTGCCTCGGATGATCCCCATGGCCATCGCCGCAAGCAGAGAGGCGATGCGGCAGGCGGGGATTGAAATCGACCCGGCCAACCTCGCGGTGCAGCGGAGCATCGGAGTGGCCCTTGGCACAGGGGGTGGGGGGTTGGCGTTTGTCGAAGAGCAGTATCGCCAACTATTCACCGGCGGGCAGCCGTCGCTGTTCAGCATTACCGCCGGAACGCATGGCAACCTCTCCAGCGAACTCTCAATCTGCCTGCAGCTCCGCGGGCCGAGCCATGTCCTCAGCACCGGGTGCACGAGCAGCACCGATGCCCTCGGCTATGCCACCACGCTCATCCGCACAGGCGCAGTGCCGATGATGCTTGCCGGCGGGGCCGATGCACCGATTTCGCCGGGAATATTGCACGCCTTCGAGAAAATGCGTGTTGTTTCCACGCGCCGCTGGGACGATCCCCGGCAGTCGTCGCGGCCCTTCAGTGCCGATCGCGACGGTTTTGTGCTCGGTGAGGGTGCATGGATGTTCATTCTCGAATCGCTCGATCACGCCCGTTCGCGCGGCGCGCATCCAGTGGCCGAAGTGCTGGGTTATGCCAGCACCTGCGATGCGTTTCATCGCGTGCAGATCGCGCCCGATGTAGCCGAGCCGGTACGGGCGATCGAACTGGCGCTGCGCGATGCTGCCATCGAACGCCATGAAATTGAGTACGTCAATCTGCATGGCACTGGCACAGCGCTCAATGACCGCATGGAAACGCTTGCCATGCACCGCTCGCTCGGCGCGCACGCCATGCGGGTCCCCATGAGCAGCACCAAGAGCATGATCGGCCATCCCCAGGGTGCCTGCGGCGCCGCGGGGTTGGCAGCGACGGTTCTTTGCCTGCAACGCGGCGGGGTGCATCCAACCATCAATCTTGACTCGCCGGATGACGATTGCGATCTGGACTATGTCGCAAACGAAGCCAGGCCGTCAGCAGCCAGAGTTGCGCTGTGCAACTGCATCGCGTTCGGGAGCAAGAACAGCGCGATGTTGATTCGTGTTTTGTGACGGCGGGGCTTATCTACCCCGGAAATGGTTCCAGGCTCATGTCAGCCCGCCCGCTCGCGCACCGCGGCGTCGTCGGCGATTAGCGCGAGCGACGCGATGCCCAGAAAGAGGCCGGTGTCTACAATTCCCGCTCGATCCAGCACCTTCCCCTGCAGAGCCTCGGGGTCGGCGATGCCGTTGGCGAACCGGCAGTCGTACGTGTAATTGCCGTTGTCGGTGATGAAGATGCTGCCGTCTGCGTTTTTTCGCAGCGATGGCTCGCAGCCGAGGGATTGCAGGTATCGGGCCGAAGCCTCGTGTGCGAATTGCACCACTTCCACCGGCAGCGGTGATTTCGTACCGAGCATGGCCGACTCTTTGCCAGCGTCGGCGATGACGATCATTTTCCGGGAGTTCTGGGCCACCACTTTCTCCCGGAGCAATGCCCCGCCGAGGCCCTTTACCAGCTTGAGCCCGGGGGCGATTTCGTCGGCGCCGTCGATGGTCACGTCAATCAACGGGCATTCGGCCAGTGTTGTGAGCGGAATGCCGAGGTGAATTGCCCGCTGCTCGCTCTTGCGCGAAGTTGGAATGCCCTTGATGTCGGTAAGCTGGCCGGATTTGATTGCCGTCGCCAGCGATTGCAGGAAAAAGTCGGCGGTGGATCCGGTGCCCAGCCCAACGACCATTCCGCTCTTGAGATGTTGGATACACGCTTCGCCAACGCGTTGTTTGGGGCTCATGTGTGAAAAGGATAACCTGCCCGCGGCTGCACACAAATGGCCTGCAGAGCGCGGCTTGAGGGGTTTACGTTTCCATATCCGCAGGCTCGGCCAGTGGCAGCGACCGACGGGAGGCAAGAAACTGATCTGTCAGAAACAGAATGACGGCGGCCCAAATGAATCCGAAGGTAATCTGCCGCGCGCGGGTAAATTCTTCGCCGAAGTAGGCGATTGCCAAAAGAAGCTGAATGGTCGGCGAAAAATACTGAAGAAAGCCGAGGGTCGAGAGCTTCAGGCGGCGGGCTGCGAACGCAAAGAGCAACAGCGGCGTTGCCGTGACAATGCCGGACAGTGCCAGCAGGCCGTGCGTGCCCGGTGTGATGGTTGGAGATTTCCGTGCGTTCGCTTCGATGCCGAGGTAGAGAATCGCGATCGGGGCAAGCATCGCGGTTTCGACCATCAGCCCGGTGAGCGAGCCTGCCTGCATCGTTTTGCGGAGAAGACCGTAAAATCCAAAACTGAACGCCAGCCCGAGCGAGATCCACGGGACATGGCCGATGAAAAATGTCTGATACCCCACCCCAACTGCAGCCAGCACCACCGCGGCGATCTGCAGCCGGCGCAGTCGCTCGCCCAGCAGAAGAACGCCGAGCAATACATTCACCAGCGGATTCATGTAGTAGCCGAGGCTTGCATAACTAAGCTGCCGCGACTCGACTGCGTACGTGTAAATCCACCAGTTGGCCCCAATGGCTAGAGTGCTCCCGGCGAGGGCCGCAATGGCGAGCCTGCTCCGCAGCACGCGCGCCACATCTCGCCATTGACGGCTGGCAGTGAGGAGGATCGCGATGAAGACAGCGCACCATATGATGCGGTAGGCGACGATGTGCGGCGCATCAACCCCCCGGCTGACGAGCATCGCAAAGTAGATCGCGACGAATCCCCAGATGAAGTAGCACCCCGCTCCTGCGATAAACCCGGCACGGGCGTTTCGGTGCGGCGTAAGCGGCGCGGGGATAAGGGTTTGTCGTTCGGCCACGGGCGTGGGCGTCCTCTTCGATGCTCTCCCAGCCCGCCGAACACCCGGCGGGCAAGCCGCGGAGCATACGGACCCGTGGCCCGGTTAGAAAATCCCGGTGTCTGCTGGGCTGGTTTGTTGACATCGTTTTCTGTCGATTTCCCGCGACCTCCCCTTAGTCCAACTCTTGAAGGAAAGACGTTGCGCGGGAACGCCCGTGTTACAGACCGCGTTATCGGACTCCTGCCAGCCCCGCGCGGGAAATCTTCTTGCCGGTGCCGAACCGGGAAACCCCGCGCATAAAAACGCCGATAGAAAGGTGATGACTCAAACCAAGGAGAGGGTTTTGAACGGACTTCCGCTCGGCGAGATCTTGATTGAACAAGGGGTTCTGACGCGCGTGCAGGTGGAACACTTGTTGCGCGTTCAGAAGACGTGTCACCGGCCCATTGGCGACCTGGCCGAGCGTCTCTATGGCGTTTCACCGACCGCGATTGAGGACGCATGGGTACAGCAGTATCTGCACACGATCGGAACCGTCGATTTAGCCGACGTTGCGGTGGAGGTCGATTGCCTCCGTCAGATTAACCGTCGCCAGGCGTGGCAGTTTCACCTGCTGCCGACAAATCGTGAATCCGGCGAGCTGAACATCGCTACCGATGCCGACAATCTGGTGCGGGCGGTCAACTTTTCAGCCCGCAAGCTTGACGAACCGGTGCTATTCATCGTTGCCGAGCGAGAGCAGCTCCGCGAGTTTTTGAAGCAGCACTATCCCGTGCCGAACTTCATGCAGGAATACGCAGACGAACTGCGGTAAGTGGAGTTACGCGCTGAATGTTTTACGGGTGCTGTAGTTTCCCGCCGGCGCCGGGCAGGTTCGGCCCTGCGGGTGATTGATCTTCATTTAACAAATCTTGGCGCAGACATCGGTTTACCTTTGTGAAATCGCATCGGCGAATCTACATTTGTAGGAGCGTTCTACAGCGGTAGAAGTTGCGGATTACGGTTTAAGGTGAAAGGAAACGACGATGTGCAAGCAATGGATGTGGGCCGCGGTGGCGGTGGGGATGTGTTCGATTGGTGCTTGGTCGATGTCGGATGACAAGGCCGCGCCCGCCGACGGGCACGCCGGCCACGGCGATCACGCCGCCAAGCCCGCCGAGGGGCACGCCGACGGTGGGATGGACCCGGCGATGATGGAAGCATGGATGAAATCCATGAGCCCCGGTGAGCACCACAAGACTCTCGAAGCCATGGCGGGCAAGTTTACCTATACCATGTGGTTCAGAATGGACCCCGACCAGCCCAAGCAGGAGTCCACCGGCGAGTACGATGCGCAGATCATCCTCGGCGGGCGATTTTTGGCTTCCACCGTCAAGGGTGACATGATGGGCATGCCTTTCGAGGGCATGGGCTGCCTCGGCTACGACAACACACTGGGAAAGTACGTCTCCGGCTGGATCGATAACATGAGCACCGGCCTGCTGCGCACCGAGGGCACCGGCGACGGCAAAACCCTTACCTTCGCAGGCGAAATGGTTGATCCGATGACCGGCAAGCCCACGCCGTACAAATTTGTCTACAACATCAAGAGCGATGATGAGTTTTCCATGGACTGGTGGAGCCCAAGCCCCGCTGGCGGTGAGATGTTCCAGAGCATGTCGCTCTCATACACGCGAGCCAAGTAACGACGGCGATGTGATCGCATGATCACGCGCGCATCGGGCTGCCCACGAATGGGCACGAATTGATCACGATTGCAGGGGACGGCAAGCTGGAATTCTGCGATGTGCCAACTTGTGTGCTGACTTGGCACAGCGGCGTTGGCATGAGAATCCTACCGCAGGATTAACCCGCCAGTGCCTCTTTCGTGAATGATTCGTGTTTATTCGTGGGCAGCCTGCTGCGCAGGGGCGCGTTACCGTAGCTGCAATGCGTAGCTGTTGAGTGATGCCTCAAACCCGGCGGGGGACCAGCCAAAGGCGTTTACCACGGTTTTCACGTCGGCGGTGTTGTCTTCCTGGCTCATGACCACCTGATCGCGATTAAACGGCAGGAGTTTGGCAGGCAGTACCGCTGCAATCGCTTTGGCGTACCAAGCTGGTATGGGTGCGGTCAGCCGAGACTTGCCGACAACTGCCCGAGCGATGGTTTTGTGCATGGTAGGCCAGTCCATGCGATCAGGGCCGACCAGATCATAGGTTTGGCGGATCGTTTCGGGTTTTTGCAGCGCATCGGCAAACGCACGTGCGACGTCGTTTACGTAAACAGGTTGCACAAGCCCGGCTCCACCCAATCCCAGTAACCCGCGGCCGAAATATGGCATGAACAGGTAGGGCATGGCCGTTTTGCTTGCCCATTTCGCCGCCATTTGCATGAACTCGCCTCCGGGGCCGTGGATCATGCTGGGTCGGAAGATCGTCCAATCCAGGCCGCTCGCCCGCACCGCCTCCTCGGCCTGCCACTTGGTCTTGTGATACTGGCTGACGGCATTGGCGCGCGAACCGAGTGCTGACATGTGGATATACCGCCGCACCCCCGCACGTTTCGCCGCCGCGAGCACATTCTGCGTCCCTTCGACATGGATGCGTTCAAAAGTAACGCCCTTGCTGCGTTGTTCCATGATGATACCGACGAGGTGAATCACACCATCACAGCCGGCCATTGCGGCGTCGAGCGAAGCAGCGTCGTTGATGTCCCCGCGAAAAGGTATCTCCTTCTGCGTCTGCTGCGCGAGGGGTTCGGAGGCGGAGGCTTCGTGAGTGGCTGTACTTTCACCAGTTCGCGATAGTCTATGAATGAAGAATCCCCGCTGCACCGCCTCCGCGCACACCGCAGTGCCCACGAAGCCCGTCGCACCTGTTATGAAGATTCGCCCGGTCATAAGCAACGTCGTACACTAGCGCCCGAACAAGACTGAATCAATCTTTGATTTGGAGTCGAACTCATGAGATACAAGACGCTCTTCCGCCTGGGACTGAAGTTGATCGGCGTTGCGGCGACCATTACTAGCGGCGGGGGATTACTGTCTTCCCTTTGGTTGGTGTTGTCTGCGTACATCGGTTCAAGCGGCATGAACTTTGAATATGCCTGGAATGCCTATGCGGGTTACATTTTCCTAAACACCTGCGGCGTGCTGCTGGGGCTCTATTTCTTCTTCGGCGGGAAGTGGGTCGCCGACCTTGCGATTCCAAGCAACCGGCCCTACTGCCACGAATGCGGATACGACCTCACCGCGGCGACGGGACATATCTGCAACGAGTGCGGTACAGCTTTCCGGTCGCCCAACTGGGCGACCACGTGAAGGTGTCGCGCAAGGTACTTCGATTGGGCACGCGGGGTAGTGCGCTGGCGATGGCGCAGTCGCGCATTGTCGCGAATTACTTGACCGATCGGCATCCTTCGTTGCGCGTGGAACTGGTCGCGATCCGTACAACCGGCGATGTAGTCGCCGACCGTCCGCTGCACGAGTTTGGTGGGAAGGGAGTGTTCACGAAAGAGATAGAACTGGCATTGCTGCGCGGCGAGATTGATTGCGCGGTTCATAGCCTGAAAGATATGCCCGTGACACAGCCACTGGTGGAACAGGGTGAGCTGATGATCGCGGCGATTTTGGAGCGAGAAGACGTGCGTGATGTGCTCGTTTCCCGCGTGGCGAGAACGATTAACGAATTGCCTCAAAATGCTCGAGTCGGCAGTAGTAGTTTGCGCCGACGTGCGCAGCTGCTGGATCGCCGCCCGGACCTTCAAGTCGAACCGCTGCGTGGGAACATCGACACTAGAATCAGCAAGCTGAAAGCAGGTGGTTTTGATGCCATCGTGCTGGCCGCGGCGGGCATAAGCCGGCTTGGGGTATGGGATGACGCTCTGATGACCAGCATCGACCTGTTTCAGATGCTTCCCGCGGCAGGGCAGGGCGCGCTCGCTGTGCAGTGTCGTTGTGCGGATGACGTTACCCGGGCATTTTTGGCACCCTTGGATCATTCACCATCGCGGCGGGCCGTAGAAATCGAGCGCCGCTTGATTTTAGAACTCCGCGGAGACTGTCACTCACCACTAGCGGTGTATGTAACCGACGATCGATTCGAAGCAGCGGCTAAACCGTTTCACTTGCAGGCCGCCGTCGCCCGCCGGGGAGGCGTCCCGCCATTGATTTCTGTCAAGATGAGTGGGGGCGCCGAGATCGCACTCGACGCGGCACGTCGCTTGGAGGATCAGGGTGCCATCGAAATGCTGCACGGCCCGCAATGTTAAAACCCAGTCGCTGGCATGAGAGCGTCACCACGCATACGCCTCGGGGGCGATTTGTTTTTCCCAATCGCTAATGCCTTCGGGCGTGGTTCCCTTTGGGCCGGGGAAGATGCAGTCGAGCGCTTTGAGCTGGTCATCGCTCAGTTTGATATCAACGGCGCGAATGGATGCGGTGAGTTGTTCGATCGTCCGCGGGCCGATGATGGGCGCGGTGACGGCGGGGTGGTGCAATGTCCAGGCTAGGGCAACGTCGGCGGGATGTTCGCCCCACTCGTCGCAGAGCGTCTCGAACGCTTCAATCTGCGGGCGGCACTTGGCAAGGCGCTCCTCGGCCTGCTTGCCGGCGGTGCGCCCTTTGTCCTTCTTCTGCAGCATGCCGCCGAGCACCCCGCCGTCGAGAGGGCTCCAGGGGATGACGCCCAAGCCATACTCTTGCGCCGCGGGCAGAACTTCCAACTCGCTCCAGCGGCTCAGCAGGCTGTACTTGCATTGCTCACTGACAAGCCCCATGAAGTTGCGATGTTTCGCAGTTTCGCTGGCAGCGGCGATGTGCCACCCGGCGAAGTTGCTGCTGCCGACGTAGACCACCTTCCCCTGCTGCACGAGTAACTCCATCGCCTGCCATACCTCTTCCCAAGGGCATTCGCGGGCGATGTGGTGCATCTGGTAAAGGTCGATGTAATCAGTCTTTAGCCGCCGAAGCGAGCTTTCGCAGGCGCGCCGGATTTTGACCGCCGACAGGCCGCGTTTCATGACGTGGTCGTTTTCTTCGGTGTTCATATCGCCAAAGGCCTTGGTGGCGATGATCGTGCGCTCGCGCCGCCCGCCGCCGGTGGCAAACCAGTTTCCGATGATCTGCTCAGTAACGCCCTCGCCCTTCTTCCAGCCGTAAACGTCAGCGGTATCGAAGAAGTTAATGCCGAGATCGTGCGCCTTATCCATCTGCTGATGCGCGTCAGCTTCGGGCGCATGGGGGCCGTAGTTCATACAGCCGAGGCAAAGACGGGAAACTTTAAGGCCGGTGCGGCCGAGTTGGGTGTATTGCATAGCGATATCTGGACGGTTTAAGCCGCGCAAATACTCAAGCGGCCTTGGCTCGCACTTTCCGCGAACGTGAAATTGGCTTCTCCTTTGCAAGCACTGCCTTGTTGTCCGGCTTGCTAATCTTCTGAACCAACTTCAACGTCATATCATATAGGGGAAGCAAGTCAGGGCGCACCGACCTTCTCGGCATCGCATTGAGTACAAGAAGGGGAATCGGCTGCCCCGTCTTTTCCTGCAGAGCAGCGAGGTGCTCAAGCGTCAGCGCCCGTTGCCCCGAATTGACGCGACTGATATACGACTTTGTCACGCCGAGCATTCGAGCGATGTCGGTCAAGGAGCGGCCTTGTCCAATAAGCAAGGCGATGGCTGACTGCGAAATTGTCGTGTAATCGCCACGCTGAGTAAGTTTTGTCACGTCAATTCTCCAAACCGTATTGCTGCATGTAACCCACAGCGATGGCCGCCAGTTTCTTCAATGCCTCATTCAGCACGTCGGGATCAACTTGAGTGTCAGGTTTAATCAACTCCTCCAGCAACGTATCAAGCAGCTCACGATAGTCACGAAGCTGGTTGTGCATGATCGCATTCTTCGGCGGAAACAACCTCTTAACCTTCCGGCGGTGTGCCCGCAACGCCCGATAGATGCGAACTGCTTCCTGCCGCTGACGCAGATCAAATGGCTTGCGATGGGCCATCGCTTGACTCCACTTTTGATTATGGCTCAATGTTGCCTTAAAGTCAACTAATCGTAGCTTGTCAAGCAATTTCTGAAGCTGCAATCAAGTTCGAGATCTGAGCGGTTAAACGCCGGGCGGCATCCATTTCCCGCTCGGCCGGCCGAAGCTTTAATGGTACGACTTTATAGTTACCCTTTTCACCAAGTGGGCGGAATTCGAGGACATTTGTTCCGCTTGGCACCTGAAGGGTCTTGAACTCAAACCAGAGCGGAGAAATCCCGTGCATTGCCCACGGTCCGAGCCATACCCCCACCCACGCAACCTCTGCTTCGTCCATCACAATCTGGAAACCATAGTAGTCTTTGCTCCTTGACCACTTGTTCAGCAGCACCGTAGCGCCCTCGATTTGAGTAATCTCTGCTTGAAGAAGATCGGTTAAGCGATATGCCGTCGCAACAGCAATCCCGACGGTTCGATCCGCAAGTGCCTGCACTTGCGAAGGCAGAAGGGGAGGGAACTCCGCGCCAACCATGAGGTCGATCCAGTCGCAGAACCCCGATGCGTGATGTGTGAACGATGCCGGATGCTTTGGCGTTTCGAGCATGTCGCGAATCAGTCGAGCAACCTGCTCCCATTCAATCCCAAGCAACTCAATCTCGACGCCGGCCGAACGTAGTTGAGATATTCCGACTTCAAGCTCACTACTGACTGTGGATCGAGGAGTAAGGATCGCCAGCCGGGTCGCAAACGCCGGTTGGGCGCTTCGTCTTTCTGCTAAGTCATGTCCGTAGGGAACAAGCTGATCGGTATGCAGATAGGACGACAGTTTTGCTTCGATGTAGCAAGCAAACTGAGGCCACTCGATGGCAATATCGGGCCTGCCGCTTGCTAGGACTCGCTGCGTGGAAACGCACGAATCTGAATCTACGTCCGCAGGAACGGCGATCTTCAGAAAAAATGAACAGAACCTCTCCAGAAGCGGGCGGTACCGCAGGAGTTCAACGAGGAAAGTGGAAAACCGATCCTCCTCCTTGGCTGCCATGAATGCCAATGCTGGTCGGCCCGCCCATTCCATCTGTCGCTCCAAGATTGCTGGCTACCGCAGCTCCACCGACCAATAAGCATTATCCAGGAACTGCTTCCAACTCCAGTAACGCTCGTCGGCCAGGCGGATGTTGATGACCGGGCTGCGCTTCGGCTTGATCGGCTTGGTGATCAGGTGCATGTGGGCCTGCTCGGGGGTGCGGCCGCCCTTTTTTACGTTGCACTTCACGCAGCAGCAGACGATGTTGTCCCACGACGCCTTGCCGCCCTGGCTCTTGGGGATGACGTGATCGAGGCTTAGCTCGGTCGAGGGGTATTTCTTCCCGCAATACTGGCACTTGCTGCTATCGCGGGCGTAGATGTTGCGCCGGTTGAACTTGACATCCTGCCGGGGGAGTTTCTCGTACCCCAGCAGGCGGATAATGCGCGGCACCGCGATCTGGAAGCGCACCGTGTGGATCCAGTCGTACTGATCAGGCTCAAACTTCTGCTTCAGTTCGGAAAGTTCTTGCCAGCCGCCGAAGTTCAGGTTCAGCCACTGGCTCTTTCCCTGGGCGTCGGTCTCGATGTGAATGACCTCGGCTAAGTCCTTACATAGCAAGGAGAAAGCACGCTTCACATTGATAACCCGAATGGCCTGATAGAACTTGTTCAGGACTAGAACATTGGCGGACAGCGCGCTGACCGCGCCGCCGCCGACGGTGTGGGTGGGTGAAGATGGATCACTGCTCGGCCGCATGTTTTTCGGCCAGCAACCCCAAAACCGCGTCGCGGGAGTCTCCGCAGGCGAATCGACCACGCCGATTCACGCCGGCGCTCTCTCCCGTGCCGCCAATGGGGTTGCATGGCAACTCCTCTGGCCCGATGGCCCTCCGATTCTACGTTCGATTTTCCCGTTTGGGAAGCGTTATCCGGCCGGCTACCAATGATTCACACAATCTACATGCACGCGCATTCCGGGTAAAAATGGGAAGCTTTTTTTGAATCGACGTGACTAATCCACTGGAGGCGCATATGAATACTGCTCTGTCAACTATGAACACAGCTATCTCCATATTCGCGTACACACTCGCGGTTACCGCGGCGTCGCTGGTATTCGCACAGCCGAGCGGCAACAGACTCGTCACGCCGTCGCTTCTCACCGACACGCCATCGGTCGAACCGGGCAAGCCGTTTCGAGTAGGTATCGCGCTTGCGGTCGAGCCGGGCTATCACATTTACTGGAAAAACCCCGGCGAAAGTGGCCAGCCGCCAGAAGTAAAATGGAACCTGCCCCAAGGCTACACCGCGGGTGAATTGCAGTGGCCCGCTCCGAAAAAATTCATGGTGCCGGGGGCGATCTTTAACTTTGGCTACGAAGATACGATCACACTGCTGACAACCATCACACCATCACCCGACGCCGCTTCTGGCGACCTCACGTCGGCCGGCATTTCGGCCGAAGTCTCTTGGCTGGTGTGCAATGATGATGCGTGCCTCCCCGGCGAGAAGTCCGTCGCTCTGACCGTTCCCGATTCCGAGTCCGCCAAGACAAACGCCAAGCTGCTTGATGAAGCGCAGGCCAGCATTCCCGTCGCCTCGAACGCCTCGGCCGACGTGCTCCGCGTTCACGATGCCGCCGCCTCGGATACCAAGCAGTTGAAAGTAGAGTGGAAGACTGCGCCGAGCCGGATCGAGTTTTTCCCGCTTGATGAGAATGTGAAGATCAAGCAGATGTCAGTCTCGACCAACAAGATGTCTGACCCGCCGGTCAGCACGATCGAACTGTTTGCCGCCCCGGTGAAGGGGCAGCCGGCCGAGGCGATCGCGGGCGTACTCTCCTATCAGACAGCGGAAGGGCAACGACGGGGCGTCGAAGTAACGGTTCCCGCGAATCCGGCATCTGATTAACAGATCTGATTAACTGAACATGTATCACGATCCTGTACACGGTTTGTGTACTCGTGATTTGGTGAGGAATGGAAAACTACTTTTTTTGGAGGTTCGCATGAAGCGTACACTATTTTCAGTGGCGGCCGTCGCGTTGATGGCCAGTTTGGTTGGCGCGTTTGCAGTGGCTGGCGACAAGCACGACAAACCCGACAAGAAAGAAGGCAAGCAGGCCGCTGTCGCGGTGGGTCAGGCTGCCCCGCAGTTTGCGCTGGAAGACCAGGATGGCAAAGTGGTCAACCTCTCTGATTACAGCGATAAGGTCGTCGTTCTCGAGTGGTTCAACAATGAGTGCCCCTATGTCGTCAAGTTCTATAAGAACGGCGACATGAACAAATGGTCCAGTGCATACCAGGCCAAGGGCGTGGTATGGCTCGCCGTCAACAGCACCAAGAGCAAGACCAACGCCGACAACAAGAAGATCTCGGGCGATTGGAGCATCAGCCACCCCGTGCTGAATGATGCATCCGGCGAAACCGGCCGTGCGTACGGCGCGACCAACACCCCGCAGATGTTCGTCATCAACAAGGGCCAGATCGCCTACATGGGCGCGATCGACGACAACCGTTCAAGCGACGCCGGCGATATCGCCGGTGCCAAGAACTACGTCGCCAAAGCCCTCGACGAAATCCTCGCCGGCGAAAGCGTCTCCGAGCCGGAAACCAAGGCCTACGGCTGCAGCGTAAAGTATGCCAAGTAACCCAGAGGTCTTGTCAGTCGAAACGCGTTTGATCGCGGCTGGCCCAAGGCGGTGACCATCACCAAGGGCCTGCCAAAGATCGACGCAAGATTGCAAACGCCGGGCGACTCTTCATGGAGTCGCCCGGCGTGTTTTCTGCTAGCGGCGACGGTACGCCTGCGCTGCATCGCACGGATCAACCTCACCGAGACCAAGCCCGAGAATGACACACACACATCGAGAGGCGGTCGGTGCCAGCCGCCCGCCTACATCCGGGTGCCGCCAATTCAGGCATTGGGGATTCTGAGGCATCGTCACCCAAACGGTCTAAGTTCCCGAGATTGCCGCGAGTTTGTGATCCGCGGCGATTGAGGTCGGCTGTATCGCTTTCCGCCGAAGATTTCTCGTTTCCAGTTAGGATGTTACTTGCTAATCTTTCGCCACTACAGGGAGAGGAAGAAAAACCATGATTGAGAATCTGGAAGCCCGCCGTCTTCTTGCGCAGCTTACCATTGACGGAATCACCGACTCCACCAAGCCGGACAACATCACCCTGAAGCTGTTGTCCAACGGCAACGTGCAGGTGGTGAACGCCGGGTCGGCGGCCATCAAGGTCAACGGCACGACCGTCAACGCCGGTGGTACCAACTCCAAGCCGAATATTGACAAGGTGCTGGTGAATCTCGCCGCCGGGAATGACAAGTTCGTGACCGATGGCAACGTCAACGCCCGCATCACCGTCAACGGCGGCAGCGGCAATGACACCGTTAGCGGCAGCAAGAACAACGATTCGCTTTTCGGCAACGATGGCAACGACAACCTCGACGCGGGCAGCGGCAATGACTTCATCGACGCCGGAACCGGCAATGACACCGCAGCGGGTGGAAGAGGGTCGGACACTATCCGAGGCGGCCTCGGCAATGACAGCATCAGCGGGGGTGACGACGGCGATGTACTCTACGGGGACGATAACGATACCGATTACGCAGAAGATGGCGCAGATACCATCTTTGGCGGCGCGGGCATCGACTACCTCACCGGCGAAGGAGGCAGCGACAGCATGGACGGCGGCGACGGCAATGACTTCCTTTTTAACGTCGATGGCGTCCGTGATACTGTCCGTGGCGGCAATGGCATCGATAGTGCGGCAGTCGACTATAACAGCGCGCTGGAACCCATCGATCTTCGCGACGTGGAAAACGGAAACTCAATCATCTCAGCCCAGAATCTGGCTGGCGCTTATGCAGTCATCGATGGAACATCGGGCAACGACGTCATCTCGGCAGGCATCTCAGGGAATTTTGTAATCTCGAATATCAATGGAATCATCAACGTTGTGTCGGTGACCCACTTGCTTCGTGATCTGGAGAGTGTAACCGGCAGCAGGCGCCTAGAAGGCATCATCGTGTTCGGTCATGCTGGCAATGACAAGATCACCATCACGGGCAATGACCTCGGCGGGCTTACCGAGGCGGTCGGCGGGTCAGGTAATGACACCCTGATCGGCGCTTCTACCAGCGATCTTTTGCTCGGTGGCGCCGGAAATGATTCGATCATTGGTAACTCGGGCAGCGACACCCTGGTCGGAGGCAGCGGCTCCGATACTGTTCTCGGTGGAACCGGCAACGATCGACTGTACGGCGATTTGTTTGACGGACAAGGCCGGGGCTTCATTTCAATATTCGAGGTAGACTTCGGCGACGACCTTTTTAATAACGAGGAAGCGCCGGGCATTGCAGCAGGCAACGACCGGCTCCGCGGCGAAGATGGCGATGACCGCATGTTCGGCGGCGGCGGCAACGACAATATCGACGGCGCTGCGGGCAAGGATGACTTCAACGGCGGAGCAGGAATCGATACCGCCGACTTCTCCGGTGCCCAGGTCAACCTCTTTGTTTCGCTGGACGATGTCGCCAACGATGGAGGAACCGGTGGCACGGACAATGTTCGATCGGATGTCGAAAACGTCATCGGTGGCGAGAAGGCCGACCTCATAACTGGATCAGTCGTCGCCAATCTGCTTGACGGGCGTGGCGGCAACGACACGATCCTTGCGGCCGGCGGCAACGACACCCTTCTCGGCGGCGCGGGAGACGATCGACTGCGTGGCGAAAACGGCAATGATCGCATGGAAGGCGGAGACGGCAACGACAACATCGACGGCGCCGCGGGAGCTGATGATTACATCGGCGGCGCTGGAAACGATACGGCCGACTTCACCGGGGCACCTATCAATCTCACGGTCAAGCTCGACAATCTCGCCAACGACGGCGGGCCGGGTGGAACCGACAATGTCCGCTCCGATATCGAAACGGTCATCGGTGGCGAAGGGAACGATACCATCGTCGGCACATCAGCCGGCAACCGCCTCGAAGGCCGGGGTGGAAATGACAGTATCGACGGTGGCAGTGGCAACGACACCATCCTCGGTGGCAAGGGCAACGATTCGTTACGCGGCGGTCCCGGCTCGGACAGTCTGCTCGGCGAAGACGGCAACGACCGCTTCTTCAACCGCGACAGCCTTAAAGACAGCATCTTCGGCGGTGCAGGCACGGATACCGCCGATAACGAATCGCTGGACATTTTCGACAGCGTGGAGGCGAAAGTCTGATCGGCGGTTCACCGCGCGAGTCAGCCTCAGTCACGCACCGAGCCGCCAATGACCTTCTTGCGAAAGAGAACCCCCGTGCGCCGTCATTGCGCCCGGGGGATCTGATCAGTACAAATCAAAATGGCTCGCCCAAGCTGGGCGGATACTGAGTTCGGTCAGCGGGTGGGGCGTTGCCGCCGCAGCATTGCTCCCGAGACAGCCAGCAGAAGTGCTGCGGTGCCCGGCTCGGGTACGGGTGTGAATGTGATCGTGACGTTTGTGAAATCGATGCCGTTGTTGGCAGAGCCGGGAGTGGACACCGATCCGAAAACGTTTGAATTCGCCCAGAACGCAAGCATACCGTAGCTGGTGGAGTCAAACACATCCGTCACGCTGTGCGTGGCGGCTCCCAGCGACCCGCTTATCTCCAGTTCGGTGGCACTGATGCGCAGCAGCGTCATCGAGCCGGTGTAGCTGGTGTTGGGCGCGAAGGTGTAAACGCCGTCAGGGCCGGTGGGCGAGATCTGCGTAAATCCGGTGGCCGTGCCGAGAAGCCGGCCCGTCGGAGTAGTTGCGGTGACGGCGGGATCGAGCTGCCGGAACGACAGGTCTTCTGCGCCGGTGCCAACATCCATATCCATCATGTAGCCCGGCAGGCCGGGGGTGTTTGTTCCAAAGAACCCATAGAGCGAGTTGGGCGTTCCCGTTGATGCAGCGATATCGCCATCTAGGCCAGCCCGGCCGAGTGTATCGAACAGGCCAACCCGGAAACCGCCGGTTTGGCCGGTGCCGATCGTGGTAGGGGTGGTAAACGTATAAGTCGCTGTAAGGCTGTCGCCAATGTTGCTCAGCGTTTGCGTCGGAAAGACGGTGTGAATGCCCCGGCCGGAGGTGCCAGTCACCATCCCCAGCATTCCCGTGGAAACTTCAATGCCTGCCGACGCCGCGGAGGTCCACCAGTTGGAATCCAGTGGGTCGGCGCCATTGTCGCGGCCGCCGTCGGCCCAGCTATCGTTAACGACCGTGATCGGGGCCGCAAAAGCCGGCAATGCCAGCGCGAGTGAGCCGGTAAGCCCATACAAGAACCATTTCGTCTGCACTTTCATGATATCTCCTCCACAGTCCAAGAAGTGAACCGCCCGACGGCGGCTATGCGGCGTCGAATTGCAGTTTGCAAGCCACCGCCGGAAGAGATCATACCACCGACCCCTGAAAAGAGTACAGAAAAACCGGTTCGCCAACAGATTTTTCTCTCGACCCCGGAAACTAGGAAAGCCATTCCGCCCGGGAAACCGCGCCAGCGACCAGATTCTGCTTCGATTTAATCGGCCGCTGAGCATTCTGCATCGCCCGTTTCGACCGCCGGCGCGGGTTGCCAATTGCGCGGTGGGCAAGAAACGACGGGCGATCGGTTTAAGGTTCTGTGGTGGCTCCAGGCTCATCGGTGGGGATGGGCGCGGGACCGAATATGCCCTTGAACACCGCGTCCATCGCCGCGGACATGAACAGCGGCTTTTCAGACTGCGCCACCATCTCTTCGATTCGGGCGCGCAATCGGGCCACCACCTGCGGGTTGGCCTCGGCTACGTTGTGCTTCTCATCCGGGTCGGCTGCGATGTTGAACAACTCCAACCTGGCCGGCAGCACTGCCTTCCAAACCAGTTTCCACTCGCCCTGGCGCACAGCCCCTCCGAAGGGGTCCACATTGTGAATAATTTCCGTCCGGCCGGAGGGTTTGCCCTCGGCGATGGCCGGCCAGACGTTGATGCCATCCAGGGGCTTTGTGCCCTCGGTGGTGGCCGAGGCCACTCCCGCAATCGTCGGGAGCATATCGACGACATGAATTAACTCCCCGATCTTCGCCGGTTGAAGCCTGCCGGGCCAATTGACGATCGCCGGAACTCGAACCCCACCCTCATAGAGCGATCCTTTTCCCGCCCGCAGGGTGCCGTTGTCACACGGAACAACCTTGACCTTGCTTTCCCCTGTCATTGCCGCGTCGCGTGTCCCGCCATTGTCGCTGTGAAAGATGATAAGCGTATTCTGGCGCATTCCGCGCGCCTCCAGCGCGTCGAGCACTTTGCCCAATTCATCGTCGAAGCAAGCAATCATGGCGGCGTAGGTGCGGCGGGTCTCCTCCTCAATGTGGCCAAACTTCTCAAGATACTCAGGCAGCGCCTGGTAGGGCGTGTGTGCCGCTGTAAAGGCGAGATACATGAAGAGTGGTGTTTGCGGGTCGTGCTGACCGATGCGCCGCACGGCGTCGGCACCGATCAACTGGGTGTTGTATCCCTCCTCCTTCACCTCTTCGTTGTTCCGCTGCCAGTCCAGCACATGGTGGGCTTCGCGGGTGAAATAGTCGATCTCGCCCAGAACCGCCCCGTAGTGGTAATCAAAACCCCTCTGCCGGGGCCAGTACTTGCGGTCGGCATGCCCCAGGTGCCACTTCCCGATCATCTCCGTGCGATACCCGGCGGCCTTCAAAATCTCGGGCAGCGTCCGCTCCTCGGTTGACAGGCCGTACGTCCCCTGGCTGGGAATCACGATCGTCTGAAGCCCATACCGGAAGGGGTACCTTCCCGTCATCAGCGCGGCTCGGCTGGGCGTACAAAATGGCTGCACATAAAACTGGTCAAGTTGCACCCCGTCGCCGGCCAGGCGATCGAGGTTGGGCGTCTTGATGTCGGGGCTCCCCTGAAATCCCATGTCTTTCCATCCGAGGTCGTCTGCAAGGATGTAAAGAATGTGCGGCCGCACCTCCTGCCCCTGCACCGCCGACACCGCTAGGAAACCTGCGAAGCACATCCCCGCGAGCACCGCCAACAAGATTCGCCGCATACACGCTCCAAAAGAATGATTTTGGTCAAGCCCGAAGTGGAATTATCTACAAATCGCTGTGCAATCACAACTCCCCAAACGGACCGCCCCAAATTTCCAGCGCAGCGACAGTACCGCAGGTGGCATCCGTGCGTTTACACGCAGCGGGGAGAGCTAGGCCCGCCCCGCGCAGTCAAGAACTCCCCGCTGCCGCGGCAGATTCTGATCGCATCTTGGTTGCGATACTGGCAAGTAACAACCGACAACTACGTCTACACCTTCTCCATCACAAACAAATAGTTAAACCCGCGAAGGAAGAAATTGCCCTCTTCGGCGGCTTTGCGGTAGTTGCCCATTTCCAGAGTCTTGTTGTGGCGGACCACGCTGATGATATCGATGGCGGTGAAACGCTTGCACAGCAGAGAGAAGAGGCCAAAACCGATGGGATGAAAGCCCTGGCCGTGGACGTAGCTGTCGCTGACGTAGAGCGCCATGCGGTGGGCGGGCTTGAGCAGGCGGTGGATCTCTGAAAATACCTGATCCATGGCTGTGTAGTATGCGGGGTCGGCGGCGTCGAGTTTGCCGATATCGCGCGGGTCGTTGCCATAATCCAAGTGCGTGCCGTAGGGGGGATCGATGAAGACGAAATCGACTTTGCTGGTGAGCTCGGGGGGAAGCTTGCGGGCGTCGACACGGAAGATGTCTTTGCGGGCGGGGTGAACATCATACCCGAGGGCGCGGCGGTTGAGGTCGCGGGCGACATCGAGCGTGGTGCCGCTGCCGCAGAAACAATCGACAACGAGATCGTTTTCGTTTGTGTAACGTTGAAGGAGATTCCAGATGATATAGCTGGGAGTGGCCCCCTTGTAGCCGGGCAGGCCCTGCTGGGCGTCGCCGTAATCTTGTGAAGGATAATCCCAGAGCGTGGTGGGCTGGAGGCGCAGCGGGGGCTTTGTGAGATGTCGGGGCGCGCGACTGGGCTGCGTGCGGGTGGGGCGACTGCCGGGACGTTTATGCATGCTGGAATGCAAGGTTAGCCGAACGGCGGGGGCGTTCAACGCACGGAGACGCTCCGGGAAATGTAAAAAGTACCAAAGCCGCGGAGAGTTGAATAACTGCCCCGCGGCTTGGTGTTGAGCGTTGGTCCTCCGCAGACCCGCGCTCAGGCTCGGCCGTAGATATAGTCGTTAAGGCAGTGAATCTGCATCTCCTGTTCGGAGGCGTGACAGGCGTTGACATCGCCGATGCTGATCATGCCATGCAGGTGGCCATCGAGATCGATGACCGGCAGATGTCGCACGCGCTTCTGCTGCATGATTGCGGAGACTTCGTCCATGGGTGTTTCGGGGCGACAGAGGACGATTTCGCTGGTCATAACCTGTCCGACGGCGCACTCGCGGGCGTCAATGCCTTCGCCGATGACCCTGCGGAGTACATCGCGTTCGGTGAAGATTCCGGCGACGTGTTCATCGGCCATGACGACGAGCGCGCCGATCTTGTGGCGGTTCATCTGATGAATGGCATCGATGACGCGTGCTGCGGCGGTGGTGCAGTAAACGCCACCGCCCTTCTCTCGCAGGATGTCGATTGCGGTGTGCATGCGAAGTTCCTTTCGTAGCCTTCTCCCCGGCCGCGACGGATCACGGACGCGAGCGCGTCTCCTGTGAAGTGGCAATAGAAAGGTTACTTGTGCTGCGGGATGAAATGCAACATCGTGAAAAAGATATCAATGTAGGTCCGGGAACATGAGTTCGAGAAAAACTTCACGATCATCGCATCTCCACGCTACAAATCGCCCCGCGAGCGGGTATGACAGCGGCGATGACGACTGAACTGTTCCGGGCGGTGGACGAGTACATCGTCTCGACGCTCATTAACGAAGATGATGTGTTGCGGCAGACGCAGATCGACGCAAAAGCGGCGGGCCTGCCGGCGATCAGCGTTTCGGCGGCGCAGGGGAAGTTGCTGCAACTGTTCGTGCAGATGCTGGCGGCCAGGCGGGTGCTCGAAGTCGGCACGCTTGCCGGATACAGCGCCATCTGGATGGCCCGTGCACTGCCAGCCGACGGAAGTCTCTTCACGATTGAGTTTGATCCGCGCCATGCCGAGGTGGCGCGACAGAACGTCAACCGCGCCGGGTTAAGCGCCCGGGTGAATCAGTGCGTCGGCGATGCGCGTGACATCCTGCCACAGTTGCATGCCGAGAATGCCGGGCCATTTGATCTGGTGTTTATAGACGCTGATAAGAAGTCAACGCCGATTTATTTCGAGTGGGCACTGAAGTTGTCGCGCCCGGGAAGCATCATCATCGTCGATAATGTCATCCGCAGCGGGCGCGTGGCGGACGCCGCCTCTCGCGATGCGGACGTTCAGGGCATTCAAGAGTTTAACAGGATGGTCGGCGGCAGTGGTAGCGTCAGCGCGACTGCCATTCAGACGGTGGGCGCGAAAGGGTACGACGGCTTTGCGCTGGTGCGCGTCTGCGGGTAGCACAACCGGGGGTAACACCACCGGCGGCGTCGCGCCCCGCGGCGATTTGACAGCCGACGCCCGAACGCCGACAACCTGTCAAATGGCTAGAATGCCCGTTATTGCAATCGTCGGAAGGCCCAATGTAGGCAAATCATCACTGCTCAATGCACTCACGGGCCGGCGCATCAGCATCGTGCAGGATATGCCCGGTGTGACGCGCGACCGTATCTCCACGCCGTGGCATGTCGGCGGCAAATGGACCGAGCTTGTTGACACCGGCGGGTATGGTTTTCACGACGATCAGGGGCTGACCGATCATATCAAGCATCAGATTGAAATCGCGATGGCGCGGGCCGATGCGGTGATGTTCATCGTAGACTGCACCGCAGGGCTGACTGCAGGCGACGAACAGATAGCCCAACTGCTGCGCAAGCTCGCGTCAAAGGTCATTTTCGTCGCCAACAAGGCAGATAACGCAAAGATGGAGACCGTCGCGGCAGACTTCGCACGGCTGGGCTTTGGCACGCCGATCGCCGTCAGCGCCATCAATCGCCGGCAGCTCGATGTGCTCGCGGAACAGGTCGTGGCTGCGGTTGATTTGAGCAAGGCACCGAAGGATCTGCCGTCGCCCCAGATGCACATTGCGATCGTGGGTAAGCGGAACGCCGGCAAGAGCACGCTGGTGAACGCGATTGCGAAGCTGTTCGAAGGCGAGAACGCCGACAGGCGCGGTCCGGGCAAAGCGGGGGAAAGTGACCGGGTGATTGTCAGCGAAGTGCCCGGAACCACCCGCGACAGCGTTGACGTGCGATTTGAGAAAGAAGGCAAGACGCTCGTGGTCATCGACACGGCCGGCGTGCGCAAGAAGCGCCATATGGTGAACGATGATATTGAGTTCTACAGTTTCCATCGCGCCGAACGGTCGATTCGCCGGGCGGATGTGGTGCTGCAGTTGATCGATTCTGCGGAGGATGTGAGCGAACCTGATAAGAAGCTTGCCTCGTACATCGTCGAACAGCACAAGCCGGTGATATTGGTGGTGAACAAGTGGGATATTGCCAAGGCATTGAGAAATCAGCTACCCGGCGAGCCTCTGCGGGATGATGTGTTAATGGAGAAATACGGCGAGTACCTCACCAAGTCATTGCGGCACCTGGATTACGCGCCGATCGCGTTCATTACCGCGCGAGACGGCCGCAATGTGCGGGCACTCGTTGACTTAGCGCAGCATCTCTTCAAGCAGGCCAGCCAGCGCATGACCACGAGCAAGCTGAATGATGCCCTCAAGCAGGCACTCAGCGAGCGCGCCCCGGCGACGAAAAAGGGACAGCGGCCGAAAGTGTATTACGCCACGCAGATCGATGTGTCGCCGCCGACAATTGTGCTCAAGGTGAATCATGAAGATAACTTCCCGACGTCCTACCAGCGATACCTGGTGAACCGGTTGCGTGAGTTGCTGCCCTACCCGGAAGTGCCGATCCGGCTGCATGTGCGTGGAAAAGAAGCGCGCGGCACCGTGCCCAAGCCCCCGGCGGGGGCAGACCGGGATGCGTTTAAGCCTGAAGTGAGCCGTCCGGTAAAGCGGGTCGCGCGGGCATCGCCGGTCAAGCGACGTAAGTCGCGTAAATGAACGGGTTTATCTCAGGCACGATTCGGTGCATTGATGGGAAATAATGGGGCGTTCAGTGCGTTGTAGAGGGTGAAGGCCGGATTGATCGTATGGCGGTGACATTTGTTCGCACAACCGAGCCGGCCGGCGAGCAATTGACAGATGAATTGCTCGCCCGTCGATTGCGCGACGGCGATGTGATCGCGGGTGAGTCGCTGGCCAGGCGGTACTCGGAGCAACTGCTTCGCTACCTGCAGCGACTCACGCGCAGCGAGCAGGTGGCCGAGGACGTTTATCAGCAGACCTGGCTGAGCGTGCTTGAACACCTGGACAAGTTCACCAGCGGCGCGGGGCCGGGTGGCTTTAAGGCGTGGCTGTTTCGCATCGCCACCAATAAGTCAAATGATCTGTGGCGATCAAAGGGACGCGAGCATCGAGCCTATGATGGCTTGCGACTGGTCACGGAAACCGAGGCAGCCGATGCCGCGGCTGTGCCAGAAACGGCTGAGCACGTCGAGAAGCTTCGCTGGGCCATTGACCAGTTGCCAGATTCGCAGCGACAGGTGTTGCTGCTGAGGTACTATAGCGAAATGAAGTTCGTCGAAATCGCCGAGATGCTCGGCTGCCCGCTCAACACTGCCTTGGGCCGTATGCACAAGGCCATGGTCAGACTCAAACAACTGCTTGAAGAGCCAAGAACCGCATGAACGATGTAGACGACAATCCCGAGCAAGCGCAGTTGCTGCTCTATCTTGCGAACGAAATGCCCCCGGCACCGAGGCAGGCGCTCGAAAAGCGTCTGGAGGCCGATGCTGACCTTCGTGACCATCTGGCGGCGCTGCGAGAGGCAGATTCGTCTCTCAACCAGGGCCTTGCGGGTCTTGATGCGGCCGAGCCAATTGAGGTGCGGCTTCGTTCGGCGGAACGGGAGACGGTTCGATCGCTCCGACAATGGCATATCGACCGTTCGATCAATCAGACTCCCCAGAGCGCGCGGCTGAGAGTTCGCCGTGTACCATTCTGGCTCTACCCATTGACCGCGGCCGCGGTTGTGCTGGTGGGGCTTGGGCTGTGGTACCTCTCGTTTGATCGAAACGCCGACGGCACGCTGGCGCACCACGACGACAGCGATACGCCGCGCATGCCGGTCTGGGATGCGCCCGACGACAATGAAGCGGCACCCGATATCGAACTGGCCGTGCGCGACAGCGACTCGTTTGGCGAACTGGAAGAAGAAATGAGCAAGCTGATCGCATTATCAAGGGCACTTCAATGAAAGACATTCGAATCCGATTCGGACTGGTGGTTGCGCTCACGTTAGCGATGGGCGCCGGGAATCTTGTTCTGGCACAAGGAAGACCCGTTGCTGCCGATGCCGACCGGATTTACGGCGCAGACTCCGAAGACGGCGCGACCAACCCCGCGACCGACCCTGCGGCGGGCACCGCCAATGATCCCGCGACCGCGCCACAGCGCCGCACTGCGCCGTCCCGGCAATTGACGGATGATGAGATGAGCGAAGCGCTGGCGTTTATTGAGCAGAACATGCCCAATCTTGATCGACTCTGGTCGCGAATGCCCGAGGAGCGCCAGCGGCGCATGCCGCCGCGAATGCAGATGGGGTTCAAGCTTATGCTTGATGCCAGGAAGTCTGGCGACGAACGCCTTTACGAGGTGCTGGCACAGCAGATGCGGCTGCGCGACGAGTTCATGAGCCTCCGCAGGGAGTTCAATCGCAGCGGGGGCGATGAAGAGGTTAAGAAGCGATTGCTGGCAAAGGTGAAGGAGTTGGTAGAGGTGGGTCTCAAGCAGCGTGAACTACGGATCGAGAAGCTGGAGACGATGCTCGAGACTGAAAAAGAAAAGTTGGAAGCCGATCGGAAGAACATCGAATCACAGGTAGAGGTCCAGTATCAGCGGCTCGAGGAAGAGACTTCGCAGTTTGTTGCATTTCTCCGGCGGTTTGGTCCGATGGGCCAGGGGGCGATCGTAGGTGGGCCTTCTGCGCCGCCGACCACGCAGTCGCAACGCCCGTGATGGGCATGAGCAAGCCACATAGCGTGTTGACTGCCGCGCTTGCGCTGGTGGTTGCGTCACTGTTTCCGCGGAATCGTTCATTCGTGGTTCTCAATCGCGGGCCGATGACGGCGCTCGCCGAGGACGGTGCTCAATGAAAAATGCGTGCCAATCGCGCGGCAGCGGGGTCGGCGGGGTCAAGCGTCGTGGGGGCCTGCCAACCCTCGGGCTTGCGCATAACCAGATACCAGGAATCACGCCCAGAGGGAACGAACGTCGTTGCTACGTTCCACAGCTTCCGCTTCAACCCCGAAACCGAGCCGGCCAGGTAATCGTAAGTGCCCAACTCCACCTGCTGCAGGCCGCTAAACCGTGCCATCTCTTCCAGATCGCTGCGAACGTACTCGCGCACATGCCCGCGCCAGGTGCCCTCGTTCCAGAAAAAATGAACGTAAGGAGGATAGTTTGTTCGCCCGCGGAGCAGCGCAATTCGTTTCCGAAGGTTGGCCGCATTGGGAACACAAATCACCAGTAATCCTCCCGGCTTAACGGCACCGATTAACAGGTTCAGGAGCGGCCGGGGCGAATTCTGGATGTGCTCAAAAACATGATGTGCGAGCATCAAATCAAACGCTGGCTCAGGCCACGGCCAGGCATCGTCCTGCTTTAGCACCCTAAACTCAACGCCCGCACGGCGATTGAAGTCGAGGATCTTCGTGGTGTTATCGTCTTTGAGGTGCCAGGGATCCTGCAAGTCGTCGGCGGCGGTGCAGCGGTAGCCGATTTTTGACAGAAACGCCGACACATCGCCGGGGCCTGAACCGAAATCAAGAATCCGCGCGCCCGGGGCGACGTGCCGGCTCAGCAACTTGGCCATCCACGGATAGGTGTAGATTAACGACCACGAGTCAATGTAATCGGCCACTGGAAACTCATCTCGCACCCACCGAGCGGCGGCGGCGATCTCTGCTGGAGTGGCGGGGCGGTGGGCTGGGTCGCTCATTTTATACTCAAAATCAATCGCAAGACGTGCAAGAAAATCTCGTGCGCTCAAAACCGAACAGTCGCGAGTATAGATGCGCAGGAGGCAGAATCAATTCCCGCCATCGATCGGTGGCCGCGAGCGGAGTTCTGGGGAGGAGCGGGGCCTTGGCCGGTGGCGCCTTTTTCGCTGCCGCGGCAGGGATAGCTCGGCGACGATGGTCCTTAGCTGGTGATGCACCTCATGCCACTCGCGAAGGCGAACGTAGCTTAAGAACTCGGCCTTGCAGAGTTTCCGAAGTTGACTCCGGCTGAGGTGCTTCGCCCGGTCGTGGTAGTAGTCCCAAAGCTTCAGGTAGCTGATGAAGTCGCTCTGATCATCCTTGAAACGTGCGTGGTGAAAGTCGGCAGTGTCGGCCTTGTCAAAGGGCCGTTCGCGTGGATCTTGTACGCTCAGCGCCGACGCGACCACCAGCACTTCGGCAAGGCAGTCTTCCTCCACCGCCGCGAGCACCATTCTGCCGATGCGAGGATCGACCGGCAGGCGCGCCAGCTTGCGACCGATCGAGGTCAGCACGTTATGTTCGTCAATCGCTCCCAATTCGTGCAGGGTTGCGTAGCCATCGCGCACAAGCCGCGGGTCAGGTGGATCGATAAAGGGAAACTGACTGACATCGCCCAGACGCAGCGCCGCCATCTGCAATATCACCGCGGCGAGATTGGTTCGCAGGATTTCTGGTTGCGTAAATGTCTCTCTGCGGGCGAAGTCATCTTCGCTGTAGAGTCGAATGCAAATGCCCGGTCCCACCCGCCCGCAGCGGCCAGCGCGCTGATTGGCGCTCGCCTGGCTGATTGTCTCAATCGGCAGCCGCTGCACTTTCGTGCGCGCGTTGTATCGGCTCATCCGGGCCAGTCCCGGGTCAATCACGTAACGGATACCCGGCACCGTCACGCTTGTCTCGGCGACATTTGTCGCGAGCACGATGCGACGATGAGGGCTGGGCTGAAACACCTGCATCTGCTCTTCGAAGTTCAGCCGCGCATAGAGAGGAAGAATTTGCGTCTGCGGCGGATGGTGTTTTCGCAACAGCTCCGCGGTGTCGCGGATATCGCGCTCGCCCGGCAGAAATATCAGCATGTCGCCCGGACCATCAGCAGCCAGTTCGTCAACCGCGGCGAGAATGGCCTCGGGGAGTTGCAGCTCTGCGTCTTCGTCATTCTCGGAGTTTAGCGGCCTATAGCGCGTTTCAACCGGGTAGGTGCGCCCGGAAACTTCAAGCACAGGCGCGCCCCCAAAGTGCCTGCTAAACCGCTGTGGGTCAATCGTTGCACTCGTGATGATGAGCTTCAGATCAGGTCGGCGGGGCAAAAGCTGCTTCAGGTAGCCGATGAGAAAATCGATATTGAGCGATCGTTCGTGCGCCTCATCGATGATCAGCGTGTCGTACTGCCGGAGCAGTGCGTCCCCCTGCGTTTCGGCAAGCAGGATACCGTCGGTCATCAGCTTGATGTAGCAATTCGGCGTAACGTGATCGCTAAACCGCACCTTGTACCCGACCACATGTCCGATGCCGCTCTGCAACTCCGCTGCCAGCCGAACGGCGACCGACCTTGCAGCAATGCGGCGCGGTTGCGTGTGACCAATAATTCCGTTGACACCCCGGCCAACTTCCAGGCAGATTTTTGGCAGTTGGGTGGTCTTGCCAGAACCGGTCTCGCCGCAAAGCACGACGACCTGATTCTCCATGATCGCCTTGCCGATGCTTTCCCGCTGCTGCACCACCGGCAGCGCATCATCAAACGTCGGCCGCGGCAGCAATCGCTGGCGGTCGGCGGGGGAGAGGTGTTGCGAAGGAGTAAGCACGGACTTGGAGAAAATACTCGATTCAAACCTCTGCGGGAATCGGCTCATGCGGTAGACAGCGCGCAGAATCAGATTGTGCGAGAGAAGCTGTGCATACACGCGGTGGTTGTCATGATCGAGTTTTGGATCGTTGCTTGCCTGATGGTCTGGGCATGGCGTTCATTCTTCGACGCCTCTCTGTATCCTAAGTTTTGGGTCCCTTGGGCGCGCATCATCCTCGCGTCGATTCTTGCGATGATCCTCTTTGGCGGTCACGCCTTCGTGGCTTGGAGGCAGAGCCAGCGGTAAGAGTCCGCCGCCGCTGCGTGGATAGTATGAAACCCTGCACCCTCCTGGCGTCACGTCCTTTCCGCGACGCCAATCGCCGACATCACAGATGGAACAAGTGCGCCTTGATCGGGGAGCATTCCAAGATAAAGCGAAACGGCTTCTGTGATACGCTGCTTCACTTCGTCAACCTCATCGCCAGCCGACGTGCAGCCGGGAAGATCAGGGACATCCGCAGAGTAACTTCCATCGTCGGCTTTCTCGCTGACTCGAATCAAGTCGCGGATGCCGCGCACGATCACGCCGCTACCGCTTCAAACACTCTCCCCACCGACTTCAAGTACGCCAAGTCTCCCGCGGCGGCGCGGCGGGCAACTTCGTCGATCCATTTCGCCGTGGCGGGTTCGATACATGCAGTTTCAGGGGCCGACATCGGGTACACGACCTCAATGTCCAACTCCACCGCGTAGCGCCCCCGCTGCACCCATCGTTTCCGCTTCTCTCGCTTCATTTCCATAATATTGCTCGTCAATCTGGCTCGAACGCCGTGACCATCAATGCTTTGGACTCTGCCTGAAGCCAAGCCCACACAACAAGAATGATTGTACCATCTGCCAATCGCTGTCGGACAAGAATCGTAGGATTCGGTTGGCTATCAGGTACTTCCTTAATAACTTCGGCCGAATCAAACTCGCCGATTAGTTGCCACGGCGTCAGGGAGCGCTCTTCGCACCGCTCGTCGGCGTGGTACGAGATCAGCAATCGCTCGTCGGCGATCGCCGCTCGAATGCTTGCGTAGAGAGTGCTCATGGATCGTCATTTCCTCAGCTTACAACCACAACTCATCCAGCGTCGTCCCCACCGCATCAAACAACTGATCCAGTTCCGCCGTCGTTACGATCAGCGGTGGCGACATCGCAATCAGGTCGCGAATGCCTCGCACGATCACTCCGTGTTTTCTCGCGATGTTGGCCGCTTTCACGCCGAGCTGGTTTGGGTTCTTCGCCAATTCTCCTCTTCCCCCGCGCGGGAGCAGTTCGATCGCGCCGATGAGCTGACACCCGCGAACTTCGCCCACCGCCGGATGGCTTTGCAGTTCCGCCAGTTTCCGTTGCATGTACGGCCCGGCGACGTCTCGAGTGTGTTCGATCAGTTTGTCATTCGCGATGATATCGAGATTCGCCAGCGCACAGGCGCAGGTGGCCGGGTGACCGCTATAGGTGAAGCCGTGCGCAAGATAGCCGCCGGTGTTTAGGACCTCGGTCAAATCCCTGCTCACCATCGTCGCGCCCAGCGGGAGATAGCCGCTGGTGATGCCCTTCGCCAGCGTCATCAGGTCGGGATCGAGTTGCCACATCGTGCTGGCAAACCAATCGCCCAGCCGGCCAAAGCCGCTAATCACCTCATCGGCAACGAACAAAATATCATTCTCGCGGCACAACTGCCGAAGCGCCGCGAGATATCCCGCCGGCGGCACAATCACTCCGCCTGCCCCCTGAATCGGCTCCACAAACATCGCTGCGATCGTGTCAGCGCCTTCGCGCTCAATGATCCGTCGTGTTTCATCAATGCACCAATTGCCATATTGCTCATGCGTCATTCCGTTGTTCGCGCCCCACGAATATGGCCCCGGCACATGAATCCATCCTTGCAGCGGCAGGTCAAAAGGCGCATAGCAACTCGGCAAGCCTGTCAGGCTTGTCGATGCAATCCCCACACCATGATATGCAAACGTGCGCGAGAGAATCTTGGTTTTCCTTGGCGATTTGCCCTTTATCTTCCAATACCCGCGAATCAGCTTCATCGCGCTTTCGTTGGCCTCCGATCCGCTGTTGGAAAAAATCGTATGCGTCAGGCGCGTGCCTCGCGCCAAGCCGGCCAGGCGCTCGGCAAGCTCGATCGCCGGCTCCGTGGTGCTGTTAAAGAAGCTGCAGTAGTAAGGCAGCTTCTGCATCTGCCGATAGACTGCCTCCGTGATTTCGCTACGGCCGTAGCCGACATTGACACACCACAACCCCGCCAACCCATCGAGCAACTTCCGGCCTTCGGAGTCAAACAAGAAGCACCCTTCACCGCCGGTGATGACATGCGTGCCAGACTGGTGCATGTCATTGTGGTGCGTGAACGGGTGAAGATGGTGTTCACGGTCTTTATGTTGAAGTTCGGCTGTCGTCATGGTGCTCTTACCTTACCACCAACGCAAAGGGTCGAGAAACCGCCGAGGCGAACACTCGCTCTCCAAGCCGCATCCCACCGCGCGCGAAATCGGTCTCTTTCCGTGCCCGCCAAGCCGTCAGGTGCCCGCGTCGGCAAGCTCATCCCGCTCGCCCGACTTCACCGCCACGCGGAAACCAGCCTTGATCGATGCGCTGCCCCAGCGGCCGTCTTTGCCGAGCGCGATCACGCCCACCTGATCGTCGTCGCGAAGATCGAAGCAGGCGCGAATGCGTTCGATCACCGCCGCGGCCGCCTCGCCGGGCGTTGCGCCCCGGCGCATCTGCTCCACCGCCAGGAAACTGCCGCAGACGCCCATGACCAGCTCGCCGTGCCCCGTGCACACCGCCGCCCCCGCGACGGGGTCAACGTACAGCCCGTGTCCGACGATCGGCGAATCGCCCACACGCCCTGGAATCTTAAACGCCAGCCCGCTGGTGGTACACGCCCCGGCCAGATCTCCACGCACGTCGATCGCCAACACGCCGATCGTATCGTGCGTCGCTTCTTCGTCCGGCCAGGTCTTGCTCTCTTCAATGTTGGCGATCGGCCCGGTCGGCTTGTCCTTGCTTAGTTTCCAACGCGTCCATGCCTCGTGAGCGGCGGGCGTGAGCAGATCCTGCGTCGGCAATCCATACCGCGATCCAAACTCATCGGCATCCGCGCCGACAATCAGCGCGTGCGACGTATGCTCCATCACCTTTCGCGCAATGCTGATCGGGTGCAGGTGGTGCCGCACACCCGCCACCGCCCCTCGCCGCGAGGGTGCAACCATGATGCACGCATCCACGCTCACCCGCCCGGATGCGTCCGGGTACCCGCCGAGCCCCACGGTATGGTTCTCCGGATCCGCCTCAGCATCCCGTGCCGCCGCCTCAACCGCATCCAGCGAACTCCCGCCCGCAGAGAGAATAGGCCACGCGGCGCGGTTGGCGCGCTGGCCAAACGACCAGGTCGAAACGATAAGCGGCTTAGACATTCAAGCGATTGTCCCCGCCGCGTTCTGGGGAAGCAACCGGGCCGTGACAACGCCGATTGCTACCGCCACAAGTGCCGCCGTACGACCCGACGACCACCACCCGCGCAGCAAGCCTCCACATGCAGGAGCGAAAAATTCTCAGGCTAAGTAGTTCCCGCTATTTTCAAAAATCGGGCATTTCCGGGCATTTCAGGGCACCCAGGCCAAGCGCGCACCGTCCTCCCCATTCATCATTCATAATTCATCATTCATCCTTTCCTTACTACCCCCCGCGCTGCGCCAGCAGTCGCGCAAAGCGCAGCGCTTATAAAGAATCCGCGCCGCGTCGAACGAAGAAAGTCGCTGCGGCGCGGATAGAGGGCTATCAGTGGCGGGCGGGCCTCTCCGTTTTTTTGTGGAAGACCGAAAGCGTGGTTGCAAGGACGAGGTTTGGACACATCAAGAACGGCATTTGCCACACGATACAGACGCCGCGCGGCCCATTCTCCCCGGATTTTTCTTGCTTTGGTGAAACGGCGCGTTAGCGTCCTGTCTAGCAGCGGGTGTCAGGGCTGCGTTTCGGTGTTAGTCATGGGCGCGTTTTCCAAGGGGCCAATCCTTTTTGTTCTGAGGTGAGCCATGTTGAGTGCGAAAGCTATTGTGATCGGGTTGTTTGCGATGGTGATGAGCGCGGTCGTATCGTCGCGCGCGAACGCGGCGCTGCCGATTGAGTTTGAGTTTAGGGGGGGTTACACGCAGACGACGGGAACGATTTACTCTCCGGGCGACACGTTTGTGACAATCGTGCGGTTTGATCCTGCAGCCCCGGATAACGCCGCATCACCGACCTTGGGAGACTATGATTATCTGACTTGGACTGCTCCAAGGCCCACTTCTACAACTCCAATCGTGTTTACTGGCTTTGGTGAGATTCTTACAGGGATCAACGAAGTTGGGAGCAGTTGGAGCATCAACAACGGTTTTTCATATGTAATTTCTATTGCGTTCCCACCGGGCACGTTCGCGGATGACAGTCTGCCACCAACTCTAAACTTGGCGCTTGCTACGCGAGCTGACTTTTCAGCGTTCATTCCGACTCAAAACGTAGATCTGAGAGGCAGCATAACGTCTTTGCTGGTGCGTGGTGTGCCCGAACCGACTGGTGCGGCAACCTTAGTTCCATTGATTTGGTTTAGCTTACGACGCCGAACGCGCGCCTGAACGCGTCGGGTGACAACTATTTTTTGGTGTGGGAGGCAGCATGTTTTGGATTATCGTTAAAACGGACTACGGCGCGGTGGGGGACGGGACAACAGACGATACTCTGGCCATTCAGGCAGCCTTGGACGCCGTAGCCGGGGAAATCAAAGTGGTCACTACTGATTTCATTTATCATCCGCCTCATTGCACTCGCCGGCCTATGGCACGTCCGGCTCGCGACGTCGGCACGGGAAAGAAAGGAGCCGGGGACCTTTGATTTATCTGCACGGTTGTTCACGATGGACATTCGTCGCTCGGCCTCTTCTTCACTGGCACCGGCGGGAGGCTGATTCATGTGCTGTACCGGGCCGGCGGGCGGCGGCGATTGTAATTGAAGGGGGCCGATTCTGTCGCCTCTGCGCGCGTGATGCACAAAGCGGTCGAACGGTCGTCGATGCCTGTGATTGCGTCTTGCCCAGCGGTTGACAGCGGGGGTGCGACAGGGGTCATGACAGATTCCGGCGAGTCTCGGCGTCGAGATTGGCAAAGCTGCCCCGCCAAACGAAAACCGCCGCACGCAGGAAAATGCGGGCGGCGGTTGATGTAAGTGGAGCCATGGGGATTTGAACCCCAAATTCAACCATGCCATGGTCGCGTGATCCCATTTCACTATGGCCCCGGGATCGCAGTTTGATTTTGAACGACGGAGTATAACCCCGGCGGAACTGTTTTGAAAGAGCGTGACTGAGAATGCCTGACCGGGGCTAAAAAACGGTGATTTAGGCGGAAGAATCGAGGATGTCGCCAGATGACGCGAGGCTGGCCAACCGTGCCAGATCGCTGCCCTCGCTGGGGATGATGCTTGGCGGTGATGCGGCGCGGTTGGCCGCGTTGACGACGGTAAACTTGATCGTAGTCGTCGCGCCGGCGGTGCCTGTGGCGTTGCTTTGCGTGTATGGGGTTACCGAGAGGGTGTAAGTGCCGGGTAGCAGGGTTTCCCACTTCAATCGGCCGTCGGGATGATCGCCGACCATGGCCCACGGGGAGGCGTTTTCGGTCGTGGTACGGCCGTTAAGTACGAATCGGACACTTTTCGCCGCACCGCTGACCGACGCATCGACGGTCCATCTTCTTGTGGGCATATCGGCAAGGTTGATGACCATGTTATTCGTGAGATTGACGAGCCTGGCATAGGGTTGGCCGGTGTCGGGGTTCATGCCTCGAAGCCGGGTGATGCCCGGCAGGGAAGATGGCGGGGTGGTCAGCGGGGGGGTGACGGGCGGGTGAGCGCTTGGCGGGGGGTTCCCAGTGATGCTGCGGGCGATGAGCAGCGTCCAGTCATCAGCGCTGGAGGCCGGCGGCGCGCCGATCGTCCTGCTGCCCCCGCCGGCGAAGGACTTGGTTGCTCCCTCGAACGCACCGGTGCGCGGATTGAACCACCGGGCAACAAAGGTGCCCGTAGTGCCGGATAGATTGATGGAACCAGTGCTGGTGGCGTTGGGAAAGTAGATTGCGTAGGTGTCGTTGTTTTTGGCAAACACCTGCGCGCCGCCGTAGGTGCCGGTTTCCCCGGTGACCAGCGCGTCGGCGGGGTTCATTTGCCAGAACGGGATGAGTTTCATGAAGTTCAGGGCGCGTCCTGAATCGCGATTGATTTGATCGTAGCGACGGAGGTTGTCGTTCCAGGCAAAGGTGATGGTGGACCACTCCAGGTTGCCGCCGGAGAGCAGTGTGGGCCAGAGAAACTCTTTTCGCTGCGCGGTTTGGTTGGTGTCGGTTGTTTCACGCGCCTCATCGATTGAGACCACGATGGGCCGGCCGGATGCGGTGGTGCGGGTTCGCCAGACCTCCACCTCGCGACCATATCCGGCGACATCTTGGTAGTATTGAAGCGAGGTGGAATCAAACCGATTATCGCCAACAAAGTAGCCCCATGTGCGCTGCTGATAGGCCTGGCTGTGGACTGTCAGGGGGCGATCAAACGGATCGACAGCGCGGACGTATCCTGCCCACTGCTTGATTGTTTCGGGCGGGATGGCGTAGCGCCAATTATACTCTTCATTCAGGTTCCATTGGACGGCATTGTGGTAGCCGAAGCGGGCGACCAATTCGCGATAGTAGAGCTTGCGCTCGGTGCCGAGGGTTGCGTTGTCGAGTTCTTTCTTTGTCGCTTCCTCTGTCTCTGCAAAGATGAAGTGAAGCGCGATGCCCTTCTTCTGCATATGGTTGAAGACGATATCCCACTGGGCGAGCTTGCTGATGTCGTAGTGCGTGTTGTCGTTGCTGGGCGAGCCAGCACGGTTGACGTTGCCCGCCCACGGCCAGACATCCTTGGTCTGGCCGCCCACGTTTTGCGTTAGGAAGTACATGGCATTCAGGCCTGTGGAAGCGATGTAATTGATTGCGCCGATGATCGCCTTGCCCTTGCCGCCGCCCCAGTCGGGGTCGCCGGTTTTCCAGTCGGCGACATGCGGTTGATACTTATGCCAGCCGTTTGGCGTATTGTCGAAGCCGACGTAGCCGAGGAGGTTTTCGGGCTCATTTGCGCCGGCTTTCACGTAGTAAGTGCCGTCTTGAAAGCGGTAGTAATGCCCGCCGACGTATTGGAGCTTGCCCTTACCAGTAAACCCTTGCGCCGTCTGCCTGGGGCCGACATTAAAACTGCCCGAGTCGCCATTAAAACTTGTAGCGGTGCCCGCGGCGGGGTTTAGATCGATGGCGACCTGGTTCCCGGCACGAAAGCTGGCAGTGTATCGCCATGTGCCGACTTCATCCGGGGAGAATTTGGCCTGCCAGACTGTACCGCTTCCTCCGCCCTTGCCATCGCCGTTGAAGAAACCGGGCAGGCTGTACCCCTTCCCGCTGGGGCTGACGACGTTTACCTGCAGTCGGTAGTCGAGAAACGGGTTGGGATTTGACTGAAGCTCAGAAGATTGCGGCCCGTTGAATGATAGTGTGACGGCTTGAAACTGCGCCATGGCGCCGGTTACGTTTGCCAGGTGCGTGCGCGACTCCAGTGCTTCGATGAAGGTCGGAGTTTGCTCCATGAAACCAGCTTGAGGACGACGATCTGGCATGCATCTCTCCTTCACTTCAAAAAACGCCTCGCGGCCACCGCTCCAGGCGACTTTCGAGGCTCGATGAAAAACAGAACGGCGCGGAATTGAATCATTCATCCGTAGCGGGTTGGTCGTCCTTAACCAGAGTCCAGTCCGGGCCAGCAAAAGTCGCAACACTATGAAAGTGCGCCCACGGTGGGTCAATGCGAATGGAGGAAGAAAGTAAAAGAATTTTTTGGCCGGCGAATTGCCGCTACTTTTTCTTCTCGATGATCGTGATTACCACGCGGCCCTTGTCTGCATCGGGTGTGGCGGCAAACTGCGGGGGAATTGATCGTACGCGCGTCGCGGCATCTCGGGCATTGCTCGTGAGCAGCATGTCGCGCACTGCGCTCAGGCGCTGTCGTCCCAATGCCAGCGAACCGGCGCGGGTCCTGCGGTCGGCTTGTCGTTCGGCGCCAGGCTTGAGTTGCTCAAGTACAGTGTCGAGCGATGTTTCCAACGATGTAAGTCGTCGATCGATTTCGCGCAGCGCATCAAGTGGCACCTGAGCGCGCGCGGGCGTCATCGTTACCGCGCTCGCCCGTGCCGTGCCGGCAAGTCGGGCTCGCTCTTCGAGCAGCTCACCCCGCTGTTGCCGAAACTTCTCCACGAGGCTCTGCAGATCGTCCGCAGCGGGGCTTGCGCGGGTGGCCACAATGTTGATGTCATTGGTGGCCATTTCGTGGCGCAGGGTCAGCTCCATGTTTCTGTTCTTGCGAAGTTCGGCAAACAGCGGTTGAAGTGCAGCATGCATTGCTGCTTCGATCGATGCATCGCCGTTGGCAAAGTGAACCGTTACGGTGCGTGGCTCCCTCGGTTTCTTTCCTGAGTCACCGAAAAGCCCACCGACGCCGGAAACTATCTTCACTGGCGCGCTTGCCAGAGCTGTCGCCACCACCTGCCCGACAGCCCCGACGGCAGAGCCCACAACGCTGCTCATTTGCAGCGCGCCCTGTTCGATTCGTACATTGATAGGCAGCGTGATCGAACCATCTGCATCCTGCACCGCGCCGATCGCCGCATCCAGCGGGGCGGGTAACTTGAGGAAACGCGCAACCGGCCCGTTTTCTGGCTCGGAGAGCTTCAGATCGGTCAGTACAAGCCGATTGCGAGTGTCGATGACGCCACCTTCCTTGACGCGCGCATCAATGTTCGCATCGAACAACCCGCCGCCGAGGGTGACCCCTGCGGCGTTGGCGAATCCACGGATTGCTGACAGTTCCAAGCCGTTCACACTCGCTTTCACCCAGCCCTTTGGCTCGGGGAAGATTGCCACCCGACCACTGGCCGCGACTTGGGAAAACAGCGCACGTTGCTCCAGTTCCGCTTCGGCCGGCACTTCTTGCGCCCTGCCACTCACGACGCTCCCGAGGTCCCCCAGAACCCCAGAGATAACCCCGCCGGTCAGCGGCTTTGGGAGATCGATCTTCCCCGCGCTCATGACCACCGCAAAACGCATGGGGCGAGGTTCGGTCAATGCACGATTGCTTAGCCCGTCGGCTTCAAGGTCGAGCGAGTCGAGAGGGATGACCGTTGCGGGCGTTACGCTGCGATCTTCAATCTTTACGTCCAGCCCCGAGACCTGAAGCTTGTCGATTCGGATTTCGCCGCCGACGGGCTTTGCAGACGGACCAACATTGGCTGGCTCGCCGCGCGCGACGGAGGGCTGCGAAGCGGCATCGTCCGCGCCAACCGCCTCCGGCGCGGCTGAAGCGTCGGTGCTCTGACTCTGCAAGGGCAGTTTGACCAGAATCCCGAAGACCTGCACGCCATCTGCATCCCGCAGGATGTACGCGCCAGGTTTGCCGATCTCGACCGATTTCGCGGTCACATTGCCCGTCGGTGGTTCGACACGAATGCCTTCGACACGGATCGACTCCACCCCCGCCAGGATCTGGCCCTCCGGCGATTGCCGAAAAGCGGTGTTGGTGATGGCCAGATCGGCACCAAATCCACGTGAGTAATCCGGCGGGCCGCCGCCTCGGCGGTCGGGCTGAAGCTGCGCGTCGAGCTGGAGTGCGAATTGGCCTTCGGTGAGTCGTTCGCCGGTGATAAACTGTTTCAATGGCGGGGCAAGCTCCGTCAATGCCTCGCCGCGAATGCCGCTGGCGGAAATGAGCAGTTGCAGCGAAGGCTCAGCGGCGAACGGTGCGACTGTCGCTGTCGCATTCACCTGTCCGACCGCGGGTGAAAGTTTTGCAGCAAACTCGAACTGCGTCGGAGGACGCGCCTCGGGATTTTCCCCCGCCCATTCCAGTCGATTCAGGTTGCGCAGGCGCAGATCAGAAAGCGTGGCGTCTTTTGCATCTTCAAAGAGCTGGTTGTGAATCGTGAGCCGGTTAAGTTGTAGATCGAGTTTGTCTACGCTGAGCAGAGGCAGTGGTTTGCGGGCCTCGGCGACCAGCGCGGCCAAATCCTGCTGTTCGGGAGCGGCTGCGGAGGGAATGGTCGCGACGGCGGTAGGGCGGAGAGGCGTTGCTTCCTGTGGATTGGCAGCGGCCGGGACGATCGCCAGTCCAAGCAACTCTGGCGTTCCACTTCGCGTGAGGGTGACATCGGCCTCCACTCCCGCTGACGAAACCTCATCGATTGTGATCGCGCCGCCCCAGGGATCAAACCGCGGAACGGATGCCCGGAACTGTGCAACACGCGCCAGCGACGATGCGCCATCGTTATACTTTAGATCACTCACCGCAACGTCCGCAGAATATCCGCCTTCCGCCGCGATTCCGGCATTGGCTTCGAGCGACAGGGACAGGGTTCCATCTTTCAACCGGGGTTCGATGCCCGGCGGGAGGTAGGGGGCGATGCGATCGAAAGTTAGCCCGTTGCCATCCACCCGCACCGCCGCCGACACACGATCGTGCTCGGCGGCGAGAGTGCCGGCAATCGTCAGTTGCTTCACGAGATCATCCGCGCTGAGCGACACTTTCACACTGCCCGGAGCGCCCTTCGCACCGACGACGAGATTGTCAACCGTTATGCCGGCTGTGGCGCGTACGCTCACTGGCGCAGTCGTGCGTTCGTCATTCCATTGCACCTCCGCGTCATCAATGGTGAGACTGCCCAGCTGAATCGGCACGGGGAGCCGAATCATGGGTGAGAAGGGCCGTTGAAACTCCGCACCCTCGGCGGGTGCAATCCGTAAGCCGCCAGCTATGAAATGCCCCTCCGCATCACGAGCGATAATCGCCCGCGGAGATTTTATTGCCACGCGGCTGAGTGACAGCAGGTTGTCGGTCAGCCGTGCCTCAAGTTGCGCGCCCTCCACCGCAAGCAGTGTCGCTTCTCCATCGTTGTAAGAAACGCCAGACGCATCCAACGCAGCGGAAATCTGGTCAGTGGCCAGTTGCAGCGTGCCGGTGGCCTTCGCCGAGAGGGAGCCAGCCTTCAAGACCGGCTCAATTCCAAGTCCGGCAAGGTACGGCGCAAGTTGTGATGCAGTGATGTCCGCGCTCTTCGCATCGATGTTCAGCACGTAGGTCTCAGAGTCGGGGCGAACGAGCGTACCATCGACCGCCAGGCCGCCGACCAGCCCAGGCGCGCTGAGCTTGGCCGTCAGGGTCGCCGGCTGTGTGGCCGGGACTTGGATCGAACCGAAAACAAGGTTTTTGGCTCGTATCACTGCATCAGCGACTTGCATGTGGGTGTTGTCGTTTGGCACATCAGTAAAATCGATGTTGATGTCGTCCCAGATGAATTCACCGATCGCAATCTGCGGCAGGCCAGTGAGATCTGGCAGAGAAAACTCCGCAGGTGGGCGAGCCTGGCTAGTAGGGCCGGAATCTGACGCGCGGATGATCTGTTTCTCCGGCTCATTGGCTGAGCCTTTCACGCGCAGCCCGAACGCAGCCAGCATCGCATCGGCATCTCGGCGAATCGGGAGTGTGGGCCCCTTAAGTCGAATCGCATTGACACGCGTCGAGCCATCGGCCGGAGTGTGGCTAACGCCTTCGATCGACACCAGCGGAAATCCGAAGAGCACCCCGCTGGCGTTGGTGAGAGAGGTTTCTTTCAGTTGCAGGTCGCCACGAAAGCCTTCACCGTGCGCATCGATTCCTGACCGGATAACCGATTTGAAACTTGCTCCCGCTAGGGTCGATTCCAGCCCGAGCGCGTCGAGATACGGCTTGAGTGCGACAGGATCGATTCCGTCAGCGGCGGCGGTGAGTTCGAGTGTCCGCTGGGTGCTGAAGGGTGTTGCGCTTCCGGCGAGGGTTAAGGTCTCAGCCAGATCGGGGATGGTCGCCTTAACTGAAATGTTGGCCGTCGCATCGGGCTTGAGCGGATCGTAGACGAGATTGTTGACTGACAACTCCTGCAGCACCGCGTTGATCGTGTTGGTTTTTGTCAGAAAATCATCGCGGAAGGTTGCCTTCGCATCGGCGATCTTTAGCTCGCCGAGACTCCAGACGAACGGCGCGGCAGCGCCGGCCTGGGTCGGCACGGCTTCTTCGGCCTTTGCCACGGCGGGGCGAGTGGCGGCGGAGGCCAGTGACGGGGCTGCTGTCGGCGGCGTGGCCGGTTCGGCATTGTTGTGGCGGCCGACAAATTCAAGCTCGCCGAAGTAAAAGTTCCCGCGCGCGTTGCGGCCGGCGTTGAGACGCGAGCCACTCAGCAAAACAGATTTCACCCGGACGGCATCTGTGCCGACCTCCTCCAGATCGATCGTGATCGAATCCACCCCCGCGACATCACCGCCGACGTGCTGGAGGTTTGCCTGGGCGATTGTGATGGTGCCACCGACGGCCTGGGCCGGTGCGGGCAGGCGTTTGAGGTGTACCGAAGCCGTCGCATTGGCAGACATGGGCTTCGGCTGGCCTATCACACCAAAGGGGAGGGAGTACGCATCGATTGCGTCGAGTTGCAGGCCCTTCATCTGCATAGTCAGGTCGGCATCAATTGACTCGGCGGTGCCCTTGCCAGTGCCTTCGATGCGCAGGAAATCAAGCCCGGGTTGCATCCATAGATCCAACTCGAAAGTGGTGGGCCTGACGGGCGAGCGCACATCGCTTAGCCGGAGGGTGAAACTCAATTCTGTTGTCAGCGCGGGAACAACGGCGCGATCAGAAATAACGGCGCGCACATTGTTAAGACGTAATGCGTCGAGCTTGATCGGTGATGTGAGATCAAGCGGCGGGGCGTCTTTTGAGACAGTTGTTACAGGTTTTGCTGGTTCGGCTTGGGGTAACGCAGCCAGAACACGATCGAGCAGGGGCACTGTTCCGTCGGCCTCGCGCGTGACATTAAGCCGTACGCCGTCGGCCTCGGCGCGCCATACTTCGAGCCTGAGCAGTAATAACTGAAGCACGGAGATGTTGCCGCGGACATACTCGATGGTGGCGATGGGGTCGCCGCCGGTGTCGGGAGAGATCGTCAGGTGCCACAATCCGGCGTCGCCACTGAGCAGGCTGAGTTCCGAGCGCTCGTAATCGATCTTCAGATCATAAATGCCTGCCACGCGGTTGATGGCTGCGGGAAGGAGAACTGCAAACAGCAGCCGGACCGCTATGACAAGCACGACGATGATGACCAATGCACGAATGATGCGCCGCCGCCAGGGTAGCTTCTGCCTGGCCGGCTTCTTCGGTGTTTCGCCCGCGGGGGTGGTGGATTCAGACTCGGTCATGACGGGCCCGGTTGAGTTGCTGCGGTTAAAGCCTGCTCCAGCGCGTCGCGGCGCGCCTGCGGGGTTCCAAGTGGATCGTATCTCAATGGAGCCATGCCTCGCTGCTGCAACCAGTCATACGCGCGCACTCGTGCCGCTGGCGAGTTATCTTCCAGGTAAATGAAGTTTTCAGCGACAAGCCGCGACTCCAGTTCGCTGCGCCGGCTGACATCCTTGACCAGTTCTTCGAGAGTACCGGCGTGGCGGCCGGCCTCGCCGGTGTGAATCGCGAGAACCGATTCCAGCTCTGGCGGCAGCTTGTTGTTGGACTGCAATTCGCCCATATAGGAAAGAGCCAGCAGGTCAGTAATCAGGCCCCAGTGGTCCGGCGTGGCTGTCGGTTCGGTTAGCCCGATCTGGCTGGAGATGCGGGCCACGAATTCCTGCAGCATCGCATCGTCAGCGGAGGTGGCGAAATCCGCAGCGACCGGAGCTGGATTAGTGCTGGTCAGCAACACGATCGACGCGCGGCGGCGGTGAGCATCGGTGTTGGGAGCAGCGGCCTGAGCGATGGCTGTCTCGACCGCTGATCGCGCCCGCACGGCTTCGGGGTCGAGCGCTGGGGCGGTTGCTCTTCGGGCAGACTCGGCCATTCTGGTGCGAGTCGACTCTAAGATCGCGAGTTGCTGCGGATCGTCCGAGCCAGGTGTGATGGTAATGTGCACTGCAAGCGTCTGTGGCGGCCCAGAGCGAGCTTGGGCCACCGCGGCAGGAGAATCAAACGAGATTGGAACCAGCACGACGAGCGCAGACGTATCGGCATCGACTGGGACTACAACTGTCTCGCGCTGCATGACCGCCTGCGGAGGGGATGCGGGGTCGGTCGATCGCGTGTCGGCGGGGTCGTCTTTATCGTCGGCAGGAACCGCTACCAGGTCGGTGAGCGTTACCGCTAGCTCCATCGCGCCATTTTCGTCCTCCCCAAGGGCCGCTGTCGGCGGTCGGCGACTCATCAGGATCCCCAACCGCGGCGTGCGCGTGGCAGCTTCTGATTCTATCAAGATGCCCGAGCTAGAGCCGGGCAACAGGGCGAATCTCTCCTCCGCGATTGTTCGGGCGGCGGCGGGTGGCTCGGCCTCAATCGATCGCATGAGGGCACCCGCTTCGTCGCCGGAAATCAGGCGACATCCAGCGGTCAGCATTGTTGATGGCAACACGGTGTTCTCGGTCCGAGGGGAGATCACCAGCCGAGTCGCTTCGCCGAGCGATTTTCCCATCGAGCCAATAGGTGCGGTTCGGGCGAGGGCACGGATCGTGACCGTCGGCGGGGCAAGGTCAACAGCTTGCGTTGCCGGAACCACAGAAACGCCAGAAGCGCTGCCTGCCCCCAGGGGCGAGCCGAGAAAACTCGTCGACGTGACCAGCACCGCCGGCGCAGCCAATTCCGCGGGGGCCGTGCGACCTGCCCCGCAACCCCCGAAAAGCAACGCGCCAGCAAGGACGGCGGACAGCGAAAGAGACGTTTGCAAAATCCTCATGAGAAACACCCTGAAACCGGTCGCCGCGGTCCACTTCACGCGTTGGTTGATCGTATGCGCCGCGCTGATGGGTCGCAAGTTGAGGCAATCTTAGCGCGGTGCAGCAAATCCGGGGGCCGCTCATCAGTCAAGGGCCACTGGGGCATCTAACCTTCATACAGAAAATTGGGATTGCGAGACGCGGTGGGCGTACGCGCGGGACGCGTCAAAGCGACCGCAGCGCTCCGTTGTCGGATTGGCTTCCTGTCTCGCCAGGAACGCGCAGGAATTGCGGGCGCATGCCTTGAGGCGATTAAGAAATGGTTTCATAACGCCGATAAAGGAACTAACTGTCTGATCGGGAAGTGCACTGGAAAAGTACGAACACATTCTCCATGAAATCTCTGCGGCGATGTTTAACGTCACCGCCGATGATTTTCCCGGACTCGGGCAAGTACATTCACTCATAGAATCTTTTGCTGCCGCGCTCCCGCGCAGCGAGTCGTGGACCGATGCGGCTGGGCAGCTTTCCGATTCGGCGCGGGGGTTGGTTGAGAAGATAATCCTGCGTGATGTGAGTGATGTTGAAGATTCACTGCGACAACTCGGGCAGACTACAGAAGAAATACTTAAGCTGATCCCAGGCGAGTCGCCGGGAAGTGATCTTGTCAGTGTTGAAGAATCGAAGTCAGATGGAGACGCTCCAACAGAAGTAGCTTCTGACCTGATTGATCCTCAAGATGCAGGATTGGTTTGCGATTTCATACTTGAAGCTCGCGAACACATCGAGTCGTCCGAAGCAGCCTTGCTTATTCTCGATCAGTCGCCCGGCGATTTAGACGCCATCAACGCTCTGTTTCGCGCATTTCACACGATCAAAGGGGTTGCCGGCTTTCTTAAGCTCGGGCAAATCGGGGCGCTCGCGCATGCTGTTGAGAGTTTGATGGACTTGGCGCGGAGCCAGTCCATCTGCCTGACGACGAAGTCGATCGATGCCCTCCTGCGGTCGGTCGATCTGATGAAGATCATGCTCAATGCGGTGGAGGAAGCGGTCAAGGCTGCTACAAGCCCGCCTGACCAAGCGGCGCTTGCTCCGATCATAAGAGCGCTTCAGGATTGTGCGCAGCCGGGAGTTGACGTTTCACGGTCGGAGCAACACTCCGAGCGGGAGACATTGCCACCGGTTGAAGCCGCGAATGATGCACCGCCGACCGTCCCCGCGACGCAAGTTTCGGCTGCAGTCGCCTCGGCGGGCCAGGAAGTACCCCCTGCGAGTCCAATGAGGAACGCGGTTCCGCCGACGAATGCGGCACCGGCCACCAACGCTGCGGCAGGGGCAGATGCGGTGGTGAAGGTTACCACAAAACGGCTTGACAGCCTCGTGGACGCGATCGGCGAACTCGTCATTGCGCAAACCATGGTGCGACAGGATGTAGCCGCCATGGCACCGCCGAATCATCGCGTGCTGCGGACGATTAACCAGGTCAGCAAGATTGCGCGAGAACTGCAAGAGCTGTCGATGTCGATGCGGATGGTCCCAATCCAGGGGGTGTTTCAGAAGATGTCACGGCTGGCGCGCGACCTTTCCCAGAAAAGTGGAAAGGACTTCGAGCTTGAAGTCATCGGCGGAGATACCGAGCTCGATCGCGGCTTGGTCGAAACCATCAGCGATCCGCTGGTCCATATGGTGCGCAACAGTGCGGACCACGGAATTGAGTCCGCTCACGACCGCGAACTTGCGGGTAAGCCTCGTGCTGGCCGGATTCAGCTGCGCGCCTATCACCAGGCAGGCAACGTAGTTGTCGAGGTGAGCGACGATGGCCGCGGCCTGAACAAGGCGCGGATTCTGAAGAAGGCGCAGGAGCGTGGAATCGTCCCGGCGGGCAAGGAACTGAGTGAGCAAGAGATTTACAAGCTGATTTTCGCCGCAGGGCTGTCCACTGCCGAGGCGGTGACGGATGTGTCGGGTCGCGGCGTCGGGATGGATGTTGTGCTTCGCAATGTCGAATCGCTCCGTGGCCGCATTGATATCGCCTCGAAGGAAGGCAGCGGCTCGACGTTTACCATTCGGCTGCCGCTGACGCTGGCAGTCATCGATGGGCTGGTGGTTCGCGTTGGTACCGAGCGATACGTCATCCCGATTTCCAGCATCGAACAAAGCCTGCGCCCCACTGCCGGGCAAGTCTTCACTCTGCAAGGCCGCGGGGAAATGTGCATGGTCCGCGACCAGCTTGTTCCGATCGTGCGCATTCACACGTTGTTTGGTGTCGAGCCAACGCAGCATGATCCGAATGAAGCGCTCTTGGTGATCGTGCAGTGCGGTTCGACGCGCTGCTGCCTGATGGTTGACGAATTGCTCGGCCAGCAGCAGGTCGTGATCAAATCCCTCGGAGGCGGGGTGGGCCAGACCAAAGGGGTCTCCGGTGGAGCCATTCTCGGCGACGGCAATGTGAGCCTGATTCTTGACGTGCCCGGCATCATCGCCGTCTCTGGAGCAGACTGAAGATCAATCTTTGGAAGGAATTACATTGAACACTGCAAGCCCAACTTCAGCAGCACCTTCTGCCCCAACGGCTCACCTCGGCGGCAAATATCTGACCTTTGCGCTGGGCCGCGAGGAGTATGGGCTGGAGATCCTCAAGGTGCGCGAGATCATCGGCCTGATGGAGATCACATGCGTCCCGCGGACACTCCCGCACATTCGTGGGGTGATCAACCTGCGAGGGCAGGTAATCACCGTGGTTGATCTTCGGTCGCGTTTTGGCATGCCGTCGGTCGAAACGACAGACGAGACTTGCATCATCGTTGTCGAATATCTGCAGGCTGGGCGGAAGCTTAACACCGGCATTGTGGTCGATTGTGTCTCGGAAGTTCTGGATATTCCCGGCGATAAAATCGAGCCTGCGTCAGCCCTGGTCGAGTGTGCAGGAACCGGCTTCATTCTGGGACTAGGCAAGGTCGGCCAATCGGTAAAGATCTTACTCGATATCGACGCGGTCATGGCTGGTCCATCCGTACAGGAAAATACACAGTCTTGCCAAGCCGCATGATCTACGGCGGATTGGCTTGTGCTCATTACGTTCAAGAATCAGGAAGCGCAAACAAAAAAAGGTAGGAACCCATGTCTCAGACCTCAAATTTTTCGGTGAAACGCAAACTCGGTGTTATGGCGGTCGTCGTGGCCATCATGTTTGCAGTCCTGCTGGTCGTTTGCCACAGGGTTGTGAACGAAGTGAAGGTTACGGGCCCCTATTACACCGAGGTAATCAAGGGCAAAGACTTGCTCGCCGACATCCTTCCGCCGCCGGCGTACATCATTGAAAGCTATGTGGCAACGCATGAATTTGAGTTTGCCAAGAGCCCGAAGGAAGTTGAGGCGTTGCTGGCCCGTTTGGCCCAGCTCAAGAATGAGTACAACGGGCGCCGCGCCGTCTGGACCGAACAGCTTCCCGAAGGGCAGATGAAGCAGGCATTTCTGGTTCAGAGCGGTGAATCTGCGCTCCGATTCTATCAGATCATCGAAGAGCAACTCGCCCCGGCAGCGCGGGCTGGCGACCACGCGAAAGTCGACGAATTGATTGGTGGTGTGCTTCGCGACGAGCTAATGAAGCATCGAGCTGCCATTGATCGAGTTGTTGAGATGGCGATAGCCTTCGCCGCCTCGGCGGAGACGCAAGCGCAGGCAAGCGCGACCTCGGGTGGCCGCGTATTGCTGGTGACTACGATCGTATCGATTACAGGTGTCCTGCTCAGCTTTTACCTTCTGGGCCGTAGTGCCGTCAGGCCGTTGCAACAGGTTGCCAAGGTACTTACCGATGGTTCCGGTCTTGTCGCGTCTGCCTCGATGGATGTTGCCACCCTCAGTCAGTCGCTGGCTGAAGGCGCAACCGAGCAGGCGGCGGCGCTGGAGCAGACGAGTTCTGCGCTCGAAGAGATGAGCTCAATGACCAAGAAGAACGCCGACAGTGCACAGGAGGCGTCAATTCTCAGCGAGCAAGCAAAATCGGCGGCGGACAAATCCAACCAGGCCATGAACAAGATGGGCCGGGCGATTGATGAGATTCAGAAGTCGGCAAGCGAAACTGCGAAGATCATCAAAGTTATTGATGAGATCGCTTTCCAGACCAATCTGCTGGCACTCAATGCAGCGGTTGAGGCCGCGCGAGCGGGTGAGGCGGGCAAAGGGTTCGCCGTAGTTGCCGAAGAAGTTCGTAACCTCGCAATGCGGTCGGCGGAAGCGGCGAAAAACACATCTGCGATGATCGAAGAGAGCGTCAACAATGCCAAGAATGGCGTTGCGATCAGCGCCGAAGTAGCACACGCACTGGAGGAGATTACTGACGCCGCAACCAAGCTCAATGGACTTATGGCCGAGATTGCCGCGGCCAGTCGAGAGCAGGCGCAGGGCATCAGTCAGGTGAACTCGGCGGTGGGGGAAATGGACAAGGTGACACAGTCGTCGGCGACCAACGCCGAAGACAGCGCCGCCGCGGCCGAGAAGCTCAGTCTTCAGGCTGAAGAGATGTCCCAGACGGTAGACGGGCTGACTGCCCTTATCGGTGGCGCCCTGCCGGTGCCGGCCGACGCTGCCAACCGCCCGGTCTCCAGGCAGAAGCCCGGACGCGGTTCACCCAACCGGTCACCAGCAATCTCAACCGGTGCCGCGAAAGGCCATCGGGCGCCGTCTGCCCGCCAGTCCGCGGCGGCCCAGATCCCACTGGAGGACGACGGCGGTAAGAACCAGGACTTCAGCGAGTTTTCGAAAGCGGCCTAGGTCGGGAACGAGAGCGGAGAAACTACATGACTTCGTCTGCACCAACCCGGTTTACGGTCGCTGATTTTGAGCGAATCACCGAGATTGTATACCGCCACAGCGGGATTCACCTTCCCGCAGGGAAGAGGCACCTTGTGGAGACTCGAATTGCCCGGCGCATCCGCGCCGGGGGCTTTGGGTCCCTCGAGGATTACCTGTCAGCGTTGGCGGACGATGTGAGCGGTGAGGAGGTACGGTTACTCGTCGACGCGATGACCACCAATCTCACCAGTTTCAATCGTGAGTCGTTGCATTTCAGCTTCATTGCCGAGACAGCCTTTCCCGCATTGCTGGCCCAGAAGCGCAAGCAAGGCGATCAGCGCATTCGGGTATGGAGTGCGGCGTGTTCCACTGGTGAGGAACCCTATACACTCGCGATGTATCTGCTGAAGGCCATGGAGAATCCCCGGCTCTGGGATCTGAAGATTCTTGCAACTGACATTTCGACCCAAGTGCTTGATGTCGCTCGTCAGGGTCTCTACAGCACAGAACGATTGGCACCCCTTCCCATTGACTTCCGACAACGATTTTTTCAGCCATGTGACAGAAACGGGAAGAACGGTTTCAGTGTCGCCCCCGAGGTACGGCAACTGATTTCGTTTCGCAATCTCAACTTGGTCAACAACTGGCCGTTCACTGGTCCGTTCGACTTCATTTTCTGCCGAAATGTCATGATCTATTTCGATGAGCCAACGCAGCAACGACTCGTCCAGCGATTCTGGGAATGTCTACCGCCGGGCGGTTACCTCTTCACGGGACACGCCGAGTCACTCAACGGAATGCAACATCGATTCCGATTTGTTGAGCCAACGATTTATCAGAAGTGAGGGGTATACCTATGATCTCAACAGTCAGAATATCCAAGGCAGCCGCAACGATCAAGGTGCTGATTGTCGACGATTCTGCGGTCGTACGGCAGGTGTTAACGCGCGAGCTGGGCAAGGACCCCGGCATCGAAGTCATTGGCACGGCACCAGACCCCTTCATCGCACGCGATAAGATCGTCGAGCTTGAGCCGGATGTCATTACGCTCGACGTTGAAATGCCGCGCATGGACGGAATCACGTTTCTGCGGAAGCTCATGGCGCATCGCCCGATGCCTGTCATCGTCGTCAGCTCACTGACCGCGCAGGGAACGAGCGTAGCCATCGAAGCGATGGCTGCGGGCGCGGTGGATGTGATGTGCAAGCCAGGCTCATCGTTCTCCGTAGAGGGCCTGTCGCCGCAGTTGATTACAAAGATCAAGCTGGCCGCCAAGACGAAGCTCGGAATGCGACCCGAAGTCAGTCGCCCCCAAAGGCTGTCGATTGCGGGCAGTTCGGAGAAGATCATCGCGATCGGTGCCTCGACCGGCGGAGTGCAGGCGCTCACTGAGGTGCTGACGGCGTTCCCCGCCAACGCCCCGGGAACTGTCATCGTGCAGCACATGCCCCCTCGATTCACGGCATCGTTTGCCGATAGGCTGTCGAAGATCTGTGCGGTGAATGTGAAAGAGGCACAGTCTGGTGATCCTGTGATTCCCGGGCAGGTACTTCTCGCTCCGGGGGGAATGCACATGCTGCTGAGGCGATCGGGCGCGCATTTCGCCGTCGAGGTGAAGACTGGGCCGGAAGTGTTTCACCAGCGACCCAGCGTTGAAGTGCTCTTTGGCTCGGTGGCGAAGGTGGCCGGCGCCAATGCCGTCGGCGCGCTTCTGACCGGCATGGGCGCAGACGGCGCAAAAGGGCTGCTGCAGATGCGGCAAGCCGGCGCGCACACGGTTGCACAAGACGAGGCGAGCAGTGTCGTCTTTGGCATGCCCATGGAAGCAATCAAGTGCGGCGCCGCCGTCGAAGTGCGGCCGCTTTCAGAGATAGCCGAAGCGCTTCTCTCGGCATGCACCCCAAAACAGACAGGCAGTCACAGATGAGCGAAAGCGCGACAATCAAGCCGCAGGTCAACCAATCGTTGTTCCTGCCATTTTTCGAATCCACTCGTGAAGTGCTTTCGATGATGGCTGGTATCGAGGTGAAGGTTGGCAAGCCATACAAGAAGAGGCCGCCATTCAATTACTATGATGTGACCGGCCAGATTAACTTCTACGGTGATGTCGTCGGTGTGGCCTCGGTCTGCATGCTTGGCGATACCGCCGATCAGATCATCGAGAGATTCGCCTGCACTAAGCTCGAACGAGGCACGGGGGAATATACTGATGCGGTTGGCGAACTGGCCAACATGATCTCGGGCAGCGCAAAGAAGAATCTTGGAGTTAATGCAAGCATCACAACGCCCAATGTCATCCTCGGGCGGCACACAGTGGTGCCCTCATCGGCGGTGCCGTGCGTTGTCATCCCAGGCTCGTGTCCGTTTGGGGAGTTTGCCATCGAAGTGAGCATCAAGCTGGTAAGCGGCAGTTCAGGAGGTCGGTAGTGTTGAATATTCTGTTGGTTGATGATTCCAAGACCATGCGGGCGGTGCAGCGCCGCGCGCTCGAAACCATGGGTCCCTGCTCGTTTTCCGAAGCGGGAGACGGCGAGGAGGCTCTATCGGTGATCGGGACCGCGGGGGCACCATTCGACTTCATTATGATCGACTGGAACATGCCGAAGATGGACGGCTTGACGCTCGTAAAGAAGATTCGGGAAACCAACAAGACAACCCCGCTGATCATGTGTACGACAGAAGCAGAAAAGTCGCGTGTGGTTGAGGCAATCAAAGCGGGGGTAAACAACTATGCCATCAAGCCATTTACACCCGAAACCCTCATCGATCGCGTTAAGCAAACTCTTGCCAAGGCCAAGCCGGCGGGGGCTTAGCGGCGTTGCCGGGCCTGGTTGCGCGTTCCAGTTGTCGGGTTTGATTATTTCAGCTTTGCAATGATTGCGTCGGTGAACTCGCGCGTGCCAGCCGTCCCGCCGAGGTCGCGGGTGGTGGTTTTTGCCTCGGCGATGACGGCGTTGTAGGCCGCCTTGATTTTTTCGCCAATCGCAGTCTCGCCAATGTGGTTGAGCATCATGACACCGCTGATGATCATCGCGAGCGGGTTAGCCTTGTTTTGCCCGGCGATGTCCGGCGCGCTACCGTGCACGGCCTCAAAGACGGCGTAGTCTTCGCCAATGTTCGCTCCCGGCGTGACCCCCAGCCCGCCGACCAGTCCGGCACACAAGTCGCTTACGAGATCGCCGTACAGATTTTCCATGAGCAGGATGTCAAACCGGGTTGGGTCCTGCACCAGTTTCATGCAACCAGCATCAATGATCATCTCTTCATAGTCTACCCCGGGAAACTCCTGTTCGCGCACTAGCTTGGCGCAAGCGATAAACATCCCATCCGTCAACTTCATAATGTTGGCTTTATGAAAAACGGTGACCTTGCGGCGGTTGCGCTGTAATGCGTACTTGAATGCGTAGCGCGCAATACGCTTGCAGGCGGTCTCGGTGGCGACCTTCAGGCTAGTTACCACGCCTGGGGTGATCTCATTTTCGATCCCGCTGTAAAGCCCTTCGGTGTTTTCGCGGACGATTACCATATCCACGCCGTCAAACCAGGTTTTCACGCCCGCCATGTTTCGCACTGGTCGCACTGCGGCGTAGAGGCCCAGCTTTTGCCTTAACTGCACGTTGACGCTCTTAAAGCCCTTACCGACCGGCGTTGTAACGGGGCCTTTGAGCGCGATTCGGTGTTGCTTGATGGCGTCGATGGTAAGATCGGGAAGCACATTGCCGTGCCCCTGCTCCACTGCTGTGGCACCCGCGGGCACTTCGATCCACTGTGCGTCAAATCCTGCGGCATCCAGGACGCGCCTGGCTGCAGAGGAGACTTCAGGGCCGATCCCATCGCCGGGTATAAGGACGATCGTGTGCTTTGACATGCACGCGAAGATACGCGCCGATGCGCTGGAGGCAACCGTCCACCGCACCGCCGAGAGCTACGGGTCCGAGTACATCAGCCACAGAACGCCGTCACACTGCCACGGGAAACGTCGGGCGTATCAGAGCATTCCATTTCTTGCACGCGCCTGCCAAAGAGTGATAGTCTGCACACAATTGAAGCGAGGCGATTTGAGTTCAGCGATGCCAGTCCGGCCTGTGGAGAAAACCCGTCGATGCGCCGGCGTGCTGTTTGGCGTTGCGCTGGGTGATGCGATCGGGGCGGCGGCCGAGTTCTTGCCCTTTGATGAAGTCGTTCAGCAGTTTGGCCCCGGCGGACCGGAGCGACCCGGGCCGCAGGTAACTGACGATACCCAAATGACCCTCGCTGTTGCGGAGGCTCTGCTGGAGTGCCCCCGCCCGATCACGCCTACGGGGCTTGAGCAATCGCTTCGCAAGTTTTTCGTCCAGTGGAATGAAAGCCCGGATAATGACCGCGCTCCGGGAACCAGCTGCGTACGAAGCTGTTTGAGCCTCGCCGAAGGATATGAGTGGCTTGATGCCACCGCCATCAACAGCAAGGGCTGTGGCGCGAATATGCGGGTTTCACCCGTTGCTTTCCTGAATTTCGACCGAGATGGAATCACCGCCAGGCAGCGGGGGCCGATTGCGCAGTTTCAAGCGGCTCTAACGCACGGCCACCCCACGGCACTCGCCGCCGCCGACCTCACCGCGACGGCGGTTGCCGATTTGCTCGAGGGGGGCGAGCCGGTCGATCTCCTCGACCGACTGCGCGATTACGCACTGGCCGAGGCTGAGGTCTACCACCATCGTTGGCTCGACCGCCTGTGGGAACGTCCAGGCATCGCCAGCCCGGCATCGTTCATTCGGGAGGGTTGGCGTCAATGTCTCGATGCGTTGGAGCGGGTCGAGAGCGGCCTGGCGAGCGAACGCCTGCCTGCCGATCTGTGTTTGGTCGCAGGGGAGGGGTGGGTGGCAGAAGAAGCCCTGGCGTGTGCGCTGCTCTGCTTCCTGACCCACGCCAACGACGGCGTTGCGGCGATTCGTCGCGCGGCGTTGACCAGTGGAGACAGCGACTCGATCGCAGCGATCGCAGGCGCGTTGGCGGGCGCCCATCTGGGGGTTGAGGCCTGGCCAGCAGAGTGGATCAACTCAATTGAGTATGCGGACTCGATCACGCGAATAGCAGAGGCTTGGGAGAGACCGTCATGAGCCAGCGGCAGGCAAACTCGCAACTATTGTACCAAGGTTCCCACCTTACGATGCGCGCAAAGGACACATGGGAGTATGCCAGCCGTGCGGGCGCCTCGGGTGTTGTGGGAATTGTCGCTGTGACACCCGAAAACAGGCTCCTCCTGGTGGAACAATACCGTCCCCCGGTAGCGCGCAGAGTGATTGAGTTGCCTGCGGGCTTGGCGGGTGATTTTGCCGAAGCCAGGGGCGAATCGCTCGAACTGGCTGCGGCGCGTGAACTGCGGGAAGAGACTGGCTATGAACCAGCGAAACTCCGACTGCTCAGTGTAGGCCCGTCGTCGGCCGGGCTCACCGATGAAACGGTTGCCCTCTTCGTGGCATCCAATCTTCGAAAGGTGTCCGACGGCGGGGGGGACGAGTCGGAGCAGATAACCGTGCATGAAGTGCCTCTCAACGAAGTCGCGGCTTGGCTCGCAGGCAAGGTGAAACTGGGCCAATTGGTCGATTTCAAGGTTTTTGCCGGCCTCTGGTTCCTACAGCAAAGCAACTGGATTGAATAATGCCCACGGCGGTCCAAGCTCTACTCACTCAGCAGATAAAATCCGGCAGCCCACGCGCCTACGAATCGCTGCTGAAGGAATACGGTCCCCGGCTTCTGGCAACCGCGCGACGCATCAGCCGCAACGAAGATGATGCGCAAGACATTCTTCAGGATGCCATGGTGCTTTGCCTGCGAAACGTCGGTGATTTTAAGGGCGATTCGTCCCTCTACACATGGCTCCATCGTGTTGTCGTCACCACGGCGCTAATGCGGCTGCGCAAAAGCAAGCGCCGGAATGAAACGGCAATCGAGCCGTTGCTCCCTGCCTATTTCGACGATGGTCACCGAGTCGGCGCGCGCGGCGGCCGGCAATGGGCGGACAGCATCGATGCCGTCTATCAGCGGCTGGAAGTACGTGAGCTGGTCAGGGCGTGTATCGATAAACTCCCGGATACTTACCGTGACGTGATTATCCTTCGCGACATCGAAGAAATGGACACAACTTCAGCGGCGGGTGTGCTCGGTGTGAATGACGGAGCTGTGAAGACACGCCTGCACCGTGCGCGACAGGCGTTGCGCACGCTCCTGGAGCCGTATGTTGCAAGCGAGAGGAAGAGATCAAGATCATGACATGCCGCCAGCTCATCGCGTTTTTAAGCGACTACTACGACGGCACCCTTCCCGTTGCCGACCGGGCGGCGTTTGATCAGCATGTCGGAGGCTGTTTGGAATGCCGGCAATATGTTGAGCAGTTCAAACAAACTGTGAAAATGGTTAATCAACTGGGAAGGTCGTGCGAACCGACGCCGCTGCCTGGGCATTTGGTTGAAGCAATCCTCAAAGCGGTCGAGGACAAGAAGTAAGGCGTCATTTCGTTTAACATGTTCGTCAATGCAGTTTCTCGTCACCGCAGGCAATACCAGGGAGATGATCGACCGCGTGCGCGACTGGGGCAACGTATTCACCGGCAATACGGGCAGGGCGATTGCCGAAGCGCTCGCAGGTTACGGAAAAGTGGATTTGCTAACCAGCAATACGCGCCACGCCGACGATTTGCAGGCCAGCGGGGCAGGCGGCGGCATTTCGGTGACCTTGTTCAAGTCGCACGCCGACTTGAGATCGCTGCTCGCAGAGCGCGTCAGGTCGTGTGTGTACGACGCCATCTTCATGACTGCCGCCGTCGCCGATTATGCGCCGGGGGGGGTCTATGAGGTGGTGGAACGAAAGCTAGTCAAGGGCGGCCGTGAGCAATGGGTCGTGCAGGATGTGTCGGCGGGTAAGGTCAAAAGCCACTTCACCGAGATCGCCGTCACCGGTACGCGCACGGAGAAACTCATCGACCTCTTCCGAAACGAGTGGGATTTCGATGGTTTGCTCGTCAAGTTCAAGCTGGAAGTGGGAATTGCCGAATCCAAGCTGATTGAAGTGGCCGAAGCCAGCCGCCTCGCAAGTTGCGCCGATTACATCGTTGCAAACACGCTCGATATGGTCACCGGCGAACATGCAGGAGCTTGGCTGCTCGGCAAGGGGCTGAAAGAGCGCATTTCGAGAGCTGAACTGCCCAACCGACTGGCGCGGCTTGTGGCACGCCAGCCGTAGCGCTGGTGGCCTGCCAGAAGGGTCCTCACACGCTTGTACTTATTGGCAGACTTCGTCGAGCACCTTCTCCGCGACGTAGATCGGCACTGTCGTCGCGATTCCCAGGGCAATCGCGTCGCTCGGTCGGCTGTCGATGCTGATCGTGTCATCCGCCCGGCGGATGTGAATAAATGCGTAGAATGTGTGCTGTTCAAGGCTCGTGATCTCGATCGACTGCACCGTGCCGCCCATTTGTTCGATCACTTCGGCGAGTAGGTCATGGGTGAGAGGCCGGGGTGACCTCAGCCCATTGAGCCTTCGATTGATCGCCAGCGCTTCGTTGTTCCCGATGACAATGGGGAATTGTCGCTCGCCGTCCACTTCCCGCAGCACGATGATCTGCTGTTCAGCGACTTCGTTAATGATGATCTTGTGAAGTTCCATCTGAACCGCCATCGGGTGTGCTCCTGCGTTGTTAGATCGACCGTATGAATCGCTGCCAGCAGTGTCAAGCAGAAACGCGGTAATGGCCGGGTGACGATCCTGTTTGGGGCCAAATGAAAGACCTTTGATAAAGTTAGAAAGAATATCTTGACAACTCTTTCTAACTTGTAATAATGCCTCGCATGGTTCGAGATGCGAGTCCAACCAGCATGCCGCCGAACGCGCCATCGAGCTTGGCTCTGATCGCGGGCAGGCTGGAAGGGGACATACGCTCTCGATCGCTGCGCGCGGGCGATCGTTACCTCTCGGTGGCCGACGCGGCAACCATGATCGGCGTCTCCACCGCTACGGCCAATCGGGCGATGGATATCCTGGTGCAGAAACGCCTGCTCGTGCGTCAGCAAGGCCGGGGCACGTTCGTTGGCGAAGCCGCCGGGGCGCCCTCCGCCAGCCGGGTCCGCACCGTTTTTGTGCTTTTGATGGAGGATCAGGAAGGCGTCGGCCCGTACGCACTGGTTGAGGCGTTCATTCCAGCCATTCGCCATCGCATGGGAAATGTGAACCTGCAGGTGAGCTTTATCCCGGCCCGCCGGTCGATTGATTACCTCTCGGAATTGATCGTGACCGCGCAGAAGTCCGGACAGCTCGCCGGCGTGGTGCCCATCAGTTGTCCCAGAGAGATATATCGTTATCTCGATGATTCTGGCGTGCCGACGGTTGTGGTAGGCTCGCTCTGTCCCGATCAGCAGCACATCGCATCGCTCGACTCTGATTCGCACGCCATCGGCTCGCTGTTGGCGCGTCATTTGGTGTCCAAGGGGCACCGCAGGATGGGGTTGATTGTCACCGGCGAAGGTCGCCCGGGCGACCACGCATTTTTTGACGGCATCAGCAATGAACTCACCGCCGCAGATTTGCCGCATAATGCGTTGACGGTGCGGATTTTCCCCCGCGATTTTGATGCGTTTCGGGCACAGGTGTTCGAGTTATTGAGCCAGCCGGAGAGGCCGACCGGCATCATCTGCTCAATCGCCCGGCTGGTGGGGCCGGTGCAGTCGATCGCCGACGAGCTTGGTTTGCGCGTGCCTCAAGATCTTGATGTGGTGTTTCATGGCGTGCCAAACAACCCGCGTGAGGCGTCCTTGGTTCACGTCGAAACTAAACTGGCGGTCAAGGAGATAGCCAAAACCCTCGCGGAAATGCTCCACCGGGTGGTTGAAGGCGAGACGCTGGAAGAGCCGCATGTTGTTGTGCCGGTTTTGCTCCACGGCAGCGATGCCAATGGCGCCGCGAGATAAGCATTCGTTAACCGACCGCTGGCTTGGTGCTGGCGACTTTGCTGGAGAGTGTCATGTCGCCAAGTCTTACACAATCCGACCCCTCCCCGATGACGGTAACACGCAGACTTCAGAAGGCTTTTACGCTGGTCGAACTGCTTGTCGTGATCGGGATTATCTCGATTCTCATCGCCATCCTCCTGCCGGCGCTCAATCGAGTTCAGGACGCGGCGCAATCTACCAAGTGTCTGGCAAACATGCAGCAGGTCGCTTTGTGTACGGCAATGTACACCAATGACAACAAAGGCAAATGGCTCGTTCCTTACGTGGTACCTTATCGCTCGCAAAACTACTCGCCAACAGGTGTGGGCTTTGGCGGCGCGCCGTTCTTCTACACGTACCTCAGTGGCATCTATCTGAAGGAAGCACCCGGAATGTGGGTTTGCCCGACCGATCTGAGCCAGCCGCTGGTTGCCTCTCAGATGCGACTGAACTCCAACATACGCGACACCCGCACTTCATACTTTATGAACCGTGATCTGCCGCAGTTTCGACTTCCCATATATCCAACTCCTTATGAGCACGTCTACTTTTCTCCGCATCCGCTCAATCGAGTTAAGAGCACGACGCGACTGATCGTGTTCGGCGAGAGCAACGGTGGGGTTGGATTGTACAGTTACCGCTCTGCCTCAGTTCCGCCAGCTGCAGCTCCGTTTCGGTTTGATCATCGAAAGGGGCGTGTGATGTCACTGAGTTTTGCTGATGGTCACGCCGAGCAACTAGACCGATCTGAGATAACACTTAGAACAGGCGAAGTCATACACGGTCCTGGTCGCATCCGAGAGTATTGGTACGGCCATCCGCAGTTTTCGGGTCCCCAATTGTACGATCGTTGATAAGCTTATGCAGAGAATCACACTCATATTCACGGCTTTGTTGCTGCTGGGCACCAGAGGATTTGCTTTGTCGGCCGCGCGGGATGGGGCGGGTGTTGAGTTCCCCGAGGCCAAATCCTGGGCCGGCCGCAGTACGGTGGTGATGCCGTCGGGCCTATGGCATCGATACTTAACTCAGGCCGACGGCGATGACACCAAGCTTGTCCACATCGAATCGGATGATGAAGGTGTGAGTTGGTCAGAGCCATATGCTGCGGCCCGGTTGCCCGGCAAGGGATGGGGCGGGTCTGCGGCGATCCTCGATCGTCGTGGTGAGATCCAGATGTTTATCACTCGCGGCCGGACCGAGGGAGATGGCAAAGGCCCCGCGGTCGGGCGGTTTATTGATGTCTGGCACATTCGATCAGCGGACGCGCGAAGCAAGTGGGAAGAACCCAAGCGGATATTCGAGGGATATACGGGCGCTATCTCGCAAGCGATTCAAATGAGGAACGGACGCATTGTCGTGCCGATCGGTTCGTGGGTCGGCGGTCGAGAGCGCGCTGCACCTTACGGCCCGAGCGAAGTAATCACCTATCATTCGGACGACGACGGCGCGACATTCACCCAGTCGGCGGCGAGACTTGTCTCTCCCGTTGACGATAACTACAACGGCGACAAGGTCGGTGCGTGCGAGCCGGCGGTGGTCGAGTTTGCCACGGGAAAGCTCCTGCTGCTGATGCGCACGCAAGCAGGATATCTTTACGAATCGACATCCACCGACGGCGAAAACTGGACAACCGCCGTGCCGAGTCGGTTTTTCGCCAGCACGGGCCCGCCGTCGCTGATTCGGCTGAGGGATGATCGGGTTCTGCTGACCTGGAACAGCTGCGCCATGCCGCCAAAGGTTGACGGCCAAGGCGTCTACGGCGGGCGCGATGCGCTGCACGCGGCCATCTCGGATTCGTCCGGCGAGCGATGGTTTGGCTTTCGCGAAGTGTATCGCGACCCAACTCGCAATCTCGAACCCCCCAAGCGCGGCGATCGCGGGACGGCTTATCCTGAGTCGATGCTCATGCGCGATGGACGGGTGGCGGTCATCTCGGGACAAGGAGGCCGACGCGCGCTGATGTACATCGACCCCGCGTGGCTGATGGAAACCGCGTCTGCGGACGACTTTTCGGCCGGGCTTGAGGGGTGGAGCGTCTACAAATCATTTGGCCCGGCGGAGCGCTGGTGGCGCAACCGCACACAAGGGGCGGAACTGGCCGCACATCCCGACGCGCCGACGAAGAAAGTGCTGCGCATTAGAAAGCCGGACGAAAAATCGGCCGACGGTGCAACCTGGAACTTTCCCAACGGCGAGCGAGGATCACTCTCGGTGCGTCTCCAACTTCCCGCTGGTTCGTCAGGTGGCAGTGTCGGGCTGATTGATTGCATGTACGACCCTTGCGACGACCAGGGCGAGGCGGCCACCATGGTGCGCATACCTGTAAAAATTGGCGCGCCAGTCGCAGGGACGACGATCACCGCCGACCGATGGCACACTGTCAAGCTTGATTGGGATACGGCCTCGCAGTCATGCGCCATCTCCGTCGACGGCGGGACAGCCGAGCCGGTAGCGTTCTCCAACCCAACGCAGAACGGCCTGTCCTACCTCAGACTGCGGTCGCTGGCAGATACGATTGACACCTCGGGGATGTTGATCGAGCGGGTTGATGTAACCGTCACGAATCCCTGAATCGGTTACTGCGAACGACATGTCAACACAGCAACGAGTTATCTGTCGGTGCCTGTTGGTTCTCGCCCTTGCGATGACTCCCGCGGTCGCCCAGACCTTGCCGGTGGGTCATCCGGCAAACCAGAAAGATGGAGGCAGAGTTCGCGTGCTTCTCCCGCCTACGTTGTTCGCTGTCGCGGGGGTAGAAGCGAACATCTACTTTGACAACGTGATGCTGGTGCTCAATCCCTCCAACTACGCAGTGGATGTCAGGTGTGAACTTGGTAAACAATTGCAGGAGCGATGGACATTTACCCCCACTGAGAAAGACGTGGGCGAGCACCGTCTGGCGCTCTCGGTCTATGACGAGCAGAATGATCTGGTAGGGCATGCGGAGACAGTCGTTCGAGTCACTTCGGCACTCCGCGCGACCCGCGCATCAACGTTATTGATCGGCGATAGTCTGACGGACACAACCTATTCGCACTATCCGCAGAGGCTCCTCGAGTTGGATCTCGGTGATGAGCAGTCGGAGCTAACGCTGATCGGCTCGCGGGGGCTGAAAGACACTCCACCCGACGGGCCACTGAAGCATGAAGGCTACCGGGGATGGACCGCGCAGGCATTTGCAACCATGAATGGGCCCGATTCCCGCACTGCCGTGTTCAATCGGCCGGGGACGGGCAGTCCGTTTATCTATGCCGAGGCAGGTGCAACTCCGGCGCTTGATTTCCATCGTTACTGCCGCGAGTTCAACGGCGGGGTCGCGCCGGATGCGATTCTGATTTGCATCGGCGCCAACGACATTTTCCGGTCCAACGATTCTTCGATTGATGCGACTATCGACACCGTATTGGGACACCTTGATACATTGATCACGGAGTTTCGTCGTGTCGGCCCGCAAACCGCGATCGGAATCGCCGCTCCGCCCCCATCCACGCGCAGTCAGGACGGATTTCGCAACTATGCAGGCGCGCGAAAACAGACTCGAGTGCAATACCGCCGCAACCATCACCGTCTGGTCGAGCGCATGATCGCGCACTTTGGCCATCGCGGCGCCGAGCGCGTGTACTTCGTGCCTGTGTTTGTCAATCTTGATACCCAGCGGGGGTATGCGCAACGGCCAGAGGCGGCAAGTGCCCACTCGGGCGAGACCATCATGCGTGTGGGCGATGGTGTGCACCCCACGCGCGAGGGTCATTTTCAAATCGCAGATTCTGTCTACGGGTGGCTGAAGGCCGTGGCGCCGTTGGCCGAGACACAGGACAACCGCACGGGAGAGTAAATCGATGCAGCGTCTGACCACGGTCTTGGCATCCCTTGTACTGATTGTGTTGTCCGTCATGCACAACCTGTGGGCGGAGTCGACCGCACAGCCGGAGGAGATTGAGCTCGACGTGCGGCTGCAGAAGCTGCCCGACGGCACGCCCGCCGGGCCGTTCCTGGCTCTCAAGAATGGGACGCTGCTCTGCATCAGTCACGACAAGGCACTGTTGTCGCGCGACGAGGGAGCGACGTGGGAGCAACACCCGCTGTTTACGGAGGGCGCGTTCAGGGTGCGACCGGAATATGCAATGGCCCAATCGCGCAGCGGGGCAATTGTGCTCCTCTTTATCGACGATCTGCAGAAGCAGTGGAAATGGGATAACGAGAAGAACGCGTCTGCGGTTGACGCATTTCTGTATGTCTGGAGCACCCGCAGCCTTGATGGCGGGGTCACCTGGTCGCCGCCGGCAAAGGTGCAGGATGGCTACTGCGGTGCCATCCGCGACCTGATTCAGACCCGCGACGGCACGCTGGTCAGCCCGCTGCAGAAGTTTCTTCCTGAACAGAACCGTCATGCAACGACGCCGGTGTATTCGACGGACGACGGCCTGACGTGGAACTCGGGCGGCACGCTCGATATCGGCGGCAGGGGCCACCACGATGGCTCTATCGAAGCGACGCTTGTCGAGCGCCGTGACGGGAGTCTCCTGATGCTGCTGAGGACTTGTGATGATTACCTGTACCAATCCGTCAGCAGCGATAGCGGGCGGACATGGGGTGCCATGTCGCCTACCACCATCGATTCGAGCAGTTCCCCCGCCATGATTAAGCGCCTGGCCAGCGGGCAGCTGATGATGGCATGGAACCGTTTGTACCCAGAGGGCGCGGCGACCTACCCCCGTCGAGGGGGCCAGCATTCGGTCAAGGAAGCAAGCTGGCACCGGGAAGAACTTTCGATCGCATTTTCAAATGATGATGCGGTTACCTGGAGTAAGCCGGAGGTGGTGGCGCGTCAGGCTGGTAAGCGAGTTTCCTACCCGTTTATTCTTGAAGTCAAACCCGGAAAGGTCTGGCTTACGACAATGCAGGGAGGCCTGCGGGCCGAACTCAACGAATCCGGCTTCACCGGTGCAGTCAAATCGCCCGAGGCCATATCGGCGCCGGTGCGCGTGGGCACGCCGGGCGCCAATGAGGCAGTCGCAGTCCGGTTGCCGGATGATGAATTGCGCGTCTACTACGTCTGGCGGCCGGAGGGCACCGAGATTCGTTCGATCGGTTCGAAGGATCATGGCCGCACCTGGAGCGAGGAGCGCACCGAATTCAAACTTCCCGGCACGGCGTATTACGGCGTGCAGGTGGTTGTCGATCAACACGGTGAATTGCAGTGCATGTTTCATATCCTCGGTAAGGGGGAGAATGGCTACAATGGCCGCCACTACGATATCTGGCACACCCGCACTAGTGACGGGCGCTCACGGTGGGAAGACCCGAAGAAGATTTATGACGGATACGCCGGCTCATTGCGGGGATTTATCAAGACGCGAACGGGACGCCTGATCTTGTCGGTTAGTGTGGCTGTGCCCGAACGCGCCAAGCCCGTTGCCGGTAGGCCTGACTATGGCTGGAACGACGCGGTCGTTTTCTATTCTGACGATGCTGGTACCACCTGGACGCAGGGGAATGATCGGCTGCTTGTCCTTCAAGACGATGCACGGGGAAAGACGCGGTACGGCGCTGTCGAACCGCATCTGATTGAGCATCAAGATGGTCGAATCACCATGCTCATTCGCACGAAGAACGGCTTCTTCTGGCAGAGCGTCAGCAGTGACGACGGCACCACCTGGCCGCAGCCGACAGTGACGAGCCTGATAAGCTCCGACTCTCCCGCCGCCAGCGCGCGGTTACGCGACGGGCGGCTGGTTCTGCTTCTTAACGCTTGTCAGCGTTGGGATGATTTGCGCGGGTATGCCATTGGTGGCCGCCATGTGCTGCATGCTGCGATCAGTGATGATGACGGCAAGACATGGCGCGGCTTCAGAGAGATCCTGCGCGACGATCAATCAGCCGAGCGGGGCGATCGAGGCACTTCATACGCAGCGGCAGTCGAAACTGGTGATGGTAATGTGTTGGTCGTGTCGGGCCAGGGCGAAGGCAAGAAGCACATACTCCTGCTAAGCCCGGATTGGATTGCAGAACAATCGCAAACCGACGATTTTCGGGATGGGCTGGCGCAGTGGACAACCTACGAAGGCGCGGGTGCCGAGCTGACGACACTGCCCGACCAAGCCGGCAAGCCTGTATTGGCGATTCGACAGACAGACCCACTGAAGCAGGCGGGTGCCGTGTGGAACTTCCCCGCTGCGGTTTCGGGCGAGGTGACGATGCGCTTTCGACTGCGCGGCGGTGACGGGGCGGCTACGCTGGCGTTGACGGATCATTATTGCGTCGTCGCCGACACACTTGCAGAGGCTAACTCAATTTTCTCCATCGACCTACGAAGTCTAGTCGGCAATGCAGAATGGCACGACCTGACGGTGAGTTGGAAAGCGGGCGGGGAATGTGTCATCGCACTTAATGGCCTTGAAGTCGCCCGGCCGACACCGCAGCGGGCGGCGGCGCATGGCGTGAACTATCTTCGCGTGAAGGCGGCGGGAGCTCCGACGCTCGAAGTCGCGCGAGTGTCAGCCCGCGCTTCCCAGGCGCGGGCCGAGGAATCCCAATCGTCGCACCAGGCGGGAAGTGCTGCAACCGGCGTTGCGCAAGTGCAGGTGAAGCAGTGAGTTACGAACGTCTTTCCTCGCACCAGATCTGGCAGCTTCGTCGGCTGACCACGCCCACCGTCTACAACGGGTGGGAGATCATTACCCGGCAGAATGCCAGCCGCGACGGGTTCAACATCGAGGAGACGCGCGACTTCATGCCCGAGCATGGTCCGATGGCCGGCCGCGCGGTGACTGTAACCGTGCGCGTTGGCGGGCCTGCGGAGCCGGATAATCGCGCGCGGTGGACGCGCTTTCGGGAGCATGTCGCTTCGGTGGACGGCCCGAAGATTGTCGTCGTGCAGGACCTCGATAAGCCCGCGGTGTATGGTTCGCTTTGGGGCGAGATCGGCGGCAACACGTTCAAGTCTCTCGGCTGCGTCGGGACGATTACCGACGGCGGCATGCGCGACCTTGACGAACTCCGCGCCTCGGGCTTCAAAGCCATCGCACGCCGTGCGTGCGTCGGGCATGGCGTGGCGGCGCTGGTGGAGTTTAACACGCCTGTGGAAGTGTTTGGGCGCACGATTTCGCCAGGGCAACTCGTGCATGCCGATCAGCATGGGTTTCTTGCGGTTCCGCCGGAGGATGAGGTCCGCTTGCTTGCCGCAGCGAAGCAACTCGACGCCGCAGAGGCGGATCTACTTCGCGTTGCCCGAGAACCTGTTGCAGACGCGATGGGGGAGTTTCATACCCGGCTCGATGGCGCGATTGATCAGTTCGTGCGGCAGATCAAAACTGACATTTCAAAGCGAGGTGAATGGTGATTCGACAACTGAATGACTCGGGTCTTTCTCGTAGAAACATGTTGCGCGCCACCGCCGGAGCAGTGGCAGCGGCGATGCTCGGCAGGCCGGCGGGCTTGCTGGCCGAAGCGCCCGCCGCGGGGAGCGCACGGCCGCACGCGGAGTTTCAGAAGCGACTCGTCGGCCCGATTTACTCTAACCCATGTCCGTTCACCGTCGATCTTTCGGTTGACGATGCCGCCCAGAAGAAGGGGGTCGAACGCGCCATCCGCGCCGGCATTCCCATTTACGTTACCACCGCTGGCAATACGAAGTATGCAACGTTGAATTACGAGGAAGTGAAGCAGGTAAACCGGGTGATGGTGGAAGCCGTCGACCACCGCGCTGTTGCCATCACATCGACCGGCGATTGGGAGTTGGATCAGGCCACTGACTTTGCAAAGTTCTCAAAGTCGATCCATGCCGATGCCCTGCAGGTGCTCATCCCCGTAAAGCTGCGCGAGGCGGAGCAGGAATCCGCTGCAGTTGAGTTCTTCGAAAGAGTGGGCGAAGCCGCTCAACTGCCGATCGTTCTGCATGGCAAGTTTACCGACAGCCTTCTAGGGAAACTTGTGGCGCTCGATTGTGTCGCTGCGATGAAAGAAGATCACACGCTTGAAGACTACGTAAGACAGCAGATTGATCACGGAGGCCGAGTCACCATCTTCGGCGGCGGAGGGGAGAATCGGTTTTACATCGGCTGGCCCTACGGCGCGACATCGTACTACTCTACCTATTCCACGTTTGCACCCGATATCGCGATGAAAGTCTGGAGAACCATCCAATCCGGCGACATACGCGCCGCCGCGGCGATGACGGCGAAGTATGACTATCCTTACATTCGCCAGTTTACACATGGGAAATGGCATGCGACGCTAGAGTTGTTTGGCATCGGAACGAGGCAGGTTCGCCCGCCGCACAAGGTGTTGGATGACGCGCAAATGGCCGAACTCGCCACGTTCTTTGAAAACCAGGGTGTTAAGCCCGAATCGTACAGGCATTCGTAGGGAGGCAGTCAACCCGCGTCCTGAAGGGCGGTCAGCCCAGCATCGAATGAATCGCATCAACCACATTTTCTGAGAATGTCGTCATGAATCGCTGCATTCAATCTTCACTCTTGCTGCTTTCTCTCGTATCGATTGCCCTCGCCGGCGGGACTAAGCCTGTGCTCGTGGAAACAGGCTCGGTCTTCGATTACCCAAAGACCGATCCGTACGATCTCACCAACTTGTATGGCTTTAATCACGCGCCTTCCATTACGCGGCTTGCTGATGGTCGGCTGCTCAGTGCATGGTTTTCTGGACCGTATGAGGGCTCGGTACACCAGCTCATCTTTGGATGTTACAGCTCAGATGACGGTCGTGCCTGGGACGCAGGCGCGGTATTGAACGATCAGCCTCGGAAGAGCGACTTTGACCCAGCTTTCATCAGCGACGGCGGCCGAACGTGGCTCTTTTATTCGGCGGGTCGATGGAATCGCTATCCCTTTGTCGGGGGGCGCGACAAGGAAAAGCTCGAGGTGGGTATCGATTCATATCAGCTTTTCGCAAGATACACCGATGATTCAGGCAGGACATGGTCTGAGGAGAAGCGCATCGGCGAGCAAACGGGTTCAGGCTCGCGGAGTAATGGTATCAAGCTCTCGTCGGGCGATCTGGTCCTGCCTATGCATCGCTTCGACAGCAAGGCACCGGCGATCATGAAATCAGCCGACGGCGGGGTGACGTGGAATTACATTCTCGGGCCCACAGTGCCGGATGGGGCTTTCGCTGCCGAACCGACTATCGCGGAGTGTGGGTCGGGGAAATTGCTCATGCTGGTTCGTAGTCGTGATGGGTGGATGTGGTCAAGCGAGTCGACCGACCGGGGTGAATCCTGGTCGCCACTGCTCCAGAGCGACCTGCCCGCGGCGGCTTCGTCGCACAGCCTGCTGCGGGTGAGTGATGGCCGGCTGATCCTCACACACAACCCCAGCAAACCACCCCTGCGAACCCCGCTCACCGTGCGGGTCTCAAACGACGAGGGCAAAACATGGAATGAGCCGCTGGAGATCGACCGGGTGGAGGTGCCAGCCGAGGGCGACGAGGTTTATTCTCGCCAGGCGGCCTATCCGTCGGCTGTCGAGATGGCGGACGGGACGGTAATGATCGTCTGGACGCGCATTTCGGTTTCGCCGACTGAGCAGTTTGGGAAGATTCGCTGGGCGCGGGTGAAGTTTGAATGATGATTTTCGTTGGTGACAGCGGGATCGCACCGTGCCGAGCACGAGAGGTAGCACGATATGCAGGACTTTATGAGAATCTGCGCAGCGAGTACACTCGTCGCAACGGTGGGGTGTAGCGTCGGGCGAGAAGCATTGATCAACGACCGTATCACGACCGTCATCGCGGAGCGATTGCCTGATCTCGGCGTGGTCGGCTTCGCCGGGCCATTCGTTGGGGAAAGCAATGGCGTGTTGCTCGCAGGCGGGGGGACCAACTTCCCCGGTGATCCGCCGTGGAAGCAGGGGAAGAAAGTCTGGTATGACGACGTCTACGCGTATGACGGCAACGCATGGAAAATTGTTGGAAAGCTGCCAAAGCCGAACGCGGTGGGTGCGTGCGTAACAACCTCGCGGGGCGTGATGGTCATCGGTGGGGGTGATAGCACGTCGGTCTTCGCCGACGTGTTTCTGCTTCGATATGAAGATGGCACCCTGCACACAACGCCGCTCCCGGCTCTGCCCCGTCCCGTCATGGGTTCGTCGGCGGTGTTGGTGGGCGACCGTGTGTTTCTGGTTGGCGGCCACGATCAGATCAGCCCCATGGCCAGCGGGCCTCTGCGGGAAGTTTATTCGCTTTCGGTTTCCAACCCCACGGCGGGATGGCAGACGGAAGTGCCGATGCCGGGGGACGCGCGTTGGCTGCCGGTGGTCGGGAGTGACGGAACGGCCATTTTCGTTATCAGTGGGATGACACCGCGGGTTGATGTGGCTGGAAAGAAGGTGATCCACTGTTTGGAAGACGTGTGGAAGTATGTCCCTTCCGGCGACGGGAGAGGCAATTGGACGCGTCTGCCCGATCTTCCCCGCGCCAACGCCGCCGCTCCTTCGCCGGCGCCGTTCATGGAGGGCGAGCTGATCCTCGTCGGTGGCGGGGTGGACGATAGCAACTTCGGCAAGCCGATGGACCAGCGCCCCCCATTTCCCAGCACCATCACGGCGATCAACCCCATAACCGGGGAAGCTCGGGTGATTGGCGATGTGGAATCTTCGGTAGTCGCAGCACCTGTCGTACCCTGGCACGGCGGCTGGGTGGTGGTAAGCGGCGAAATCCGCGCTGGCGTACGATCGCCGGCGGTCTGGAAGTACACGATCCGCTGAAGCTCTGATTGCCTGCGATTCGCGCGGACAAACTGGTACGGTTCGCCGTCAATGCACCACAGTCGGCGTGCGCTCGCTATGCCGCGGGGTCGCCAGAAGCTCGCGAATGATCGGCAACTGCAGAAGGGCTTCCGTTCTTCGATCGTCGAGCAGGCGGTAAGGCTTTGGGGCGAAATTGCCCGAAACTCCCCGTGCATTCATAATCGCAGTAAACGCCGGAAAGACGCCATTTTCCCGTACAACTTGAAGCAGCGCGATCAGCTTCTGCTGCTGAGCGGCGGCGGTGGCCCAATCGCCGTGCACTGCCGCGCGGGCGATCCCCGCGACCCATTCCGGGGCAGCAGCGAAGATGCCGTCGAGGTGCTCTGTCACGCCCGATCGGAAAAGCACATCGATCAGTTCCGCTTGCGCCACAATCACTCGAAAGTCGGGCAGATTTTCATCGATCAGCTGCCTCGTCCACCCAAAATCACAGGAGCACTTAATTCCGTTAATGTTCGGGTGCCTGGAGAGCGCGCGCACGGTATCCAGGCTGAGCTTTGTACCGGTCATGATCGGCAGGTCATACAGAAAGAGCGGGTGCTTCGAAGCATCGGCAACTGCAGAGAAGTAATCGACCAGTTCAGGCTGGCTAAACTTTATCAGAAACGGGCAGAGTGCCACGACGCCGTCCACACGCTTCTGGTTGAGCAGCTCAACGCGCTCGAGCGTGCGTGTCAGGCTTAAGTCGCCGACCCCCACAAGCACCTCGCCCCGGCCACGTGCAGCCACGATGCTCTCATCCACAAGCTGTTCGTAGGTGTTTCGCGCCAGCAACTGCATCAGCCCCATGGTCCCGCCGACAAGGAGGCCGGTCATTCCGGCGCGAAACTGGTCGTCAATCTGTTCGTGCAATCCGTCAATGTGCAGCGACTCGTCAGCATCCAGGGGTGTACCGATGGCCGTGATCAGGGTGTATTCGGGCATATGCTCTTTCTTTCGAACCGCAGACTCGGAAAAGGATAAAAAAAGTGGGCGTTCTCCGAAGATTCTATCGCGGCATGGATACCTTTGTTACTCGGGATTTCGCGTACCCGTGCTTCAGAAACGATCTTTCGATCCAGATGGACCCCTGCGTGCCGGGTATAAACAGATCGTCATCTCCATCGCCGTTCAAGTCCGTCATGATGATACGCGGCTGCTTGATCGGCGGCAGGCTTACATCGGTACCTTCGGCAAACTTTAGTGAGCTACCGGTGGAGATGTTCCGGTACACGAGCGCGATCCCGCCGGCGGAACCTGAAATTACATCAATTTTACCATCGCCGTCAAAGTCGGTGACATCCACGCTGCAACGAGTCTTCACCGTGCCCAACTCGACCGCGGGGGCAAAATGAGGCTCGGCTGCGGTGCCCGTGTTTCGATAGACCCGCGAGATGCCGAAAGTATCGCCGATCACAAGATCATTCAGCCCGTCGTTATCAAAATCGGCAACTGCGAGCACTGTTCGCGCGCCTTGAAGCGCGATGAAGCTCTTGCTTGGGTCTTCACCTACCGGGCCGACCTTGATTTCACTGCCGTCCTTGTGCTTTAATCGAAAACCCTCGATGTCATAGTCAGGTTTGTCGGCAGTGCCGTTGTTACGGTGAAGCCAGACATGCCCCCACCAGTCGCCGAATAGAATGTCAAAGTCACCATCGCCGTCGAAATCGGAAACGAAGGGCCAAAACCAGTCGTCGCCGGTCCGGCTAGGGTGCTCGATCCGCACCCCGCGGGGGAGCAGGTTAATCTCCTTCTCAAACGCAAAGGGAGCGGGTTTGCCCGAGTTGAGCGAGACAACGTATCTATTGAAAAGATCAGGCTTTCCGTCGCCGTTATAGTCGACAAACTGCGTTGTGGTGATCGGTGCGTTGGTCCAGGGCAGCAGAATCGGCGTGGCCGTCAGATCAAACTTCGGCGAGGAGGCTGTGCCGCGATTGTAGAAGATCGAGATTTGTTGGCGCGATGACACAACCAGGTCGAGCAGGCCATCGCCGTTCATGTCGGCCGCGCGGGGTGTGGTCAGCCCGCCGGTGGGATGCCGCCCTTCGCCGGGGAAGGGCTGCTCCATGAAACTCGGCTCGCCAGCGGGGTTGCTGCCGGCGTAGTATCGCAGCGTGATTCCCTTGGGGCGATTCTCTGGTGTCATGGGAAGCGCGCCGCTGATCAAATCGAGTATCCCGTCGCCATTAAAATCGGCGACTGTCGGAGCAGCACACCAATCGCCGACGTTGAGGGTGCTGCCGCCAATCTCCAGCGGGCGTGGTTCGGAGAGAATCGGCGTGCCGTCCGGGTTCTTGCCTTCCACAATCGAGACGAAGATGCGGCCCGTTACATACCCGCCGGCGAGGTAGTCGAGTATGCCATCGCCGTTGAAGTCCATTCGCTCAAGCACGGGATAGTAGTCGTGGTTAAAAACACCTTCGCTCGGGCCGCTGATCGGTCGGTGAGGCAATGAAAATGGTTCGCCATTTCGCGTGACAAACCCCTTGTAGACGAGTTTGCGATCTTGATTGGTCCCCTGATTCTTGAACCAGACCAGCCGATCAGTATATGTGCCGACGAGCAGATCCTTCACACCGTCATTGTCAAAATCGGTAATGAACGGGGCGGCATGGGTGCCGACATCAATTGGCGCGCCCGATGCATCGCGGAGCAGTTCGCGGTGGACAAATTTGGGTTCGGTCAGGCTGCCCGAGTTTGGAATGAGAAAAAGCGTGCCATACTCCTCGCCGTGGATGATGTCGATAAGGCCGTCTCCGTTCCAATCATCGAGATCGATGCGCGTGTGACCGGAGCCGGTTGTCGACTCACCCACTTCCGCACAGCGGACCTGCCCATCACCCAGCCAGCCCCGCGGGCCGTTGCCGCGCGCGGGCGTATTGCGCGGGAGTAATGAAAACCGAATTGAATACTCAGCGGGTTTGGCCCCTCGCTGTGTGTGGGTGAATGCCAGGAAGCCCTTCCGTCCGGACCCCGAAACATTGTAGAAATGCCCCGCCATCTTTGCTGCGATGGGCTTCAACACGCCCTTGGTTCGGACGATACTCGCATTGAAATCCGGAAAGTTTTCGGGAATGTCTGCGTCATACCATCGAAACGATAATGGGACCGCGTCGGCGTCGCTCTTCGCAGTAATTTTGATTGAATCGAAATCGACACGCGCACCATCAGCTGCAGATTTCAGAATTGCATCAAAATCCAAATCGATCCTCGCCGGGCGTTCATCGTGTTCACGCCCGGCGAGGTCGATTGGAGACACTTCGATGCTGATTTCAAACATCGGCTCGGCCGCTCGCGCAATACCGACAGTCGCGATACCGACGACTGCGAGCAGAATAGTGTGGAGAGACGCTCTGAACATGGATACTCCTTTTGCATTTCTCCCGAGGCCAATCCGATGAACTAAAAGGCTAGGATCGCCGACGGCGCACCAGCAATGGAACTCCTGCGATCGCAAGCAGGCCTGTCGGTTCGGGCACTGTGATGTACAAGCCGTCGGTGTCAAACCTTGTCGGCAGTGGCGATCCACCAACGAACTGGATTGACGTGAGCGATCGGTCGCCGGCTTCACTCGTCCACCCGACCACCTTGAATTCGCCGGCGGTGTCAGGCTCGACATAGTTGACGAGATTGAATGTCACCACGCCGCCGTGCGTGAATGCACCTGTGATGTTGACGACATCTAGCGGCGTAAACGGCGTCATCGCTGCGGCAGCGGCAGGGAAATCGCCGGCGTCGAGGACCATTTCAATGTTGGAGTTGTCCCAGTCGGCGGTAAAATTCATGGTTCCGATGTCGCGGTCGTCGCTCGCCAGCACCGGTTGGCCGATGATGGAGGGCATCACCTTTGCCCCTGTGATACCGCGTACGATTCCGCCGCCGGTAAGGGTGCCAGTTCCGGCGCCTGTAAGTACGCCGTTGGAGTTAATTACCAGATCGGCCGGTCGACCCGCTGCGCCGAGGGTAAGCGTCCCGCCGGAGTAGGCAAAGCCGTAAATCGCTGAGTCCGCACCGCCGTCGCCGATGACGAAGTCGCGGGTGTTATCGATCTGCGTGCGGCGAGAGTACATCGTGCCACTGTTGAAGTTGATGGTCGAGCTATTGTTTGCGTCGTCGGCATCGAGGAACCCCAGATCGCTATAGCCGCGCGTCATGGTGAATGTGCCACTGCGAAGATTGAGGCCGCGGGAACCTCCGGTGAGGCTGAATGTGGCGGTGTTGACGTTCAGGAGATTGCCCGAGCTTGGCGTTGCACCGATCACGCCGACAGCCATCGACCCTCGAAAAACCATGTTGGCATTGTTTTCGATGGAAAGTGTATTGTTGTTACTTCCGGCGATGCCGACCGCGCCAACCGTGCCTGATGTACTTGGAGAGGTGAAGTTGGTTCCGGCACCGGTAATCGTCAGTTTGTTGCCGTTGGAGCCGTTAAAGTTGCCAACTTGCACCGATGCACCCCCGGTGGTGTGAGTGGCGGTGAAGTCGCCCCCGGTGAGGGTGATATCGTTCTGCTGGCCAGCGGCAGTACCGAGGATAACCTGCGGTATGGCAGTAGTGCTTCCAAGCGACATTGTGTTTCCAGCGGCGTCGATTGTCAGCGCACCGGTGGTTTTCCGGAACGAGAGCCGAAGCGGATTTGCCGCGCCGGAGAGCGCGATGTTGCCGCTGGCGTTGTCTGGGAAGATTGCATCGTCCGCGACGGTCGGAACCGTGCCGGGGTTCCAGTTTCCTGCAGTGTTGAAGTCGCCACCACCGGTGGGGGACCAGGTGACCGGCGCGCCGTTGGCAATGCCGGACATCAGGGCCAGTCCAGCCGCCGCCGAATAGAGGGCGGCCAAGTGTCTACCGGAATGTCGGCAGGTTGGCCGATGTTGAGGGGTTGCGCTGCGCATCATTTCCCACTTCCTTTCGATGTGGATCAAGCGAGGCGGGATCGGGCCACTTAAGAGGTGCGTGTGCGTAGTCCGATTGCGACCGCCGAGTTGTGCCGTCGGACACCCGACGTGCATCGAGCTTAGGATAACCAGGTGGATCCAGTTGATGCAAGTAAAATCCCACCAGAAATTACTTCCTGATCTGTGCCACCGACAATAGTCTTGTAAACATAACTGAGATAACACTTTATGCACGATTTTGATCAGATCCACAGTCACAATTTCTAAACTCGGCTCTTGCTATTCTCAATGGCACGTCTGTATGATTGGATCCAGCATATGCGCAGTCCGCTCACAAAATCTCCCACGTTTAACCTGAGACAGCAGGCGTATGACCGCATTCGGGAGTTGCTTCGCGCGGGTGATATCTCACCGGGCGAGAGGGTGTCGAGCTTAGGTCTGTCGAAGCGGCTGGGCATCTCGCGCACGCCCGTTCGCGAGGCGCTTTCGCGGCTCTGTGCAGACGGCGTGGTAAGAGAGGTTCCTGGATTCGGTGTGCTGGTTCATATTCCCGACGCCGGCGAGCTTCGAGAACTCTACGCCATGCGGGAGGTGCTTGAGTGTTTCGCCGCGAAAGAGGCAGCCATCAACATCACCCCTGACGAGCTGACGCGCCTTCAAGAACTCCTGCTCCAGTGGAGGGGGATCGCACGGTATTTGCGAGACAGCAAGCAGCCGCGCCTCGAAACCCGGCTACACGACAGATGGATCAAGATCGACGAGAAGTTTCATGAGATTGTTCTTGCCGCGGCGCGAAATCAATTGTTGACTAAGACCGTGGATGATATGCGCCTCACCTCGCGGGTACTGGAGGCCCGATGCGGAGAGGATGATTTGTCGCTCGGGCCAGCGGCGAAGACAATTCTTGATCACAGCCGGCTCTACCGCGCGCTGCAGAAGCGGGATGCGGCAGCGGCGGAATATTGGATGCGGCAACAACTCTCGATGGGTCGCGAACGACATCTCGCCGAATTGCGCGATTCTCCAACCAACACGGAATAGGTCCTTTCTCTGGCAGCGGAGGCCCATTGCATCAGAGGGCGATTGATCGGTTCAACCTTCATGACCGCGTGATTTGGGTCGTCGGCGGGGCCGGACTGCTCGGCTCTGCGGTCTGCCGCGCGCTTGCAGAGCACGGGGCCAACGTGATTGTGAGCGATTTACGCAGCGACGATGCCATGAAGCTTGCAGAAAGCATCCGCGCCGACGGGATGAAAGCTGTCGCAAAGACCCTCGATGCCGCTGATGAACCTTCGATCATTGAATGTTGCAGGCAGGTGGTTGACGATCACAACCGGCTCGACGCCTGCGTAAACATGACCTTTCGCTACACCAAAACAGCCTGGATCGAAATGACCACAGCCGAGTGGGAGCACGGGATGCGCGTTTCGCTCACGGGGGCATTTCTCGTCGGCAGGGAGGCTGCAAAGGCAATGCTTCCAAACGGCAGAGGTTCGATCGTGCACTTCAGCAGCATGTATGGTGTGGTCAGTCCCGACCCTGCGATGTACCCGCCGCACATCACACCCAATCCAATTGACTACGGCGTGGCAAAAGCTGGGGTGCTGCAAATGGTCCGATACCATGCCGTCGCAATGGCAAAACAGGGTGTGAGGGTGAACGCGATCATTCCCGGGCCTTTCCCATATCCGTGGAGTCAGCAGAAGGACGATGAGTTTATGAATCGTCTTGCTGCGAAGGTGCCGATGGGGCGGGTCGGGAACGCCGATGAGATTGCTGGTGCGGTCGTCTACCTTTGTTCGGACGCGGCGAGCTTCGTAACGGGCACACAAATCGCAATCGACGGCGGGTGGACCGCCTGGTGACATCTTCCCCGCTCAATCCTGCGCCGCTCGTGCGCGACGTGCGCAACATCCGTCTTGGAATCGCGGGGAAGGTCGATGAGAACGACCATCCATACAGTTGGTCGGCTATCCTCAATGGGTATGACCCTACGGCGATGCGCGAGCATGCGCATCCTGTTATCAGCGATTACCTGGCAGCACGCACCTCGCGTGAGTTCGGAATCCAGGGTGTCCGCGTCACACACATCTGGTGTGATGATCCCGCCGACGCCGCGAAGATTGCTGCTGCGGCGCAGATTGGCAAGGTTTTGCGGAACCCAGCCGAGTTGATTGGCCAAGTTGACGCGGTACTCATTCCCACCGATCGAGGTGACGAGCATGTCGCGCGCGCGTTGCCGTTTGTAGAGGCAGATATACCCGTTTTCATCGATAAGCCGCTTTGCGTTAACCTCGCTGATCTGGCGACTTTTCAGGAGTGGGTGCGATGCGGAAAGTCGATCATGTCCTGCTCCGCGATGCGTTACGCAACTGAATTTATTTCAGCACGCCAGCGAATGGGAGAGGTCGGCGATCTGCGGTTCATCAGTATCACCATGGCCAAGTCCTGGCACCGATACGGCATTCATGCGCTAGAAGCAGTCTACCCGTTTTTGTCACCGGGCGGGTGGATTTCCGCGCGGAACGTAGGCGCTGCCGGCGCGGACGTAGTTCGATATCAGCACCGAAGCGGAGTTGTTGTGCTCGTCTGCATGGGCGAAGACTGGCTTGGTGGTTTTGGATCGATGCATATCGTCGGTAGGAAATCAGAACTTCACGCGCGTTTTCGCGACAGTTTTTCAGCGTTTAAGGCCCAGCTCCAACAGTTCGTGGCCTACTTACAGACGGGCAGCCCGACCATTGATTTTTCCGAAACCTCGGAGTTGATGCAGCTTCTGATCGCCGGAGAAAAAAGTCGCAAGGGCGGCGGGGAAGAAGTGGCCCTTCCCTTGACGGATTGACGCACCACTATGATCACCACCTTCGACATCGTCATTGTGATTGTCTACCTCGCTGGCTGTATCGCGGCGGGGTTACTGTCGCGCGGGTCAAAGGCAGACACGCAGGAATATTTCACCGCCGGCGGCGGGATGGGTAGCTTCTTCGGAACGATCATCGTCGGCCTGAGCATCGCCGCGACGCTCTTCTCGGGCATTAGCTTTATCAACTACCCGAGTGTTATCTACGGCTCGGGAATTCTGCTTTTCGTTGGTGCAGTGCTCGTGTCGATGCCCGCATCGTACATCATTCTCCGTTGGTGGTTCTTGCCGCGATATCTAAGTACTGGAAGCATCTACCCTTACGACGTGCTCGAAACGCGGTTTGGCTTGGCCACGCGCACGATCGCTGCGTCACTGTTCGTACTGATGCGCATCGGCTGGATGGCCACAATGATTTACGCCCCCACGCTGGCAGTCATCGCCATGGGCAAGCTCGATCCTGACAGGTGGTTCTGGCCGATCGTGCTTGTCACAGGCTTGAGCAGCACAATCTATACCGTGATGGCGGGGATCCGCGGTGTGATTATCACGGATGCGATCCAGATGGTTGTCATCGCGATTGGCATTGCACTCACCATCGGGTTTGCCTGGTCGCACATGCCGGTACCGTTTTCGGTTGCTTATCAAGACTTGGCCGACTCGGGCCGGCTGGACTGGCAGAAGTTCTCGCTCGATCCGACAGTCGGCTTTACGTTCTGGACTGTCACAATTGGCGTAACGGTCGCCAACCTCGGCAACTACCTTGCCGACCAGATGTCGCTCCAGCGATATCTTGCGACCGGCAGCGCGCGGGCGGCGTGTCGGTCGTTCCTGGTGAACATTATTGGTGTCGTTGTCGTGCTGGTCCTGCTTGCGGGCGTGGGGCTGTCGTTGTTTGCGTTTTATCGTCATGTGGACGACCCGACGCTGCCTGCGTTAACCGATAAGATCTTTCCGCATTTTGTGGCGACGCAACTGCCTTCTGGCTTGTGCGGGCTGGTTCTTGCAGCGCTGCTTGCGGCGACAATGAGCAGTCTCACGAGCGGAATTAACTCGCTAGCGGGGGTGGTGACGCTCGATTTTCGGGAGCGCTTCGGTTCGCCGATGGAAGATCGGCAGAAGCTGTTGTTTGCAAAGCTGATTTCGCTGGCCATCGGCCTTGCTGCGACGCTGTCGGCGGGGTTGGTGAGTCGGCTTGGGGACTTGTTCAGTGCGACGCAAGTGATTCTCGGTGTCTTTGCAGGGCCGCTTCTGGCGTGCGTAATGCTCTCCGTCGCAAGGGTGCGCGTACACGGGGCGGCGATGGCGGTTGCGTTGGTCGTGGGGACGATCATCGGCGTGGCACTGGTACCTACCCCTTTGGCGAGATTGTGGATCGCCCCTGCGTCGGCGATTGTGACGGCAACGGCGGCTATTGCGCTGACCTTCATCGGACGATCAGCTGCAGCCCGCAAGTTGTTTTCGCCGGCGGATTCCGACAGGTAGAACGAGACTTTGACACCAACTGGATCCAGCGGCACCCGCAAATTCGATAGATAAGGCGAATCGCCATACCTGAGGTTTCCGGATGACAAGGTAATTCGGCCATAAATTGCGTTGACACAATAGTTTAAGCACTGATAGCTGGACGCGAAGAATCGTCGTAACTTCGGTGGATTTGTGTTGCATTCGATGGATCCAGCAGGGTACATTTCACTGTGGCGCGACTGACGCGTGACCCAATTCTTTCATTGATCCAAGAGGTCTACCTTTGGCCCGGAGGAAGTGATGCAGAAGTTCAATCCGTTTTCAATCGAAGAACGACGTATGAGCCGACGTGTAAGCAATCGTCGCTCGACCCTGCTGCTCGCGGCGATGAGCATCGTGGTCGTGGGACAGGTTGCGACGGGTGCCGATGTCTCGTGGGTCGGAAGCGGCGGGGGTGACTTCAACGCCGCTGCAAACTGGAACCCGTCGGTGCCGACTGCTGCGGACGTGGCAATATTCAATAACAACGACGCCGGCACCATCACATTTTCCTCTGCCGCCGCGGTGAATGATCTGAGCTTGCGAAACACGACAGGCGCGCTGACGTTTGACACCGCAGGGGGCACGCTCAGCTTCAACCGATTTCTACTCGGCACCGCTGGAGGTTTTCCGAACGATATCACTTTCACGGGCGGGACATTTCAGCACACGAGTGTTGGTCAGGTCTTCTCAATTGGCAATGCCAACGGAGCAAGCGGCAACAAGATGACGATCACAGGGGCCGGCGCACGAGTTATCTCGACCTCGACCGGTACCGGCTCAAACATCGGGATCGCGGGAAGTAACAATAACGAATTGCATGTTACCAACAATGCTTTCGTCGACATTCGCAACACGATCAACGTCGGAATCATCGGCGCAAATCCCAGCACAGGGCAGTTGATCAACCTCAATAGTGCGACGTTCCAGATCACCAACGGCAATCGTGGGATTTTCCTCCGCCACGGCACTATCAACATTACTAGCGCGTACGCGGACCTCGGTGGATTTCTGGATGCAGACGATCCGGGCAACACTGCGGTAGTCAACTTCAACAGCGGGACCTTCTTTTCTCGCGCCACGCGGATTGCGAACGGCCAGCCTTTCCGCATTGGTGACGGGGGTGTCACGCCTGCGTACTACGCCATGAGCTACTCCGCTCCCACGCTCGTGGTTGATGACGGCATTGTCATCAACTCCAACGGCATTCTTTCGGGTACCGGCGCAATCACCGGTAACGTCAGCGGCGTGGCTGGTGCGAAGGTGGCACCGATGATTGTCGGTCAACCGCCGATCACCAGCGACGATCGTAGCTTCGGCACGATCAGCGTTAGCGGTAACTGGAACAACACCGGCATCGGCATCACGCTTACCGCAGGCGATTTTCCGGCACGACTCCTGGAAGACATCACTCCGCCTTTTGACCCACCGACTGATTTCCTCAACATCAGCGGCTCGTTCACTCATGGTGGGTCGGTCGCGATCGACTTGGCAACCTACGTCGCGCCGGAAGATCAGGTCTATGACCTGCGCCTTCTGAGCTTTGGTTCGGAAATTGGATCGTCGGCAAGCACGCCGGTGTCATTCATCAACGGCTCGCCGCTTAGCTTCGACTGGAGGCCCGATGGGCTTTATGTGCAGTTCGAGCCTGCGGTCGGCGCAAGCATGTGGAACATCGACGGCGGCGGGGCGTGGTCGAACGCCGCCAACTGGCAAGGCGGCGTCCCGAATGCCGTCGGTGCGCAGGCGAATCTCGGCGCCATCCTCACCGGCCCTGCATCGATCAGCGTTGATGTGCCGATCACCTTGGGCAATCTCAACTTCAACAATGCCAACTCGTACACCCTGACAGGACCAACTGGGCTGACCATGGAAGTATCCACGGGCAGCGCGCAGATTGGCGTTGTCGCAGGTTCGCATTCCGTCACTACCGCCGTTGCGCTCACGAACAACGCAACTGTGGACGTCGCATCCGGCGCAGCGCTTTCCATGCTTGGTGGAGTGAGTGGGGTGACTGCACAGCTTTCCAAAACCGGTGCGGGGCAACTCAATATAGGGTCGGTCAGCGTGAGCGCGATCGACGTCTCCGGAGGCACCGTTCGGCTCCAAAACAATGGCACTGCATCGGGTTTGGTATCGACCAAATCGCTTACCCTGACAGCGGCGACAAGTTTGGATGTGACCAACAACGCAGTGACCGTTGACTATGACGGCATATCACCCCTGGCAGATCTCCGCGCCCTGATCCAGTCGGCATTCGCGGCCGGTGCCTGGACGGGCGACGGCGTGAAGACCACGCTGGGCACGACGTTCGGTGTGGGCTACGCCGAGGCAAGCTCACTTAGCGTGGTGCCGGGGTTGTTTGGGAGCACCGATAGCTCCACCGTTGTCATGCGCGGCACACTCTACGGCGATGCCAATTTGTCAGGTTCGGTCAGCCTCGATGATTTTACCGCATTGGCTGCCAACTTTGGCCTCAGCGGCAACTGGATAAATGGCGATTTCAACTACGACGGCCTGATCGACCTGAACGACTTCACACCCCTGGCCGCAAACTTCGGACTTTCCGTGTCGGCCGACGGCGCGCGAAGTGCGGTTCCCGAACCTGGAGCAATTGCCCTCGGAGCGATGCTGATCGGAATGTGCTCATTGCGTCGGCGTCGCTCGTAGTAGATGTATGCCGGCGGTAGTGCAGGTCGGCGAATCCAATTTTAACGCGAAACGAGGGCTTGAGGATGTTCCTCCAGCGCAGGCCAGTTCACTGTTCACCGCATCGTTGGCTCTCCGCCGTGCGGCTTGCATGCGCTTGGCTCGCATGTGTGCTGCTTAGCGACGCTGGTGCACGTGCAGCGGCGCCGCCGCAGTTGCAGGCCCATGACAACTTTCAGAACGTCGTGAAGTTGCCCGACGGTACGCTTTGGAGATTGGCGTCTCGATTTAACGCCGTGTATCGGTCGATCTCCACCGATAATGGGTTGACGTGGCAAGGCGGTTTTACTGCCAGCACAAAGCTGTTCGATGCGTTCGGCAATCTGAACGCCATTCCTGTCATGGGTGCTGATGGCACGATGCATCTGTTTGTGCCTCGACGGCCTGAAACTGGCCCGATCGAGTTTGATGTCTTTCATTATCAGGCTAGCGCGCCGTACACACAGTGGAGCGCGCCCGCGCTGGTTCATGACGGCAACACCGGGGGAATGGTTAAGGCAATCGAAACAAGTAGCGGCCGGCTGATCGCGCCCTTCGGTGATAAGTCCACTCCGCCGCCGCCGGGGTTTGGTGTCGGTTCGACTGTCGTGCGCTATCGAAGCAGCAACTCGTCCACGTTCTTGCTTTCACCCTCGCTGTTGCAGTCACCGGTTCCATCGAACTGGAATGGTGCCAGCGATGGTGCCTGTGAACCCACGGTGATCGAACGGCCCGATGGCAGCTTGTGGATGCTGATGCGCTCGCAGACGGGCAAGCTTACCGAGTCAGTTTCAACCAATCAGGGGATAACGTGGTCGCCTGCGGTGAACAGCAAGTTTTACACTACTTCCGGCCCACCAAACCTCGTGCCGATGGATAACGGTGATATGGTGCTGATCTGGAACAACGCCACCATGCCCCCTCGGCACAATAATCAGGTCTGGTACGGCGGGCGTGACGTGCTTCACGCCGCAATTTCTAAAGATGGTGGGACTACCTGGAAGGGATTTCGCGAGATCTATCTCGACCCGTTTCGAGATGCCGATCCAGTCGCCGGCGATACGGGGACCGCGTACTCTTTCGCCACCGCTACCGCAGATAACAAGATCATCGCCATCACCGGGCAGGCGGCGGCGAAGACCCAACTGCGGCTCGACCCGGACTGGCTGCTTGAGAAAGATCGTTCTGACGATTTTCTCGGCCCAGACCCGCTGAGTAACTGGTCGGTGTTTAAGCCGTATGGCAATGTCGTGTCTGTGAAGCGATCACGCGTTGCCGGCGCGGCATTGATTGACGACCCTTCCCCGTATCGCACCAAGCCGGTGCTTCATATTCGCAAGCCCGACGAGAAAGACCCGGACGGTGCGGCGTGGAATTTTCCCGCAACGGCGCGCGGGCGCACACACCTGCGAATCCAGCTGCAGCAGGGCTTCGGCGGCGGGGTGATTGCGCTCACCGACCGCTTTTTCAATCCAACCGACTCGACCGGCGAAGACAGCGCGTTCTATCGGCTCAGTATTGCGCCAAACGGCGCACTCCCCACCGGGCATATGCTGCAGCCCGACACGTGGTATGACCTGACGATTGACTGGAATGCCCATGCTCGCTCGGCAATTCTGCGGTTGGCGGGGAAACATCTGGGAGTGGTGGCGGCGCAGCCGGGCGCGGAGATGTGGCCGGGGCTTTCGTACTTGCGCCTGCGATCGGCCGCAACCGCCGTCGACAATGCGGGGTTCCTGATTGATGAAGTGAGGCATGTCGCGTCCAATCTGCGCGATGCCACACGGCTCGAAACGGTTGATGCCGAGTTTGCCCTGGGCATAGGCACTCACTGGACTGCTATGCGCTTTGACAACCCGGTGCCCAACCCGGGAGGGGGATTGCAACCTTTGGGCGTCATCGCGGCGTTTGATTCACCCTTTCGGGGTTTTCTCAATGCCCGAGACGCTGCATCAGGTCTTCAGATCGAGTCATCGACTGGCGAAATCACGTTCGTTGATGCCGCGTCGAGCGTCAACGGCGAGCATAAATCGACCGATCTCCTCGGTCCTCGCTCCGGCGAGACCTTGACGTTTCGCTTTGTTGATCCGACTGATCCGTCGAGGCCTGCTACTGTGAGTGATGTGGCTCTCAGGCTCGGTTCGGTGGCTGCTGGGAATGTGGACATTCGATTATTTGATCTCGAGGGCAACGAGCTACCTGACTGGAATTTTGCGTTGGTCCCATCGGGCGTGAATGGAGCAGTTGGATTCTCGGCCACGGAAGAAATGTCCAGTGCGTCAATCATCCATCGCATCGAGATCAGCGGGCGCAGCAATGATCTTTGGGTGCTTGGCTCTTTCACCGCCGATGCTGCATTGCCTGATCTTGCCATACGCGGGTTTCAGGTTGCCGCAGCGGTCCCTGAACCGGCAACTGTTGGGTTGTTGGTTTTCGCAGCGGTGGTACTACAACGACGTCGGACGGCTTCACGGCAGTGACTGAAACGCGTCAAGCTCGATCAGCGGTACCTGCTGGGTAGCGGTCATTCGTGCCACAGAGGGTTGGTCTTTGAAACCGCTCCCCGTAACGATGCAAACGATCGGCCAGCCGTGCGGCAGTTCCCCCGAGGTGACAGCTTGTACCGCCGCTGCAAGCGCGACGGCACCAGCTGGTTCTGCAAAAATTCCCTCTTCGCGGGCGAGTCGGGCCTGTATGCCGTAAACAGCGTCATCGTCGACAAGAAAACCTGTTCCTCCTGAAGCACGGCAGGCGGCAATCACGTCATGCCCATCAAGCACTGCCGCCACCTGTAATCCGCTGATTCGGGTTGAGCAGGGCACTTCTTCTGCGCGATCTCCTCCTCGTCGCAGCGGGCCGGCGATCGTCGGATTGCCACTCGGTTGGACACAATGCACCGAGGCCGCCGAGCCAGCAATGCCGCGGGCCACGGCGAGGGTCAACCCGCCGCCCCCTGCCGGGACGAAAATGTGTGCCGGCTTGCCGTCAAGTTGCTCGCAGAGTTCGTAACCGATCGTCTGCACGCCCGCCATGCCTTCAGGGCTTTTGCAAAATGCGCTAATCTGCAAAGCGGCACCCGGAGCGCTCGCACGCCTTTCAACTGCGGCCATTGTTTTGCGGGTGACGTCTGGATCGAGGCCGAAGCCCTTGATGCGAATCAGGGTCGCACCGTACGCGAGCATCTGCTGGAGCTTCTCAGCAGGTGCCGTCTCGACTATGGCGATCTCGCATTGCAAGCTGGCGATTGCGCAGTACGCCGCGAGCGCCGCGCCGGTGTTACCGCTCGAGGTTGCCACGCACCGGGAACAACCCCGTCGGAGCATGTCGGCAATCGCAGCGGCGGCGAAACGATCCTTGTACGATCCGGTCGGATTGGCTGTTTCCAGCTTGAAAAAAAGCTCGACGCCCATCGCCGGGCCAATTCTGCGCGACCTGACCATCGGCGTAAACCCTTCGCCCAGCGAGAGTTGGCTGGATTCGGGCACATCAGGCGCAAATTGTTTGGCGAAGCTCCATATGCTCATTTGAACTCCGAGGGAAGCACCTTCGCGGCGATATCACGCGCGTAGAAGCAACTGCTCCACCCGCCATCAACGATGATCGTGGTGCCGGAGACGTACGACGCTTCGTCGCTCGCAGCCCAGCCGATGGCAGCGGCAATCTCCTCCGGCGAGGCCCAGCGGCCGAGCGGGATCATTTGCTCTGAAAAGTTGCGCACATCAATCTCATTCGGGCCGTAATCCTGCCCTGTCGGCCCTTCAAAAGCGCCCGGCGCGATGCCAACAACGCGGATGCCCGACCTGCCATACAGCACCGCCAGATCCCTGGTAACTGCCTCCAGCCCTGCCTTGGCCGCGACATACGCCGGAGCAATTCCCGATGCCCGCTGCGACATGATGCTGGAGACATTTACGATCACTCCCCCGGCACCCCGCGATTCCATCTCATTTGCCGCAGCACGGGCGAGGAAAGCAGGGGCGGTGAGGCAGAGTTCGATCGTCTTGCTCCAAGAACCTGGGGTGATGGTGCGCATCGTCTTTAGCTCGCGCCACGCCGCAATGTTCACGACCGAATCGATCGTGCCAAAGTGCCGAATCGCAGTCGGCACCAGAGACTCAAGGAATGCCCGGTCCGACAGATCGCCTTGCAGAAAGACGGCACCGGCCTCTTCGGTGCCGGGAAGCACATCAGTTAAAATGAGCTGATAACCGTTGCGCCGAAACAGTGCAGCTACGGCAGCACCCAGCCCGCCGGCCGCGCCGGTGATGATTGCGGTTTTCTGCCTCATGATCGCTCGCCTCCTTCGCTTGCCAGCGCCATCAGCCCATCACCAGCACGCACATGTCGCCACGTGCGAAGCATGACTACCAGACCATCGCCATTGGCGGTGATGCTGGTGAGTCTGTTTCCCAGTGCATCGACTATCTGCCCAACCGGGTCTCCGGCCTTCACGCGGTCGCCGGGTTTGCAGGCAGGTTCGAAGAAACCATCGGCCGGCGCCGGATGCTGCACCTGTAGAAAGCCCGCACCATCACGATTGTCTTCAATGACGATCGGCGTGTGTGCGGCCAATGCTCCTGGCACAGCTTTACGGTCGTACATGCTCAAGTTGCACAACACATTCATGCAGCCACTTGCATACGCATCGACTGCATTTTCATCAAACCCGCCGCCGCCGCCAAACTCGGCGTAGATGGCGGGGATGTTGGCATCGCGCGCGACGGAAAGGGTCCTGCCTTGCAATTGCGGCGTTGTGCCCCAGACGAGCGGCAGGCCCATCGCGCGTGCCATAACTCGCTGAGCTTGAAGAACTTGCGTGTTGGGATGCAGCATGTACCCAGCAAGTGGGAAAAGGGTCAGAAATGTTCCGCCGGTATGGAGGTCGATGAGAAAATCATGGGCTTGAATCAGTTCACTCACAGCGTGTGCTGTTCGAAGGGTGATCGACCCGTCAGCGGCACCCGGGCAGACCCGCGCCAGATCCAGGCCGTCTTCGCCCACCCTCGCGTTGCAGCGAAATGCCGATTCATTGACGCACGGCGCGCAAGTGACGGTGCCGCAAAGTCTTGCAGGCTCAAGCTGCCGAACGAGTCGGCGGACGGCTGCCATCGGTTCAAACTCATCGCCATGGACGCCGGCCATCAGGAGCAACTTTGGGCCTTTCGTTGCGCCATCAACGCTCACAGTCGGAATGTTCACTCTGTCGTTCATTCGGCGTCGATTCAATCGTGATCCAGCTGGAGTTGCGCCCGTGTCGGCGCGGCGTCAATGGCTGGTGCCATGATTGTCTGGAGGGGGTGCCACGACCGCAATCACGTCAATCTCGAACTTAATCACCCCGCCGAGACAGCGGAGCAGTGTTGTGCGCGCGGGCTGCGGAGCGGGGAAATACTCGCGATACAACTGGTTGTACGCCGATAAGTGCGCCGGATCGTCAACATAGCTTCGTACTTGCACAACATCTGCAAGGGTTGCACCCGCCAGCTTTAGCACGGCGATGAGATTGAGCATCGTGCGGCGCATTTCATTCTCAAAGGTGTCATGGACGATTGCGCCCGCAGCATCTACCGAAGCTTGCCCTGATACGAAAACCAGATTGCCCACCCGAACGGCCGGTGAGAAAGGTAAGGCCGTGGCACTGCCGAGATGTTGGATGTCTTGACGCTTGCTCATGTTGCTCCGATCGCCTCAAATGGAAACAGTGGCTTTCTCCGGTGATGGTATTGTAAGCGGGTCATGTCGGCATCGGTCACGCCGGGCGTGTTGACCCTGATGAATGTCCGGCAAAACGCGCGATAAGCCGCCACCGGGGCATGCACACCTTTGGCAATGTGAATCTCAAAGGCAGCGGGGTCTAGGCCGCACGCCACCAGCGGCTGAACACTGAATGGCGCGACGCGTCTGCTCGTCAGCAGCACAGTCATCCCTGCCGTGAGGTCGACGACGGCGCAGCGCCCCATATTGCCAGATGTATGCCCGCCGTGTCGTGGTTCCGAGTCGTGCCATCGCCCGTCGTGCAGGCTTCTGACGACGCAACTAGCGGAAATCGGGGAGCCGTGCAGTTTGTCGGTCTTGCCTCCGAACTCCAATCTGAGGCTTCTGCCGGTGCCGCATCGCTCTGCAGCGGCGACCGCGGCGGGATCGAATATGGTCGCAAGCACCGAATGCAATTGCGCGGCCATGAGCGCATGCAGGAGAACTGTCCCGTCGCCAGGTGATCCGCCGCCCACATTGTCACCGGTATCGAGCAGGCATACCGGCCGCGGGGAGGTTCGCAGCTGCTCGATCGCTTGCGCCACTGCTATGAGCCGGCCGACATAGTCATTTTGATGACTCAAAATGTATCCGGCGAGTGCGTTCGCTTGCCGAGAGGCCAATTCCGGGTCTCCATTGGTCACCGCAATGGTGCAGGTCCCCATCTCGGGCGTGTCGGCGTAAGGGAAACCGAGTGCAACGCTGTTGGATAGAGTCTGAACGTCGTTCAATTGCTCATCGGCCAGTGCAAACAGTTCGCGCGAGGGCGACTCGTCGGTAAGCTGGCGCTCGATGTTGATTGCGAGAGGGGGAAATGCTGCGGCTTGCACGGGGCTGATCTCTCCGCGAACGGTCCGCACAATCAGTTCCGCTGCCTGCAGGCCAATCGCCCGCTGATCGAGGTGAGGGTTGGTTCTGTAGGCAAGGGTTGCGTTGCACGCGTCAACCATGCGTTTCGAGACGTTTGCGTGCAGATCAAGCGTGCAGACGATGGGCCTGCTGGTACCGAACCGTGCGCGTAGCTCGGTGAGCCAAAAGCCATCAAAGTCTCTCTGATTTTCGGCAACGGCTGCCCCGTGCGGAGCAACGAGCAAGCCGTCGAGGGAGTCGTGCGCTGCCAGTTGATCCCAGAGCGTTTGACAGAGAAAACCGGCTGTTTCATCAGACAGAATTCCGCTGGGTAGTGCCCTCGCGACAAAGATCGGGGCAATCTCTATGCGCTGGCTGGCCAGAAACTCAATGAATCCGCCGATCTCGTGGTGTGCATCTCGAAATTGCTCAATAATTTCGCGATTCGACGAGAATGTATCGTTCCGGAAATCCTGCAGCGAAGTCCGTTTTGCGAGAAACGTGTTGGACTCATGCTGGATGGCGACAATTCCGATGCGCATTTGATTTCTGTAAGATAGAAAGTTAAATTCAGAATAATGGAATCTGGTCCGGTTGTCAAAACGATGGCATTGATCGAGGCGCTCGCGGGGCAATCTGCGCCGCTGGGGCTTGCCGATTTGGCGGCATCGTGCGGCATTTCCCGGCCAACAACGCACCGACTGCTGCAACTGCTCAAACGACTCGGATACGTCGACGGTGTTGCCCGCGGCTCTTACCAGCTTACGGACAAGTTGCGACACCTCGCGATCGGCGTTGATGAGCGATCGCTTGTTCGATGTGCGACGCCGATACTGCAAGCGCTGAGAAATGATTCTCGAGAGACCGTGAACTTGGGCGTTCTGAAGCGAGACCGGGTCTGCTACCTCGCGGTGCTGGAAAGTTCGCACGCGCTGCGCCGTGCGGCCAACCCCGGCGAGACGGACCCTTTCTATTGTACGGCGCTCGGTCGTGTGCTCGCCGCCGCGCTGCCGCAACCTCGGCGGCGTGATTTACTTGCTGCGTGCGAGTTAACTCGTCGCACGCCGCGAACGGTCATTGATCCAGACTCCCTCTCAGCGATTCTGGAGGAAGTACACCGCGCTGGGTATGCGGTTGAGCAGGATCAGACCGATCTGGGTGTGACGTGTCTCAGCGCGCCGGTGCTGCAGGAAGGTCGCGTGATTGCCGCAGTAAGCATCAGCGCAGCGTCGGCACGGCTTGATGACGCCAAGATACAAAAGTTGGTTGGTCGTGTTCGGCACGCAGCCAGGCAGATTTCCGCTGAGGTAAGTCAGCTCAGTGATCGCGATGAAAACCGGAGTTAGCATGCCTCAAGATGAGATTACGCTCGACATGATGCGCAAGGAGTTGTATTCGGCGGTCGTTTGCGACGCGTTGGATGCGATGGGCCTGCGAAACCAGTCCCCTCACGCAGATCTGAGGCCGTTGACGGGAAGCGAGCTTTTGATCGGCCGCTGTCGCACGACACTCTGGGCCGACATGGCCCACGAAGACCCCAGGCCCTATGAGCTTGAGCTGCGCGCGGTCGACTCGTGCAAGCCCGATGACGTACTGATCGCCGCTGCAGCGGGATCGGACCGGTCGGGCATCTGGGGCGAACTACTTTCGACTGCCGCCCGGAACTCGGGATGCATTGGCGCGATTGTCGATGGCTCGGTACGCGATGTTGCAAAGATGACGGCGATGCAGTTTCCGGTCTGGGCGCTGGGGACGCGCCTGTACGATAGCCTTCACCGGCAGCGCGTCGTGGATATTGATGTTCCGGTTGAGATCGGCGGTGTGCTGTTGTGTCCGGATGATCTGATTGTGGCGGATGTCGACGGCGTGGTGGTCGTTCCGCGTCGGGTGGAGCGCGAGGTGATCCGGCGCGCGTGGGAGAAGGTGCACGCCGAAAATGTGACACGCGACGCGATCAAAGGCGGAATGAAGAGTGCCGTGGCGTATGCGAAGTATGGCGTGCTCTGATCGATGCTGGCTGCGGAATTGGAGCGATGGAAATGGGTGAGCCTCTCAACCACGCGCGTCAGTTGTTCGACCTCACAGGCCGCACCGCGATCGTCACCGGCGGTGCGGGCTATCTTGGCAGCGCGATTGCCGAAGCGCTGGCCGAACTTGGTGCATCCGTCGTGATAACCAGTCGCGACGCAAACAAAGCCTCGGCCGCCGCCGCTGGCCTGCCTGTCAGTGGTTCGGCCCGGCACGCCGGCCTTGGCTATGATCAGTCGATTCCGCAGAGCGCGGCATCGTGTATTGATGCCGCATCGAGACTGGCTGGCCCGGTGAGCGTGCTCGTAAACAATGCACACGATCGCACGACTTCGGATTGGACATCGGTTACGCCAGAGGAGTTCGCCCGCGACCTTGGAAACGTCACTTCAGCGTTCTCATTGGCGCGAGCGTTCCATTCCCACGTATTGCAGCGGGCCGGTGAGGGGAGCGTCATCAATGTAGGCTCAATGTATAGCCTGGTGGGGTCTTACCCCGAGGTGTATCAAGGCACCGCCGCCAGTCCCGTTTCCTATCACGCGGCGAAGGGGGCCATTGCGCAGCTCACGCGTCACCTGGCGGTCTACTGGGCGAAAGACCGAGTGAGAGTGAACTGCCTTTGTCCCGGGCCTTTCCCCTTCCCGAATGCCGACGATGCACTTGTCGAAAGGCTCAACCATCGCGTACCGATGGGTCGCGTCGGCGCCGTATGGGAGGTGAAAGGCGCCGCCGCGTTCCTGGCGAGTGATGCTAGTTCGTACGTCACAGGGCAGCAGATCGTGGTTGACGGCGGGTGGACGGCTTGGTGAACCGACCGCCGAAATGCTGCACACCGACTCGCTGCGCAAATCACCGCCGCTTGTGCGGCAACTTCAGTTCGAGGGCAAGGTTGTGGGCGAAGCTATGGGTTCGACAGGTAGATCTTGCAGGGGTTGGTCAAATGAAATGAACGGCGCGCCGGCGGGCTGTGTGGCTGGCTGTGATGCTGCCACGATGCGCCTAGGCTTGGCGAGAATCGGCAGCATCTCGATACGCTCTTCGGCCAGAATCTTCTGAGTGGGGGAGAGATCGGACTCTGCGAGCTGTTTGTAGCGCTGTTCGGCAACATCAAACGCGCCGCGGTTCTCGGCGATCGCCCCCAGGCCCAGCAAGGCCGATCCGCGAGAAAACTTTTCATTCGGGTACAGCGAGAGCACGGATTCGTAAGCCGCTTCTGCCTGCTTGAGCAATTGATCCGGCTTCTCCGGAATCGCCAGAGCCGGCTGAGTTGATGCCCCCCGAAGCTCCGGAAGATTGGCCAGTGTCCAGAACAAATCGCCCCGGGCGACTTCTGCTTCGGCCTTCAAAGTCGTGGTATCGGCACTTCCGGCGGCGATTTCAAGGCTCGAATCGACCTGGCTGCGCAGGAGTGCCCGCTGCTGGGCAATCTGCGAAGGATCGGCAAACGTGCCGGAGAGTTGCGCGAGCTGCAACGTTCCTTCTCGGGCGGTGGAAAGGCTGACGCGCGCCGATACCGACTGCTGCAGCTTGGCTTGCTTGCGATAGTTCAGCAAAACGACCACAAGCACAATTAGCGAGAGAAAGAGCAGAATTCTGCCGCCGTAGATGCTGAGATAGAGCGGCAGATTGCTCAGCACATGGGCGAGGGAGTTCTCCTGCAATTCGTGGCGGCGTTCGGCTTTCATGGGCGGGGCAGTGTATCGGGCAATGCAGTGAAAGCCAAACGCCCGGGCGGAGCCCGAGATGGCTATGCTTGCAGATTGCGTAAGGCCTGCTGGACAGAATCCAGTTCGCGTAGCGTCAGGTATGGTTCGGAAGCAATTCGCTCGTAAAGCACTGTCGCATCCTCCCTGCGGCCCTTTCCGGCGAGATATCCTGCTTTTGTCATCGCCACAAAACACCGCATCAGCGGCGATTCCAAGGCGATGCCGTGGTCGTACCACGCCAGAGCATGTTCGGCGTGCCCCATCTGGTCGCAGACCGTCGCGATGTTGAGGGCCATCACCGAACGGTCGATCGCCGGGAGATCGCTCTCCACGAGCGATTGAAGGACGGCGATCGCTTTCTCGTACTCCTTCTGCTCGACCAGGTTGGAGGCCTGCTGAGCCGACAATTGATACTGGTCGAAGGTCACGGGCGAATCATACCCAGGCAGCGGGGGAAATGTGAACTCCGGCTCAATTGCGGGTATCGTTTCATGCATCCGGGCCTGGTCTGTTTGAGGATGATCGGTTGCAGTTACTCTTTTGGCTTTACGTCGCGGTGGGCGTGGTTCCGTGGGGGGCGTTCTGCGCCGGAATCCTCGTCAACCGCAAGAAAATGCGCCGGATGTTCGAGGCGCCGCCGCCGCTTCCGGCGCCGCCGCCGGGGGTCACGATCGTAACGCCCGCGAAAGACGAATCGGCACACATCGAGGCGTGTGTCCTTCGGCTGATGTCACAGGATTATCGAAACTACTTTGTCAGGGTGATCAACGATCGAAGCTCCGACGGTACCGCGGAGTGTCTCGATCGCCTCGCCAGAGAGCGATCGCCGGGGGGCGATCAGCCCGAGCACGGATCGACAGCCGCCAAGGCCCGGCTGTCCGTCCTTCACATAGCCCATCTGCCCGGTGGCTGGCTGGGAAAATGTAACGCGCTTCATGAGGGCACGCGGGACGTCGATTCGGATTGGCTGCTGTTTGTCGATTCAGATGTGTCGATCGAACCAGATGCGCTTAGCCGCACCGTTGCGTTTGCAGCGGCGCGGGGATACGACGCCGTCTCACTTTTGCCGCGCCTGGATGCGCGTTCATTCATCGAGCGGCTGATGATTCCCGTCTGCGGCACCTCGTGGGGAATCATGACGCTGATGCATTGGACCAATGACGACCGTCGGCCGACCTACGCCGTGGCCAACGGGCAGTTTTTCCTCGTGCGGCGGGAAGCGTACGAGCATGTCGGCGGGCATCAGGGTGTGCGCCAGGAAATTGTTGAAGACGTCGAGCTTATGCGATCGCTGAAGGCCGCGGGGTACCGCTGCCGGCTGTTTGCGGCGCCGCATCTTGTTGCGACGCGCATGCACGCCACGGCCGCCGAACTTCGCAGCGGTTGGGGCCGCATTTTCGCCGGCACATCGCGTTTTCGCCCCGGGCCGATGATCGGCGCGATTGCGTTCCTGCTTGTCTCCGGGTTGAGTGTGTATCCCATGCTCGCATTTGGCGCGTACCGGGCCACCGTGCTGCACGACGGGGCATTCCTGGCAGCCGCAGGGGGGCATTGGATTCTCATGACGCTGTTTCTTGCCTACACCTACCACGCAGTGCGGGTGGGTGTGGCACACGGGCTATTGCCCATTGCTTCGTTCCCGATGCTGATCGGGCTTTTATGGGAAGGCATCCGCCGCTGCAGCGATCGCAAGTTTGCGTGGCGCGGGACGGCGGTGGAGATTGCGCGGGAGTAGGCGGCGCGCTCGCCCGAACCCCGACTTCGGGGCCGGTTGTTGATCGGCAGCCTCGCCGCATCCGCCGCGGCTGTTACCAGCGAAGTTCGCCGGAGGCGACTGCCGCGCCCAGGTCGACGTATGCGACATGGCCATCGGCAAGGCAGACGTTTCCCTTCTTCTTCGGGTGCCAGGCGCTGTCGTGAATCTGTGAGGTCTCAATGAAGAGTATGCGACGTGAGGTGTCCCGGATCCTGGAAAATCGGACTCCGGAAAGCCCCTGATCGGGCGACATTCCGGTGCCCGGTTGGCCGATCGCGTTGAAGATGTAGCTGTTACCGACCCAATCAAAGTGCGACACCCCGGTCTGCGTCCACGTTGCGGGCGTGGTGTCGGAGGGGCAGCGGAAAACCTCGATGTTACCCCCGACGTACGGATTGAGCGGCCGGGGCTGAAAACGGTTGAAAAGGCCGGCCTGACCCGTGTTGGTGTTGCCGGTTTCCTGCCCGCCGTAGACGTACCAGTCCATTCCGTCGATGCTCGGGTTGGCCCCGCGCCAGAATGTCCGCTGCTGGCTGCTGATCAGGTAGTTGTTCATTGCTACGCCGATCTGTTTGAGATTCGCAGCACAGCGAACGACAACCGCCTGCTGGCGGACCCGGCTGATCACGGGGAAGAGAATGCCGATCAAGATGGCAATGATTCCGATGACTACGAGCAACTCGATGAGTGAAAAGCCGTTCGTGCGACTGCAAGGGATGCGATTGTGATTCATTTCTGCCTCCAGTGTGCTACGGCACCAATCATCGCGCTGCACCAGCGTCGAGCACGACAGGACGCAGCGGCTGACTGACGCACACACGCTACACGCCAAGTCGGTCTGGATTCAGCCCCTCCAATTCCTTGAGTACGAAAAGCCCATCCTTGCGAATCAACTTCCCATCAAACCAAATCTCCCCGCCGCCGTATTCGGGGCGTTGGATGCAGACCATGTCCCAGTGGATCTGGCTCTTGTTGCCGTTGCCGCAGTGTTCGTAGGCCTTTCCGGGAGTGAAATGGAAGCTTCCGGCTATCTTTTCATCGAACAGGATGTCTTTCATCGGCTTCAAGATCATCGGGTTGTAGCCGAGGCTCCATTCCCCGATGTAGCGCGCGCCTGCGTCGCTATCGAGAATCTCATTCAGCTTTTTGGTGTTGGCGTCGCTATCGGCTCGGGCTTCGACGATTTTGCCTTTGTTCAGCCTCAGGTAGATGTTGTTAAAGATCGTGCCGCGGTACATTGTTTCGCAGTTAAACTGAATGTCGCCTTCGCAACTCTCAAGGGTCGGACAACTGAAGCACTCGCCGTCGGGAATGTTGCGGTCGCCGTAGCATGGCTCGGCACCGATCCCTTTAATGCTAAACTGTAGATCGGTGCCTGGGCCTTTGATGTGAACCCGGTCAGTCTTGGCCATGAGTTGCCGCAGCGGTTCGCTTTCGCGCTTCATCCTCGCGTAATCGACGCCGGCGCACACCTTGAAGTAAAAATCTTCAAATGCTTCAGTGCTCATCCCCGCAGCCTGTGACATGCTCGGGCTGGGCCAGCGCAGGACCACCCACTTCGTCTTCTTCACGCGCACTTCGGAATGGACCTCATTCCAGACATGTTTCTCGTAGAGGCTCATTGCTTCCGAGGGCAGATCGCTCATTTCTGCGATGTTGTTGCTACCGCGGAGGCCCATGTAACATTGCACGCCCTCCATCCGCCGGCGCTCGATATCGGCGATGAACTTCATCTGCCCTTCGCTGGCAGCGGCGATGAGCGCACGCTGGACGGGCTGCTGATAGGTCGAGACCACCGGCAGACCGCCGGCGGCGTTGACGTGTTTGATCAGCTCGACCGTGAATTCGTGGGGAATGTCGAAGGCTTCGATGAGCACCTTCTCGCCCGGTTGCACGCGGCAGGAATGGGATACAAGAACTTTCGCCAGATCAGAAAAGCGCGGGTCTTTCATAGTGGCGACATCTTACCGGCGACGCATTTCAACGGAAGGGTGCGGCGATGCGACCCCGCTATGCGGCAGGCGGGAAGCAGCCGGCCCATGCTGTAGACAATCCAGTTCGGTCAGACCCCTTGCTCTGGCCGCCCATCCCCATCCTGGCCAGAATCATCAATCTTGGGCTTCATTCGGCGGGCTGATTCGGCCCAGGCATCAATGTAGGGTGTGTTTACTTGCTTCCCTCCGTGCTGGTGGAAGTGGAAAAAGCGGCGAACACCAAAGGCAGTGATGAGCAGCAGTAGCAGCACCACCAGTACCACCGCCAGAAGCAGTATGCTTGACGCCGAAAGCAACGACCGCTGCTGAGGGTCGGCGGTGCGCCACGCCTCATACGCCGGCCGAAGGTAGCCGCGGGTGACGATCACTATAATCAGCGCAGCACCGATCAAAAATGCAATCGAAGCCACCAGTAGGCGGAGAATACGGGGACGATCAACCGGCGGCGGGGGGGCCATGCTCATGAGTATACGCTATGTCCCCAACGGGTTGTCGAGGATCAACCCTGTCGCCAATCGACGAATCTCGCCTAAATCCGCTGGATTGCCACCAGGAGCGTATCGTCCATCGGCGGGGCATTACGGTAAGCCGCGACGCGGCGCATGATCTCCGTCGGCCATTCGCTGCAGGGCAGATCGTTGACAGCCACTGCGTCCACCGCTTCCCGCACGCCGGTCATGCCCAGCATCTGGCCGGTTACCGCGGAGAGCGCTTCGCTGGCACCATCGGTGTAGGCGACAATGCAATCGCCGTTGTTGATGCTCATGGTAAGTGCGTCGGGCGTGAACTCTTCATTATCGACGATACCAAGCAGCATGGTTGTCGATTCCAGTTCCAGAATCGTGCCTTCCAGCCGCCGAAGATAAGCCGTCGGATGCCCGGCGGAAGCGTAGACGAGCATGTTGTTCGACGGATCAATCTTCAATGCGACCGCTGTCACATACATGTCGTGGCGCGCCATGGTGAAAAACACATAGCTGTTTAACGCGTTTAACACGTCGGATGGCGAGGCATCCGGCGATTCGCCGAAAAGCCGTTCAAGCTCACCGATCAGCCGGTTGACGCTCAACGCCGCAGCAATCCCATGCCCGGTGACATCGAGCAGTACAACGCTTACAGGCCCATCGTCGGTCCCCGCTTGCGGGTGGACAAACAGCAGGTCGCCGCCGATCTGGCGCATGGGTTCGTAGACATAGTTGACCCTGACCGGCCCGCTCGATCGCATCGGCGGGAGCGATCCCTCTAGAATTCGACGGGCACTGTTCAACTCTGCCTGCAGCGATCGCAGCCGGTCGCTGTCGTAGTGGAGCCGGATATCCCTGCTCATACCACGATAGCGCCACCAGCAGAACATTGAGCCTGGCACCAGCATCAGCGCGGCAACAGGGATGCCGAGGACGGGCGCGAGCCAATGCAAGCCGTTGCCGAGGTCGATCAGGAAAATCGCAAGAACCAGCGACATGAGGATGATCGCCGGCGCGATTGACTGACGCAGCGTCCACGGAATGAAGAGGCAGACAAATGTGTGATGGATCAGAAAGATAAACGGGACGGCAAAGGCAAAGAACATCGCGGGATGAAGAATAACACTTAGCAGCGATCGAGCCTGGGCCACGGCCGCGGGGTTGGTTGTGGGGCGCGGCGGGGTCGGTCGCTCCTCCAACATCCCGGCTGGCATGGTCGCGGGGTTGGTTGCAGCGAGCTGTTCCAACTGCTTACGAACACGCACAGGCTCGGGGGCAAGCCCTGCGGCATCAAGCACGCGGCGACGCTCGTCCTGCCGCATTTTTTCAGCGATCATTTGGTCGGCTAAATCGGTTGGAACGACGAGCTGGAAAACCAATCGCGCGCCGATCAATCCGGGAATGCTTGCCAAGACATAGAGCCAAAGCATCAGTCGTAAGAGTCGATTGCGCGCAAACGGCTTGAACAAGACGATTGCGAAGGCAGCACAGTAGAGCAGGATGCTGACCGCCGCCGCCGAATGTTGCAGGAGTTGAGCCGACCGGGGCGGGGGTGCGGCATTCTCGCCGAACATGATCGGCTGCGCGGATCCGGTGATGAGCCTTGGGAGGTTGAACAACAACGAGACCGCGATGGTAATCCCGCAATACCACAGGACTCGCCGCCGCAGGCGACGGGTCATCTCACGCTCGAAATGAAAATCAAACTCGCTGGGTGCGGCGGGGGGTGTTGAGGATTGATAGGGAATCACGGCGGCCATACAGCGGTCTATCTGAGTCAGCCAAGTCTAATGAAACGCAATTGCTATGGCGACAAATCAAAATTGGAGTGTCATTCTGCATCATCAGGCCACTCTCTCCGCGGTCGCCTTTGACGCATCGAATCCAAGCTCAGAATCAGCGACCCGCCGGACACCACCACGGAGTGTTAACCGTCGCATCTCCACTTTACCTGCCCGCAGACGATCGTGTGCGTCGCCCGGCTCTTCACTCGCCAGCCATGAAATGGGCAGTTTCGGCTCTTACTTTGAAACCGCTCGGCGTCGATCGTCCACTCCGCCGCAGGGTCGATGATGGTGACGTCGGCAACCGCCCCGGGCTTCAGTGTGCCCCGTTCGATGCGAATCAGATTCGCCGGGGCCGCGGTCATCATACCAATGAGCTTCAGCCATGAAACGTGTCCGGGTTCAACCAGCGCCTTGGCGTACAAAGCCAGGGCCGGTTCGAGCCCCAGAATTCCAAACGCCGCGTTCTGAAAATCAAGCTCCTTCTCTTCGGCCAGATGCGGCGCGTGATCGGTGGCGAGAATGTCAATCGTGCCGTCGATGACCCCGTCAATACATGCTTGCAAATCACTGGCAGGGCGAAGCGGCGGATTCATCTTGTAGTTGGTGTCGTACCCACTCCGTTTGATCTCATTATCGGTCAGTAGCAGATGGTGCGGTGCCACTTCTGCGGTGACAGGCTGGCCGTCGAGCTTGGCCCTGCGAACAAGTTCCACGCTCCAGGCCGTGCTGATGTGCTGCACATGATAGCGTGCTCCAATCGTACGGTTCAGCAGAAGATCGCGCGCGATCATGAGCTGTTCAGCCTCGGCAGGGATTCCGGCCAGCCCGAGGGTCGTGCTCACCCGTCCTGCGTGCATCGCCCCACCGGCGAGGGTGTGTTCTTCGCAGTGCTGCATGAGCAGGCCGTCAAACATCTTGAGATATTGCAGGGCCTTGCGCATGACCGAGGCGTCGTTGACTCCGGCCCCGTCGTCACTGAACGCAATCGCCCCGCGGGCGTGCATCGAGGCCATCTCGGCGAGTTCCTTGCCTTGTCTTGCCTTGGTAACGGCACCAATCGGCAGCACGCTCGCCAGTCCGACTCGCTCGCTTTCCCGAAGGACAAACTCGATCTGCGATTCGTTATCCAGTGCGGGCTTTGTATTGGGCATACAGCAGACAGTGGTAAATCCACCCGCCACCGCCGCCGACGCGCCGGACGCGATTGTTTCTTCTTCCTCATCGCCCGGTTCGCGAAAGTGAACATGCACGTCAATCAGCCCGGGGCAAACCAGCTTCCCCGTGGCGTCGATCACCTCGTCAATCTTCGCACGAGGCGCAAGGTCGGTGCCGATGCGTGCGATCTTCCCATCTTCAATCAACAGGTCACCGCGCGTCTGTAGATTCTGCGCCGGATCGAGGATTGTGCCGTCTTGGATCAGTATGGAGGGCATGTCGGCTTTCACGCTTCAGGCTCGTTGCTTCACACGCGAGCGAATCTCAGTCCCCGCCTCCAGCCGAGCCAGATCAAGGTCATAATCCATTTGTAATCCGAGCCAGAACTCGGGCGAGTTTCCGAAGAATCTCGATAGCCTCAACGCTGTGTCGGCTGTGATTGAGCGCCTTTTCAAGACAATTTCATTCACCCGACGCGGCGCCACACCGAGCGCGACAGCCAGCCGGTTCTGGCTGAGAGCAATGGGCCGCAAGAACTCCTCTAGCAGGACTTCCCCCGGGTGGATCGGCTCTAGTGTGTTTTTCGGCATAGCGAACTCTCAATGATAATCGACAATCTCAACCTCAATTGCATCGCCGTCTGCCCATTTGAAGCAGACTCGCCACTGCTTGTTGATCCTGATGCTCCATTGCCCGCTGCGCGTTCCACCCAGCTTCTCGAGATGATTCGCCGGCGGAATTCGCAGGTCATCGAGAGAAATCGCGCGATGAAACATGCGCAGCTTTCTGAGCGCGACCTGCTGAATCTCGCCCGGCAATCGCCGGGCACGCTTTAACTGAAAAATCCTCTCAGTTTCTGCGCATCGGAATGATCGAATCATTCAATTATATCCTATAGCGCTATACGGGTCAATCGGGCAATTGCGACGCCTGCGACACCAGATACAGCACCGCCATCCGTACGGCCAGCCCGTTGGTCACTTGTTTGAGGATTCCGCTTTGCTCGCCATCGGCGATGTCGCTCTGGATCTCGATTCCGCGGTTCATGGGGCCGGGATGCATGACGAAAACGTCCTTTTTACACCGCTGGAAGCGGTCCCACGTCAAACCGAAAAGCTGCGTGAACTCGCGCACCGTGGGAAACTGCGCCGCCTGCATGCGTTCGTTCTGAACACGCAGCATCTGAATCGCATCGACCTCCCCGATGACATCATCCAGCCGATGACACACCCGCGCGCCCAGCGACTCGAATGCCTTGGGGAGCAACGTCGGTGGGCCGACCAGGATGACCTCCGCGCCGAGCTTTTGCAGCCCCCACAAGTCGCTGCGGGCCACCCGGCTGTTGGCGATGTCACCCACGATCGCCACTTTCAGCCCTTTCACCCCGCCGAATCGTTCGCGGATGGTATAGAGGTCGAGCAGGCCCTGCGTCGGATGCTCGTGCGCGCCGTCACCTGCATTGACAATTGAACACCGGCACGTCCGCGACAGCACCTCAGCCGCGCCCGCGGCTTTATGGCGAACGACAATTATATCGACCCCCATCGCCTCAATGGTGCGGGCCGTGTCGATCAGCGTCTCGCCCTTGCTGACACTCGATCCCTGCGAGGCAAAGTCCAGCACATCTGCGCTCAGCCGTTCGGCCGCGAGCGAAAAGCTCATTCGTGTGCGCGTGCTATCCTCAAAGAACGCATTAACGACTACGCGCCCGCGAAGCGCCGGCACCTTCTTTACCGATCGCGTCGAAACCTCTTTGAAACTGTCGGCGGTGTTCAGCACAAAGTTGATCTCGTCGGCGGTGAGATCTTCCAGCCCGAGCAAGTGCTTGTGCTTCCACTGCGCTGCGGGCACCGCGCCATCGGCAGGCTTTGGCGCATCGGCAGTGATGAAGATGCCGTCTTTGCCGTCCAACTCGCGAAACCGCACGTTGATCCGCCGGTCGGCGGGAACGTTGGCGAGCGTCAGGCCCGTGTGATCTGCACTAATCGGTACTTCGCGCCCTCCTCGATCAACAAGCACCGCGGTCTTTAGTACACTGGGGCGGCCAAAGTCGGCGATTGCGTCCATCGCGGCACGCAACGTCCGTCCGGTCGAGAGCACGTCATCGACCAGCAGCAGCGGCTTGCCATCAATGTCCAAGTCCAACCGCGTCTGCCCGACCACGCCCCGCGGGCCGAGGCGCGCAAGGTCATCGCGATACATCGTGACATCAATTACACCATGATCGACAAGCGTGTAGCCACCTTGCCGGAGTCGGGCAACGATGCGATTGGCCAGGATCGAGCCGCGCGTCCGAATGCCCACAACATTCAAGTATTGATCTTGAGGAAACAGAGCCGTGATCTGCGCGAAGAGTTGATCAAACGCAGCGGCAACGTCCGAGGGGTCAAACTGCGATTTCATCCTTGCGGCGAAAGCTATGGGAAAACACCGCCGCAGACAAATTTTCAGATTCGCCGTGCAATGTACCCCACGAGTAACAAGAGTCGCTAACTCGAAGAGGTCAACCCGAGGCAGTTCCTGAACCTTGCGTACCCGGCGGCGCTGAGTCACGCCGGAAGCGACTGCGCCCATCTAATCAGGATGTCAGCCACTTCCGGACGGCTAAACTCCTCCGGCGGGCGGTGGCCTGCGCGCAGCAATTCGCGCACCTTTGTGCCGGCGAGGAAAACGCGGTCTTCTTTCTCACTGTTGGTCGTCTTGTCGCTCGCCATTCCCTTGGTTTTTTTGCAATAGAACGTGTTCTCAAACTTTAGAGGAGTGATTCCGATCTCTTTAGCTACATCGAACCTCTCGAAAATCTGCTGTGCGTCGTAGGTACCATAGTAGTTGCCCACTCCAGCATGGTCGCGACCGACGATGAAGTGGCTTACGCCGTAGTTCTTTCGAATCAACGCATGCAAAATCGCCTCGCGCGGCCCGGCGTATCGCATGGCAAGCGGCATCACCGTGAGCATCGTGCGGGCTTTGTTGTAATAGTTGTCGATCAACACCTTGTAGCAGTCCATCCGCACGTCGGCGGGAATATCATCGCTCTTGGTTTCGCCGACAACTGGATGAATCAGCAGTCCGTCGGTCATCTCCAGGGCGACCTTCGTTAGATACTCATGCGCCCGGTGGATCGGATTGCGCGTCTGAAACGCCGCGATGGTGTTCCATTGCTTTTCTTCAAACATCGCGCGCGTCTCTGCTGGCGTCTTTCGATACTCAAGGAATTCTGGCTCGTGGTTGGCGGTGATGACATCGATCGGCCCTGCCAGGCACCAATCTCCCTGCTGCCTCACCATCGCCACGCCGGGGTGCTTGTCGTCTTCGGTTCCATAGACGTTGACGATTTCCAGTGCCTTATCGTGCTTGAATTTCTCAGTTACCGTCATCACGGCCAGCAGGCGGCCCGAAGCGTCGTTGAGTGCAACCTTGCTGCCCGGGCTTATCTTCTCCGCGACGGCGTTTTCGGGGGAAAGCACGACTGGAATAGGCCATACCGTTCCGTCGGCCAGCCGCATCTCTTTGCAGACGCGTGTGAAGTCAGCCGAGCCCAGGAAGCCTGTCAGCGGGGAGAATGCGCCGATGGCGATCATTTCGAGGTCGCAGGCATCTCGCAGGCTGAGCGTGATTGCAGGCAGCGTCGCGGCGGAGTCGGTGGCAGATTTCGCGTCGGCGGGGGAAAGCAGACGGTTCACAAGTTTGCCCCCGTGCGGGGTGACGAGCGACATGGAAAACTCCTTAGACTGCCCCCAAGCGGAGGCAAAAACTCACTCTAATTCAGATATGGGTTGATAGGGGAATAGCGAGGGCGCGTCAAGACTTCGTTTGCCACCGCGCCTCGGACCACCCCGGTCCACTGGTCGAGGGGTTAAGCCGCGTTCAGGTTCGGCGGATTGCGGCGGCCGGTGGCGTGGCTTCTCCCGCGGCGCCAATCCCCCATCGCACCAGCCGCGCGACCGCCTTCCGATGCTGGTTCTTCGGCAGCACCCTGGCCGGTCAACCCTTCAATCTCCGCAGGTGTGATGATCTCAGCCGCCCGCGGCAAATGATAGCTCTCAACCGGCCCGGAGTGGCGAACGAGCTTGTAAGTGATGGGCTTTGCAGCGGGCGGGCGACTGGGCAAAGCTGCTTCCCCCGAATGAGGGGCGACGTCAATGAATGTGAATCCGTTCTCCTGCTTGCTCGCAATCTGACCCCGCTCAATCGCCAGATTGATCTGTTCGATCGAAACATGCCACATTTCGCTCGCAACCGATGGAACTACCCAGCAAGGCATGACGTGAAATCCTTCCCGTAGACAAACTATTCCCCTGCGTTCATCGGACAGTCTCCGGGGGCGACTTAAAATGGTTTGCCAAACCGGTTCTCCGCTTGCCCAAGTCCGCGCAACCAGGGTCCGAGAACTTTTTTCATTTCATGATCCCTTCCGGCCCCATTCATCGCCTGATGTGTCAAGTCGGGATCGAGCGGCTCACCCTGAGAGCCTGCCCGGTCCCCCGACGCCTGCTGGCTTGGGTACGAGGCCGGTTGACCCTCGGGTTGGGCAACCGCCTCGTGTCCCTGCCGGTTCAGCTGCACAGAGGAAGCTTGATGCGCCGGTCAGCATTCACACTCGTCGAACTACTCGTTTGCATCGGCATTATCGCGATTCTCGTCGCCATCTTGCTGCCGAGCCTGCTCGGAGCGCGTCGATCGGCGGTTGCGGTGCAATGTCAGTCGCAGTTGCGGGAACTGTACGCCGCCCAGATTGCCTTTGCCGCCGACAATCGCGGGCGTTTTACCCCAATCAGCCAGACCGCCGACCGCTGGGAGCAGCAACTCGCCAAATATGTCACCAAGGAAGAAGTCCTTCCCCGCGAAATCATGCACTGCCCCGCAGCGCGGCAGGCGACAGAGGCTTCGGTGGTATCGCAATACGCTTCTACCTTCGCCCTCAACCCGGCACTGCAGATGGCCAACTGGCGATATCGCCGCGACGCGAAGATGGACAGTTCGCGCATCATCCTCATGGCCGACAAAGCCGACCACGCCGCCGACGACTTCCTCACCACCGCCGACGGTTGGATCATCCTGGCCGACGACAGCATTGGGCAGTGGTGGCGCTTCATCGACCACAACCCACGAGGTTCACTCCGGCATGGCCGAGGTAGTTCTGCAACGGCCAATGCGGTGATGGCCGATGGGCACGTCCGCGCGCTCGGCGGCCGTGAGCTTTATCGCGATTCGGGCCATTGGTATTGGGGTGGAATCGAAAACATGCCGTCACACGAGGTAACCGCGGGGTGCTGTCCGTGACAAGTACTGAAGATTGACTGGAACGGTTTGGGGCAGGTTGTGTTCCTGTGGGGAAAATTGGAGGTCTGTTATGCGTTCTCATGGTAGCCAGAAAAAGTCGGTCCGTCGCGCCGCTCGAACCACCTGTGAGCAGCTAGAGTGCCGGACACTTTTGTCCACAATCAACTGGACCAATCGCGTCGTCAGCGACAACTTCGGCATCTACGGGGGCAATGCCGCCACCGCACGCGCGATTGTCGACCGTGCCATCGCCGACTGGGAACGGGTGATCGTTAATTTTAACTACGCCGGCGGGGGCAACACCTACAACGTCAATATCAGCGCAGCGCCGATCAGCGGTCGAGGAGCGGCGTCGATCCAGACGCAAAATGCAGGAAAACCAACCAGCGCAAACATCACCCTCGACGACAACGGCGGCGGCGAAGGGTGGTACTTTGATCCGGTCATCGGCACCAGTACAGTGCCCGACGATGGGGAGTTTACCAACGTCCTCACGCCGTTCCACGCCACCTTTACCGGCGCAGGCGCGGCATCAGACGACGACGATTTCTACCGCACCATCGCCCACGAACTGGGCCACGCAATGGGCATCTCTGGCGGGTCGTCGCTACTCCTGGATGACAATTTCACCGATATTGGTGCCGACCCCAATAACGCCGGCAATCGCCTGTTTGCCTGGAACATCAACGGCGGGGCTGTCGAAGCCACCTTCACCAACAACACCGGCCTGCACCTTTATGAAGGACCGACAATCCTCCCCGGCGGCACCGCACATCCCAATGAATTGATGAACCCCGGTCGCACCGTCAACGCGCCGCCGACTGAGCGCCAACTGATCAGCGACCTCACCGCTACCATCTTGCGAGATGCTTATAACTACACCATCGCGCTGCCGAGCACGATCAATACCTTTTATGCCAACCTGAATACCACGACGAACGTCGTAACGGTCACCGGCGATGCGAATCAGAATGGAAGCGACGTTGACAACATCGACCTCGAATTGACCGGTGTCAACACCGGCGATCTGCGCGTCGAAGTCAATGGAACCAGCGAGGTCTTTCCCAACGCAGAGTACACCAGCATCGTCGTCAACGCCGGAGAGGCGGGTGACGATGTTGACATTGATGAGTTGGAATCGGGCAAGGGTGTTACCATCAACGGGGGAAACGGCAACGACAACATTAACGTCGCTCAGGAGTTTGGCGACATCGATACCAACCTTGGGTCAAACGTCGTCATCAACGCCGGAGCGGGCACCGATACACTCTTCTTTACCGACACGAGTGACGGGCTTGGCAGCGACACGATCGAAATCAACCAATCCTCCGTCCGTAAGGCTGTGGGAACTGTGATCGAGCGGCAGATCAGCTACTCGAGTTTTGAGCGCCTTGTGTTCAACGCCTCTGGCAATGCCAATTCGTTTGACGTCAACTCCACACTTTCCACGACCGACTACGTCATCAACGGAGGTGGGGGTAACGAGACCTTTGTCCTGGGCGATGGGGATGCATTTACCACCCTCGATGCAGCGGTGACCATCAACGGTGGGGGCGGTTCGGATACCATGACTGTAGACGACTCCACCCGCGCCGTCGGCAGCAGCTATTCGATTGGCTCGGCGTCGATTCTCCGCACCGGCGCGCTTGGCTCACTGAACTTCTCGGCGGTGGAAGACGTGACACTGACAACCGGCACCGCTGGCGACCAGGTACAGCAGGGCGGCGTGGCCTCGGGAACAACATTCAGGCTTAACACCGGAAATGGCGCCGATCTGATTAACATCGGTCAGGACCTCGATACCAATTTCTTCAACGCCACATGGATTCTCAACGCCGGTGCCGGAACGGATTCGCTGATTCTCGACGACAATCTCGACGCGCTCGATGACACTTATAACATCACGGCAACCTCGCTCAGCAAGTCGCCGGATCCTGTTTCGATCAGCTACTTGCTTGTCGAGGATCTGACGCTCAACGCGAGCAACAACAATAACACGATCAACTTTTCGAACACCAGCTCGCTGCAGACGATGCGGCTCAATGGGCTGGGCGGAAACGATACGTTTGCCAACAGTGTGTTGGACCTGAACAACTCTGTGCTGGGCACCGTAATCCTGGCCGGCGGCGCGGGTTCTGACTCTGTCTCGCTCAGCGACAGCGGCGATGCCACCGCCGGCGGGTATACACTTACCAGCAACTCGTTCCAGGTGACCGCAGGCTCGACCAGTGCGCCGATCAACTACAGCACTGTAGAGGCTTTCACCGCGATCACTAACAATCAGCCGACCCCGATCAATGTTACCAGTGCGCTGTCCACCGTGGCGTACAGTCTCAATGGCGCTGATGGAAACGACACCTTCAACATCGGCGGCGGCGACTTCGACTTAAACATCGACTCGACCGTAACCGTCAACGGCGGGGGCGGCACGGACAGGGTGCGCATTGATGACACAACCGACGCCGGCGGGGGTATCCTCAATATCAACGGCGGTAGCTTTGCCAAATCTACCGGCACCGGCGCAGTGAACTGGTCGGCAGGCTTCCTCGGCGGGGGGAATATCGAGGAGCTTTTGGTCGATGCCAGCGGGCTGGGAAATACCATCAATATCAATGGCGTTGGAAGCACCATTCTGCAGCCATTCCCCAATCCGTCCATTGATGACCCGATCAACGTCACAATCAACGGCAACAATGGCAATGACACCATTACAACGCCCAACGGGTTCATTGCCAATTTCCGTGGCAATGTGAGTGTCAACGGCGGCGGTGGAACAGACACTCTCTTCCTTGATGACAGCGCCGACGCTGGCAACGACACCATGACCTACAGCGGCGGCACGTTCACCAAGAGCGACTGGAGTTATGCGCTCACTGCCATCGCTCACGATAACATCGTCGTTCAGGCGGGCAGCGGCAACAATACCATCAATCTCACCAACCCCAACGCCTTCCCGACCGTGCGCGGCGGGGCCGGCGCTGACATCATCAACGTCGAGGGAAGCTTCGTCGGGGTCTCGAACGTGATCGACGGCGAAGCGGGCCTGGATAGCGTTGCTGTGAATACGGATGCCGTTGGTACCACGCCTGTCCGGTTTGCGAATAGTCAGGACCTCAATCTGCTTAACATCGGTCTCGGTGGGTTCGTGGTGCAGAACTCGGGCAATCTGCTTCTGGATGTCCAGTCGACGATTATCAATGGCCGGCTTGATCTATCCGATGGCGGGTTCATCGACAGGGCCGTGGCGGGTGAAAATTTCTATCGTACCCGGTTGACCACAGGCTATGCCGGCGGTGCCTGGACCACCGCGGCGCAGCCCGCGATCATTTCGTCGGCTGCCGCGGGGGGCAGTGCGATTGATGCGCTGGGATATGGTTTCGCCAGCGCTGTCGGTGCTGTCAACTTCTTCGGCAGCCCGGTCGCCGCCGGTGATTTCCTCATTCGATACACGCTTTACGGCGATGCCGACCTCAACGGCAACGTTAACCTTGATGATTTCACCCGGCTGGGCGCACAGTTCGGCCTCGGCGGAAACTGGTCGCAGGGCAACTCAAACTACGATGCGTTCGTGAATCTCGACGATTTCACCGCGCTGGCGGCCAACTTTGGCCTTAGCGTCCCCAGCGAAGCACCTCGCAACATGCGGAACATTGCCAAGTCTATCTTCAGTGAACAGCGCTTCAGCGAAATCGCACCCGTCGAACTGCTGGACGCGATCGCCGAACGGCAGGCGATTGGAGATCGCATCGGAGACCGAATGAGCGTCGTCTGATCCGCCAACGCGCGTCGATTCGATGTGAGAATCATCGACCTACCCCCGCCGCGGGCGTTCCCGATCGCTGGCGGCGGGGGTGTGCCGGAAGAAGTGCTCGCTTTTTCCGGCATTTTTGTTGACTTTCAGTGCTCTTCCGATATTTTTTCCTTGCCAACTCTTTGAAAGGAGGTTCACAAGATGACTGTCCTTCAATCCATCTTCGGTGCAACCGCCTTTTCTGCGCTCGCCTGATCGCTTCTCTCATCGCAAAGTCGATCCTGCCCGCTGACGGCGGTTCCTCCTCATTCACGCGTTGATTTTGAATGAACGAACCCATTTAGCTGCGGCACGCGCCGCAGGCGGAGCGATCCTTTGCTTACAAATCACTTGTCTGAAGGAAAGCCGTCCCTCGGATGGCATGCATTTTTTGAACATCAACTCAAGTCCATCGCAGCCGACGGAAACATGACTTTGGCGCGCGTCGTTGAGGCGCAGCGCGAGGCGTTTCTCGTCGACGACGGTCGATCCGAACGCTGGTGCACGCTTTCGGGGCGATTACGCCACGAACTTCTCCGCCCGATCGATCTCCCCGCGGTTGGGGATTTTGTCTTGGTCCGCGCCACACCCGGTGCCGACACCGGGCAGATTACCCGTACGCTGGCCCGGCGGGGCGCCTTTATGCGTAAGGCACCTGAAACGGGAGCGCTGCAGATTGTTGCGGCGAACATTGACGTTGCGTTTGTCGTCAGCGCCCTGAACACCGATCACAATCTCCGGCGGATCGAGCGATACCTGGCCATGGTCTGGGAGAGCGGCGCGATGCCCGTCGTCCTTCTCACCAAGTCTGACCTCTGTGCGGACTTGGAGCGATCGATCGCTCGTGTTGAGGCAATCGCGCCGGGCGTCACCGTGCTGGCGGCGTCCGCAGTCAACCAGACCGGGGTGGAGGACGTGCGGCACCGCATCCGACCCGGCATGACGGCCGTTCTTCTCGGTTCTTCAGGCAGCGGCAAGTCGACGCTGGTCAACGCGCTTCTCGGTCGCAACGCACAGGCGGTGCAGCAGGTGAGCGCGCACATGGACAAGGGCCGCCACACAACAACCGCCCGAAAACTGCTGCATGTTCCCGGTGCCGGAATGATCATCGACACGCCCGGCATGAAAGAACTGCAACTGACCGAAGCCGATGCAGGTGTCTCACAAACCTTCAACGACATCGAGCAACTGGCAGCGGCCTGCCGATTTAGCGATTGCAATCACCAGTCGGAGCCGGGGTGTGCCATTCGTGTCGCTCTGGAAGAAGGGCGGCTGGATAGAGATCGCTATAAGAGTTACCAGAAGTTACAGCGAGAGTCGGCCTACGAAGCGCGGCGGGAAGATACCAACCTTGCCCGGCTTGAGAAGGAGCGTTGGAAGAAGATACACACTGCCAACAAGCGTCGTCCACCGAAATGGATGCGCTGAGCGCGCCAGGAGGCATGACATCGGGTAAGCGAGCGGATATAGTTCCCGACCCAAAACTTTATACCTTGAGGAGATCAGTTATGGAACGAACACTTATCATTCTGAAGCCCGACGCCGTGCAGCGGGGGTTGGTTGGTCAGATCGTCAGCCGGTTTGAGCAGAAGGGTATTCAAATCGCCGGGGCGAAGTTTATGAAAATCAGCCAGCAGACTGCCGAGACCCACTATGGCCCACACAAGGGCAAGCCGTTCTACGAAGGGCTTGTGAAGTTCATGACGAGTTCGCCAGTGCTCGTGCTCGCTCTCGAAGGCAAGGACGTCATTACCATCAGCCGTAACATGATGGGCGCGACATTTGGCAGCAAGGCAGCCCCCGGCACGATCCGCGGCGACTTTGGCGTGAGCAACAGTTTTAATCTCATCCACGGCAGCGACAGCCCGGAGGCTGCGGAAAAGGAGTTGAAGCTGTTCTTTAAGCCCGACGAGCTGCTCGAGTGGAAGCCCGCCGTGGGCGTGTGGGTTTACGACTACGCAAAAGGCGCGCCTGAATAGGTAGCCAATCATCGCCGCAGACGATTATCTGCCGATGTTGCGGTCGTTGTCGCGCGCGGTCAGAGTCTGGAGGATTTGTCGTATTGAATTCGATTCCGTCGATTTTCCCCAACGGTGCCAAGGCAGCCGTGAGCATGACATACGACGACGGGCTTGACGCGCACCTCGATCGCGCCATCCCCGATTTAGAAGCTGCCAACCTCCGTGGGACGTTTTATGTCCCAACGCGCACGCCGCCGCCGGCCAATTGCTGGTCGACTCGCGTCGGCGAGTGGCGAAGTGCGGCCGAGCGCGGGCATGAAGTCGGAAACCATTCTCAATATCACCCCTGCAGCGCAGCGTGGGCAAAGCCGAATTTCAAGCTCGAGGCCTACTCCCTCGCCCGCATGGAGCAGGAGTTAGCCGCCGCCAATACCGAGCTGCGCGCCGGCACGGGAATCGACACCCCTCGAAGTTATGCCTACCCCTGCAGTCAGGACTTCGTCGGACCGGATCGCCAGTCGTTCAAGCCCATCGCTGACCGCCTGTTTCCCGCATCGCGGACGGGCAGTCGGCGGCGGATTATCGATCCGATGGACCTCGACTTTGCTGCAGTCCCGTCCTGGAAGATGGATGTCGAGACCGACATTGATCAGGCACTTTCATTCGTCGATGACACGATCGAAGCCGGCGGTTGGGCCGTCTTCATGTTTCATGGCGTCGGCGGCGGGCATACTATCAATGTCAGCCACGAGTTTCATCGCCAGGTCTGCAAGCACATTGCCATGCATAATGACGAGATCTGGTGTAGCACATTTGTGCAGGTGGCGATGCATATTCGCGCCTCGACGCGCCGCCCGTGGAAGCCTTGAAAGGAACCAATCCTGAGCAGTTCGCATTTCAATCTTTCCGGGAGAATTGACGTTCACAGCCACCTGCTGCCCGGCGTCGATGACGGTTGTGCGAACATCGAAGAATCGCTTGCCTGTGCGAAGCAATTTCTGGCGGCCGGATACACGCATGTCATTTGCACGCCGCATATATGGCCGAATCTGACGCAAAACACATTCGCCAACATCTCGCGCTGGGTAGACGACTTGCAGGCAGAGTTGCAGCGTCGCCAGTTGCCGCTGACGCTCTCGGCGGGGGGCGAGATTAACCTGGTTCCCCGGTACCTCGAACCCCCCGCCCAAGCCGTCGTGTCGTACGGCGGGTCGGGGCGATTTTGTCTATTTGATATGTGGGCCGACCGCTTGCCGGCCTATTTTGAACCCACCGTTCGCTGGCTTCAGTCGCTCGGCTTAACGGTCGTTCTCGCCCATCCCGAGCGCATGAAAGCCGTGCAGGATCAACCGGAGCTTGCCGACTATTTTCAGCAACTTGGCCTGCTGCTGCAGGGCAATTTGTATTGCCTGGTTGAGTCGAGCCTTGCACCGCGCATCGCAACGCGCACCGCCGAGCGATTCCTTTGCGATGGACGCTACTTCATACTCGGCAGCGACTGCCACAAGCCCGATTCACTGCCGACCCGTTTTCAAGGTTTGGCGCGGGCGATCCAACTCGTCGGCGATGACGCCGTGAGTGCGCTCACAAAGACGAATCCGGCCACGCTCCTGGCCTGACCTTTAGCAAAACGAAACGCGGGCCGTCCGTATCACCGGACGACCCGCGTCAACCTCACTCCCGAGAGGGAGAGTATTTTCAAGCAATCAATAAACGACCGCGGTCGCATCTTCGATCGCCTCAATGACCTGACGCACATGGAAGGGCTTCTTGAGATAGCCGTCGAAGCCGTTGCCCGCGAGCGCTTTCAGTTCGTCTTCGCTAAGCTTGCCGCTCATCGCGATGACCTTCGTTAATTGAAGATCGGCGTTGCTCTTGATGAACTTGGCGACTTCCTTGCCGTCAACGTCTTTCAGATGAAGGTCGAGAAGGATGACATGCGGTCGAAACTTCTCCGCCGATGCACCTGCGGCGAAACCGCCCTTGGTGACTTCGACTTCGTATTTCGCTTCACCTTCGAGCACCTTTTCAAGCACTTCAACGATGTCCTGCTCGTCATCAACGATCAGGATGCGCGTCTGCCCGGTCATCAGTCCGTTCAGCGGCATGCCGTGTTGTTTCATAAACCGAATGAGTTGATTCAAGGGAATGCGCCGGTCCTTGCTGCCGGGAATGCGGTAGCCTGTTAGCGCGCCCGAATCAAACCACTTGCTTACCGTTCGGGGTGCGACGTTGCAGATTTTGGCGACTTCGCCGGTGGTCAGCACGTCTTTTACTTTTGTTGCGTTCATGGCAATTTCTCCAGTCAACGGCGTTCGGCGACGCTGACATAGGTTCTATCGATCAGAATCGCACGCGGCTTAAGGCAGTCGCGCAGAATTTGCCGCCGGCGATGAAAACGCTGATTCATCTTTGCCTAAGGTTCAAGACGGATATGCGTCCGGTAATCCCTGACCGACAATCGCAAACCGAAGCACCGTTAAAGGTATTACGACCGGGGCTGGGTTTTGTGCGGGCTGAGATTGTGAAACCGGGCACGATGCACCCGTCGTCCAGCGACCGCTTTCGCTGGATCGAACATCGATTGTAAGTATTATCGACGTATGCATGTTTTGTACGTCCACCAGAATTTTCCGGCACAGTTCGGACACATTGCACATCACCTTGTCCAGAAGCTCGGCTGGAAATGCTCATTCCTTTCGGAAACGCCCGGCGGGACGGTCGGGGGCATCGAGAAGATTCAGTACAAACTGCAAGGCGGGGCAACCAAGCAAAACCATTTCTGTTCGCGCACGTTTGAGAACACCGTCTGGCATTGCGACGGTGCTTATCACGCCCTCAAGAAGCGCCCCGACGTTCGGCCCGACCTGATCGTCGGCCATTCCGGATTTGGCAGCACGCTCTTTTTGCGAGAGTTGTTTCCTGAAGTGCCGGTCATCAACTTCTTTGAGTATTTCTATAAGCCGCACGATCAGGAAAGCGACATGGATTTTCGTCGCGACCTCGGCTGGCATGTACCGGAGATGAAGTACCTCCGTAGTTACTGCCGTAACGCGATGATTCTGCTCGATCTGCAAAACTGCCAGTTGGGCTACACGCCCACAGACTTTCAGGCGGGCAAGTTTCCGGTCGAGTATCAATCCAAGCTCCGCCGCATTTTTGATGGCGTGGATCGGTCGGTCTACCACGGCTTCAACGAAGAGTTGCGTCCGCCGGTAAGCGGACGCGGCGATCGCACCGTTTGCGGCATTCAGGTTCCGGCCGATTATCGAATCATCAGCTATTGCTCGCGCGGGTTCGAGTCGATGCGCGGGTTCGACATATTTATGCGCTCGGTGAAGCTGATCACGCAGCAATATGAAAGAGTGAAAGTCATCATCGTCGGCACCGACCGCATCGCCTACGGGGGGGACGAGCAGTACCTCAACGGCTATAAGACTTTCAAAGAGTGGGTCTTGGCCCGGGAGCAACCGTTTGATCTGAGTAACGTCGCTTTTGTAGGCCGCCAGGATCCGCGCGAGCTTGCGAGGTTGATGGCAATGGCCGACCTGCATATCTATCTCACCGTCCCTTTTGTGCTTAGCTGGAGCATGATGGACGCGCTCAGCTGCGGGGCGACGGTGCTGGCGAGCGATACGGCGCCCGTACGCGAAATGATCCGCGAGGGTGAGAATGGTCTGCTTGCCGACTTCTTCAGTCCTGAAGCATTCGCCGAGAAGGCGCTGCGGGTGCTGCAGAATCCCGACGAGTACCGCCCCCTCGGCCGTGCGGCAGAGCGAATGATCGAGGAGAGATACAGCCTTGATGCTGTCCTTCCCCAGATGCTTGCGATGTATGAAGAAGCCCAGCGTATGGACACTGGCGTGCGCAAGAATACGCCCATGCCTTCCGAACCGGCGATTCCACCGCCGCCGCCTTTGCCTGTGGTTACGGGACAGGCGAACCTATCGCGACAGCAACCGCCGGCCCCGGGGCCGATTCAGGCCAAGGTGACGCCGGTGCAGAAGCGAAGTCCATTTCGCGGCTAAGCCGTGACAGCACCGTCTGAGCTCGCTTGAAGTTCCCCGCCTCTCCCCATTTGCGATGACATTGACGCGCGAAGAACATGCCGCACGCAACAACGCCCAGTGGTGCAACACCGTTTGCGCCGCACATGGGTCGCCGGGCGAGTTTCACCCCGCGGCGTGGATCAACAGGGATGTCATCCCGCGCTTTCATTCGCACGCCGTCGTCACCGCACGCCGCTCGGCAGATGCTGTGCTGCGGCTGGTCGACGAACTTCTCTCAGCCCACCCGCCGCGGTTTGGTGGGCTCAAGGACAGTTTTTGCGAGATCGATCTATCGTCCCGCGGGTTCTCAGCGTTGTTCGAAGCAAACTGGATTTGGCGCGACCCTTCGGCACCGCTGCCCAGCGTCGATGCGAGCGACGATGTGGCGTGGCACACGATCGAAACGGATAGTGCTCTGGCCGAGTGGGAGCGAGCGTGGGCGAGCGGCGATCCCCCCGGCGATCGCCACCCGCGGCAGTTCCCGCCGTCGTTGCTATCTTGCTCCGACCATCGCTTCATCGGCGGATACTGCGCCGGAAAGGTCGTCGCCGGCGCAATCGCCAACCGCACGGGCGAAGTCGTGGGTATCTCCAACGTGTTTCAAACCATCAACCCGGCGACGTGCTGGCGTGGCGCAATGAGGTTCATTGAAAACGAGTTTCCCGGCCTGCCCATCGTCGGGTACGAGCGCGGAAATGACCTGCTCATCGCGCAAGCTGCGGGGTTTGAAGTGCAGGGCATGCTTCGCGTTTGGTCTCGCTGATACGCTCGGCGTGGGTGAAATCTCGCTAGTTCTCGCAGCGCACGTTTCCAGGTATTCAAGTGCCTTGGCTCAACGCCCGGACAATTCGCACCAGCCGTTGAATCATCGTTTGCACGCAACCAAGGATGATGATGACGCACGCGACATCCATCAGGGAAAGCGTTGCCCCACGCCAGAGTTCGACCGATACCTGCGGCATAAAAAATGTTGCCCATGCACCGGCATGCACAACGACCATTCTCCACGGTTTGCTCATCAATCCCGAATAATCGCGATGTGCTCCGGCAGCCTGGCCGAGAGTGCCGACATAAGCCGTTAGCACCGCGGCGATACCGGCCCAGTAGCCCAGCAGCATGTGAGCCAGCCCGCTGTGGGCGATGGAGACGAACACCAGCAGGTCGGAAACGCGGTCGGGGAGTTCGTTGAGCAGTTCCCCGCGGCGGCTGGCCTTCCCGCTGGCCAGCGCCACCATGCCGTCGAGCATGTTGCAGTAGAGCCGCGCGTAACAAAACAGCGGTGCGACCAGCAGCAGCCAAGGCCATCGCGCCGAATACCAAAAGCACACCGCCGCGATGAGGCTGGCGACAACCGACAAGTAGCTGATCAAGTCTGGATGAACATTCAGCCGGCAGCAAAGCGCAACGGCGGTCGTGGCGGTGCGGCGCAAGGGTTGTGCGATGGGTCGCCGGGACTTGGGTCGGTATGCATCGGTCATGGCTGGTGAAGCATCATCCAACCCGCGCAAGAACGCAATACGCCCATTGCTGCCGATTCAGCGCTAGCCGAAAGTTGAATCGATGACGAATGTCTGAGTCCCTGAGCGATAGTGGCCGTAGACAATTGATCCATCTCGCGCATCGGTGGCTGCGGAGGTAAAGCGGCCCGCGCCGGCTTCGATTCTCCTTGCCACAAAGTTTGTCACATTTCCCGCAGCAAGAAACAACGCATCGTCACGGCGACTGTAGTAGAGGATTTGGGCGTTGTTGTCCCCATCGATCAGGAGTTGCGAGTAAAGGCCGACCGCGCCCCTGGACGCGATCGTAACGGTGCGATAACCGCCGAAAGACCTTTCGACGGCAAACTTGAGGTCGGCGGGAGTCGCATCGTAATAGCTCACCTGAAACTTGTCCGTCGAGTCAAACGCTGCCGACATGAATGAAACGCCCGCAGTGTCATTGTCGATGGTATCGATCAGCCAGCCGACTGCCGTTTGCCGCGCGACTTTCAGTTTGCCTGTTGTACTGTCTTCATACGCCACTCCAAAGCGACCGATGGAGTTGACCGCCATCGTTGCCGAGCGGCCCCGGTCGGCTGCATCGGCGTCGATATCGCTGATGCGCCAGTTGCTGCCGTCGAAAGCCGCAAATCGCAAATCACCCTTGGTCTTATGGTAATACGCGACCGCAGGGCGGTTTTGCTTGTCAAACTGGGTCGACGGATATAGCCCGACTGACTGGCGCGCGTCCAGCGTGGCAAGGACAAACTGCCCTTTGACCGACCGCGCAAACTTCAGATCGCCGTTGGTGGCATCAAAGTAGGCGATTCCCGGTCGGCCCGCCGAGTCGAGGGAGAGCGACACATATCGCCCTGCATCGATCGGCGAGCTATCGACATTAATCGCTTGCGACCACAGCCCATCCGGCGAGCGCGTGGCGTAGAGCAATCGTGCGTCTCCAGCATCGTAGTAGGCTGCGTGGAGCACGCCGTGACGATCGATTTGGATGCTCGACGCGCGCGTGTTGGGAGCGTTGGGCATTTCCGAAGGGTCATTCGCCGGCAGGCGGCGCTGAGCGAGCCGCAGCGATGTCGGAATATCCAGCCTGGAGAAGCGGCGGTTGGTGACGGGGCCAGTTTCAGAGTCTCCGTCGAGATTATCCTCGCCTCCGGCCTGCAGGATTGATCGCACTTCCGCGAGATTGGTAGCAGGATTGATCTGTTTCAGCAAAGCCGCAGTTCCCGCGACGATCGGTGCCGAAAAGCTGGTGCCAAAGCTTTGCCGCGTAGTGTCGCCGAGCCAGGCTGTCGCCAGTTCACGGCCTGGAGCGAGAATGTCGAGAAGTTTGCCGCGCTCGGTAAACCCAGCGATAGAGTCAAACTCATCGACGCTGCCGACAGCGATGGTGTTCGGGTCGGCAGCGGGGTAATCGACGCCGGGACCGATGCTGATGCCGCCGTTACCGCTTGCCGCGGTGACGATGACCCCCGCCGAGGCGAGTTCGGCAAGCTGGCTGGCGAACGCACCGTTGCTGGGCGGGCTGTCAAAATGTCCGGTGCCGAAACTGATATTGACGACCGTAATCCCCAGCGTGCTGCGGCGGTCGATGACCCATTGCAATGCCTCGGCGATGCGGGCATTCGGAGTTGAATCTGTGTCGGCATTGATCCGCAATGCGACAAGCTTGGCCGTGGGCGCGATGCCCTGGTATCTCCGGCCACCGACTTCATATGGGTCTGCGGCCACCATTCCCGCGACGGCGGTGCCGTGGCCGTTGGTGTCGCGCGGGTCGGAGTCGTTGTCTACAAAGTCATGGCCGGCGATCACCTTAAACCCCGGCCCAAATCCTCCGCCGAGTCGCGGGTTGGTGTAGTCGATGCCGGTATCGATGATTGCGACGACCTGACCGGCGCCGTTGATCGTTGGAAACAGATCAGCCAGTTGATCCTGACCCATCAGCCCCGAGGCATCGTTCCACGGCGCGACGGAGAGCATCGCGCGCGATTCGAGTGCCTGAAGGGGGAGGTCGCGCCGGGTGATGGCCAGATTATGACGACTCTGTAACAAGCGATTTCCGCCGCTGGGGCAATGAGAGGCGTTGGAACAATCCATTGTCCCAATCGAACCGTTGCGTCAAAGGAACCTCAGCGCCAACCGTTCATCCACCTTCGCCTGCACTGCTTCACAGTATAGTCGCCGGATATCGGACCTCAATTGCATAAATACTCGAATCACGGGCGATTATGGGCGTTGACGTTTGCAAAATTCGTACGCGTTGCTTGTGGCGAGGGTTATGTCGCGCGGCAGCGTTGACGACATAAACAGTGTTAGCGCCCGCTCGGGCCAGTCAACAGTGCCTGAGGCGCGCGTAACAACTGCCGGGACACTGGCGACCTTTGAGCCATAATGCGGACATGTGCCGTGTGTGGCCGAGCCAATGTAGCGGTTGGGGCGATTGGGTATTTTGGGCTAACCCGGGGAATCGGGCGTCCGAGTTGCAAATCGTCGTCGGCGGGCTAGATTATTCTCGTTCGGAAGCTTGATTGCGGCGTGTGTCGCAAGTTGGGTTCTGGGCGACAGTTGGGTTTGAATGCTGTTCAGACCCGTGTCATGGAAGACCACTCGGGTTTAGGCCGGTTGCCAGCTTTTGGCCCGGCGGGAGCGATCCGGATTCGGATCAGAAGCTGTCAGGAAAGGAGCGCACCTTGCGGTCGCTGCAACATAAGTTTGGCGGATCAATTCGAAGCGTCTCGCTCGCACTTGCTGCGGCTGCGGCCACTGCGATGCTCGGCGGGTGTTTGGACAAGGGCTTTTTAGACCAGTCCGAGCTTGGTGCGTTTAACAAAGAACCCCTGGTTGTCCCAATTCTGGACAACCTCAGTACCGGCGTGGAAGAGCCGGAAGCCATCTTCGGTCAGGCGGTCGAACCAACCGCTGAAGATCTCTTGGCCACCGAGACCGATTACAGCATTGCGCCCTACGACCTGGTCAATATCACTATCAGCGACCTGCGCGGCCCCGGGCTTGACGACCTCAAGCAGGTGCGTGTCACCTCCAGCGGTAAGGTGAGCCTGCCCAACATCGGGCAGATTTCCCTCGTTGGCATGACTGAAGCGCAAGCCGAAGAAGCCGTGAGCAAGGCATATCGCGATGCGCAGATCATTCAGAACGCGCAGGTTTCCGTGATTGTGGCCGAAGCACGCGGGAGCGTGTTCAGCATTGTTGGTGCAGTGGGTCGCGCTGGTCAGTATCCGATTCTGAAGAATGATTTCCGGTTGCTGGACGCGTTCACCGTGTCAGCCGACTTTGATGTGACCCGCGGCACGCGCGGTTACGAATACGTTTACATTATTCGCAAGAAAGCCGGTGCTGGTGCAGACAATGCTGGCCCCGGCATGGATGCAAACCAGCCCCCGGCCGACGTGCTTCGTCCTCGCAGCCAGGCCGAGCCGGCAGGCATGCGGCGCGCTGCGTATCTGATGCAGCCGACCGAACCAGCGTCGGCACCCGCAGCCGCCCCGACAGGGTCGGGCGAGGGTCGATATGTCATCATCGATGGCAAGCCCGTACTGGTCGGCGGTGAGGCCGCCGGCGCGCCGTCGGACGACACGACCGTGCCCCCGTCAGATCAGCCCATGACCGCCGAAGCCCCGGCGATGGAATCGGCCCCCGCTGCGGCGCCGATGGCGGCTGCACCAAACGAGCCTTTCGAGTTTAACGCCCCGCAAGAGCCAGATGATGTCCGCATCATTCGCATTCCGATGACCAAGCTCACGCAGGGCAACCTTCGCTACAACGTAATGATTCGCCCTGGCGATACCATCTTTGTGCCAAACCCGATCGAAGGCGTCTACTACATGGGTGGCCATGTGCAGCGCGTCGGCGTGTATGGACTGGGTAACGGCAACAAGGTCTCGCTGATGGACGCCATCATCAGTGCCGGCGGGCTGGACCAGGTCGCCGTGCCGTGGCGCACTCAGGTCATTCGCCGGATTCAGGGTGAAGATAAACAGATCTTCGCCACGGTCGATCTCACGAAGATCTTCAATGGTGAAGAGCCTGACCTGTATCTGAAAAAGGATGATAAGATCATCGTCGGTACCCAATTCTGGGCACCATTCCTGGCTGCGGTTCGGAATGGGTTCCGTATCACCTACGGGTTCGGCTTCCTGTACGACAGGAACTATGCCCCGCGGCAGGATTTTGACGGTTGATGCCTGAGAGTCGGCCCGCGTGAACAGAATTTCGCTGCTGGCAGTGCGAGTAAGATTGCCAGCCGGGATGAATCGCGGCGGCGGAAGCGAAGCAATTCGTCCGCCGCCGCGATTGTCTGTCAAATTGGCGGGCGTATAAGTTGCTTTGTAACCTTTGTAAGGGCATGACTTTAAGCCCTCTTAGCCCAGTCAGTTACCAGGCGGCTTAGAGCAACTTTTTAATGCCAAGTGACTGTTGAACGTGGACGGGCAGGGTCGGAGCGAGAGTCGGATCGTCTTGGAGATGCAGCCTAGGACGGGCGACCGGAGGAAATGCGTGAGCGAAGTATCAACCATTCCCGCACGAGCATTCTCGCCGCCGACTTCGGGCAGTGAGGAACGAAGCTACGCGCTTGCCAAGGCGGGCATTCTATCGTTGCTGGTTTTCGGTATCTTCTGGTCAAGTCTCTGGCGACTCTGGAGCAAGACCAACCCCTTCTACGGCGAGGGCAACTGGGGCCACGCCTTCATCGTTCCGATCATCGGCCTCTATTACCTCTACCTCCACCGCGACGAACTCAAGCGGGCGCCGATCGTACCTGTATTGCCCAATTCGTTTGAACGGCTGCGGCTGGTCGGTGCTGGCGTTCTGATTGTCGGCGGTCTGGTCGGCAAGTTCGCGATTGCCCCGCTGATCACCGGTTCGCTGTCAACCTACATCGGCGTGGCCAGCACGGGCTTGCTTCCTCTCGGCGTGCTGGTGTTGCTGCTGAACTGGGGCATCGGCTCGCTGGTCTTCGGCCTGCTCACCTTCGGCTACGGAATCTGGCCGGGGCAGAATGACTATGTGAAGGATTTGGGGCTGGTCATTACGATTTTCGGCATCGTGCTCACGCTCTGCGGGTGGCAGGTGATGAAGATCGCCTGGTTTCCGATCGCATTCCTGATCTGCTCGCTGCCGTGGCCGGGGCTTTTTTATAGCTGGCTGGCGAGTCCGCTGCAGGAACTTGCCGCGACGGTTGCAGTGTTTGTGTTACAGATGACCGGTGTCGACGCCATGCAAAGCGGTACCAAGATCATCATGGATTTCGGCCCCCTGCGCCCGCCGAGGACGCTGAATGTGGCTGAAGCTTGTGCCGGCCTGCGAAGCCTGATGACGTTTATCACGGTGGGTGCGGCGCTGGCGTTTCTCTCCAGCCGTCCGCTTTGGCAGAAGCTGTTTATCACCTTCATGGCCGTTCCGATCGCGATTCTGTGTAACGTGATGCGAGTGGCCGGGCAAGGCCTGCTCGACGTGTATGTAAGCGAGAAGCTGGCAGAGGGTTTTGCCCATCAGTTCGTGGGTCTGGTCATGCTGGTGCCCGCGTTCTTTCTGCTGCTCGGTGTCTGCTGGGTGCTGGATCAACTGTTTGTTGAAGAAGTCGATGCCGGCGATACAAAAGCCGCTGCCTCGACCTCGAAAGGGGCTCGCCGGGCAGGGCCCACGGTTCTCAAGGCAAAACGTGATGTAAAGCCCACCGCGGCGACGCCGGCGGGCGGGGAGGCACAATGAAAGACGTAATGAACGACACCGGTAACGACGTCACTGACTACAAGCAGCCGGGGACCGCTCAGATTGGTGCGGGCAAGCCCCGCTTTTTTGACGGCGCATTTATCGCCGTCGCGGCGATCCTCATCATCGCGGCGGTTAGCTTGAACGCGACGGTGCAGAAGATGCAGTTGAGCTTCCGAAAGGAACCAGTCGCATTGCAGCAGTCGTTGAAAGAGCTATCCCCGGTGTTGGGGCCGTGGGTGCTGGTGACCACCGACGAGCGCGCTTCATATGAACTGGAGGATGCGCTGGGCACCAAGGAATACATTTTCAGAGATTACATCGATTCACGGCTGGTGAGTGCCGATGTGATCGAGCAATTCAAGGGAAAGCCCGCTGCAGAACGGCATCAGATGCTCGGGGTCATCCGAGGCAAGACACCGCAGGCAGTGATCCATGTTGGCGTGACTTACTACACCGGGATGGTGGACACGGTGGCCCATATCCCCGACCGTTGCTATGTCGCCGATGGCTTTGTGCCGTCGCAGTATGATATCAGCCGGTGGGAGTGCTTTGCCGAGCGAAGTAGCGACAACCAGGCCGCCGCCCGGTTTATTCACTTTGTTGACCAGGTGGCCGAGCGACAATCAATTCCGCGAAATGTGGCGTACTTCTTCAATGTGAACGGGCGATACACCAACGACCCGCTCGATGTGCGTGCAACATTGCAGGATCTCTTTCAGAAACACGGTTATTATGCGAAAGTAGAGATGATGTCGGCGTTGGAGGATCGCAAGCTGGCCGAGCATGCGATGGCCGATTTTGCCGGGCACGCGCTGCCGGAACTGGAGAAAGTTCTTCCCGATTGGGAGAAGGTCAAAGCGAGCGAACTCGCCTCTGCCGGCAAATAACTTTTGAACGCAAAGCAACTTTCAGCCCTCAGGCTCATTTAAGAAACATACAGTCATGGCTCGACGCGCAAATAAAAAGTTCATAATTCAAATGACGGTCATCGGCTTGGTCTTGACGATCGGCCTGTTCCTTGCTGGCATGTGGAAGCTGGTCTGGAGCAAAAACCCGCTGCCCTACGTCAAGGCTGGCGACGAAGCGATGGCCGCCGGGCGATACGAAGATGCGGTCGAGAACTTTGCTAAAGCCATTAAGCTCAAAGACTTAGACATCAACGTCTGGATCAAGCTCGGTGACGCTCAAAACTATCTCGCTTCCAGCGACTTTAATAACGTGCTCAAGGCGCAGCAGATCTGGGAAGCCTCCCTCGGGCAGGATCCCAACTTTCTGCTGGCACACCAGCGCTTGCTGAAGCACTACGGTGATCTGGCCGACGCATTCGGTGGGTCCCGGCGAATTGCTTTTCTGGATCGCACGCAAAATGTCGCAAAGAACATCTTGCGCATTAAGCCCGATGATGCCGAGGCGAAACGCGTTCTGCAGATGTCGATCATCGAGATGTGGCTTGCCGGCCAGTCGGCGAACGATCCGATGAAGATCACCGAAGCGATCGCCGAACTGCGCAAGCTTCAGGCGGAAGACTCGAAAGAACCGGAGATCGCCTTCGTGATCGCGCGTGGGCTTCACCAGCAGGGCATTGAAGCATTCCGCCGCGGCGAGAAGCAGGAAACTACCCGGCTGTGGGATGAAGCGCTCGATGTCATGAAGCAAGCTGCCGACGCCAACCCGGACGACGGCCGTTTCAAGATCTATCAGGCTCAGGCCATGCTGGGCGTTGGCCCAAGGGTTGATCAACTCGACATTCGCGACGAGGCGAAGTTGCGCGAGGCTGCGCTCGAGCTTAACAAGACCGCGGCCGACCTTGTGTTCGCCGGCAGCCAGAATCTCAAGACAGACGCAGAAAAATATTCCGAGCACATCTCCAACGCATCCAACATCATGCTGCGAGGCGGCCGCGCCGCCGATTCAGAGGCGCTGCTGCGGAAGGTGATTGAAGCAAAACCAGAGGATCTGAACCTGCGCGTTGCGCTGGTTGACATCATTCGCGGCCAGCCGGGCAAGCTTGAGGAGTGTGTGTCGCTCATCACCGGTGCCGCGCCGCCGCCGGCTGTTATGCCGGGCGTTCTGGGGCAGATTCGCCGGGAGTCGGAGCAGCGTGCCGATCTGCTTCTGGCTGACCTGAAACTCGACCAATACTACGGACTTCGAGAATCCGGTAAGCCAGACGAATCTTCCAAGCTCATGAAAGAGGCCGAAGAGCTGCTGGCAAAGGTGATGAGCAAGGAACTGGCCGAAACTGCCCGATCGCTGCGCATTAGAGGAAAGATCGAGCTTTTCAAGGGCGACCCGGTCACCGCCGAGGCTACGCTGCGCCGCGCGCTTGATATTGCCGGGGATCAAGCGGACCGAACTACGCTCGAAGTGAAGTACCTGCTGGCCCGTGCCTACATGGCCGCCGACCAGACGGGGCAGGCCGAACGGCTGTTCCGAGATATTGTAAGCGCAATCGAGTTTGTTCCCGCTCGTGTCGAACTCGTCCGCTTGCTCCTCCGGAAAGGTGATTTGTCGGCGGCCGATATCGAACTCAAGCCGCTGGAAGCTGCCATTCCCGATTCGCTTGAGGTCATCGGCCTGCGAATGGCGCATGTTGAGCTGGCGAACAAGGATCGAAGCCCCGAGGACGTTCGCAAGAACCTCGACAGGCTCCCCGAAGCAACGTACGCCCAGCAGTTTTACAAGGCGCGTATCGCCTTCGCCGCCAAGCAGTATGACGAGGCAATTCGCATTGCCGAATTGGCGATGAAGGAGCGGCCCAATGAGATGCAACTGGCACTGATGATCGCCGGGTGCTACGACGCGAAGAAAGAGCGGCCCAAGGCGCTTGCCTACCTCGAAGAGTACCTCAAGAAGTTCCCAGACAGCCCGGCAGTCGCGATCAACATTGAGCGGCTGAAGGGCGCCTCGATGGATGACTTGCGCAAGCTGGGTCGCAAAGAGCTGGAAGAAATACAGGACCCTCTTGAGCGCAACCTGCTGCTGTTCGAGTTTTTCTCCCAGGAAACCAACCGCGAGGGACTCGATGCCGCCATTGCCGAACTGAAGAAGATTGCACCGGAAGACAAGCGGGTGGTGGGTGCTCGCTTTCAGCACGCGATTCAAACGAACAACGATGCCGAGGCCGAGGTGGTGCTCGAACTCGTCGCCAAGCTGAATGTGGACGACGCCGAGGGCCGGTCGGCCCGGGCGCGATACGCTGCCATTAAGGCGCAGCGCGAGACAGACCCGTTCCGCCGGGCAACCAAGCTGCAGCAGGCGATTGATGCCGCGGTCGAGCTGACGCAATCGCGAGGGGCATATGATTCTGTGTGGGTGATTCTGGGCCAAGCCTATCAGGCGGCGGGGAAGTTTGATGATGCCATCAGTGCGTACACGCAGGCAATCAACCGCAAGCCACAAAACCGAGAGGCGCTGGAAGGGCTTGTCCGCTGTCACTACACCAAGAAAAACATCCCGGAGACCAAGAAGATTATCGACCAGGCACTGGCGATTTACCCCCGGGCGCGCAACTTCATTGAGTATCAAATCTCATGGCAGGTGGAGTTCGGCAATCCCAGAGACGCCATTGCGCAGCGAGAAGAGGATCTGAAGGAAGCTCCAGAAGATCCTCAGGCGCACGGCAACCTCGCCGGTGTCTACCGCGCCGCAGCCGATAAATCGGCTGACGAAGCCGAGAAGAAGAGCCTGAAACAGAAGGGCTGGGAAATCGCAAGGAATGCGGTTGAGAAGTTCCCGACCAATGCACAATTGGTCAGTCTGTTTGGCGATCTCAGCCTGGACCTAAACAAGTTCGCAGACGGCGAGAAGGCCTGGCTGACGTTGGCCGCCGATCCGGAAATGGCCAAGTCGCCGATCGTTGCGCAGCGTGTGGCCGGCTACTACCGCCGGGGCAAAAACATTGACGCCGCGATGCAGTATTGCCAGAAGTATCTTGAAACCGACAACGCGCCCGGCGTGCGCGTTTACCTCGCCGACCTGTATCTCGCCAACAGTCAACTGGAAGAAGCCAAGAAGCAGTTGGAGCTTGCCGGAGACGAGCCTTTGGCGCTGCGCCGGCGGACGGATCTGATGCTCGGTGCCGGGCAGGGTGATGAAGCCGAAAAGTTGCTCCTCAGCGCAATCACCAAGCGGCCTCAGGATACACAGTTGCTCAACCGGCTTGCATTCATCTACATGTCGCGCGGAAAGCTGGAAGATTCCAAGGCGGCCATTCAGAAGGTTCTGAGCCTGGCCCCGCAGGATTCGCAGGCGATGTTCTTCTCGGCGATGATTCGCGCTCAGGAAGGCAAGGCTGATGAGGCAATGCAGATTGTCAATCGCCTGCGCGATCTCGAACCGGACAACCCGGACATTCGCAAGCTCGCTGCGGAGTTGTTCCGCCAGCAGGGCAATGCTTCAATGGCGACTTCCGAACTCGAATCGGTACTCAAAACCAATCCCGAATCGGAAGAGACACGCATTCAACTCATCGAAACGTATATCTCCGTCAACCCGCAGCGGCTGACCGACGCGCAGCGGTTGGTGGAAGAGGGCAAAAAGCTGGGCATCAAAGACAGTGCACGCTTCAGCCACGTTTCTGCACGGGTCTACTTTGCGCGGGGTGATTACAAGCAAGCCCTGGAAGATCTGAAAGAGCCGATCCGTGCGAATCCCAGCGATCTGGCGATGCAGGATACATACTTCCGCACTCTCATGGCGGCGAATCAGTTTGATATCGTCGTGAAGGCGTCGACATCGCTTCTGGAACAAATCAAGCAGCCGTGGATTTATAGCACGCGCGGGTCGGCCTATGCCCGGCTTAAGAAGATTAATGAAGCAATGGCCGATTTCGAGGCCGGCTATCAGCTCGCCAACGAAGCTGGCGATGACTTTTCGCAGGAAAATGTTATTCGGGCCATGTTCGGAGAAGTTGGCGCAGAGCCGGCCGCAAAGTTTCTGACGGGTCGCGCACAGGATTCTGACCTGTTGAAGATCTTCCTCGCGCAGATCTATACGCTCACCCGGAAGTTTGATGATGCAATCACGCTTGTGCGCGACGTCTATCCCCGTCGAGACCAGTTGAGTGAAAAACAGCGGATGAGCTTCCTGAAGCTCACGGGCGCGGTGGCGCTTTCGGTGAGTCCTGCGGACATGCAGTTTTCGCGGCAGGCTTACGAGGAATATCTTGCCAAGTCGCCTAATGACTTCCAGGTTATGAACAATCTCGCGTGCCTCCTGCTCATGCCCGGTTCGGGCGCATCGCCCGCCGATGCCGAGATCTGGGCACGCAAAGCGGTCGCGGAGATGAACAAGTTTAACCGGCGCGATGCGCTCGTCTTAGACACCCTCGGTGCAGCCTTGACGAAGACCGCCAAGCTCGATGAGGCGATCCTGGTCCTCAAAGAAGCCACCACGCTGCGAGATTTTCCCGATGTTTATGTGCATCTGGGCGACGCACTGCTGCAAAAAGGTGAACTGACCGAAGGTGCGGCAGCGCTGGATCGGGCGCAGTTATTGATTGACAACGCAAAGAGGGCCAATTCGGCGAGCCCCGGCGATCTAGAACTTGAGAAGGTGATTGGTGAGCTGCGTTTGCGTGCCGGAAGCGGGGGGAACTAGTTGGCTTGTAAGTGCTGACGGCCGATAAGGTTACGTCTTTTGCCCCGCGGTGGTGCTGCCGTCGGTTTTTGCGGCACGGCGGGGCATGTTGGGGTAGAATAGTCGGACTCGGCGGTGAAAGGCCGTCAATCCGGGTGCGTCAGCGGCGTCTTTGTGGGTGCCGCAGTCGCAAAATGTAAGGGACCGGTGCATGACTGCGGTTTCTCGCAGCAGGGTCTGGTCGCCAGTGATTGGGACTTTTGTTTGAGTTGTATGCACCCGCTTCGAGCAGCGGTGCGAAAAGAGTGCAGGAGTTGAGAACATGACGACGTTGCCCACGACAACCGCAGTTCGCATGCCGCGCCAATCGACGCAAACCGCGCTCGGTCCGGTGCAGCCCATGGCGCTGGCCCAGTCCGGCCCCGCTGGCGGAACCATGACCGCCAACGACGTGTTTCGCGTGCTGCGCGCCAACCTATGGCTCATCATCTTCTCGCTCATCCTGTTCGGCATCCTGGGCGTGGTCGCGAATCAGTTGCTGCTCAAGTATTACCCCCGCTTTACCGCCGTCGGGTTTATTCGGGTGGAGTTGCCGCGTTTCATGTCACTCGAGCGAGAAGAGAGCGGCGTGCCGGAAGTCGGCCCGATGGGAATTCTTTCCAAGACGCAGGCCCAGTTGCTTCGGCAGTCCACTCTGTTTACTTCGGTGCTGGCCGACGGCACCAAGGCGATTCAGCAAACCGGCTGGATTCAGCAGTTCCGCAAATCCAACGGCACGCTTGATCTCGCAGAAGCCCGAGATGATCTGGAAGACTATTTCAGCGTTTCGCCCATTCAGGATTCACAGCTTGTGCGCATCAGCATGACCTGCAAGAGCGCCAAGGACGCCAAGATTATCGTTGAAGATATCGTCAACCAGCACCTGAGTGATCAGGACAAAACCCGGCGCGATCGCAACATCAGCCGGATGGACAATCTCAATAACATGAAGCGCAAGCTGGAGTACAACAACAACAACAACGCCAACCAGATCCGCACGCTGCAAAAGGAGCTGAATGATGCCGGCATGGCAACCACCAACCGCGTCAGCCCGCGTGAAAATGAGCTTTTTGAACTGACCCGCAAGCAGATCGAGCTAAAGACCGAATATGAAGATGCTGCGACCCAGTATGAAAACGTGATGAGCCAGTTCCAGCAGGGCATGGACCCACCTTCGGTGGAAAGCTTTGTCATGCAGGACAACCAGCTTTACAACCTCCGGCTGCAGTTGTCGCAGGCAGAAGTGAACATGCGCAGCATGCCAACGCAGGGCACCGGCAGCCGGGTGTCAGAAACAGGTCGCGCACAAGTGGCGGCGCTTCAGCGGCAGATTGAGGATCGCACCGCCGAAGTGAAGATGACTGCCCGGAATCAGATTCTGTCGGGGACTCAGCAGCAGTTTACCGCCCTCCAGAAGCAGTATGACGGCATCACAGAGCGCATCAATCAGTTGCGCAACGAGTTGGGTGATCTGAACTACAAGATTTATGAGTCGATGAGCAAGCAAGCTGACTTGGAAGCCGACAAAGAGCGGTTGCAGGAAGTGCAGGCTCAGCTCGATCTTCTTGGCATCACTGGCATCAAAGACATGAGCGGCGTCAGTTGGGCCGGCTTGGTTGATGAACCAGAGTTACCGAGCTTTCCGAAGCTTAAGACTGTTCTGCCCGTGTCGTTGCTGCTGGGTTTGGCACTGAGCCTGGCGATTGCATTCATCCGCGAAGCGATGGACACGACCGTCCGCAGCCCACGCGATATTGCCAAGGTTGGCCAACTGAACCTGCTCGGCATGATTCCAGACGAAGCGGACGATCCGCAGGTGGAAGGCATTCCGCTCCCGCTGGCGATTTTCCAGGCGCCGACGAGCGTGCTGGCCGAACAGTTCCGGCAGGTGCGCACGCGTCTGCAGCATACGGCCTCGCTGGACACCACCCGGTCGATTTTGATTACATCGCCTGCGCCCGGCGACGGCAAAACCACCGTCGCGGTGAACATCGCCGCCGGTCTGGCGCTCAATGGCCGCCGGATTCTGCTGGTCGATGTGAACTTCCGCCGCCCGCAATTGCACACGGTGTTTAATGTGAATAACGACCTTGGCTTCGGCACAGTTCTGACCGACGTCGGTAACCTCGAAAACGCCACCAAGCAGACGCAGGTGCCCAATCTGGACGTGCTGCCCTGCGGCCCCAAGCCCGATAACGCGACCGAACTCCTTGAAAGCCAAGGCTTTACCGACTTTGTGGAAAAGGCGCTCGAGCAGTACGACCATGTGCTCTTCGATTCCGGCCCGCTATTGCTGGTTAGCGAGACGGTTGCGCTAGCCCCGCGGGTGGATGGCGTGATCAGCGTGGTGCGTGCAGCGACCAACACGCGAGGCGTGCTGACCCGTCTGCGCGACAACCTACGGCAGGTGAAGGCCGAACACCTCGGCGTGGTGCTCAACGGCGTCCGCTCGCAAGGCGGCGGGTACTACGGCCGTAACATCCGCGATTACTACGAGTATCAAAACGGCCACGCAAAGTAGCCGCTGCTGATATCTACCCAAGTTGATGTATGGCCGCCCGCGCAATCGCGCGGGCGGCTTTCGTTGGCGAAGGTATCGATTACCGCAAAGTCTTAGGTTTCGCGGCAAGGTGATTCTGGGAAGTTTCATTCTGGTGAGTTTCCGGTTGCTTCCAATTTCAGCCCGCGTTAAGGTCTGGTAATTCCGCCGGATTGGTCCCGCGGGATGAAACAGCGGCTCACGTCTACCTTCCGCTGTGGGTTTGGTTTTGACTGCGAAGCGCAACTAGTCGGTCGCTGGCAATTGCCCGGGTGAATTGCCCAGCACATATCCGAGCGCATTTCGGTCGAGCCATCGCAGGTGGATTCACATCACGTCGCGGGCAGCACCGGAGAATTCACTTCAATCGGCGATGCCCATGTTTTGAGAGGAGATTGCCATGCGGATTCGTCTGATTCTTGCCGCTTCGGCGGGGCTTGGGCTTGCGGGCAGCGCGTTTGGTGCGTTCACGCTCAATAACGGCAATGCCACGTTTACCATGCTTGCCAGCGCTTCGAGCCTGTTTCCCACATCCAACCTCAGCGGTGCCGATTTTCGCCCCGAAGGCGGTGCCACCACTGACCAGATGTTTTACTACAACTGGGGCGTCCGCCAGCCGGGCTTCAGCAACGCCGGGCTGACCGCCGCCGGCGCGTCGTCGATCACCGAGTCCGGCACCGGCACCGACACTTACACGCACACCATCATCAACGGCGGCACTGGTCCGGCTGGGCAGAGTCGCTACGACGCGGTGACCACGATCAGGCTCACTGATGGCGCCCTTCCCGGCGCCGCGCGGCTTGATAGCACACTCGTCTTCACCGCCAGTCAAGGCAACGCCGGCCCGGTGACCTACCAACTGTTTCACATCGTCGATAATGACTTCAACGGATCGTTGAACAACGATCAGTTCAACGTCACCGATACGACCGCAGTCCGCGGCACGGTGGTTGATACGCTTCTCACAGCTCCGGCAGTGTTTGGTGAGTTTGAAGGCCTTGGTGCAAGCCGTTATGAAGTGAGCGGTTCGAGCACCATCCGCAGTCGCATCAACGGCGGGATTGTCGATCTCAACAACAGCGCCAGTTTCCTCGGCGACGGCGGGTACGGTTTTCAGTGGACTGTGACCCTCGCTCCAGGCGAATCGTACACGGCACGATCGTCGTACAATCTGGTGGTGCCCGAGCCGGCGACTGCCGGGCTGCTGATAACCCTCGCCCCGGCATTCCTGCGCCGCCGCCGGTAAATCGAGCCTCTGGTAGAAGGCTCAGTTGCGAAACAAGCCCACGGCAGCAAATCTGGCGCGGGCTTTTTGATTTTCGGCCGCGGGCCGATAGAAATGGTCGCGTGCCAGAACGCATCACCATTCTCGGCGACGGGGCGATGGCCACCGTCTGCTCGATGCTGCTAGAGAAGAGCGGCCACTCGGTGACCATGTGGGGTGCCTTTGAGGAATCGATCGATCGCCTGCGACAGTCGCGCGAGAATGCCCGCTTGCTCAAGGGTGCGCGCATCCCGCAGGGCGTCGTCCTCACAGCCAACGATCACGATTGCTGCGATGGCGCGACCATGATTCTCTGCGCCATTCCCACCCAGTTCATTCGCAGTGTTTTCACCCGGCTGCGAAAGACCATTCCGGTCGGTTTGCCGATCGTCTCGGTGGCGAAGGGGATCGAGTCGGGGACGCTTTTGCGTCCTACGCAGGTGATTGCCGATGTGCTTTCGCCGGGCGTGAAGTCTTCATCGCCGCTGGCTGTGCTGAGCGGGCCGAACATCGCTGCGGAACTGGCACGCTATCTCCCCGCAACTGCGGTGGCGGCGGCGGAGGATGAAGCGCTTGCACAGCGCGTCCAGGCGGCGTTCAGCGCGCAGTGGTTGCGCGTGTATACAAATTCTGACGTCATTGGCGTGGAACTAGCCGGTGCAACAAAAAACATCATCGCGATCGCAGCGGGTATCGTCGATGGCCTCTCTGCCGGAAACAACGCCAAGGCGGCGCTGGTGACGCGAGGGCTTGTCGAAATCACCCGGCTGGGTGTGGCAATGGGTGCCGTCGAATCGACCTTCCAGGGGTTGGCCGGACTCGGCGACCTCATCACCACGTGCGTCAGCCCGGAAGGCCGCAACCGCAGCGTTGGCGAACAGGTGGGTCGCGGCAAGAAGATCGCCGACATTCTCGCCGGCATGAGCAGCGTCGCGGAAGGGGTGCCTACAACGCAGGCCGTCCGCACGCTCGCGCAACGCCACGGCGTGGAGATGCCGATCACGGAAGCGGTGTACCAGGTGCTGTTCGAGCAGAAGGACGTGCTCGCTGCGTTATCAGACCTGATGACGCGCGAACCGAAGCCGGAATAATCCTCAGTTTGGTCCGGGAAATGTAACGGTCGCCACAGTACACGCATTTCTTGCCTGTTTCGACGGCACCTCCAACAAGCTGTCTCCCTGAATCTGCCGATAGACTCATAGAAGTGTTGAAGTGCGAACTGACTCGTTCGCACGGTCGTATCAGTGTGTTGAGATCGCCGCGGCGATAGCCGCGCCTTTGTTTTTGATCCGGAGCGTCTTATCGTGATGTATCAACGATTGGTCAGAACTGGAGTTACCACGGTGCTTATCGCCGCGGTTGGCATCGGCTGTGAAACCAAGGCGCAAAGCGGCGCGCTGATCGGCGGGCTAAGCGGTGCCGCCATCGGTGGGGCGATCGGCAATAACAACGGCAGCGCCGCCGGCGGTGCGGCGATCGGCGGGGTCGCCGGGTTGTTAGGCGGGGCGCTGGTCGGACACGGAATGGATAAGCACGACGAAAAACGTGCCAAGGCCGAGCGGTACGACGACTATTCCTACTCCAACCGCGGCAGCGAGACGGTGGGCTACCCTTCCGAAACATCGACGCGCATCAGCAATCGCGACATCATCGATTGGACCAATCGTGGCGTTAGACGTGAGATTATCGTCGACCGCATCGAGCGCAGCGGGCAAGTGTTTAACCTCACTGCGGCCGACGAAAATCAATTGCGCGATTCTGGTGTCGATTCGTCGGTGATCCGCGCGATGAGAAACACGTCGCGGCGATAGCTTTACTCCCGGCGCATCGAACCGGGCGGCATCTTCACGCCGCGGTCACAAAATCAATCTCTCCAACCGCCGGCACAAGCCCCGCGGTGGCGCCTTCGCTCAGTAGTCGGCGAATCGCCTGCTTCCCGCGGTCACCGTAGTTGAGCGTCCAGTCATTGACATACATGCCGACGAATCTGTCGGCCAACTCGCGATTCAGGTCGCGACCGAACTGCAACGCATATTCCACAGCCTGGGCGCGATGATCCAGGCTGTACTGGATCGAGTGCTTCAAGATGTCGGTGATCGTCTGGCAAGTCGCCTTCCCGAGATCGCGGCGGATGCAGTTTCCCCCAAGTGGCAGCGGCAATCCGGTCTTCTCAAACCACCACATCCCCAGATCAACGACCAGGTGTAACCCCTCTTTCTTGTAAGTAAGTTGCCCTTCGTGAATGAGCAACCCGGCGTCGGCGCGGCCATCTTTGACAAACTTCGGAATCTCATCGAAGTGGACGACCTCAAACTTGAACTGCGGATTGGGATTGTCCGCCGAGGGTGGCGCCGACATTTCAATGCCCTTTCCCATGCAAAGCTGAAGAGCCAAAAACGCGGTTGTGAGTTTGCCGGGTATGGCAATCGTCTTCCCGCGGAGCTGGTCGATCGTTGTTGGCTCGCGCGTGACGATCATCGGGCCATACTTATCACCCATGCTGCTGCCGCAACTGGTGAGGATGTACTTGTCGGCGACGTAGGGGTAGGCGTGAATGCTGATGGCGGTGATCTCAAGCTCACCTTTCATTGCCCGCTGGTTGAGTGACTGGATATCCTGCAGCACATGGTTGAACTCGAAACCCCCACAATCGATCAGCGGGGGGCGTTGGGCGAGGGCGTAAAACATGAACGCGTCGTCGGGGTCGGGGGAATGGCCGAGATTGATCGGAATTTTGTTCATTTTCGTTTCTCTAATTGGGTATAATCTGACGAAAATCGATATTAAAGAACCGGGGCGATGATCGAAAGGCGTCGCCACGACAAAATTGGCAACCGCGGTGGATTTGAAAGTTGTGTGGTCGCTGGGACCCAGGCAGGGAATAACTTGCAGCGCCGTGCGTTTAGTGTGAGACGGATCGGGTTTAATGTCGAGACTTGCCACCAACCTCCAGCCGTATGATCCGGCCATCGACGGCGCTTACGATGCCGTCAAGGCCGCCCACTTGCTCAACCGTGCCGGCTTCGGCGGGCGACCGGACGAGATCGCACGTGTATTGGAACTCGGGCCTGTGAAGGCCGTCGATTGGTTGCTGGACTTCCCCGACGCCCCTGTGGAAGAGCAGTCGAAAACCGATGTGCCCGATTTGTCCAGAATTGAGGGCTACCCGCGCACGTTTGCCGAGCGGAGAAAGTTGCTCAACGGCAAATCGCCTGAAGAGCGGCAGATGCTACAGCAGATGCTCAACGCATCGAACCGAGAGGCCATGTCTGCCACCATCGGCTGGTGGCTGAAGCGGATGGTCGACGGGCCTTACCCGTTGCAGGAGAAGCTCACCCTTTTCTGGCATGGACATTTTACGACAAGCGCAAGAGATGAGCGGTCGGCGTGGCTGATGTGGCAGCAGAATGAACTGCTCCGGCGGCAAGGTGCCGGCAACTTCCGCGAGTTCGTTCGGCAGATCTCCCGCGATCCGGCGATGCTTGATTACCTCAACAACAGCCAGAATCGCAAGAAATCGCCCAATGAAAATTACGCGCGCGAGTTGATGGAACTCTTTACGCTTGGCATTGGCAATTACACCGAACGCGATATCAAGGAAGCTGCCCGCGCATTCACCGGCTGGGCACACGACGGCGATGAGTTTATCTATCGTGCTTACGACCATGATAAAGACGCCAAGACCTTCTTCGGTCGAACTGGCAACTTTGACGGCGATGATGTCATCGAGATCATCCTGCAGCAGAAGGCTTGCGCTCCTTACATTGCAGAACGACTCTGGACTTTCTTCGCTTATGAAAACCCGGAGCCTGCTATCGTCGATGCGCTCGGCGGGCTGATTCGAAAGAACAAGTGGAGTCTACGACCGGCGATTCGAGCCTTGTTTACAAGCCGAGCCTTCTACAGCAGCAGGGCGGTGGGTACGCAGATCAAGAGCCCGATTCAACTGGTCGTGGGCACGGCGCGATTGCTGGGAAGCGGGTTGCCGGAGACCCGTCGGCTGGTGAATGCACTCGAACAGATGGGCCAGGTGCCCCTCATGCCGCCGAACGTCAAGGGATGGCCCGGCGGGCGGCATTGGATCAACACCAGTACGCTTCTGGTGCGTTACAACACAGCCCTGGCGCTCGTCGGCGGAGGGAACGCGCCCAGCGGGGGCCGCGAGCGACGGAGAGCCGCAGCCGACCGCCCCAGCGGCGCGGCAGGCGCGAACGCCGCCCGTGAAATGACAGCCGACACGGTCGGCGGCGGTTTTGCGGGCGGCGGGTCCAGGCAGTCGCCCGAGCAAACGGTCGATGAATGGGTGCACCGGTTGATTCAAAGGCCCATAGGCTCTGAAAAACGTGCGGCACTCGTCGAAACTTTATCCAGCCGAATGGATGATCAGAATGCCGTGCGTTCTATAATCCAGTTGATTGTATCGATGCCGGAGTATCAGTTGTGTTAAAGGAAGTTGCGGGTTGCCCGTTGATAGTTGCCAGCGGAAGACTCTGCTGCGACCACCAGCTGGCGACCAGCAACTAGCGAGCAACATGCTTGATGATCTATCAACCCGTCGTTTGTTCCTTCAGCGCGGCCTGACATTGCTGGCCGCGGGGGGGACGATCCCTACTTTTCTGGATAACACGGCACTGGCAATGATGCAGGCCGCGGACGGCGCGCGCACGCAGGCCGCCACTGGGAAAAATGGAAAGATACTGGTCATCGTCCAGCTTTCAGGTGGCAACGACGGCCTGAACACAGTCGTTCCATACGCCGACGACGCGTATCATCGCGCCCGACCCGCGCTGGCCCACAAAGCCGCGGATGTACTGAAGATCAATGACTACATCGGGCTGCATCCGAATCTTGCGCCCGTGAAGGAACTCTTTGATGACGACATGATGGCGATTGTGCAGGGCGTGGGCTATCCCAATCCCAATCGCTCCCACTTTAGATCGATGGACATCTGGCACTCCGCCGAGCCGGAACACGAAACGCCTACCAATGGCTGGCTTGGGCGGTTCTTTGACAATACCTGCGACGGGACCGACCCCCATTCTGGCGTGAATATTGGCGATTCCATCCCGCTGGCGATGCGCGGCAGTCGCGTCACGCCGCTGTCGTTTGAGAAGCCGGAGAACTACAAGTATGCCGGCCGCGACCGCGCGGGATATGAACGCGTCAATGGCATTGGAGAGGGAAAACAGCACATTGATGCCGCCACATCGAAAAAGCAGATCGAGGTCGCCACCGCGGACGAACAATTGCAGTTTCTTACCCGCACCGCGATGGATGCGCAGGTGAGCAGTGACAACATCCAGCGCATCGCGAAGAACTACCAGACGTCGTCGCGATATCCCGGGGGCGAGTTTGGGCAGGGCCTGCGCACCATCGCCGCGATGATCGCGGGCCAGCTACCGACGCGCGTTTACTATGTCAGCCTCGGCGGGTTTGACACGCACGCCAACCAGCGCGGGCGACACGAGCAACTCCTGCAGCAGTTTGCTGCCGGCGTCTCGGCATTCTGGAAAGATATGAAGCGTCAGGAAAACGAAGACCGGGTGCTCATGATGACCTTCAGCGAGTTTGGCCGAAGGGTCGACCAAAATGCCTCCGGCGGCACCGATCACGGCGCCGCCGCGCCCATGTTCTTTTTTGGTAAATCGGTCAAGGGCGGTGTGATTGGCAAGCATCCTTCGCTCACCCAGCTCGATCAGGGCGATTTGCGCTATCACATCGATTTTCGCGAAGCCTATGCATCGGTGCTGCAGCAATGGATGGACGCGCCGAGCAAGCCGATTCTCGGCCAGCAATTTAAGCCGCTTCAGATTCTTCGCGCGTAAGCTCCGGCCATTTTTTCCTGCGCCACAAACGGTCGGCGCAATTGCTGCGAAGAGTTTCACTCTTTCTGGCTTCCGTCGCTCAAAAGCTTGTCGTGAATGATTTCACGATCCCACCCCTTTACGAACCGCGCGCTGCGGTTACCGTACTATGATTGGATAGTTCGAGGGAGCGGCCAGGGAAGGCGAAACGGCGGGCGGCATGAGCAATTCGTTGCCTGCCCGCAGATTGCGGTGAACATGCCGCGATCGTTGTGCCGATAACCTTCCTAAGGCTCCCCCGCAGGTCGTTCTTTGATATTCCGTTCGCCACCGCTGCCCGATTCTGCTCTTTCGATGCCGCTTTTGGTTCGATGCAGAGAGAGCCGGCCGTCGGCATCGCACGGAACTGTTTGTGAACTGGAGTGCAACCATGGCTATCAAGGCAAACCCGATCCTCTCGATCATCGACCGCAAGCTCGATCTTGGTCAGTACCGCGACCAGCATTGGGATGGTACGTTCTGGGACTATCTCGACTTGGTGTCCGACAATCCGACAATTGCGCGCAATGCGTTTCAACGTGTTTACGACATGATTTTGTCGTACGGTACCGAGAGCTTCACTCAGTTCAAAAACGAGTACACCCGCTATAAGTTTTTCAGTGATCCGGTTGACCGTGGCCACGATGCCATTTTTGGGCTGGAGCGGCCCCTGATGCAGTTGGTCGACTTCTTCAAGTCGGCGGCGCAGGGGTATGGCACGGAGAAGCGCATTCTTCTGCTACACGGTCCTGTAGGTTCCTCAAAATCGACCATTGCGAGGCTGCTGAAGAAGGGGTTGGAAGCATATAGCCGCACCGATGACGGCCGGCTGTTCACCTACTCCTGGCGACTGCCGCATAAGCTGAATAACGACGACGGCGAACATTTTCTTGATTGCCCGATGCATGAAGAGCCGCTGCTGCTGATTCCCAAGGAAGCGAGAGCGGAAGTGCTGGAGCAGATTAACGACAAACTGCCCGAGGGCCACCGCCTGCGGCTTTATGGCGACGTTTGCCCGTTCTGCCGCAAGATCATGGACGAGCTAATGGAAATGTACGGCGGCGACTGGAAGAAGGTCATGGATCATGTGAAGGTGAAACGACTGATCCTGAGCGAAAAAGACCGACGGGGCATCGGCACGTTTCAGCCGAAGGATGAGAAGAACCAGGATAGCACCGAGCTGACGGGCGATATCAACTATCGCAAGATTGCCGAATATGGCAGTGACAGCGACCCCCGCGCATTCAACTTTGACGGCGAACTGAACATCGCCAACCGGGGAATTGTCGAGTTCATCGAAGTACTTAAGCTCGATGTTGCATTTCTTTATGATCTGCTCGGCGCGAGCCAGGAGCACATGATCAAGCCCAAGAAGTTTGCGCAGACGCACATCGACGAGGTGATTCTGGGCCACACCAATGAGCCTGAATACAAGAAGCTTCAAGGCAATGAGATGATGGAGGCATTTCGTGACCGGACGATCAAGATTGACGTGCCGTACAACATCAAGCTCGATGATGAAGTCAAGATTTACCTGAAAGATTTCGGCCCCGAACGCGTCAGGGGTATGCACATCGCGCCGCACACGGTTGAAGTGGCAGCGATGTGGGCTGTGCTCACCCGGCTCGGCGAGCCGAAAAAGGCCGGCATAACCAAGGTGCAGAAGCTGAAGCTGTACAACGGCAAGCAGATTCCCGGCTTCACGGAAGACAGCATTAAAGAACTGAAGGAAGAAAGCCCGCGCGAAGGCATGACCGGCATCAGCCCCCGCTATATTCAGGACAAAATCAGCAACGCGTTGGTAAGCCAGCAGGCGCAGCTTGATAAAGCGATTAACCCGTTCATGGTGATGAATGAGTTGGAAGGGGGTTTGACACACCACTCGCTCATTACGGACGAAGAGCTGAAAAAGGACTATCGCGAACTGCTAGCGGTCGTGCGGGAAGAGTATGAAGACATTCTCAAGGCTGAAGTGCAGCGGGCGATCAGCGCCGATGAGGACGCCATCAAGCGTCTGGCGACCAACTATATCGAGAGCGTGCGAGCCTACACGCAACACGAGCGTGTCCGTAACCGCTACACCGGTCGCGATGAAGAGCCGGATGAGCGATTGATGCGATCCATCGAAGAGAAAATCGACATCCCGGATAGCCGAAAAGATGACTTTCGGCAGGAAATCATGAACTACATCGGGGCGCTGGCCCTCGATGGCAAGAAGTTTGAATACAGCACCAACGCTCGATTGCTCAAAGCGCTGGAACTCAAACTGTTCGAGGATCAGCGCGATACCATCAAGCTGAAGAATCTTGTTTCTTCCGTTGTTGACGATGAAACGCAGCAGAAGATCGACGTCGTCAAGCAGCGGCTGATTAAGTACTTCGGCTATAATGAAACCAGTGCCACCGATGTGTTGAACTATGTCGCGAGCATTTTTGCGCGAGGAGACAGCAAGCAGGACGAGTAGTCTGATGTTTAGTGATTTGAGGAGGCGTTCATGGAGGAACGTCGCGACTTTAAGTTGCTGAGTAGGATCCGAGGCGTGACCGAGATTGCCAGAGGACGCGGCATCCGGGTTTTGAAACGGCTGGTCGAAGCGCACGGCGGAAAGAATTGGCGGAAGCTAAAGGGTATTGCCCGAGTGGAGAGAGATGATGGCTGGATTGGCGACGCGAAGATTCACTGGTACGAAGCGCACGGCGTCGGCCGCGTTTAGTGGGAAATCAAGCGGAATCTCGAGCCGTAAGCATTATCCGTACTGTGCAATGTGCGTGAAGAACGCGGGCGTCGAAGCTTCGCTGGTGGTCGGAAAGATCTATAAGGTGATCCGGCCCGAGGTGAATGATGGCCTCCAGAATATTCGCGTGATTGATGAAGAAATGGAGGACTATCTATATCCATCGACGTTTTTCGTCGAGATTGAAGTCCCCGCTCGCGGTCGGCATGCCTTGGCACAGGTTGAAGCATGACCCGGGACACCAAACGATCCGGATTTAGCCTGCTGATAGTCGGCTCGCTCGGCGTGATGTTCTTCTGGGCGACCGACCCGCGGTTTGGCATGTTCGCTTCCGAGGCGACGGGTAGCCCGGCTGACGCCATTCGCGACGCCGCTGTGGGGACCTATGTCGGCCTGGTCGGTAGTGGAATCGTCGTGCTGATTGGTCTTTGGTTGTTAGCAAAGCGCGCCGCGTAGCGCGCGTGGAACAGCATGGTCTTAAAGATTGAGAAAGATCATCAGCGCTTCCGGCAGATCGTCAAAGGACGAATCAGAGACGACTTGCGCAAATTTCTCTCCAAGGGCGAACTGATCGGCAAGGAGGGCAAGCACCTCATCAGCATTCCGGTACGCAATATTGACCTGCCGCATTTTCGTTATGGCGACAACAGCCAAGGGGTGGGAACAGGCGAAGGGGACGAGGGGCAAGCCGTGGGCAAAGGAAAGGGTCAGGGAGGTGAACAGCAGGGACAGCACCTGATGGAAGTTGATCTCACGCTGGACGAACTGGCTGAGATACTCGCTGAAGAGTTGAAACTTCCCCGTATCGAGCCGAAGGGCCGGCACAGAATTACCACAGTGCGAGAAAAGTACTCGTCACTGCGCAGGGTCGGCCCGGAAAGCCTGCGGCATTTCAAGCGGAGCTTTAAGGAAGCGATCAAGCGACAGATTATGACCGGGAATTATGATCCCGATAACCCGGTCATCATCCCCGAGAAGAAGGACATTCGCTACAGAAGCTGGAAAGAAATTAAGAGTCCGCAGAGCAATGCGCTGATCGTGTTTATGATGGACGTCAGCGGCAGCATGGGAGAAGAGCAGAAAGAACTGGTTCGCCTGGAAAGCTTCTGGATAGACACCTGGCTGCGCAAGAATTACGAGGGAATCGAGAGCCGCTACATCGTCCACGACGTGAATGCCAAGGAGGTGGACAAACACACATTCTACCACCTGCGAGAAGACGGCGGGACCAAGATCAGCAGCGCGTTTCGGACATGCAAGCAACTGCTCGACAGCCACTATTCCCCTGAAGAGTGGAACATCTACCTCTTTCATTTCAGCGACGGCGACAACAGCAGCGAAGCCGACAGCCGCGATTGCATTAAGCTGCTGAAGGATCATCTGCTCCCGATGTGCAACATGTTCGGTTATTGCCAGGTGGCGAGCGCGTACGGTTCCGGCAATTTTATTAACGTGCTGCACGAGCATCTGAAGGGTCACGAGAAGATGCTCACCAGCCGCGTGAACTCGAAGGACGACATCTACGATTCAATCAAGACTTTTTTTGGGAAGGGACATTGAGGCCCAATATGGGATCATTGCTACACTCACTGACATCGCATCTCTCCAACTTTATCCGGGAGCAGCCGGTGTTCTTCGTCGCATCTTCGGCGGCGGCGAGTCGGGTCAATTTATCGCCCAAGGGAACTGATTCGCTTCGTGTCCTCGACGAGAAGACGGTGGCTTACCTCGACATGACCAGGAGTGGCAATGAGACGGCGGCCCATGTTATGAACGACGGCCGGCTGACAATGATGTTTTGTAGCTTTGGTGAGAAGCCGCTCATAGTTCGTGTCTACGGCCAGGCTGAGGTGGTGCAGCCGGGCGATGCTAAGTGGAACGAACTCATAGGCCGATTCACCCCCGCGGCGGGGGTTCGGCAGATTGTTGCGTTGCATATCGATTCAGTGCAGACCTCCTGCGGCTTCGGCGTTCCCCGCATGCAGTTCGTTGCCCATCGGGAGGAACTGGCGAAATGGGTTTCAAGGAAGAGCGACGCCGAGTTGAACGAGTACCGCCTGAAGAACAACAGCCGTAGTATCGATGGATTGCCCGTGAGGCTGAACGGCTCGCCACCGACGGCGTAACAGATGAAAGTGCGGTCCATGCCCAAGCACACCCTCATCCCCTTCCCCCCCGAGTTGCTCGCAGCGAAGAAGCTGATCCGCGAGCAAGCGAAGTCGTATGGACTGGATTTCTATCCGACTATTTTCGAGATGTGTGACTACGAGCAGATGAACCAGATCGCTGCCTACGGTGGGTTCCCACAGCGGTATCCACACTGGCGATTTGGGATGGAGTATGAACGCCTGCGGAAGCAACATCACTATGGCCTTGGCCGCATTTATGAGATGGTGATCAACAACGACCCCTGCTACGCCTATCTGCAGGAGAGCAACGGGCTGGTCGATCAGAAGCTGGTCATCGCGCATGTGTACGGCCATTGTGATTTTTTCAAGAACAATGCCTGGTTCAGTCAGACGAATCGCAAAATGATGGACGAGATGGCCAACCATGCCACGCGAGTCCGCCGATACATCGAACAGCACGGTTACGACACCGTCGAGCGGTGGATGGATGTCTGCCTGAGCGTTGAAGATCTGATCGACCCCCACAGCATGTTCCTCAACCGCGGGCCGATGGAGACGGCGCAGCGGGCGACTGGTACCGGTCATGTTGCCTCGCGCCAGGGGCCGGTGGTCACGAAGTTTAAATCAAAAGACTATCTCGATCGCTGGATGAACCCGCCGGAGAAGCTGGCGGCGGAGTCTAAGCGATTGCAGGAAGATGCCGCCCGACAGCGTCACTCCACGCCGGCGCGGCCCACGCGCGACGTGCTGGCCTATCTGCTGGAGCACGCGCGGCTTGACGATTGGCAGGCGGATTGTCTGAGCATTGTGCGAGAGGAAGCCTATTACTTCGCGCCGCAGGGAATGACAAAAGTGATGAATGAAGGCTGGGCCAGCTACTGGCACAGCACGCTGATGAGCAAGCACTTCGTGACCGCCGCCGAGGTGATTGATTACGCCGACCATCACAGTGGCACGGTCCACATGCCGCCGGGTGGTTTTAACCCGTACAAGATTGGAATCGAGTTGTTTCGTGACATCGAAGAGCGATGGAACAAGGGGAAGTTCGGCAAGGATTACGACGAATGCGAAGACCTCGGTGCGCGCAGAAAATGGGATAAGGGCCTCGGCCTCGGCAGAGAGAAGATCTTTGAGGTACGCCGTGTGTACAACGATGTTCAGTTCATCGATGAATTCATGACGCCCGAGTTCATCGAAAGGCACAAGTTCTATCAGTACGGCCGTGATCCACATACCGGCCAGTTGCGCATCCTCAGCCGCGACCCGGTGCGCATCAAGCATACGTTACTCTATCAACTGACGAACATGGGCCGCCCGTTTATCTATGTAGCCGACGGCAACTACTGCAATCGTGGAGAGCTATACCTCGCTCAAAAGCACAACGGTCAGGATATCGAGATCAAGTTTGCCATTGAAACGCTGAAGAACGTCTGGAGGATCTGGCAAAGGCCGGTTCATCTGCAGGCGCGCATTGATGAAGAGATGATGCTGTTCAGCTACAACGGCGATCAACCAAAGCAGCAGACGATTCACGATGAGCTGCCGCAGCCTGCGCACCCGCTTGGGTAACCACCTGTGAACCCGATCGAGTATCGCAACTTCCGCCGCACGCCCGATGTTAGGAAGCCTTCATTTTGGTGGCTCGCGGGAACACTGGTTGTCCATTCCGCTTGACGCTGGGAATGATTGAGTTTCAGTGCCATTCGCAAGTAACCTGCGCTACAACATTGAGGCGGACTGACGCTGCGCCTAAAATTGACCTCAATGGCTACACCCGCAATCAAAGTCGTCAAGGATCAAGCAGAAATGGTTGAAGAGGCCGCCCGGCGAATCGTTGCTACTGCGGCGAAGTGTGAGAGGGATGGTGACCTGTTTTCGCTTTTCCTTTCAGGAGGCAGCACGCCCAAGGCGTTGTATGAGCTTCTGGCTGAGGACGCTTGGAAATCGCAGATCGACTGGCGAAATGTTGAGTTGTACTTCGGCGACGAGCGATGCGTGCCGCCGGATTCATTGGACAGCAACTATCGAATGGCCAATGAAGCGATGATCAGCCGGGTTCCAATTCCAGTCGGCCAGGTGTATCGCATGAAAGGCGAAGGCGATCCCGAGGAAGCCGCCAAGTCGTACGGCCAGATGCTCAAGGAACACTTCGGCGATGAAGGCCCGGACATCATGCTCCTTGGGATGGGTGGCGACGGTCACACCGCAAGCCTGTTCCCCGGCACGCCTGCGGTGAGTGAGACTCAGCATCGCGTGGTCGCCAATCGCATTCCCGATGATTACAGCCTGATCGCCATTCCCAAGGGTACGCATTGGCGCATCACTACGACATTTCCATTTATCAATCGATCTCGCGAGATTCTGATTCTGTGCGCCGGGAAAGATAAGGCGGCACGGGTGGCCGAGGTGCTGGGAGGCCCGAGCGACCCGGCCCGATTGCCGATTCAGCAGGTTGATCCTTCCCCCGCCGGGGGGACGGTCACCTGGCTCCTCGACTCCGGCGCAGCAGGGATGGATTCCACGGAATAAATCGTCAATTCACCCGAAATCAGGGTAGTCCCCGAGTTTACACAACGCCCCGATTTGCTATCTTCTCAGGCCGGCATGCAGGAAACGACCACAAAAAAGATCTACGATATTCAGTCGCTGGTGTATGATGTTACGTTCGCCAAGCTGGTGAAGCGGCGGATCAGCGAAGCGATTAAGCACATGAATATCGCTCAAGACGATAAGGTGCTTGACCTTGGCATCGGCACGGGCGCGTCGCTTGGTTTCTATCCCAGCCAGGGCCATGTGATCGGGATCGACCTATCCGATGGCATGCTTCGTGAAGCGCGCAAGAAGATTCGCGAGCAGAACATCAAGAACGTGACGCTCGTTCAAGCCAACGCACTCACGCTGCCGTTTCCAGATGATTATTTTGATCACGTTTTTATTAGTCACGTCATCAGTGTTGTGAGTGATCCGGTCGTGCTTGTGCAAGAGGCGCAGCGCGTCGCCAAGCCCGACGCGCGCATCGTCGTCCTCAACCACTTTCAGTCGAGTAATCGTTTCGTTGCAATGATCGAGAAATGGCTCTGCCCGCTTTGCACCCGGCTGGGTTGGCGCAGCGATCTTGCTCTGCCTGAACTGATGCGCAAGACAAAGATGCAGATCGACTACCGTTACAAGCTCGATGTGCTGGATTTGTGGGAAACGGTTGTGATGACAAACAACAAGTCGGCGCTGGCAGGGGTATAGCAACGGGGTAGGCGATCGGGGTGCTCGCTCGTCTCCTTAAATAAAAGGAAGAACACGGATGCCCCCTCGGGCGCGTCCGTGTTTTCTTTTGTGTCCTTTTGAAGCCCGTCGCAAGTCAATCGACGTGACGCGGTGTGACGCCAACGTCATTTCGCGATGATACAATCGATCGCGAAACCGCCATGTGACGGACCGTGCATGTGATCGATCGTGCCGGTGAACGCCCGCGTCGGCGCGGAAACACGCCGGTCATTAGTCGCGAGGGCCGCCGCGGCCTCGCCCGCCGCCGGAGTGGCTACCTTCGCGGCGGGGGCCGCGATCGCCACCTCGATCTCCTCCACGGTCGCCGCCTCTGTCATTGCGCGGCCCGCGCTCTCCGCCTTCGCGCGGGGGGTCGCTCTGGCCCAGTTCCTGCATCGCCGCCTTGCGGCTGAGCTTGATCCGGCCCGTGTCATCGATCAGAAGCACCTTCACCGGAATCTCATCGCCGATCTTCACGACATCGTCCGGGCGGCTGACATATTGATCAGACAACTCGCTCACATGGCAAAGTCCATCCGTTTCCGGTGCGATTTCAACAAATGCGCCGAATTCCTTCAGGCTCACCACTCGGCCAGTGTAGATCTTGCCAACCTTCACTTCCTGCATCATCGCCTCGACGATATCGCGGGCCTTCTCTGCCCCCGCGGAGTCGGTCGAACTGATGTACACGGTACCGTCGTCTTCAATATCGATGTTGGTCTTCGTGCTTTCCTGCAGCGCCTTGATGTTCTTTCCGCCGGGGCCGATCAGCTTGCCGATCTTCTCCGGGTTGATCTTGATGGTCAGCAACCGCGGTGCCCACTTGCTGATGCTCTTCCGCGGCTCGGCAATGGTTGCCTTCATCACTTCCAGAATCTTCATCCGCGCCTCGCGAGCGCGTTGCAGAGTCTGGCGAATGATGTCATGGCTGATGCCCTCGGTCTTGATGTCCAACTGAATGGCGGTAATGCCGTCTTTGCTGCCGACGACCTTAAAGTCCATATCGCCGAAGTGGTCCTCTTCGCCGAGGATGTCGGTGAGCAGTTCAGTCTTGCCATTCTCCTGCACCAACCCAATGCTGATGCCCGCCACCATGTTGGTGATCGGTACGCCCGCATCCATCAGCGCCAGGCAACCGCCGCACGCGCTGGCCATCGAGCTTGATCCGTTGGATTCCAGAATGTCGGAGATAATTCGCACGGTGTAGGGGAACTGATCAACCGTCGGAAGAATTGCCATCAGCGATTTCTCAGCCAATGCGCCGTGGCCGATCTCGCGCCGGCCTGGGCCTCGAATGGGCCTTACTTCACCGACACTGTAGCTGGGAAAATAGTAGTGAAGCATGAACTTCTGGTTGTATTCATCGGCCAGTCCGTCCACCATCTGTTCATCACCGCTGGTGCCCAGGGTGATGGTGCACATCGCCTGCGTCTCCCCGCGGGTGAATACCGCCGAGCCATGCACGCGCGGCAAGATGTCCACTGCGCACGACAGCGGGCGAATGTCATGGAAGCCGCGCCCGTCAGGCCGCACGCCCGACAGAATCGCCTCGCGCGTCACTTGCTCTTCCACTTCTGCAAACACCGCCCGCACTTTTTTGGCTTCATCTTTCTGCGCCAGGATCGACATGTATGATGCATTTGGGTCCGTGACCGGCGGGGCAAGTTCCAGAACCAGCGCGTCGCGAATCGCCTTTACCTGCTCATTGCGATCGCTCTTGCCCGGCTGACCCTTCACCGCGCGAATCTTGTCCGCAACGCGCGCCCGGATCGCGTCCACAAAACCCGGCTCTGGCAGCTTGATGTCGCCACGCTTTTCCTGGCCGGCCTTCTGCTGCAATTCTTCAATCATCTCGACTGTTTGAATGATGGTGCGGTGAGCGAGCTGAATCGCATCGGCCACCACATCTTCAGCGATCTCCCGGCCGTCGAGTTCGATCATGTTGACAAAGTTCTTGGTGCCCGCCACGACCAGCGTAAAGTCGGATTCGGCCAGTTGCTGCTCGGTCGGATTCACCACCAACTGCCCGTCGATTCGGCCCACCTTCGCGTGCGCAGTTGGCGAGAGAAACGGAATGTCGCTGATCGCCACCGCAGCCGATGCCGCGATGCCCGCGAGAATGTCGGTGTCATTTTCTGCGTCATATGCCAGGGTGTTTAGCTGGATCTGCACCTCGTCCATGAACCCCTTCGGGAACAACGGGCGCAAGGGTCGATCGATCAACCGGCTGATTAACACTTCGCGCGTCGTCGGCTGGCCTTCGCGCTTGCGGAACCCCCCCGGAAACTTGCCCGCGGCGGCGCGGCGCTCGCGATAGTCCACCTGCAGGGGGAAAAAGTCGATGCCCTCGCGCGGGTTGGCCCGGGCGACTGCACCGAAAAGGATCGTTTCGCCGTATTGAACCGTAACCGCGCCCCCGGCCAGCTTGGCATAAGTGCCGGTGGAAATGGTGAGCGTGCGCCCGCCGATCTCGCGAGAGACCTGTATCGCTTGCATGAAGATATCTTTCTGCGACCCGATTCCAGTTCGCCGCAGATGAACAAATCGGAGGAGGAAGGAGCTGAAAGCATCCCGGGGTCAGTGGCAACTAAAAGTTACTTTACTTGCCCGTCGCCCCTGATTACTTGTGGCTCTCATCCCGCGATTTGTACACCCGCAGCTTCAACACTCCGCGAGGAACAACGCCGGGTCGCACGCATTGCCGCGGAAAAATTTTCGGGGCCGATACTCCAACTCGGCAGGGCACGCCCCGAGCGCGCCCTGCCCGTCGAATGTCACGATTATTTGCGAAGGCCCAGCTTCGCGATGATCGACAGGTAACGCTGCCGGTCTTCGCGAGTCAGATACTTCAGCAACGCGTTGCGCTTGCCAACCATCTTCAGCAGCCCGCGCCGCGACGAGTGATCCTTTTTGTGCAACTTCAGGTGTTCGGTCAACTCGTTAATGCGCGCCGTCAGCAACGCAATCTGAACCTCGGGTGAGCCGGTGTCCTTGTCATGCGTCTTGTGCTCGCCGACAATTTTTTGCTTCGATTCAACTGCAATCATGGAGATAAAACCTCAAAACGGTTGTCACCAGCCGGCCAGCAAAAGTGCCGGCGCAGCGGTCGAGTCTGTGGGATCCTCCGCAACATCTGCAGAGAAGACAGACGTTCAATCCTAAGCGAACCCAGACCGGCATTCAAGCAAACCCTGCCGCTCACGCCAGTTGAACATGCCCGATGCACGCACTCGCATTCGACCAAGAATGCCAAAGTTGATCGCACGGTGACAATTCGCAAGTTATTTACGGGTAGGTAGTTAGCATCGCGTTTTTGAGCATCCAGCCTCCGAACTAAGTAGATTATGGTATTTTGAAAAATCGGGCATTTCCGGGCATTTCAGGGCACGCAGGCAAAGCGCGCAGCGTCCTCCCCCATTCATCATTCATAATTCACCATTCATCCTTTCCTTACTACCCCCCGCGCTGCGCCAGCGGTGAACAGAAAGCGCAGCGCCGGCCATTTTTTTTGCGACGAAGATAACCCGGGTGCCACGACATGGGTCTCAGGCCATGTCGTGCTCTTCGGTTTCACGCAGCGGTTTCAGTCGCCCGCACTACTTGGCCTGAGAGCCAAACAGTGGCACCCGGACGATACATCTGCGGCTTCTGAGTGGTATGAGATGGCCCTAAATCTGTTCTTTTGCTTTAGATTACCCGACGCGTCGCCCCCGATTGAACCACAAAACGCGACAGCCGGTTGAATGCGGATCAGGAACGGGGTTGTCTGGAGAAGGAAAGAGTTGGGGCACTAGGATTCGAACCTAGACAAACAGAGTCAGAGTCTGTTGTGCTACCGTTACACTATGCCCCAGCACGATTCGGCTGGCTTTTGAGAAGCTTATCCCGTTTCTACGCAGGTTCAAGCGGCGGGGCGGGAAATGGTCGAGGGTTAATCGGCAAGGACGGGTTTAAGGGCGCGGATGCGCTCGGCGAGGGCGGTCTGCTGGGCGAGCAACTCGCGATTGACGCTGTTCATGGCGCGCAGGTCGGCGTTGAAGATGTCGCAGGTGAGCGTGCGGGCGATCTGCGTCTCGACGAAGCCCTGGGCCGACGTTTCCTGCCATGTACATTTGTGCACAACGCTCACGCCGCCGTCGCCGTAGCTGAGCAGGCCCCACCTGGGGGGGATTTCCGATTTCTTAATCATGCCGGCGGGTGCAAGCAGGTAATGCAGGTTGGCCATGGGGACGATCAGGCAGGTTTTGAACTTTCCCAGCCCCACGGCATTGCGAATGCGATGCTTCGCCGCCCGCGCGTTGCGCCGCTGCCGCCGGGTGCGCGAGCGCATCTCCTGCAGGCATTGAAACATCTGCCCGTCATTGGATTGATCGCGTAAAAAATCTGCCCGGCTGGCTTTGCATTCGATGATACAGGTCTGCGAAATGGTCTTGGGCAGGTGCAGTTGGTTGTGCCACGGCCCAAAAACGCCGGTGCCGACGGCATCAACAATTCCCACGGGTGCGAGCTTCACCTCCGCAGCCACACAACGGTAACCGGCGCGAAAGAGCCATCGACAGGCTTCCTTTTTGAGGGTTTTGTGAAGTTGCGTTTCGCCAGCCATTGCACGAGTCCGTTGCCGCATAACCAAGCGAGAACAATGGACCACGATTGCCGCGCGGCGTCAACCGCCGGGCCTGGCGCGGCACCTCGGCCGGCGCTGGCAACCCTTGCGGTTTGTGCAGAGGTGGCGCAAGGCAGGCCGCTTGCCCCGCATTGATCATCGTTTAACATCGGCTTGTGATTGCAGTTGAACAAATCCTGGCCGACTTGACCGAACCGCAGCGGGAGGCCGTATCGCACGTTGACGGCCCGCTGCTCATCATTGCCGGTGCGGGCAGCGGAAAGACCCGGGTCATTACCCGGCGGGTGGCGTACCTGATTCGCCAGGGCATTCCGCCTCCCAGCATTTGTGCGATTACGTTTACCAACAAAGCCGCCGGGGAGATGAAAGAGCGAATCGGGCAGTTGCTCGGCCGGCCGATGCGCGACTTTGGCCGGCTGGATCAGTACGGCCCGACAATCTGCACTTTTCACTCGCTTTGCCTGCGTATTTTGCGTGCTTACGCTGCGACAGTCGGCCTCGCCACCAACTTCAGCATCTATGACACGGCCGATCAGTCCAAGGTGCTGAAAGAGGCGATCAAGCTGCTGGATATGAGCACGACCAACTTCCCGCCGGCCGGGGTTCATGCCGCGATCAGCAACGCCAAGAACCAATTGCTCACGCCAGAAGCATACACCCTCAAGGCCGGGGGATTTTACGAGCGGCAAATCGCCCGCATTTACACCAAGTATCAGGCCATTCTGCAGCAGAACGCCGCGCTCGACTTTGATGACTTGTTGCTGCGCACCACGCTTTCACTCCGCGATCATCCACAGATGCTCGAAGAACTGCGAGCGCGCTTCGGCTACATGATGATCGACGAGTATCAGGACACCAACCATGCGCAGTACATCCTGGCACACGCGCTTGCAGGAGGACATCGAAATCTCGGCGTGGTGGGTGATCCGGACCAATCGATTTACGCGTGGCGCGGCGCTGACATTCGCAACATCCTCGATTTCGAAAAGGACTATCCCGACGCAAAGGTGGTAAGGCTCGAACAAAACTATCGCAGTACCAAGACGATCCTCGCGGTTGCGAGCCAGCTCATCGCCAGGAACACCCAGCGGAAAGATAAGGCGCTCTGGACCGAAAACGTGCAAGGCGATCCAGTCCGGCTATTGCTTTGTCAGGATGAAACAGATGAGGCGCTTGTGGTCGTTGAGCAGTTCAAGGCCGCGCAGAAGGCCGGAAAGAGCTGGAGCGACATGGCGGTATTTTACCGCATGAATGCGCTTTCTCGTGTTATGGAAAAAGCGATGTTTGAGGCCGGTATCCCGTATCAGATCGCCCGCGGGGTGGAGTTCTATAATCGGAAGGAGATTAAGGACGTGCTGGCGTATCTGCGAGTGATCGCCAACCCAAACGATGAGGTGTCACTCGAGCGAATTCTGAATGTGCCCACCCGCGGGCTGAGCGACGCGACCGAATCCAAGCTCAAGGCGTTTGCGGCCCAGCAGGGCATTGGCCTTTGGTCGGCTCTTGAGCGAATTCACGAAGTCGCCGGCCTCACCGCACGAGCGGTAAAGTCGGCAGCCAGCTTCGTGCAGTTGATCAATCGATTTCGCAAGGTCGCTACTCAAGCAGGCGAGGCATCCACCGCTTTCTCAGATGACTCATCGCCCTTGCTGCCCGGAGCGGAGTTGAGCCCCAGCGGACATCCCGAACTGCAATTGGCAGGACGTGGCACGGTCGAAGCAGGGCACCAGAGTCTCCCGCAGGCGGGTGGCAGCATCCAATCGATCATGGAACAGATCGTTCGCGATTCCGGCTACGAAGCGATGCTCCGCAAGCTCGATCCGGATGCAGAGAATGAGCTTCCCAACGTCGATCAGCTCATCACCTCCGCTGCCGAGTTTGATGCGCAGAACCCCGGGGGAACGCTTGAAGAGTATCTGTCGATGATCAGCCTTATCAGCGATGTTGATCACATGAAAGGTGCCGGCGGGGCGGTGACCTTGATGACGCTTCATGCGGCCAAGGGACTTGAGTTTCCCGTGGTGGCAATCATTGGGCTTGAAGAAGGGTGTCTGCCCCACGCTCGGGCCAGAGAACACCCGGAACAGATGGAGGAGGAGCGGCGGCTGTGCTTTGTGGGAATCACTCGTGCTGAAGAACAGTTGATTCTCACCAAGGCCGCGTATCGAACGTTGCGTGGCCTGCGCGATCGTACGGTCACCAGCCCATTTCTGGCCGAGCTACCGAAAGAGCATCTGCAGATCGTCGACCGCACCGGTATTCCCGGCGGCGATGACGGAGACGACGCGTTGAACGCCTACAACTCACTGACGGAGTTCAAGCGGGGGCAACTCGTCCGCCACCCTCAGTTTGGCGTGGGTCGCATCGCCGAGCTTGCCGATATGGGTTCGCAGACGCGCGCGGTCGTGGAGTTTAATCAGGTGGGCCGAAAGACGCTCATTTTGCAGTACGCCCGGCTTGAGGCTGTCGGCGGGTGATGGCGGGTATGGGGTGGCGGGATGCCGCCCGGCTCGCGAATGATTCGAAAATAGTCCGTCAGCGGTGTAAAACTGCTGCTGGGTAGAGCTTGTTAGCGGGCACATGCAGGCGAGGCAAACATGATTCTTGCGGGCGATATCGGCGGCACCAATTCGCGACTGGCAGTGTTTGATATGCAGATGAACAAGCTGCACGAGCACGTCTACAAGAACGCCGGAAGGGCGGATTTGGGCGACACGGTCGTCGAGTTTCTAGCCGGCGATCGCTTCAAGATCGACCGCGGGTGCTTCGCGGTGGCGGGGCCGGTGTCGCTGGGAAAGGTGACGCTCACCAACCTCTCCTGGCAATTGGACGAACGCCAGCTTGCTGCGCGGCTCAACGTCCCACGCTTTGCGTTGATTAATGACCTGGTGGGCCACGCTGAGGGCATCGAAGTTCTCACCGCCGAGCGCGTGGTTACGCTGCACGCGGGCAGCCCCGTTGCCGATGGCAACCGTGCCATCATCGCCGCCGGCACAGGGCTGGGAGAGGCGGGGCTGGTTTATGACCGCACGACGAGCCGCTATCGCAGCTTTGCCAGCGAAGGGGGCCACTGCGACTTTGCCCCGCGCAACGACCGCGAAGAGTCGATGCTGCGATTTTTACGAGGCAAATTCGGCATAGTGAGCTATGAAAATGTGTTGTCGGGACGGGGTTTGCGAAACATTTACGACTTCGTAGTGACCTTGCCCGAATTCGCCAGCGCCACGCTCCCTGGCGATCCTCAGCCCGCCGACATCACCACCGCCGCGCTCGACGCCACCAACGCCGCCGCGGTCGAGGCGATGCGGATGTTTGTCAGCATTTACGGCCAGGAGGCTGGCCACCTGGCGCTCAAGACGCTCGCCACCGGCGGCCTTTACGTCGGCGGAGGAATTGCGCCGAAGATACTTCCTGCCTTGAAGCAGCCAGCATTTCTGGAATCGTTTCGTAACCATAGCGTTCCAAAAATGCAGGAAATGCTCGCAAAGATCCCCGTGCATGTCATCACATTTGAGATGAACGGCTTGTATGGGGCGGCAAACTTCGCGCGATCGCTTTAGTCGCGGTCTCCTGAAGTGCATCGCGAGGGCCGACCGGATGCGACTACCGCCTCACAAAGGCGACTGTCATGGCAACTAAGCTCCAACAGGAGGAATCGATATGAACTATGTTATGTCGTTAGCCCTGCTCTGCATGATGGCCGCGGATTCGTCTACGCAGCCGGCGCAGCCTGCCAAGCTTGCCGATCTGGGTTTCATTCACGGCGGGGGGGGGTCTGTCAAAGGCGAGACGCGCACGGCAGAATTCTGGTCGCCCCCGCGCGCGGGGAGGATGCTTGGCGCGAGCCGCACCATTCGAGGTGATGTCACGGTTTTCTTCGAATACTGTCGCATCGAACAGCGCGGCGAGGCGATTTACTACATCGCCCAGCCCGGCGGGAAGGCTCCGACCGAGTTTAAGCTGACGCAGTTTGATGGAAAGGCTGCCGTGTTTGAAAATCCCGAGCACGATTTCCCAAACAAGATTGTGTACGAACTGATCGACCAAACGACGATGAAGGCGTCGATCGAAGGCACGCGGGCGGGTCAAAGGCGGGGCACTTCATGGGAGCTGAAGCGAATGGGGGCTGCGGCTGCTCCTGCTCCCACGCCGGATAATGCAAACTAGCCCGCGAGGGTCGGTCCGCTGTCGATAACTTGATTTTCGCCATCATTTGCTCGACACCATCTGCATGGCTTGGACCATTCTTGTCATCGCGGGACTTCTTGAGATCGGGTGGGCGACGGGGCTGAAGTATACCCACGGATTCACTCGCCTCGGGCCGAGCGTCATAACCATCGCGCTGATGGCTGTGAGCATGTGGCTGCTCGCCACGGCAGTGCGGACGATCCCGATCGGCACGGGTTACGCCGTGTGGACCGGTATTGGGGCGGTCGGAACGGCCATCGTCGGCATGGCTGTGTTTGGCGAGAGCACCGCGCCAGCGCGCATTGGGTGCATCCTCATGATCGTCGGGGGAATTGTCGGTTTGAAGCTGCTCTCAGCGCCCTGACCAGCATGGCCGGTTCTGCAGTGTGAAGCCATGGACTTTGTAGAGCGCTGGATCAACCTCCTGGAGCAGACCATCCGACAGGCGTTACCTGTCGCAACGGGTGAGGCGGCGAGTGTGACCCGTCAGCTTCTCGGCGACCCCGCCCCTGGAGTGTCACCCGATCGGCTGACCCCCCGGCGGCGCGAGCACGCGGCATTTTTGGATTACACCCGCGCATTGTTGCCACCAAGCTCGACTCGCCCGCACGGCGACCGTGCCGCGGCCGAGGTTCGGCCCGCTGGGTCGATTGGTCACATTGAGGCACTGTTCACAAACCTGAGACGATACGTCGAATCTCAATCGCCCGGGGCGGGGGGCGTCGGGTCGATCGTTGAGTTGCTCCAGTCACACAATGGCCGAACCTTCACCACCGTTGCGTCCGAGGATCAACTCGAGTCGTGGTGGTTTCACGAGCTTGTGCTGCTGCACGGTGTCGCGAGCTTTGCTGCTTTGAGCGACGATCCGCTTGCCTGGAAGGTCGTCGAACTTGGCACGAGCTTTCATCGCGACGAGATCCAGGCCGATCATGCCACCGCAGACCCCTGGGCGATTCATGCCTTCGCTCTCAATCCTCAGACGCAGGAGGTCGCCGGCGGCATTCTCAACGCGACCATGATTCAATATGCTGGAGAACCCGACGGCGTGGCTCTAGTGTTGCTGGCCGAATCGCTATACTGTTTGAAGCATGTCGCACAAACCCGAATCAATCGAGGAAAGCCCGAATCGGTTTGATCCTGCCCTAATGGAGATTCTCCGCTGCCCGGTGACTCGTAGTCGGCTGCGCAAGGAAGGCGATTGGCTCATTTCAGAAACGGGCGGGCTGGCTTACGCAATAAAGGATGGCATTCCTGTCATGCTCGCAGAGTCGGCCCGGCTGCCCGCTGGGTTTGATTCACTTGATGCGTTCAAGGCCGTGTTCACAGCCGACCGACCCGACTGACGTGGAACGGGCAATGCGATCCAACGGTGCAGCGGTGGCATTGTGGCCCCCATTGTGGTGACCGTTGTGCTGCCGTGTGAGGGAGTTACCAGAGCTTACAACGCGTGGTCATTAGCGTCAGCGGGGGGCACCTGACTCTCCGCCGCCTGAAACTCCGCCGCCTGATTTTCCGCCTCCGCGAGTTGTGAAGGTGCGTCGGCTGGCCGCGCAGCTGGCGATGGCTCATCTGTGACCGGTTCGATGCGGCTCTGCAGATTGCGACTGGCATCCGCAACGCCTGCCCCTGCCTCAGGCTGAGGCAGGTCTTTGATGCTATTCAAGCCGAAGACTTCCAGGAAACGCCTGGTTGTTCCGTAGAGAATCGGGCGGCCCGGCTCTTCGGCACGGCCTGCAATCTTGACGACATGCTTTTCCATCAGGTTGCGAATGGTCTCCCCGCAAGCCACCCCGCGGATGGCCTCAATCTCTGCCCGCAGGATCGGTTGCTTATAGGCAATGATTGCCAGCGTCTCCATCGCCGCCTTTCCAAGCTTTGCGTCGATTTCCTTCTGGTGCATCTGTTTCAACAACTCCCCGTGCTCGGGTAGCGTGAGCATTTGATACCCGCCGGCCACTTGTTCGATGCGAAAAGCGCGGCTGGACGACGCGTAAGTCTCGTTGAGCGAACGAATTGCGCCCCGGATCGGCTTGGTTGAATCCAGACCCAGCAGCTCCGCGAGCCTTCCCGCCGTCAGGGGGTGATGTGTGGCAAACAACATCGCCTCCAGCGCGCCAATCGCAACGGCCGTATCGTGGGATTCGGCGCCGAGTACGGGCTCACCGACTGGGCTTGGTGCGTCACCGATCTCAATATCGTTTACCGAAGTGCCGTCAGCGGCCGCTGTCACTTCGGCGGCTTCGTCTCGTGCTCCGACTTCTCCGTCAGGCAGTTCGACCATCACAGGCTTGATCTTCTTTCCGCGCGCCCGACGTACGGTTGGCGTTTGCTCTAACTGGTCGACGTCCATCAGTTCTTCATCCCGCACAAGTCGCATCATGGCAGACCTCCCGACTTCAAGGGTTATCGGCCGTTCTCAGCGATTTTCCTGCATTATTTGCGCAGCGGCTACCTTGCCGAAGCATCATTTGCATGATGTTAGTACCCGCAAGGAGCGGCGTTGGCAACTGGATCACTCGGGTTCGGTCTTCGTCGCTCGCGAGCGTCTTGAGATGCCCGCGGTTTCGCTTAGAACATGCGTGATGGCAACTCGCGTGGCAATCGGTTTTGACTTTGGAACAGAGTCGGTCCGGGTCGTCGTAGTCACCACCGCCGACGGCAGGGTGCTTGGTCAGGCGGCGAAACTGTATGCGCATGGCGTGATCGATCGATTTCTGCCAACCGATGCTGCATCGGCATTGCCCGCCGACTACGCGCTGCAGCACCCGCAAGACTGGCTCGACTCCGCCGCCGCCGCCTGCGGGGAGGCGATGCGTGCATCGGGCGTGCAGGTAGAGGATGTAGCCGGGATCGGGGTCGATTTTACCAGTTGCACGGTGTTGCCATGTTGGGCCGATGGCACGCCGCTTTGCATGACCGAACAGTTTGCCCGCACGCCCCTTGCCTGGCCAAAGCTCTGGAAACATCACGCCGCAAAGGAAGAAACGGCGATGATCAACAGGATCGCCGCCGCGCGGCGTGAACCGTGGCTTGATCGGTACGGCGGGGCGATCGGCCTTGAGTGGTTCTTTCCAAAGGTCCTCGAAACGCTCCGTCGAGCGCCGGAGGTCTATGCCGCGGCCGATGTGTGGATCGAAGCAGGCGACTGGTTTGTCTGGCAGTTGACGACCGGCCTCTTCCCAGCCAGCGGGTTGGGGGGGATGGTGCGATCGACCTGCCAGGCCGGCTATAAGGCGATGTGGAATAAGCAGACCGGCTACCCATCGAGGGAGTTTTTCGGCGCTTTACACCCAGCGATGAGCGATGTGGTTGCGAAAAAGTTGTATGGATCACATAAGGCGCCCGGTGAGCTAGCCGGGAAGCTGAGCGCTTCAGCCGCGGCGCTGCTGGGTCTGGACGCTGGAACGCCTGTCTCGGCGGCCACCATCGACGCGCATGCCGGCGTGCCGGGTGCGGGCGTCGGTGGGGCCGACACGATGGTGCTCGTCATGGGGACCAGTTCATGTCATATGATCAACAGCGCCGCGGAGAGACTGGCTCCCGGCATCGCCGGCGTGGTGGATGGCGGCATCCTGGCAGGCTACTTTGGGTACGAAACAGGACAGGCGAGTGTGGGTGATGCATTCGCCTGGTTTGTAAACACGTTTAAGCTATCGCATCAGGCGCTTAACGATCAGGCCAGACTGCTTCCGCCCGGAAGCAACGGCGTGATGGCGCTCGACTGGCTCAACGGCTGTCGGACACCCCTGATGGATGGCCGACTCTCCGGTGCATTTATCGGCGTAACGCTTGGAACCCAGCCGGCACAGATGTACCGCGCGTTAATGGAAGCAACCGCTTTTGGCCTTCGGTGGATCGTAGAGACGCTGCGCACTGCCGGCGTGCCGGTAAAGCAGTTTGTGGCCTCCGGCGGGCTTCCGGCGAAAAGCCCACTGCTGATGCAAATCTACGCCGATGTGCTGAATGCCCCCATCGCCTTGCCCGAGAGCGATCAATCTGTCGCACTGGGAGCAGCTATCATCGGCTGCGTGGCCGCCGGGCGCGAGGGTGGACACGACTCGATGCAGGCGGCCATCGCCGCGATGGCAAGGCAGCGGGCCGATCTCGTGTATCACCCGTCGCCCGCCGCCGCTGCGGCGTACGAGAAACTCTACCCGCTCTATCGCAGGCTTGCAGACGGCCAGGGGATTGTTGCCGACATCATGCGGCAGCTCTAAACCACTCTACGCCGAGCGTTCGATCCTGGGGCGCGGGTTTGACCGATTTCTACCGAGCTGGCATCGCGTCGTTTCGGGCGAGTGCTGTGTCTGCAAGAGGCTCGATTCAAAGACAGACTCGACTAAAAAAACAAAACCGCCCGGTGGAGCGAACTCCACCGGGCGGAATCTTTATCTAGGCCTTCGCGCGATTCAGGCTGCCACAAGGGCCCCTAAGTCACGCACGTGAGTCACGCAAACCCGCTTAGGCGCGACGGCGGCGGGCCGCGAGGCCTGCCATCGCCAGACCAATCAGGCCGAAGCTGGCCGGTTCCGGAACCGCGCTTCCGCGGGCCAGGTCGCCGGCGCTCTGGCCGAAGTTGCCTGCCAAAGCGGTGAAGTCGTCTAGGTTGACGATTCCGTCGTAGTTGTTGTCACCGGTACCCCAGCGTTGGCCGGAAAGGCCGAAGAACGCTGCCAGGGTGGTGAAGTCGTCGAGGGTGACGCTCCCGTCGAGGTTCGAGTCACCGGCGAGGGTGTATCGAAGCAGGACTGCGGTGCCATCGATCGGGACGCCCAGGAAGGTGCCCGAGAACGCGGTGTCGCCCACTTCAGCCACGCCGATCGCGAACTTGCCCGGAGCGCCCGCAGCAGCCGCTGCACTGGCGATGCCGGTTCCCGTCCACGAGCCACCTGCACGGCCGCTCGCCACGAGCGTTTCAATCGCATCACGTGGGCTGAGGGCCGAGTAATCCACAACCAGTGAGTTGTTGCCGAGGTCGAGGGTCGCACCGGCGGCAATCGTCAGGCTGTTAACGGCACTGGTCGTGTCCGGGGTGTTGTTCGTGCCAGAGAGGGCCACGTTGACACGCCCAGCCTGGATGTTGAGGCCAGCCAGGGCGACCTTGTCATCCGGATCGAGGCTGGCATCGTTCGTTGCAGCGATCCGGCTCACGGTCAGAGCACCGCCACCGAGCTTGGTGAGCACTGCAGCGCTGCTGTTCGTGCCGGAACCGGTGGTGATGTCGAACATGATGCCGGTGTGCGTGAGCGACGATCCAGATTCGACGCGAATCGTCTGGGCGGTGTTGATGGTGCCATCAACGGTCACATGGTCGGTGAAGACGAGATCGCCACCGATGGTGTTGTTGCCCGAGGCGTTGTGAAGCGAGCCAAGGGCCGATGCGCCGCTTCCGATGCCGTCGCCGGCGAGGAAGAAGTCGTTGTCAGCCGACAGGGTGATGTTATTCGCCAACTGAAGGGTTGATTCTTCAGCATTGACGAAGACATCGCGAATGCCCAGCGCGTTGCTTCCGGTGACTCGGAGCACACCCGCCGGAACTTCAGCAGCCGCGGCGTTGGTGCAGGTTCCGGTTCCAGCCAGGACAGCACTGCTGCCAAGGAAGACCGAACCATCCAGCGCGTTGTTGCCGCTGATTTCAAGGGTGCCGGTGGTGAAGTCAGTGCTTCCACCGCCAGCGAGGGCGACGCCCAGCAATGAGAAGTTACCACCGCTCATCGGGCCGCTGATGGTGAGCTTGCCGGAGGTGGCAGTTCCCACGCCGCTACCCACGCGGATCGGGGCGGTGAACTCGCCGAGGCCAACCGCGCCGGTGAGGGTGGTGTTGCCTGCGCCGGTCCATGAACCGAAGCCCACGCCGGTCACGAGCCAGTCGTTGCTGGCAGTCATGTCGGCCTGCGCGATGAAAGTCATTGCATCGTCGATCTCAACGCGACCGGTGCCGAAGGGCTGAACAGCGGTCGGCTCGATAACGACCTGCGTATTGGCACCGCCGGGGAGATTGAAGATCATCGTCCCGGTGAAGCCGGAGTTGTCGCCGGCGAAGACAGTTCGGCCACCGCCGTTATCGCGGATCAGACCGCCGCCGGTGATGTTGCCACGGAATTCGTGCGAACCGGTGGTGATGACCTGAGCGTCGGAATCGACGGTGAAGGTGTTCTGCCACACGGTGTTAAAGTTAGCGAAAGAGCCGACGAGCACGCCAGAGGCACCGTTGCCGGTGACGCGAATCGGTCGGCCAACTGACAGCGAGCCGGTTTCATTGAGGAAACGCGTCTGGGCCGCGCCGCCGCCAGCGAGGTTCGTCGCCGACGACTGCAGTTCGATGGTTGCGTTGGCAGCCGATGGGTTGCCGAACGCGCCCGGGCCAGAGGCCGGAACGTTGGCCGCAAACAGGGTTCGGCCATTGTTGAGAACAGTCTTGCCGGTGTAGGTGTTGGCACCGGTCGGGAAGTAAGAGCCCGGGCCGGACTTGGTCACGTCGATGTTGCCAAAGATGTTGCCTGCGAGAGTCGTACCCGCGGTCGGGCTGTTGTCGCTGTACAACTGAAGAATCAGTTCCTGGCGGCCGTCACCGTTGGTGTAGGTGCTGGTGAGGTTGCCGGTGAAGCTGTTCCCCTGGGCGTTGCTGAGAAGAACACCCTTGGTGAGCGTCAGCGTACCCGCAGTCACGGCTCCCGACGGTGCCAAAGGCGAAGCCGACGGGCTGGAGATCGCCAGGGCACCAACGGTGGTGGTTCCCAGCGCAGTTGCGCCGGCCTGGTTCACAAGAATGTTGGACTGGGCCGTTGCACCAGCGGTGGTGTTGACGAGATGTTCTGCAACAGTCAGCGGGCGGAAGCCGTTGGCGTCGTAGGTTGCCAGTGAGGCGATACCACCGCCGGCATTCGCCGTGTTGCTGTTATTGGAAATCGCGACACCAAACGGAATGACCGGCAGATCGGTCGGGCCAACACCTGTGCCGACGAGCAGCGAAGTGCCGTTGGCCATGTTCAGGTGCGTGCTGAGCGTGCCGTTGTTCTGGCCGAGGTTTCGACCAAACGCAACGATGGTTGCGTTGTTCTGCCGGGTGACGTTGCCAAGGTTGACAACGGTGTCGGCGGTGCCGGAAACGCCGGTAGTGATCAGAATCGTGTTCGCGCCAAGCAACGCGTTGTAGTTGCCGAACGTTTCAGCGTAGCTGACGTTGCTGGTGACGCGCAAAATGCCACCGCGCGAGGTGACGGTCGCCGCGTTATTGATGCGGTCGAGGTTGCCACCGACGCTGCCGTTGGCGACGGTGAGGGTGCCGTTGAGGTCAAGCCCTGAGGTGCCGACCAGACGACCACCAGTGCCGCCCACGGTCAAGGAACCGCTGGCGACGCGGGTGAGGCCGGTGTAGGTGTTGGCAGCCTGAAGGTTGGTGTTGGTGTTGCCACGGATGAAGGTGAGGTCACCATTACCGCTGATGACGCCGGTCATGTTGCCCATCGAGACGGTGGTGGCGATTGTGCCGCCGCCTGCGCCGAGTACCATTGGCTGCGTGACGTTGATGACAGTAGGCGTTGCGAGGTTGGAGAACAGCCGGATGGTGCCGCCATCAAGGGTGATCGTGCCCGAGCCGAACTGGCCTCCGCTGATCACCGGGGGCTGGAATGCGCCGATGGCGGTCGAAGCAAAGTCGGCAACAGTCACGATGCCATTCTGGACGGTCAATCCGCCAGAGAAGCTGTTGTTGCCTGTAAGCCAGACCGGGGCGGCCTGGCCGGAGACGATCAGGGAACCACCGCCGATGATGTTGGCCTGAATGCGCTGGCCAAAGTAAAGGCCGCCGAAAGTGTTTTTCCAGCGGGCGTCGATTTCTGGGAAGAAGCCGTTGGAGTTCACCTGCATGCTCGAACCGACAGGAATGTTGAAACCTCCGCCAGCGTTGGTCTGGTCGATGATGTCGGTGCCGCGGCGGTTACTGAGGTCGATCTGCGCGACGGTCGCAACGCCGCTGATGTCAACGGTATAGTCACCGATGCCATCCGGTGGGGCACCGAAGACGGCGGTGTCAAACGCGCCGGGGACACCATTGGACCAGTTGGCACCGGTCAGAAAGCCGTTGTTTCCGCCAGTGGGTTCGAGAGCGAGAACTACGCCGCAGCCATCGGTGGTGAAGTCGTCATCGAACGCCGTCCAATTGGTGATTGCTTCAGGTCCGCCGAGCAGCCCGCCGGGGCGGATGTCAAACCGATTGGCCGAGCCGTTGTGCAACGGCCCGGAGTGCTTGACCATGCCAGCGGGCGTAGCAGCACCACCATCACGAGTATAAAGCTGAGCCGACGAGATTGCCGGCAGCACGGCAATTGCCGCTGCCGACAGGACGAGGTGACGAGCAGTCGCAGAACGCATTCGAGCCTCCAGAAAGGAAAGAGAAAATTAGCGCAGTTTGACGACCGACCTAGTGGGACGATTTCGGCATTCCCGCGCAATAACAATGTCAGGTCTAAACGAAAAAACGAAGGAGGGGCACTAGCCGCTGGGTTCACCGAACTCGGACGACAAATCGCCCGCAATGAACCAATTCAGCAACCTTCACTCCCATCCACGATGCATGTTAACACGGATCGCGGCTATTTCAACGAAAATTGTTAAATTCCATCCCCCGTCAGAAATATTTTAGCCGCAGAATGCTCCGAAGTTCGCCATGTTTCCAGAATAGCGCCGGGGTATCGTCCTAATTATCGAGAATCGGTTGAACCCCGGTGGTGCCGCCTCCCATGAATTGGTAGGCCAGCGCTGGGAGTGAAGGCATCGGAATGACGGACGCGATCGAGGCCTTCA